>QWCV01000016.1_pt1 | contig 445824 bp, 374 predicted proteins | sample 1972621 | NCBI WGS metagenome assembly QWCV01 (sample SAMN09866699, study PRJNA288562) | Human gut metagenome isolate pre2_stool, whole genome shotgun sequencing... | isolation source: gut | host: Homo sapiens | place: USA: California | reverse complement strand
TTTTTTCATCAAATTTATTATACCACAAAAAAGACTGCTTTCCTACCCTTTTAAGGGTGGTTGCAGTCTTTTTTTATTGCGCGTTTTTTTACAGCGCCTGGAACATCATTGCTTTTGTCAATTGTTCATTTCTTTATTTGATCATAAACTATATTACTTACTTATTTTAAACACTTTGTTTTCCATAACCACCCATCCTGTATAGTAACCGTCAAATCCTCCGCACCCTCCCCCCAAAAAAAATCAGACCCTGCAAGGAATCACCGTCCCTGCAGGGTCATATTCATTCATTGTCTTTGAATTTAAAATTTTTGTATACATACCTGATCATATTGTATTTGATCTCAGCTTTATTCAGCCCAAGGCAATAATATCGTTCCCGCTGGCTTTGAAAACAGCTCCGTCAGATATTTCTCTGCGTCAAGTCCATTCGTCTGAGCCGTTGAAATAAGTGAATATAGTGCGGAACTTGCTTTGGCTCCGTTGGCTGTGTTGCTGAAAAGCCAGTTTTTTCTGCCGATGGCAAACGGCATTATCGCATTTTCTGCCCTGTCGTTGTCTATGGGAACATCTCCGTTTTCTAGAAATGTGTAAAGATATTTTTTCTCATTGACATTTCACTGACTGGGCGGTATCCGCAAAGCCCTCTGCAAGCTCCGTCAAGAAGGTGGTGACTTACACTGTGAAGTGTGGGGACACGCTCTCGGCTATAGCTCAACGCTGCAAGACTACTGTTGTGAAGCTTGTCAAGGACAATGGTATCAAGAATCCGAACATCATTTACGCAGGACAGAAAATTAAAATCAAGTAGGTAGTAAGACAGCCGACAAGGGTTATTCCTTGTCGGCTGTTTTCATATCTTCATCTATTAACTTGTTAATGTACCCGTTGATACTCATGCCCTTACTTTCTGCATAGGCTTTTAGTTCTTCTCTCCTGCCTTTCTTGACAACTAAACTTATTCTGTCATATGCCTTTTCATTATATAGTCTTTTACTGGCTGTTGATGTTTTACCACTCATAGTTGCACCTCCTTATTCTATATTATAGCATACTTGAAGCACTTACGCAAGTATGCTATAATAATATCATCAAAGAACGAAAGGAGTGAAACCAATGGGTAAGAAAAAGAAAAAGCGGCTCAAAAGAGCCGCCGCTTAGATAATGAAGCCCTCGCAAAGCTACTCATTATCAAAGCAATTTTAGAACTCGCTGAAAGTTTACTGAAGCTTATCGACAAGCTTACAGACTAACAGCATTCCGCAAGAGAGCCGAAAGGCTCTTCGCTGCGGATATTATATCACACAAAAGGAGAAATGTCAAATGAAGATCATAAGCATTATTCTTAATGTGGCTGAGATAGTTATTCTTATAGCCGCCATAATCGTATTTTTCAGAAAAAAGTGATTAAATATTCGGAGGTAAAAACATGAAAGTTACAGTACAGAAGATACGTTGCGGTCGGAGAAAGTATATCAGATAGTAGTTCAGCCGTATCAGGGTGATCTGAGGCGGCTGTTTTTGCGTACACGAATTATACACGATAAAGCTGAATTGTAAATATATGCTTGTGAAATGCGGAACAAATGAAACGGCTTAAATGATGTAAATGCGTGGTTTACAAGCAATTTTATAAAGCAATAAAAAGTGGAGTGAAGTGGTATATTTAATCTCTCCATCTCCGCCAGTCACTCGCCGTGACGGGCATTGTCCGTCATGGCTTTTTTTGTTATCAAACTTCAGTCCCGCTCAATAAGTTTGTTTGTAAACTTTACAAAGTAGGGGGCGTGCCCCTGCACCCAATCCGCTATCATTTATGGTAGCGGATTTTTTCGCCCCCGCCCATAGGTATGATACGCTGGGAGGGGTTTGATGCTCGCCGTGACGGGCATTTTATGTACTCATGCCCCTTGTGCATATGTGCTAAGCCCGCAAGATCGCAATTGTATGTAATGTCAAAAAGGTGCAGATAGTCTTGACAAAAGGCTGGACGTCTGTTAAACTTATCCTAAGCAAAGACCGGGGACGACACCCATAGAAAATAACAGCGTCGGAGCTAAACGCAAGCCTGTATAATGCAGGCGCTAATTTGATGTTGCTGTGCAAGGGGGAGATACCCATAGAAAAAAACGTTATTGTTACAGACATAAACGGAAAACGAATCGGAGCTACCTATCCCAAAAGGGCTAAGGGGCTTGTTAAGAACGGTCGGGCAGAGTATGCAAGCGACTGTGAAAAATGTACTATAAGAATATTAGATACTCATAAGCCGACCGTGGATGTTACGGAGGTAAACAATATGGGTAAAGTAATAGATTTTGATCCTAGAGATTTTAAGGCTGATAAGTCCTGCGAAAACAATGTTATAGCTAAATATTTTGTGACCGATAAGGACGGCGAAAACGTTATTGCCTATTCTATTGGAAACTGGAATTGGGACTGGACGCAGATATGCTGTGACAAAAAACTTGAGAAAAATACCGACTATGTTTTCAGATTTGTGATAGTCGGAGGCTATTGCAATACGTGCAATGAAACTTCTCGCTTTGAGATCGTGCCTATGCCAGACGGCAGCTTAACCGATGAAGCTTACGAAGACAGATACACCTATGACCTGGCTCAGAACAGATATAAGCCTGTTTTATGCAAAAAGACCGACGAGGGTATGCTGAGACTTTTTGAGATACCTTTCAGCACCTTTGATTGCGAAGATTTCAGGTTTGTATTCATTGCTATGCACGCTGTTGCAACGCTCTATGCGCCAAAAAAGTTTTCAGCTTATGCAGACCTTGAGGATACGAATTTTGACCAGCTTCGTGATGAGATCAACAGCAAAACCAGCGAGGATAATTCTGCAAATGTGGTGATGGATTTCACAGGTGCTCATGTCACACGCTCGACTGTCACCGATTTGCTGACAATGGCTCGTTTTGGTAAAAGCGAGAATGTTTGTATTGATTTTACAGGAGCTTTCATAGAGGACGATAAGCCGGACGATATTCAGGCTGATGCAGATGATACCGGGTCTGACGATATCGCTGTTGAGCTTATGGACGTTGCAGACAACTGAGCTTCGCAGGAAGATATACTTTACTAAAATATTATGATTTAATAAGTTGATCCAAACAGGGAAACCCATTGATCGGGTTTCTCTGTTTTTTTTTCGCACAAAAAACCACCCACAGCCAAATCAGCCGTGGGTGGCAATATCATTTTAAATATACACTATTCTTTATTTGCCTAACGCAATCTTGCCCATTGCGTCTGCCTGCATGATAGCGTCATAAAGCTCGATAGGCTGTACGTCGCCTGCAAGATTGTGGATAGTTTCGCCTGGGATACAAGCGTTCTTTGCGATAGTTTCTACCTGCTCAGGTGTCGTTACACCGATCTCTTCAAGTGTGACAGGAAGTCCCACTTCAAGGCAGAAGTTCTGTACCTCTTCAAACTCTTCCTTTGGCGCACCCTCAAGTACAAGCTGAACCAGTGTACCAAGGGCTACACAACAGCCGTGGTCTGCGTGCTTGATTCCCAATGATGTTACGCCATTGTAGAACGAGTGTGCAGCCGCACAGTTTACGTTGTCTGCTCCAACGCCAGAAAGATATACGTTAGCCTCGCAGATAGCTTCAAGGGCAGGTGTAACTGCGTGTACCTTGCAAGCCTCTACTGCCTGCTTGCCATATGTTTTCAGCGTGTCATAGCAAAGTCTTGCAAGTGCCTGTCCTGCTCTTGTGATGCCTGTGCCTTCAAGGCTTGCAGACTCTGTTCTTATGGAAGCTCTGCCCTCAAAATATGTACCAAGTGCATCGCCCATGCCTGCAATAAGGAACTTTACAGGTGCGTTTGCGATAACTGTTGTGTCTACCATTACTGCGTCTGGATTGGTAGGATAGAAAAGATATTTGTCAAAGCTGTGGTCATCATTGTATATTACTGACAGACCTGTACATGGCGCATCTGTTGCCGCAACTGTAGGCACGATAACAATGTGCTTGCCTGTGTAGTATGCTGTAGCTTTTGCAGTATCAACTGCGCTTCCGCCGCCAACTGCAACTACTGTGTCGATGTTGTCAGCCTTTACTATCTCTTCCATTTTGGCTATCTCGCCCTTGCTTGATATACCACCAAATACTTCATAGCGTCTGTAATCGTCAAGCTCGCCAAAGCTTTTCTCTATCTTGTCATGACAGGCTTTGTAGCCACTGTTTGAACATACAAACAGCCACCTTTTGCCCATATAGCCCATTTCTTCATGAAACTTAAGTGTAGCATCTCTGCCCTGAACATATTTGAGCGGCTCACGCATTGCTCTGAGTCTTCCCATCATAATGAATTACCTCCGATTTGTTTGATTTATTAACTTTATACGGAATTCTTTCCGTATTTTCAACTAGATTATAGCATATTGCACAAGAGATACAAGAAACATTTTATAAATGATATGTGAATTATCTATTATGGCAAGTTTTGAAAAATAGTTGCTTAATATACATAAATATAGTATAATGAGTATTAAGACAGTATGCGTCATAAGGTTGTGCATTTTTCATAGGCTGTGGGGTGTGTTTTTGTGCAGATATACAAAAGTGTGATGCTATGATAACCATATCGGGATAACTGCAACTAAGTATATGAAAGGGCAAAAACGAGAGAGCATGAAACGGAGATAAAAATGGAAAATGCAAAGCTTGGAGATGTCATCGCCTTTGTCCTAAGGTCCATGAACGAGGAAACTCGTCAGACAGACGATGAGGCAGAGGCGCAGATGAAAAGGTTGATACGCATACTTGTCTTGGAGGGATATGTGAATGAACAAGAATGAATTGAGAGCCGTTGTAGAAAAGGCTCAAAATGGTGAAAAGACAGCTTTTGAGAAGCTGTACAAAGAGTTCCACGAGAAGCTTTATTTCTTCGTGCTGAAAAACGTTGGGGATAAGCATACCGCAGAGGATATCACCGAGGACAGCTTTTTGGCTTCAATGGAGGGGATAGGGTCGCTGAAAGAGCCTGAGCATTATGAAACGTGGCTTCACTCTATCGCTTTCAACAAGTGCAGAATGTATTTCAGACAAAAGGGCAGAGAGGATAACATAAGCCTTGATGACGAAAACCTCAGCGAGGATATCCATGCTGACGATACTGTTATGCTCCCTGAGGATTATGCCGACAGCAAGGAGCTTAAACGCTGTCTGAAAAAGGTCATAGAGGGGCTGAAGCCTGAGCAGAGGTCGGCGGTGATACTTTATTATTATGACGGCATGCCGCTGAAAAAAGTGTCCGAGATTTTGGAGATAAGCGAGAATGCCGCCAAGCAGAAGCTTTTTAAGGCGAGGGCAAAGATAAAGAAAGAGATAGAGCGTATCTTTGAGGGCGGCGCATTTGCGGCTGTGCCTATGAGCGCAATGATGAGAGCGGCTCTGCCGAAAAAGTATGCAATGACAGCGGCTTCACCTGTTACAGCGTTGAAAACCTCTTCCGCTGCTATAAAGATAGTGGGAACTGCGGCGGCTGTGGTGGTGGCAGTGAGCATACCATTGGCTCTCCGTGGAGTGAACAACAACGGCTTCGGCGTTCACGATGACAGCAGTGTTTCAGACAGCTTAAATGATGATAGCCTTGACCTTTCTGACAGCAGTATGGCAGACGCTTCATCAGAGAAGATACCTGAAATCAGTTCGTCAAAAGCTGAAACAGACAGCATATCTGAGCCGTCAAGCGAGCCTGAAAAGGTAACAGACACCGCCGTGACAACTGCACCTGCACCTGTGCAAACCGATACTCCTGTTACAGATACGCAAGGCGAAAATACAAGCGCTGTCCTCCCAAGTGCAGACAACCCAGGCGAGGAGCTGTTTTCAAATACAGTGGGGGATATGCTCAAAATGGCAGACAACAACTATGAGTTTGTTTATCCAACATTCGTTCAAAACGGCTATGATTCTATGTATCAGTGCTCGGCTTTTCCGCAGTATCACTTCGGCAGGGCGGCTTTGAATACCGAAACAGGCAAGGGCTATGTTGACGAAAGCCTGCCTGTCACAAGGGTGGAGCTTTACAATGGTGCATACATCACAAAGAATATCTATGTGGGCATGACATACAACGAGCTTTGCAACGCTCTGGGTGAAAAGCCACTTATGTATCTTTCAAATACAGACAGAAACCGAATCGTATCAGCGACAATAAACGGCAGAACATGGTGGTTCGGCTTTGACCTCACTGACGAACAGCTTGATGAAACATATAAAAGAATGCAGGCTCAGACGGACAGCGAGACTTTTGAACTCAACCCATATCAATACGGCGTTGACATCTCTGACATTGACCCTGTTACAAGCGTGGCAGTGTGTGATATAAGCGACAATTAAGAACAGCAAAACGGATATACTATATATAATAGAAAAAGTGGAGGCTCTTTGCGAGCTTTCCGCCTTTTTCATATGTTCAGCATTACGGAAGCGTAAAACATTCCGTCACCGTATTCAAATTTAGCTACGCCATTGTATTTGGCGGCAATGTTCTTGACAGACTCTGTGCCGATCCCTTTGCCTTTGCGTTTTGAGGAAAGGAAACCGCCTTCTGGGTCGGTGAGGATAGTTCCGGTGAAGGTGTTGTCCACCGCCAGGCAGAGGGAATAGCTGTCAGCCTTTGCTCTGATTATTATTTTTTTATTCTTTGCACTGTCAGACACGCAGCCGTGAATGGCGTTTTCGATAAGATTTCCGAAAAGCACAGAGAGGTCGGTTATGTCTATTTTTATATCATCTGGTATGTCAGCGCTCACCTTGTATTCAATGCCGCTGCTTTCCGCTATTTGAGCAAAATATGCAAGAAGTGCGCTTACAGATGTGTTTTTGCAGTAAATGCGTTCTGATATATCGGGCATAGAATCCCTGAAAGAATTGAGATATTCCGAAAGCTTATCATATTCGCCCTTTTTCAGAAGCTCCTGCATAAGAGCGATATGATGTCTGACATCATGCTTATAGCGTCTTGTTTCTTTTATCTTATCCTGCAAATAGTCATATTGCAGGTTCTGCATTTCAAGCAGGTGGTTATTTTCCTGAAGCCGCAGATTTTTCTGCTGTTCGATGACCAGCCGTGCTACGATGTAATACACCAGAAACGCCCCTGCGTTTATAAAGAACAGAGCTATGGTGTTCTTTGGCTCCAGAGCAAGCTCTAAGCTGCTTTTCGTAGAGTTGCCGTAGAGCGTATAGTACCATATTATATAGAACGTAAATGGGATAAGCCAAAGATAGCGCCACTCCAGACCTGACGGCTCTCTTTCCACCGCAGGCGTGTAGACCTTTTTCATGTAGATAAAGAGCGGTCCCCATACCACGGCTTCTGTCATAAGCATACAAAGGGAAAACGACCAGCGGTATGATTCATAGGCAAGTGACGGGAACAGAATGCCCTCCAGACATTTTGAGGTAATGACGATAAAGCTTGCGTTATTTGAAAGCAGAAGCAGTGTGAAGCCTGTTTTGCCGACCTTTACCTTCACAGCGAAAAAGTAAAAAGCCGCATAGAGCAGGGTGCTGACTGCACTTAGCAGACCTGCATTTGTGCTGAAAAATGCCGCCTGCCAGCCTAAAAATATCTGCACCAGTGAAAGAGCCACAACAAGTCCCACGGTAGCTGTTTTGGAAAAGCGAAGCCTATGCCGGAAGGGATAAAGGGCAAGCACCATAAGTGGCAGAAAATTCAGAAGGGAATATATGCCCACTTCCACAAGGCGGTATAACGGAGGCATTACTGCTCACCGCCTTTTCGCAGATCACTGAAGCGAAACTGAGCGAAGGCGTCTAATGTTTCTCTGGATTTTCGGCGACTTATGGGGATATGTGTGCCGTCGCTCATTATGAAAAGGTCGCTTTTTTGCTGGGCTATCTCATAGAAATTCACGATGACGCCTTTGGTGGAGGTATAAAAGTATGAATGACTGCAAAAAATGCTCTCGATCTCAGCAAAAGAATTTCTTGAAACTATGCTTTCGCCGTCTGTGCAATGGATTGTCACGATATGTGACGCACAGTCTATGTAGATAACATTTCTGAGTATCACGTTCTGACCGTCGGGAAGCTTAACGGAACGCATACGATCAATTTCGTCAGAACCGATCCGGTCAAGCATGGCTTTTACTTTGTCAGCCTGAAAGGGCTTGCAAAGATAGTAGCAGGCGTTGAGGTCGTAGCTTTCGCTTGCAAACTCGTTGCTTGAAGTGCCGAATGCGATATGCACGTTTTTGTCTGTTTCACGAAGCTTTTCTGCCACCTCTATCCCTGTCATTTTCCCCATGAATATATCAAGCACCACCAGATCATAAGCTCCCATCTGCCAGCATGACAAAAAGCTTTCTCCGCTTGAAAACGTATCTATCTGACAGCTGTGAGCGGTTTGTTCGGAAATATATTCATGAAGGAGTGCAAGGTCGTTTTTATTATCGTCTACCAATGCCACTCTCATACTGTAAAAATCCTTTCTTATACATGATTTCTTAATATATAATAACACACATCAAAGCAAAATTCAAGTATTATTCATTTATTTTGTTACCGCTTGTGCAGATTTTTGACCGTTTGTGCCAAATCTATTGACAAAGTGTGTAGGCCGTGTTAAAATAATCGAGTAAAATTATGTTCTGAGTAAAAAAAGAAATATCAACCCAGAAAAATATTATGGAGGAATTAGAATGAAAAAGAAAATTTTAAGTCTTTTGGTGACGGGCTGTCTTTTGTTTGTGCCGACAACGGCATTTGCAGACGATAATAAGACGGTAATAAAAACTGTTGACGACCTGTTGGCGTTTTCAAAAGCGGTAAACAACGGAGATTATGACAAGAATAAGGACGCAGTTGTTGTTCTTGAAAATGACCTTGACTTGACAGGTGTTGTATGGACGCCTATCGGAAACGTTATCGATGAAAACGGCGACCTTGAACATTGTTTCAGCGGCAAATTCTACGGAAACGGTCATACTATTTCAAACATTGATTTTACGTCTATTTATGGTAAAGACGTGTTGGTCGGTTTCTTTGGCGATATTGAGGAAGCAGAGGTATCAGGTCTGACTATAGAGGGAAATCTGGATGTGACAAATACTGATAACGACTATACTTTTTATGGCACTATTGCAGGATTTGCAGGTGATTGTACTATTACTGATTGTGTGTCAAACGTATCTTTCAACAATAACGGCAAATATGTTTATGGCTTAATAGGCATGGTAGGTCAGGCAGACGCCACAACTTTTGAATATTGTGAGAACACAGCAGACATAACTATCTCAGGCGACAGCGGAAGTCTTTATGTGGGCGGTATAGTTGGATATGCACAGAATGGAACGGAAGTCCGCTATTGTTCAAGCACAGGCGATATGGTATATGCTGCACCAGACGCCGGCGGTATCGTAGGACGTTTGTATGGCGATTCCAAGGTCATAAACAGCTATGTTACAGGAAAACTCACACCGGTTGGCAACGGAACCACAGATGTAGGCGGTATTGTTGGTTCAGTAGCCGGCGGTTCTGTAAGTGATTGCTATTTTGCAGGAGAAATTGACCTTTCACAGTACTCAGCCAAAAAGCCATATACACGTTTCGGCGGAATAGTGGGGAAGGATTCCTCGTCTTCAACTGACTTTAAAAACAACTATTTCACAGAAACAGAAAATGTTGAAGCTTGCGGTTCAAATAAAGAAGCAGGCAAGGCTAAAGCATATGACTATATGACAACAAAGGAATTTTATGACGAGCTGACAGCCGACGGTGCAAAGTATCAGTATGTTGAGGGAAAAACGCCTGTCCTGCCAACTAAGGAATATGCAGTTGATTTTGAAGTAACACCTGCTGACCTGAAAAATGTTGTAATAAAGGTAGACGGAAAAGAGATAACAAACAATACTGCAATGCTTACAGCAGGCACTTACACAGTAGAGGTAACTGCTGACGATTGCGAGCCTCTCAGCAAGGAAATAACTATTTCAGCAGATATCGCAACACATACACAGGCTTTTGAACTTGCATACAAGTCAGCAGACTATACAGAGCTTGACAAGGCAGAGAAAGCCGCAAAGGCTCTCAACAAAGACGATTATGAGGACTTCTCAGAAGTCGAAAAGGCTCTTGCCGCTATTGACAGAACAAAGAACATCACAGAGCAGGCTGATGTTGACGCTATGGTAAAGGCTATAAATGACGCTGTGGCAAACCTTGTAAAGAAAACACCTGCTTCTTCACAGCCTGACAGCGTAAGCAGTTCTGATGCTTCGTCAGATACTAGCAGTTCCGCTTCCGACAGCTCATCTTCTGACGGCAAGTCAGACAGCAGCTCAAAGGCGGCTTCAAACGCTTCAAACACAAACCCATCAACCGGCGTTGCAGGCGGAGCATTCGCTCTTGCACTTCTGAGCGGTGCGGCTGTGGTCATGGCTAAGAAGAAAAAGTAATACATCCATTAAATGGACATATAAAGCAATTAAGTGGGAGTTTCATACATTATTTGTTTAAATGAATACCGCTTGTGCAGATTTTTGACCGCTTGTGTCAAAATAGTTGAAAAATTATTACCGCTCTGCTATCATAATTATAAGCAGGGCGGTTTTATATCGCAATGCAAATATGATATGAAGTCTTATATTTCGGGAGGATAAAATATGAAAAAGACAAGAATTTTTAGCACGATGCTCGCAACAGTCATATGTATGGCATCTTTGCCTGCAATAAATGTTTTTGCGGCAAATCAGCAGAGAACTACAACTCTTGACCTTACAGTGGCAGGATTTCAGAACGATCAGAAAAATGAAGACGAGGGCTGGAGCTGGGACGCAGCAACATCTACTCTTACACTTGACAATGTTGATTTTTCGACGGCGAAAAAGTCTTGTGTCATTGTTGACGGAGAAAAAGTTACTAATATAGTTTTCTCAGGAGATAACAAGATGACCTCAGGCACTACAGTTATTTCGAGAAAAGGAAGCGCAAAAGATACCGGTGTAGTACTAAGTGGAAAGACTAAGGACAGTGTGCTTAATCTTGAAGAAACAGGCAACCTTCCAGTAATGGATCAGCCTAATATTACTTTTGAGTCAGGAACTGTCAACGCAAAGGGCGGTGCTGTCATAACACTTTATTCCATAAAGGTAATGGACGCAACTCTTAATATTGACACAAGTGAAGTTGCCGATGGTGGCTGGAATGACGGTTTGTATGCAAACGGCTCTGTTGAGATATACGGCGGAGATGTGAATATCAATGCAGGAAGAGCAGGAATATTAGTAGTTGGTATAGGTGCCCCTGAGCCTAAGACAGGCTTGATTATAAAGGACGGAAAGGTAGATATCAATGCCAAGCTTGCGGATATTTATCTTGGTACAGACAATATAAAGAACGGTCTTATCTCGGGAGGAGATATCACACTCGGTGGTGACATAGGAATTTTCCTTAACGATTGCGAAAAGTGCGAGATAAAGGGCGGTACATTCCATACTGATGAATGTGAAAAACCATTCGCAGTTCATAGAGACAGTTCGGCTGTATTTGAGTATGCAAAGGCAGATTATACAGAGCTTGACAAAGCAGAAGAAGCTGCAAAGGCTCTTAATAAGGACAACTATGTGGACTTTACAGCCGTAGAAAAGGCACTTGAAGCTATCGACAGAACTAAAAACCTTACACAGCAGTCAGATGTTGACAAAATGGCGAAAGACATAAACGATGCTGTTGAGGCACTTGTTTACAAGTCAGCAGACTACACAGAGCTTGACAAGGCAGAGAAAGCCGCAAAGGCTCTCAACAAGGACGATTATGAGGACTTCTCAGAAGTCGAAAAGGCTCTTGCCGCTATCGACAGAACAAAGAACATCACAGAGCAGGCTGACGTGGACGCTATGGTAAAGGCTATAAATGACGCCGTGGCAAACCTTGTAAAGAAAGCACCTGCTTCTTCACAGCCTGACAGCGTAAGCAGTTCTGATGCTTCGTCAGATACGAGCAGTTCCGCTTCTGACAGTTCCGCTTCCGACAGCTCATCTTCCGACAGCAAGGCAACTGACAGCAAGTCAGACAGCAGCTCAAAGGCAGCTTCAAACGCTTCAAACACAAACCCATCGACTGGCGTTGCTGGAGGAGCATTCGCTCTTGCACTTCTGAGCGGTGCGGCTGTGGTCATGGCTAAGAAGAAAAAGTAAATAAGATCTCCCCTATTGTTGATATTTCGGAGAAGGGCAGTTCCTTGTGGACTGCCTTTTTTTCTGTTTGCAGGAAAGCGGAATTTGCCTGCATAATTTGGGGCGTTTTTTTTGCAAAGAAGCATAAAAATGCAATTATTTTATATTGATACTGCAAAATCGTCCGCGCAAGCTTAGACTAACTATTGATAATAGTCAATATCTTTTATTATCTATTTTATACCATGAAATTACATTTATTCATAAAAAATCGTTATAGATTTAAGCGAAATGTAAAAAATCAGCTCACAAAATCTGCGTTTACCCTTGCAATTCAGAAAAATATGTGGTATAATTATATTGCTGTAATAGGAGCACAGCATGAAATGCTGGCAGTGTGTTTTCAATTGTCAGATGAATTTCTGTATAGCTTATGCTTTATAATAAGGAAAGAAAATGAATGTGCCGGCGTGTGCTGTTTCATTATAGCGCCTATTAACGATATTTTTTTTGAAAAGGAGTTATTGCAACATGTCAAAGATCGATTTGAGCAAGTACGGTATCACCGGAACTACAGAAGTTGTTTACAACCCTTCTTACGAGCAGCTGTTCGAGGAAGAAACAAAGCCAACACTCGAAGGCTATGAAAAGGGTCAGGAAAGTGAGCTTGGCGCAGTAAACGTTATGACAGGCGTTTATACAGGCCGTTCACCTAAAGATAAGTTCATCGTTATGGACGAAAATTCTAAGGACACTGTTTGGTGGACTTCTGACGAGTACAAGAACGACAACCACCCAGCTTCACAGGAGGCTTGGAAGTCTGTTAAGGAACTCGCTATCAAGGAACTTTCAAATAAGAGACTTTTCGTAGTTGACGCATTCTGCGGCGCTAACAAGGATACAAGAATGGCTATCCGTTTCATCGTTGAGGTTGCTTGGCAGGCTCACTTTGTAACAAATATGTTCATCAAGCCAACTGCTGAGGAGCTTGAGAACTTTGAGCCTGACTTCGTTGTATACAACGCTTCAAAGGCTAAGGTAGAGAACTATAAGGAGCTTGGTCTTAACTCAGAGACAGCCGTTATGTTCAACATCACAAGCCGTGAGCAGGTAATCATCAACACTTGGTACGGCGGAGAGATGAAGAAGGGTATGTTCTCAATGATGAACTACTTCCTTCCACTCAAGGGTATGGCTTCAATGCACTGCTCAGCTAACACAGACAAGAACGGCGAGAACACAGCTATCTTCTTTGGTCTGTCCGGTACAGGTAAGACAACACTTTCTACAGACCCTAAGAGACTTCTTATCGGTGACGACGAGCACGGCTGGGACGACAACGGAGTATTCAACTTCGAGGGCGGCTGCTATGCTAAGGTCATCAACCTTGATAAGGAATCTGAGCCTGATATCTACAACGCTATCAGAAGAGATGCTCTTCTTGAGAACGTAACTCTTGACGAGAACGGCAAGATCGACTTTGCTGATAAGAGCGTTACAGAGAACACTCGTGTATCTTATCCTATCGACCATATCCAGAACATTGTAAGACCTATTTCTTCTGCACCTGCTGCAAAGAACGTTATCTTCCTTTCAGCAGACGCATTTGGCGTACTGCCTCCAGTATCTATCCTCACACCAGAGCAGACACAGTATTACTTCCTTTCTGGCTTTACTGCAAAGCTTGCAGGTACAGAGCGTGGAATCACTGAGCCTACACCAACATTCTCAGCTTGCTTCGGTCAGGCTTTCCTTGAGCTTCACCCAACAAAGTATGCTGAAGAGCTTGTTAAGAAGATGCAGAAGAGCGGTGCTAAGGCATACCTGGTAAACACAGGTTGGAACGGCACAGGCAAGAGAATTTCTATCAAGGATACTCGTGGAATCATCGACGCTATTCTTAACGGCGATATTCTCAACGCACCTACAAAGAAGATACCACACTTTGACTTTGAAGTTCCAACAGAGCTTCCAGGCGTTGATCCTGCAATTCTCGATCCTCGTGACACATATGCTGACGCTTCCGAGTGGGAGACAAAGGCTAAGGATCTTGCAAGCAGATTTGTTAAGAACTTTGCTAAGTATGAGGGCAACCCAGCAGGTAAGGCTCTTGTATCAGCAGGTCCAAAGGAATAATCAATAACTCTGATACTATTATATAGTATAAAAGCTGCTGTGCCTTTTGGTACGGCAGCTTTTTTGTGCTCTTGAAAAAGTGTGATGAAGGTGGTATAATTGGTATGGAGGCGAATTTAGTTTGAAAAAGAAGAATTATGCCGCAAGGGCGGTTATATATGCCATGGGGCTTGTGATACTTGCCGCAGGGATAACTATGAATGTCAAAACAGGGCTAGGTGTATCCACCATTATATCAGTGCCATTTGCCATATCGAGTATATGGGACGTGAATTTTTCTCTTGTGACTTTTGCTACATATGCACTGTTCGTTGTGATAGAAATGATAATAAAAGGCAGCGACAGAACTGTTATAGATTGGCTGCAAATACCATTCAGTATTGTGTTCAGCCTGCTGCTGAATATGTTTTCAAAGCTGCTTGATTTCAATTTCGGGCATTTGTGGCAAAACACGCTGTATCTGGCGGCAGCGATAATCTGCACGGGTGCGGGAATGTCAATGATGATAGCCATGAAGTTCGTGCCGAACCCAGCCGACGGTCTTGCTCAGGCTATAGGAAAAGCCTTTGGAAAGAACATGGGCTTTGGCAAGAATATACTTGACGCATCGTGTGTTGCCATTGCCTGCGTGATAGGTCTGCTGTTTGACAAGCGGATAATAGGTATCGGTATCGGAACGGTGGCGGCTATGCTCCTTGTGGGAAGGTGCGTGGCAGTATTCGACCATTTCTTCAAAGACAGAATGAAAAGTGCCGCAGGGCTTGCAGAATAAAAAACGCCGCAGAGGACAGAAATCTCTGCGGTATTTTAGTATTTATATAATAAAAAATCCGCTCTACATAACGTAAAGCGGATACAAGCAAAAGCTTAAACTTTTGCTGGCGCGGATTGAGAGATTTGAACTCAGCTTGTTTTATTTCACAGCGTTTAACAGCTTCTTATAAAAGTCCGTAAATAAAGGGTTTGTGCTGTTTTGCATTTCACAGCTTTTTATAAAATTCAGTCGATTTTCACCGCTTATAATGACCAAATAATGACCAGAATTTTTTGCGATAGTCAAGCAATGGAGACTATACGGCATAATGCACAATAACATTTTCGCTTATGCTTTCAATACCCCTCAAACGCTCTGACAGCTCCTGTGCTGCGTCCTGTGCTCTCGTCTTTAAACTTTGCCGTCCTCTGCCTGCTGCGGCTCTGATAGCCTGTCATCTTCGTATCTCGCTTTTAGAAACTCAAAGTATGCAATAAGCAAATTCTTATAGGCTGCTTTTGACTTAGGTTTAAAATCTTCGCCATAACTTTTCACCCATTCTATCACATCATCGTCAAGTGATAGTTCAAATAAAGTATTGTACTTTTTCATATTTTTATCCTTTCTGTTATTGGAGCAGTGCGAACGGTTTACTCGCTGGACGGTAAACTTAGTTAATTACGGTGTTGCATTATCAAGCTACAAATTTCAAGGCGTTCAACTCTTGTTACTTTGGTATGAGTTAAAGGCTCTTGTGCTTCGATAACGTAATAATTAGGCTGCTCGCTGCTTTTGTTTATGTGAATGTTGAAATAACCACGCTTGGCAAGTCTTTTTCTGAGTGCTAGTAATTCTTTGGGTTGACTCATTGCCTATTTTCCTTTCGGTCTATGTTTCAAGCCCACTTACATTCAAACCGAAAATAAGGCTTGAAAGATCCTTGCAAGCTTTGTCTATATCCTTGTACACTGTTCTGCTGTCAATTATTTCTCTTTCGGCTATCTCGTCATAAGTTGGGGTGGTCTCGCCTGTGATGAAAGCGGCTTCAACTACACGCCAACGCCTTTGCATATCCTCACGAACTGAGGAAGTACACCGAATTTTGTAAATATCAAGCATAGTTTGAACGTGTTCCATTATGGTTTTAGTGGTCACGATCTGATTTTTTATGCTTTCAACCTTGTATTTCTCGTATTCACTAAAGCCGATAAGCTCTCTTATGACAAGATCGTTTATCTGTGAAGCGTCACAAAGAGCATTTTCAGCATATGCCCTCAAATTTCGGTATTCTTTGAGCAATAGCTTGACGTTCTTGAACTTCTTGCTTTCGTTGTCCTTGATACGTTCGGCTTCTTGTGCTTGGTATATCTCAATAGCCTTTGCAGCTCCTGCTTCTGCTGCTATTCTTGAAATGTAATTGACTAGCTTTTGATTTGTGTTTTCTTGTGACATTGTTTTCACCTTTCGTCTTTATGTTTGTGACCCGTTTTCAAACTCGTCATTGATTTGACCTAATACCCTATCAAGGGCGGCTAAAACTTCTTCGCTTTCGTCATCGTCCTGAGAGATATAAACGCCCGTCATTTTGTTCAAAAGGTCTATCGCACGCAGCCTTGACGGCATACCCTCATCACTATCACGGGCAATGTCTGACAGCAGGGCTTGACGTTCCAACGCTGACATAATGCGTTCACGCTGTCCCTTTTCCGTCAGCTCCCGCACATATGCCTTGACCTCTTCAACGTTCAGAAACCTGCTGGCGTTCGTGTGAGCGAATTTCTTAGAATACCCAGCCTTAACAGCACTTTGCGTGGCGTTTCCGCTCTTAGCGTAATATTCGGCGAATTTCCTTTGCCTTGCTGTCATTTCTTCACCTCCTTTCAGCAATGCCCGCTAGTGTAGTATTTTGTAGTGGTATCATAAGCTTGTGCTTGCTCGTATGTTCATTTGTCAATGCAATATGCACGGACTGTCAAGACAAAAAAATGGTTGCAGTATTAGCCTCAAATATCAGTCCAGGGATTTTTAAAGAGGTCTTCGGGGTCTTGCTGTTCGCTTGGCTGTGAAGCAAGTTGAGGGTATCGCTTTTGAACTTCGCCTATGACCCAACTTCTTATAGCGTGATAGTCGGACTTGTACTTAACACCCTTTGATAGCTTATAGTTGTTCAAGATTTCTATGCACTTATCGACAAACGGCTTTGAATGTTCTGACATTAGCTTGTCATATTCTTTTTCTGTGAGAGTGACAGCTTCCGCATTGTTGTTTTTGTTGTCTTTGACATTTTTCTTGTTCTTTGGCGTTGTGCGTTCCTTTTCTTCTATATTCTCATCTAATCTATTCTTATCTATACTAATCTTATCTAATCTATGTGGGCAGTTGGTTGACGCTTGGTTGTCAAGTGGTTGACAGTTGGTTGACAGTTGGTTGTCAATCATTGAATATGCTCCGTTATCCTCTACCCTGAGCATAGATTTTTCGTTAGTGTACGTTGTTAGTGTCATTCTATCTTTTCGCAAAGTATTATGTATTAGCCAATGCTTTATGACAATTACGCCGCTTTTGAATGGAATAATATAACTTTTGGCGATAAGTAATTTCATATCATCATCGGTGCAGCCTATGGCTCGTTGTATCTTTTTCGGGTTGTTCATAAAGCCCTCATCATCTGCACGCATAGACAAATGAAAGTACAAAGCCTGTGTTGATAGCGGCATATCTAAGAACAAATCGCTATCAATAATGATTTTTGCAAACATTCTTTTTTCAGCCATTGCTTAACCCTCGCTCTCCCACTTGTTAAGCAAGTCCTCCGCTGCTCTGAGCGTTGTTCTTATGCTTTGTGACCTTGCGTGTTCTGTACGAACGTACCGCCGCAGCTCGTATACATCGCTAGGCAAATAATAGCCATTGCTGCTGGAACATATAACCGCACCTTTACGCCGCATATGCTCGATACAAAGCCTTGTGCTGCGGTTGTCAAGCCCTGATATCCTGCACATATCGGAAAGGCTCACGGCGTTTTCTTCGCCTGCTCTGAGGGCGTTTGCTATCCTTTCGGCTGCTGTCATACTACACTACACCCCTTTCACCCTCGTTCAGATACTCAATGAACTTTTCTACATTGACAAGTGCCTTTGCTCCACACTGAACAAACACGATCTTGTTTTCTTTCACAAGCTGTCTGATAGCGTGGGCAGGAAAGCCCGTTTCTTTTGCCGTCTCGTTTATCGTCCGCATACGGGGTGCGGCTCTTGTTATGCTGATATTATTCAAAATAACTCCTATCCACCACATTTCAAGACTTGCGTTTCCACCCCTGAATGTGGTATAATAAGAGAGGAAACGTGTGTGTTTCTTTCAGCGGGCTTTAACGCCTGCTTTGCCGTCTGAGTGTTGCGATCACTCGGACGGCTTTTTGTTTTCTTTCTCTGCCGTTAACTTTTCAGCGTGCTTTTTAAAGAAGCGTGTCGTTGTGTCCTTGACCTTATCGGCGTTCTTTCTTTTCCATTCTCTATAGTATGCACGCCGCGCAAGCACAACGGATCTTTCTTCCTCTGAAAGCTTGGTAACATCAATCATTGTTTTGCCTCCTTTCAAAATTGTTTCATTTTGATATTGACAGATTTCGTTCCGCCTGCTATAATAGTAACAGAAAAGCAAAACAAAATCAAGAAAAATCAATGGTATGTATCAAAATAGGCACAGGGGGCGGATTGATGATTGAATGTAACAGCTTAGAGGATATCGGCAAGCGAATAAAGCACTACCGGACTTCAAAAGGAATGGAACAAAACGAATTAGCCAAAAAGCTACGCGTAAAACGTGAGCTTGTATCAATGTGGGAAAATGGAAAGAGAGATATTAAAACATCAAATATAGTAATGCTTGCAAATATATTTGAAATTTCCTGCGATGAATTATTGACAGGCACAAAACCTGAACACGTTGACTTTAGACTTTCAACAGGTTTGAGCAGTCAAGCAATAGAAAAACTAATAAGCATTAACAGTCTTGTAATTGAAAATATTGACCCATATCACATTGACGAATATAATTTAATTGATGTTGTGAATTACATTATAGGACATCAGCATTTCATTACTTTTGTAAAGCATTTGTCTGAAATATATCGTATGTGCAGATCAAATGCTATTACAGTTGCTTCAAGTAATGTAATTAATGATGATAATTATGAAGAAATGCAAAGAGCCTTTTATAATTTTATAGACAAATTCAAAGTGAAATTAGTTTCTTATCAAGATTTTTACGGGAATGCGATCGGTAATTGTAAATATGATTTAGATTACATAATGAGAGACTTGTTAAATGAGGATTAGCCCCCATTTTAAGCACAAAAAAACCGCCCTGTGTTGCAGCACAGAACGGTTTAAATAGACCTCACCGCAAGGGCAAAGCCTGCTATACAAAGCATATAAATTATAGCACAAACGCCCTTTCGGTGTCAAGTACACAGAAAGGAACGTGAGCTTATGGCACACATCGACAAAAGACCGAACGGCAGTTACCGCATTAAAGTTTCCTGCGGTTATTCAGCCGACGGCAAAGCACAGAAAACACAATCAATGACGTGGAGACCGCCAAAAGCGAATATGACCGAAAAGCAATTACAGCGGGCTTTAAATAAAGCAGCGCTGGAGTTTGAGCAGAAATGCGCAGGCGGTCAGATCGTCAACGCGGTCAAGCTTGAAAACTTCATTGAAGAATGGTTTAAGGTGCACGAAAACGCTTTAAAGCCCGCTACTCTGAAAAAGTATCGTGATCTATGCCCTCGCATATATTCTCAGCTGGGGCATTTGAGGCTTGACAAGATAAAGACAAAAGACCTTGACCACTTCTTGAAATGGCTGACAAACGAACGCAACGCCACTTCGCTTGCAAAGTGTAAAGTAGATATGAAAAAGATGTTGCAGGATAACGGCGAAACTCAAAAGGCATTTTGTGAAAGAGCGGGCATTGATACACATATTGTGCGCAGCTGCTACCACGATAGGGCTATAAGGTGGGATAACGCCGCAAAAGTCGCAGCGGCTCTTGACAAGCAAACTTCTTCAATGTTTGAGAAGATAACCGATAACAGCAGGCTTTCACCTAAAACAATTCACTGTTATCACGGATTCTTGTCAACTATATTCACATATGCGGTCAAAATTGGAGAGATAGCCGTAAATCCTTGCAATAACTGCACGCTCCCTAAAATTCCGACGGCAGAGCATAACATATTGACCATAGAGCAAACGCAGCGGCTTTTGCAGCACCTTGATGAATATGCACCCTTGAAATACCGCTGCTTCTTCTACATAGCAATTTACGGCGGTTTCAGACGTGGCGAAATACTCGGCTTGCGGTGGTCTGATATCGACTTTGAAAATGATCTGATACACATACGCCGTGCGGTGCATTGGGAAAAGCAAAAAGGATTTTACTATACAGAACCTAAAACGGCAAAGTCAAGGCGTACTGTTCGCCTGCCTGAACGTGTGATGTTCTTGCTCAAACAGCAGCACAATGAACAAATGTCGGCGGCGTTAAAATACGGCGATTATTGGGATAATTCAGAAAACCTTGTGTTTACTACTGAAAGAGGCTCGCAAATGTCAATAGGCACGCCATACACGTTCTTGAAGAAGTTTTGCGCTGAATATAACTTGCCCTTTGTGTCGGTACACAGTCTGAGGCACTTAAACGCCACGCTTCTTATAAACAGCGGTGCAAACCCTAAAACAGTACAAGCCTTGCTGGGGCATAGCTTGGCAAGCACAACGCTGAACATATACGCACACGAGATACAATCAGCAGAGGCGGCAGCTTCTGTGGCTGTTGCAGCAATGCTTGATAACACGCTTTCTGCAAAGCGTGGGGCGGTGTAGTGCGATATGGGTACCATGAAAACGGCAGAGCTGGCGGCTCTGCAATGCTTGGCATATAACAAAATCTCTGAACTTCCTGTAAGTCTAACTACAATAGCAAGAAATTCAAGCGTAAAAATCATAAAAAACTCAGATGCAAATGAGCTACAGCCTGATGAGTCTGGAATTAGCTTATTGATCGGAACGGAATACTTTATCGTTTATGACGATACTCAAAGCAAGGGTCGTTGCAGATTTACGATTGCTCACGAATTAGGGCACATATTCTTGGGTCACCTGTTGATTGACTCAAAAGGTGCAAGAACATTCGACACAAGCAGACCGCAGATAGAGCAGGAAGCGGATGTGTTTGCTTCTCGCCTTTTGTCTCCTACTTGCGTTCTTTTGGGGCTTGGACTTAAAACGCCCGCTCAGATATCAAAGTTTTGTGAAATTTCTTACACTGCCTCAAAGATAAGATGTTATCAAATGCAGTCGATATACAAACGAAATGAATACACAATGTGTGACCTTGAACGTGAAGTGTATGGCAATTTTAAAGAGTTCATTGATAAGAACAAAACGAGGTCGGTTAAATGAAAATGATGTATATTGTTTATTCGGCAGATAAAAAGCCGCTAGGCATTTTTAAAGATAGAAAATCAAGAGATATACAGCTAAAACGCTGCGGCGGCAGTTATAAAAGTGTTAATATTCGCAGCGTCAAGCGGGCATACAAGGGCGTAAAGGGGTGCGATATTCTAATGACAGCAAAGGAACTAGCAAAGCTAATGGATTGTGTGGGCAACTCTGAGCATAGTGATAGTGCTTTTGAGAGTGAAATAAACACGTTTATGGACAAATACGGAAATAAAAAGAACATAAGCACATATAACGATATGATGACCGATCTTGTTAAGATAACTGACAATGAGCGATATAATTCATTTGCTCAGGAATTTGAAACGGCGGTATCACTGATATTAAGCAGGGAGTTGATTTGAAATGATAAAAAGAAACATTACACCTATAACGATAGAAGAGCTTCTCATACACACCGAAAGCGACTTCTGAAGTTATGGGTCAGAGAGATTTTATGAAGCTTATCATAAGTTCTATAAAAAAATAGAAAAAATCGAAAAAGAGATGAACCGTGATGACTTAATCGACAGCAGCGACGGTGGTGACTTAGGTGATGTATTGTGCAGAGCGGAACGGGATTATTTCAAAGCGGGCTTTCGTGCAGGCGTTAGGCTGCTTATTGAAAGCTTGGTTGCAGATATATAATAAACACAAAGAGCAGGCGTTAAAACCTGCTCTTTTACTTTCAGATATGCAATTTTCAAAGCCATAATGACCAAACAATGACCAAAACGCAGGCGGCGAAAAATAAAAAAGCTCACAAGCCACGCAATTACGTGATTTGTGAGACTTAATACTTGGCGCGGATTGAGAGATTTGAACTCTCGCGCCCGTTTCCAGACCTACTCCCTTAGCAGGGGAGCCCCTTCACCACTTGGGTAAATCCGCAAACCTGTATATATAAAAAATGTGGCGGACAGGGTGGGATTCGAACCCACGGTACGTTGCCGTATCACTGGTTTTCAAGACCAGCTCCTTAAACCACTCGGACACCTGTCCACATTAATTATTTGTTTTTGTGTCGTTCTCTCTCAGCGACTTAATTATTATAGCACAGTTCATCTGTCTTGTCAACCCTTTTTTCAAATTTTTTTTGCGAAATTTTTTTGAAGCATAAATATTCCTTCGTATGCTAACGATACTTGACGAAATCTTATAAATATGGTATAATAAATCACAGCTTTGTATGTTTTATCACTTTATATGATAATTTATACAGAAAATTTCTTATGGAGGCGACTTTATTATGAAGATGACTGTAAGTCAGGCTATGGTTGAATGTTTGAAAGCTGAGAACGTAAAAGTCGTCTTTGGCTATCCCGGAGCTGCTATCTGTCCTTTCTATGACGCTTTGCTGGATGCTGAAAACGACATCAGGCAGGTGCTTGTGAGACAGGAAGCTAACGGCGGTCATGCGGCTAACGGCTATGCACGAATTTCAGGCAAGCCTGCGGTCTGTATCGCTACATCAGGTCCGGGTGCAACTAATCTTATTACTGCTATTGCTACCGCTTATGCGGATTCTATACCTATCGTGTGCATAACAGGTCAGGTGAATACCGACCAGATAGGCTCTGACGTTTTTCAGGAGGCTGACATTACAGGCTCGGCTGAACCTTTTGTAAAGCATAGCTATCTTCTCAAAAACCCTGAGGACACTGCAAGAGTTTTCAAGGAAGCTTTCTATATCGCAGGTACGGGCAGACCAGGTCCTGTGCTTATAGATATCCCTATGGACGTTCAGAAAGCTGTTATCGACTTTGAGTACCCTGAAAAGTGCGAGATAAGAAGCTATAAGCCTACCACAAAGGGCAACTACGTTCAGGTAAGGCGTGTAATGGCGGCGTTGGAAGAGGCTGAGAAGCCGCTTATCTGTATTGGCGGAGGTGTTTTTGCCGCTCACGCTGAGAACGAGATAAGAGAGCTTGCCGACCTTATGCAGATACCTGTTATCACAACTATGATGGGCATTTCTGTTTTCCCTGATGACGACCAGCTTTTCTGCGGCATGATAGGAACTCACGGTGTTAAAATGGCGAACGCCGCTGTGAACGAGTGCGACGTGCTGTTCCTTGTGGGCGCAAGAGTTGGCGACAGAGCCGTTAAAACACCTTTGGCTCTGGAGAAAACTACTAAGATAATACATATAGATATTGACCCTGCGGAGATAGGCAAGAATATCGGTGCTGACCTGCCTCTCGTTGGCGACGCAAAGCTTGTTTTACAGCAAATGACGGAGCTTGCAAAGCCTATGAAGCACGATGAGTGGATAGCTCACATCAAGACCCTTGGGGGCGAGAGAAAGTATGTTGAGCCTGCAAAGGGTACTGTCAATCCGAGGGTGTTTATCGACAAGCTTGCAAAGAAAATGCCTGCCAATGTTACTGTTGTGGCAGACGTTGGACAAAATCAGATATGGACCTGCACTGAATATAAGTTCCGCAAAGAGGGCAGACTTCTTACCTCAGGCGGTATGGGTACGATGGGTTATTCTGTGCCTGCGGCGATAGGTGCAAAAATGGCTGACGACAGCAGAGCAACAGTTGCTATATGCGGTGACGGAGCTTTTCAGATGTCGTTCATGGAGCTTGCAACAGCCGTTCAGTTCGGCGTTGATATAAAGGTGGTAGTAATGACAAACAACCGCCTTGGCATGGTAAGAGAACTTCAGACAAACGGCTATCATGACAGACAGACAGCAGTTTTTCTTGACGGCTCTCCTGACTTTATCAAGCTCGCTGAGGCTTACGGTATACCTGCAATGAGAGTTTATGACGATGATACTATGGAAAAGGGCGTGGAAATGCTTGCTGAACATAAAGGCATTTGCCTTGTTGAAGTCGTTGTGGATAAGGATATGCCAACATTATAAGGCTAATATTTTAACTATCTGTAGCGTTTACAGTATATAGCGTTTACGTTCAAAAAATCTTAATAATAAGCTGGTATAATAAAGAATCAAGGAAAGGTTTCCTTATGGAGGTTGATTTATGAAACATACGATCTCAGTTCTTGTAGAAAACCACAGCGGTGTTCTATCAAGAATTTCCGGACTGTTTTCAAGACGTGGGTTCAATATCGAGAGCCTTGCAGTAGGTCCAACTCATGACCCTGACGTTTCAAGAATAACGATAGTTGCTGACGGTGACGAGCATACAGTTGAGCAGATCGAGAAACAGCTCAATAAGCTTATAGAGGTCATCAAGGTAAAGACATTTGAGGCTAATGAGTATCTCGCAAGAGAGCTTATGATAGTCAAGGTGTCTGCGGTCGCAAACAGACGCAGTGAGATAATGACTATTGCGGATATCACAGGGGCTAAGGTCATGGATATAACGCTTACGACGATGACATTGGAGCTTTGCGACACTTACGCTCACCTTTGCAGATTTGAGGAGGTCATAGCACCTTACGGAATAATCGAAATGGTAAGAACAGGCACTATCGCAATAGAGAAAGGCTCTGACACATTCAATGCAGGCAAATAAACTTTGATTATATAGCCGAAAGGCTACATAAAATAAATCTTAAATTTCTGAATTTGGAGGAATTAACAATGGCACAGGCAAGAATATTCTATCAGCAGGATTGCGACATTAACGTACTCAAGGGTAAGAGAGTTGCCATTATCGGTTACGGTTCACAGGGTCACGCTCATGCACTCAACCTTAAGGAGAGCGGTGTTGACGTAGTAGTAGGTCTTTACGAAGGTTCTAAGAGCTGGGCAAAGGCTGAGCAGCAGGGTCTTACAGTTATGACAACTGAGGAAGCTGCAAAGACATCTGACATCATCATGATCCTTATTCCTGATGAGAAGCAGGCTGCACTTTATAAGAAATCTATCGAGCCATACCTCACAGAGGGTAAGACTCTTGCATTCGCACACGGCTTTAACATTCACTTTGGCTGCATCGTACCACCAAAGAATGTCAATGTTATCATGATCGCACCTAAGGCTCCTGGTCACACAGTACGTTCTGAGTATCAGGCTGGTAAGGGTACACCTTGCCTTATCGCAGTTGAGCAGGACGCAACAGGCAATGCACAGGATATCGGACTTGCATATGCACTTGGTATCGGCGGAGCAAGAGCAGGTGTTCTTGAGACAACATTCAGAACAGAAACAGAAACCGACCTCTTCGGTGAGCAGGCTGTTCTCTGCGGTGGTGTTTGCGCACTGATGCAGGCTGGTTTTGAAACACTTTGCGAAGCTGGTTATGATCCAAGAAACGCATACTTTGAGTGTATCCATGAGATGAAGCTCATCGTTGACCTTATCTATCAGTCAGGTTTCGAGGGCATGAGATATTCTATCTCTAACACAGCTGAGTACGGCGACTATATCACAGGTCCAAAGATCGTTACTGAGGACACTAAGAAGGCTATGAAGAAGGTTCTGTCTGACATTCAGGACGGTACATTCGCTAAGGACTTCCTCCTTGATATGTCTGACGCAGGTTCACAGGTACACTTCAAGGCTATGAGAAAGCTCCACGCTGAGCATCCTTCTGAGAAGGTTGGTAAGGAGATCAGAAAGCTCTACAGTTGGAACAATGATGACGAAAAGCTCATCAACAACTAATTTGTGGATAAATATTATTGCATAAAGAAAAGCGACTTGCAATTAACTTTGCAGGTCACTTTTTTCTTTTTTTACTTCGCTACTCTATCTTGGAGCATAGCTTTTATTTTGTGGCTCGGTAACTCTACCTTTGTTTAGTGAGCAACCGAGCTACCAACATTGTTTTGTTAAGATAATGCACTGTCATTTTGGTCATAAGTTTCAACGCTGTCATGCTCATCAGTGGTGTATGAATAAACCATATCCCCCTCAACTGTGACATCCACCTGGGTTACATCATATGCACTGCCGTCCTTATCCTTTTCAAAGTATATTGAAAAGTCAAGTGCGGATAAATCATAGGAGCTGGACTCTTTGTCATATGGCAGAGTTTCTACCCAAAGTCCATATGCGAAAAGCTCCGGCGTGATGTTATCTTCTTTGTCCATATCTGGCACATACGACATTGCAAGCTCTTTCGCAAGGTCGAGTGAGGTCACATTGTCAAAGTGAAGCTTCTTGCCGCTGGTGTTATACTTTGTTACAAGCGCCTGCGCCTTTTCAAAAATATACTGCGCCGTGGCTGACGGGTCAGCTTCCACAGTGCTGGTGCTTGAAAACGGAGCGGAACCATACACCGCCCAGCTTCCGTCATTGGCGTAGCTATACAGAGTAAATCTGTTTGTGAACATATCCACAGTGAAATAATCTGTCGCCATATTGAACTGTATGTCCGAATCGTTGACGATATTCAGGGTCAGGAGGTTCAGACTTTCGTTTGTGATATATCCATTTTGCGCATAGTCTGACTTTACATATTCTGTTGTATTGTTGCTGTTCATGATATCGTTGTAATAATTATAGTCAGCAGGGGAGTAGCTAAAAATGGCATTGTCTGGGTTTTTCATAGAGCTTTCGTCATAGATATCCAGCAGGTCATTTTTGAGGGTTTGAGCTATAATTTTGGCATTTTCAGTGAAGCTTTCGCCGCTTCCGTATTTGAGAGAAACGCTGTTATTGCTGTCTGAAATGGTTATCTTGCAGTTGTTATTCTCAATATGGGCTTCTATTCTGCAATTCACCGCCTTGTTAAAAGCGTCCTCATCAAGGGTTTTTATCTCCGACAGGATATCGATTACCAAAGAATTTGGCTCGTAGCTGTTATCATCTGTCAAAAAATCCACGCTTGGAAGTCCGCTGTCGGTTTTCTCCAGCAGGTCAACGTAATACCTTGTGCTGTGTTCCTTGCCCTCGATATTTTCGTCATAGTTGCCGCTGTAGACTATATCGCAGTATGCAGGGCTGTTTTGTATTATGTCGAGATTTCCTACCGTAGAATTTGCGCTTTCAAGCACTGTGTCTGCAAGCTTTATAAAGTCTGCTGAACACAACTGCAGTGTACCTGTATCGCCGGATACACTGCTGTTTGCAGGTGGAGCTGTGCCTGCGTTCGGCTCGTAGTCATGGATATTTCTTGTCATGTAAATTCCGCCTGACATTACAAGCACCACTGCCGCCGCTGCCGCAACTACCTTTGCACCCTTGTGTCTTGCGACTATGGCAGGCTGTGTCGGCTCGGTTTGTGGTGTGAAAGTATTCGTATTTATATCTCCGTTTTGTTGTGGAAAACGCTTTTTGAGCGTTTCTTTGAGCTGATCTTTCTTTTGTTCCGATAGGCTTGCGTTTGCAAAATAATTCTTTATATCTCTTTCGTTCATACGCTCATCTCCTTTTCGTAGTCTGAAAGTGAAAGCTTTAGTTTTTCTCTTGCTCTTTTCAGCCTTGATGTGACCGTGCCCTTGCTTGTTCCCAAAATGTCGGCTATCTCATCGGTCTTGCAGCCTTGATAATAAAAAAGATAAAGCACTATCCTGTATTTTTTATCCAGCCTGTTTATAGCGTTTTGCACATCTATTTGCATATCAGGTGATGAAAAATCGCTGCTTGCACTTACCTCATTTTCTGCACGCAGACGTCTGCCTGCCGACCTTAGCAGGTCTTTGGATAGATTTATCGCCGTTCTCAGCAGCCACGCTTTAAGATGCTCGTCATCATTGAAGAAAAGCTCACCCTGCCTTGTGAAATATTTTATTATGACCTCGCTGACTATATCCTCCGCCTCGTGAACGCTGCCTGTGACTGCCAGTGCCGCTCGGTAGATATCGTCTGAAAATTTGTCAACTATGTAGTCAATATCTCTTGTCAAAGCTGTCACCTCCTTTGTTGTTTTGAAAAGCCTTTCATCTATAACACGAATGTAAAGACCGTTTGATTGCATAAAAAAATGGACGAAAAAATTTTTTTCGTCCATAAAAAAATCAGCTTTTACTTGTTTTTACATAAGACCAACCGTCACCGAGGTTATCCTCGCCCCCTGATGAGCTTATGGGGGAGCGGTAAATATAGTAATGATCATAAATGGTATAGAATTTCACTGTCAAGCCGTCGCTGTCGATGTATGTAACGTTTCTGCGCTCAAGCTCCTCAAGCTCTTTCTTCACAGACTTGCAGGCATTGTTTTCAGTGAGCGATTTAATGGAGCATTTGCCCTTTGGCAGTGTCGGCTTTTCGCATGAAATGCTTTCTATCATAAATTCCGCAGTGGTCTGAAAGTTAGCCTTATTGTCATTGAAAACGGCTTTTATCTGGCTGTCGGAGCGCATATAGTGCTGATGCCAGAAGCCGAGGGCTACTGCAAGAATAACGACTATCCAAATTATCCACTTGGCTTTTCTGCCTGTTGACCATTTGCGAAGCTTGCCGTCAGTGCCGATGTCCTCTTCGTTTATAACGGGGTTTATCTGTTTGCTCATTATTTTACAAACGCCTCCAATCTGTAGATAGGCATACCCATGTCTGAGAATTTCTTCTCATATTCCGTTACGATATTGCCCTCGAAGCCACTGTTGTGAAGGTCGAGAGAAATGTTTTTAAGTCCGTAATTTGCCGCAGAGAACTCCTCCAAGGAGAACTCAAAGAAGTGCATATTGTCGGTCTTTTGGTATATCTCGCCTTTGTCCACAAGAATACGTCTGTATATTTCAAGAAAAGCTCGGTATGTGAGCCTATGACGTGCATATGTATTTTTAGGATACGGACAGCTAAAGTTAAGGTAGATACACTCTACTGACTTTTCAGGGATAAAGCAATCCAGATATTCAGCCTCGCCCCTTGCAAATCTCAGGTTCGGTATGCCCTTGTCTATAGCCATTTGTGCGGCGTCAACTATAACGTTACTGCTTTTTTCTACTGCAAGGAAATTCTTGTCAGGATTTCTCTTTGCTATCTCTCTTGCAAACTGACCCTTTCCACAGCCTATCTCCAGCACAAGGGGATTGCTGTTTCCGAATATCTTCTCAAAGTCAATAAGCTGTTTGTTTGATTTGTCCTGAAAATTCTTCTCGTCACGGTCAAGATATAAAATATAATCTCCGCAGGCTTCAAGACGTGCCTCAAGATTTTTCTTTCTTCTCATTCTCATATGGGATAAACTCTCCTGTTATTTATTAGAATATTTGTGCAGAAAATAGTCCTTGTCAGATGTGACCTTTAGCCACTGCACAGCCGACCCTGTGAGCATATTTTCATAAGGATAAACTGTGAGCATGACTTCGGGTGTGTCCTCACCGCTGAAATGAGGGGTCACCTTAAAAGCTATCTCGCAGTTGAGCCGTTGGACGACCTCTTCCTCGGTGAGCTTTCTGAAAAGCACTGAGGTGTCCTTTTCGGTGATAGGTATTTTGGTAAACTTCGCCTGATAAATTTTCTTGCCGTCCTTTTTGGTGACAAGTGAAAAGCCATGCTTCACAAGGGTTATCTTTCCGCCATGGTTTTCGTAGTATTCAAGATTTGAAAAGGTAACACGTCCGTCATTGACAGCTTCACCGGATATCGAAACGCAAAGTCCTTTGTCTGACGCTTTCCCTGCACTCTCCACTCCGAAAGCAAAGGGAAGTCCGTCTATCATTATCTCTCCGCAGGTGGAAAACTGCAACTTCACCTGCTTTTTCTTCAAGCCTGCAAATGGATTTTTCATGACAACTCCTATATTAAAGGTCGATCTGCACGCCGCCAACAGGTCTTATGGACAGCACATAGCATGAGCCTTCACCGAATACTCTCTCCATTTCAGCCTTGAAAGCTTCAAGCTTCTTTTCGGGTACGAACGCTTGGATAGTTCCTGCAAAGCCACCGCCGTGTACTCTGCAAGCACCCTCACCGCCAAGAGCCTGTTTTGCAAGATACAGAGCCAGTGAAAGACCCTGCTCGTTTGGAGCGGAAGAGGCATAGATGTTCTGAAGATATTTGAATGATGAATCTCCTGATTCATTGATAAGGCTCAGGAAAGCGTCAAAGTCGCCCTCTGAAAGTGCGGAAGATTCCTTGCCAACTCTCTCGTTATCGTCAAAGAAGTGGAGCGCTCTAAGCACAGCTCTGTCACTGCACTTTTCTCTAACGGCACAGATGTTTTCAAGAAGCTGTTCCTTTGTTATCTCTCTCAGCACCTTTTTGCCAAAGAAAGCCGCAACAGACTTCATTTCCACAGGGATAGCCGCATACTCAGGGGTGAGGTCGGCATGGTTGCCCTTTGTGTCAACGATACACAGTGCGTGACCGCTTTTTGTGAAATCGAACTTTACAGAGTCGATAACAGGGTGCTTTTCGTCAGCAAAGTCGATAGTGATAAATCCGCCTACTGATGAAGCCATTTGGTCCATAAGACCTGACGGCTTGCCAAAATATACATTTTCCGCAAACTGAGCTATCTGAGCTATTTCCACAGCAGAAACCTCACCGTCATTGTAAAGACCGTTGAGGATAGTGCCGATAAGCACTTCATAAGCCGCAGATGAAGAAAGTCCAGAGCCTTTGAGTACGTTTGAAGTAGCATAAGCCTTGAAGCCCCCGGCATTGTGACCATTCTTTTTAAAGCCTGCGGACATACCTCTTATAAGTGCCGCTGATGTGTTTTTCTGCTCCTCGTAGATAGTGTCGTCATCAACGTTCACAGTGTCCATTGGGAAGCCCTCGGACTTTATTGTAATAACGTTCTCTTCGGTATCAGGAGCGACAGCGGCAATAACGTCGAGTGAAACGCCTGCCGCAAGAACACAGCCGAAGTTGTGGTCGGTGTGGTTGCCGCCTACCTCAGTTCTGCCTGGAGCTGAGAAGAAAGCAGTTGGCTTTTCACCGAAAAGCTTTTCAAATTCATCTGCAACTCTGTTATATCTTTCTCTCTGAAACGCTGTCATATCGGCTGTGTAGACCTCGTCAAGTGTGTATTTTTTCATTATGTATATCCTCCGAACGTAAATATAAGTATACTTTGTTATTATACAACATTTATGCTCTTTTTTCAAGTACAATTTTTTTAACAAGTGAGGAGGTAAGAATGAGGAATGAGGAGTGAGGAATGAGGAATTATGGTATCGCCTGGCGGCGATTTATTTTTTTTCATTCAAAACGTGCGCTGCACGTTTCATGTGTGCGTGTATGTGTGCCAAGTGTGCCTATAGGTGAATTTTTGCACAGAAGCTCCCTTGATATTTTATGCAAACTGACAAAATTGCTGTAAGCAAACTTTTTATAACACTCTATTGGTGCTTTAAATCAAAAAAGCTGTTGCATTTTGGTGAAATTTGTGGTATAATTACTTGTATCTATTTTAATTATTGTTTATTTCTACCGACCACGAAAAAATGGTCGGTGCAGTGAAAGGAAAGATTTATTGTATGAAAAAACTAATGCTTGGAAACGAGGCGTTTGCAAGAGGTCTGTATGAGGCAGGCTGTAAGGTTGTATCATCTTACCCTGGTACTCCGTCAACTGAGATAACAGAAGCTGTTGCAAAATATGACGAGGTATATGCTGAGTGGGCGCCTAATGAAAAGGTGGCAATGGAAGTGGCTCTTGGTGCTTCTATAGGCGGTGCAAGAAGCTTCTGCGGAATGAAGCACGTTGGTCTTAACGTTGCCGCTGACCCTCTTTACACAGCAGGCTACACAGGCGTAACGGCAGGTATGGTAATAGCTGTCGCCGATGACCCTGGTATGCACTCGTCACAGAACGAGCAGGATTCACGTCACCATGCTATCGCTTCTAAGACAATGATGATAGAGCCTTCCGATTCAGGAGAGTGCAAGGAGTTTGCTAAGGCTGCTTTCGAGCTTTCTGAAAAGTTCGATGTTCCTGTTATCGTAAGACTGTCCACCAGAGTTTCTCACTCTCAGTCAGCCGTTGAGCTTTGCGAGAGAGAGGAAAGGGAGAATATCCCATATGAAAAGAATATCCAGAAGTATGTTATGATGCCTGGTAACGCTATCCGCCGTCACCCTGTTGTTGAAGCAAGAATGAAGGCTATCGCTGATTATGCCGAAACTTCACCGCTCAACAAGGTAGAGATGAACGATACAAAGATAGGCGTTATCACAAGCGGTATCTCATATCAGTATGCAAAGGAAGCTCTGGGCGACAAGGCTTCATATCTTAAGCTCGGTATCGTAAACCCAATGCCAATTCAGATAATAAAGGACTTTGCCGCAAAGTGCGAAAAGGTCTATGTAATCGAGGAGCTTGACGATGTTATCGAAACACACTGCAAAAAGAACGGTGTGAACGTTATCGGCAAGGAACTTTTCAGCCTTATGGGCGAGATATCACAGACTATCGTTGCTGAAAAGATACTTGGCGAGAAGAATGAGTATATCACATTTGAGGATAACGTGCCTGTAAGACCTCCTGTTATGTGTCCGGGATGTCCTCACAGAGGTCTGTTCTATTGCCTGCATAAGCTGGGCGTTATGGTATCAGGCGATATCGGCTGTTACACTCTCGGCGCAACAGCACCGCTTTGTGCTATGGATTCAACTATCTGCATGGGTGCTTCTATCAGCGGACTTCACGGCTTCAATAAGGCAAGAGGTGCAGAGGCTGAGAAGAAGTCTGTTGCCGTTATCGGTGACTCTACATTCATGCACAGCGGTATGACGGGTCTTGTGAACGTTGCATATAACTCCACAAATTCAACTGTTATCATTCTCGATAACTCTATCACAGGTATGACGGGTCATCAGCAGAACCCTACAACTGGTAAAAACCTTAAGGGCGACCCTGCTTATGCTGTTGACCTTGAAATGCTCTGCCATTCACTTGGTATCAAGAGCGTAAGAGTTGTTGACCCATATCACATGGCTGAAACAGAGGCTGTTATCAAGGAAGAACTTGCCAAGGAAGAACCAAGCGTTATTATTTCAAGACGTCCATGCGCACTTCTTAAATATGTAAAGCACAATCCACCACTCAAGGTAAACAAGGATAAGTGCGTTGGCTGTAAGCAGTGCCTGAAGATAGGCTGTCCTGCTATATCTATCCATGACGGCAAGTGCGTTATCGACCATACACAGTGCGTAGGCTGCGGCATATGCAAGGAAATGTGTAAGCTGGGTGCGATATGCGACTAATGATAACATATATTTCGAGGTGTAAATAATGAAAACAAGATCAATTATGATAGTGGGTGTAGGCGGACAGGGTTCACTGCTTGCGTCAAGAATAATAGGAAACGTGCTTCTCTCACAGGGCTTTGATGTCAAGGTCAGCGAGGTACACGGAATGAGCCAGCGTGGCGGCTCTGTTGTTACATACGTTAAGTACGGCAGCGAGGTATGCTCACCTGTAGTTGAAAAAGGCGAAGCTGATATCATCATCAGCTTTGAACAGCTTGAAGCCGCAAGATATGTTTCATATCTCAAGAAGGGCGGACATATCATCACTTCAACTCAGCAGATAGACCCAATGCCTGTTATCACAGGTGCGGCTGTTTATCCTGAGGATATCATAGGCAAGCTTAAAGCAGAGGGCGTTGACGTTATCGCTGTTGACGCACTGGCACTTGCGGAGCAGGCTGGTACTGCAAAGGCTTCAAACGTTGTTCTCATGGGCGTTGTGTCAACTAAAATGGCTTTTGACGAGGACGTTTGGCAGAAGGCTCTTGAAAACTGTGTTCCTGCAAAGTTCCTTGAACTGAACAAGAAGGCGTTCGCTCTCGGCAGAGAGGTAAAATAATGGACGAGATAAGCGGTCTTATCATAAAAATGACCGAGTTTTTCGCTGGCGCCCCGAAACGTATACAGCACTTTATAAAGGTGCATACCTTTGCCCGTGTTATCGGCAGGGCAGAGGGACTTGATATCCGCACTATGTATTGTCTTGATGTTGCGTCAGTGGTGCATGATATCGGCATAAAGCCTGCGGAGGAGAGATACGGCAAGGGTCACTGCGGTGGAAAGCTTCAGGAACAGTTAGGTCCTGAGCCTGCACGGAAAATGCTCACAGAGCTTGACTTTGACGAGGATATCATAGACAGGGTGTGCTTTCTTATCGCACATCATCACACCTATGATGGCGCCCAGGGGCTTGACTGGCAGATACTCTTGGAAGCAGATTTCCTTGTGAACGCTTTCGAGGACAGCCTTTCCAAAGAGAGCATAAAAAGCTTCCGTGACAAGGTGTTCAAAACGAAAACAGGTATTAAGATGCTTGAAGAAATGTACGGCGTATGATACTTGTGCAAAGTTGATACCCGAGTAATATGACCGAAACCATTTTAACAGGAGGTGTGTTCCAATGGGAAAATATTGGAACGAAGAGATCGAGTGCATGGCGCACGAGGACATGAAAAAGCTCCAGAGCGAAAGACTTGTCAAGCAGGTCAAGCACGTCTGGGACAATGTGCCATACTACAAGAAGCTTATGGAAGAAAAGGGCGTAACGCCTGATGATATCCACGGCATTGAGGACCTGCACAAGCTGCCGTTCCTTTCAAAGGCTGATCTGCGTGAGGCTTATCCTTACGGTCTGCTTGCAAAGCCGCTTTCAGAGTGCGTGAGAATACATTCCACAAGCGGAACCACAGGCAAGAGAGTTGTGGCTTTCTACACTCAGCATGATATCGACCTTTGGGAAAATTGCTGTGCAAGAGCTATAGTTGCCGCAGGCGGATCAAAAGACGACGTTTGCCACGTTGCATATGGCTATGGACTTTTTACAGGCGGAGCAGGTCTTAACGGCGGCTCTCATAAGGTGGGCTGTCTTACTCTGCCGATGTCATCAGGAAACACAGAAAGACAGATACAGTTCATGCAGGATCTAGGTTCTACTATCCTGTGCTGTACTCCGTCATATGCCGCTTATATAGGCGAAACTGTAAAGGAAATGGGCATAAAGCCAGAAGATCTTACACTCAAAGCTGGTATCTTCGGTGCTGAGCCTTGGACAGATGAAATGCGTCACGAGATAGAGAGTCTTCTTGGTATCAAGGCTTACGATATCTATGGTCTGACAGAAACAAGCGGTCCTGGCGTAGCTTTCGAGTGCGAAGCACAGTCTGGTATGCACATCAATGAGGACAACTTTATCGCAGAGATAATCGACCCTGACACAGGAGAGGTGCTTCCTGAAGGCTCAAAGGGCGAGCTTGTATTCACAAGTATCACAAAGGAAGCTTTTCCTCTGCTGAGATACAGAACAAGAGATATTTGTATTCTTACAAGAGAGAAATGCTCATGTGGCAGAACTCTCGTCAAAATGTGCAAGCCAATGGGCAGAAGCGACGATATGCTCATCATTAAGGGTGTAAACGTGTTCCCATCGCAGATAGAGTCAGTGCTTCTTAAGATATCAAAGGCAAGCCCTAACTATCAGATAGTCGTAGACAGGGTGAACAATTCTGATACTTTCGAGATAAGAGTCGAGCTTAATGACGATATGTTCTCTGATACTGTCAAGTCTATCGAGGATCTTGAAAAGAAGATATCCAACGATATCCATAATATCCTTGGCATCAAGGCGAAGATAAGACTTGTTGAGCCAAAGAGCATTCCACGTTCTGAGGGCAAGGCAGTAAGAGTTATCGACAAGAGAAAGCTTGTCTAAAAGACAGGGGGTAATTTTATGACAGTAAAACAGCTTTCGGTTTTTATTGAAAACAGACCTGGCAGATTGTCTGCCGTTACAAAAATACTTGGGGATAATGATGTGAATATCCGTGCAATGTCCCTTGCTGACACAAAGGATTTCGGTATTCTCAGACTTATCGTTGACGATTTTGAAAAAGCAGTTTCAGCCTTGAAAACAGAGGGCTTTTCCGTTACCACCACTCAGGTGCTTGCAGTGGAGATAAATGACCGCCCAGGCGGACTTTCGGAAGCAATGAAAGCTCTCTACAATGACAACATCAGCGTTGAGTATATGTATTCTGCATTTATAAACACTAAGGAAAACACGGCTTATCTTATCCTTAGAGTGGAGAACGTTACAGCCGCTCTGGAAGCTTTGAGTGAAGCAGGATTTGCACTTATCTCACAGCAGGAATTGGCAAGCATCTAGCTGATTAGTGAATACTAACCGAAAAATCACTTAAAATCTATGTGAAATTTTTATGAAATGCCGAAAACCTCTTGATTTTTTCAGAAAATGTGTTATTATATAAGTATAGTATTTGATATGATACTTGTAGAATTTATGCAAGGAGGTCTGTGAAAATGGCTTATAAGATTAGTGATGAGTGCATCGGCTGCGGCGCTTGCATGGACGCATGTCCAGTAGGAGCTATCTCCGAGGCTGATGGTAAGTGTGTTATTAACGCTGACGAGTGCATCGACTGCGGTTCTTGTGCAGGTACTTGCCCTGTAGGAGCACCTCAGGCTGAGTAATTTACTTAAACTAAGAGAAAACGTCTGTCATATGGCAGACGTTTTTTTGCACTTATTTTTTTGTGTATTAGTTTTCAGCACACTATCATAAAACTGTCACATTGGCGGAGTATGATATAAATACAATAAGAGAAAGACAAAAAGATGAAATTTACACATATACTTTTTTCTCCATATATACTTCATATACTTCAAAAAGGGAACGCTGGCTTGTGTCAGCGTTCTTTTTTTGCGTGGGTGATTTTGTGGATAGATATGTAAAATATCGTGGAAAATATGGGCTTTTGTAACGCAGGTGTCCGTTTTTCGGTATTATTAATAAAAGTTTTGCGAAATTTGTTAAAAATGATAAAAATAGAACCCTTATTGTCGTTCCTGGGATATAAAATGTACAATGGTTGTAACTTGATGTTCATATATACTTCATAAACGAGCGAAAAAACGGTTTGAAAATTACAATTTGATTACAATGCCCCTTGACTTTTGTAACCTTATTCATTATAATATGGTGTAGTTTATCACATTTGAAAGGAGCGTTCTGAATTGGGTTATTTGAAGTCGGGGATATCTCGCTGTGTGGCTGTGCTTTCTGCCTGCGGAGTTGTGGCAGTATCTGCTGTGACTTTTGCGACACTTGATAAAAACGTTATCCAGCCATGTGCGGTCATGCCGCCTGAAAATGCAAAGGTCATTTCTGTTGTTTCTGACAAGGAAACATCTGAGCAGATCGGGGATAACACAACTGTTCTTACAACATCAGCCGTCAAGGAAACTGCGAAAAATTCTCAGACCGAGGCTGTAAAGGCTGTAAAAACTGCAAAAAGCGAAACAACAAAGGCAGCTTCTGAAACAGCTTTGAGATCAGAGAGCGTAACGACCTCTGTAATATCACAGAAGCCAGCGTCAGTGACCGCAGTGCAGAGCGTGACTTCCGCTGACACAAAGCTTAGCATCTCAGTAAGCCTTGTGACAAAGAAAACTCAGCAGGCTTCAAAGTCTGAAACAAAGGTTTCTGCTGTTACTTCCGCCCCTGTCAGCACTACTGACAGCGATACTGTTGCCTCAAAGGCTACAAAAAAGACTACAACGGTGAAAACTACTACTGCAAAGACAACAACTGCCCCTGTTACGACCACAACGCCTGCGGTGACTACTACCAAGAAAAAGACCACCACTGCTAAGGTGACTACAACTAAAAAGCCTGTTACAACTACAACCACTGCGCCTGTTATCGACAACGGCAAGACACCTGCACAGCGACTTAATTCTGCAGTGCTTACCCCAAAGGCAACGCTCAGCGCAAAGGAAGAAAAGATACTTCTGAAATATCTTGATAAGATAATATCAGATGATATGACAAACTACGAAAAGGCTGTGGCTTGCTACGATTATATTATAAAGAACACGGTCTACGATTACGGCGGCTGGGCAAATCCTGTTAAGGCTGTTCTTGAGGACGGTTACGGCACTTGCACAGAATATTCTTACGTTTACGCCGCAATGCTCAACTACATAGGCTTTGACGCAAAGACCGTTGACGGCAAGACCGCTATGGCGGCAGGCGGTTACGGCTATCATATGTGGGTGGAGGTAACGATAAATGGTCAGATATATGTTATGGACCCTCAGGTGGACGATAACATGAGCTGGGGAGCGTATATCTCCCATGACCGCTTCTGCAAGACCTACAGCGAGGTCAAGAACAAGTATATAAAAGACTGATATTGTATCGGGCGGAGTTATCTGCCCGATATTTTTTACTGTGTTTGCGTGTAGTTTGTTTGCAGTACGTTTATTTGTACATTAAATAAGAATATCCGACACTCTTTTTGTGACAAATTTTTCAGCCTATCCTATAGACAAAAGGAAAAAAGCGTGATATAATTATTCTTGATACATTGTCGGCAAATGCCGAACGTCATTTTGTACAGGAGGATAATTGATGACGGAAAATTCCACAAAAATAAAGAAAAAGACTGCGGCATCTGTGAAGAAAAACAGCTCTGCCAAAGGTTTGTCAAAGAACAAGAAAAGAAAGAAAAAACGCAACAATATCGGCATTATCTGCGGCACTGCGGCAGCGGCTATCGTGATAGTTGTGGGCGGAGGATATTTCATTGGAAGAGCTTACTATAGCAACAGATTTCTGAGCGGCACAACAGTGAATGGCGTTGACGTGGGCGGAAGGACATTTGAACAGGCTTGCGACCTGCTCGGTGTGAATGATATGCCTTATGAGCTTACGGTCAAAACTATCGACGGCACGCCTGTTGTTTTCAAGACGGCTGATTTTGATTACAGGCTAAGCGGCAAGGACGAGCTTCAGAAGATCTATGACAGCGTGAACAGAAAAACATGGTTCTCTGGATTTATACAGAACTCCATCTATAGCTTTAATGAGGACATCACATTTGATGTTGAGAAGCTTCAGAAGCTTGTGGAGAAAGCAAATTGGGGCGATGTTGAAACTGCCGACGCAAAGCTTGGTCTTAACGAGGATAAGACGGCTTATGTTATCACCCCTGAGGTGCAGGGAAACAAGATAACCGATATGAAAAAGCTTGAAGCTTATGTTACGCAAAGCGTGGCGGCAGGTGAGCTTAGCGTTGAGCTTGACAAGGACACAGGTTGTTATTCTCTTCCGGAGGTGAAGAGCGCAGACCTTGAGGACGATTGCAAGAAACGAAATGATGTTTTCCAGCTTTCTGTCACATACGATTTTGACTACACCACAGAAACTCTCACGGGCGAGGAGCTTATGAAGATTATAAAGCTCAAAGATGACGGAAGCTACACCGTGGATAGAAAGAAAGCCATGGAGTATGTGGAAAAGCTCGCAAAGAAGTATGATACATATAATACTAAGAGAAAATTCCACGCCACTTTGCAGGGCGACATAATCGTGCCGACAAGCTCTGACGCTAAATACGGCTGGTGGATAGATCAGGAAAAGACTTGTGACGATCTTGTGGATATGCTTGAAAAGGGCGAGAGCGTTGATAAGGTAGACCCTATCTATTACAGTACCGGTTATTTTGACTTTACAGGCGTTGAGTCTGCGAGAAGCAAGGACGATGATATAGGCGACACTTATATTGAGATAGACCTTACCGACCAGCACTTGTGGTATTATGAAAAGGGCAAGAAAAAGCTCGATACCTATATAGTTTCAGGTCAGACCACATCTGAGGCGAGAACAACTCTCCCTGGTGTTTATAAGCTGTGGTCAAAGGAGACCAACAAGCGTATGAAGGACACAAATGCCGACGGCGACGAGTGGGATACAAAGTGCAACTTCTGGAACAACGTTTCTCTCTGCGGAATAGGTCTTCACGATTCAACGTGGCGAGGCGGATATTTCGGTGGTGAGATATACAAATACAACGGCTCTCACGGCTGTATAAATATGAGCTATGACGACGCCAAATATGTTTATGACAACGTGCCTTATGGTACGCCTGTTGTTATGTACTACAAGTCTGCGGATAAATAATAAGGACGGTCAAGGTATCATGCCTTGACCGCTTTTTGTAAGGAGTGTTTTTTATGGAAAAGATATTATACAGAGAGGGCTTTGCGGCTGAGGAACTTCCAAACGAGGTGATAGAGCGTATCAAAGGCGTTTCCTATAAGGAAAATCCCCATGTGAAGCTGGGCGACCTTGCCTATCTGCGTGTGAGATATTATGACTTTGAGCATAAGGTGCAGTCTGGGGAGCTTATCGTGGCGAGAAAACTTGCGCAGGAGGTTCTGGATATCTTCTATGAGCTTTTCGAGGGCGGTTATGAGATAGAAAAAATCAGGCTCGTGGACGAGTATGACGCTGATGATGAAAGGTCAATGGCGGATAACAATTCCTCTGCCTTCAACTATAGGGTGGTGGCTGGTACCAACACTATCTCGGCTCACAGCTACGGCAGGGCGATAGACATAAACCCTCTTATAAATCCTTATATAGTGGAGAATAAGGTTATGCCTGCCAATGCTACAGAGTATGCAGACCGTGACAAGGCTTTTGATCACAAGATTGACAGAACAGACCTTTGCTATTGCATTTTCAGGCGTCATGGCTGGAAATGGGGCGGCGACTGGAACAATTCTAAGGATTATCAGCATTTTTACAAAGAGTACGATTCTCCGCTGAAAATGGCTGTAAATAAGCTGAAAAGAGCGTTGTTACGTTAGTTTGCGAGGTTTACCTAGGGAAGTGATATGAAATCATAAGTTATATATGTATACCGATTAACTAAAAATTAATAATGAATTTATGCAAGTTTTATCATTCACTCTTGCATTTTGTTGTAATGTGTGTTATAATGATTAAGCCGTCAAAAAAGACGGCAAAAGGCTATTTTCTTGCATTTGTGCGAAAAACCACGCTTTGAGTTTGTTTGCACTTATGCAGGATTGCAGGATTTTAATTTCTTCCTGCAAATTTTTTGTTAAAAACAGCTAAAAATCGGCTATGAGCCGTGAAATAACATACGTTGCTGAACGATAAGCTATAATTTTTTTACAGTTTGGCAGGAAAGGGTGATAAAAATGGAACGCATGGAGGATATGACTAATGTAAAAAGCCTGTATTCACCGAAATTCGAGCATGATAACTGCGGAATAGGTGCTGTTGTGAACATTAAGGGCAAAAAGAGCCACGATACTGTTGCAAATGCACTGACTATCGTTGAAACGCTTGAGCATCGTGCTGGTAAGGACGCAGAGGGCAAAACAGGTGACGGAGTAGGTATCCTGCTTCAGATCTCACATAAATTCTTCAAGAAGATCGCCGCCGCTGAGCTTGGAATCACGCTTGGCGAGGAGAGAGATTATGCCGTTGGTATGTTCTTCTTCCCACAGAACGAGCTTGCGAGAAATCAGGCAAAGAAGATGTTTGAGATAATCGCCGAAAAAGAGGGTCTGGAGATCCTTGGCTGGAGAGTCGTTCCTGCAAAGCCTGAGGTGCTTGGCAAGAGAGCTGCTGAGTGTATGCCTGCCATAATGCAGTGCTTCATCAAGCGTCCAAAGGGCGTTAAAAAGGGTCTTGACTTTGACCGCAAGCTATATGTTGCAAGACGTGTGTTTGAACAGTCAAATGAGGACACCTACGTTGTATCACTTTCAAGCAGAACTATAGTATATAAAGGAATGTTCCTTGTGCAGGATCTCAGAAAGTTCTTCCCTGACCTTCAGGATAAGGACTACGAGTCTGCTATCGCTATGGTACATTCAAGATTTTCTACCAACACAAACCCAAGCTGGCAGAGAGCTCATCCTAATAGAATGATCGTTCACAACGGTGAGATAAACACTATCAGAGGCAATGCTGATAAAATGCTCGCTCGTGAGGAAACGATGAAGTCTGAGCATTTGAAGGGCGACCTTGATAAGGTCACACCTGTTGTAAACACAGAAGGCTCTGACTCTGCAATGCTCGACAACACACTTGAATTTTTGGTCATGAGTGGAATGGATCTGCCACTGGCTGTCATGATAACGATCCCTGAGCCATGGGATAACAATGGCACGATGAGTCAGGCTAAGAAAGACTTCTATCAGTATTACGCAACTATGATGGAGCCATGGGACGGACCTGCTTCTATCCTTTTCTCTGACGGAGATATCATGGGTGCAGTGCTTGACAGAAACGGTCTGCGTCCGTCAAGATATTATATCACAAAGGACGGCAATCTTATCCTTTCATCTGAGGTTGGCGCACTTCCTATCCCGTCAGACAATATCGTTGAAAAGGAAAGACTTCGCCCAGGCAAAATGCTTCTTGTTGATACTGTTCAGGGCAGAGTTATCGACGATGACGAGCTTAAGGAATACTATGCTTCAAAGCAGCCTTACGGCGAGTGGCTTGACAGCAACCTTGTCAGACTTAAAGACCTTAAGATACCAAACATCAAGGTAGAGGAACACGGCTACGAGGAAAGACAAAGACTTCAGAAAGCTTTTGGCTATACCTATGAGGACGTTATGACATCTATCCTGCCAATGGCAAAGAACGGCTCTGAGTCTATTGCCGCTATGGGTACAGACAGCCCGCTTGCGGTGCTTTCAAAAGAGCCTCAGCCACTGTTCAACTACTTCAAACAGCTCTTTGCACAGGTAACAAATCCGCCTATAGACGCTATCAGAGAGGAAATAGTCACCTCCACAACTGTCTATATCGGTGAGGACGGCAACATTCTTGAAGAAAAGCCTGAGAACTGCAAGGTAATGAAGATACACGACCCTATCCTTACCTCAACAGATATCCTTAAAATAAAGAATATGCACATTCCTGGCTTTAAGGTAGCCGTTATCCCTATACTTTATTATAAGAACACAAGACTTGAAAAGGCTATAAACAGACTTTATATAGAAGCAGACAAGGCGTTCAGCGAGGGCGCAAATATCCTTATCCTTTCAGACAGGGGAGTTGATGAGAACCACCTTGCTATCCCGTCACTGCTTGCAGTATCAGCGCTTCATCAGCACCTTGTTGTTACAAAGAAGAGAACATCTCTTGCTATTATCCTCGAAAGCGGCGAGCCTAGAGAAGTTCATCACTTTGCAACACTGCTTGGCTATGGTGCTTCCGCTATCAACCCTTATCTTGCTCAGGAAACTATCCACGAGCTTATTGCTGACGACCTTCTCGACAAGGATTACTATGCCGCTGTTGACGATTATAATGCGGCTGTTCTCCATGGTATCGTAAAGATAGCTTCAAAAATGGGTATCTCTACTATACAGTCATATCAAGGCTCACAGATATTCGAGGCTATCGGTATCGGTCAGGACGTTATAAACAAGTATTTCACAGGCACTGTCAGCAGAATAGGCGGTATCACTATCTCTGATATTGAAAAGAACGTTGACAGACTTCATACATCAGCCTTTGACCCTCTTGGACTTGGCACAGACACAGAGCTTGAATCAAGAGGAAGCCACAAGTTCAGAAGCGGCAAGGAGGAGCATCTCTACAATCCTCAGTCTATCTACCTGCTCCAGCAGGCTGCAAGGACTGGCGACTATGAAACATACAAGAAGTATTCAAAGCTTATCTCTGAGGAAATGGACCCTGTGAACATCAGAGGTCTTATGGATTTCAACTTTGCTGAAAATCCTGTTCCGCTGGAGGAAGTTGAGAGCGTTGACTCTATTGTAAGAAGATTTAAGACGGGCGCTATGTCCTACGGCTCTATCTCTCAGGAAGCTCATGAAGCACTTGCTATCGCAATGAACAGACTTCACGGCAAGTCAAACTCAGGCGAGGGCGGTGAGAGCCTTGACAGACTTCTCACAAAGGGTACTTCTGAGGACAGATGTTCAGCTATCAAGCAGGTGGCTTCGGGACGTTTCGGTGTAACTTCAAGATACCTCACATCTGCTGATGAGATACAGATAAAAATGGCACAGGGCGCAAAGCCAGGCGAGGGCGGACATCTTCCTGGCAAAAAGGTTTATCCATGGATAGCTAAGACAAGACACTCCACACCTGGCGTGTCGCTTATCTCACCTCCGCCACACCACGATATCTACTCTATCGAGGACTTGGCTCAGCTTATCTATGACCTGAAAAACGCAAACAAGAACGCAAGAATTTCTGTAAAGCTCGTTTCTGAGTGCGGTGTTGGTACAGTTGCAGCAGGCGTTGCAAAGGCAGGCGCAGGTGTTATCCTTATCTCAGGCTATGACGGCGGTACAGGTGCGGCTCCGAGAAACTCTATCTACAATGCAGGACTTCCATGGGAGCTTGGACTTGCAGAAGCACATCAGACCCTTATCAAGAACGGTCTTAGAAACAAGGTCGTTATCGAAACAGACGGCAAGCTCATGACAGGCCGTGACGTTGTTATCGCAGCGATCCTTGGCGCAGAGGAGTTCGGCTTTGCAACAGCTCCGCTGATAACACTCGGCTGTGCAATGATGAGAGTATGTAATCTTGATACTTGCCCATTTGGTGTTGCAACACAGAACCCGGAGCTTAGAAAGAAGTTCCCCGGCAAGCCTGAATATGTAATGAACTTTATGATATTCGTGGCTTCCGAGCTTAGAGAATATATGTCAAAGCTTGGCGTAAGAACAGTTGACGAGCTTGTGGGAAGAATTGACCTTATCAAGCCAAAGGCTGGTATCACAGGCACTGCGGCACAAGTTGACCTTTCTAATATCATCAACTCTGATTACGTTTCAGAAAAGGTAGAATACAACAAGAAATCCAAGTATGACTTCAAACTTGAAAACACTCTTGATGAAAAGGTACTCATGAAGGAGTTCGAGAAAAATCTTAAGAGTGGTGAGAAGAAGTCTATCACAGTAAATGTCAAGAACACAGACCGTTCATTCGGTACTATCTTCGGTTCAGAGATAACAAGAAAGTATTATAACACACTTGCTGACGATACATACAAGATAGTCTGCAACGGCTCAGGCGGACAGAGCTTCGGCGCATTTATCCCGAACGGCTTGACCCTCGAGCTTGTGGGCGACTCTAACGATTATTTCGGCAAGGGACTTTCAGGCGGTAAGCTCGTTGTTTATCCTCCGAAGGATTCCACTTTCAAAGCCGAGGATAATATCATTATCGGTAACGTTGCACTTTACGGCGCAACAAGCGGTAAGGCGTTCATCGACGGTGTTGCAGGCGAGCGTTTCTGCGTAAGAAATTCAGGCGCAGTGGCAGTTGTCGAGGGCGTTGGCGACCACGGCTGTGAGTATATGACAGGCGGCTGTGTGGTAGTTATCGGCAAGACGGGCAAAAACTTTGCGGCAGGTATGTCGGGCGGTGTAGCTTACGTTCTTGACGAGGACAGACACCTTTACACAAGACTCAACAAGGAAATGGTACTTTTCTCTGAGGTCAAGGAGAAGTACGATATAATTCAGCTCAAAGACCTTATCCAGCAGCACGTTGACGCAACAGGCTCTGAAAAGGGCAAGCGTATTCTTGATAACTTTGAGGAATATCTGCCTAAGTTCAAGAAGATAATCCCTCACGATTACAAGAAGATGATGTCTGCTATAGCTTCAATGGAAGAAAAGGGTATGAGTAGCGATCAGGCGCAGATAGAAGCATTCTATCAGATCATCAACGGCAAGCAGTAAGCCTGCGCACATGAGATATTGTACTTTTAAAATCGAAAGGAGGATATACTTGCCGTGAAAGCAAGTATAGTTGAGATATGGGAAAGCCAACTGGTTTTATGGACTATAAGCGTGAGGACGCAGCAGCGTTCTCCGTTGAGGAACGTATAAAGAATTTTAATGAATTTCACACTCCTCTTTCAAAGGAGGAGCAGCAAAAGCAGGGTGCAAGATGTATGGACTGCGGTGTGCCGTTCTGTCAGGCAGGAATGAAGATAGGCAACGCATTTTCAGGCTGTCCGCTTAACAATCTTATCCCTGAATGGAACGACCTTATATACAAGGGCAACTGGGAGCAGGCATATTACAGACTTCATATGACGAACAATTTTCCTGAGTTTACATCAAGAGTTTGTCCTGCACTTTGCGAAAAAGCCTGCACCTGCGGAGCTAATGGCGACGCTGTTACCACAAAGGCTAACGAATACGGCATTATCGAAAATGCCTATGCCTGCGGATATGCTTCAGCAAGAGTGCCAAAGGTAAGAACAGGAAAGACTATCGCTGTTATAGGCTCAGGCCCGTCAGGTCTTGCTGCCGCTGACCAGCTCAATCAGAGAGGTCACAGTGTAACAGTTTTCGAGCGTGAGGACAGAGTGGGCGGTCTGCTTATGTACGGCATACCGAACATGAAGCTTGAAAAGCAGATAATCGAGCGTAAGATAAACATAATGAAAGAAGAGGGCATCGAGTTCCGCACAGGCGTTAATGTGGGCAAGGATATCACAGCGGCTGAGCTTCTCAAGGACTTCGACAGAGTAATACTTTGTTGTGGTGCTTCAAACCCTAGAGATATCAAAGCCGAGGGCAGAGATGCAAATGGTATCTATTTTGCAGTGGATTTTCTGAAATCCACAACTAAGGCGCTGCTGAACGGCGGTCTTACGGATAAAAACCACATTTCCGCAAAGGGCAAGAACGTCATGGTAATAGGTGGCGGAGATACAGGAAATGACTGCGTTGGTACAAGCGTAAGACATGGCGCAAAGAGCGTTTTGCAGCTTGAAATGATGCCAAAGCTTCCTGACACGAGAGCTGAGAACAACCCATGGCCGCAGTGGCCAATGGTCTGCAAGACAGATTACGGTCAGGAGGAAGCTATCGGTGTGTTCGGTCATGACCCGAGAGTTTATCAGACAACTGTCAAGGAGTTTCTCAAAGACAAAAAGGGCAATCTTAAGGGCGCAGTGCTTGTAAAGCTCTCCCCGGAGAAAGACCCTAAGTCAGGCAGAACGATAATGAAGCCTGTTGAGGGTAGCGAATACAAGGTAGAAACCGAGCTTGTTCTTATTGCGGCAGGCTTTCTGGGATCTGAAAGCTATCTCACAAAGGCTTTTGGCGTTGAGGTAGACGGCAGAACGAATATCGCAACAGCCGACGGCACACATCAGACAAACGTGAAGAACGTCTTTGCCGCAGGCGACGTGCGCAGAGGACAGTCACTTGTAGTATGGGCTATCAGAGAGGGCAGAGATGTTGCCCGTGAGGTGGATAAGAGCCTTATGGAGTATACAAATCTGTAATACGAGGTAAAAATATAACACCGTCCGAGGAGTTCGGGCGGTGTTTTTTGTGTGTAGGGTATCATACCCATGGGCGGCGACAAAAAATCCGCTACCATAAATGATAGCGGATTTGGGTGCAGGGACACGTCCCTGCTGGAGCTGCTAACCGGGCTTGAACCGGTGACCTCGTCCTTACCAAGGACGTGCTCTACCTACTGAGCCATAGCAGCAAACCAATTACAGTAATATATTATACACTATCTCTGCCGCTTTGTCAAGCCCTTTTCACAACTTTTTTACTCTATTCCCTCATCATCATCGTCATCTGCCTGAACACTTGGGTCGTAATCATCGTATGTGTCCATAAAATTGTACTTCTTACCCTTGTATTCGTATTGTATCACAGTGCGCAGATTGACGTTGTAAACGCTCTTGAAAATATTGTTTTCAATGTTGGGATTGGTGGCACGAAACTTTGCTATAAGCTCCTTCATTTCCTGCCGCTTTGATACCTCACCCTTTTTCTCTGACCCCTCGTAGCTCTCAGTGAAACGGCAGGCACAGCGGATAAAATGCAGATCGTTCTGCTCCACCCAGCGGATAATGTCCGCCTCTTTCACCATGTACAGTGGTCTGATAAGCTCCATGCCTGCGTAGTTCCTCGAGCGTAGCTTCGGCATCATAGTCTGAATCTGTCCTCCATATACCATGCTCATGAGTATGGTTTCTATAACATCATCAAAATGATGTCCCAAAGCTATCTTGTTGCACCCAAGATCCTGTGCAAATTTGTAAAGCCAGCCACGCCTCATTCTTGCACAAAGATAGCATGGGTTGCGTTTTGTGTTGTATGCAATGTCAAAGACTTTCGTCTCAAACATCTTTATGGGTATGCCCATAAGCGCCGCATTGTCGATTATCCTCTGCCTGTTTGCGTCGCTGTAACCGGGGTTCATTACAATAAACTCCAGCCCTATGTCCATGCCCTGATATTTCTGCAAATGCTGCATACACTTAGCAAGAAGCATTGAGTCCTTGCCGCCTGATATGCACACCGCTATTTTGTCCCCTGGCTTTATCATATCGTAACGCTCATATCCCATAACGAACTTGTTCCATATATCTCTGCGAAAATCAGTAACGATGCTCCGCTCTATCTTCTGCTGTGGCGTCAATATTCTTGACATCTCAAACTCTCCTTAAAATCATATACTTAAATTCTACTATTTTTATGGAAATTTGTCAACCATATTCATGTTGACATTATATTGTGATATTGTTATAATAGAATAAAGTATTAAAGCAGGAGGATATTATGAGCGAAAATATAGAACGTGAGATAAAAATTTCTCTCACACAGGAGCAGTACAAGACCGCCGAAAAGCTTTTTCAGTGGGGCAAAATAATAGAGCAGACCAATTTTTATTATATTCCACAGCAGGATACGGGCATGACAAGTATCCGTGTCAGGCAGATAGGCGAAAAATATTTTTTGCAGCTTAAAGCACCTATCTCCGAAAACGGTGCGCTTCATGTGAAAAAAGAGTATGAACAACAGCTTGACAGCCTGCCTGAAACGCTCACCGCACAGGAGCTTTCACAGCTTGTGGGGAGAGATTTCCCTGCCGCTGACCTTGCAGGCTCTTTGCATACTCAGCGCAAGCTCTGCACCGATTTTGACCATGTTGAGATATGCCTTGACAAAAGCGAATATCTCGGCTTGACAGACTATGAGCTGGAGCTTGAATATACAGCCGACTATCCCGAAAAGCCTTTGGAGATACTGAAAAATGCAGGTATCACACAGGGAGAAGCGGTAATAGGCAAGTATGCAAGATTTATGGATAGGGCTAAAAAGCTTGGTAAGTGCTGATTTTCGCCTATCTGCGGTCATTTTCTATGAAAAAGCACCCACAGCCTGCAAAGGTTTGGGCAATAATGATAATTGACAGTGACGTTATAATATGTTATTATATTAAAGTGTTAAAACGTATGAAATGGTATTTTGACGATACCCGAAAGGAAGTTAATAATGAAAAGATCTATTTTTAAGACTATCGCATCACTTTCCGCTGCTGCCATGATGCTTTTGGCTGTAGGCTGCGGAAGCACATCTGATTCTTCATCAGCAGCAGGCACAAACAGCACAGCCGCTGCAACAGGTGAGGATAACTCACTTCAGAAAGTTCTTGATTCAGGCAAGCTTGTGCTTGGTCTTGACCCAACATTCAAGCCAATGGGCTACACAGACGAGAACGACAACATCGTAGGCTTTGATATCGACGTGGCAAAGGAAGTTTGCTCAAGACTTGGTGTAGAGCTTGAAACTTACTCTGTAAACTGGGATACAAAGGAACAGGACCTTAGTGCAGGCACAATAGATTGTATCTGGAACGGCCTTTCTGTCAGCGATGAGAGAAAGAAAGTAATGCTCATGAGCGAGCCTTACATGAAGAATGAAATGGTGTTCGTTGTAAACGGCTCAAGCGACGTTGCTTCACAGGCTGATCTTGCAGGCAAGAACATTGCCGTACAGAACGGCTCAACAGCACAGGAAACACTTCTTGCATCTGACGTTGTAGCAAATGGTGCGACAACAACAGAGCTTGCAACAAATGTTGAAGCCCTCCAGCAGTTGGAGCTTAACATGGTAGACGCAGCGTTCCTTGACTCAGTAGTTGCAAACTACGAGATATCCACTTCAGGCAAGGATTACAAGGTGCTTCCTGACGGCCTTGACCCAGAGGAGTACGCTATCGGCTTCAGACTTGGTGATCAGGCACTTTGCGACAAGATCGAGGAGATCCTTCACGAAATGAAGCAGGACGGCAAGCTCGCTGAGATATCAACAACTTGGTTCGGAAGCGACATCACGACCATAGAATAATCACAAAAACATTCGATCGGACAGTCTTCGGGCTGTCCGATTTTTTTGCTTTATTAAGTTTTCTTCGTGTCATATATTTAGAAAATAAAAAGTCTCGCAAACAACGTGTTTACGAGATTTTTTGGCGGAGAAGGAGGGATTCGAACCCTCGATGAGCTATTAACCCATACACGAGTTCCAGTCGTGCGCCATAAACCGGGCTAGGCGACTTCTCCAGTTTATCATTTTTTTATATGTGTCACACTATCTAAGCGACTTTAATATTATACCATATGATCTTTTACTTGTCAAGACATTTTTGAAACTTTTTTTGTTCTTTTCTTATTCAGAAGTACTGTGTAAAAAAAGTTTTCTCTGCGATGCTTTATTAACAATATTCTGAAAAGTTTTCATTTTATTTTCTAAATGAACAAGTTACCGAAAATTTTCGCAATCTCGAAAACGATTAAGCAAATTATTTAGTTGATTTATAACAATTTTAATCAAATATATGTATTGGTAATATTGAAAACAGCTTAATAATTTTACCACTAAAATAAAAAAGTCGTTAAAAAGTTTACGAAAATTCACAAAATGCCTTTGACAACTCGAGGCAAATGTGGTATAATATTTAAATGACTGTAGGGTGCAGTGCGTCTAAATGCGACATTATAGAGAAGGTGAGACATTTTGGGAAGAAAACGCATTGGAGTGATATTGTCTGAGGCAGAAAGCTATTATCAGGAAAGATTGCTGAAAGGCGTAATGACAAAGGCTTTTCAGCTTGACTATGATGTGCTTATCTTCACAAGCTTTGTCAAAGTGTCATTCTTAAAAGCAGTGTCTGTTGGAGAAATGCAGATATATGACGCTATAAATTATGATAAGCTTGATGGCGTTATCGTTTTGGCAGATACATTAAAAATGCCTGGGCTTTTTGACAAAATATGCAGGGATATAGATGAGAAATGTCATGTTCCTGTGGTTTTTATAGATGGAAGCTATAAGGACTATGAAAGTATTTATACCCGTGACGAAATACCCTTTATGCAATTGACAGAACATCTTATCGAGGTCCATGGATGCAGGAAGATACTTTTTTTGAGCGGTGCGTTGGAGACTGCCACCACTCGTGAACGGCTTGCGGGATATAAGCGTGCCCTTGAAAAGCACGGCATAGAGTATGATCCGGACTTTGTCTGCTTTGACGGAGGCTTCTGGTATGATAAAGCGGCAGAGGTGGCAAATAATATCATCTATGGCAGACGTAAAAAGCCTGACGCTATCGTTTGCTGTGGAGATTATATGGCTATAGGTGTTGTACATGAATATCAGAAAAACGGTTTGAGCGTGCCTGAGGATATGATAGTTGCAGGTTATGACGCAATAGACGAGGCTATCCATTGCGTGCCAGCTATAACCTCGTGCTCACCGCCGATCTTTGAAACTGGCGTGAACGCAGTAATGACCATTGAGGCAAGGATCAAAGGCGTTGAACCGCAGGGCCTTATAGAGGACGGCGGCAAGGTGGAGATAGGTGCTTCCTGCGGCTGTCATGAGGATTATAGCTATACAAAGCGTGATCTTTTATCATCTCAGAACAAGATGAATTATCATGACTTTTTGGACAGCAATATGACCGATATAATGGCTTGCTCTAAAGATCCCGATGATCTGATGGCCAGAATACAATATTTTCTCTATCTTATCATTGGTCATGAGAGGTATTATCTCTGCCTTAATGAGGATTGCCTTGGAGAGCATGAGATAGTCGGTGAGATCTCCACTGTTCCAAAGGAATATACAGAAAATATGGTGCTTTATATAAGAAACGTTGACGGCAAAAGCAGAACTCTTCATGATCCTTTTGAACTCAAAGAGATATTTCCTGATCTGGATGAAGAACGAGAAAGCCCTTGTGCATTCTTTATCACCCCGGTACATTTTATAGATCGGTGCTATGGCTATGCTGTATTGTCTTACGGTGACGAAATAAAATCGATAGATATCACTTATCGTAATTGGACAAATCATGTAAGCAATGCTCTGGAATCAATGCGGATACGAAACTCCATAGCTAATCTTGCAGTCCGTGACGCTATGACAGGTGTTTATTCGAGAATAGGCATTGAGAAAAATATCCAGTTTGTTGTTGACAGAATGTCAAATCCGAAAAATAAGGCTTTTATCGCTGTCTGCGATCTGGACTGTCTTAAAAAGATAAATGATAATTTTGGCCATAACTGCGGTGATATTGCAATAAAAGCGATCGCAGACGCAGTTTTGGCATCGACAAAAAATCATGAGATATGCGCAAGGATAGGCGGCGATGAGTTTGTGGTGATAGGCTGTAACGACTATAACGACAACTATCCTGAACGATTTTCTGCAAGGGTCAACGACCGGCTTAGGGTATATAACAAGTTTGCAGGTAACGAGTTTGAGGTCAGCGTTAGTATAGGCGGTATTTGTAAACATATAACAGATATCCACGAGCTTGAAGATATGTTTACACAGGCGGATAAGATAATGTACGCAAGTAAATTGGAAAGACATAAAAACAGGAAATAGCAATAGATAAAATATCAGTGCATTACAACGGACGGTCAGTGATCGTCCGTTTTTGCGTGTGAGAGACACATATCCACTTGACTTATAGGCTCAAATGTAGTATAATGTAAAAGTTAAGGCGGTTTTCTGCCTGTTAGTAAGACGATTTTTTCGGAAAGGAAATGGATAATAAAATGGCTAAAGCTAAAAAAATAACGGCTGCTCTTACTGCCGCATTGCTTTGTACTGCGAGCCTTACCTCTTGCTCGGACACAAGCTATGTAATGACAGTAGGTGACAGCAAGATAAACGCAGGTATCTACATTTATAATGAGCTTACAGAAATGTCATATCAAATGACGATGATGTATTATCAGAAAGGCATCAAAAAGGACTATTTCAATCAGAAGGTAGACGGAAAGGCATTTGACGAGTATCTTTCAGATTATGCTCTCACTGCAACTAAGGAGTATGCGGCTGTAGTTGACAAGTTCAACGAGCTTGGACTTACTCTTTCAGATGAAGATATAAAGTCCATTAATGACAGCATAAGCAGCACATGGGATTCTCAGGGCGAGTTTTACGAGTCAGAGGGTATCTCAAAGGAATCTGTAAAGCTTGCACTCAAAGGCTCGAAAATGAGGGAAGAGCTTTTTGATCACTACTATGCAGAGGGCGGCGAGGAAGCTGTTTCAGACGATGAAATGGTGAAGTATCTTGATGATAACTACCTGAGATATAAATCCATTTCCTTTGCAAAAACTAAAGCATCAACTGATTCTTCATCATCAGCCACCGATTCTTCTACAGACTCAGCAGACGCTGCAAATGAGGAAGCCAAGGCAAAAAGAGATGAGTTCCTTGAAAAGGCTCAGGGCGTTTCGTTTGACGATTTTGACAGCATTATAGACGAATACAATGATTATGTTGCATCAAAGAAAGCCTCAGATTCAAGCTCCGCCGCTGACAGCGATTCATCAGCCTCAGACAGCTCAACAGCGTCAGACGACACATCTTCCGTATCAGACATCGACACAAGTTCTACAGCTTCCGACGATACATCTTCTGTATCTGACAGCACAGCAGAATCAAGCTCTACTGCAGACAGTGACTCGTCAACAGACAGCTCATCATCAGAGTCAGACCCATATGCAAATGAGAAAATGGCGAACTATGGTGCAATGGACGATTCACAGAAAGACTCTACAAACGGCAAGATACTCAAAGAAGTAAGCGGTATGAGCACAGACGTTGCAACAGCTTATGAGGATGATAACGCATATTACATTCTTATCAAGGGCGATATAAAGGGCAGAGATACAGAATATGCCAAGGACAATCATGAAGATATTCTAAAAGAAATGAAGAGCGATGAATTTCAGAAGAAATTAACAAGCTGGGTAGAAAAGCTTGACATCAAGGTAAACAACAAGGCTATAAAGCGTTACACACCGAAAGTGGTCTACGATAAGCAGACAGAGTATTACAGCAAGAACAATAATTCATAGCAGATAAAATTACCGCCGCAACCGAGTTTGGTTGCGGCGGTTTTGTCATGTTGGCAAATCCTTCGGTTTCCTCCTTGCCCAATTGTAGCACATAAGGAGAAAATCCCCAAATGTGAACACATTCACATTTTATCAACAGAAGCCAATTTTATGTATTATTTTTTTGCGAGCACAATGCCCAACATATTATGGCTTTATAAAACAAAGAGCTGCGCTTCTTTAATGAAACGCAGCTCTTATGCTTATATTTTTATTATAAAGACGAAATGCACTGTGAATATGCCCCAATATTTAGTCAACAACACATTCCACAACAGCACAAGGCGGAATATTCAGCTTTAACACATTGTCCTTGATGACTGCCGTATGCCCGGTAATGCTTACTCTGTCGGGACAGTCGAAGTCGTTATAGCTGTGCGCCTCGTTTGTAAGTATCCTGCAAGAAACTGATGATGCTTTAAATCCGAAAATGCTGCATTCAACAGCAGCCTCTTCCGTGAGCGAACAGTTTGCGGCGGTAACGGTCATACTCTTTTCGTTCACCGATGCGGAAACCGAGATCATCGGAGCATTTTTACCTTCCGACATATTTTCATTCTGCGTATAGCAGTAAACTGCCTCGTTGTTTTGGTGTGTTTTAAAAAGGTCGAAAACGTGATATGTAGGCGTTTTTATCATCTTATCGCCCTCTGTAAGAATGACCGATTGGAGAACATTCACCGCCTGCGCAAGGTTTGCCATTACAACACGGTCGCTGTGTCTGTTAAAAACATTCAGCTCTATTGCAGCAACGATAGCATCACGCATTGTATTCTGCTGATATAAAAATCCCGGGTTCGTACCCTCTTCTACCTTATGCCAACAGCCCCACTCTCCTATTACAAGTCCTATTTTCTTTTCGGGATCATAGCGGTTCATTATCTCTGAATGTCTTGTGATAAGCTCATCGGAAAAGTTCGCTGCAGCGATAGTTTTATAATAAAGCTCATCGTCAAAATCGGTGGCAGACTCCATTTCGGGCCATACTGGCATCGTATAATAATGCAGGTCGATAGCATCAACATTATTGCTGTCAAGATTTTTCATCATGACTTCTGTCCAGTTATAGTCAGCAGAGCTTGAACCGCAGGCTATTCTGTAAAGTTTGTTTCCCGAATAATTGCGGCAGAATGTCTGATACCTTTTATAAACGTCAGCGTAATATTCGGGACGCATATTTCCTCCGCAGCCCCAGTTTTCATTGCCGATACCGAGGTATTCGAGTTTCCACGGCTCGGCTCTGCCGTTCTTCTTTCTCTGCTCTGTGAGAGGTGATTCCGCATCTGAGGTCATATATTCTATCCATTCGGATAATTCACGAACACTGCCGCTGCCAACATTGCCGTTTATATAAGGCTTGCAGCCAACAAGCTCACAGAAGCGCATAAATTCGTGCGTGCCAAAAGAATTATCCTCCGTAACTCCGCCCCAGTTCGTGTTCACGATCTTTCGGCGCTGAGATTTTTCGCCGATACCGTCCTGCCAGTGATATTCTTCTGCAAAGCAGCCGCCGGGCCAGCGGAAAACGGGAGCTTTTATATTTCTGAGCGCCTCGATGATATCATTCCTTATTCCGTCTGTATTCGGAATAGGTGAATTTTCACCCACATATATACCATTGTAGATACATCTTCCGAGATGCTCGGAAAAATGTCCGTATATCTCGGGAGAGATATGTCCGAGTCTGTCGTTTGCATTTATTACCATTGATATTTTTTTCATGTTATACCTCCGCCGCATACTGAATTATTATATTATTAGTTTAAGCCATTTACTTTGGTATTGCAATGACTTATAATATTAAATATTATTATACTAAGTCAAGGAATCCTCATATTTCAATTACAGATGATTCTATGGACAGCAAAAGCTGTGCATACAAGCTGAACGATATTTTTATCAGCCGTTTTAAGCCTGTCCTTGAAATTATCAATGCCAATGATTTTTTTGACCAGCAAGACCGAAAGTGAGCTGTTTGAACTTTACAATAAGATGATCGATCTTGATGTTCATCACTACATGACAGGCACAAAGGGCGGTTTTGTCATATCCGAAATTCACTTATGATACCTAGTATTAGCACTTATCTGAAACGCCCTGTAAACCTGCTCCAAAAGCATTATCCTTGCAAGCTGGTGTGGGAACGTCATCTCCGACATTGATAAGCGCAGGTCAGCTTTCGCCTTTATCTCAGGGGCAATGCCGAATGACGAGCCTATTATGAAATTCACTGTGCTGAATCCGTTCAGACCGCATTCGCTGAGCTTTTTGGACAGCTTTTCACTTGAAAGCTGCTTGCCCTCAATGCACATTGCAATATTGTATGCGCCCTTGATGTCAGTGTAGCCTTTCATGGCTTTTGCCTCGTTTTCAAGCGCCGCCGCTATCTCCTTTTCGGAGGGGTTGTCAGATAACCTCGACTCGTTCAGCTCAACTATTTCAAGCTTGCAGAACGCCCCCAGCCGCTTTGAGTATTCCGCCGCAGCGTCACGCCAGTATTTTTCTTTCAGCTTTCCAACTGTAATAAGATTTATCCTTATCAAAATGCCACCGCCATTCCGCTGCCCTCAGGCTTTGCTATATGTAAAATATAGTCGCTGTTGCGCTCGTAATCCCCAAGTGCTCCCACAGCCGAGTTTTCAGCCTGCAAAGGCGTGTTGTTTTCCTGACTTAAATGCCCTAAAATAAATTTATATGTACCTGCTGTCATAAGCTTTTTTAGCTGTTCTCCGCAGGCAGAGTTTGAAAGGTGCCCGTGGTCTGAAGCGATGCGCCTTTTCAGCTCGTATGGATAAGGCCCATTTTTCAACATTGACTCATCATAATTTGACTCCAGCAAAACAAGGTCAGAACCGCTCAGGTGCATATCCACCTCATTTGTAACAGTTCCAAGGTCGGTGCATACGCATACCTGCTTGCCGTCAGGGGTCTTTATCTGATATCCACAGCTTGCAGGGGTATCATGAAATGTGGCAAAACCTTTTACGGCATAATCTCCTATGCAGACTTCATTGCCGTCCACCTCGTTGACATCACAGGCAGGGTCTATTTTGCCGTCAGATACAAGTATCTCAAGATTGGTCTTTTGGGCAAATACAGGGATATGATATTTCTTAGTGAGAACTTTAAGCCCCGAAACATGGTCTGAATGTGTGTGTGTGATAAAAATTCCCTGTATCACAGCAGGGTCGATCTCGTTAGCTTTCAAAGCCTCACAAAGACGTTTGCAGGAAACTCCTGCGTCAACAAGTATCCCGCCGTCACTGTTGCCGATAAAAGAGCTGTTGCCCTTGCTTGATGAAAAAAGTGGATATATCCTTGCCATAACTAATTCCTTTCAAAAGTTTTCAGAAGATACTCTGCAACACCGTCTTCTTCATTTGTGCCTGTCACCTCGTCACAGCCTTCAAGCACTTCATTGCAGGCGTTTTTTACCGCCACTCTTTTATCAGCCGCCTTGAACATAGGCAGATCGTTGGTGTTGTCGCCAAAAGCCGTGACAAAGTCAAAGCCGTAATTCTCACGAAGATACCTCACGCCTTGCTCCTTAGAAGCCGCCGAAGAGAACACTTCAAGATACCAAAGCTTGGGGTCATAAACATCATAATAGTATGTGATGTTCAGCTTTTCATTTTCTTTAAGAGCGTCATACAGCGGTACAAGTTTTTCTTTTTCTGCAATAAATGTGAAGTATATCACATTGCCGATGTACTGAGAAAGGTCACTGACCTGCGTGAAAGACTTGTAATATTTTTCTCTGCGTTCCTTGTAAAAGCTCTCCATTGCAGGTGAAATAAGTCTCTCATATCTTGTTGAAAGCTGGTTATCTGAAACCGAGTACATAAAAGGCTCTAAACCAAGCCCTTTTGAAAGACCTATGATAAGACCGCAAAGCTCCCTGGAAAGACTGTTTATCTTGACGTATTTTTTCTCCGCCATATCATAAATAAGCACGCCGTTCATAAGTATAACAGGAAGCTTCAGGTCAAGCCCCGAAAGTATTTTTCCTGCGGAAGCAAGCGTCCTTGCAGTGGCGGCAGTGAAGTTAAGCCCCTTTGCCATGAGCCTGTTCAAAGTGTCTCTTGTGAACTCCGTCACCTCTGCATTGCCGTTAAGCAACGTTCCGTCAAGGTCGGAAATAAAAAGCTCCATATCATGTCCTCTCAAATGCTGTAAAAAACGGCGGCAAATAATATGCCGCCGCAGTGTTTTCAATATTAATCAGCCACTAAGCTCCATTTCGTTAGCGTCAGGCTTGTAAACACGCTGAATGTCAGCTCCAAGCCCTCTGAGCTTCTCATCTATCTTTTCATATCCTCTTTCGATGTAGAAAATATTGTCTATCTCAGTAGTGCCCTCTGCGGCAAGTCCTGCTATCACCATGGCAGCGCCTGCTCTCAGGTCAGTTGCCACAACAGGAGCACCTTTGAGCTTGCCAACGCCCTGTATAACAGCCACCTTGCCGTCAACAGAAATGTCAGCGCCCATTCTTCTAAGCTCAGCCACATATCTGAATCTGTTGTCAAAAATATCGTCTGTAACGATGCTCGTGCCCTCTGCAAGCGTCAGCAGTGTTGAGAACTGCGGCTGCATATCAGTAGGGAAGCCAGGGTGCGGCATAGTTTTTATAGAAGTTTTCACGAGCGGACCGTCCACCCAAACATGAACGCTCTCGTCGCTTTCCTCAACGTTTACGCCTACCTTGCGGAGCTTTGCCGTGATAGACTCAAGGTGTTTAGGGATAACATTTGCGATAACAACGTCGCCCTTTGTGGCAGCCGCCGCTACCATATAAGTGCCTGCCTCTATCTGGTCAGGGATAGTCGCATAGGTAACGCCTTTGAGGTAATCAACGCCTCTTATCTTGATAACGTCTGTACCTGCGCCTCTGATGTCAGCACCCATTGAGTTAAGGAAGTTCGCAAGGTCAACGATATGAGGCTCTTTCGCCGCATTTTCGATTATAGTAAGCCCCTTTGCCTTTACAGCGGCAAATATTGCATTCATAGTTGCACCAACTGTAACAAAGTCAAAGTATATCTGATTGCCCACAAGCTCGTCTGCTGTGACATGATTAGCTCCGTTCACTATCTCGTCAGACGCACCAAGCGCCTTGAAAGCTTTCAAATGCTGATCTATAGGTCTGTCGCCAAGGTCACAGCCGCCCGGCATCGGAACAAAAGCCTCGTGAAATCTTCCAAGCAGTGTGCCAAGAAAATAGCATGACGCTCTCATGGTTCTTGCAAGCTCATATGGCACTTCAGGCTTTTCAATGCCCTTTGTGTCAAAATATATGGTATTTTTATCTAAAAGTCTGACCTCTGCGCCCATTTCACGCAGGATCTTCATGCACTTAGTTATATCGCTTATCTCAGGCACGTTCTCAAGAACGCACGGCTCGTCGCACAGGATAGTTGCCGCAACCAATGCAACAGCAGCGTTTTTTGCACCGCTTATCTGCACAGTACCATGCAGCGGCTTACCTCCATGTATAACAAACTTCTCCAAGTTTACACACTCCTTAACGAGATTGTCGGCTTCTCTCTCTGCCGACGCTCAGATTATTATACCACAGCCACAGGCAAAATAAAAGCAAAAAGCAAGAATTTCAACGATTTGGTTAAAATCATTTAACATACACCCAAGCAATCGTTAAATCTGCCCATATAATGCAGGCTATGGCGGTCTATAAAAAGAACAAATGTTCACATACTCTTAACAATAGAATATCCAACTCTTATATTTTAACACACCCCATTCAAAAAATCAATAGTGAATAAGGATATTTTGATAAATTTTCGACAATTTTTTCGGCTTTTTCGGTGAAAATTACAGCAATGTTACAACTGTACGAAATCTTGTACCTTATTGTAACCTTGCTGTAATATTTAAGTACAAAAAATCAGACACTTGCCGTTTGTCTTGACGAAAAAGAACGGCTGTGGTATACTCATAACAACAGATATACTGTAAAAAGGGGGAGTGCGGCAGTGGTAAAAAGAAAGAATCTCATATGGTCGGCAGTTTTTGCGGCTGTTATCGCTGCGTGCCTGATATTTATTTTCCTCACAGGTGGAAAGAGCGGAGAAAATTCTGCCGAGATATATGAAAACGGCAAGCTAATAAAGACTATTTCCGACCTTTCCCCCGATAAGGAGTATTCCTTTGAGATAAAAACAGAAAACGGCACTAATACCATAACCGTTGGAGAGGGAAGCATTTGGGTGTCTGTCGCAGATTGCTCGAACCAGACCTGTGTTCATGCAGGAAAGATATCCCATGCAGGACAGACCGTCATTTGTGCACCGCACAAGCTTGTGATAAAAATAGTCGGTGAGACCTCTGCTGATGCTGTGATATAGGGGTGGAAGTATGAAGATATCAGTACAAAAAATCACCCTTATAGGAATTTTTACCGCCTTTTCACTTATTATTTTCATGGTTGAAGCACAGTTTCCTGTTATGCCCATAGGCGGCATGAAGCTTGGGCTTGCAAATATCGTCACAATGGCAGCAATGCTTTTTGTCGGCAGAAAAGAAGCAGGCTTGTCGCTGCTTTTGAGGATAGTCCTTGCGGCAGGGCTTTACGGAACTGTGGTGAGCTTTGCGTTCTCACTCACAGGCGGAATTTTAGCGTATTTCGCCATGTGCATTGCGGTTTCAAGAGTTGGTGAAAACCAGCTTTGGGTGACATCAGTTTTTGGTGGCTTTTTCCATAACATAGGTCAGCTTTGTGCGGCGGCAGTGATATCAGGCACATGGGCGGTGTTCAGCCTTTTGCCTTATCTCATAATAAGCGGCATTCTCACAGGCACGCTCAATGGTCTTATCCTCCAAAGATTGTGGAAGTCGCCACTTAGAAAATACAGCATAAAAAGATAACAGCGGCGTCAGGGGCATACCTGATGACCGCTGTTTTGTTCTATAGTCAGTTTAGCCAAAAACAGGCTTTTCACAAAGTGGCATTTCTACATTTTCGCCTTGTGAGAAATAGGTGAAAACTCAGCGTTTTGCTTGCATTTGACCGAAAAATATGGTATAATTAGTTGTTATAATAGGGTCATTGTAGGATAGCGTTGAAATTGAACGGAGGAGTGGATTTGAGAATACTTGGTATCGACCCGGGCTACGCCATTGTGGGATTCGGAGTGCTTGAATACAACAGCGGAAAATTCACTGTTGTTGACTACGGTGCAATAACCACTTCTTCGGATATGGATTTCAACAGACGGCTGAAAGTCATCTATGATGATATGACCGAGATAATAACCACCTATAAGCCTGATGAAATGGGAATAGAAAAGCTGTTTTTCAATACCAATGAAAAGACCGCCATTGACGTTGCACAGGCAAGGGGAGTGACCTTGCTTCCTGCCATAATAAGAAATATTCCCATCTATGAATATACGCCTTTGCAGGTGAAATGCTCCATAGTCGGCTATGGACGTGCCGAGAAAAAGCAGGTGCAGGAAATGACAAAGACCATGCTTCATCTTAAAGCTATCCCAAAGCCTGACGATACAGCGGACGCAGTGGCTATCGCTATAACTCACGGGCTTTCGGTGAACACAAGGCGTGTTATGAAAAATTTTGAGGAGAAATAATATGATATATTCACTTAGCGGAAAGCTCGTTCATACCGAGAGCGACCTTGCCGTAATAGAATGTGCAGGCGTGGGCTATGCCTGCAAAACAACATTTTCTACCTTGCAGCAGATAGCAGGAAAAAGCGAGGTCAAGCTTTATACACATCTTGCCGTAAAGGAGGACGCGGTGGAGCTTTTCGGCTTTGCAACTAAGGAGGAGCTTAAAAGCTTCCGTATGCTCATATCTGTCAGCGGAGTAGGTCCGAAGGCAGGTCTTGCCATACTTTCAGCCTGCACTCCGTCACAGTTTGCGCTTGCGGTTGCAACAGGGGATTCAAAGGCTTTCACAAAGATAAAGGGTATCGGTACAAAGATAGCACAAAGGATAGTCCTCGAGCTTAAGGATAAGGTGGCAAAAGAGAATACCATATCCGTCAGAGGAAATGCGGCTCAGGGCTTTGCGGCTGTTCCAAGCGGAGCTGTCGAAGAAGCTGTCACAGCCCTTGTGGTGCTTGGATATACCGAGGGCGAAGCAATGTCAGTGATATCAAAGCTTGACCCGAATTTGAGCGTTGAAGAGCTTATAAAGAAAGCCCTTATCGGACTTGCGAAATTTTGAGAGGAGAACTCCATAAATGATCGAAAAAGGAGATTTTGATATAGACAGGATAGTCACCCCGAAAGAAACTCAGGCGGAAACAACTGACGATTTCGAGGTGAGCCTTAGACCTAAAACACTTGACGAGTATATCGGTCAGGAAAAGGTCAAGGAGAACCTGAAAATATATATACAAGCGGCAAAAAACAGGGGCGACAGCCTTGACCATGTTCTGCTTTACGGCCCGCCTGGTCTGGGCAAGACCACTCTTTCTGCCATAATCGCTCACGAAATGGGAGTGAATATCAGGATAACATCAGGACCTGCCATTGAAAAGCCGGGAGACCTTGCGGCTTTGCTCACAAACCTTGAAAAAGGCGACGTGCTTTTTATAGACGAGATTCACCGCCTTTCAAGACAGGTGGAGGAAGTTCTTTATCCTGCCCTTGAAGATTATGCCTTGGATATAATCATGGGCAAAGGTCCTGCGGCAAGGTCTATAAGAATCGAGCTTAACAAGTTTACCCTTATCGGAGCGACCACCAGAGCAGGCTCGCTTTCTGCACCGCTGAGAGATCGTTTTGGCGTTATCCAGCGTTTGGAGCTTTACAATACAGAACAGCTTTCCGATATCGTAAAGCGTTCCGCAGTTTTGCTTGGCGTGGCTTGTGATGATGACGGTGCAGAGGAGATAGCAAAGCGTTCAAGAGGAACGCCGAGAATAGCAAACCGCTTTTTAAGGCGTGTGCGTGATTTTGCCGAAGTCATGGGCAACGGCAGGATAACCGCAGACATTGCAAAGATAGCCCTCAACAGAATGGACGTTGACAAGCTGGGACTTGACTCTCTCGACAAACGTCTGCTGACGATGATAATAAAAGGCTATGACGGCGGCCCAGTGGGACTTGAAACCCTTGCGGCGGCTATCGGCGAGGAGTCAGTCACCATTGAGGACGTTTGCGAGCCTTATCTTATGCAGTTAGGTTTCCTATCAAAGACCCCAAGGGGACGTGTGGCGACACAGCTTGCTTACGATCATCTGGGATTTCTCAAGGACGGACAAACGCACCTGTGAGCTTAGTGAGGAGTGAGGAGTGAGGAATTAAGGTATCGCCTAGCGGCGATGAATTTCTTGTTCTGTAGGGGCGACCTTTGGTCGCCGTTACCGCACTTTTCTGTCTTTGATAAAAATTGTATTGGATAAATTTAATATGTGTGTTAATACAGAGTTTACATAAATAAAAAAATAATATAGAGGTATGACCTCGAAAAGGAGCTAATTATTATGGGAAGATTATTTGGAACTGACGGCGCAAGAGGAGTAGCTATTACAGAGCTTACCTGTGAGCTTGCTATGCAGATAGGCAGAGCTGCCGCAATGGTGCTCACAAAGGAAACAAACCACAAGGCTAAGATAATCATAGGCAAGGATACCCGTATCTCAGGCGACATTCTGGAGTCCGCACTGGTGGCAGGTATCTGCTCAGTTGGCGCAGACGCTCATATACTCGGTGTTGTTCCTACCCCTGCCGTTGCAATGCTTGTAAAGAAATACAACGCAGACGCAGGCGTTATGATATCCGCTTCACACAATTCTGTTGAGTTTAACGGCATAAAGCTTTTCTCTGGCACAGGCTTCAAGCTTTCTGACGAGATAGAAAACGAGATAGAAGCACTTATCCTTGACACACCTGAAAAGATAGAGCTTAAGGACGGCTGTGATATAGGTCACGTTTATTACGAAAAGGACGCAGCTTGGGATTATATCCGCTACGTTATGAAAACAGTTCAGACAGATTTCAACGGTATCCGTGTGGCGCTTGATTGTGCAAATGGTTCAGCTTCCGTGTGCGCACAGAGAATTTTCGAGGGACTTGGGGCAAAGTGCATAATGCTCAACGATAAGCCGGACGGAACGAATATAAATAAGGATTGCGGCTCAACACATATCGAGGGTCTGCAAAAGGCAGTTGTTGATAACCACTGCGATATAGGTCTTGCCTTTGACGGCGACGCTGACAGATGTCTTGCAGTTGACGAAAAGGGCGAGCTTATCGACGGTGACAAGATACTTGCTATCTTCTCAAAATATATGAAGAACATGGGCATACTCAAAAACAACACCTGCGTTGTTACAGTTATGACAAACCTCGGCTTCTTCAAGTATGCAAAAGCAAACGGCATCGTTGCCGCTACCACAAAGGTGGGCGACAGATACGTTCTTGAAGAAATGCTCAAGGGCGGTTATAATATAGGCGGTGAGCAGTCAGGCCATATCATCCTTCTTGACTATGCAAACACAGGCGACGGTGAGCTGACAGGTACAAAGCTTCTGACAGTCCTCAAATGCACAGGCGAAAAGGCAAGCGAGCTTGCTTCCTGCATGGAGTGCTATCCACAGGTGCTTGTGAACGTTAAGATAACAGCAGACAAAAAGGATATGTGGGATAAAGTCCCTGAGATAACAGACGCTATAAAGATGTATTCCGAAAAGCTTGGTGACGAGGGCAGGATACTTGTCCGTGAGTCAGGCACAGAGCCTCTCGTTCGTGTTATGATAGAGGGCAAGAGAACAGGCATAATCACAGAATATGCACACAAGATAGCGGAGCTTATTGAAAAAAATGTAAGGTGATATTTTGAAAATAGCTTTGATAAACGGTCAAAACCATAAAGGCTCTACATATCATATAGGCAGAATGTTAGCCGATAAACTGGGCGGCGAGGTGACAGAGTTCTTCCTGCCGAGAGATTTCGGTGAGTTCTGCTGTGGCTGTACCAATTGCTTTATGAAAGGCGAAGAAAAGTGTCCTCACTATGAGAAGCTTGACCCTATCACAAAAGCGGTGGACGAAGCAGACGTGCTGATACTTACTTCCCCTGTGTATGTCTACCACTGCACAGGCTCGATGAAAGCATGGCTCGACCATTACGGCTGGCGTTGGATAGTCCACCGCCCTGAGGAGAAAATGTTCTCAAAGCGTGCCGTTGTAATATCCACCGCCGCAGGTGCAGGCATGAACAGCACTAATAAAGATATGGCGGATAGCTTGTCATTCTGGGGAGTGCCTAAGATATATAAGATAGGCTTCGGCATACACGCAACGAGCTGGAGCATGGTTTCAGACAAAATGCTTGCAAAGATAAGGAAAAAGACCGACAGCATTGCCGCAAAGCTTAAAAGCGACAGCTTTGAGCCAAAGGTCAGCCTTAAAGGCAGAATGTATTTCACTATTTTTCACTTTGCAAACAAAAAGGGCTGGAATCCTGCTGACAGTGCATATTGGAAGGCAAAGGGCTGGACGGAAAATAAAAGGCCGTGGAAAAAGTAAATTTTATATAAGGATAAAAAATATGAGAATTGCAGAAAACTGGAAAGACTATAAGATAATAGATACTTCAAGTGGCGATAAGCTTGAAAGCTGGGGCGGAAAGGTGCTTGTAAGACCTGATCCTCAGATAATCTGGAAGTCCCCGAAGCGTTCTGACCTGTGGACAAAGGCAGACGGCATATATCACCGTTCCTCAAAGGGTGGCGGCGAATGGGAATACAGAAAGCGCCTGCCTGAAAGCTGGAACATAGGCTATAAGAATTTGAAGTTTATAATCAGACCAACGGGTTTCAAGCACACAGGTCTTTTCCCTGAACAGGCTGTGAACTGGGACTTCATGGCTGATAAAATAAGAAACGCAGACAGAGAGATAAAGGTGTTAAACCTCTTTGCATACACAGGCGGAGCTACCCTTGCCTGTGCCGAAGCAGGTGCAAGCGTTTCACACGTTGACGCATCAAAGGGCATGGTGCAGTGGGCAAGAGAGAACGCCGCTGTGTCAGGGCTTTCCGATAAGCCTATTCGCTGGCTTGTAGACGATTGTGAAAAGTTCGTTCAGCGTGAGATACGCCGTGGCAAGACCTATGACGCTATCGTTATGGATCCTCCGTCCTACGGCAGAGGACCTGGCGGAGAAATATGGAAGCTTGAAGATTGTATCTATGACCTTGTAAAGACCTGCTCAGGCGTCTTGAGCGACGAGCCGCTTTTCTTCCTGCTCAACAGCTATACCACAGGACTTTCACCCTCAGTTATGGCATATATCCTGAGAGATGTCCTCGGAACGAGGTTTGGCGGAAACGTCACGGCTGATGAGATAGGATTGCCTGTTGAGGCAACAGGCGGTGTGCTTCCATGCGGTTCAACGGCAATTTGGCAGAAATAGCTTTGCTATAGTAAGGAATGGTGTTCGCATGAAATATACTGAGAATTATGTTTATATGTACGGTCAAATGATCTCCACCTGTTCGTTTCTTCTTGACGGTGATTTTCCAAAGGCAGACGGCACGGCAGAGATAAAGGAAAAATATCACCTTGTCGGTGGTGAGACCGGAACAGCGGCGGCTGTTCTTTGCAGTCTGAATGTGCCTGTAAAGCTTGGCGGTACTCACCTTGGAAGCGGCAATGAAAAGCTTATAAAGGATTATTTTGCAGAGAAGACCGCTGACCTTTCGGAACTTGTAACAGAGGGTTTCGAGGGCGTGACCGACTATGTTATCATAGATAAAAATACACGCACCTGTTTTGGCGAGTGGGATAAGCTTTATTCACGTCCGGAGCCTTTTTATGAACAGCCTTCGGAGGAGTCAGTGAAAAATTCAGCCTGCGTTGCGGCTGACCCTTATTTTGGTGATAAGATAGCTGAGTATTGCGTAAAATATGGCAAGAAATACGTCACCATAGATTGTGCCTATGACAGCTATATACACAAGCATTGTGCAGTAAATTGCATATCTCATCAGCACCTTGATGAATATTATCCAGATAAAAGCTATGATGAGCTTTTCAGACTTTATACAGATAATACAGACGGGCTTGTGATATTTACCCTTGGCGAAATGGGTGCGATGTATGGCAGAAAGGGTGCTGTGCCAAAGATGTGCCCTGCATTTAAAGTAGACGTAGTGTCAACACTTGGCGCAGGGGACAGCTTTAAGGCGGGCGCTGTATATGGGCTTTATAAAGGTCTTGATGACGATACATTGGTGAAAACAGCCTGTGCTGTGGCAGGTGCGGCGGTGGAAAAGTTCCCAATCGCACTTTATCCGCCAACAGTAAAAGATATTGAAAAGCTTATGGGCAATATGTAGGGGCGAACAGCGTTCGCATACCCATATATTATAATAAGGTATAAACCAAAATTTCAGACAGGAGGAAAGGTTATGTCTTTTGATTTTGATGAACTTAAACACAAGGCAGGAAATATGCTTGAAAAGGGTAAGGAAAAAGCCCATGAAGCCGCCGAAAGTGAAAAGGGGCAGAAGATAAAGAGCAAAGCAGGAGAGCTGTTTGAAAAGGGAAAGGAAAAAGCCCACGAGTTCGCCGAGAGCGAAACGGGCAAAAAGGTAAAGAACAAGGCTGAAAAGCTCCTTGATAAAGGAATAGACAAAGCCGAGAATGTTTACGAAAAGCATAAGGAAAGAAAGGCTGAACAGAAAGAACAGCCTGAAGATAAGGAATAAACCGAATTTAGAAAGGAAAGTAAAATGAGCAGTTTTATTGAAATAAAGGATCTGCACTTTTCCTATGTGAACGAGCTTGAAGAGCCACCTGTTAAAACGGAGGTGCTTAAAGGCATAAATCTGAACATAGAAAAAGGCGAGTTTGTGGCAGTGCTTGGTCATAACGGCTCAGGCAAATCTACACTTGCAAAGTGCATAAACGCTATAAATCTTCCTGAGTCGGGGGCTGTCTATGTGAACGGCATGGACACTTTGGACGAAAATAACCTCTTGCCTATAAGAGAAAAGGTGGGCATGGTATTCCAAAACCCTGATAACCAGATAGTTGCAACTATCGTGGAGGAGGACGTGGCTTTCGCCCTTGAAAATATGGGCGTCGAGCCGAATGAGATACGCAGACGTGTTGACGAGGCTCTTAAAACCGTCGGTATGTATGAATACAGACTTCATGCACCTCATAAGCTTTCAGGCGGACAGAAACAGCGTGTGGCTATCGCTGGCATAATCGCAATGAAACCTGATTGCATACTTCTTGACGAGCCTACCGCCATGCTCGATCCTCACGGCAGGGACGAGGTAATGAAAACTGTCAAAATGCTCAACGAGCAGGGCGTTACTATCGTGCTTATCACCCATTATATGGAGGAAGCCGCACAGGCACAGCGTGTTGTTGTAATAGACGGTGGCGAGGTCATAATGGATAACGTTCCGAAGAAGATATTCTCAAATGTGGAAACCATGAAAAATCTGGGACTTGACGTGCCGCAGGTGACAGAGCTTTGCTGGGAGCTTAAAAGGGCAGGCTATGACATCTCCACCGAGATAATCCACGAGGACGAGTGCGTTCAGAAGCTTTATGAAATGCTTAAGTGATAGGGAGTAACAATGGCAGTAATTAAAACGGAAAACTTGACTTATGTTTACGGCGAGGGTACGCCCTTTCGCAAAACAGCCGTAGACAATGTTAATATAGAGATAAATGACGGCGAAATGGTGGGTATAATAGGACATACAGGCTCAGGCAAATCTACCCTTATCCAGCATTTCAACGGTCTTTTGAAGCCCACGAGCGGAAGCGTCTATATAGACGGAGAAAGGCTGTGGGACGATAAATCAAGGCTTCGCCCCATAAGATTTAAGGTGGGTCTTGTGTTTCAGTATCCTGAGTATCAGCTCTTTGAGGAGACCTGTTATAAGGATATCGCATTTGGTCCTAAGAATATGGGTATCAAGGAAGATCAGATAGACAAGTATGTCAAAGAAGCCGCAAGAATGGTAGGGCTAAGCCCTGAGATACTTGACAAATCGCCTTTCGAACTTTCGGGCGGACAGAAAAGACGTGTGGCAATAGCAGGCGTTATGGCAATGAACCCAAAGGTGCTTATCCTTGACGAACCTGCTTCGGGTCTTGACCCAAAGGGCAGAGAGCAGATACTTGGTCTTATAAGAGAGTATCATGAGCAGATGAAAAACACTGTTTTGCTGGTATCCCATTCTATGGAAGATATCGCAAAGAACGTTTCAAAGATACTCGTCATGAACGAATCGAAGCTTTTCTGTTATGACGATACCGTGAAGGTGTTCCACCGCTCTGAGGAGCTTGTGTCAATGGGACTTGCAGTGCCGCAGATAACAAGAGTTATAAACAGGCTCAAAGCCATGGGCATAGATATTAAGGACGATGTGTATACAGTTGGCTATGCGAAAAAGGTCATCCTTGAAATGCTGGAGCAGAAAAAGAATAAGTAAGCAGCGGACTGCCTTTGACCCATATGAGCAGAGAGCAGGACTGTGTAAGTTGAGATAGAAAATTGGAGGAATATACCTTGATAAAGGATATTACTATAGGACAGTATTTTCCCGGAAATTCTGTCATTCACCGAATGGACGCACGAATAAAGATAATAATGACGGCGGTTTTCATAGTAATGCTTTTCGCCGCAAACAGCGTGTGGGGACTTCTTGTGGGCATAGCTTTTACTATTCTCACTTTTATCATATCGAAAATACCCGGTAAACTCATGCTAAAAAGCTTGAAGCCTATCGTGCCGATAATAATATTCACGGCGATACTCAATCTGCTTTTTATCAGAACGGGCAAAGCCTATTTTGAGTGGAAATTTCTCAAGATAACCGATGAAGGCGTTGACACGGCAGTGTTCATGATGATAAGGATAATCTGCCTTATTGTCGGCACTTCGCTTCTTACCTACACCACCTCGCCTATCGACCTGACAGACGCTATCGAAAGATTGCTTTCACCGCTGAAAAAGATAAAAGTGCCTGTCCATGAGCTTGCAATGATGATGACTATTGCCCTGAGATTTATCCCTACACTTATCGAGGAAACAGACAAGATAATGTCAGCACAGAAAGCAAGAGGAGCGGATATGGAAACAGGCTCACTCATTCAGAAAGCCAAAGCCCTTATTCCAGTGTTGATACCGCTTTTTGTGGCATCGTTCAGACACGCTGAGGAGCTTGCTCTCGCAATGGAGTGCCGTTGTTATCACGGCGGAGAGGGCAGAACAAGAATGAAACAGCTCCATATGAGCATAGTCGATCTCTATGGCTCTATATTCTGCGTGCTGTTCCTTGCAGGCGTTATCGTCATAAATATAGTCATATAGGAGGGGTATTATGAGCAGTGTTTTTAAAGATATGGATCAGGACGACAGACTTGATGCTTTGGAAAGAAAAGTCAAGAAACTTGAGAGAAATGTAAATGGGGGAAGTAAAATGTCAGGCATTATAAAAGACCTTATCGGCAGAGAATGTACCATTGACGGCGACGGGATTTATGGTCATAGCTGTACTATTCTTGACGCAGACGACGAGTGGGTAAAGCTTATCGTTCACGAAAAGAAAAGCGACAGCACCATGATAGTAAGACTTGACAATATAGATTCCATAACACTCGACTAAAGAAACGGGATATACTCATGACAAATTTCAGGATAATACTTGCCTATAACGGCACAGCCTATCATGGGTGGCAAAGGCAGAACAACGCCCTTGCCGTCCAGCAGGTGCTTGAAGAAGCTATCCTCTCGCTGACGGGACAGACAGTCACAGTGAACGGCTGTTCACGAACAGACGCAGGAGTACACGCAAGAAGATTTTGTGCAAGCTTTCTTATAGAGTCCACAATAACCTGCCGTGGGATAGTTTTCGGACTTAATTCAAAGCTGCCGGACGATATCTCAGTGCTGGAGTGCGAAAAAGTCCCCCTTGATTTTCACGCAAGATATATGTGCAGCGGCAAGGAGTATGAGTATATTATACATAACAGCGAGATAAAAAATCCCTTTTATAAAGATACAGCCTACCGCAGCTGGTTTCCAATAGACGAAAAAAAGCTTGATAAAGCGGCACAGGATTTTGTGGGAACGCACGATTTCAAAGCCATGTGTTCCACCGATTGCACAAAGGAGAATACAGTTAGGACTATATTCTCTTTCCATGTAAGACGTGAGGGCGAGCTTGTGATATTCACAGTTTCGGGAGACGGCTTTCTGTACAATATGGTAAGGATAATGGTAGGCACGCTTATTTTTATAAATGAGGGCAAGATAGGAGAAACTCAAATACCCGATATACTTGCGTCAAAGGACAGAACAAGAGGCGGAAAGACCGTTCCGCCGCAGGGATTGTATCTTAACGAAGTGTATTATGATAAAGATAAAGGATCTGAACAAGGTGAATGATAAAAGATCAAAGAGCAGGCGGAGAAAGAAAAATCCGCCTACCAAAGAAGAAAAAACAATAAGAATAACCAAGCAGACGGATTTTGTTCAGCGTGACGAGTTTCACGGTGCAGAAGAGCCTATGCCGAACGTTACTTTCAGAGAGATAAAGCGCCAGAAAAAGGCGGCTCAGAAAGCGGCGGAACGTGAGCAGGAAGAACAGCTCCGAAAAGAAGCGGAAGAAGCCGAGGAGTCACGAAGCAGAATAGAGCTGACGAACACCGAGGATAAAGCCGAGGTGGAAAAGCCTGAAAAAGCTGATGAAAGCAAGATAACAGTATCAGGCGGTGAAAATAAAGAGCAGGTTTCAGAAAGCAAAGAGGAAAAATCCGAGCATAAAAGCAGAAAAGAGAAAAAAGCCGAGAAAGCAGAGAGGTCTGACGAGGAGATATCCAACGTCACCGATATAAGAGCGGCAAGAAAGAAAGAGAAAAACAAAAAGCTCTATAAAAAGATAGCCGCCATAGCAGTGGTGGTCGCTTTCGGAGTTGGCGTTTACGCTTCAAGAGGAGTGTGGGTGCCGAAGCTTGAGGGCATTTTGGACAGACCTCATGCCACTATAGTAAACGACGGCAAAAAGCAAAGTGGAAATTTCCCGCTGACCTTTGATGAAAGCTCCGTTAACGTTATAAAACAGCTTTCCGACGGTATAGTGAGAGTTGACGACAGGAACATTGCTTTTTATGACGAGTCTGGCAATAAGATATCGGATAATTCTCACAACTTTGCAAACCCTGTTGTAAGAACATCTGGCAAGCGTGTGCTTGTTTATGATAACGGTGGAAATTCTTTCAGAGTGCTGAATAAAAAGGGCGAGCTGCTCTCAAAGGATATAGACCAGTCTATACTTTTGGCGGAGATAGCCCCTGACAGCACAGTTGCAGTGGTCACCCAGACTGAGAAATATGCCGCAGTGCTGACAGTTTATGACTCCTCGGGAGCAGAGATATATCAGTGGTCAAGCTCACGAAGAATACTTGATATAAGCTTTGATAAGGACGGAAGCGGCTGTTGTATCTCAACATTTTCCAGCAGTGGCGGAGCGTTACGCTCGGTCATCTATTATGTGACCTTTGACAGCACAAAGGAGAAGATGAAGAGCGAACAGCTTGAAACTCTCGCAGTTGCCGTTCAGCGAAACGATAACGGCGATTATTGGGTAGTGGGCGATACCTGCTTCTACAAGCTTGACAGCAATGGTAAAACACTTATGCAGTATGAATATCCTGAGGAGCTTTCAGACTATGCCCTGACAGATACCACTGCCGCAGTAGCATTTGACGGCATACAGCGTAAAACAGGAACTCTTGCGGTGTTCCGTTCGGACTCTGACGGAGATAAGCCTGATAGCGTTGTTTATACTCAAAGTGGCAAGCCTAAGAAAATGACCGCAGAGAACAAGAAGGTGATCCTTCTCGGCGAGGATAATATAGAAGCCTATGACAGTGCAGGAAATCTACTTGCAACAGCGGCAGTGTCCTCTGAGTATCTTGACTTTGTTTACCTCAACGACAGCGTTTATTTCCTAGGTCTGCATGAGATAAACAAAATAGCTTTCGAGACCTGACGAAAGGCAGGAAAATATGGCATATTTTTTTGACGGAGCAGTTATAATGATCCTTATCGTGACCGCTCTGACAGGATACTGTAAGGGCTTTGTGAGATATGTCATCACAATGCTCGGAACAGTGGCAGCCGTTCTTGTGGCTTTTCTTATAGCCAATATGTCGGCTGAAAATGTATATAACAAATATTTCAAAACACAGCTTATAACGAGCCTTGAAAACGCTGCTGAACAGACGGATCTTTCAAAGCTTGTGAGCAATGAACTGAAAAACGAGGGCGTTGATATCGACCTTTCAGATGAGGAGATAAAAAACGTCCTGTCAGGGGCAGGCACTCTTGCGGAGAATACCGAAAAGCTACTTGTTTCAAAGGGAACAGACCTTGATACTGCTCAGCAAAAGGGCGAGGAGCTTTCAGAGTATATCCACAGCGTTATGCCCCAAAAGCTCAGCGAAAAGCTGGAGGGTAATAAGCTTGGAAAAAGTCTGTCTAAGGCGGTGAAGTTCACTGCCGAGCAGATAGACGAAGCCGTCAAGGCTCTCTCTGAGGGTGGCAGAACTGGTGCTGAGTATCTGGAAAAGAACATTTTCCGACCGATCGCCCTGACTTTTATAAGGCTTTGCGTGTTCATGACGGTGTATGTGCTTATGGAGATAGTCATAAGGCTTATCCTGCGTCTGTCGGGAGTTTTTACCCGAATGGCAGGTCTGACAGCGGCAAACCGTTTTGCAGGCATGGCGCTTGGTCTTTGCAAAGGCGGTCTGTATCTGGTGTTGATAGCCTTTATGGTCTGCACTGTGATAAATGCTACCGAGAACAAGCTTCCCAAGTTCAACAGCGCTGTTTTTGAAAATACCTATCTGTTCAGTTACTTCTTTGATATTCTGTATAAATGATTACCGTAAGGTGTATCAGTAAGGAAAGGAGCAAATAAAAATGTTAATGTGTTCAAGATGTAAAAAGCGTCCTGCTGTGGTGTTCATCTCACAGATGAACGCCAAGGACCCTCAGCACAAGAAGAACGAGGGACTTTGCCTTGTTTGTGCCAAGGAGCTTGGCATTTCGCAGGTGGACGATTATATGAAGGCAATGGGCATCTCAGACGATGACCTTGAAGCAATGTCAAATCAGCTTATGGAGGCTTCCGACGGGGACGATTTTGAGCCGGGCGGAACGAACTTCCTGAGCAATCTTTTCGGCGGTGACGCAGCCAATCTTTTCAGCAACCTCGCAGGAGGTATGCCTAAAGCCACCGATGAGGGCGGAGAGAACAAGCCAAAGGATAAAAAGAAAAAGCTTAAATTTCTCAACAACTATTGCACAAATCTTACTCAGAAAGCAAGAGAGGGCAAGCTTGATAACGTTGTGGGTAGAGATAAGGAGATATCAAGAGTTATCCATATCCTGTCAAGACGTCAGAAGAACAACCCATGCCTTATAGGCGAACCTGGCGTTGGTAAAACAGCCATTGCCGAGGGTATCGCACAGAGGATAGTTGCCGGAGATGTGCCTTTCCATATCAAGGATAAGGAGCTTTACCTCCTTGACCTTACCGCACTCGTTGCAGGCACTCAGTTCAGAGGACAGTTCGAGAGCCGTTGTAAAGGACTTGTAGAGGAAGTAAAAGAGCAGGGCAATGTTATCCTCTTTATAGACGAGGTGCATACCCTTGTTGGCACAGGCGACAATGAGGGAACGATGAACGCCGCTAATATTCTGAAACCGTCCCTTTCAAGAGGCGAGATACAGGTAATAGGCGCAACGACTTTCAAGGAGTACAGAAAGTATATCGAAAAGGACTCTGCACTTGAAAGACGTTTCCAGCCTGTAACAGTTTCCGAGCCGACAGTTGAGGACACAATCACAGTTCTCAAAGGCATAAAGCAGTATTACGAAAATTTCCATAGAGTAAAGATATCAGACGATATGCTCAGAGAGTGTGCAGTGCTTTCTGAAAGATATATCAACGACAGATTTCTCCCTGACAAGGCGATAGATCTTCTTGACGAAGCCTGCGCCTGCACAAGTATCAGAACACCTGAAATAGAAGAGTTCGACGCACTTAACGAGGAACTAAAAAAGCATGAAAAGCTCGTTGAGGATTACGAGCAGAAGTCAGACCCTGACTATGAGATAATCGCAAAGGAAAAGGGCGAGATACTGAGAATACAGAACAGGCTCAAAGAAGTTGAGGAGACCCTCAAAAACGTTCAGGTAACAGAGGAAGATATCTCAAAGGTAATAGAGCTTTGGACAGGTATCCCTGCCAATAAAATAGCTCAGACCGAGTATGACAAGATAAAGCATCTGAAAGAAGCCCTTTCAAAGCGTGTTATCGGCCAGGACGAAGCCGTTGATAAGGTCGCAAAGGCAATAAAGCGTACAAGGGTTCAGCTTTCAAAACGTCGCAGACCGGCTTCATTTATTTTCGTCGGCCCAACAGGCGTTGGAAAAACAGAGCTTGTGAAAGTCCTTGGAGAAGAGCTTTTTGACGCCACCGAACCGCTTATCAGAGTTGACATGACCGAGTATATGGAGAAGCACTCAGTATCAAAGCTTATCGGCTCACCTCCGGGATATGTTGGCTTTGACGAAGCAGGTCAGCTTACCGAAAAGGTGCGCCGCAGACCATATTCAGTGGTACTTTTTGACGAAATAGAAAAGGCTCACCCTGACGTTATGAACATACTTCTCCAGATACTTGACGAGGGACGTATCAACGATTCACAGGGCAGAAGCGTTTCATTTGAGAACACAGTTATCGTCATGACATCAAACGCAGGTTCGACTGATAGAGATACAGGTGTGGGCTTCAATAAGACCGACAGTGATATCGCCAAGGATAAAGCAATGAAAGCCCTGAGAGATTTCCTGAGACCTGAGTTTCTTGGAAGAATTGACGAGATAGTTGTGTTCAATCCGCTCACAGAGGAGAATTACGCGGGCATAGCAGGTCTTATGCTGGACGAGATGAAGTCGCCGCTGGAGGAGAAACATATCAGCCTGAGATATACAGATGAAGCTTTGAAAACTATTGCACATAAGGCATACGGTCAGAAGCTTGGTGCAAGAGATATCCGCCGTGTCATAAGAAACGAGGTGGAGGATAAGATAGCCGAACTGCTTATAGACAAGGGCGAGGGAGCGGTGTCCGCCGTGGCAATATCCGCTGACAACGGAGAGATAAAGGTGGACGCACTTTAAAAGCCTAAAGTTATAAAATCAGGGTAAAAATTATAAAAAAATACTTGATTTTTATGGCGGTATGTTATATAATAAAGGTAAGGTTGTTAGTTTTTTAACAACGTGAATTAAAAAATTAAATTGAGAGGTGTCTTTAAAATGGCAGGTTTAAACAAAGTTACTGTTGATGACATTAATGTAAAGGGCAAAAAGGTACTCGTAAGAGTTGACTTTAACGTTCCTCTTAAGGACGGCGTTATTACAAACGATAACAGAATAACAGCTGCTCTCCCAACTATCAAGAAGCTGGTAGCTGACGGCGGCAAGGTAGTTCTGTGTTCACATCTCGGCAAGCCGAAGAACGGCCCAGAGGCTAAGTTCTCACTTGCTCCTGCTGCTGCAAGACTTGCAGAGCTTCTTCCTGAAACAAAGGTAACATTCGCTGCTGACGATACAGTAGTTGGCGACAACGCTAAGAAGGCAGTTGCTGAAATGGCTGACGGAGATATCGTTGTTCTTGAGAACACAAGATTCAGAGGCGCAGAGGAAACAAAGAACGGCGAAGCTTTCGCTAAGGAACTTGCTGACCTCGTTGACGACGAAGTATTCGTAATGGACGCTTTCGGTTCAGCTCACAGAGCTCATGCTTCTACAGCTGGCGTTACAAAGTTCGTTAAGGAAACAGCAGTTGGTTACCTCATGCAGAAAGAGATCAACTATCTCGGAAATGCAGTTGAAACACCTGTTAGACCATTCGTTGCTATCCTCGGCGGCGCAAAGGTAGCAGATAAGCTCAACGTTATCTCAAACCTCCTCGAGAAGTGCGATACACTTATCATCGGTGGCGGTATGGCATATACATTCCTTAAGGCACAGGGCAAGGAAGTTGGTCTTTCCCTCGTTGACGATACAAAGATCGACTACTGCAAGGAAATGATGGCAAAGGCTGAAAAGCTTGGCAAGAAGCTTCTTCTCCCTATCGACACAACAGTTGCAGCAGGTTTCCCTGATCCAATCGACGCTCCTATCGACGTAGAAGTTGTTGATTCTGACAAGATCCCAGCTGACAAGGAAGGCCTTGATATCGGCACAAAGACACAGGCTCTCTTCGGCGAGGCTGTTAAGTCTGCAAAGACAGTTGTTTGGAACGGTCCTATGGGTGTGTTCGAGAACCCAACACTTGCAAAGGGTACTATCGCAGTTGCAAAGGCACTTGCTGAAACAGACGCTACAACTATCATCGGCGGCGGCGACTCAGCAGCAGCAGTTATCCAGCTTGGCTTTGCTGATAAGATGTCACACATCTCAACAGGCGGCGGAGCTTCACTTGAATACCTCGAGGGCAAGGTACTCCCAGGTATCGACGTAATCGCTGACAAGTAATATATTTTACTAAGCTATAAGCTAGGGGCAGGCAGGTTTTGCCTGTCCCTTTTTTATGCAGAAATCGAGGTAGTAAAAATGAATGAAATAACACTACTTGCAAAAAGCGGATTAGGCTGGCAGGGCATAGGCGGAATAATTCTTCTGCTCACAGGCATTGGACTTATCTATTTCGGTATCAAAGCTTTGCAGGGCTATCGCTTTTTTCCAGAGCAGGAACATAATATCCCCGAGGAGGATCACTACGAACCAACTCAGGCAAAGGCCTTGCAGAAAGTCAAGACCACAATGCCTGATTTCAACGGCGGCGAGGACAGAGTTTTTACCGAGTGGAAAATCGGCTATACCATTGACGGCGAGAAATATACCCAGATAGTCACAGACAACGGCTATGAAAAGGGCGATATGATAGACATAAAGTATAACCCAGAAAACCCACAGGAATTTTACCTTGACGATGAAAAATCAAAGGTAGAAGTCACTGAGGAGGAAAAGGAAGCCGAGGAAAAAGAGGAGAAAACGCCTTTCGGCTATGCGGCTATCGCTATCGGTGTCCTGCTTGGCGTTTTCGGTGTCGTTATGCTTATAGATAAGCTGTAATAAACAGATAAAATAAGTCCAAGCCTTTGTTAATTAGTTGACAAATACGAGGGAATGTTGTATAATAGACTTGGAAAACTAGCAGGAGCAGTTTTTCTGTTCCCTATAAAAAATAAAGGAGTTTTTTATCATGAAAAAAGCTGTAAGAAAAGCAATTATTGCAGGAAACTGGAAAATGAACAAGACAAGACCTGAGGCTAAGGAGCTTCTCGAAGCTATCAAGCCACTGGTTGCAAACGCTGAGGGCAAGGTTGAAGTTATCGCTTGCGTTCCTTTCACAAACCTTGAAACTGCTATCAACGCAACAGCAGGTTCAAACGTAAAGATCGGTGCAGAGAACGTTCACTTTGAGAAGAGCGGCGCTTTCACAGGCGAGATCTCAGCAGATATGCTCGTTGAGCTTGGCGTTGAGTACGTTGTTATCGGTCACTCTGAGAGAAGACAGTATTTCGGTGAAACAGACGAAACAGTAAACAAGAGAACAAAGGCAGCTCTTGCAGCTGGTCTTAAGCCTATCGTTTGCGTTGGCGAGCTTCTCTGGGAGCGTGAGTGCAACATCACAGAGGAAGTTATCGCAAGACAGGTAAAGCTTGATTTCTTCGGCGTATCAGCAGAGGACGTTAAGAAGTCCGTTATCGCTTACGAGCCAGTATGGGCTATCGGTACAGGCAAGACAGCTACAGCAGATCAGGCTGAGGAAGTTTGTGCATTCATCAGAGCAACACTTGCTAAGATCTATGACGAAGCTACAGCAGAGGCAGTTACAATTCAGTACGGCGGCTCAATGAACGCTAAGAACTGCGCGGAGCTTCTTTCTAAGGAGAACGTAGACGGCGGTCTTATCGGCGGCGCTTCACTGAAGGCTGCTGACTTCAACACTATCGTTCAGGCTGCTGTTGAGGGCTAATTAACAGACGGATATCTAGGGGTAAAATATCATTCGTCACAAGAACAAACAAATAAAAAGTTCCGCAGGGGACGGCTGCGGCTGTCCTCTGCTTTTTTTGAACAGGGGGGACGCAACTATGAAAAAATTAATATTTGCAGCATTAGTATTATCCATGTGTATGTCATTTGCAGCCTGCGGAAGCGTTGACGAAAGCAGCGCACCGGCGGCAGAAAGCTCTCAGACAACATCTGAGGCTAAGCTTGAAAATGTAACTATCAAAATGGACTCTAGTAAGCTCCTTAGCGGCGTTGAGTTTACAGACAGCGAGCTGCTCGACAAGATAACAGAGTTCCGCACGAAAGTCATGGAAAACGCAGAAGAAAAAGAGCCGGATTCAAAGGAGTACGTTGTTGGCGGCGATTGGCTGGATATAAAATGTTCAGAAGGTCCAGCTATCTACTATGAGTCAGGAGAGAGTAACTATGTCCGTATCGGCGCAAAGACCTATTACACAAGCGACGATACAGCCAAGGAATTTAAGGAATATGTCCTGAGCTTTCTTGAAAAGGGCGGTTATTGGGGATAATACGAATATAAATGATGTTGAAAGGACTAAGAAATATGTCAAAGAAACCCATAGCACTTATCATTATGGACGGCTTCGGCTATAATCACAAGGATTACGGCAACGCTATCAGAGCTGCCAAAACACCTAATATCGACAGACTTCTTGCCAACTATCCGCACACTCTTATCGGTGCAAGCGGCATGGACGTTGGACTTCCTGAGGGACAAATGGGTAACTCAGAGGTAGGCCATACAAATATCGGTGCAGGAAGAATAGTTTATCAGGAGCTTACAAGAATTACAAAGTCTATCAAGGACGGCGAATTCTTCTCAAACGAAGCTTTCACAGCAGCCGTTGAGAACTGCAAGAAGAATGACAGCGCACTCCACCTGTTCGGACTTCTTTCAAACGGCGGTGTTCACTCACATAATTCACACCTCTATGGTCTTTTGGAGCTTGCTAAGAAAGCAGGTCTTACAAAGGTTTATGTTCATTGCTTTATGGACGGCAGAGATGTTCCTCCTACAAGCGGTGTTGACTTCGTAGCTGAGCTTGAAGAAAAGCTCAAGGAAATTGGTGTCGGCAAGATAGCAACAGTAATGGGACGTTACTATGCAATGGACAGAGATAACCGTTGGGAGCGTGTAGGCAAGGCTTATGACGCAATGGTATACGGCGAGGGCAATAAGGCTGATAACGCAGTTGATGCTATTAAGGCTTCCTATGCCGCTGACGTTACAGACGAGTTCGTTGTTCCTACAGTTATCGATGAGAACGGCAAGATATCCGCAAATGACAGCGTTATCTTCTTCAACTTCCGTCCTGACAGAGCAAGAGAGATAACAAGAACTCTCGTTGACGACGACTTCACAGGCTTTGAGAGAAGAAATGGCAGATTCCCACTTTACTATGTCTGCATGACACAGTATGACGCAACAATGCCAAACGTTGACGTTGCATTCAAGCCAGCAAGCCTTGAAAATACTTTCGGCGAGTATATCGCAAAGAAGGGTCTTTCACAGCTGAGAATCGCTGAAACAGAAAAGTATGCTCACGTTACATTCTTCTTCAACGGCGGCGTAGAAGCTCCTTTTGAGAACGAGGACAGAGCCCTCATCAATTCACCAAAGGTAGCAACATATGACCTCCAGCCTGAAATGAGCGCATATCTTGTTTGCGACGAAGTTCTCAAGAGAATAGAGTCTGACAAGTATGACGCAATTATCCTCAACTATGCAAACTGCGATATGGTAGGTCACACAGGCGTGTTTGACGCAGCCGTAGCAGCAGTAGAAGCAGTTGACGAGTGCGTAGGCAAAACGGTTGACGCAGTTCTTGCAAAGGGCGGTATAGCACTTATCACAGCAGACCACGGCAACGCAGATAAGATGATGGAAGAGGACGGCTCTCCATTCACAGCCCACACAACCAACCTTGTACCTCTTATTATCGCAGGCGCAGGCAATGTTCTTATCAGAGAGGGCGGCGTGCTTGCTGACCTTTCACCAACAATGCTCAAACTCATGGGTCTTGAGCAGCCAAAGGAAATGACAGGTAAGTCTATCATCAAGGACTAATTTCCATAAAATAATCAAGGCAGTACCGAGAAGATCGGCACTGCCTTTTTTGTATCCCATTTATTCACTTGCTCTGTATATTGCCCAAACCCTATTTCAGCGGGTCAAGCCCTTTAGCCATTATGCAGTAGGTACTGCCGTATGGGTTCGGTATGGGTGGCATTCTGCTCACATGGAACTCTTTCGGCAAACCACGGCTGTCACATGGGAAACTCATGGTCACACAAGTGCCTTTGCCGATCTCGCTGCGATAACTTAGTTCACCGTCAAAACGGTCGCAAAAGCATTTTGCCAGTGCAAGCCCCAACGCCTCACTGCTGCTGTATTTCTGGAATGTGCCAAAGGGCGTGATAGCCGCCTGCCATACATCGTCTGTCATGCCGTTGCCGTTATCACTTATTGACAGTATTATCCTGTCGCCCTCAGTTTTTAGGATAAGTTCCACCTGCCGCTGTTCCTTGTCATTGTACATATATGCGTTCACAAGCAGATTTACAAGCACATTTTTAATAAGGCTTTTGTTTGTTTCAAAATAAATGCACGGGTCTATGGAGTATCTGAAAATACAGCCGTCCTCCTCCAGCAAATTGCCTTCTTCGTCGCATACCTCACCGCATATGTCTGACAGGCTCTGATATTCAGTTGTGAAATTGCCACTGAAATATTTTGCAAGTTCTGTCATGTTCACCGTTGCGGAAAATGTCTTCAGTATACGAAGTCTTGCCTCGTGGTCAAAATGCTCATATTCAGTGCCGGCTTTTGAAGAAAAGGATTCCTTTTGGCTGTCAAGCATCGCTAACATTTTAGAAAGCTCCATCCTTATGTTGCCGAGAAAATTCGATTTGAAGCGTAAATACCCAGACTTGTCCGAAAGACGTTCTATGTCCATGCAGGAGTAATAGTGTATGAGATAATTCGTTATAATGCCATTATCTCTCAGCGGTTCAAACCGCATTGCCGCCGAGTCTGCAAACCTGCCCTTATATTCAAAGGTAGCTGTCTTTTCAACAGGCAGAATGAAAGCGTTTTCCGGAGTATCGCATAAAGCAGAAATATCTATAGCATCAGGCAGATCACCATGATTTTTCCAAATGACATTAAGCTCAGCGTCAGTGAGGATAATGTTTTCCTCAGACTGAGCGTATATCTCTTTCACAGAAGATGTCAGTTTCACTTTGTTAGCCTGCCTTTCATAAAGATCTCATGTAAATATTATAACCTAAACTGTCGGGGTAGTCAATAAAAAATCATCAATATTTGATCATATTTTAAAGAATTTAGCAGTGCTTTGACGGATCAAGACTCAGATGGCTTTGGGGTGAAGCTTTAAGGCAATACCGCACAAAGATTGTGCGGTATTGCCTTAAAGAAAAAAAGTTCTAAGTTTTTTGTAAAAACACTTGCAATGTATAGAAAAATGTAGTATAATAAGTACAGAAAAATTTTTAGGAGGTAAATTAATTATGGCAGTTAAAGTCGCAATTAATGGTTTTGGACGTATTGGACGTCTTGCATTCAGACAGATGTTTGGCGCAGAGGGCTACGAGGTAGTTGCAATCAACGACCTGACAAAGCCTTCAATGCTCGCTGATCTTCTTAAGTATGATACAGCTCAGGGCGGTTACTGTGGTAAGATCGGTGAGAACCTTCACACAGTATCAGCTGATGATGAGGCTAATACTATCACTGTTGACGGCAAGACTCTTCAGATTTATGCAGAAAAGGACGCTAAGGATTGTCCTTGGGGCAAGCTTGGTGTAGACGTAGTTCTCGAGTGCACAGGCTTCTATACATCAAAGGCTAAGAGCCAGGCTCACCTCGATGCTGGTGCTAAGAAGGTAGTTATCTCAGCTCCTGCTGGTAACGACCTCAAGACTATCGTTTACTCAGTAAACGAGAAGACACTTACAGCTGACGATACAATCATTTCAGCTGCATCTTGCACAACAAACTGTCTTGCTCCTATGGCTAATGCTCTTAACAAGTATGCTCCTATCCAGAGCGGTATCATGAGCACTATCCATGCTTACACAGGCGACCAGATGATCCTCGACGGTCCTCACAGAAAGGGTGACCTGAGAAGAGCAAGAGCTGGTGCTGCAAACATCGTTCCTAACTCAACAGGTGCTGCAAAGGCTATCGGCCTTGTAATCCCAGAGCTTAACGGCAAGCTCATCGGTTCTGCACAGAGAGTTCCAGTTCCAACTGGTTCAACAACAATCCTTACAGCAGTTGTAAAGGGTGCTGACGTAACAGTTGAAGGCATCAACGCTGCTATGAAGGCTGCTTCTTCTGAGTCATTTGGCTACAACGAGGATCCAATCGTTTCTTCTGACGTTATCGGCATGAGATTTGGTTCACTCTTCGATGCTACTCAGACAATGGTATCTAAGATCGCTGATGACCTCTATGAGGTACAGGTAGTTTCTTGGTACGACAACGAGAACTCTTACACATCACAGATGGTAAGAACAATCAAGTACTTTGCTGAGCTTGCATAATCTGCACAGCCAAAACTAAATTGCTTACTAAAGACCGCTTCATCATGAGGCGGTCTTTTTTTGCGTATGTATACAACAAAGGTGAGCAAAAACTGGCGAACACTGTTCGTCCCTACGATTTATATTACACAAATGTAGGGGCGACCTTTGGTCGTCCGCTTGTCAATCGCAGCCTTATGGCAACACAAAAAAAGGACAAACCCCAAGTTCGTCCTTTTTTCGTTCATATCAGAAACCACGTCCTCCGCCATGACCTCTGCCAAAGCTCATTCCCTTGGAATTAGAAGTAACAATGCCGTCAATAGTCACGGTTTCCGACTGCGACCCTGCCGTAATGGTGTAGGTTTCGCCTTCCTTTAGGTCAGCGCTTGTGAATACAACGCTCTGCCAAGTTTTTTTAGGGGTAAAGCTCAAGATCTCCTTGCCGTCACTGTCAGTGATAGTCAGTTTTTCGTTTGCTGAAACTGTCGAACCAAGATCGTGCAGAACACTGTATTGTGTGGAGTTGTCACCGAAGCCTTCTTCCATTCCAACTGCACCACAGGCGATGAGCGTTCCCCCTGTTACAGTTGCAGTGCCGTTGTAGTCAAGTGCACCGTTGCCACCATTAGTAGGTCCGCAAACGTAAACTGTACCGCCTGCCATTGTGAAGTTGCCATTTGAGTCAAGTCCGTCGCCTTCAGCGTCAATGGTTATAGTTCCTCCGTTGATGTTAAGTTCAACACCGTCCTGTGACGAGAATTGGTCAGCACCCATTCTGTCTGTTGATCCAGTGTCGCTTCCGCCTGCGCAGTTTATTCCGTCATCGCTTGCTACCACTGATATGGTGCCACCGTCTATTGTCACGATAGATCCCTCGATGCCCTCATAGCTCTTTGTGATGTCTACAGTGCCGTCGGATATGGTCAGATTTCCGTCAGCGTGCATTCCGTTGTCACCCGACGCCACAGAAATGTTTCCCCCTGTTATAACAATGTTTCCGTTGCTGTGTACTGAATCGTCTGCCGAATCTATCTTGAACTCGCCGCCGCTTATGTTTACCTCGTTGCCTGCCTTTAAAGCCTTTGCAGATGTTGAAGTGTTGTCCGTTGTATCTGTGCTGTCAGTGGTCCTGTTAGCAGCAGTTTCTATGGTAAGCCCTGTGTCGTCAGACGTAGGCATTGCAGGCGGTTTGCCTCCCGTGCCGTTTCCGTTATCGTCAGGTCTGCCCATTCCGTTCGGACCACCACCACCGTTGCCCATGTCGTTCTGCCAATTTTTGTTTGGCGTGCCGTCAGACTTCATAGAAGCGTTTGCACTTCCACCGCCTGTGGTGATGTCAAAGCTTCCGCCCTCCATAGAAAGCACAGTTTCCGCCTCGAATGCGTCATTGTTTGCGACTACTGTGAAGCTTCCCCCTGTCACGCTTATAAAGCCTTTGTCAGAAGCCTCTGTGTTAGTGGATTTTATGCCGTTCGTGCCTGCGGAAATGTTGAATGTTCCGCCAGATATCTTAACGCTGTCCTTGCCCTCCATAGCGGTTGAAGCCGAGGTCACATTGATATTGCCGTCAGTGATAACAAGATCGTCCTTTGAAACAATGCCGTGCTTGTAGTTCGCATTCACAGTAAGTGTACCGCTGCCGTTTATAGTAAGGTCGGCTTTGGAGAAAATAGCACCGTCTGTGTTGCTGTCATCTTCTCCTAAAGAGTAGCTTGCACTGTCCGTCAAAACGTTCTCTGTGCCGTCCTCCAGCACGATATAAACTTTTTTAGCTTTGCTCACAAGCAGGGGAGCGTTGTCAGCACAAGTTATGTCAACTCCATTGAAAATAAGCTTTATTTCAGCCGTCTTGTCCGCTGAAACGATTATCCTGCCGTTGGTCGCCGTGCCTGAAAGAATGTAAGTGCCTGCCTGCGAAATGGTAACAGTTTCCCCCTCAGCGGTCGCACCCTCACCGTCTATAGCTGCACTGCCATCAGCAAATGTAATCCCTATTGAGCTTTCCTCGTCATATCCAACGTCAATGTCCTCTGCCGCAATGCTTGCGTCAATGTCAGACTTTGCCGACTGAGAAACACTGTTTGTGGTCTGTGAAGAACTTGCACTCTCTGAACAGCCTGAAAAAGCCGTGACCGTGATAAAAAACGCCGCCGTGATAGCTGCCAGCTTTTTAGTGTCCGAAATTTTCATGAAAAATACCCCCTTGTATGGTAAAAAAGGTTGAAAAAACCGCACAAGACCGCTTTAGCCTTGTGCGGTTTTGCTTATGGATACTTTTGTTATTTTGTCAGAATGATTGTTCCTCAATGTCTGCTGCCACTGCACACATTATCTCAAGGTTGCCGTTTCTGCATCTAAGTTCGTCAATAAGCTTCTTTTCGTTAGCGTCACCCTTTAGCTCAATGCGGTATTTCAGCTTGAAAAGGCTTCCCATATTTGTGGTCTTTACCGAAACAAGCTCACATTCTGAAAGATACTTTTCAAATATATCGTCAAATACCTCAGTGTAATCAAGGCTTTCAGGGATAGTGATACTAAGATCCTTGTGACCCGACTTCTTTTTGCCAATAGGCAGAAGCGTATAAATAATGTTCAGCAGGCTCACGCACACCGCAAGCATAAGAGCCAACGCAAGGTGGTTCGTGCCCGTCGCAAGACCGACAGCCATTGAAAGGAAGATAGCACAAATGTCCATTGCACTTCCCGGTACAGAACGGAATCTTACCAAGCTGAATGCACCCATAACAGCCACGCCCGTACCGATGTTTCCGTTTACAAGCATTATCACTACCTGTACTATCACAGGCAGCAAAGCAAGCGTCATCATAAAGCTTTTTGTCTTTTTCTGCTTGAAGTTGAATGCAAATGCAATTATAAGACCAAGCACCAAAGACGCCGCAGTGCAGAAAACAAATTCGTTTGTAGTTATCGCCGCCACGGTCGTTTCAGTGGTGGTCACAGTAGTAGCCGCAAGAGTAGTTGAATTAAGCACAGCTTATCACCTTACCTTTATGTATTTTTTCAGAAAATTCGTTAAGATACGCAGTTCCGTATTTTGAGAATGACGCAGGATATATCTCCAGTTCATCAAGTATAGCCGATAACCAAAGAGGCATAGCGTTCGGTATCTTTATCTCCATTACCCTCATGCCAGCAGGCAGAAGCTCTTTTCCCCAAATGCCCTTGTCAAGCTCCTTTTGCTCTTCACGGTAAAGAATGTGCGTGTCAAAGGTCAGCCTAAGGGACGGGTCTTCTGTACCGCAGTAAGCAAGCCTGTCATAGCTAAGATACATTGCAGGAGCAATGCCCTCATAGAATTTGAGAAAATATTTCAGCTCGTTCTCTATCTGCGGATTATCATGAGGTACCTCTTTGCCTGCAAAGAAATCACGGGTCTGTGCAAGGGTCATTTCAATACGCCTCTTGTAGACCACACCCTTGTATTTCTTTTTCAGCTCCACAAAGACCATGTCTTCATCATTAGGTACGCCGTAGCTCCTCACTCTCAGCTTTTCCTTGTAAACAGGCTTTTCAATGGAGTTTCTTACAAGCTGATGACTTGGTGTGTCATAATATATGTTGCAGATAGTGCTTTTGTAATATCTGTCTTTGACAAAATGCCCATCGAGCTTTTTTATAAGCTTTTCATAAGTCGGTTCATCAACGATATATTTTTTCTCTATCCGTCTGAACACTTCCTGATTGCCATTCATATCCACGCCTCTTTTCGTGTTTTTTTCGTATGCTTCGTGTAAACTTTCCTTTGATTAAAAGTATATATGAATAACTTTAAATATAGCTAAACCTTATATGTATTTTGTGTGAATGTTTATGAATATTGCAAAATACCATATATTTGTATACAAAAAAACGGGTGAACTTCTGTCCACCCGTGGAAATTATTTTGCACTATATTATTCCGCAATAGCCTTGTGGAAGATCTTCTTACCCTTTTTGATAACAACAGGCTCAGAGAGATCAACAAGACCCTTAGGGTCAGTGAACTTCTCACCATTCACCGCAATGCCGTTCTGTGTAACAAGACGTCTAGCCTCGCCATTTGAAGGGCAAAGTCCGCACTTAACGAGAAGTGTAAGAATACCTATCTTGCCGTCAGTAAGATCAGCCGCCGCAATAGTCGTGCTAGGCATATCGTCGCTGTTTCCACCGCCTGCAAAAATAGCCTTTGCCGCAGCGTCAGCCTTGTCAGCCTCTTCTTTGCCGTGAACAAGCTTTGTCAGCTCGTAAGCCAAAAGCTCCTTAGCCTTGTTGTATTCAGCACCCTCCATGTGTTTCTCCATTTCCTCTATCTCCTCGATAGGAACGAATGTGAGCATCTTCAGGCACTTGATAACATCAGCGTCGCCAACGTTTCTCCAGTATTGATAGAACTCGTATGGAGAAGTTTTTTCAGGGTCGAGCCATACAGCGCCCTTTTCTGTCTTGCCCATTTTCTTGCCCTCAGAGTTAAGAAGCAGAGTGATAGTCATTGCATAAGCGTCCTTGCCAAGCTTCTTTCTAATAAGCTCAGTACCGCCCAGCATATTAGCCCACTGATCGTCACCGCCGAACTGCATATTACAGCCGTAATCCTGGAAAAGTCTGTAGAAGTCGTAGGACTGCATTATCATGTAGTTGAATTCAAGGAAAGTAAGACCCCTTTCCATTCTCTGCTTGTAGCACTCGAATGTAAGCATCTTGTTTACAGAGAAGCAAGCGCCAACATCACGAAGAACGTCAACATAGTTAAGGTCAAGTAGCCAGTCGCCGTTATTTACAATAATAGCTTTGTCATCAGAAAAATCAATAAAATGTGACATCTGCTTTTTGAAACATTCAACATTGTGGTTGATAGTTTCCTTTGTCATCATTTTTCTCATATCTGTTTTGCCTGACGGGTCGCCTATCATAGCCGTACCGCCTCCGATAAGGACGATAGGCTTGTTGCCAGCCATTTGCAAACGCTTCATAAGGCAAAGCGCCATAAAGTGACCAACGTGTAGAGAATCAGCAGTTGGGTCAAAGCCGATGTAGAAAGTAGCCTTACCAGCGTTGATAAGCTCCTTTATTTCCTCCTCATCAGTAAGCTGAGCGAGAAGACCTCTTCTTTTCAGTTCTTCAAATACTGTCATTTTTCATACCTCCGTATTATTTTTGCGGTACATAAATAAAAAATCCTCTGACAGAATATCTGTCAGAGGACGAATTATCGTGGTACCACCTCAGTTTATCGGGAAACTCCCGACCTTACAGGCTCAGCAGAAAGCGAAGCCATAGCACTGTAACGTGTGCAAACCGTTTCGCCTTACGCAAAAGCTTTCTCAGCGAACAGCTCAGGAATGTATTCACACTTTGTAGAAATGCTTTCTCGCACCGACCGAAAGCTCTCTGAAATTTCGCAAAAGGCTACTTATTTCCGTCATAGCATTTAAACCTATTGATATGACTATAGCACACTTTCACCCTTTTGTCAACCCCTTTTTTAGAAGTGAGGAATGAGGAGTGAGGAATGAAGGTATCGCCTGCGGCGATGATTATTGTAGGGGACGACGCCCTCGGCGTCCCGCTCGGAGGGGCGAGGCTTGAATCATCACAAACTATGCCGGTGTATAAAGACGGGCGAACTTTTTGCCCCTGCATTATCCCCACTTTTTTAAAGAATTAACTTATTCGTCTACAAATGTACAAAAACATATGATATAATAAAATTTATATGATTTTATTTAGTTGGGAGAAAGAAAAATGCTGAAGCTTTTTAGGTATCTGAAAAACTATAAAAAAGAAAGCATAATCGGTCCGCTGTTTAAGCTTATCGAAGCCTGCTTCGAGCTTGCAGTGCCACTCGTTATGGCTAATATCATCGACGTGGGTATAAAAAATCAAGATAAGCCCTACATCTATAAAATGGGTGGCGTGCTTGTTCTCCTCGCCTTCTGCGGACTTGCGTGTTCACTGACCGCACAGTATTTCGCCGCAAAAGCGTCCCTAGGCTTTGGAACAGCCCTCCGACGTGACCTTTTCAAGCATATCAATTCACTGTCCTATGCGGAAATAGACAGCGTTGGAAGACATACCCTCGTCACAAGAATGACAGCGGATATCAATACCGCTCAGCAGGGCGTGAATATCCTCCTTCGTCTGTTTCTTCGTTCGCCTTTTATAGTGCTTGGTTCTATCATAATGGCGTTTTCCATATCAGTAAAGCTTACTCTTATCTTCCTGATAATCGCACCTTGCCTTGCCTATGTCATCTACCTTATAATGCACATCACTATACCGCAGTATAAGAATATCCAGAAAAAGCTGGATAAAACTAACCTTATGACAAGCGAAACTCTCACAGGTGCAAGAGTTATCAGAGCCTTTTCCCGTCAGAAAGACGAGGAGAAAGAGTTCGCTGATAATACCGAAGAACTTAGACGTCAGCAGATAATTGCAGGAAGAATTTCCGCCCTTATGAACCCTGCCACCTATGTTATCGTAAACTTCGCTATCATCGCTATCATTTGGTTTGGCGGCAAAACAGTTTATACAGGCTTTATCTCACAGGGCGAAGTGATAGCCCTTGTAAACTATATGAACCAGATACTTTTGGCACTCCTTGCTATGGCGATACTTGTTACAAATATCACCAAAATGCAGGCTTCCGCTATCAGAATAAACGACGTTTTCGATGTGGAGCCAAGTGTATCCGATAAGGATAATAAGCCTGTCGCAACTGACGGTAATGCCCCATGCGTAGAGTTTAGGAACTGTTTCTTCTCGTACGCATCAGCCGAAGCCGACTCCCTTTCGGATATAAGCTTCAAAGTCATGAAAGGCGAAACTATCGGTATAATCGGCGGTACAGGCTCAGGCAAGACCTCTCTTATCAACCTTATCCCAAGGTTCTATGACGTCCGTCAGGGCGAAGTCCTTGTTGACGGCGTTGACGTAAAAGAGTACCCATTCTCACAGCTCAGAGGTATGATAGGCATTGTTCCTCAGAAAGCCGTCCTCTTTAAGGGTACTATAAGACATAATATGCAGTGGCGTGATAAAAACGCCACGGACGAGGATATCTGGAACGCTCTTGATATCGCTCAGGCGAAAGATTTTGTTGAGAAAAAGCCTGATAAGCTTGACGAAATGATCTTGCAGGAGGGCAAAAACCTCTCAGGCGGTCAACGTCAAAGACTTACCATTGCAAGAGCATTGGTTGGTGATCCTGAGATACTCATTCTTGACGACTCAGCCTCCGCCCTCGACCTTGCCACAGATGCAAGACTAAGAAAAGCTATCCACGAAAAAACAAGCGGCATGACCGTTTTCATAGTTTCACAGAGAATCTCATCTATAAAAAGCGCCGATAAGATAATCGTTCTTGACGATGGCAAAATAGCAGGTATCGGCACTCATTCAGAGCTTTATAACGGCTGCGAGGTATATAAAGAAATATGCCTTTCACAGCTTTCAGAAAAGGAGGCGCAGGCAAATGGCTAAGCAAAGCACAAAAAACAAGCTTGATACCTCAGCTCTCAGACCGCTTCTAAGATACGCAAAACCGCATATGTGGCTGTTCATACTGTCCATGGTCTTTGCGGTCATAACCGTTGCCACCACACTTTATGCTCCTATCCTCGTTGGTAACGCCGTTGACCTTATCGTAGAAATGGGCTTTGTTGATTTTGACGGAATTATCAATATCATCATCAAGCTTGGCGTAACAGTCACCGTAACAGGCATTGCCCAGTGGCTCATGTCACTTTGTACAAATAAGATAACCTATTGCGTGGTAAGAGATATCCGAAACGACGCTTTCGCTAAGCTCCAAAAGCTACCCCTTTCTTATATCGACTCTCACCCTCACGGTGATATAATCAGCCGTATAATCTCCGACTTGGAGCAGGTGTCAGACGGACTTCTCATGGGCTTTTCACAGCTCTTCACAGGCGTATGTACAATTTTTGGTACACTTGGTTTCATGCTCTCCATAAACGTGAAAATAACTCTTATCGTGGTTATCCTCACTCCGCTTTCCCTATTTGTCGCAAGATTTATCGCCAAGAACACATTCAAGCTTTTCCACCAGCAATCAGTTGCAAGAGGCGATATGACCAGCCTTGTTGAGGAAATGACAGGCAATCAGAAGGTAGTCACAGCATTCGGCTATCAGGAAGAAGCTGAGGAGCAGTTTGAAGAAGTGAACCTGAAACTCCAGAAAGTTGGACTTAACGCCACATTCTTCTCCTCACTCACCAACCCATGCACACGTTTTGTAAACAACCTCGTCTACATGGCTGTCGGTATCGTGGGCGCACTCTCTGTAATAAAAGGCGTGGGCTTCACAGTTGGTAATCTTAGCTGTTTCCTCACCTATGCGAACCAGTATACAAAGCCTTTCAATGAAATATCAGGCGTTATCACCGAGCTTCAAAGTGCATTTGCTTCTGCAAAGCGTGTCTTTGAGGTCATAGACGAAACAGAGGAGATACCTGACAGCTCTAACGCTACTGTCCTTACCTCCGTTGACGGCACATTAGACGTTGACAACGTGTCATTTAGCTATGTGCCTGATGTGAAGCTTATCGAGAATTTTAACCTCCATGTAAAGAGCGGTCAGCGTACAGCTATCGTAGGACCAACAGGCTGCGGCAAGACCACCATGATAAACCTCCTAATGAGGTTCTATGATACCGACAGCGGCGAGATACGCATAAGCGGCGAGCCTATAAAGGATTGTACCCGTGACTCCATGAGAAGTATGTACGGCATGGTCTTGCAGGAAACGTGGCTGAAAACAGGCACCATAAGAGAGAACCTCTGCTACGGCAAGCCTGACGCCACCGAGGAAGAAATGATAGCCGCCGCCAAGTCAGCCCATTGTCACGGCTTTATAAAGCGTCTGCCAAAGGGCTATGATACCGTTATTTCAGACAGCTACAGCACTATCTCCGCAGGACAGAAACAGCTTCTCTGTATCGCACGAGTAATGCTCTCCCTGCCGCCAATGCTCATTCTGGACGAAGCTACATCGTCTATAGATACCCGTACGGAGATATTGGTACAGCGTGCCTTTGAGAAAATGATGCAGGGCAGAACGAGCTTTATAATCGCCCATAGACTTTCTACTATCAAGAACGCAGATACTATCATAGTAATGGATTCGGGACACATAGTAGAGCAGGGAAGTCATGATGAGCTTATGGCAAAGAACGGCTTCTATGCCGATCTCTATAACTCACAGTTTGCTGTGACCTGATCCCAGCGTTTGTTTATAAAAACCTGATGTAGGGGCGGCCTTTGGTCGCCCTTTTGTATTTTGCCCTATTTTTTTATCCCGTTCGTCTTTTCGATCCCTACATTACCCCACCCTTATTTTTATCATAAAAATTATTGACTTTTATCTTAAAATTGTTGTATAATGTTATATATTTCACGGGATATACACAATCGTGTTTTATAATGTGTAGTAACGAAAACCTAAGGAGTGCCTATGTTCGGATATGTCCGCCCTTTCAAACCCTATATGCGAATGTTTGAATATGATATCTATAAAGCTGTCTACTGCGGACTCTGTAAGGATATGGGCAGGCGCTATGGCTTTGTGACACGCTTTACCCTTAGCTATGATTTCGCATTTCTCTCCCTTATGGATCTCTCTGTGAGGGGAGTGAAGCTTGACGCAGAAAAGCAACGCTGTATCGCACACCCTCTTAAAAAGACCATGTGCGCAAAGTGTACCTGTAATCTTAAATATACGTCCTCAGCCGCCGTGATACTCACATATCATAAGCTTCGTGACGATATAGCCGATAAGGGCATAAAAGGAAAACTTGCCGCATTTGCACTGCTGCCTTTTTTCAAAAAGCCCTATAAAAAAGCGGCTTGCCTCTATCCGGATCTTGCCCCTGCCGTTGAAAACGCAATGGAATTGCAAAATAAAATAGAACGTGAAAAAACAGCAGGCATCGACCTTGCCTGCGAGCCTACCGCACTTATGATGCAAGCCGTTGCAGGCGGACTTACAAGCAAGCATGACCAGCGCCGACCACTCCTTGAACGATTCGGTTACCTCCTCGGCAGATTTATCTATATCTGCGACGCTCTTGACGACCTGCCCGACGACCACGAGAGTGAAAGCTACAATCCGCTCCTCACAAAATTTCCACCCACCGATGGCGTAAATGCTGACTATCTGAAACAAGTCCACGCCTTTTGCGATGACAGCATAAACTTCACACTGGGCGAAATGGCAGATATCTATGTGAAGCTCGATCTTAAAAGATATCGTGATATACTTGATAATATCGTGTATCTTGGACTTAAAAATGTCTATACTCAAATAAGAAGCGGAAAATTCCGCAATAACAGGAAAGGAAATAACGATCAATGATCTCCAAAGACCCTTACAAAATTTTAGGTGTATCCCCAACAGCTTCAGACGCTGAAATAAAATCAGCCTATAAAGAGCTTGTGAAAAAATATCACCCCGACCAGTATCAGGATAACCCCCTAGCTGACGTAGCTGAGGAGAAAATGTCCGAGATAAACGCCGCCTACGATCAGATCATGACTTCAAGACGTGGCGGAGGATACCAGTCCGCAGAAAGCGGCTACGACGGCTATGCCTCTTCGCAGGGCTTTGACTCAGGCTATATCAGAAGCCTTATCCAAAGCGGAAGCTATACTCAGGCAGACCAGATACTTGATAATGTGTCCTCCTCGGAAAGAAATGCCGAGTGGTATTTCCTCAAAGGCACTATCTGCCACCGCAGAGGCTGGCTCAATGAGGCTTATAACAACTTCACAAGAGCCGTCCAGCTCGACCCAAATAACATGGAGTACCAAAGCGTGTTAGCCCAGATGAACAGACAGCGAAGCGGCTATATGAGCGGCAACCCAACTCAGGGCTACCAAGCAGGCGGCATGAGCGGACCTGACTGCTGTTCCTCCCTTTGCTGTGCAGACTGCTGCTGTGAAATGATGGGCGGCGACCTTATACCGTGCTGCTAAATAATCATGAGAAATAAAATAGCTTTTCGAGTGGCACTTGGCGGCATATGCTCTGCTGTCTGCCTGCTTTTGATGTTTTCAAGCAGCTTTTTGCCCATGCTCGATTATACTATCCCTACCTTCGCCGGCTTCATGATGGTTGTGATGATAGTGGAGGTGGATAAAAACTGGGCGATAGCCACCTATTGCGCAGTGAGCCTGCTGAGCATTTTCGTGACCCCAAATTACGAAGCGACCCTGCTTTTCATATTGTTCATGGGGTATTATCCAATACTTAAATATTATCTCGACCAAAAGAAAAACCGCCTGTTGGTGTGGGCAATAAAGCTTGCAGTGTTCAATGTGGCGATAGTCATATTCTTTTTGGCTTTTCAGTATATCTTCACCTCGGTGGATATGCTGGAGGGCATGGAGATGTTTGGCAAGTATGCCGTGCTTGTTCTGTGGGCGGCGGCAAACCTGTTTTTCTTTATTTATGACTATGCCCTCACACAGTTGACAGATATGTACATAAATTGGTTCAGAAAAAAAATACTCAGAAGAAAATGACGGTGACGTTTTTATGAACGAAGAACAAGAGAAAGAAATATTAAACGAGGCGAAAATACAAACTGCAAGGCACAAGAAAAAAATACAGATAATAAGCCTTGTTGCAATAATAGCGGTCATAGCAATGGCTACAGTGGCGTGTATACCTCTTATAAAAGCACTTCACAGCAAGGCAGGCATTGCAGCCTTGGAGCGTAAGCTTGATAACTACAGTGGCATTGTGGGAGTGCTTATCTTTACTTTCATACAAGCTCTTCAAGTGGTCATAGCGGTCATACCGCCTGTACAAGTGGTGGGTGGAGTGCTGTTCGGCTGGTTCTGGGGCGGGTTGCTATCATTCTTAGGTACGCTCCTTGGCACAATGGCAATATTCGTGCTTGTGAAAAAATTTGGCAGACCAATAGTGGAAGCCTTTGTTGACGAGAAACAGCTAAAAAAATTCAAATTCCTGCAAAATGAGAAAAAGCTAACCGTTATCCTTATAATCCTCTATCTCATACCGGGAATACCCAAGGACGTTATCTCATATATCGTCCCACTGACTCCCATAAGCAAGAAGGATTTTTTCTATTATGTCATGCCTTGCAGACTTCCAGCAATAATGCTCTCCACGATTTTGGGGAGCAATGTAAAAAGCGGCAACTTCACAGTTGCACTTGTGGTGCTTGGAGTAGCTCTCGTAGCAGGTATCGTTGGCTTTTTGTTCAAAGATGTTATAGTGAATAAAATGAAACAACATAAGAAGAACAAATAAGTAAAGTTGCACAAAGTTGAGTTTAGATGAAAAAAATATAAAAAAGTGCTTGACAAAAGGCTCTTGTAGTGGTATAATAAATATCGTTGATTGAGCGGTAAGCTTGAAAGACCACCAAAAACGCCTGGTCAGGCAGTATGCGGGTGTAGTTCAGTGGTAGAACTCCAGCCTTCCAAGCTGGTCATGTGGGTTCGATTCCCATCACCCGCTCCAATATATCTTGAACTTTTATCCGAGTTTGAGATATCAATGAGTACAGTATGCGTCATTAGCTCAGTTGGATAGAGCAACCGCCTTCTAAGCGGTAGGTCACTGGTTCGAATCCAGTATGGCGTACCATTAAACTCGTTCCAGATGAAAATCTGCTGCGAGTATTTTCTTCTAATATGTATGGTGGGTATAGCGTAGCTGGCCTAACGCGTCAGTTTGTGGCACTGAAGACCGTGAGTTCGAATCTCACTACCCACCCCACTGAATACGTTCTGTGTTATGCAGAGCGTATTTTTTTGTTTACATATCGTAGGGCGACCTTTGGTCGCTCGTTTTTTATGTACCTCCGACAATGACCTATATCCTACCGACTTGGATTATTATATCCCACCTGTAAATAGACAGAAAAAGGGCGGCAACTTAAATGCTGCCGCCCCGATCCAGAGGTTATATATTTTATAAAGCGAAATTTTTGTTGTAAACAGCCTCGGCTATCCTGAATGTTTCGTCATCAAGTGCAGGAGCAGCGTCAGCAGTGATCAAGGCGGCACCTCTCTCAAAAGCGTCCTCCGCAATGCCATCGGCACCATGCTGAATAACAACGCTTCGTAACTCAGAGCAATCCACGAAAGCCTTTGCGCCAAGCTTCTTCACAGATGATGGGATAACAACTTCTCTCAAAGCCTTACAGCCACGGAAAGCCTCGCTTCCAACATAAGCGATCTTGCCTGATATCCTCACCGTCTTAACTACAGTATTCTGAGCAAACGCTCTCTTGCCTATCCTGCTAACGGAATCAGGAAGATAAACGCTCTCGAGCTTCTCACAAAGTGCAAATGCACACTCGCCTATCTTTCTTACAGATCCTGCGAACTCAACCTTTTTCAGAGCAGAGCAGCCGAAGAATGCGTAGTCGCCAACAGCCTCGATTCCAAATGGTATAGAGATCGCTTCCAGACCTGAGCAGAATGTAAAAGCATTCTCTGCGATCTCGATCATAGCTGCCGGTATCTCAAGCTCTCTCAGAGAAATGCAGTTCTGGAAAGCTCCGTTTCCTATGGAAACTATATTTTCATTAAGACAAATTTCTTTCATTGAAGAGCAGAAGCCGAATGCAGACTCGCCGATCTCTCTTACGCTCTCGGGCAGGTCAGCTCTCTCCAAACTGTCGCAATTGTAGAATGTGAATGGCAGTATCCTTTCCACACCATCAGGTATAGTCGCAAATCTCAGAGATTCACAACCGCAGAATGCCATCTCACCAATAAACCTTACGCTCTCAGGTATAGTCACATTCACCAGTGAACAGCATTTGTAAAATGCCTTTCTTCCGATGATAACAATGTCCTTTGAGATAACAGCACATTTAAGGTCGTAAAGATGTGCGAAAGCACCGCCTGCAACAGCTATGACCTTTTTGCCGCGAAGCTCAAAAGGAAGCTCCAGCACTTCGATATGGCTGTCACCGCAGTATCCAGTGATAATACACATATCGTCAGCCGTAACATATTTAAAACAGCCCGAGATCTTCTCGCTGCTGATACTGCTGCTTGCAGTTACACCAACGCTCTCAAGTGCTTTTTTGAAACCATTGTCGCCCATAAAATTAATGCTTTTCATCAGCGTGACCTCCATTATACCCACTATAAATATATACCTCGTAACTGAACTTAAACGTTTTCTGTATTTTCTAATGAAATTATACTACAGTAAACTATGTTTGTCAATGGTATTCGCAATATTTTATTTATAAAAAATTAATTTTCAGAACTTTTTCACTGATTGTGAACGGCTTTTTTGTCACTTTTCACAATTAATTTACGCAAAATAATTTTAGTTTTCACATATAGTTCTCAATCTTTGAGAATGCTGTAATTTTATAGTGGCAAACGTTTTCGCAAATGACGCAAAAGGCTAATACCAATTTGTAGAATTTGCTTGATTAAATCGACCAAACCATAAGATGATGTTTTTCTTATATTTGTAAGATTGTCATAAATTATATTTATATAATATTAATAAAGAATGATATGCTGTTCATGATAATGCAAGAAAACACCAACAACTGCATTAAAATAGGAGATTAGCATACTAGCAATAGTCAAAAATGTATAATACTATCATAAAGGTTTACAAAATAGAAACTTAATTATTACAGATTGTAATAATTAATGGTGTATAATAATATAAATGAAATCGTATAAGTATATGAATACAAAAAACTGGAAAGGACTGATCCGTTATCAACATAATAAGAAAAATAACAGCAGTGATAATTTCATCAGTTATAATGATAAGCTTTGTGGCATTTGCACCGCAGGGATCCACTAAGACTTATGTGAATGTTATAACAGCTTCTGCCGCTGACTCGATGACAAAACCTGTTTTGATAAAAAGACAAGCGTATTCAAACAAAATAGAAGCAGGAGTAAAAAATCTCTCCAGCTTTTCATCAAAGACTACATTTGAGGTCTATGTAAACGGACGCTATGTAAGAAAATATACATGGCAGGCACTTAAAAAGGATAACTATATAAATATAACCAATGACGGCAAGCTTTATCTTAAAGCTTCCACAAAATATAAAGTCACCGTTAAAGCGGTAAACGGCAGTGCCAAGTCAGAGTCATCGGTCCTCAACGTAAAGACAGCAGCAAAAACATACTATTATATAGATAAAAACGTTCAGCTTTATAGCTTTAAAAACGGTAAGTTCAAGAAATCCTCAAAAACAAAAGCCTCTGTGGCTGTGTCGGGTACTCTTACTACCGATAAAAATAAGCATGTGGCAGGTAAGAACAAGAATATCGGCGGAGCAAATTATGTCCTTATCAATGAAGGCGATCATAAGGGTAAGTACGTCAAGGTTGGAAAAGGTGTGAAGCGTACACCTGAGAGAAAAGCAAGAATAAAAACAGCCGTTGATTATGCCGCAAGCATGAACGGCGGAAGATATGTCTGGGGCGGAACAAAATATAAGGCAACGGACTGCTGTGGATTGACAATGCAAGCCTATAGAAAAGCCGGTGTGAATATGTATAACAGCGTATATTCGCAGGCGAAAATGGGAAAAGCAGTGTCTTTGAAGAATATAGAAGCAGGCGACCTGATAATCTGTAATAACTATGGCCATGTAGCAATGTATATAGGCGGTGGGAAAATAGTCCATGCCATGAGTACATATTATGGGATCAGAATACAGCCGCTTGCAAATATCAAGTATTGCGGAAAGATAAACACTATCAGGAGAATACTGTAAAGCAAAGCGATCTTGCGGCATAACAAACTGTCGAATAGCTGTAGGGGCGACCTTTGTTCGCCAACTTGGTTTCATAGCACTGTATCGGCAAATTTTCAAATGTAAATGTAGGGGCTGGCGTCCTCGACAGCCCGATTTTGTTTGCTCGATAATACTTGCGATATCTGCACAATTTTTCCTTGACAATTTCGCTGACCAGTGTTATAATAAAAAAGCAGAAAAGCTGCGAAAAATCGAATAAAGTTTGCAGGGGGACCCAAGCAAAAAGCTGGGTTGAGAAGGTAAAACCTGACCCTTTGAACCTGTTGGTCAAGACCAGTGTAGGAAGCAATTTGTGTAAATTTTACCTCCTGCATGGTCAGGAGGTTTTTTTGTTTCCCCTTTTCCATAAGAAAGGAATAAAGTATGTTAAAATGTTTGTCAGTGGCAGGCTCGGATTGCTCCGGTGGCGCAGGTATACAAGCCGACCTTAAAGCCTTCAGCGCTAATGAAACTTTCGGCATGAGCGTTATTACCTCTGTCGTCGCTGAAAATACTACCCGTGTGCTGTCTGTTTTCAACGTACCCGTTGAGGAGATACAAAAACAGATAGACGCTGTGTTTGAGGATATCCACGTCGATGCCGTAAAACTCGGTATGCTCCCAACTGCCGAAATTATTTCAGCAGTTGCGGATAAGCTTAATGAGTATAAACCAAGTATTATCGTCTGCGATCCCGTCATGGTCGCTACAAGCGGTGACGCTCTCTCTGAGGGCGGAACTGTTTCCACCATGAGGGAAAAGCTCTTTCCTATAGTTACGCTCCTTACACCGAATATCCCCGAAGCCGAAGCTATCTCAGGCTTGGAGATAAAGAATGAAAACCATATGGAAAAAGCCGCAAGGATAATAATGGATATGGGCGTAAAAAACGTCCTCGTCAAAGGCGGTCATCTCACTGGCGACGCTGTGGATTATCTCTGTACCCCAGAGGGCGTTCATAAGCTTGCCTGCAAGCGTGTTGATTCGCCTAATACCCATGGCACTGGCTGTACTTTGTCATCTGCCATAACTGCAAACCTTGCCCACGGTATGGATATGCTCTCCGCTGTAACAAAGGCGAAAAACTATATCACCGAGGCAATAGAAAAATCATTCACAGTGGGCAAAGGACATAGCCCCGTTAATCACTTTTATGACTATTACGATTTGAAAGGAACTGTTCTATGAGAAATTATAAAACTCAAATGGAAGCCGCTAAAAAGGGTATCGTTACCCCTGAAATGGAAACAGTGGCTAAGAAAGAAAATATAGACGTAAACGAGCTTATGGCTCTCGTTGCAGCAGGTCAGGTGGCGATCCCTGCCAACGTAAACCATACTGCTCTCTCTGCCGAGGGTATCGGTAAAGGTCTTAAAACTAAGATAAACGTAAATCTCGGTATCTCAGGGGACGCTAAGAATTATGACATTGAGATGCAGAAAGTGGATATGGCTATCAAGTTCGGCGCTGAAGCTATCATGGATCTGTCAAACTACGGCAAGACCAATACATTCAGAAAAGAGCTAGTAGCAAAATCGCCTGCCATGATAGGCACTGTTCCTATGTATGACGCTATCGGCTACCTTGATAAAGACCTCCTTGAGATATCAGCTCAGGACTTTCTTAAAGTAGTAAAAGCCCATGCAGAAGAGGGCGTTGACTTTATGACTATCCACGCAGGTATCAACAGACGTGCAATCGAAGCTTTCAGACGTGAGGGAAGAAAAATGAATATCGTTTCCCGTGGCGGCTCACTGCTCTTCGCATGGATGATGATGACAGGCAATGAGAACCCATTCTTCGAGTATTATGACGAGGTGCTTGAAATACTCAGAGAGTATGACGTTACTATCTCACTTGGCGACGCACTCCGCCCGGGATGTCTTGCAGACGCCTCCGACGCCGCTCAGATCTCCGAACTTATCGAGCTTGGCAACCTCACAAAGAGAGCGTGGGAAAAGGACGTTCAGGTAATGGTAGAGGGTCCGGGTCATATGGCAATGAACGAGATCGCCGCAAATATGATAATGGAAAAGAAGATATGCCATGGTGCACCTTTCTATGTACTTGGACCTCTGGTAACAGATATCGCTCCTGGCTATGACCATATCACATCAGCTATCGGCGGAGCAATAGCCGCAGCAAGCGGTGCAGACTTCCTCTGCTATGTTACCCCTGCCGAGCATCTCAGACTTCCTGACGTTGACGACGTTAAGGAGGGCATTATCGCCAGCAAGATAGCAGCCCATGCTGCAGATATCGCAAAGGGCGTAAAGGGTGCAAGAGATATAGACGATAAAATGGCGGCGGCACGTCACAAAATGGATTGGGACGAAATGTTCGAGATAGCACTTGACGGTGAAAAGGCAAGAAGATTCTTTGAGCAGACCCCACCTGCCGACAGACATACCTGCTCAATGTGCGGCAAGATGTGTGCCGTTAGAACAACAAACATGATACTCGAGGGCAAAGAGGTGAAATTCTGCTCAGAGAAGTAGAAAACTCGATGTAGGGGCGAACAGCATTCGCCCGCATGATATAAAAATTGAATGTCAGCTCGGCAGTTGTGCGAAAAATCGGACAATTACATGAGAGCAGATATAAAAAGAATGTAATGTGCAAGAGGAGCGTCTTGCGAACTTTTTCATAAAAAGTATTCAGCGAGGGAACCCGTGTTTCGGGGTGAGAGGGTGCAATGGAGCACCGACCGAAAATAATTTACGTCAGATCGTGAGCGGATAGCATAGCCACGGTCTGTGCGCCGCTGGATAACTTGCTCTTTTTCGTTCGGCGGTGCGATACGATATGGAGGAATAAAAATGAAAAAGACAAACATTCACAAATTGGTATTCGCAGCAGTATTGGTAGCTCTTGCAGTGGTAGGCTCGCTTGTTTCGTTCCCTATCGGTGCTTCAAAGTGCGCACCTGTTCAGCACCTTGTAAACATAATCGGTGCAGTTTTCCTTGGACCTGCATGGGCAGTGGGCGTTGGCTTCACAGCCGCACTTCTCAGAAATCTTCTGGGACTTGGCTCTCTCCTTGCGTTCCCGGGCTCAATGGTTGGCGCATTCGTTGCAGGTATGCTCTATAAGTACATAAAGAAGCTCCCTGCCGCTTATGTCGGCGAGCTTTTCGGCACATCAGTCCTCGGTGGACTTCTTGCATATCCTGTTGCAAGATTTCTCGTTGGCGCACCAGCCGCAGCAATAACAGTTTATATCCTGCCTTTCTTTGTAAGCTGTGCAGGCGGTACAGTTCTTGCTATCGTTATCGTTACAGCTCTTAAAAAGGCAAAAGTATTTGATAATTTTCTTGGCTTCTCAAAGGAGGTAAGAGCATAATGGGCTCTATAATTGAAAGCTGTGCGAAAGCAGCAGACAAGGTAAGAGATATATGCCCTTTGGTGCATTGTATCACAAATTATGTTACTGTAAATGACGTTGCAAACTGCATTCTCGCCATTGGCGCTTCACCTATCATGGCAGACGATATCGCAGAAGCAGCAGATATAACTTCTATCTCAAAGGCTCTCGTTATAAACATGGGTACTCTCAATGCAAGAACGGTCGAGTCAATGGTAGCTGCTGGAAAGAAAGCCAACGAGCTTGGCGTTCCTGTGGTTTTTGACCCGGTTGGAGCAGGCGCATCAAATTTCAGAAATGAAACTGCAAAGCGTATACTTGAAAATGTGAAAATAAGCATACTCAGAGGAAATCTTTCTGAAATGTCATATCTTGCAGGACTAGAAGTTTCCACAAAGGGTGTTGACACCTCGGAAGCTGACGAGAAAAACGACCCTGTTTCCGTTGCGAAAAAAACAGCTGCAAAGTATAACTGCGTTGCAGCTATCACAGGTGCGGTGGATACAATAACAGACGGAAAAAGAGTCGCAAGGATATCAAACGGTCACCCATATCTTTCAAAGGTAACAGGCACAGGCTGTATGACAACAGGACTTGTAGGCTCATTTGCAGGTGCTTGCGACGATATGTATACCGCCGCTGTAACAGGCATTGCAAGCATGGGCATAGCAGGCGAGTTCGCATATGAAAATGCTGGAGAGATAGGCTCAGGAAGCTTCCATATTTCTATCATTGACGCAATCAGCAAAATGAATAGTCAGGTATTTGCGGCTAAGGCTAAGATAGAAGAAGTTTAGTATTGCAATATTTCAGATCTAGTGGTATCATATCAATGTGATGCCACTAAATTTTATGTGGTGATGTTGCTTGCGGGGGCGAACAGTGTTCGTCCGTTTGCATTGCATATGATACTTTTTCATACAAAGGAGAATGAAAAAATGACCGTAAGATTTGCTTGTGAAAAGGATATACCGCAAATGAACAGCTTGCTCTATCAGGTAGAGAGAGTTCATCAGCAGGGCAGACCTGACCTTTTTAAAGAGGGTGCGAAAAAGTATACTGATAACGAGCTTAAAGATATGCTCAAGGATAAAACTAAGCCTATATTTGCCGCAGTTGATGAAAATGATGTGATGAAGGGCTACGCTTTTTGTGTGTTTCAGGAGCATAAGGGCGACAATGTTCTCACGGATATAAAGACTTTGTATATCGACGATCTGTGCGTTGATGAAAATTGCAGAGGTCAGCATATCGGCTCGGTACTTTACGAGGCGGTGAAGAAATTCGCTAAGGAGCAGGGCTGTTATAATGTTACTCTCAACGTGTGGGAGTGTAATCCATCGGCAAGAAAATTTTACGGAAAAGCAGGGCTGAAGCCATACAAGACAGGTATGGAAGTTATTTTATGATAAAAGATAAGAGGGTAAAAAAAATGGACAAATTGAAAATTGACTACACGCTTTATCTCTGCACTGACCGTGGACTTATGTCCTGCGAAACTATCGATCCAGCTAAGAGAAAAGGACTGCACTTCAAGAGAGTTCTATGAGCTTGCAGTCAGAGTAAAAAAGATAACGGACAAATACAGTGTGCCGCTTATCATCAACGACAGACTTGATATCGCACAGGCTGTTGACTGTGCAGGCGTTCATCTGGGACAGAGCGATATGCCATGTGCAGTTGCAAGAAAAATCCTCGGTGAGGACAAGATAATAGGTATTTCTGCGGCAACTCTTGAAGAAGCTAAAAAAGCACAGGCAGACGGTGCAGATTACCTTGGCGTTGGTGCAATGTATGCCACCAACACAAAGACAGACGCAAGAGCTGTCACAAAGGAACAGCTTGCAGAAATAAGAGCCGCTGTGGATATCCCTATCGTAATAATAGGCGGAGTTAATCAAAAAACTGTGCCGAACTTTAAGGGTATGGGTATTGACGGCGCTGCAGTAGTTTCTGCGGTGGTTTCTCAGCCTGATATTGAAAAGGCGGCAAAGGATCTTCGTGAGCTTTGCGAGGATTGCTTCGGAAGATAAGATGTTCAACGGGCGGTTATTAAGACCGTCCGTTTTTTTGTTTTGAAAAATGTATGATTTTGTTTTTCGATTTTACACAAATTATACATTGTGCTATTGACGATTAAGTTAAAATCGGTTATAATAAATGAAAAAGCTTTGTTTTTTTGGATTAAAACGCTAATGCGTTGAAATAGTAATGTATGTTAGGAGAGTAAAAATGAAAAAAACTAAGATCGTATGCACTATCGGACCTTCCACAGATGACGAAAACATTATGCGTGAGCTTATGAAAAACGGCATGGACGTTGCGAGATTCAATTTCTCACACTCTGACCACAGTGTTCATAAGGCTCGTTTTGAAACTGTATGCAAGCTAAGGGAAGAACTTGGCGTTAATATTGCAACTCTTCTTGATACAAAAGGACCTGAGGTAAGACTTAAAAATTTTAAGGATCACAAGCCTGTTACTATCAAGGACGGTGATACGTTCACACTTACCACAAGAGAAGTGGAGGGTGATGAAACTATCTGCTCTATCACATTTCCACAGCTTCCAAAGGACGTTTCTGTAGGCACTAGAATACTTATCAATGACGGAAATATCGAGCTGAAAGCACTGAGAGTTGACAACACTGACATCGTCTGCGAAGTTATCCACGGTGGAGTTGTTTCCGACCACAAGGGTATCAACGTTCCTGACGTAAACCTTTCTATGCCTTATATCTCTGACGCTGATATGGCTGACCTTGAATTTGGCGCAAAAATGGGATTTGACTATATCGCAGCTTCATTCGTAAGAACAGGCGCTGACGTTATTTATCTTAGAAAATTTACCCAGAGCCTTGGCTGGTTCAATCCTAGAATTATCGCTAAGATAGAAAACGCTCAGGGTGTTGCCAACATCGACGAGATCCTTGACGCTGCTGACGGAATAATGGTAGCAAGAGGAGATATGGGCGTTGAGATACCTTTCGAGCAGATACCTGCTATACAGAAAGAGCTTATCAGAAAAGCCTACAACGCAGGCAAGAACGTTATCACAGCAACTCAGATGCTGGAGTCTATGATAACAAACGCACGTCCTACAAGAGCCGAGATAACCGACGTTGCAAACGCTATTTATGACGGCTCGTCTGCTATAATGCTTTCAGGGGAAACTGCCGCAGGTAAATATCCTGTTGAGGCTGTCAAGACCATGAGCCTTATCGCAGAAACGACCGAAAAGGATATCGACTATATCTCACGTTTCAAGAAAAGAGCAGACGAGAGAAATTCATCTATCACTGACGCTATCTCACACGCTACTGTTACAACTGCCCATGACCTTAATGCTGTAGCGATCCTGACAGTAACAAAGGGCGGAACAACAGCAAGAACGCTTTCAAAATTCCGTCCGAACTGTCCTATAATCGCACTTACAACTGACGATACAACATATCATCAGCTCAGCCTTTCATGGGGTATCAGAGCAGGCGTTATCGAAGAAAAAACAAACACTGACGAACTCATCAGACACGCTCTGGAGCGTTCTGTGGAGCTTGGCTATCTGAAGAAGGGCGACCTTGTCGTTATTACAGCAGGAGTACCGCTTGGAATGAGCGGAACGACAAATCTGCTCAAAGTCGAGAGAGCGTAGTTTTTAAGTGAGGAGTGAGGAATGGCAGCGCCATACCGAGCCAATTACCAACTCAAAGTAAAAGCACCCACGAGCGAAGATAGCAAAAGGTACAGGGCAAAGCCCTGTCGGAGCTTGAGGCAGAGCCTCTATACGTGCAAGCCTGCTAAGCGGTGCAGAAAAGCAATAGACGAATTGCAAAAAAAATCAATTACAAAGCGGTGTCGGAGCGGAATGCTCTGCACCGCTTTTGTTGAGAAAAATGTTTGAGCTTTTTGTAGGCGATCACTTTTTTTATTCAAATAATTTTCCGTGAATTGGGTAACCGATTCTAACATATGAAAGAAGTATGGCGTAAGAGTAATATTTCTGAATGTGACTTGACTTTGATTTTGAAGTATGTTATTATTTTAACATACGAGCGGTAGTATTATTAATAGGTATGCAATACAGAATATTGAGGTAATATGTGCTGCCCGAAATCTTATGTCAGGAGAGTATAAAATGGAAAGACAGTTTTATGACGAATGGGAAGGCTTTAAGCCCGGCAGATGGTCAAACACTTCTATCAATCTTCGTGATTTTATCCAGAAGAACTTCACACCATATGACGGTGACGACAGCTTCCTTACAGGCCCTACAGAAGCAACTACTAAGCTCTGGGAACAGGTAATGGAGCTTTCAAAGAAGGAGAGAGAAGCCGGCGGTGTTCTCGATATGGACACTAAGATCGTTTCTACTATCACCTCACACGGCCCTGGTTACCTTAACAAGGATCTTGAAAAGATCGTTGGTTTCCAGACTGACAAGCCTTTCAAGCGTTCTCTTCAGCCTTTCGGCGGTATCAGAATGGCTATGAATGCTTGCGAGCAGAACGGCTACACAGTTGATCCTGAAGTTGTAAAGATCTTTACTGAATATAGAAAAACTCACAATCAGGGCGTTTTTGACGCTTACACACCTGAGATGAAGCTTGCCAGACACGCTGCTATCATCACAGGTCTTCCAGACGCTTACGGCAGAGGAAGAATCATAGGCGACTACAGAAGAGTTGCTCTTTATGGTATAGACTATCTCGTTGAGGACAAGAAGGATCAGCTTGCTACTTCACTGGTAAGAATGACTTCTAAGAACATCAGACTCAGAGAAGAGCTTTCTGAGCAGATCAGAGCCCTTGGCGAACTCAAGAAGCTTGGCGAGATCTACGGCTACGATATCTCACGTCCTGCTAAGAACGCTAAGGAAGCTATCCAGTGGCTGTACTTCGGCTACCTTGCTGCTGTTAAGGAGCAGAACGGTGCTGCTATGTCACTTGGCAGAACTTCTACATTTATCGATATCTACATCAAGAGAGATATGGACAGAGGTATCCTCACAGAGCAGGAGGCTCAGGAGCTTGTTGACCACTTCATCATGAAGCTCAGACTTGTTAAGTTCGCTAGAACACCTGAGTATAACTCACTGTTCTCAGGCGACCCAACTTGGGTAACAGAGTCTATCGGCGGCGTTTCTATCGACGGCGTTCCAATGGTAACAAAGACTTCATTCAGATATCTCCACACACTTGAGAACCTTGGCCCTGCACCAGAGCCAAACATGACAGTTTTGTGGAGCACAAAGCTTCCTGTAAACTTCAAGAAGTTCTGTGCTAAGACTTCTATCAAGACTTCTGCTATCCAGTACGAGAACGACGACCTTATGAGAGTTACACACGGCGATGACTACGCTATCGCTTGCTGTGTATCTTCAATGAGGATCGGTAAGGAAATGCAGTTCTTCGGTGCAAGAGCTAACCTTGCTAAGTGCTTGCTTTATGCTATCAACGGCGGTGTTGACGAAAGACTTAAGATACAGGTTGGTCCTAAGTATCGTCCGGTTACTGGCGATTACCTCGATTATGATGATGTAATGGCTAAGTATGACGATATGATGGAGTGGCTGGCTGGTCTGTATGTAAATACACTGAACGTTATCCACTATATGCACGATAAGTATTCTTATGAGAGAGTTCAGATGGCTCTTCATGACAGAGATGTTAAGAGATACTTCGCTACAGGTATCGCAGGTCTGTCAGTTGTTGCTGACTCACTTTCTGCTATCAAGTACGCTAAGGTAAAGTGCATCAGAGATGAGGACGGAATCGTAACTGACTACGAAGTTGAGGGCGATTTCCCTAAGTATGGTAACAACGACGAGAGAGTTGACAAGATCGCAGTTGACCTCGTTAGAACATTTATGGACAAGATCAGAAAGCACCACACATACAGAGATGGTGTTCCTACAATGTCTATCCTTACTATCACATCTAACGTTGTTTATGGTAAGAAGACTGGTTCTACACCTGACGGAAGAAAGATCGGTGTGCCTCTTGCTCCTGGTGCTAACCCAATGCACGGCAGAGATACTCACGGTGCATCTGCATCACTTTCTTCAGTTGCTAAGCTGCCATTCAGACACGCTCAGGACGGTATCTCAAACACATTCTCTATCATTCCTGACGCTCTTGGCAAGGACGACAAGGTATTCATGGGCGACCTTGATATCGAAAGCATAGCTAAGGAGCTTAACGAAGATGGGGTTTAATGTTAAAAAGGACGAGGACGAGGCTCAGGTAAACGAGCTTGTTGACGTCATTGACAGACTTATGATGGGCGGTCAGGGTCATCTTACGATAGACATTGACGAAACTGAAGAAGGTCTGAACGTTAAAACTTACAGCACTTCCGATTGTGGCGGTGACGGCAAGACGGCTTGCTGTCAGCCTACAGAAGAGGACGCTGTTGACAGAGATGAAGATTAACTCCCTATTTTAGAAAACGGCGGAGATAAATGCTCCGCTTGTTTTCCATAAATACTAAGAAAGGAATGTAATACTATGGCAAACTTTGAACCAACAGAGGCACAGGTAGACAACCTTATCGGACTTCTTGACGGATATGCTGAAAAAGGCGGTCATCACCTTAACGTAAATGTACTTAACAGAGAAACTCTTCTGGACGCTCAGGCTCACCCTGAGAAGTATCCACAGCTCACTATCAGAGTTTCAGGCTACGCTGTAAACTTTGTAAAGCTTACTAAGGAGCAGCAGGACGACGTTATTTCAAGAACGTTCCACAAGAGCCTTTAATTTGAGCTTTGCCGCATAGAGCGAGTTTCTTTGCGGATAATATGCACACGGGCGGTCGGCGTCGTCTTACATGGAACATCTTGTTTTATGTGGAGGGGAGCTGCCGCTCGTTTGTTACTTTTTGCGGATAGGTATGCGGTGATATAAATTTGTGAGCGAGCAGAAACGGGACGTCAAGGGCGCCGTCCCCTACAGAATGGTTTGTGCAGGCTGAACGGGCGTACGTTCATGCGAAATAAAAAAGGAGGGATATCCCATGGAGGGATTTATACATTCTACGGAAAGCTTTGGTACGGTGGACGGACCGGGGATAAGGTTTGTTATTTTCTTTCAGGGTTGTCCTATGCGGTGTCTTTACTGCCACAATCCTGATACTTGGAAGATAGGCACTGGTACAAAGAGGACGGTGGAAAGTCTGCTGGCGGAATATGACTCGGTAAAAGAGTTCATGAAAAACGGCGGCATTACTTGCACGGGCGGTGAGCCTTTGGTGCAGATAGACTTTGTGACGGAGCTTTTTGAAAAGGCTAAGGAAAAGGGGATACACACTTGTCTTGACAGCTCGGGCATCACTTTTACGCCTGACAGCACTGAAAAGTTTGAAAGGCTTTGCAAATGCACTGACCTTGTTATGCTGGATATCAAGCATATTGACCGTGAGGAACACAAGAAGCTTACGGGGCATTACAATGACAACATTCTTGCGTTTGCGAAGTTTTTGTCGGAGCATGGTGTGCCTATATGGATACGTCATGTTGTTGTGCCGGGTATCACGGACAAGGAAGAATACCTTTTCAGGCTGGGCGAGTTTATCTCACAGCTCAAGACTTTGAAAGCGCTTGACGTTCTGCCTTACCACACTATGGGCAAGGTAAAGTATGAGCAGCTCGGTATAGATTATCCTCTTGGTGACACGCCGCCTCTTGACAAGGAGGACGCTGTTAAGGCGAGAGATGTTATCATGAGAGGGCTTAAAGCGGCGTTGAAAAAGAGAAAATAGGCTTTGCATAAGCCGTAAAAGCGGGCGAACGCTGTTCGCCCCTACAGATTATATTGGGTCATTTTAATACGGGCAGGCTTTGGTCTGCCTGTTTTTTTGTGTAAAAGTATATATTTTTCTCGACAAGTTTTTGAAAATATTCTGCATATTTGGATAATTGACGGCAGGCTTAAAATATGGTAAAATGAATGAGTAAGGAATACAGCAATAGAATATTGTTATGACAGGTTTATATTGGAAACGCACATTCTCTGAATGATAACGAACAACACAGCGTCTGCGAAAGGGCTGTAGGTTTGATATCATAAGGAGGATTTTTTTATGCCAAAGAATTTGTTTCAGGAGATAGTTTTTACGGTGCTGATGGTGTTTGTGATGGTGTACGCCATGATATGCTACAACATTGCACTCAACATGGGCGGAATGTCAAATGCCGTATTTCTCAAGGCTTTTCATGAACTTGTGATAATGGCTCCGATAGCTTTTGTTCTTGACTTTTTTGCTGTGGGAAAGATAGCAAAGAAAAAGGCTTTCAGCATTGTTGATGTGAGAAAGGATAATCCTTTTCATCTTGTGCTTGCCATATCTGTTATCTCTGTTATTTTTATGTGCCCACTCATGAGCCTTGCGGCTACGCTGCTTTTTAAGGACGCAGGCAGGGAAGTTATTGCGGTATGGTTAGAAACAACGGCTATGAATTTTCCTATGGCTCTTTGCTGGCAGCTTTTCTTTGCAGGTCCGATAGTTAGGTTTGTTTTCGGACTTATTTTCAGAGAACGTGAACAGAAAAGCGGGGCTGTATCTGCAGCTGCGGAATAAGGTTTTTACGAGTGGACTTCAGTCTGCTCGTTTTTTATTTTACACTGAAAAATAAAAACTAAAAAAAGTGTTAAAAGCCTTTACAAAGGCAGGCGGTTGTGTTATAATAGTAATCGTAAAAATTTGCGTGAAAAAGGAGGAGCTTATAGTGCAGAAGGCGTATCTGATTTTGGAGAACGGTACTATTTTCGAGGGTAAAAGTTTCGGCGCAGCTGGCGAAGCTATTGGCGAAATTGTTTTTACTACGGCTATGACAGGCTATCTCGAAACACTTACTGACCCTAGTTACTACGGACAGATAGTTGTTCAGACATTTCCGTTAATTGGTAACTATGGCGTTATTCCTGAGGATTTTGAAAGTGAATGTCCTCATGTTAAAGCTTATATTGTTAGAGATTGGTGTCAAGAGCCTAGCAACTTCCGTTGTGAGGGTGATCTTGACACTTTTTTAAAGCAGCATAACATCGTAGGTCTTTACGGTATCGACACTCGTCAGCTCACAAAAATAGTTCGTGAGTCGGGTGTTATGAACGGAAAGATCGTTCCTGAGGGTTCAAGTTTCGGACTGACAGATCTGAAGAACTACACGATAGTTGAGGCTGTAAAGAACACGACCTGCTCGGAGGAGAAAACATTCGAGCCTGAGGGAGAGGTCAAGAGAAAGGTAGTGCTTTACGATTTTGGTGCAAAGCACAACATTGGAAGAGAGCTTGTTAAGAGAGGCTGCGAGGTAACTGTTGTTCCTGCATATACTAAGGCAGAGAGGATAAAGGAGCTTGCACCTGACGGCATAATGCTTTCAAACGGACCTGGAGATCCTGCGGAGAATGTGGAGATAATCGAGGAGCTTAAAAAGCTTTCTGAGATGAAGATACCTACTTTTGGAATTTGTTTGGGTCATCAGCTTTTGGCGCTTGCACATGGTGCGATGACACACAAGCTGAAGTATGGTCACAGAGGTGCGAACCAGCCTGCTGAGAACACTGAAACAGGCAGAGTTTACATAACATCACAGAACCATGGATATGCAGTAGAGAACGATTCGCTCCCTGAGGGTGAAGCAAAGGTGCTTTATGTAAATGCCAATGACGGCACTTGTGAGGGTATCAGATATCTCAACGAGCCTGCATTTTCTGTACAGTTCCACCCGGAGGCTTGTGGTGGTCCGCATGATACTGACTTCTTGTTTGATGAGTTTATTGAGCTCATTGATGAGAATAAGAAATAAGCTCTGATTTTTTTGAAGTATAGAAATTATTGATCTCAGTTTCTGCAACAGTAGGGGCGAACAGTGTTCGCCCGTGGCTGACGGAATGTGTTTGATATGACTATTGTAGTGTTCATTATTCGAGCGGCTTTTATATGGGGCGGTCGTGATAGTGAACGGGCGAACGCTGTTCGCCCCTACATTATGTTTTACTGAGGTCGTTAAGCTTTAACACAGAGGGCTGCTGGGTGCGGTTTTCGAGAGTGTGAGAAGGGATAACTCCTCACTCCTCACTCCTCACTTTCAGCGTTTCCCTAAACTTTTCAGAAAGGATTGAATTTAAGTGCCTTTAAATAAAGATATAAAACGAGTTCTCGTTATCGGCTCGGGTCCTATCGTTATAGGTCAGGCTGCAGAGTTTGACTATGCAGGTACGCAGGCTTGCCGTGCGCTCAAGCAGGAGGGTCTGGAGGTTATTCTTATAAACTCTAACCCTGCTACTATCATGACGGACAATGCTATGGCTGACAAGATATACATTGAGCCGCTTACTCTTGAAACTGTTAAGAGAGTTATCAAAAAAGAACGCCCTGACAGCCTGCTTTCTACCCTTGGCGGTCAGACGGGTCTTACGCTTTCTATGCAGCTTGCTAAGGAGGGATTCCTTGACAAGTATAATGTAAAGCTTCTTGGTGCTAACCCTGAAACTATCGACAAGGCTGAGGACAGACAGATGTTCAAGGACACTATGGAGTCTATCGGTCAGCCATGTATCCCTTCTAAGGTCGTTAATACTGTTGAGGACGCTGTAGACTTCGCTAATCAGCCCGGTATCGGTTATCCTCTTATCATCAGACCTGCTTTTACACTTGGCGGTACAGGCGGCGGTATAGTTAATGATGAAGAAGAACTGAAAGAGATCACAAGAAATGGTCTTTATCTTTCACCTATCACTCAGGTGCTTGTTGAGAAATGTATCGCAGGCTGGAAAGAGATCGAGTTCGAGGTAATGAGAGATGCTAAGGGCAACGTTATCACTGTTTGCTCAATGGAGAACTTTGACCCTGTTGGTGTTCACACCGGCGACTCTATCGTTATCGCTCCTGCTGTTACGCTGGCTGATAAGGAATATCAGATGCTCCGTTCCGCAGCTTTGAAGATAATCGACACATTGAAGGTAGAGGGTGGCTGTAACTGTCAGTTCGCTCTTAACCCTGATAGCTTCGAGTATGCTGTTATCGAGGTAAACCCTAGAGTTTCACGTTCTTCCGCACTTGCTTCTAAGGCGACAGGTTATCCTATCGCTAAGGTTGCAGCTCAGATAGCTATCGGATATACTCTTGACGAGATAAAGAATGCTGTAACAGGCAAGACTTACGCTTGCTTTGAGCCTGCCCTTGACTATGTTGTTGTTAAGCTCCCTAAGTGGCCTTTCGACAAGTTCGTTTATGCTAAGCGTGAGCTTGGTACACAGATGAAGGCTACTGGTGAAGTTATGGCTATCGGCTCAACTTTTGAGCAGGCTATAATGAAGGCTGTAAGAGGAGCTGAGATAGGTCATGACTGCCTTATCTCACCTAAGATGCTTGACCTTGATGACAAGACTATCCATGACAGACTTTCTGACTGCACGGACGAAAGACTTTTCGTTGTATACGAGGCTCTCAGACGTGGAGTTTCTGTTGATGAGATACACAGCATCACTAAGATAGACGAGTGGTTCCTCTACAAGCTTTGCAAGCTTATAGACATGGAAAAGACACTCAAGAATGACTTCAATGAGGAAACTTATCTTGAAGCTAAGAAGATAGGCTATACTGATAAGGTCATCGAGAAGATAACAGGCAAGAAGATAGAAAAGCCTGTTCATGCTGTATTTAAAATGGTTGATACCTGTGCGGCTGAGTTTGCGGCTATGACACCTTACTTCTACTCAACATATGACAACGAGGACGAGGCAAGCGAGTTCATTGCAAACAGGGGTCATGACAGAAAGACTGTTATAGTATTCGGTTCAGGTCCTATCAGAATAGGTCAGGGTATCGAGTTCGACTATGCGTCAGTTCACTGCGTATGGGCTTTGAAAGAAAAGGGCTATGACGTTGTTATCGTAAACAACAACCCTGAGACAGTTTCAACTGACTTTGACACTGCTGACAGACTTTATTTCGAGCCTCTTACTGACGAGGACGTTATGAACATCATCAGAGTTGAGAAGCCTGTCGGTGTTGTTGTTGCATTCGGCGGACAGACTGCTATCAAGCTCACAAAGCATATGGCTGAACATGGTGTAAACATTCTGGGTACTCCTCCTGACGCTATCGACGCTGCTGAGGACAGAGAGAGATTTGACGAGCTGCTTGAACAGCTTAAGATAAAAAGACCGCAGGGCTTCACTGTCATGACTTGTGACGAGGCTCTCGAAGTTGCAAATAAGATACATTATCCTGTTCTTATGAGACCTTCTTACGTTCTCGGCGGACAGAACATGATAATCGCATTCAATGATGATGATATCAAGGAATACATGGCTATCATTCTCGACCAGGGAATCGAGAACCCTGTACTTATAGACAAGTATCTTATGGGTACTGAGCTTGAGATAGACGCTATCTGTGACGGCGAGGATATCCTTATCCCTGGTATCATGGAGCATATCGAGAGAACAGGTATCCACTCAGGCGACTCTATTGCAGTTTATCCTGCATGGAACGTTTCTGACAGCCTGATAAACAGAATTATCGAGTGCTCAAAGAAGCTTGCTATCGCACTTAACACAAAGGGTCTTGTAAACATTCAGTATATTGCTTACCATGACGAGATATATGTTATCGAGGTAAACCCACGTTCTTCAAGAACTATCCCTTATATCTCTAAGGTAACGGGCGTTCCTATGGTAGACCTTGCAACTAAGTGTATGCTGGGCGAGAAGCTCAAGGACATGGGCTACGGCACTGGTCTTTACAGAAATTCACCATATGTTGCCGTTAAAGTTCCTGTATTCTCATTCGAGAAGCTTATCGGCGTTGACAACCACCTTGGACCTGAAATGAAGTCAACAGGTGAGGTACTTGCAGTTTCTAATTCTCTTGAAGAGTCACTGTATAAGGGTCTTACTGCTGCTGGCTACAAGCTTGGCAAGAAGGGCGGAGTATTCATCACTGTCAGAGATTCTGACAAGGGTGAGATACCACAGACAGCTAAGATGTTCGCTGACCTTGGATTTAAGATATACGCTACAAACGGCACAGCTAAGGTGCTTCACGAGCACGGCATTGACGCTGAGGTAGTGGCTAAGATACACGAGAACGAGGACAATAACACTCTTACACTTATCGAGAGCGGAAAGATAGCTTATGTTATCTCAACTTCTTCAAAGGGCAGAATACCTACAAGAGATTCTGTTAAGATAAGAAGAAAGACAGTTGAGTGGAACATTCCTTGTCTGACTTCTATCGACACTGCAAACGCTATTGCGGCATCTATCAGAAGTAAATACACTGAGTCAACTACTGAGATAGTTGATATCAACAACATGAGAACTGAAAAGCAGACATTTGAGTTCACAAAGATGCAGGGCTGCGGCAATGACTACATCTACTTCAACTGCTTTGACCAGAGAATAGACAATCCTGAGGGTCTGGCACTCAATCTGTCTGACAGACACTTCGGTATCGGTGGTGACGGTGTTATCCTTATCTGCCGTTCAAAGGTCGCAGACGCTAAGATGAGAATGTTCAATCTTGACGGTTCTGAGGGCAAGATGTGCGGAAACGGTATCAGATGCGTTGCTAAGTTCATGAGAGATAACGGCATTGTTGACAAGGACGAAATGACTATCGAAACACTTTCGGGTATCATGACAGTTTCACTTATCCGTCACTACGGTGAGGTAAGCGGTGCTACTGTAAACATGGGCAAGGCTATTCTTGCTCCTCACCTTGTTCCTGTTGAACTTGAGCCTGACGAGAACGGCAGGGTAGTTGACAGAAAGGTGAACATTGCAGGAAATGACTACAACATCACCTGCGTTTCAATGGGCAACCCACACGCTGTTGTATTCATGAACAATGTTGACAGCCTTGACATTGACAAGGTAGGTCCTGAGTTCGAGCATGACAAGATATTCCCTGAGAGAGTGAACGCTGAGTTCATCAAGGTGATCGACGACCACACACTCAAGATGAGAGTATGGGAGAGAGGCTCCGGCGAAACTTGGGCTTGCGGCACCGGTGCTTGTGCAGCAGCCGTTGCGGCTGTTCTTAACGGATTCTGCAAAAAGGACGAGGAAATATCTGTTATACTTAAGGGAGGCACTCTTAAGATAAGATACACAGACGAGGCTGTATATCTTACAGGCGACGCTGTAACAGTATTCTCAGGTCACATCGTAATGTAAATTTCGCAGCGGACACTGCGTTAAAAAAGCGGCAGCCGCAGAGCGTTTTGAATGTGCTTTGCGGCTGTGTGCGTTTTATAAGTTTGACCCGTGAAACTTCGGGTCGCAAAAATGAAAAGGAGTTGGAATTATGCCAAGTATCAACGAAAATTTTCTCAAGCTGGAAAAGAATTATCTTTTTATAAACATTGCCAAGAAGGTAAAGGCCTTCACTGAGGCTCACCCTGAGGCTGACATCATCAGAATGGGTATCGGCGACGTTACTCAGCCTATCGCAAAGTGCGTTGTTGAGGCAATGAAAAAGGGCGCTGACGAAATGGGCGTCAAGGAAACATTCAAGGGCTATGAGGACAGCGGTGCAGGATATGACTTCCTGAAAGAGACTGTTGCAGGCTACTACAAGAGCTTCGGTGTTGTCATTCCTGCTGACGACATCAGGATAAACGACGGTGCAAAGTCTGACTGCGGAAACATTGTTGACATTTTCGGTGACGACAATGTAGTGCTTATCACAGACCCTGCATATCCTGTTTATGTTGACACAAACCTTATGAACGGCAGAAAGGTAATTTATGCTGATTCAAACGAGGAGAACAACTTTGCGGCTATGCCTGACGAGAACGTAAAGTGCGACATTATTTATCTTTGCTCACCTAACAATCCAACGGGTTCTGTTTACACTAAGGAGCAGCTTAAAGTTTGGATAGACTATGCAAAGAAGAACAACGCTATCATCATTTATGATTCTGCATACGAGGCATTCATTACAGAAAAGGACGTACCAAGAAGTATTTTTGCTGTTGAGGGTGCAAAGGAATGTGCTATCGAGATGTGTTCACTTTCAAAGACAGCAGGCTTCACAGGAATGAGATGCGGATACACTGTTATCCCTCACGAGCTTGTTGTTAAGGCATCTGACGGCAGCGAAGTTTCTATCGCTCAGCTTTGGGGCAGACGTGAAGGCTCAAAGTTCAACGGTGTATCATATCCTGTTCAGTGTGCTGCTGCGGCTGTATTCACTGAGGAGGGTCAGAAACAGACAAGAGCAAACATTGAATACTATCAGAACAACGCAAAGGTAATGGCTTCCACACTTGACGAGCTTGGTATCAAGTACACAGGCGGCAAGAACTCGCCATACATCTGGCTGAAATGCCCTAACAACATGGGTTCTTGGGAGTTCTTTGATTATCTTCTTGAGAACGCAAATGTTGTTGGCACACCTGGTGCAGGTTTTGGCAAGAACGGCGAAGGCTGGTTCAGACTTACTGCTTTTGGTGACAAGGACAGGACTGTTGAGGCTATGGAGAGAATAAAGAAGCTGCTGACTAAGTAGTGAGGAGTTAGGAGTTAGGAGTGAGGAATTATTCTTGCTTTTACTCTGATATTCTCGGATAGGTTTTATATGATTTTAAAAGGGCGGTTTTGACCGCTCTTTTTTTTGTTCGCAAATTCTACCGCCGCAAAATCACTTCGCTCTTCGCGGATTGTACTTTGTACAAAGATATAGTAAAAGCGGTGCAGAGTTTTTTACTCCGACACCGCTTTGTTATTTGCTTTAGTTTGTGTTTCTTCTACTTGGTAGTGGCTCTTTGCTAGGTTTGGCTATGCCATTCCTCACTCCTCACTCCTCACTTAGCCTACACCTTTATTCTCCGATACTCTCCCGGAGTCATATTTTCATACCGTTTGAATACCACGGAGAAATAAGATCCGTCCTGAAAGCCCGTTTCATCTGATATCTCGCCTATGGTCTTGTTGGAATACACAAGCAGATCCTTTGCGTGCTGTACTCTTACTTGCGCAAGATACTCCATAGGTCTGAGCTGAAAATTTTTCTTAAAGAGTCTGCATAAGTGCTGCTCGGATACTCCTGCGATTTTTGCAAGCTCGTTAAGCTTTATTTGCTCCGGATAATGCTCTTCAATATACTGCAATACGTCTGCCAAGGCAACAGATTGTGCGGTATAAAATGACGAGAGCCTGTTATCAGCTATTTTACGATATTCTATAAGAAAGTCGTAAAGCTGTGCTGAAGCGTAATGATTGCCATAAAGCTTATCACTTTTCAGAGTATAATAGATGCGTGTTATGATACGGCGTAATCTGTCCATATCTACCCCTTGAATGGCGGTGAACTTATTAAGCTTCCACTGCTCCAAGAGGGGAATGACCTGTGAGCCAGAAAAGGCTATCCAATCCAGATACCACGCATCGCTTAGCGCATGATACTCATGTGGACAGAATGGGGGGATATAGAAAACAGTATCGGGCGGTATTTTTGTGGTTTCTCCGTTTATTATGACCTCGCCCTCCCCTGAGCGTGACAAAAATATTTGTGGGTACTCGTAGCCATCTGCACGTTTTATTGGAAACTGCCAGCTTTCAAGTCCCAGACCTACCACATAAAAGGGCAGGTTTTTTTCGTCGCCTATGACGGGATATATCTGTTTGTACATTATTCTGCACCCCCAATTTACATATCTTTATAATACCACTGGGTTTGGGGTTTGTCAAGATAAAACTATTCTTTTGCTGAGCTTTTAAAGAAAAGCGAAAAGATAAAGGCGAATGTCATGGCTGCAGTTATGCCTGCGGCGGAGGCGGTAAGTCCCCCTGTGAAAATGCCTAGGAAGCCTATTTTATCTATCTGTTCACGGACACCGTTATAGAGAAGATAGCCGAAGCCCGTGAGAGGGACAGTTGCGCCACAGCCTGCGAGGTCTATAAGTGGCTTATAAAGTCCCAGCGCACCCAGAAGCACGCCGCCTGTGACGTATGCCACCAGTATTCGTGCGGGGGTCAGTTTTGTGAAGTCCATAAGCACCTGTCCTATGGCACAAAAAAGACCTCCTATAAGAAAAGCCCATAGATAGTCCATTAGTTTGCTCCTTTCATATCTTTTTCCCCTGACAGCCACACGAGATGTGAAATAGATGGAATAGATTCCCCTTGCTGATTTACTGTTGGTGACATTAGCGCACCCGTGGCAGCAAAGAGGATATTTTTTATTTCTCCTGCACGGAGCTTCGGGAGAAAATAGCCGCACAGAACGCTTCCTGCACAGCCACAGCCGCTTCCACCTGCGTGGATATCCTGCTCGTCAAAGTCATAGAGCATCATGCCGCAATCTTTATGATTGTCACGGATATTTATATTTTCACGCTCGAAAAGCTCACAGAGAATACGGCTTCCAACTTTGCCAAGGTCGCCTGTGACAATATAATCGAAGTCGGAGGGGGTCATGCCTGTGTCGGTGAAAAATGTGCTTATGGTGGAAAAGGCTGCAGGTGCCATGGCTGCACCCATGTTGTTGGCGTCGCTCACGCCCAAGTCAACTATTTTTCCGATAGTACAGCCCCTGATGTAGGGGGGCTTGTCCGAGGGGGCAACCACCAATGAGCCTGAGGCTGTGGCTGTCCACTGAGATGTGGGAGTACGCTGTCCACCGTAGTTGAGGGGAAAGCGGTACTGTCTTTCAGCGGTGCAGAAGTGGGAAGATGTGACCGCCATTGCTTTTTTTGCCAGGTCGTTGTCAACGAAAAGAGAGGCGAAGAGAAGTCCCTCCGCCATGGTGGAGCAGGCTCCGTAAATGCCGAGAAAGGGCATTTCAAAGGCTCTTACGCCATAGGTAGTGCCGACACACTGATTTAGCAGATCACCGCCGAAAAGCACGTCTATATCCTCGGGGGAGAGGGCGGCTTTATCCAAAGCGTGAAGCACTGCCTGCTTTTGAAGCTGACTTTCGCCCTTTTCAAAGCTATCTGTGGATAAATAGGGATCGTCATTTATTTTGTCAAAATAGTCGCCCAAAGGTCCTTCGTTTTCTTTCTTGCCGCCTATGGCTGCGAAAGAGATGACAGAGGGTGAGGTTTTCATAAGCTTAGTGGCTTTCATTTTATCACTCCTATTGATGAATATCGTCATTTGATGTTATTTTCTACATTGCAGATGAAAATATGCAAAAAAAGTTTGGCGTTTTAAACGTAAACTTAAAACTATCTTAAAATAAACTTGTTTTGATCTCAAAATCGTTGACATATTCACAAAAAAAAGATATAATTAAATAGTCGATTTATTGTTGATTATGTAGTGTTTTGTTAAGTGGTATGTGTGAAGGGAGGATATGTCCCGTCGGGGGCATAGTTTTAGATGAAGAAAAATGAAGATAAGCCAGTGGTCATAAAGCTTGACCGAAAAAAAATAAAGCAGTCGGCTAAAGGCAGGGTGAAGCGAAATTATATCGCCTGCATAGCAGTGTGCTTCATAATGGTATTTATTGCAGGAGAATATGGCTCGACCACGCAGAATATGTCAAGCTATGATAATTCTCACGTTGCTGATCTTAAATATGACGCCGAAGATAAGGAAGAGATCATTGAGGATATGATTAAAAATGGTCTTACGGCAGAGCAGGTCAGTGACAAGTGGCAGATAGACAATCCTGATGCTGTAAAAAAATGGCTGGACGCTTATAAAAAATACGGAGTTGACGGGCTGAATTCAAAGGAAGTCACGTTCTTTGGTTCATCAAACGACACTTCTAATCTGGAAGCACTGGCAGACGCTTTTTCTTTTAGCCGAAATGCAAAGGAAAAGGCACAGACCTATCTTAATGACAGGCTCAATAATTTTACAGCCTCTGCTTCGGTTTATTTTGACAGTGCAACAAGCTCTAATTCCTATCAGTTTTCATTGCTTACGGCGATAATGAATGTTTTAGGAAAAAAATCCACATGGGATACTATAGTTTCATTCGTGTATTTTATTTTCCAGTTGATGTTCACCATATTCATAGTGAATGTGCTTTGGGTATGTGAGAGAAGATTTTTCCTTGAAAATCACACATACAAGAAAACGAAGATAGGCAGACTAGGCTTTCTTTTCCGTGAGAGAACGCTTCACCCCGCAAGGACTATGTTTGTAACCAGCATATATCAGACCTTATGGGCGTTTACTATCGTGGGATATCCTATAAAACATTATGCCTATTCAATGGTGCCGTTCATATGTGCGGAAAACCCTAACATCAAGACGAGAAAGGCAATAAAGCTTTCTATCGCCATGACTAGGGGATACAAGTGGCAGCTTTTCAAGGTGGATCTTTCTATGATAGGCTGGACACTGCTTTCGAGCATATCTTTCGGTGCGGTGGGAGTATTCTGGTCTAACCCATACACAACTGCAATAGACGCAGAGGTGTATTTACAGCTAAGGCGTGAGGCTATCAAGAACAAGATAGAGGGCTATGAGGAGCTTAATGACAAGCTGCTTGACCTTGACCTTCTGGAAGAGCTTATGGCTGAGGAAGCTGCACAAAAGGGCGAAAATCCTGACATTGTTAGAAGCATACCGATATGCACGATAAAAGTGCCTGAAAATAATGAGAATGGGGGCGGTGAATAATGGAGAGAACGCTGACGCTTGACGATCTGCGGGAATTTGAGCAATACCCCGGTCTTGCGGTAGACAGAAAGGCGCATTTCAGCCGATTTGCCAACAAGACTATAGTTCACCGTGACTATCACAGAAATTATACACTCATGACGTATATACTGCTGTTTTTCATATTCGCATTTATAGGCTGGATATGGGAAGTGGGCATACACATCGTTGAGGACGGAGTTTTCGTCAATCGAGGAACCATGTTTGGTCCATGGCTTCCTATATATGGCTTTGGCGGTGTGTGCGGTATCATACTGCTGAAGCGGTTCATAGACCACCATGTGGCGACTTTTTTCCTTGTTGTGGGGTTATGCTCGGTGGTCGAATACGTAACGAGTTGGTATCTTGAAACGTTCAAGCACATGAAATATTGGGATTATACGGGATATTTCTGCAACATCAATGGCAGGATATGTCTTGAGGGAGCGTTGATATTTGGCTTTGCAGGCTGTGCAGGAATATACATCATGGCACCGTTTTTTGATGATCTTTTGAAGAAGATACCATTCAAGGCAAGGTTTGCGGCGTGCGTGATACTTGTTGTATTATTCTGTTGTGACGCTGTTTACTCAAAGGCTAATCCTAATCAGGGCAAGGGCATAACTGATTATGCGGCTTACAATCTGCCTTTTCATAGGGTCATGGTTAGTGAGGAACTAGGAGTGAGGAGTGAGGAATTATTATTGCTACACTCTGATATTCTCGGATAGGTTTGATATGATTTTTAGAAGGGCGGTTTTTGACCGCCCCTACGGATTTTTTGGGGATAGAAAAGCGGTGCAGAGTTTTCACTCCGACACCGCTTTGTTTTGTTCTTGTGATTTGTTCGGTTTGGCGTTGCCATTCCTCATTCCTCATTTAACTAGAGCTTTAATCCAAAGCTTATTGATAATGCCGAATTTACTGCGGACATGGAGCTTACGTCAAGTGTTCCCATTTTCTCCTTTAGCCTTTTCTTGTCCAATGTACGGATCTGTTCCAACAATACCACGGAATCTTTCGCTAGTCCGCAGGTGCCGCCGCCAACTTCTATATGTGTCGGCAGTTTCGCTTTATCAAGGCGGCTCGTTATTGCCGCTGCTATCACTGTGGGTGAATGCTTATTGCCTATGTCATTTTGTACTATCAGCACCGGTCGCATACCGCCTTGCTCTGAGCCTACCACTGGGCTGAGATCTGCATAATATATATCGCCCCTGTGTACAGTCACTTGTAAACACTCCTATTCTATGGGCTTTCGCCTTGATTTGCAGGCTTTTGCTCCTGCTTGTTCCTATTATTGCCTTATTATCGGGGTATTATACCAAAGTATCTATTTTGTTACAAGGTGCAGGGCTGTTTTATTTTATGCGGCAGCAGTGCTTTGGGTGAAAAGTCAGTATTGGTTGACTTTTCACGGTCAAAGTGATATACTTAACATAGTAAATAAAGGCGTAAATGCCTTGAAAGGAATGATTCTATGAGCGAAGGCTGCACACATGATTGCGAAAACTGTGCTTCAAAATGCTCTGATAAAAAGAGCTTGAAAGAGGAGCTTAATGCTGCGAGCTCTGTGAAAAAGGTATATGCAGTAATGAGTGGAAAGGGTGGCGTAGGCAAGTCTTTGGTGACAAGTATGCTTGCAGTAACGGCACAAAGACGCGGCTTTAAGACCGCTGTGCTGGACGCTGACATAACAGGTCCGTCTATACCGACAGCGTTTAATATCCACGAGAGAGCTAATACCAATATGTATGGCATTATCCCTGCGGTGAGCAAGACCGGTATCGAGATAATGAGCCTTAATCTGCTTCTTGAAAATGAAACTGACCCTGTTGTATGGCGTGGCCCTGTTATCGCAGGTGCAGTGAAGCAGTTTTGGACAGATGTGGCATGGAACGACGTTGACGTGATGTTTATAGATATGCCACCTGGAACAGGCGACGTGCCACTGACAGTTTTTCAATCCATTAAGGTTGACGGCATAGTTATCGTCACTTCGCCACAGGAATTGGTTTCCATGATAGTCGAGAAAGCGGTGCATATGGCGGATATGATGAAAGTACCGGTGCTTGGAATAGTGGAGAATATGTCATATTTTGAGTGTCCTGATTGTGGAAAGAAGCATAATATCTATGGTGAGAGCCATGTGGACGAAGCGGCAGTGAAGTTTGGTATCGACGCTGTGGCGAAAATGCCTATAGACCCGAAGTTTGCGAAAGCTTGCGATAACGGTGAGATAGAAGAAGTCGAGGGCGGCTGGCTGGATTCCATTGCGGATAAACTTCTCGGTTAAAGTGAGGAGTGAGGAGTGAGGAATGGCATAGCCAAACCGAGTAAATCACAAGCATAAAGTAAAAGTCAACACCGAGCGAAGCGAGCAAAAGGTCCAGGGGCACGCCCCTGGTCAGGGTCAAGGGGTGAAACCCATTGTGGGTACAGGGCAAAGCACTGTCGGAGTTTGAGGCAGAGCCTCAATAGGCGCAAGCCTACAAAAGCGTTGCAGAAAAGCAATAGAAGAAAAACAAACTAAAAGCAAAATCAAAGCGGTGTCGGAGTAAAAAAACTCTGCACCGCTTTTTCCATCCCATAGCACAACGTAAAATCCGCAAAGAGCGTAGCGATTTTGCGGCACAGCGAATTTGTCTGAAACTCTGTATGGGCGAACAGAGTTCGCCTGTGGGTGCGGAGTAGCGTTATATTTAGAATTGTAGAGGTTGGCGTTTATCAGAAGTTATGGTAAAAAACGCAGAAAAAAAGCAGGCGGAAACCGCCTGCTTTCGCTATATTCAGTAATTATTAGAAACCAAGAATGCCCTTGAAATCTTCAATAAGCTTTTCTTCCTGTGCTTCTGCATCAGCTCTTGTGTCGCCGATAGTTGTGTAGTATGCCTTGATCTTTGGCTCTGTGCCGGAAGGTCTGATTATTACACTTGCACCCTGCTCAAGCTTGAATGCGATAACATCTGACTTTGGAAGTGTAAGAACTGTCTTTGCGCCTGTTTCAAGGTTTGTTTCCTCAGATGCAAGATAATCTGCTATGTCTACTACCTTGAGTCCGCCAATAGCCTTAGGTGGATTAGCTCTCAGATCTGTCATGATCTCCTTCATTCTCTCCATTCCGCTTGCACCCTCGCACTGGAATGACTTCTGGCTGTGGAGATAGTTTCCGTACTTCTTGTACATATCTTCTCTTGCCTGAAGCAGTGAGATGCCCTTTGTTCTGTAGAATGCTGCCATTTCACAAATGAGCATTGAGCCTACTACTGCGTCCTTATCTCTTACATATGAGCCTGCAAGATAACCATAGCTCTCTTCAAATCCAAAGATATATCTGTCGTCCTGTCCCTCTTTCTCAAGGAATCCGATCTGCTCGCCGATAAACTTGAAGCCTGTGAGAACTTCTCTAAGCTCTACATTGTATTCTGCTGCTATCTTCTTGCAGATGTCTGTTGTTACGATAGTCTTAACAGCTACAGGATTCTTTGGCATTGTGCCAAGGGCTGTTCTTTCCTGACAAATATATTTGAGGAGCATTGCGCCTACTTCGTTTCCGCTGAACAGTACATAGTTGCCCTCTGGGTCAGGTACTGCGATACCAACTCTGTCACAGTCTGGGTCTGTTGCAAGAAGAAGATCAGGCTTTACTGTCTTGCAAAGCTCAAGTCCCTTTGCAAGGGCTTCCTTTATCTCAGGGTTAGGGAATGGGCAGGTAGGGAAGTTTCCGTCAGGATTTTCCTGCTCAGGTACTACTGTTACTTCCTTTATGCCTATCTTCTTAAGGATAGCTCTTACAGGCTTGTTTCCTGTGCCGTTAAGAGGAGTGTATACTACCTTCAGACCGCTGTCTGCTACGAGGTCAGTATGTACGCCCTGTTGAGCTACCTTGTCAAGATACTTGTCGATAACTTCCTGCTTGATGTATTCAATCTTGCCAGACTTGATGCCGTCCTCAAAGTCCATTACCTTTGCACCACCGAACATCTCAACTGCGTTGATCTTGCCGATAACTGTGTTTGCAACATCGAGTGTGATCTGACAGCCGTCCTCGCCGTAAACCTTGTAACCATTGTACTTTGCAGGATTGTGTGATGCAGTTATAACGATACCTGCCTGACATTTAAGCTCTCTTACAGCCCATGAAAGCATTGGAGTTGGCATAAGCTCTGAATAGATGTATACCTTTATGCCGTTTGCAGCCAGAACCGCAGCAGCTTCCTTTGCGAACTTGTCAGACTTGATACGGCTGTCATATGCGATAGCTACGCTGCCGTTTTCAAATGCGCCGTTTACATAGTCTGCAAGACCTTGTGTTGCACGTCTGATAGTGTAAACATTAAGTCTGTATGCGCCTGCACCGATAACTCCTCTGAGTCCGCCTGTGCCAAATTCAAGATCTCTGTAAAATCTGTCCTGGATCGCAGCCTCGTCGCCCTCGATAGACTTAAGCTCTGTCTGGAGATCAGGATCGTCAACAGCCTTTTCACACCAAAGCTTGTAAAGTTCCATTTCTGTCATTGTTAAATCACCTCATATAAATATTTCGCTTATAAAATATACATTTCTATAGAATACATTATAGCACACTCCCATATTTATTTCAAGAGTTGTAACAGTTATTTAACAAATTCCTGCAACTATTTACAAATGAGTTTCCGGAAACTTTTCGGGGCATAATGCTAATTTCGGGACAGGGTGAATATAAATATAAAAATAGTATATGTGAGAGGTGGAAAATGTGAAAATATTAAGGAAAATATGCTCGGTAGTGTTATGTGCAGCGGTGGCAGTGTTTATGGTGTGTTCGCTGGCGGAGGGGAAAGAAAAAGCAGGTGCGCTGTCAGCGGAGGACTTTGTGCCTGCGGACACTGTGGCGGTGAGCGATATTATAGAGGGGCTTACGGCCAGGTCTGCAGTGGTGACGGAGATGACCACAGGCAGGGTGCTTTTTGAAAAAGAGCCGCAGGAGCAGTGTGAGTGCGGTCACTATGCGAAGCTCATGGTGCTTTTGCTTACAGCAGAAAAGATAGACAGCGGTGAGCTTTCCATGAGCGACACGTCAGTGGTGTCGGAGTATGCCAACTCTCAGCAGGGAAGCCAGATATGGCTTGACAAGGGAGAGAAGATATCTGTGGAGGAGCTTATAAAATCAGTGTCTGCAGGCAATGCAAACGACGGCTGTGCGGCGCTTGCGGAAAAGGTGGCAGGCTCGGCAGACAAGGCGGTGGAGCTTATGAACAGCCGTGCGAAAATGCTTGGCATGAATGGCACTGTTTACACTGATTGTACTGGCATGGGAGAGGGCAATGTTACAACAGCAAAGGACACGGCTTTGCTTTGTTCGGAACTTGCAAAATACAAAAATCTCACTCCTTACCTTACCTGCTGGCTTGACACTGTGAGAGACGGCAAGGCGGAGCTTGTAAATCTTAATAGGCTTGTGCGTACTTACAAGGGCATAACAGGCATGAAAGCGTGGGGAAGTGAAAAGGCTGGGAGCTGTATTGCGGCAACGGCTGAAAAAGGGGATATGTCAGTATGCGTAGTGCTTAACGGCTGCGATTCGCAGGAGGATATGAATGCTGAGGCGAAGAAACTTCTGAACTTGGCGTTCGATACATATGAGATATACACCCCTGAATTTCCTGAGGATATGGTAAAGGAAACTGTGGTGTGCGGAGGAGAGGAGCTTTCTGTGGAGCTTGCTCCCGAGGGGCTTTATCCTATAGTTATACCGAGGGGAACATATCGTATGGTGGAGTGCGATTTTACGGCAGAGGAGAAGCTTGACGCACCTGTGAAAAATGGCGAAACTGCGGGAGAAATAAGATACACCATGGGCGGTGAGGTGATATTAGAGGGAAAGATAGTCGCCTGCAAAGAGGTGAAGAAAATGAATTTTATCTGCGGCATAAAAAAGCTTGTGTACAATTTGCTGAGTATGTAATATTATATTTGTTTAAAATGTACAAAAGATGATTTCGCTTTATAAAACTCTTGAAATGTTCACAAAAATATAGTATAATTTATCTAGTATTAACGGAGAAACGTGTTTTATGGTATCGCGCTCTCCGACAGGTAAGGAAAGGAAATGAAGGATAATGTCATTAAAGCTTAACACAAAGTATCTTGAGGGTTTTGTAAGTGAACATGAATACGAGGGTATGGCTGCGCAGGTAACTGCCGCTCATAATACTCTGGTAAACAGAAACGGTCTGGGAAATGACTTTCTCGGCTGGGTAACACTCCCTGAGGATTATGATAAGGAAGAATTTGCAAGGATCAAGGCTGCTGCCGCAAGAATAAAGGAAAAGTGCGATGTTCTCATCGTTATCGGTATCGGCGGTTCTTATCTTGGTGCAAGAGCTGCAATCGAGCTGCTCAAGTCGCCATTCTACAACAATCTTAAGAAGGATACTCCTGACATCTATTTTGTCGGAAACAATATCAGCTCGGCTTACCTCAATGAGGTGCTTTCAATTTGTGAGGGCAGAGATATCTGCGTAAACGTAATTTCAAAGTCTGGCACAACAACTGAGCCTGCACTTGCTTTCAGAATTTTCAAGAAGCTTCTTGAAGATAAGTATGGCAAGGAAGAGGCTAAGACAAGAATTTTTGCCACAACAGACAAGGCTAAGGGTACCCTCAAGCAGCTTTCTGACGAAGAGGGCTATGAGACATTCGTTGTTCCTGATGACGTTGGCGGAAGATTTTCAGTTCTTACAGCAGTTGGTCTTCTTCCTATCGCAGCAGCAGGCTGTGATATCGACAAGCTCATGGCTGGTGCAAGAGAGGGTATGAAGAAGTATTCTGCTGATGATAACAACGATTGCTATAAGTATGCAGCACTCAGAAACATTCTCTACAGAAAAGGCAAGAGCGTTGAGATGCTCGTTTCATATGACCCTTCATTCACAATGATGGGCGAGTGGTTCAAGCAGTTGTTCGGCGAGAGCGAGGGCAAGGACGATAAGGGTATATTCCCATCTGCCGCTACTTTCTCTACAGACCTGCACTCACTTGGTCAGTTCATTCAGGACGGCTCAAAACTTATGTTTGAGACAGTTATGCACATCAAGACACCAAAGAGCGACCTGTTCTTGGAGCCTGACAAGGATAATCTTGACGGACTTAACTTCCTCACAAATCAGAATATGTCAGTTGTAAATGAAAAGGCATATCAGGGTACTATCCTTGCTCACACTGAGGGCGGCGTTCCTAATATCGTTATAGATGTTGATAAGCTCGATGAGGAAAACCTTGGCGAGATGATCTACTTCTTCGAGAAGGCTTGCGCTATCTCAGGTTATATGCTTGGCGTAAACCCATTCAATCAGCCGGGCGTTGAAAGCTACAAGAAGAATATGTTCGCTCTTCTCGGCAAGCCGGGTTATGAGTCACAGAAGGCTGAACTCGAGGCTAAGCTGGGCTAATATCCTAAAGGCAGAACAAAAGGAAATTTTGAGCGTTTCCCCTTCGGGGGTCTGCTCTTAAAATAAATGCTTTAATAAGCGGAACGGAGAGTTTATATGATTAATTTGATTCCAGGTAAAAAGGGCACAGGCAAGACTAAGATACTTGTTGATTCTATCAAGAAGGCTGCTGAAAATGCTACAGGCAACGTTGTTTGCATCGAAAGAGGTATGCAGCTTACCTATGACCTTCCTCATAATGTAAGATTGGCTGACGCTGAAGAATACGGTATCAACAGCTTTGACAGCTTCTATGGCTTTGTTGCAGGTCTGATGGCTGGCAACTATGACATTCAGGAAGTTTTCGTTGACGGTATCCTGAAGATCGGCGGCAGAGATTATGACGCTCTTGGCAATATGCTTGAAAAGGTAGCAGTTCTCACAAAGGACGTAAACGTTACTTTCACAGTATCTGCTGACGTTGATGAGCTGCCTGCAAAGGTAAAGGCTTTCATCAAGTAAGGCTTTGCGCTTCGTTTATTGGTATTTTGATAGCAAAAACGAAAAAATTGAAAAAAAGTATTGACAAATCACGTTTCTCAGGTTATAATGGAATTTGTGATGTTTGAGGTGCAAGTATGAATGTACAGTTGAAGGAACTTTTCGATATAATCGGAGAGCGAAAAACGATCGATTATTCCATAACAGCAGACAAGCTGTCGGAGTATGGCGGATATTCTTTTGCATCGCCCGTTGCGGTAACAGGTGAGATAGAGAACAGGGCAGGGGTGGTAACGCTCAGGTTCAAGACTGTTTTTACTATGGATCACACCTGTGACAGATGTCTAAAGGAGTTCAGCAGGGAGTATGTTTATGACTTTGAACACACTCTGGTGAGAAGTGTTCAAAGCGACAGGGACGATTATGTGGTCTGCGAGAACAATACTCTTGATCTGGACGAATTAGCTATTTCAGATTTGTTGTTACAGCTGCCTACAAAAATTCTTTGCAGGGATGACTGCAAGGGTTTGTGTTACGTTTGCGGACAGGATTTGAATGAGGGCAAATGTAACTGCTCTTGACGGGAAATAGCTGAACAGACTATAATGATTTTACTGACGAGGAGGTGCCAGAATGGCAGTACCAAAGAGAAAAGTATCCAAGGCTAGACGTGACAAGAGACGTTCAGCAGTTTGGAAGCTTGACGCACCTGCACTTTGTAAATGTTCTAACTGCGGTGAGCTTACTTCACCACACAAGGTTTGCAAGAATTGCGGTTATTATAAGGGCGTAGAGGTTATCAAGAAGGAAGCATAATTTTTGATAAGCACATGGAGCAGAATGACTTAGGTCGTTCTGCTCTTTTTTGTTGTAGCAGTGAAAAAGGCGGGCAAACGCTGTTCACTACTACATATTTGCAGTAAAAATCTATGGAATGTGGGTGCTGTATTTCTCGTATGGTTGACAAAACGTGAGAAATTGTGTTATACTATATGATGTATCAATGTGCAAATTTATATGAAATGAGGTCGATATATATGTCATTGCCGATCGTTGCAATAGTGGGCAGACCTAATGTTGGTAAGTCTACTCTTTTTAATAAGCTTATCGGTCAAAGACTTTCTATAGTTGAAGATACTCCTGGCGTCACAAGAGATAGGATATATGCAAAGTGCGAATGGCTCGGACACGAGTTCATGCTGGTTGACACGGGCGGAATCGAACCTGAGTCTGATGATATTATCCTTGCTCAGATGCGCAGACAGGCGGAGCTTGCTATACTGAAAGCTGATGTCACCATTCTTGTGACAGACCTTAAATGCGGAGTTACTGCCACTGATTATGAGGTGGCACAGATGCTTTTGAAATCGGGCAAGCCTATCGTGCTTTGCGTGAACAAGGTGGATAATGTGGGCGAACCGCCTATGGAGCTGTATGAGTTCTATAATCTCGGTTTGGGCGAACCGTTCCCTGTTTCTTCTGTACATGGTCACGGAACGGGCGATCTCCTTGACGAGGTGCTGAAATATCTCCCTGAGGAAAATGAAGAGGACGATGACGATGATTCGATAAAGGTCGCTGTTATCGGCAAGCCTAACGTTGGAAAGTCCTCTATAATAAACAAGATATGCGGTGAGGAACGTGTTATCGTGTCAAATATTGCAGGCACTACCCGTGACGCTACTGACTCGGTTGTGGAAAATGAAAAGGGCAAGTTCGTTTTCATAGATACGGCTGGTATCAGACGTAAGTCAAAGGTGCTGGAAACTATTGAGAAATACTCTGTGTTGAGGGCTTATATGGCTGTTGACAGAGCCGATGTTGCCGTTATCGTTATTGACGCAACTGTGGGCTTTACTGAGCAGGATTCAAAGGTGGCAGGCTATGCTCACGAAAAAGGCAAGGCTTGCGTTGTTGCGGTGAACAAGTGGGACGCTATCGAGAAAGAAACTAACACCATGAACGACTTCCAGAAAAAGCTTCAGGACGATTTCAGCTTCATGAGCTATGTGCCTTTTGTGTTCATCTCTGCAAAAACAGGTCTGAGAATGGACAAGCTTTTTGATACTATCAAGTTCGTTGCAGAGCAGAACTCTATCAGAATACCGACAGGCAGACTTAACGACGTTCTCGCATATGCTACCCAAAGGGTACAGCCACCGTCTGACAAGGGCAGGAGACTGAAGATATACTACATGACGCAGGTTTCTACCAAACCGCCTACATTCGTGTTTTTTGTAAACAGAGCCGATCTGTATCATTTTTCCTATCAGCGTTATATTGAAAATCAGATAAGAGAGACCTTCGGACTTGAAGGCACGCCTATCGTTTTCAAGATAAGAGAGCGTGACAAGGACGACGTTAAATAAAATTCTGGAGGTTATTTTGTGGACATATTTTTAAGTCTGGCATTCACTATAATTTTTTCCTATCTTTTCGGAAGTCTTAATTCTGCCATAATCGTGTGCAGAGTTTTAAAGCATAAGGATATCCGTGATTACGGAAGCAACAACGCAGGTTTGACCAATGTTCTGAGAGTATTCGGAAAAGGGCCTGCGGCGGCAACGCTGTTGTGCGATCTTGCAAAGGGCGTGCTTGCGGTAGTTATCTGCCGACTTGTGGTGACTAACGGTTTCGGCGTGACATTTTTTCATGACGATAAATTTATCGGATATCTTGCGGGCTTTTTTGTAATGCTTGGACATATTTTCCCGGTATTCTATGGTTTTCATGGTGGAAAGGGCGTTCTTATTGCGGCAACGACCCTTATCGCTATCGACCCACTGACCTGTGCTTTCTCGGTGGCTGTTTTTGCTATCGTGCTTGCGGCAACAAAATACGTGTCTGTAGGTTCTATATGCGCCGCTATCGCATATCCTGTTTTTACGCCTATCGTTCAGCTTTTTATCATCAAGGGCGACGGCGTTCTTGCAAATACTCTTATGGCAACGGCTATCGGTCTGCTTATCATTTATATGCACAGACCTAATATCAAACGCCTTATGAACGGCACCGAAAACAAATTCGGAAGCAAGAAAAAGGCGTAAGGGAGGTTTTATTATGGCAGATATTACTATACTCGGTTCAGGCGGATTTGGTCTTGCACTGGCAATAATGTGCGACAATGCAGGGCATAAAGTAACAGTATGGTCAAAGTTTCAGGACGAGATAGATGCTATCAAGAGAACAGGCGAGCTTAAAGCAAAGCTTCCTGGCGTTCAGGTGAACAAGACTATCGAGCTTACAACGGATATAAGCTGTGTTAAGGATAAAGACATGGTGATACTTGGCATACCTTCGCCTTTCCTCAGAGAGGTTTGCGAAAGCGTTGTGCCTTATCTTGAAAGCAGAACGATAGTTGTGAACACGGCAAAGGGTCTTGAGGGCGGAAGCCTTAAAACTATGTGCTGTGTGGCGAGAGAGTGTTTTCCGAACAATCATGTTGCGGTGCTTACCGGTCCGTCACACGCAGAGGAAGTGGCAAGAAAAGTTCCCACTACTGTTGTTACTGCTTCTGACGACAGGGAGGTTTCATATTATATACAGAACACTCTTTCTAACGATACGTTCAGAGTGTATGTTAATGATGACGTTATGGGCTGCGAGATAGGCGGTTCGCTGAAAAACGTCATCGCTTTGGCGGCAGGCGTTTGCGACGGCCTTGGACTTGGTGACAACACAAAGGCTGCACTTATGACAAGGGGTATCAGAGAGATATCACGTCTTGGAGTTGCAATGGGCGCAAAGCTTGAAACCTTTGGCGGACTTAGCGGCATAGGCGACCTTATCGTTACCTGCTGTTCAATGCACAGCAGAAACCGCCGTGCGGGTATTCTCATAGGCAAGGGAGTTACCCCTGAGGAGGCTGTAAGACAGGTGGGCACTGTTGAGGGCTATGTATGCACCAAAAACGCATGGGAGCTTTCAAAGAGAATGGGCATTGAAATGCCTATCACAGAGCAGCTTGCAAAGGTGCTTTTTGAGGGTGAGCCTGCGGCTAACGCTATCAAAAATCTTATGGGCAGACCGAACAGAAATGAAACTGAGTCAACTTTTCTGAGTTAGGAAAGCGACCGTTGAAAGGACGGATACATATGCTTAAAAGATACACTATCAAGACAGAACGCAGAGGGCTTTACAACATCACAAGCTATGTAAGGCAGGCTGTGACCGAATCAGGAGTTCAGGAGGGCATTGCAGTTATATTCTGTCCCCACACCACGGCGGCGATAACCATAAATGAGAATGCCGACCCCGACGTAAAAACAGATCTTCTTTACGCTTTGGAGGAAACATTTCCGAACAGACCGCAGTTCCGTCACGCTGAAGGAAACTCTGACGCTCATATGAAGTCAAGCTGTGTTGGTGCTTCGGAAACTGTTATCATCGACGATAACGAACTTCTTCTTGGCACTTGGCAGGGTATCTATTTCACTGAGTTTGACGGACCGAGAACAAGAAACTTTTTTGTGAAGATAATAAAGGGCTGATTTTGGCGTTTTTCCTCTTTACAATCTGCTGAAAATATTGTATAATTAATATGGATAATTCCAACGAAATATGTGTTAAGGAGTGCTTTGAAATATGGAACCTAAATATAAGAGAATATTGCTCAAATTAAGCGGCGAGGCTCTCGCAGGCGATAAGAAGATAGGTCTTGATTATGACGTTATCACCTCATTCGGCAAGAGCATAAAAAAATGTGTTGACGCCGGTGTTGAGGTAGGTATCGTTGTAGGCGGCGGCAATTTCTGGAGAGGCAGATCAAGCGGTGCAATGGACAGAACAAGAGCCGACCATATCGGTATGCTGGCAACTGCTATGAACGCACTTGCTGTTGCGGACGGTCTTGAGAACTGCGGACTTGAAGTGAGAGTACAGACGGCTATATCCATGCCACAGGTCGCTGAGCCTTACATCAGAAACAAGGCTATGCGTCATTTTGAAAAGGGCAGAGTAGTTATCTTCGGCTGCGGCACTGGTAACCCGTTCTTCTCAACTGATACGGCTGCTGCACTGAGAGCGGCTGAGATAGAGGCTGATATATTCTTTAAGGCTACCATGGTAGACGGTGTTTATGACAAGGATCCTCACAAGTATCCTGACGCTGTTAAGTATGACACACTTACATTTGCTGATATCCTTGCAAAGGGTCTGCAGGTAATGGACTCGACCGCTGCGGCAATGTGTAAGGACAACAATATCCCGATACTCGTTTTCGATCTTGCAAGACCAGACAATATCTATGACGCTTGCATGGGCGAAAATATAGGCACTCTCGTAAAATAATAAAGATAATCAAGAAAGGATCGTTTGAATATGAAACAGATCAAGGAAAATGCTAAGACAAAAATGGAGAAATCCATAAACGTTATGCTTTCGGACTTTGCAGGCATCAGAGCAGGCAGAGCTAATCCGTCCGTACTCAACAAAGTCCAGGTAGAATATTATGGCGCAATGACTCCTGTTACACAAATGGCGGCGGTTTCTGTTGCTGAGGCAAGAGTGCTTGTTATACAGCCATGGGATAAGTCAACTCTCAAGCCTATCGAAAAGGCTATCCAGGCTTCTGATATCGGCATCAATCCACAGAACGACGGCTCTGTTATAAGACTTACTTTCCCACAGCTCACTGAGGACAGACGTAAGGAGCTTGTTAAGGACATTAAGAAAATGGGCGAGGAGTGCAAGGTCGCTATCCGTTCTATCAGACGTGACGCTATGGAAAAGTTCAAGGCAATGAAGAAGAACAACGAGATCACAGAGGACGATCTTAAGGACTGCGAGGATGAGATCCAGAAGCTTACTGACAGGTTCGTTAAGGAAGTTGACGGTCACGTTGCCGAAAAGGAAAAAGAGATACTCTCTATCTAAGCCATGGCGAAGAATGAGAAGATAAGCCTTGGAGAGAACGTGTCTGTGCCTGTTCATGTGGGCGTTATCATGGACGGCAACGGCAGGTGGGCGAAAAAGAGGGGTATGCCCCGAAAGTTCGGTCACAGAGAGGGCGCAAAGACCTTTCGTGCCATAACAAGACACGCCAAGGCGCTTGGAATACAATATATAACTTACTATGCGTTTTCTACCGAGAACTGGAAAAGACCTAAGGACGAGGTAGACGCAATTATGGATCTTTTTGAAAAGTATCTTGACGAGGTCAGGGACTTTATCGAGGAGAATATCAGGGTGCGCTTTATAGGCGACAGAACAAGACTCAGCGAAAATCTGCAAAGGAAAATGGCTTCCGTTGAGGAGGACTCAAAGGACTTTGACTCTATGACCCTTGTGCTTGCTATCAACTACGGCGGCAGGGACGAGATCTGCCATGCGGCTAAGAAATTGGCTCAGCAGGTGAAAGAAGGCAAGCTGGAGCCTGAGGATATCACAATGGATATGATAGAGAGAAATCTCTACACTGAGGAGATACCTCCTGTTGACCTTGTTATAAGACCTAGCGGAGAGCAAAGATTGTCAAACTTTATGATATGGCAGGCGGCTTACGCGGAGTTTTATTACACAAATATCCTATGGCCTGACTTCAAAGGCAGCGACCTTGACAAGGCTGTTATCGCATACAGCGAAAGAAACAGAAGATTTGGAGGGGTGTAAAAAATGTCTACCCGTATTAAATCTGCGGCAGTTGCCATTGTTATCGCAGTGATACTGCTTATCGCACACGGAACGTTCCTGTTCAACATTGCGGTGGGCGCAATTTCTGCACTTGCAATATATGAGATATTCAGGGCGACAAAAATGACAGAGCATAAGTATCAGACCATTGCCTGCTGTGCGTTTGCCTTTGTGGACGCTTTCATGCCTGTGTTCTACAGACACGGCTGGCTGTACTTTTTCAGCTACAAGCTTTACATGGGGCTTTTCGTTATAGCAATGTGTCTGCTTTATCTTAAAGAGCATACAAAATTCCAGTATACAGAGTTTTTCTTCATGCTGGGCGTGGGCATACTTCTGCCGTATTCATTCTCAACTTTGGTCACAATGGCAGGCTTGGGCGGCAAGGGCGTGTTTATGATAGTTCTTACTCTTGCGGCGGCTTGGCTGGCTGACAGCGGTGCTTATTTTGCAGGAACTTTCTTCGGCAAAACAAAGCTTTGCCCTGAGATAAGCCCTAAGAAAACTGTGGAGGGTCTTATAGGCGGCGTTATCTCAAATGGTATTCTTATGCTTATAATAAGCCTGTTCTATCAGTTCGTACTTAAAGGCGAGCCTATCCATTATCTAGGTGTTCTAATCGCAGGTATGCTTGCGGCTCTTATCGGACTTGTGGGCGACCTTACAGCTTCGGTGATAAAAAGACAGACAGGTATAAAGGACTATGGCAACATAATGCCGGGTCACGGTGGAATAATGGATCGCTTTGACAGCGTTCTGCTCGTTGCACCTTTTATGTACTATATGTTCACACAGGGGCTTATACTTAAATAGAAAATTATGACTTTTAGGGGCAGGCTTAGGCTTACCCCTTTTAAGCGTTATTAAGGCAACACCGCTTGCAAACCATCTTTATGCGGAATTGCCTGAATTTATTTTATATGATGAGGGACAATAAATGAAAACAATGACCATACTCGGTTCAACGGGTTCTATAGGTACGCAGGCATTAGAAGTGGCTGCAAAGCATAATATTAAAGTAAAGGCGCTTGCGGCAAATTCTGACGTTGAAAAGCTTGCGGCTCAGGCTAAGGAGCTTATGCCTGAGCGTGTGTGCATCTACCGTGAGGACAAAAAGTCAGAGCTTGAAAAGCTTCTCAGTGGCACTGGCATAAAAATATCCACAGGCATGGAGGGACTTAAAGAGATAGCAAGAATGGACGGGGTCGATATCATGCTCAACTCAGTCGTTGGCATGGTGGGTCTTGTGCCAACCCTTACGGCTATTGAAAAAGGCACTGACATTGCCCTTGCAAATAAGGAAACACTTGTGGCAGGCGGTGAGCTTGTTATAAAGGCGGCTGCTGAAAAGGGAGTGAAGATATATCCTGTTGACAGCGAACATTCGGCTATCTTTCAGTGCTTGCAGGGAAACGAGGGCAACAAGCTCAAAGGGATAATCCTTACTGCTTCGGGCGGACCATTCTTCGGCAAAACAAAGTCTGACCTAGAGGGCGTGACAGTTGAGCAGGCTCTTAATCACCCTAATTGGTCAATGGGCAGAAAGATAACCATTGACTCTGCTACGCTTATGAACAAGGGCCTTGAATTTATCGAAGCAATGTGGCTTTTCAAGCTCAGACCTGAGCAGATCGAGATAGTTGTCCATAGACAGAGTGTTGTACATTCAGCGGTGGAGTATGAGGATAATTCTGTTATCGCACAGCTTGGCGTGCCTGATATGAAAATACCCATACAGTATGCTCTGCTTTATCCTGAGAGAGTGGAATGCGATGTGAAAAAGCTGTCCCTTACAGACTATGGAAAGCTCACTTTCGAGAAGCCTGACTATGATACGTTCGATTGTCTGAGGGCTTGCATAAAGGCTGTCACTATCGGTGGAAATCTTCCTGCGGCAGTGAATGGAGCGAATGAGGAAGCCGTTGCGGCTTTTCTTGACGGCAGGATAGATTTTCTTGACATTGGCAGGATAGTAATGAATGTCTGCGAGAATACACCACGAAAAGAGATAAAATGCGTGGAAGATGTGCTGGAAGCGGATAGAAAGGCTAGGGAGAGAGCGAAGGAGCTTATCGGAGCTTAGTGAGGAGCGGCTTTTTAGTGAGGAGTGAGGAGTGAGGAATGGCACAGCCGACCAAGCAAATCACCAGAAAAAAGTAAAATAAAGCATCGAGCAAAGCAATTTTGCGGCAAGATAAACTATCCCGAATATTTGTAGGGGCTTGGCGAAATTTCTGTTCGCAAGCTCACAGAAATGCGACAGCCCGCTCGGAGGAGCGAGGTTTGAATTATCCAGAGCTTATGTAGAAAACATTATGTGGATAACACAAATGAGATTGTAGACGAAATGTCGGAGGGGTCGGGACGTCGGATTTATGCAAAGCAGAAATTGCGCCGCTCCCCTACAGGAGATAAATTACAACAACATCAGTAAACCAAACGCACAGAGTGTTCATGCGAGGTAAAAAAATGAGTATACTATTTGCAATATTGATCTTTGAAGCTATCATAATAATACACGAGCTTGGTCACTTTATTGCGGCGAAAGCCAGCGGAGTAAAGGTCAACGAGTTCGCTATTGGCATGGGTCCTGCCATTATCAAAAAGAAAAAGGGCGATACCCTTTACGCTTGGCGTGTGTTTCCCATAGGCGGCTATTGTGCCATGGAGGGCGAGGATAACGGAAGCGAGGACGGCGGTGCGTTTTGTAATAAAAGCCTGCCAAAAAGAATGCTTATCGTGGTGGCAGGCGTTATAATGAATCTTGTGCTTGGATATATTATCCTTTGTATCAGCACCGCAAAGTCTGACGGCATCGCAACCACCACTATATCGTGGTTTGAGGATAACGCTATGTCCCAATCGACCGGCTTGCAGGTGGGTGACGAGATAATCGAGGTCAACGGCATGAGGATTTTCACTACTATGGATATGTCCTATCAGTTTGGCAACGATGAGGACGGCAAGTTCGATATGGTGGTGAAGCGTGACGGAAAAAAGGTGGAGCTTAAAGATGTCACCTTTGCAACGGACGATAATACCATGCACATTGATTTCAAGGTCGCACCAAAAGCTGTGACCGTCGGCTCTGTGATAACTCAGTCTTTTAAGCAGGGCTGTACTGACGGCAGACTTATCTATATCTCCTTTGCAGACCTTATAAGAGGAAAGTATTCCATAAAAGACCTCAGCGGTCCTGTGGGTATCGTTGACACTATCGACAATGTTATCGACAGCGAAAGGGACGGCGAGTCGGGCAAGATAGACTGGTCGTCACTTATTGACACAATGATGTCGCTGGGTGCGTTCATGACCATAAATATCGGCATTTTCAATCTCTTGCCATTGCCTGCACTTGACGGCGGAAGACTTTTGTTTCTTATTATCGAAGCGGTACGCCGTAAGCCTGTCAAGCCTGAGCATGAGGGAATGGTACACGCTATCGGTATGGCGGCTCTGTTGCTTCTTATGGTAGTGGTGACAGTGAGCGATATCATCAAGCTTGTTTAAAGGAGGAACTGTTTATGTCAGGTGAAAATAAGAGAAACGTAAGACCTGTCAAGGTGGGGGGACTTGTCCTTGACGGCAAAAAGATATATATCCAATCAATGCTCAATGTGCCGTCTACGGACATAGAAGGCTCTGTTAAGCAGGCTGTGGAGCTTGAAAAGGCTGGCTGCGAGATAGTCAGAGCGGCTATACCAAACATGGAGGCTGTTAAGCTTATCCCTGCTATCAAAGAGAAGATCTCTATCCCTCTTGTGGCGGATATCCACTTTGACTATCGCCTTGCCATTGCGGCGGCGGAAGCTGGTATCGACAAGATAAGGATAAATCCCGGAAATATCGGCTCTATGGATAGGGTGAAAGCGGTGGTTAAAGCCTGTCGTGAAAGAAATATCCCTATCAGGATAGGCGTGAACGGCGGCTCTCTGGAAAAGGAGCTTCTTGCAAAATACGGTTCGCCAACTGCGGAGGCTCTTGTGGAAAGCGCAATGGGTCATGTGAGAATTTTGGAGCAGTGCGACTTTGAGGATATCGTTATTTCCATAAAGTCATCAGACGTGCCGACTATGATAAAGGCATACAGACTGTGTGCACAGACCTGTAACTATCCTCTGCACCTTGGAGTAACTGAGGCTGGCACCGAGAGAATGGGTCTTATAAAATCATCTATCGGTATAGGTTCGCTTCTGTGCGACGGCATAGGCGAAACTATAAGAGTTTCACTTACCGACGAGCCTGTAAAAGAGATATACGCCGCAAAGGATATTTTAAAGGCTATCGGCAAAAGTGGCGGAGTAAGGATAGTTTCCTGCCCTACCTGCGGAAGAACTAGGATAGACCTTATAGGTCTTGCAAAAAAGGTTGAGGAAGCCACCAAGGATATAGACAAGGATATCAAGATAGCCGTTATGGGCTGTGTTGTGAACGGCATAGGCGAGTCGGGCAACGCTGATATCGGCATTGCAGGCGGTGACGGCTGTGCAGTGATATTCAGCCACGGTGAAAAGCTCAGAAAGGTATCAGAGGAGGAGGCTTTGCCTGCGCTTCTGGCGGAAATAGAAAAACTTTAAAAGGATATACCATAAATGAATACATACACCATTGAAAGCTTCTTTGAGAACTATAAGGAGCTTATACCCTCTGTGATAGAAAAGGGCAGGATATTAAGGCTGGGCTATAACGAAGAAAACGGCACTTTTACCTGTCAGGCGGCTTTTGACAAGCTGGTGCCTTTTGACAGCACAGTGGAATTTGAAATGAAAATGAGGGCGGCTCTAGGAGCAGGAAAGTTTATTTTGCAGCTCAAATATACCCCTGATATGCTTTGTGCGGAGTATTTTCCTGAGCTTTGCAAGTTTCTTAAAAGCAGATTTCCTCTTGTGAACGGCTTTTTTGACAACGCTGAGGCTGTTTATGAAAACGGCATTTTCACCGTGGATATAAAACACGGAGGCGAAGCGTTGCTGAAAAAGGCGGGCATAGAAACGGCTTTTCCTGCGCTCACCATGGAGCTTTTTTCCGTAAGGGCGGATATAAGGCTCACAGGTGTGCTTGAAACTGATATGGAAGAGCATCAGCGTGAGCAGGAGGAGTTTTTGAACTCCCTCCCTGTGCCGAAAATAGACCCTGCACAGCCTGAGAAAAAGGCGGCTGTTACCACTAATACTGCAAGCGGTGCTTCTGTGGATTTCCGAACTGCAAATGTGGACTTCACAAGGTTCTCGCTTCTGTGTGATGACGCTCTTGTGCTTATGGGCGCGCCAATATCAGGAAACGAGCAGGTGATGCAGATGAAAGATATCCCTGCGGATTACCGTGGACGTGTGGTGGTCTGGGGCGATATTTTCGGACCTGTGGAAACAAAGGAAACAAAGTCGGGTATGCTTATAGCACACCTGAATTTTACCGACTATACTTCCTCAAACTCTATAAAGTTCATAGGCTCAAACAAGAATTTCAGAAACATGAAAGGCTTGAAAAGGGCAGTGCTTGAGGCAATGCTTGAACACCTTAAGGCAGGCAAGACCATACTTGTGGCAGGTGAGATAGAGGAGGACGATTTTGACCACTCTATAAACATCAAGCCTGACAGCATTATGGTCGTAAAGCGTGAAAAGGAAAAGGATACCTGCGAGCATAAGCGTGTGGAGCTTCATTGCCATACCAATATGTCTATGATGGACGCTCTCACTCCTGCGGGCAAGCTTGTGGAAAGAGCCTATTCATGGGGACACAAAGCACTTGCCATAACAGACCACGGTGTCGTTCAGGGCTATCCTGACGCCGGAAATACCTGTATCGGCATACGCAAGGGTGGCGGTGACTTCAAGGTGCTTTACGGCATAGAGTCATACGAGGTCAATAATGACGAAAAGATATTCCGTGGAACGGACAAGCGTGAGCTTACAGACGAGATAATCTGCTTTGACCTTGAAACTACGGGTACAAATCCTAATGAAGATAGGATCATCGAGATAGGCGCTGTCAAGCTGAGAGATCTTGAAGTTGTGGACAAGCTCGATATTTTCGTAAACCCTGAAAGACCTATCCCTGAGTTTATCTCAAACCTCACCCACATCACTGACGATATGGTAAAGGACGGTGCAAGCGAAAGGGAAGCTCTCCTTAAATTCAAGGAGTTTATCGGTGACGACCCTGTTCTTGTGGCGCACAATTCTCAGTTCGATACGGGCTTTATATCCGCCTGCGCAAAAAGACAGGGCATCGAGATAAAATATTCTTCTATAGACACTGTGCCAATGTCGCAGATAATGCTTCCGGAGCTTGAAAAGCATAAACTCAACTATGTGGCGGAGCATTTCGGACTTGGTGATTTTCAGCACCACCGTGGCTGTGATGACGCAGAGGTGCTTGCAGGGATATTCATAAGGCTGTCGAAAATGCTCATGGAGCAGTATCCTCTGATTCTTATAACAGTGGATATGCTCAACAGCCTGCTTGCGAATGAAAATCAGGTGCTTGCAAAGCCGACTTATCACCAAATTATTATCGTAAGAAATAACACGGGTCTGAAAAATCTGTATAGGCTTATATCAGATTCCAATCTTAAATATTTCAAAAGACGTCCGAGAATACCAAAATCTGAGCTTGTAAGACACCGTGAGGGTCTTATCCTCGGTAGTGCCTGCGAGCGTGGCGAGGTCATTCAGGCTTATCTCGAGGGCAGAAACTATGATGAGATCAAGCAGATAGCAAGCTTTTATGACTATCTGGAGATCCAGCCTGACGGAAACAACAAATTTATGCTCACCACCGAAAAGCCTCCTTATGACAGGATACACACAGCGGAGGATATAAAGGATATAAACCGCTTTATTGTAAAACTTGGTGAGGACTTGGGCATACCCGTCTGTGCAACAGGCGACGTGCATTTTATGAACAAGACCGACGCACAGTTCAGGTCGGTGATACAGGCTTCAATGGGCTTCCCTGACGCCGATACTCAGCCTCCTTTGTATCTTAAGACCACAAACCAAATGCTTGACGAGCTGAGCTATCTTGGCGAGGAAAAGGCGTTTGAGGTCGTTGTAACGAATACAAACAACGTGGCTGATATGGTAGACCCTGACCTGAAAGCTTTCCCGAACGGTACTTATACGCCTTTTATCGAAGGCTCGGTTTATCAGCTTCAGTATATATGCTGGAAGAAATGCTGTTCCATTTACGGCGACTGCGACCCTGAGACCATAGAAGTTCCTGAGGGCGAGGACGTTGACGTATCAAAATATTTTGAGGGACACATTCCAGACCTTGTTTTCAAAAGACTTAAAAGAGAGCTTGACTCTATTATCAAGCACGGATTTGCTGTGCTTTACATGATATCGCAGAAGCTTGTTGCCAACTCTAACGAGAATGGCTATCAGGTAGGTTCAAGAGGCTCGGTAGGTTCGTCCTTCGTTGCCTCCATGTCAGGTATCTCTGAGGTAAATCCTCTAGTGCCACACTATGTCTGTCTTAACTGCCACCACAGCGAGTTCATTACAGACGGCTCGGTAGGCTCAGGCTTTGACCTGCCACCGAAAAACTGTCCTGTGTGCGGAGAGAATATGCACCGTGACGGACACGATATCCCATTTGAAACGTTCCTGGGCTTTGACGGAGATAAAGCCCCTGATATCGACCTTAACTTCTCAGGTGACTATCAGGCAAAGGCGCATAAATATACGGAAGTTCTTTTCGGTGAGGACCATGTGTTCAAAGCCGGTACTATTGGCATGATCCAGGAAAAGACAGCTTTCGGATATGTTATGAAATATCTTGACGAGCGTGGAAAAACAGTTCCAAAGGCTGAGATAGAAAGACTTAAACTCGGCTGCTGCGGCATAAAGAGAACGACCTCTCAGCACCCGGGTGGAATGGTCGTTATCCCTAGCGACTATGAGGTCTATGACTTCACACCTGTTCAGCACCCTGCGGAAAAAGTGGACTCTGACATGGTAACTACCCACTTCGACTTCCATTCTCTCCACGATACTATCTTGAAGCTTGACGAGCTTGGTCACGATAACCCGACAATGTATAAGTATCTGGAAATGTTCACAGGACGAGATATCCTCGATTGTCCCATGTCTGATCCTGCGGTATATTCGCTGTTCACTTCCCCTGAGTCACTTGGAGTGACGGAGGAGGATATAATGTGTCAGACGGGAACGCTCGGTATACCTGAAATGGGTACGCCGTTCGTAAGACAAATGCTTCTTGACTGTCAGCCAAAAAACTTCTCTGACCTTTTGCAGATATCAGGACTTTCACACGGCACTGACGTATGGCTCGGCAACGCACAGGAGCTTATCAAAAACGGAACCTGCGATATCTCAAATGTTATCGGTACTCGTGACAGTATCATGACATATCTGCTTTATCATGGCGTTGAGCCAAAGCTGTCATTTAAGATAATGGAGATAACCCGTAAGGGTAAAGCTCCGAAGCTGCTTACAGAGGAAATGAAAGAGAATATGCGTCAGCATGACGTTCCTGAGTGGTATATCGACAGTTGTTTGAAGATAAAATATATGTTCCCGAAAGCCCATGCGGCGGCTTATGTTACGGCAGCCATAAGACTTTGTTGGTTCAAGGTGCATGAGCCGCTTGCGTTCTATGCAACTTATTTTACGGTTAAGGGCGAGGATTTTGATGCAGAGATCGCTCTCAAGGGAAAATATATCGTAAGAAGCAAGATAGAAGAAATAAAGAATAAACCAAAAGACGAGGTGTCTGGCAAGGACAGCGGTGTGCTTGAAATTCTCATGCTTGTGAATGAAATGCTCAGCCGTGGATATGACTTTTTGCCTGTAAACATCAAAAAATCTCACGCAACTATCTATCAGATAGAGGACGGCAAGATAAGGCTTCCGTTCTGTTCACTTAACGGAGTGGGCGAGTCTGCGGCGATAAGCATTTACGAAAAGGCGCAGAACGGCGAGTTTATCTCTATCGAGGAGTTCCAACAGCAGAGCGGAGTGTCCAAATCTGTTATCGAAACTCTGGAGAAAAACGGAGCTTTCGGCGATATGCCTAAATCTAACCAGATATCGTTGTTCTGATAGTTACTATGCACAATTTCATACTTTGCCCTTGTAACACTATTGACAAACAAGGGCGGGTGTGATAAAATTATTTGTATTGATACTATGCTATCACTTTACTACGATAAAGTAAACTAAGGCGATACATAACAACATAAAAAGCGGGACGTCGTCCCCCTACAATTCACTTAAATGTGTGTTTATGCGGATATTTATTCAAGCGTCAACATAAAAAGTACAATCTATAATTTATATACAGGAAGGGAAAGTGTATGAAAAGATATGATCTTATAACCCCTGAGGGTACGAGAGATCTGCTGTTTGAGGGCTGTCTGGCACGAAGAATGGTGGAGGACAGGCTGTCAAAGCTGTTTGAGGGCTTTGGCTACAGCGAGGTGGTAACACCGGGAATAGAGTTTTATGATCTGTTTATGGGAAGCTCGAGAAACTTCCAGCAGGAGAGCCTTTATAAGCTTACAGACTCAAAGGGCAGACTTATCGTTATGCGTCCTGATTCCACGATACCCATAGCAAGACTTGCTTCCACAAGACTAAAGGGAGCAAAGCTTCCCCTTAGACTATACTACAATCAGAGCATTTTTGAAAATAACTCCCTGCTCAAAGGACGTTCAGACGAGGTAGTTCAGGCAGGTATCGAGCTTATTGGCGGAGAAAATTCCAAGAGAGCAGATTACGAGGTGCTATGCACTGCTGTTGAAGCCCTTTCAAGCTTTGATAAGGAGAACTTCAGACTTGAGATAGGTCATATCGGCTATTTCAAGGAGCTTGTGGCTCAGCTTGACGTTGACGACGCAGTAAGAGAGGAGATAAGACTTCTTATCTCTGCAAAGAACTATCCTGCACTTAACGATATCCTTGACGAGGTGGGCGACAATCAGGTCACAAACGCGCTCAGACAGCTCCCAAGACTTTTCGGAGGTGTTGAGGTGTTCGACAAGGCTGCTGATATTTATACTGACGATAAGATAACAGGCATACTTTATAACCTTAAAGAGGTCTACACCAGACTTTCAAGCCTTGGTTATGAGGGCAAGATATCTGTTGACCTTGGTATCGTGAGTCATGCGGATTACTACACAGGCATTGTGTTCAAGGGCTATCTTTCAGAGGTCGGTCAATCGGTGCTTAAAGGCGGAAGATATGACAGACTTCTAGCGGAGTTTGGCAACGATTGCCCGGCGGTGGGCTTCGGCATAAGCGTTGACTCTGTTGCAAGACATATCGAAAAGCTAGGCGGAGCACCAAAACTCAGAACTCCTGACGCAGTTGTGTTTGGCGAAAAGGGCTACGTGGTGGAAGCCATGGAATATGCTCAGACGCTCGTAAGAGAGGGTCTGACAGTTGAAAACTCGCTTTTCAACACCCTCGATGAAACAAAGTCTTACGCAAAGTCAAAGGGAATCAAAAAGCTTGTGGTCGTTGGCAGCGAGATAACAGAGCTTGATATATAGTTTGGAGGATAAGTTAAAATGAACAGACCCCTTAGGATAGCTCTTACAAAGGGCAGACTTGAAAAGGATACAGTCGGTCTTTTAGAGAAGATAGGTTATGACTGTACCGCAATAAGAGAAAAGGGAAGAAAGCTTATTCTTCCTGTACCTGACGGAAACCTTGAAGTTGTGCTTGCAAAGGCGAATGACGTTATCACATACGTTGAACATGGCGTGTGCGATATGGGCGTTGTTGGCAAGGACACTATCATGGAAATGCAGGGCAAGTTCTTTGAGCTTGTTGATATCGGCTTCGGCAGATGTAAATTTGCACTTGCCACAAAGAAAGGCTCAAAGTTCTACGGCGGATTTGATGTTAAGACAGTTGCAACAAAATACCCTAACATCACAAGAAGATTTTTTGAAGCAAAGGGAATGGACGTTGACATCATCAAGATAGAAGGCTCAGTGGAGCTTGCACCGCTCCTTGAGCTTGCAGACGGTATCGTTGATATCGTTGAAACAGGCACGACACTTAAAGAAAACGGTCTTGAAGTCATCGAGGACGTTTGCCCTATCTCTGCAAGGCTTATCGTAAATATGGTAAGCATGAAAATGCGCCAGCAGGAGATCGAGAATTTTGTAAAGCTTGTTGAAGAAAATATCGACAAGTAGTTTATATAAACGGAAAGGACAGTATTGAAATGGCTGAAATAAAGAAGATTTTTGTCAACGGCAAAGACGAGGTAGAGTTTTTCAAGCAGCTTGAAAAGAGAAGCGGCGAAACAAATAAGAAAGTCACTGCCGTTGTTAATGAAATAATCGAAACTGTCAGAGAGGGTGGCGACAACGCTGTAAAGGCTTATACAGAAAAGTTTGACGGCAAGCTCCCAGAGTATTATGAAGTTCCAAGAGATGTTATAAACGACGCACTCACAGAGGCAGATCAGGACTTTGTTGACGCAATGCTCAACGCAGTTGCGAACATCACAGATTTTCACCAAAGACAGAAGTCACAGAGCTTTATAAACGCTAAGGATAACGGCTGTATACTCGGTCAGAAGGTTAGAGGACTTAACAGAGTTGGTCTTTATGTTCCGGGCGGCACAGCAGCTTATCCTTCAAGCGTGCTTATGAACGCTGTTCCTGCAAAGATAGCAGGCGTTAAGGAGATAATCATGGTGACACCTCCTCTCAAAGACGGCACACCAAATAAGGATATCCTTGTGGCAGCAGCTCTCTGCGGAGTTGACAGAGTGTTCATGAGCGGCGGCGCACAGGCTATCGCTGCCCTTGCTTACGGAACAGAGGAGATTCCAAAGGTAGACAAGATAGTAGGTCCTGGAAATATCTATGTTGCAACAGCTAAGAAGCTTCTTTATGGTGTTGTTGATATTGACATGGTGGCAGGTCCGAGCGAGATACTTGTTATGGCTGACGAAAAGGCTAACCCTAAGTTCATTGCCGCAGACCTTATGTCACAGGCTGAGCATGACAAGCTTGCTTCCGCTATCCTTGTTACAACAAGCGAGAGCATTGCAGACAGAACTATTGAAGAGATAAACAGACAGGTGCAGAGCCTTTCAAGGAAAGAGATAATCGAAAGCTCTCTTGAAAATTACGGTGCTATCCTTATCTGCAATACAAAGGACGAAGCTTGCGACCTTGCAAACAGATTTGCTCCTGAGCACCTTGAAGTGCTTTTTGAAAACCCTATGGAGTATCTTGGCAGACTTGATAATGCAGGTTCAATATTCCTTGGTCAGTATGCTTCAGAGCCGCTTGGCGACTACTATGCAGGTCCTAACCACGTTCTTCCAACAAGCGGCACAGCTAGATTCTTCTCGCCTCTGTCAGTAAACAGCTTTGAAAAGCGTTCAAGCTTTACATACTATACTGAGGACGCTCTCAGAGAAGCAAAGGACGATATCGTTCTTATTGCAGAAAAAGAGGGTCTGACGGCTCACGCAAATGCAATAAAGGTAAGATTTTAAGCGGTAAAGGTGATGAAAATGCGTACAGCGGAGATAAAAAGAAAAACTAAGGAAACTGATATAGAGGTGTTCGTGAAGCTTGACGGTGAGGGCAAGGTAAGTGTAAACACAGGCATAGGCTTCTTTGACCATATGCTAACAGCCCTTGGCGTTCACAGCGGAATAGACATGGACGTTGAGTGCACAGGCGACCTTTATGTTGACGGACACCACACAGTTGAGGACGTTGGCATATGCCTTGGCAAAGCCTTTGCGGAAGCATTGGGCGACAAAGCAGGCATTGCAAGATATGGCTCGGCTTTCGTGCCAATGGACGAAGCGCTGGCATTCTGCTCACTGGATATAAGCGGCAGACCTTTCCTTGCGTTCAATGCTGAGTTCCATGACGACAGGATAGGTCAGTATGACACCTGCCTGACGGAGGAATTTTTCAGAGCCTTTGCTTTCAACTCAGGCATAACACTGCATATCCGTGAGGAGTACGGCAAGAACGACCACCATATTGCAGAAGCAATGTACAAGGCAGTGGCTCACGCTTTGAAGGACGCTGTAAAAATAACAGGAACAGGAGTTTTATCCACCAAAGGAGTGCTTTAAATGATAGCAATAATCGACTACGGTGCAGGCAATATATTCTCTGTAAAAAACGCTCTGGACTATCTTGGCTTTGAGAACAAGCTCACAGACAAAAAAGAAGATATCGAAAAAGCCGACGCAATTATCCTCCCCGGCGTGGGAGCGTTCCCATGGGCAATGAATATGCTCGGTCTTAGCGGTCTTATCGACACTATCAAGGAGCAGGCTAAAATAAAGCCTTTTCTTGGCATATGCCTTGGAATGCAGCTTCTTTTCGAGAAAAGCTATGAGTTCGAGGAGTGCAAGGGTCTTGGCCTTATCGGCGGCTATGTTGACAAGATAAACGAGCCTGACCTTGTTATCCCACACATGGGTTGGAACAAGCTTGTGTATAATCACGATTGTCCTCTTTTTGACGGACTGGGCGACGATGAGTATGTTTATTTCGTACACTCATATAAGGCTTTCTGCGATAATAAAAATCTGTATGCCTACTGCGAATACGGCTCAAAAGTCCCTGCGGTGGTATCGGACGGAAGATATATCTTCGGCTGTCAGTTCCACCCTGAGAAGAGTGGAAAAACCGGTCTTAAAATACTTGAAAACTTTGCGAAAATGTCACAGGAGGTAAAATAATATGCTTGCAAAAAGAATTATACCATGCCTTGATGTGCGTGACGGAAAGGTAGTAAAGGGAGTAAATTTCGAGGGCATAAAAGAAGTCGGCGACCCTGTGGAGTGTGCATATGAATATAATTTGCAGGGTGCAGACGAGATAGTTTTCTATGACATAACAGCCTCCCACGAGGGCAGAGGAGTTATGCTTGACGTTGTTCGTGAAACAGCAAAAAAGGTATTTGTACCGCTCACTGTTGGAGGCGGAATAAAGACTGTTGACGATATCAGAGATACTCTCCGTGCAGGCGCAGACAAGGTGTCTGTGAACTCTCAGGCAGTGCAGAATCCTCAGCTTATAAAGGACGGAGCGGATATTTTCGGCTGTCAGTGCATCTGCGTTGGCGTTGACGCAAAGAAGGTCGGCGACAACAAGTGGACGGTCTACATCAATGGCGGCAGAGTGGATATGCGAATTGATCTTATCGACTGGGTTAAAAAGTGCGAACAGCTCGGTGCAGGTGAGATATGCCTTAACTCTATCGACACAGACGGCGTAAGGGGCGGCTTTGATCTGCCAATGCTGAAAGCTGTGTGCAGTGCTGTAAAGATACCTGTTATCGCAAGCGGCGGAGCAGGAAAGCTTTCAGACTTTGCGGAAGCTTTCCTTGAAACTGATTGCTCAGCGGCTCTTGCCGCAAGCCTTTTCCACTTCAAAGAGCTGACAGTTGGACAGGTAAAGGACGATTGCAGGAGCAAGGGAATTATCGTGAGGTGAGCATAATGCTTGTTTTCAATATCGTATTTACTTTGTTTATACCAGTGCTTATGATATTGTGCGGCTATCTGATGTATAAGCATACACCGAAAGATATCAACGGCTTGGTGGGCTATCGCACTGCTATGTCAATGAAAAATCAGGAAACGTGGGATTTTGCCAACAATTATTGCGGACGTCTGTGGGTAAAGGTCGGAGTGGTCATGACGATAATTTCGGCATTGGTCTGTGTTCCATATTTCTTTATGAGCAGCGGCAATGCGACTGTGATAATGTGCATAGCTGAAGTGATACAGGTGGTAGTTTTGTGCTGGACGATAGTACCAACAGAACGAGCACTCAAAGATAATTTCGACCAAGACGGCAACAGAAAGGACAAATAATGAACCCAATAAAAGTTGATATAAACGATCTGGATAAATACTTCGTAAAAAGCGAGCTTACACCTGCTATCGCATTTGATGTGGATACAAAAACTGTGCTCATGCTTGCTTATATGAATAAGGAGAGCCTGAAAAAAACACTTGAAACAGGCTATACATGGTATTGGAGCAGATCAAGACAGGAATATTGGAACAAGGGTGCAACAAGCGGTCATCTGCAAAAGGTAGTTTCTATCTATGCGGACTGCGATAACGATACCCTGCTCCTTAACGTAAAGCAGACAGGTGCAGCCTGCCATACAGGCTCATATAGCTGCTTTTTCAATGAGATATATAATACGGAGGAAGAATAAAATGACAGTTTATCAGGAGATTTTCGAGGTAATAAAACAGCGCAAAGCTGACTATGAAGCAGGCAAGGCTCAGGAGAACAGCTACACAGCTTATCTCTTCGACAAGGGCGTAGACAAGATTTGCAAAAAGGTGGGCGAAGAGGCTACAGAAACAGTTATCGCTGCTAAAAACGGTGACAATGACGAGCTGAAAAACGAAATAAACGACCTTCTCTATCACGTTATGGTGCTTGCGGCAAATCAGGGACTTGAGTGGTCTGACGTGGAAAAGGTCCTTGACGAGAGAAACGAAAAAATAGGCAATCTGAAGAAATTTCATCAGGTAGACAAGAACACCTGATTATATGTATCCAAAGGCTCTGCGTTCATGCGCAGGGCTTTTTTTGCTTTATGAGAGGATTTTCAGAAATTTAAGCACACAAAAGCCTTTTGCCGAATAGAATATAGCGAAGTAAAAAAACTTCCATGATTTGATTTATAGGAGGACTTACTATGAGCGATTTTAACGGCAAACCTTTCAAGGAAGCAATGTGTATCGAGGCAATGCGTGTGTTTGATTCATGCTCGTCACAGGATTGTCTGGAGGATCTTGCGTTTACATTCAGCGAGGCAGACCAGACCGTGATAAACGCTGCGGCGTATATCAAAAGCACTTGTATCGACGTGACAGACGTAAGCTTTGCAATATCTCCGGTGGCATTCAACCACGGCTTTTACGCAGTTGACGTTACTTACACATTCAGGGCGCAGATAGAAGCATATGAAGTGGCAGGCGCAGCTCCAACAGTAGTTTACGGCACCTCATCATTCACAAAAAAAGTTATTCTTTTCGGCAGCGACGGCGGCACACAGAGATTTTCGACCTGCGAGCCGAACCAGATCGTCACTACCTCGCCTACAAGCGGCTGCTCATGCTGTTGCTGCACAGCGGCAATGCCTTGCGCTTCTGTGAGCGTAGCAGCGCCAATGTGTCTTGACGCAAAGCTTGTCGCAGAGCCTGCACCAAGCGAGGAAAAGAACGTTCTTATCACTATCGGACTTTTCGCTATCATTCAGTTGTCAAGACCTGTGCCTATAATGGTGCCTGTATATGATTACTGCGTACCTGGCAAGGAGTGTTCCACAAACAGTGACAGCCCATGTGAGATGTTTGAAAAGATAGCATTCCCGACAGTAGAATTTTTCCCAAGAGGACTTGAAGAACCCCACTGCAAGGAAGAAAATGATACAGAGGGTCAGGGCGAAGCTCAGGGATAATATGTGATCTATGGGGGCGGAGTTTTCTGCCCCTTTTTGTTTTGCAAAGCGACCTGTTTGGCTCTTCGCTCCCAAATGTTGGTTTGTCAATGATGTGTTACACATTTTTTTATTTATTATATTTAAATTCGTATACTTCACCAAAATTAATATAGTCATTATATACACTTTGTGGAGTTTTCCAATCTAAAGAACGAGTTGGAATATTATTATACTGATAGTTCCAACGTTTAAGCTGTCGCTTGAAGTCCTCAAAATCATAGAATTTGTGTGTTGCGTAAAAGTATTCGTTATCCTTGCGGTGAGAGCGTTCAACCTTGCCATTATGACGTGGTGTCATTGGCTTAATAAGCTTATGTATACAGTTATGTTGCTCACACCAAAGATCAAGCAACGAGGGCTTATCCTTATTTGTAGTAAATCGGTTTGTAAACTCTGAGCCGTTGTCGGTCTGTATGCACTCTATTTTGAATTTCCAAGCGTTTTGCAAGGCATTAACAAATTGATATGTACTATATGTGCTTTGCTCTTTGAACGCCATTAGAAAGCGTTTACGGCTGTACTCGTCTATTGCGGTGTACTGATAATATTTTTCAATACCGATAATGCAAGAAGTCGGAACAACTTTAACATCAATTTGAACACGCTGACCGAAATAAAACATTGTTTCGTATTTCTTTGGCTTTATCTTCGGATTTGGTAGCTTTACAGTAATAGCGTTAAGCTTTCTGAGCTGTCTGTAAAGGCTTGTGATAGAACGATTGTAGCCTGCTTGTACAAGCTTAACATAGAGCATTACAAGCCCTGTGTGCTTGTTTCTGCGGTGATAACTCTTAATGAGTTTTATTTCACTTTCTGTATGAGCAGTAGGAAAAGAGTTAGGGCGGTGAGAACGATTAAGCAGGCTCTTTGTAGTGCCGTTATAGCGGTTTTTCCAACGATAGACATATTGTCTATTTGTATTGTACTTGATAGCGGTTTTTGTAACTCCGTACTTAAGAGCATATTTCACAAGGCTTTCACGATACTTTGCAAGCTGATTCGAAGTTTTCATTTTCAATCGTCCTTTCGTCATAACCATAGGTAAAGAGGGGGAATCTTGAACGGCGTTCCCCTCTTGCGAATCATTGAAATCATTGAAATGTTGAAAACCTGTAAGCTGTTGTTTCCAACATTCCAACAATTCCAACAATCCGCAATTCACCCCCAGCCGTTCGCATGATAGATTTCACATAGATAATATCTATAAAATCGGTGTAAGAGGTAAACTTTCATAGTCAAACATTTCAAAAGATGCAGTTTCATCATCAAAATCTCCAACAGCAATATATTCACCATTTTCACCAGTAATATGATGTTCATCACAATATCTTCTGCACTCTCCAATAGTTTCGCCGAAGAATATTTCATTACCATACTCATCAACAACTAATGCAACTTCTCTCATTTTTATTTACCTCGTTTCTCTATTTGTTTTATCAATGCCATTATAACACGTATATACGTATATTACAATAGGCAAATTACACGAATATACGTATAATAATTTGTGTAAAATATACGTATTGACGTATTTGCGAAAATGTGATATACTAAAGCAAAGGAGTGATTTTAATGTCAAAAGTAAAATTTACAACAACGATTGACCAAGACATTCTTGAAAAAGCTAAGATACAAGCAATCAAGGAGAAAACAAGCGTAGCAAAAATCATTGAGAAATTGCTGACAGAATATTTAAGCAACAAGAGTGAGGGATAGAAAATGAGTGAGATAATCAATTCAAGTGAGGCATTGACAACAATGCTGTTAGGTTTTGCGATAGTAAGCATAATAATCAACCTAGTGCTATTTATAGCAATAGTATGCACAGCAATTAACACGAGCAAGACAAATAAGGAATTGCAGGAGATAAAGCAAATACTTATTGATGAAAAATACAACAATGTTCAATAGCATAGAACACCGCTGAGAGCCTAAAGGCAACCTCAGCGGTGTTTTTTTACCATTTGCTTTGCTTACGCATACGCTTATTCTGTTTGCGGTCAAGGGGTATATTATTGCTCTCACTATCACGATTACGCAATATTTCTTCATCAGATATGTAATCCTTGTTAAGCATATTCGTTACAAGTTCCGAAGTATCGTAAAGCTTGCGGTACTGGTTACGTTGCAAATGTGTGACCGTGGACGAACACACAGGCGTATATGAATGATTTTCAGAGTACATTTCATATTCCTCTATATCGTACTTATAGCCTGTCATAAGCCGTGTAAAAGGGTGTCTGAAATGTGTTCGGCAGGCGGTAACATCAGCGGTTATATCACGTATCTGCTTGTCTAAGAGGTTAAACCGCTGAACTGTGGCAAGTATCATCATACGGCGCTTTCTGCATTGACACAAATGCTGATAAAGGCTTTTCGGAACACTGTTGCGACCGCCCGAAAAATCTCGGCTGTTGAAGATTGTTCCTATCTCGTCTATCAAGACTAAAGTATTTTTCGGGGCGTTTAAAATATCCTGCGGAGAGTTTAGCGGATAAATCTTTGTATATTCGGGAAAGCCCGAAAGCTTGATATTTGTGACAATATGTAGTTGCGGATACTTACAACAGAGCTTGTACGCTTCCGTCACCATAAGAGAGGTTTTACCTGCACCAAATTTGCCGACGTATAAATGTATGCCCCAACCTTGAAAAAGCTGTTTCCAGTTAAAATAAAGGGCTGTAGCCTTATCGTAGGCTACATAAGCCGTGAGGGCAGGCAGACGGACGAAATAATCTAAAATAACCATTAATCATCATCACCTTTCCAAAAAAGAAAAAATATAAGCCAAGGGATACCAAAACCTAGAATAAAGGCTGTCAACATACTACCACCTCCGAGGGTTGAAAAATCTAATCATTGCGTTATACAACATCTTCCACAGCAGATAAAGCATTATGCAGGCGAATATAAATTCAATACATAATACACCGAACTGTTTCCAAGTTGTTATAGTGTCAATAGCGGACAAATCACAGCCTAAGAGTTTAAGAAGTTGGTAACAAGAATTTTGAACATCATACAGCATTATTATCACCGCCCTTTTCAAGTTCCTGTTGGTCTACATACCGCTCTATAAGCTTTTGGCGTGGCAGGCTCATTTGTGTATCAAGCTTAAAGCGCTTGATGTCAGAAATAAACACAACCACACCACAGAGGGCAGAGAAAAAAAGGACAACAAAAAGTATCATCACAAAGAGTTTGAGTATAGCTAACATATCAATATCCTTTCTTGTTGTAATGCCATAGGATAAGCATTATTATGAAACATAAAAATAAATATACTGAGAGGTCTAACATATTAATCACCATTAAGCAAATAATGTAACAAAGCGATAGAGCAGGAGATAACAAAAAGACCAATAAACATAGCACCAAGAGTGAAACTATACTGACCAAAACGAAGTTGAAGTCCGAACATATTCCATATAGCACCGAAAACAGCTTTCATTGTATCAAAGAAGTTCATAAATAGCCCCCTTATTTTATAGCCCACTTAACAACACAAATAGCAAGCATAATAGTGAAGAACGCAATAAGCACAGTAATAAAGATAGACGGCATAAGACCAATACTTGCGGACATAAACTTAAAGAAATCTGATGTACTGTCAAATATAGATGATATGTCAGAAAGGTCAAAGCTAAATGAGCCGAATTTTTCATCATAAGTCTTATTTCTTATGTATTCGTCAAAATCTTCTTTTGTGTCAAAGTCTGTGCCGTTTTCAAGTCCGTCATAGTCAGTAATCTTGCTAGGTGGAAAAGGATCATCAAGCATATCTGAAATAGGCTTATCCGTAGGGTATTCAACGCCGTTTATCTCTAATGGTTTATAATCGGGATAATCTTTGAATGAAAAGCCGTCAGAAACAACGGTGTAAAAATCGTAACCATTACCGCCATACAAGCCATTTATCTTGCTTGCTACGGCGTTGTCGGGTAGCTCTTTGTAAAAGGTCTTAAACTCTGCATTATTGGCGTAAAAGTCCTTTGCGTAACCCTCGGCACCTGTTTCATACAGATAACGTTTACCAACAACCACGATATACAAGATATCCTGTTCACCGAGTTTGTCAGAGCATTTGATATTTTCAAGATTTATCGTGTGCGTGTTAGTCATATTCGCACCATTGGCAATAGGCAGACCGAAAAGCGGTGTAACACCATTGCAGAAAGCCGAATTTGCAACGCCGTCAGCATTTTCAGAGGTCATTTCACCAACGTTACTTGAAGATGTATCAGTGGACGAACTGTCGGGTGTACTAACAGTATCATACTTTAAATCTGTTGTTGTATTGGGTTTTGTTTTTCCGTAAGCTGTTGTAAGTACGTATTTTGACTTATCAAGAAAAGTATAAATCGCTCCGTCCATAGCTTTTTTAGTGCCGAAAATATTCGGATCATACGGCGTTATGAACAATACATACTGATATGTATATTGCGTTGCTTTCGGGTCCTTATCAAGAGCCTTTTGCATAGCCTGTTTGTATTCATCAGTAAGCTTGACAGTAACATCAATATTGTTGTTTGTTATGGTTTCGCCGTCATTTTTTGCACCTGGAGCGGACAATGTTCCCGAACGTGACATACCTGTTGTGAGTTTTCGGGAATACTGAACGGAAAAGGGAACAATAGGAGCGTTAGGGTCAGAAGGTGTTACATCTTCGCCGTTGTTGGTAATTTTCATATTTGTATCAATTATATGCCATGAATACTTTGAGGAACTGTCATCAATAAAAAATTCTTGATTTCCATCGAAAGTTGTAGATGTTGATTGAGATATAGAAATAGTATATCTATCATAATCGTCCCACTTTGAATAGTCATATTTATACATATCACAATAAATATCAGGTACATAATGTTCAAACGAATATTTGCCATTAGTAAGATTGATAGAATTATTTGGAAACGAAATTAATTTAACATTGATAGCATAATCATTAGGATAAGACCAAACAGCAATGTAATTTTTATTATCCAATGTTCCGCCTTTGGCAATAATCTGTTGTTTCATATATGAAACAGCATGAATAATACCAGTGTCTTGTGTAATGCCACCCTGATTTATATCAGTAGCAAACGCAGGAACGGCAGACAATACACAGCATATCATACACAGCATAGCGGACAAAACAGCGGTGAACCGCCGTAGTTTAGTTTTCATATGTTGTTTTCTCCTTTCGTAAAAAAAAAGAGGGCGGAGCAGATGCTCCGCCCCAAGCGGTTGTACACGAAAATTAAGCTTTACCCTTTGTAAGCTTTCTTACAACACCGATACCAACACCGAGAAGTGAGGCACCGACAAAAGCCATTACAAGCGGATTGCCTGTCATTGTTGTCCAAACCTGGCTTACAACTGATGTAATTGTGCTGATACCGCTTGTAATTGCGACATCATCAGCAAGAAGTGAAGCACCCATTGAATATTTCTCCTTTCATTGATTAAAGTATATCAATACCTACAACAACAGCCTTATCCTGTCCGCCGTAAGTTCTGATTTCATAGTTGACTTTGATTGACGTGTCAATAAGTGCGGAACTGTCGGGAAAAGTGTCCTGCAATATCTTTGTAGGAACTTTCACAGCCTGCACGGCATATCCTGTTACGCCATTTTCTTCTTTAAGGCAAAACAGCGTGTAGTTATCCCACGGCTTGCCGTTTTTAAGCGTTCCAGAGTTTTTCTTAAAACCTTTGATTATGTACATAAACGTACACTCCTTTCATTTACTGTACAATTATTTGTACTCTTTGCTATGCTTAGATATTAACACACATCACGCGAAATGTCAATACAAATCAAGATTTTTCGTATGTTTATATTTTTGTAGGGTGTTTTTTTGTACACATTGTACAACTAGCACGATTGTATTTTCTTTTTGAAATAAAGAGCCTTTTTCCTGCACTCATATTCACCGCTAAGAAAATACTTAGCCATATGAATATTATAGCTGTCAAGATACGGCTTAAGGAATTGGTGGGAAAGCACAAACCTTTCAAGGCTGTCTGCCTCATAACGGAACATTTTCGGATTGTCATAGTTTTTCATTTTCATTCGTCCTTTCGTTATGGTTGTAAGTTTTCATCTTTATCAAGATTATACTTCAATTTATATGATTTGAGGTCAATTTCCTCAAAAATCATGCCGTCTTTATATGTAACAATCTTGTCAATACGTCTAACAAAGGCGTTCCACGTTTCATAATACTTGTGCTGAATAGCGGTGTACTGTTCTTCAAAATTCCAATTTGATATGATGTACACCTTTGTAAAACAAGCTATCCTATTCATATATCTTGCAGGAAGTTCAAGAGGGTAACCGTCAAGGTAGTTAAGCATATTATCAATAGGCAGGCTGTTTCTGAACTCCTCAAAGACAATAACGTCCTGCCCGTGGTAACTGTCAAAAGGGTGTTTGTAGTCGGTGATACGATAAACTTTATCATAGCCGTATTGCTCCATAACACTTCTTGTTTTACCTGTTCCCGATTGTCCACAGATATATGTGACCTGAACATCACGGAACACATTTCGCCATTTATCAAAGACGTATAAATCACGGACTTTTTGCAGGCGGTCAATTTGATTCCAAAGTTGCGGAAATTCTTCAAGAAGTCGGATATCGTCAGCACCTTCTTTTATACGTTGTAGGATATCCTCATTTGTAAGTTGCTTACCGCCTTTTGTTACACGCAGTTCGCCCCACTCATGAACCTCGCCAATGCGAGTATCTGACTTCTTGCAATAGTCACTTGCTTGCTGTGCTGTGCCGTTGGCGAACTCTCCGTGAAAAAACTGTGGTGGAAACATATTCTGCAAGGTTGTACCACGCTTGCGGTTTTTAAATTGGATAAAGCCTTGAATATGTTCGGTATTCTCGTTGTGACCTCGTTCACGCTGAAAGACGTAATAGTTTACTTCCTCATACTGCATAATGAATTTTATCACCTTTTCATCAGTATCAAACGTGAGGTCTTTAAATTTATCCTTTTCTCCACAGGTCTTGACCTTTGACGGATTATTTATTGTAAAACACCAATTACAAGATTGTTTCGGCATTATTTTTCACCTCTGTGCGATTATATTTGTGCGTGTGCGATTGTTATTGCATATGACCGCACAGCCGTAAACGGCGTGTTTACTTGCCTTACTGCCTGCTTGTGCGCTTGTGCGACAGGGGGTAAAGGGTAATACTAACCTTTACCCCCTGCATACCTACTTCCGATTTTTCAAGATTTAGGCATAAAAAAAAGATGTGATACGTTTCGTAACACAACTATTGTAAACCTACAACCTGTTTGGCTCTTCGCTCCCAAAACGCTTGACAAGAAGCCTGAAAAGATTTATAATTAAAAAGAATGTACGAAATGAAATGAGGATATCAATGACTGAGAATTTTTCGGAAATAATAAATGAGGAAACCGCTTCGCAGAAGCTGCTCCAATGGTCTGGTGAATACGAAAGAACTTGCGGTCACAAGCCGCTTGCCCTTATCCATTCATACGGCTGTCAGCAAAACGTCAGCGACGGTGAGAAAATAAAAGGTATGCTCTCAAAGGTGGGCTATGAGTTCACGTCCGACGTGAACGAGGCTCAGCTTATATTGTATAACACCTGCGCTGTTAGAGAAAATGCCGAGGACAAGGTGTTCGGCAAACTTGGCGACCTTAAACATCTCAAAGAAAACAATCCCGAGCTTATCATAGGTATCTGCGGCTGTATGGCTCAGCAGAAGCACGTTGCCGAGAAAATAAAAAAGACCTACCGTCAGGTGGACTTGGTTTTCGGAACTTTTGCATACAACGATATGTACAATATGCTGTGGGAGATAATATCAAAGCATGACAGGATTTTCAATCTGTCAGAAAATCATGTTGACATAAACGAGGATTTCTTGCAGCTCCGTGACGATAAGATAAGAGCGTTCGTGCCTATCATGTATGGCTGCAACAATTTCTGCACCTATTGCATAGTGCCTTACGTCAGGGGCAGAGAGCGCAGCAGAAAGCCTGAGTCCGTTATCGCAGAGGTAAAAGCACTTGTGAAAAACGGCTACAAGGAGATAACCCTGCTTGGTCAGAACGTTAATTCATACAGTTATGGTTTTCCTGAGCTTTTAAGAGAGCTTGACAAGATAGAGGGCGATTTCCGCATAAGATTTATGTCAAGCCACCCAAAGGACGCAAGCCATGAGCTTATTGACGCTATACTTGAATGCAAAAAGGTGTGCAAGCATTTGCATCTTCCTGTGCAGGCAGGCTCAGACAGGATACTAAAGCTTATGAATCGCCGCTATACCACGGCGGATTATCTGAAAATAATCGACTATGCCAGAAGCAAAGACCCTGAGTTTTCATTCACAACAGACCTTATCGTTGGCTTTCCAAGTGAAACATACGAGGAGTTCTGCGAAACCAAGGAGCTTATCAAAAAGGTAAAGTACGATAATATCTATTCTTTTGTGTATTCAAGACGAAGCGGCACAAAGGCTGCCGAAATGGAGGATCACATCTCAGACAAGCAGAAGGGTCTGTGGCTGAGAGAACTGCTTTTGGAGCAGAGAGAGGTGTCAACAGCGTGGCTTTCTAGATTTGTGGGAAGAACTGTAACCGTGCTGCCAACAGGCGAAGGCAGAACTGGCGCTGATTATCTCACAGGCAAGAGCGACGAGGATATGATCGTCGAGGTGAAAGCGGATAAAAAATATATCGGTAAATTCATTCAGGTTCGCATAACAAAAGCAATGAACTGGGCTTTGAGAGGCGAGCTTGTTGAAGATAAATAACAGCGAAAGCTGAATAATATTTAAAGGAGAATTACCATGGATGTAATTGAAATGACAAGAAAGCTTGGACAGGCTATTCAGGAAGACGAGAGATACAAGGCTTATATGGAGGCTTGTTCTATCAATGATACAGATGTTGAGATACAGAACAAAATAGGCGAGTTCAATCAGCTCCGTTCACAGCTCAGCGTTGAGATGCAGAAGCCTGATAAGGACGGCGAGAAGATGACAGCACTTGATACTCAGATCAGAGAGCTTTATGACGAGATCATGGCTATGCCTAAGATGATCGCATTTAACGAAGCTAAAGAAGTTATGGATAAGCTTCTCGGCTCAGTAAACTATATCATCTCAATGGCTGCAAATGGCGAAGACCCAATGACTTGCCCAGAGGAAGCTCCTCATAGCTGTTCAGGAAGCTGCGCATCATGCGGCGGCTGTCACTAAGACAGTATCAAAAAACGAATAACAGTCAGGGGGAGCTTATCCCCCGTCTGCCCGAATCCGAAGATACCTTCGGACTGGGGCGGATAATTTCTATGGCGATATGACACCAAAAGTGTTCGTATCGAAAAAACAAGTAGGGGCGAACAGTGTTCGCCCGCATTTTGAAAGCATGAGAATATTGCGGTATGATAAATTTATGAAACGGAGTGAGTTTGAGTGGAAACCAAAGATATAGATTTTTCAAAGCTGTCACCAATGATGAAGCAGTATTTTGAAGTAAAGAACAAATATAAAAACCATATACTGTTCTACAGACTGGGAGATTTTTATGAAATGTTCTTTGATGACGCTATCATTGCGTCAAGAGAGCTTGAACTTACTTTGACAGGCCGTGACTGTGGACTTGAGGAAAGAGCGCCTATGTGCGGTGTGCCTCACCACGCCTGTGACGTTTATCTGAAAAAGCTTATTGAAAAAGGCTACAATGTGGCTATCTGTGAGCAGACCATGGACCCTGCCATGTGCAAGGGCATAGTGCCGAGAGAGGTCATAAGAGTAGTTACACCGGGTACGCTCATCGAAAGCAGTATGCTTGATGAAACGTCCAACAACTATATCTGTGCATTTTATATGAGAGCCAAGGAAAGCGCATTGTGCCTTGCGGATATTTCCACAGGCGAGGTGCATCTGTTTGAGTTCGAGGGCAAGGAAATGACAAGCTCGGCTATAAATGAGCTGTCGAGATTTTCCCCTGCGGAGATTCTTATAAATGATTCTTTTCTTTCAAATAAAGAGCTTTCAAGCTTCATAAGAGAAAAGCTCAAGACCAGCGTTCAGCTTTTGGAGGAGAACGATTTTTCCCCTGAGATACATACAGAAGAGGTGCTGAAACAGTTTTCCACAAACAGCCTTGAATCTATCGGCGTTAAGCCTGACACAGTTGCAGCATTTGCGGTGTGCGGACTTTTTGCATACATACACGATACACAGAAAGCATTGGTGGGCAGATTTTCCGAGATAATAAAGCATGACGCCGACCCTATCATGACTATCGGCTTCACTGCAAGAAGAAATCTGGAGCTTACAGAAACTCTCAGAAATAAAGAGAAAAAAGGCTCGCTCCTATGGGTGCTTGACCATACCAAAACTTCCATGGGCAAGCGTATGCTAAAATCCTTCCTTGAACAGCCCCTTGTCAATCCTGCAAAGATAATCGACAGACTTGACGCTGTTGAACAGCTCACAATGAAGCCGGTTGAACTTGGAGAGCTAAAAGAGATACTGGGAGGAGTCTATGACCTTGAAAGACTCATGACAAGGGTAATGTATAAGACCGCTACCCCTAGAGATCTTAAATCATTGTCGCTGACAGCACTTAAACTCCCTGAGATAAAGGAGCTTCTCAAAGGTTTTGATTCAAAGCTTCTTGCAAACTGCAACAATAAAATATCCACCCTTGAAGCTATCTCAAACCTTGTTGAGAACGCCATTGTTGACGAACCGCCTGTTAATGTCAAGGACGGCAACGTTATCAAAGACGGCTTCAACGAACAGCTTGACGGACTGAGAAATATAATCTCAGGAGGCAAGGGTATAATTGATGATATCGCGGAGCGTGAAAGAGAAAAAACGGGTATCAAAAATCTGAAGATAGGCTATAACCGAGTTTTCGGATATTATATCGAGGTAACAAAGTCTTACTATGACCTTGTGCCTGACAACTATATAAGAAAACAGACCCTTGCCAACTGCGAGAGATTTATTACCGACGAGCTTAAAGTCGCAGAGAACACTATCCTCGGTGCAAGCGATAAGATAGTTACTCTTGAGCAGGAAATATTTGCGGAGATAAGAGATTTTGCAGCCACACAGCTTAGACTTGTGCAGGAAACTGCCACAGCAGTGGCTCAGATAGACGTGCTTTGCTCGTTTGCAACTGCGGCGGTGAACAATAACTATACAAAGCCTGAGATAGCCATTGACGGCATTATAGATATCAAAAACGGCAGACACCCCGTTGTTGAGCTTATGCAGAAAGACGAGGTTTTCGTGCCTAACGACACATATCTTGATCTTACAAGCAACAGAATGGCAGTCATCACAGGTCCGAATATGTCAGGTAAATCAACTTATATGCGTCAGGTTGCTCTTATCACCCTTATGGCGCAGATAGGCTGTTTTGTGCCTGCGGACTATGCAAAAATATCTGTGGTCGACCAGATATTCACAAGAATAGGCGCTTCTGACGATCTTACAGCAGGTCAGTCTACCTTCATGGTGGAAATGAGCGAGGTTGCAGATATCGTAAAGCACGCCACCAAGAACAGCCTTGTTATCCTTGACGAGGTGGGCAGAGGTACTTCAACCTTTGACGGAATTTCCATTGCAAGGGCAGTGTCGGAGTATATCTCCACCAACAGATCAATGGGCTGTAAGACCCTGTTTGCAACACACTATCATGAGCTTATAAGCCTTGAAAAAGAGCTTGACGGCGTGAGAAATTTCTCTGTTGCAGTAAAGCGTCAGGGGGATAGTATCAAGTTCCTTAGAAAGATAGTTCCGGGCGGAGTTGACGAAAGCTACGGCATAGAAGTTGCAAAGCTTGCGGGTCTGCCAAACAAGATAATAAACAGAGCCAAAGAGCTCCTCGAACAGCTTGAAACGGAAAACAAAAAGGCAAGACTTGCCGCTGAGCAAATGGAAAGCGACCAGATATCCTTTGACAAAATAAGCGACAGCATCGTTACCGACAGACTTAGAAAAACCAACATAGACGAAATGACCGACAGCGAGCTTAGAGATTTTGTGAAAGATTTGCTGAGATATGTTTAGGTGAGCGTTATGAAAAAGTGGTATGACGAGGAGTACGAGTTTGAAATAGAGGTCACTGGATTTCTCCATGGCGACCATACTGAAAGATATTGCCGAAACGGCGAGGAGATAGGGGATAAATATTTCTGTACCTATGGCTGTTCTGTGAATAAGAACGGCTATGGCATTTGCAGTAAAACAATGATGATGCTTTATCCCATTATGGAAGCTGTCCGCAGCGGCGGCGATATGACAAAGATAGGCGGCGACAGCAAATATACAAAAACTATCGTCTGTCCTGACGGCTGTGTCATGTTCCGCTTGACAGCAAAGCCAACAGGCAAGGAGAATTTTCATACAGGCGGCTTTTGGAAAGAGCCATAGAAAAGGATAGAAAAATGTCAGAAATAAAAGTTCTGAGCAAGGAAGTTTCCGAGCTTATTGCGGCAGGCGAGGTAATAGACAGACCTGCTTCAATAATAAAGGAGCTTCTTGAAAACGCAATAGACGCAGGTGCGAACGTCATAACAGTTGAGATAAAAAACGGTGGCCGCACCTATATAAGAGTGACGGATAACGGCAAGGGTATCTCAAAAGATGATCTGCCTATAGCCTTTCTTCGTCATGCAACAAGTAAGATATCAGTAAAAAATGACCTTGACAGTATTATGACCCTCGGCTTCAGAGGTGAAGCACTTGCTTCTATCTGTGCAGTTTCCAAGGTAGACGTGCTTACGAAACGTCCCGAGGAGGATTACGGCACGCATTATGTTATCGAGGGCGCAGTGGAAAAGACCTGCGAGGAGTGCGGCTGTCCTGACGGCACAACTTTCGTTGTCAGGGATATTTTCTATAATGTTCCTGCAAGACTAAAGTTTCTGAAAAAGGACGTTTCAGAGGGCAATTTTGCCGCAGACCTTGTTACAAAGCTTACCCTTTCACACCCTGAGATATCATTCAAGTTCATCAGGGATAATAAAGTTGAGATATTGACAGCAGGGGACGGCAAGATATATTCCGCAGTTTATTCAGTTTATGGCAGAGATTTTGCAAACTCCATGCTTGAAGTTGACTATACATGGCAGGGTATGCACATAACAGGCTTCACTGTGAAGCCACTGTCTGCAAAGCCTAACAGACGTTTTCAGAATTTCTTTGTGAACAAAAGATATGTGAAATCAAGGGCTTGTGCGGCGGCACTTGAAGAAGCCTACAGAAATCTTCTTATGACGGGAAAATTCCCGGCTTGCGTGCTTTATATAGATATCCCACCCAATACCATAGATGTGAACGTCCACCCTACTAAAATAGAAGTGCGTTTTTCAGACGAAAAGCTTATGCACGAGGCTGTGTTCTTTGCGGTGAAAAATTCCCTTATGAAGAATGACAGACCTAATGAGATGCACCTTGAAAACAAGCGTAATTTCACCGACAGAGAGCTTTTTGATATACCTAAAAAAGATAACAGCGTTCAGCTTAAATTCGCCATGGAGGATAATAGTCAAAAGCCTGCTGCCTCAAAGGCTGAGATACCTGCCCCAAAGCCGCAGACGGATAAAGTGTACGACAATTCGTACAGCTATCAAAAGCCTGCACCAACGCTTAAAACTGTGGAGAGCAGGAGCATTACGCCTGAGGAGAAAGAAAAACTCAGCGGCAGTGACGATATGTTTCTTGCAAGCCTTGAACAGCCTGCAAAGAGAGAAACAGCTATCACAGAGCTTTCAGGCCCTGAGCCGAAGCCCCATAAGGTGACAGTGGAGGAGATAAACAAGGCGATAAGCGAGATACCTCTTCCTGACGAGCCTGAGGAGCAGAGCGGAGAAGCTTTCAAGTTTATCGACGCTCAAAGCTTCACAAAGAAAAAGCCTGTTTCCGTTATCGTGGAGGAGAAAGAACCTGAAAAGCCAAAGCCTGTTGTGGTGGGCGAGCTTTTCAAGACCTATGTTGTGGCACAGGTGGGCGACGAGATGATACTTATGGATAAGCATGCCGCCCATGAGAGATATATTTTCGAGAGGATAAAAAGCGATGCCGAACAGCTTGAAACGCAAATGTTCCTAGAGCCTATCATGGTATTGCTTTCCTATGACGAGTATGACGCTCTCACCGCAAACCTCGATAAGGTGTCACAGCTTGGCTTTGAGATAGAGCCTGACGTTGCGCCAACTGTTGCAGTAAAGGGCGTGCCTATCATTCTTGGCGACGATAACCCTGCGGATATAATCAGCGAACTTGCAAAGAATTTTATCGAGAATAAACTCAATCCGCAAATAGAGCTTTTTGACGACCTCTACCATTCTATCGCCTGCAAAGCGGCAATAAAGGCGAACGATACCAATAGCGGAATAGAATTGCAGGCGCTCGTGAACGCCGTTTATGGTCAGGAAAATATCAGATATTGCCCTCATGGCAGACCTGTTATGATAACCCTCACCAAAAGAGATATCGAAAAGCAGTTCAGACGAGTTCTATAAAAATGCAGGAGGCGAAAGCTATGGAAAATAAAATACCTCTCCTTGTCATTGCAGGGCCTACCGCCAGTGGAAAGACCGCTTGCGCAGTGGAGCTTGCAAAGATATATGACGGTGAGATAGTTTCCGCAGACTCTATGCAGATATATAAGGGTCTGAGCATCGCCACTGCAAAGCCTACCAAAGAGGAAATGCAGGGCGTGCCACATTATCTTATAGATTTTCTCGAGCCTGAGCAGGCTTTTTCCGTGGCAGATTATGTGAAGCTCGCAGGTGAGCGTATCAGAGAGATACACAGCCGTGGCAAAGTTCCTATTCTCTGCGGGGGAACAGGACTATATATAAGCTCACTTGTGAACAACGTAATCTTTGACGATACCGAAACGGACGGCTTAGTCAGAAAACGTCTTGAGGAGGAAGCCAAGACGCTGGGCGGTCACGCTTTGTGGGAAAGGCTCAGAGAGGTCGATCCCGAAACTGCGGAGAAAGTCCATGAGAACAACCTGCCAAGGGTCATACGAGGACTTGAAGTCTTTGAAACTACAGGTATACCGCTTTCACAGCATAAGGTGAACAGCCGTCGTGAACAGTCGCCATATAATGCCTGCATCATAGGTCTGACGGCATCTGACAGACAGTATCTCTATGACCGTATAAACCGCCGTGTTGATGTAATGGTGGAAAACGGGCTTATAGAGGAGTGCAGAGCTTTTTATGACAGCTTTACCCCTGCTACAGCTTATCAGGCGATAGGCTATAAGGAGCTCGTGCCGTATTTTGAAGGCAAAGCTGAGCTTTGTGAATGCCTCGACAAAATCAAACAGGAAAGCCGTCATTATGCCAAAAGACAGCTTACTTGGTTTAGACGAGTTGACGGAATTCAGTGGGTGGAAACAGATAAATTTGATAGTTTTCAAAAAATTATAGAAAATATCAAAAATATTATAGCCAAATCGGAAATTATGTGATATAATATAATTTGAAAGATTTTATAGTAAAAAAAGCAATACATTGCTGTAAAAATTTTTAGGAGTGTTATTTATGAATAAGAATCTTAATCTTCAGGACGTTATACTCAACCAGATCAGAAAAGACAAGATAGCGTCTACTTTTATCCTTATGAACGGCTACCAGTTCAAAGGCGTTGTAAAGGGCTTTGACAGCTATGTTGTAGTTCTCGATTGCGAGGGCAAGCAGAACATAGTTTATAAGCATGCTATCTCAACTATCGTTCCGTCAAGATATATCAACGTTCTTGACGCCGCAGGCAATTCAGATATTTAAGAGGGCAGTAAAAAATGAATTCTCTGACCGTTAAAATACTTACCGGTCTGCTTTCTGTGCTGATAATCACAACTATCGGCAGTCAGATATACAGTGCACTTACAGAGCGTCATGACACCGAGGAAGCTGTGCTTGTTACAATCAATGAGGATATTGCTTTTAAGGGCGTTATAATCAGAGATGAAAAGGTGGTCACCTATGACGGCGGCGGAGTTTTGGATTATACCTATTCCGACGGCAGTAAAATATCTGTTGGCAATACCATAGCGTCAGTTTATTCTTCTGAGGACGCTGTTACAGCGAAAAACAAGATAAAGATACTTGAAAGCGAGATAGCCGCCCTTGAAAGAGCACAAAATCCGGGTACAACGAATTATGTTCAGCCTGAAACGCTCAAAAGCAAGATAGATAAGGAATATAAGGAGCTTCTCTCATATTCTTCCCAGGATAATTTCTCTGAGTTTGCAAAAACAAGAGAGGATATGTCCCTTGTGATGAATATTTATAATATCGTCACAAAGACCGAGAAGAGCTATGACGAAAGGATAAGCCAGCTTCAGGCGAAAGTCAAGGAGCTGGAGGAACAGACCTCAGGTTCAGGAAAAACGATCACTGCTGACGAAACAGGCTATTTTGTTTCCTATGCAGACGGCTATGAGAGCGAGCTTACTATGGAGAACGCTTCCCAGCTCACTGACAAGGATATCCAAAAGGTCATCGACCAGCCTAGTAAGGACGCACCGAACGCCATTGGCAAAATGTTTTCCGACTATTCATGCAGGATAGCAGGGATCATGGAAAACGATAAAAGGATAACAGAGGGCGCATGGCTTAGAATGACGCTCAGTACCACAAAAAACATCTATGACGTTAAGGTGGAGTCTGTTAAGCCTTGTGAGGACGATGAGAACAAAGTGGTCGTCGTGCTTTCCTGTGACAGACTTGACGAAGCTCTTGTTGAGTCAAGAGTGCAATCTGCGGAGCTTATCTTCGACGAGTATCAGGGCCTTAAAGTTCCAAGAAGTGCGATACGTTTTCAGGGCGATCAGAAGGGCGTTTATGTGATACTCGGCAAGGACGTTACCTTTAAGAAGATCAATGTTATTTATGAGGGCGATGATTATGTGCTCTCTGAAAATACCTCAAACGAGGATTATCTGCTGCTTTACGATCAAATTTTGTTAGAGGTGGTATCAGATGAAGATGTGCAGCAAAGTAGATCAGACAGCAACGCTGTCACCTCAGGATAATTATTTTCCGGAGGTTCTTGAAAACTGTAAGGAAATATGTTATAATGTAGAGAACGCCAAAGCAAAATGGCGTAAGCCTGACGAAGAAGTCAGGATAATGGCTGTCACAAAGACAGTGCCGCCTGAAAAGGTGAATTTCGCTGTGGCTCAGGGCTTTAAGCTGCTGGGCGAAAACAGGGTGCAGGAGTTTCTTTCCAAGAAGGAAGCTTACGATAAAAGTGCAGAAGTGCAGTTTATCGGACATTTGCAGACCAATAAGGTGAAATATATAATCAATGATGTTACTCTGATACAGTCTGTCGATAACCTGAAGCTTGCTCATGAGATAAGCAGGCTTGCAGTGAAGAATAATAAAACTATGAACGTCCTTGTGGAAATAAATATAGGCGACGAGGCTACTAAAAGCGGCGTTTCCGCTGAAATGGCTGAGGAACTTGTAAGACAGACCGCACAGTTGCCTAACGTTTCTGTTAAGGGTCTTATGGCTATCCCTCCTGTTGGCTCAGGGGAGGACGTTTTTGAAAAAATGCACGGTATCTTTCTTAGTGTAAAGGAAAAGGATATACCGAACGTGTCTATGGATATTCTCTCAATGGGAATGTCTGGGGACTATGAGCTTGCCATAAAGCATGGCTCAAATTTGGTGAGGATCGGAACAAAGCTTTTCGGAGCTAGAAAATATTTGGAGGATTAAAAATGGGTGCAATGCAGAAATTAAAAAATCTCTTTGTAGGCGAAGATGAACTTGAGCAGGAGGACGCAATGTATCAGCAGCCGATGTATGAGAATAAAACAGAATACAACGAAGCACCAAAGAACACAGGTGCATATGGCAATAACGCACGTCCGGTAAGAATGGAGCAAACCACGACTTTGCAGATAGTTCTTGCAAGACCAAACGATTTTTCAGAGGTCAAGTCTATCGGCGGCGATATAAATGAGGGAAAGACAGTGCTCCTTAACCTTGAAACAGTCAAGAGCGAGGATGCAAAGAGAATACTTGACTTTATCTCAGGCGTTGCGTATGCAAATGGTGCAGACATCAAGATGATGGCTCAGAAAACTTTCGCTATCATGCCTAGAAACGTTGGCTTCTCAGGAGTTGACCTTATGAGTGAGCTTGAAAATAACGGCTATAGCTTCTAAAAATGGCTCGTGCTAAATATCAGTTTTTGCCCGACCTGTCTGAGGACGATATCCGTCTGTTAGACAGAGTGTCCGATTGGATAATGGCGGCTGATGAAAAGTATATAACAAAGTTTTCTGCGTTTCTCGATGAAAGGCAGTGTCTGCTGTGTGAAAAACTCATGGCGTCTGTGAAATATGAGAATTATAGGCTTTGGGGCGGATATGAAAACGCCGCAAGGCGTATGTTGTGTGTCTATCCTGAATATGGCGAGGCAGAAAGTGAGGATTTTCCTATCACCGCAATTACACTGCTGTATCGCAAAGAGGATAAAATAACTCACAGAGATATCCTAGGCTCGCTTATGGGACTAAGAATAAAAAGAGACAGCGTTGGCGACATTCTTGTGGGAGAGGGAAAGTCAGCGGTGTTCCTGCGTTCTTCTGTGGCAGGCGAGGTTACAAGCGCCCTGACGAAGGTCGGCAGAGCAGGAGTAAAGCTACAGGAGGGCTATGACGGCAGTATACATATTGAGCAGAAAACTCAGGAAATAAGCGGTACTGTGGCTTCCATGCGTGCAGATTGTATCTTAAGTCTTGCAGCAAGGATATCACGAGAAAAGTCAGCACAGCTTATAAAAAACGTGGGCATCGAAATAGACCATATGCCGAAAAATTCGCCGAAAATACCTCTTGAAGAGGGCTGTACATTTTCAGTGAGAGGATACGGAAAATTCAAGCTGCTTTCAGTTGACGGCACAACTAAAAAAGACAGAATACATATAACTTTAAATAAATTTGTGTAAAGATCACGGAGGTCCTAGTATGTTAAATCCAAATAATATTAAAGGAAAAACTTTTGATACCGAGAAAAACGGTTATTCAAAAGAAGACGTAAAAGAATTTCTCGGGCAGGTAGCCGAGGATTATGCCGAAGTCGTAAAGGCAAATCAGGATACCGAAGCTAAGATAATCAAGCTCGTTGAGAAGATAAACGAGTACAGAGAGGACGAGGAAGCTATCCAGCAGGCTCTTGTCGTGGCTCAGAAAGAGTCAAATAAGATACTTACTGAGGCCAAAACTCAGGCTCACGATATGATCGAATCTGCCAAAACAGAGCAGGTAAGACTCGCAGAGCAGAGTGCCTCTGAGTGTGAGAGAATAGTTAAGGAACATAAGGAAAAGTGCGCTGAGCTTATCAGAACTAATACCGAGATAACAGAAAAGAAGATAAATGAAGTAAGAGCCGCTTATGACGAGGAGCTTGCTAAGTTTGAGAACCTCAAGGCTGAGGTAACTCAGTTCAAGGCTGACCTTACTCAGCTTTATAACAAGCAGATAAGACTTATTATGGAAATTCCTGCTTCCGAGCCTGCCGAGGATACAGCAGAGGAGTATGAGGAAGAAGAAACCGTCGAGGAAACTCAGGAAGCTGCAGAGGAGCAGGCAGAGGAAACAGCTGAGCCGGAGGGAGCTGTTGAGACTGAATCTGCACCTGTTACTGACAGTGAGCACGTTGAGAAGATACTTAACACTGGTTCTTTCGACCCTGTTATACCAAAGACAGCTCCTGCTGAGCTTAAGTTTGGAAAAAATAACTAATTTAAAGGCTCTGTTTTTCGCAGAGCCTTACTGTTCATAAATGGAGTAGGGAATAGATGTTTGTAATTTCGCTTGTTATCATGGCAGTTCTCGTTGCCGCCGACCAGCTCATAAAGCTTGCCGTGACAAATAACCTGCCGTTGAATGGTCAGCCTGTGGAGGTCATAAAGTTCGGTAGCTTTAAGGTGTTCAGCCTGACCCATATAAGAAACACAGGAGCAGCATGGAGCATGATGTCAGGAAAGACCTGGTTTCTTATCGGTCTGCCTGTTGTCGTACTGATTGTGGCGGTGATCTATATGTATAAGATACGCAAAGGCTCAAAGCTGGAGCTTGTGTCGCTGGCTATGGTGCTTGCAGGCGGTATCGGCAACCTTATCGACAGAATAAGGGTAAAAGAAGTTGTGGACTATATCAAGTTCGAGCCTATCAATTTCCCTATTTTCAACTTTGCGGATATCTGTATCGTTATCGGCGGAATCTTGTTCGTCATCTGTTTTTGCTTTTTGGACGAAAAGAAAAAGCCGATCCGTGACGATATAAAGGTCAAAGACGAAAATGACAAAGCTTGATTTTATTGTAACTGCTGAGCAAACAGGCGAGCGTATCGACAGATTTTTGTCAGCGCAGGATACAGGTCTTACACGTTCCGCTGTGCAGAAGCTTATCGAGGATGGTGGCGTCACAGTTGGAGGCAAAAAAGTATCGAAAAATTATAAGCTGCGTAATGGTGACAGCGTTGAGATAATTATTCCCGACCCTGTGGAGCTTGACGTCAAGCCACAGGATATCCCCGTGGAAATAGTCTATGAGGACAGCGAGCTGCTTGTGGTGAATAAACCTAAAGGCATGGTGGTGCACCCTGCCGCAGGCAATCCCGATGGCACTTTGGTGAACGCATTGCTTTATCATTGTCAGGGCAGGCTTTCTTCAATAAACGGCGTCATTCGCCCTGGGATAGTTCATAGGATAGACAAAAATACAAGCGGTCTGCTGATCGTTGCCAAGACCGACAGCGCACATAACTTTCTTGCGGCTCAGATAAAAGAGCATAGCTTTACAAGAGAGTATGAAGCTGTACTCACAGGCGGTCGCCTAAAGACTCCTACCGGCACTGTGGACGCACCTATCGGCAGAAGCAAATATGACAGAAAGAAAATGTGCGTGACAGAGCAAAACTCCAAACACGCAGTTACCCATTATGAGGTGCTGGAGGAGTTCGGGCAGTGTTCACTGGTGAAATTCCGCCTTGAAACAGGTCGAACCCACCAGATAAGAGTACATTCCGCCTATATCGGTCACCCTGTCTACGGCGACGATGTTTACGGCAAAGCTGTAAAGGGAATCGAGGGGCAGTGCCTCCACGCAAAGAAAATTGGTTTTATACACCCTGCGACCAAGGAATATATGGAGTTTGACAGCGAATTGCCCGATTATTTTCAGGCGGTGCTGAAAAAACTCAGAGCAGGGAATTGACCCACGGAAGTGATTTTATGTTTGAAGATATATCAAAAGTCCTGCTTATAACGGATATGGACGGAACTTTTCTCCCCGCAAGCAAGATACCTACCCCGAAAACTCTCGCCGCTGTCAAGCGTTTTGAAGAGGCTGGGGGCAGATTCTCTATCGCTACAGGCAGAGCCATTCAGGCGGCTAGACAGTATTTTGACATGGTGAATGTGAATTGTCCTATCATAATGTCAAACGGTGGAATGGTCTATGATATCCATACGAAAGAGCAGATATATAACGTCTTTCTGCCAAGCTTTGCGGCGGATATCGTCAAGGAGATACTTGCCGATAATCCTTATGTTGGCTGTGAAGTGCTTACTGTCAACGAGGTCTATGTGCCAAGCATGACCCCTATGGAAAAGCGCCATAACGAGATCTGTAAGCTCATTCCCGTTCAGTGCGCCGTTGACGAGATACCTGACAAGAACTGGTACAAGGTGCTTTTTGCAGTTGAGCCTGAGCGTATGGACGAGCTTATAAACTATGTGGCAAAAAAAGGCTACAAAGGAGTAGATTTTGTGCGTTCAAGTATCGAGTATTACGAGATACTTCCACAGAATATATCAAAAGGTACGGCTCTTGAGGAGCTGAGAAAAGCTTGTGGCATGGAGGATTTTACTTTCGTGGCAGCAGGCGACTATAATAATGATATTGAACTTCTTCAAGCGGCTGACGTGGCATATTGTCCGTCAAATGCGGCAGAGGAGGTCAAAAAGGTTGCGGATAAGGTCTTTGAGCAGTCCTGCGAGGAGAATTTTATTGCCGCAGTCATAGATGAAATTTTTGAAAAACTGAAAAAATAATATTTTTGGAGGTCAAAAGTATGGACGAAACATTAAAGAAACAGCTTGAGATCACAGCCTGCAAGGTTCGTCTTGGAATACTCGAGGGAGTATTCAACGCAAAGTCGGGTCATCCGGGCGGATCGCTCTCTATAGCAGATCTGCTCACTTATCTCTATTTTGCCAAGATGAACGTATATCCTGATAAGCCGGAAGAGCCTGAGAGAGATAGACTTGTGCTTTCAAAGGGTCACACAGCACCTGCACTCTATGCAACTCTTGCAGAAAAAGGCTTTTTTCCAAAGGAGGAGCTGAAGTCCCTCAGACATATCGGTGCAATGCTTCAGGGTCACCCTTGTATCTCTATCCCTGGCGTTGATATGTCCTCTGGATCCCTTGGACAGGGCATTTCTGTTGCCTGTGGTATGGCGCTTTCAGGCAAGCTCACAAGCGATACCTATAAGGTGTATACTATCCTTGGCGATGGTGAGATAGAAGAGGGTCAGGTATGGGAGGCTGCAATGTTTGCTGCTCATTATAAGCTTGATAACCTCGTTGCTGTTGTGGATAATAACGGACTTCAGATCGACGGAAAGATAGAGGACGTAATGTCGCCATATCCTATCGTTGACAAGTTTGCAGCATTTGGCTGGCACGTTATCACAGCCGACGCTCACGATTTTGACTCACTTGAAAGAGCATTCAACGAGGCAGAAACAGTATGCGGTCAGCCTTGCGTTATCGTAATGAAGAGTATCAAGGGCAAGGGCGTTTCATTTATGGAAAACAACGTTTCATGGCATGGTTCAGCACCTAACAAGGAGCAGTATGAGCAGGCTGTGGCAGAAATAAACGAACAGCTTAAAAGTCTGGAGGGTTAAGCAATGGCAGAATTGAAGAAGAAAGCTACAAGAGAAAGCTACGGCGAGGCTCTTGCAGAGCTTGGCGATAAGTACGATAACCTCTATGTTTTTGACGCAGACCTTGCTGCTGCAACAAAAACAGGTATATTCAAGAAGAAATTCCCTGACAGATTTTTTGACTGCGGTATCGCCGAGTCAAATATGATGGGCGTTGCAGCAGGTATGGCTGCAACAGGCAAGATACCATTTGCTTCTACATTTGCAATGTTCGCCGCAGGCAGAGCATTTGAGCAGGTAAGAAACTCTATCGGTTATCCTCACCTCAACGTGAAGATAGGTGCAACACACGCAGGTATCTCTGTAGGTGAAGACGGTGCAACACATCAGTGCAACGAGGATATCGCTCTTATGAGAACTATCCCTGGCATGGTGGTAATAAACCCTGCCGACGACGTTGAAGCAAAGGCTGCCGTTGAAGCCGCTATACTCCATGAAGGTCCGGTTTATCTCCGTTTCGGCAGACTTGCTACACCTGTTTTCAACGACCCTGAAACATATAAGTTTGAGCTTGGCAAGGGCGTTAAGCTCCGTGACGGCAAGGATATAGCTATCGTTGCGACAGGCCTTATGGTTTATGAAGCTATCGAGGCTGCAAAAACACTGGCAGCTGAGGGTATCGAAGCAACAGTTATCAATATCCACACTATCAAGCCAATCGACGAGGATATCATCGTTGAAGCCGCAAAGAACACAGGACTTCTTCTTACAGTTGAGGAGCATAGCTTTATCGGCGGACTTGGCTCAGCCGTTGCGGACGTTCTTGCAGCAAGACACCCTGCAAAGCTTGTTAAGATCGGCGTTAATGATGAGTTCGGTCACTCAGGCCCGGCAGTTGATCTTCTTAAAGAATATGGTCTCTGCGCAGACAATATCGTTGCAAAGGCAAGAGATGCTGTTAAGGCAAAGTAATAAAAACACCAAACGGACGGATATCTTCCGTCCGTTTTTTTGTACAAAAAAAGACACGCTTACGATCTTGTAAACGTGTCTTTTTTATGCTTTTACAGTGCCTGCATGAGTGTCGATAATGTTGTTTATACATATGTAAAGATAAGGCTTAAGCTCGCCAATGTCCACAGGCTCGTTGTAAAGTATGGACGAGTAGCAGGTTGAGCTTACAAGCTCAACTATCATGAATATCATGACCTCAGGCTGAACAATATCATATGGAGCGTCAGCTAGCATAGCGTCATAAATGTTGCGGAAGTCGATGTCATCGTCCTTTATAGGCGACGTAAGAGCGTGCTTGAAAACGCCCCAGCTAAGATTCTTTGCAATAAAAGTCAAAAGCGACTTGTTCTCGTTTAGCTGGTTGATGATGTTGTCAACAATAAAAATAATTCGTTCGTTAAAGGTGAGCTTCTTGCCGCTCGCATTTAATGCCTCGATAGCGTTTCTGAAAAGCTGTGATGACTTGTGAGAAACAAGCTTGTTTCTTATGTCATATTTGTCCTTGAAATAAAGATAAAACGTTCCTTTCGCCACACCAGCGTTGTTCACGATGTCTGAAATAGAGGTCTTGCTCACTCCCTTGGTGGTAAAAAGACTAAAAGCCGTGTTAAGCAGAGAGTCCTCCTTTACCTTTTTATTGGTATCAAGCTTGCCCATTTTAACACGTCCTTCCTTATTATAATATATACAATTTGTATGCCACACATACACAGGTTTACTATGGCTGACCCTGTATTTATTATAATACAAATTCTTGTTAAAGTCAACGGAGCAAAATGACCAATAGTCACTTATGACCGTTGGTCATTTTGTGCAACTCTACAAAAAGAATGACTAATGGTCATTTTACTATTGACTGTTGGTCATTTTTGATGTATACTATGAGATGTAATAAGACCGAGGGGTCAAAACTATGTGAAGGGAATGACATTTGATGCAGAAATTTGGCAGAGGAGTTGTAAAGCTCCGAGTACCGATACTCATAGTCAGCGTTCTGCTGCTGATACCGTCAATATTCGGATTTGTCAGCACAAGAATAAACTATGATATTCTTTCATACCTCCCGTCAGACATTGAAACCATGAAAGGTCAGGATATAATGCTTGACGAGTTCGGCAAGGGTGGCTTTTCGCTGGTAATGCTTGACGGCATGGAGGATAAGGACGTTGAAAAGGTCAAGGAGAAGATCGAAAAGGTAGACCACGTTTGCGATGTTCTCTGGTATGACACCTTGGCAGACGTTTCACTTCCAAAGGAAGTTCTTCCTGATGATATTTACGATTTCTTCAATACAGATAACTCCACAATGATGGCTGTCTTTTTTGACGAAGCAACCTCCGCTGACGGCTCACTTGAAGCTGTCAAGGAGATAAGAAGCATCGCCGGTGAACAGTGTTTCGTAAGCGGTATGTCGTCAGTCGTTGAGGATATCAAGGATCTGACAATGCAGGAAGCTCCGATGTATGTTGTTATCGCAGTAATACTTACAAGTATCATACTTGCACTTACAATGGATTCGTTCCTTATCCCACTGTTCTTTATGCTCAGCGTGGGCATGGCGATAATCTATAACATGGGAACGAACTTCATACAAGGCGAAATATCGTTCATCACCGAGGCTCTGGCAGCTGTACTACAGCTTGCGGTAACGATAGACTACTCGATCTTCCTGTGGCACAGCTACAAAGAGGAGAAAGAAAAGCACCCTGGTGACAACAAAGAGGCTATGGCAGTCGCCATCGGCAAAACTATCACCTCAGTTGTTTCAAGCTCCATAACAACAGTTGCAGGCTTCCTTGCACTTTGCTTCATGAGCTACGAGCTTGGCATGGACATGGGTATCGTAATGGCAAAGGGCGTTGTTATTGGCGTTATCTGCTGCATAACAGTTCTCCCGTCAATGATACTTGTCTTCGATAAGGCACTTGAAAAAACAATGCACAAAGACCTTGTTCCAAGCCTTGAAAAGCCTTCAAAGTTCATTATCAAGCACCATGCAGCATTTATCGTACTCTTTATAGTTGTACTTATCCCTGCCGTATATGGTCAGATAAACACCAATGTCTACTATAACCTGACAGATACTCTTCCAAAGGATCTCAACAGTGTTATCGCAAACACAAAGCTAGATGAGGAATACAACATGGCAACGACCCATATGCTTCTGGTTGACGCTGATATGGAGCCAAAGGAAGTAAACTCTATGCTCGACGAAATGGGCAAGGTTGATGGTGTAAGCTTCTCAATGTCACTGGATACTCTTATCGGTCCGTCTATTCCTCGTGAGATAGTTCCTGATTCAGTAACAAAGATACTCAAGAGCGACAAATGGCAGCTCATGCTAATAGGCTCTGAATATAAGGTAGCTTCTGATGAAGAGAATGCCCAGATAGATGAGCTTAGCAAGATACTTAAATCCTACGATAAGGACGGAATGCTTATCGGTGAGGCGGCGGCAACAAAAGACCTTATCGACATAACAGATCATGACTTCAAGGTAGTAAATATAGTTTCTATTGCCGCTATCTTTATCATTATTCTTATTGCACTGCGTTCAGTTTCACTGCCGATCATTCTGGTAGCCGTTATCGAATTTGCTATCACAGTAAACATGGGTGTTCCGTGCTTTACAAATACCACCATACCGTTCATAGCGTCGGTAGTAATCGGTACTATCCAGCTTGGTGCAACAGTTGACTACGCTATCCTTATGACAACAAGATATAAGACCGAGCGTAACGCAGGCAAAGATAAGCACGAAGCTGTCACTATTGCACTTACCACTTCAATGAAGTCTATCATGGTCAGCGCACTTGGCTTCTTCGCTTCAACATTCGGTGTTGGCGTATATTCAAGCGTAGATATGATCTCACAGCTTTGTACGCTCATGTCAAGAGGTGCAATAATCAGTATGATAACTGTTATCTGCATACTTCCTTCAATGCTTATGCTGTTCGATAAGGTAATAATCAATACAACAATGGGCATGAAGAAAAAAGAAAATAAGCTTTATAAGCTTCCTGAAATAAACTAATTCGTAAAGGAGATATAGTTATGAAAAAGTATTCAAGAGTTCTTGCAGGCATACTTGCCGTACTTCTTTCCGCAGGCTGCACAGGTCTTTATGCAGCAGCTCAGTCAGACAGCTCTTCCGCTGTCGACAGCACTGCCTCAATAACAAAGAGCGAATCAGATAAAAAAGATACAAAAGATACAAAGAAAGCTGATAAGTCTGACAGTGATACAGAAAAGCAGGCTAAGGAAGAAACAGTTTATGTTATCACTGACGCTTCCGGCAACAAGACAAAAACAGTCGTTTCCAACTGGCTGAAAAACCCACAGGGCGTAAAGAAGCTGGAGGACGTTTCCAACCTGACAAATATCGAGAATGTTAAAACAGACGAGGGCTTTACAGCCAATGGTGATAAGCTCACATGGGATACCGAGGGCGGAGATATCTACTATAAGGGCTATACCGATAAGGCACTCCCGGTTGATGTAAAGGTAACATATACCCTTGACGGCAAGGAGATAAAGCCTGAGGACCTCGCAGGTAAGAGCGGTAAGCTTACAGTAAGATATGACTATACGAACAACGATAAGAAAACTGTCAAGATAAACGGCAAGAAAACAGATATCTATGTTCCATACCTTATGGCAACAACAGCTATCCTTGATACTAACGTTTATTCAAACGTTGAAGTAACAAATGGCAAGCTCATTTCAGACGGAAGCAGACAGATACTTATAGGCGTTGCAATGCCTGGCCTTACAAAGAGCCTTGATCTTCAGGATAACGAAGATATCGAGATACCGGAGTACGTTGAGTTCACAGCAGACGTAAAGGACTTCGAGTCAACAACTGCTCTCACAGTCGCAACATCTGACATCTTCTCAAAGCTTGACCTTAGCGATATCGGTGATGCTGACGATCTTCAGGATAAGCTTGATGAGCTTTCTGATGCTACAGACGAGCTTGTAGACGGCACAGCAGAGCTTTACGCAGGCATCAAGAAGCTGTCCGATTCTTCAGGAACACTTATCACAGGTATCGACAAGCTTTATTCAGGCTCTAAGTCACTTGATAATGGTGCTAAGACACTTAACAGCGGTGCAACAAAGCTTCGTGACGGAGCAAAGACCCTTGATTCTTCCACAGGTGAGCTTATGAGAGGTATCTCCACAGCTCATAGCGGTTCAACAGCCCTCCTCGGTGGTTTTGATCAGGTAAACAGTGGTATGTCAACCTTGAAGAACGGCTCATCATCACTTTCAAGCGGACTTTCACAGGTATCCTCAGGCGCACAGCAGGTAAATAACGGTGCTGCAAGCCTTGCCGCAGGCACAAATAAGCTTGTTACAGGCGTAGGCGACCTCCAGTCAGGCTCTAAAAAGCTTGCCGCAGGCACAAAGCAGACCTATGACGGTTCAACTGCGCTGAAAAAAGGCGTTGCAACACTTAATGCAGGCGTTTCCACACTCTATGAAAAGGTGCAGTCACTCCCTGCAAGCGTTGAACTTCTTTCAAATGGCATAACAAAGGTAGATAACGCACTTACACAGTCTATAGCATACGACCAGCAGGTACTCGCAGGACTTGAGCAGCTTCTCGGCAATTACGAAGAAGGCTCAGCAGAGTATACGAGCATAAGCAATATGATAGCAGCCGTAAATGGCTCTATCCAGTATCAGCAGGGCGCACAGAGCGGTCTTGGCGATGTTTCAACAGGTGTCGGCACAATGGCAACCGAGGGCAAACAGCTTGTTGACGGTGTAACTCAGATATACAATGGTCTTAACGATAAGAAGAAAGGTCTTGTCGCAGGCGTTGATAATTTGAATACAGGACTTAAAACAGTAAACGAGGGTGCTTCAGCACTTAAAACAGGTATCGGCACACTTGCTAAGTCCAGCAAGGATCTTAACAATGGCGCAGCTACACTCTCCGCAGGCACAAAGGACCTCTCCGCAGGCGTAAGCTCAGCACAGGTAGGCGCAAGCAAGCTTGATAAGGGTGTTGACAGCCTGAACTCAGGCGTATCAAAGCTTTCAAACGGTGCAAAAACTCTTGACAGCGGTCTTGGTCAGCTTGACAACGGCAGCAAGCAGCTAAAAGACGGTACTGCAACACTCTATTCATCACTTGTAGAGCTTGCACAGGGTACAACAACACTTTCAAGTGGCAGTGCAGAGCTGTTCAGCGGTATCGGTCAGCTCAAAGACGGCAGCTCACAGCTTTCATCTGGTGTTAAGAAGCTTGAAAGCGGTGCAAAGACCCTTAAAGACGGCATGGCTAAGTATAAGGACGAGGGCATCGGCAAGCTCCTTGACATCTACAACAACGACCTCAAGGGACTTATCGACAGACTTGACGCTCTCAAGAAAGCAGCCGAGGATTCAACTACATTCTCAGGCGCAGCCGATGGCGTTGAAAGCTCAGTTAAGTATATTTACGAAACTGCGGCTATTGAAAAAGCAGACGAGTAATTTTTACTTCCCACACATAGCAAAGACCCCCTTGGACAGAAATGTCCGAGGGGGTCTTTGTATTTATAAACGTATTATCTGTACAAAAAAACGGACGGGATTTCTCTCTCCGTCCGTTTTATATATTCTACTGTCTTAGATAAACGCCGTTTTCTTCGATGTAGTCCTCCATGTCCTGCTTGTATTCAAGATCAAGAGAATCTTTAGGAAGTGCCTTGAGTGCTTTCTGACCAATGTCTTTTCTGAAATGCTCTCCCTCGAACTTTATCTTGGAAACAGCCTCGTAAGACTTGTCCAGAGCACCCTGAAGCGTGTAAGCATTGCAGGTAACGCCCAGAACACGTCCGCCGTTTGTGTAGAATTTGCCGTCCTCGTACTTAGTGCCTGCGTGATAAATAAACGCTCCGTCTACCTGACCCTTGTCGTCCATACCGAACATCTCGATACCCTTTTTGTACTTAACAGGATATCCTCCGCTCGCCATAACAACACAAGTGCAGTAACCCGACTTCCAGCCGATCTTGACATCAGCCAGCCTGTGTTCATAAATAGCCTCAAATATCTCGCAAAGATCACCCTCCAGCATAGGAAGAACTACCTGCGTTTCAGGGTCGCCGAAACGGCAGTTGTATTCAATTACCTTTGGACCATTAGAGGTGAGCATAAGTCCGAAATACAAACAGCCCTCAAAAGTCCTGCCCTCAGCATTCATTGCATTGATAGTTGGCAGGAAGATCTTCTCCATGCACTCCTTGGCAATGTCCTCAGTGTAGTAAGGGTTAGGTGCAACAGTACCCATTCCGCCTGTGTTCAGACCCTTGTCGCCGTCCAACGCTCTCTTGTGATCCATTGAAGAGATCATAGGAACAACAGTCTTGCCGTCAGTGAATGAAAGCACAGAAACCTCAGGACCTGTGAGATATTCCTCCACAACGATAGTGGAACTGCTCTCACCGAACTGCTTGTCATCTATCATTGAGTGTATAGCCTCCACAGCCTCTTTCTCACTCTCCGCCAGAATAACGCCCTTGCCAAGTGCAAGTCCGTCAGCCTTTATAACAGCAGGGTATGTGTTCTGTTCCTTGACATATTTTATAGCGTCCTCACTGTTTGTGAACACCTCGTATTTGGCTGTAGGAATATTGTATTTCTTCATAAGATCCTTAGAAAAGACCTTTGAACCCTCGATTATAGCCGCATTTTTCTTAGGACCAAAGGTCTTGAAACCCTCAGCCTGCAAAGCGTCTACCATTCCAAGTACAAGCGGATCGTCAGGTGCAACAGCCACCATGTCTACTTTAAGCTTCTTTGCCAGAGCCACAACGCCCTCGATATCCGTTGCCGCAACATCAAAACATTCTGCATAGCGTGAAATGCCACCGTTTCCGGGTGTGCAGTAAAGCTTTCCTACCTTAGGGGACTCCGCAAGCTTCATAACGATAGCGTGTTCACGTCCGCCTCCGCCAACAACTAATATGTCCATTTTCAGACCTCCTCAGTGTGTTTTTCCAATTATAACAATACCGCACACCTATGCTGTGCGGTATCGTCATTTATTTACTTCGTATATTATTACTTAAGCTCAAAGCTGTCAAGAACTGTCTTGAACTCGTCAGAAAGCTTGCTGTAAGCGTTCTCGCTTGCACCATATGTGATAACAACAAGGTTGCCGTTGTCAGAAGTGATTATCTGATTGAGCAGTACCTTCTGAGAGCCGATCTCGCCTGTTACGTCAACAATGTAAGCGTCCTTGCCTGCAAACTTATCTTCCTTGTCGTTTGTAACAGTGTAGCCGTCCATGGAATTATATGTTTGCTTGATCTGGTCAGCATAATCACTTGCTGTAAGACCATTGAGCAGATCGTTTGACATTGAGATAACGTTGATAGAAGCAGACTCAAGCTCAGCATCATCGCCTGCGTCAGCGTATGTGAACATTACGTCAACACCAGCGGACTCCTGCATTGCCCACTTCTTTGAGTCAATCTTGAATGTATAAAGATCGCTTGTGTAAACATTATCCTTATAAGTTCCCTCAGCCTCGTCGCCGGTGCTTGTTGTGTCTGTGTCGTCAGCAGAAGTTGTTGTGTCTGCAGCTGATTCCTCTGGCGCAGCAGTTGTAGTTGTTGTGTCAGCCTTAGACTCGACAGCAGGTGCAGCTGTAGTTGTAGTAGTTGTTTTAGCCTCAGCCTTTGACTCACTGCTTGAATCGCTTGACTCTGAGCAGCCTGTAACTGCAAATACCATTGACAGTGCCATGAGTGATGCAAGTAACTTTTTCATAATAAATTTCTCCTTTTCTTCTTGACCTTTATTGTTTTGCATTAATGCACAAAAATTAGTGATGGAACAATCTTATTCCGGTGAATGCCATTGCCATGTTGTACTTGTTGCAAGTCATGATAACATGATCGTCTCTGATAGATCCGCCTGGCTCGGCAATGTAAGCCACACCGCTCTTTTTAGCTCTCTCGATGTTGTCGCCGAATGGGAAGAAAGCGTCAGAACCAAGGCAAACGCCTGTGTTCTTTGCAAGCCATTCCTTCTTTTCAGCCTCAGTGAGCACCTCAGGCTTTACCTTGAATGTGTTCTGCCATACGCCCTCAGCCAGTACATCATCATGCTCGTCAGAAATGTAAACGTCGATAGCGTTATCTCTGTCAGGACGTCTTATGTTGTCAACGAACTGAAGTCCCAGAACCTTTGGGTGCTGTCTGAGCCACCAGATGTCAGCCTTGTTTCCTGCCAGTCTTGTGCAGTGTATTCTTGACTGCTGACCTGCACCGATACCGATAGCCTGACCGTCCTTTACATAGCAAACGCTGTTAGACTGTGTGTATTTAAGTGTGATAAGTGAGATAACAAGATCAGTTTTCTTGTCCTCAGGGATCTCCTTGTTGTCTGTCACGATATTTGTGAGCATATCGTTGTCTATTTTCAACTCGTTTCGACCCTGTTCAAAAGTTACGCCGAAAACCTGCTTTCTCTCAATAGGTGCAGGAACATAGTTCTCATCTATCTTGATGATGTTGTATGTACCCTTTCTCTTTGACTTGAGTATCTCAAGAGCCTCGTCAGTGTAGCCCGGTGCAATGATACCGTCAGAAACCTCTCTCTGTATCATCTTTGCAGTGCAAGCGTCACACTCGTCAGAAAGTGCGATAAAATCGCCGTATGATGACATTCTGTCAGCACCTCTTGCTCTCGCATAAGCGCTTGCAAGTGGAGTAAGCTCTCCCAGATCGTCAACAAAATATATCTTCTTTTCGACCTCGCTCAAAGGCTTGCCGATAGCAGCGCCCGCAGGTGAAACGTGCTTGAAAGAAGTTGCCGCACACATACCTGTTGCCTTTTTAAGCTCTCTTACCAACTGCCAGCCGTTGAATGCGTCAAGCAGATTGATGTAACCGGGCTTGCCGTTGAGTACCTCGATAGGGAGATCCTTGCCATCCTCCATAAATACTCTTGACGGCTTCTGATTAGGGTTGCAGCCGTATTTCAAAAGCATTTCATTTGCCATAATTTTTACCTCCGTTTATTTAACCTATTCACTCCGCAGATATTACTTGCTGTACTTGTTTATAACCTTAGAAACAGCCTTGCCGCTTGCGATATCAATGTATCTAACAAACAGCGATACCTTGTTGTCCTCGTTGAGTGCCTCCCAAAGCTTGCCCGTGAACTCTTCGATATCGTTTGGTATCTCTACCTTCTTAGGCTCGCCCTCAAAGCTTGGCAGAGGATTTCCGTCACCCATGTAAGTGTGGATAAAATGACCCACGCCGTCAAGAGGGTTTGTGTATGTGTAAGTAAATCTCTCGCAGCAGTCAGGGTTTCCGTCAGCGGACTTGAGTATGCTCATAGCATAATTATATGCGCCGTTCTCAACGTGCATGATACCTGAAATACGAGGAGTGTAGTTTGGAGCGTCGTCCTCATACTCTCTCGTCCTCAGTGACTGCTCAAAAGTCTGCTGCTTGTCCATAAGCTCGTAGATAGTGTCCGTCTGATCGCCGTTTGTAACGATAGTCTTGTTTCCAAGCACACGAACAGGGGAGTATATAATAAGGTGTGGGTCAGAAAGCTTGCTAGGGTCAGCAGCTTCTGTCTTGATGCCGTCCTCAGTTTCCGTGAAAACTCTGTTTCTGGAATTAACACTTCTGCCCATGATAAAATAAGCCGTTACCGCACTCTTTCCGTCAGCAGACTTGCCTATAACTATTCCTCTGCCCGGATATGAGTTGCTTTTAAGCTCGTCATAAATATTAAGGGTCTTCATATCTTGTCCTCCATAATTTTTCTCAGTCTTTAAGGTCAACGTAAGCCTTGCCGTCCTTAATGCTTATCCTGTCCTCGCAGAACAGCGAAACCGCCTTAGGCAAAAGCTTCCATTCAACGTTTTCCATTATCTTCTTCTGTAAGCTTTCAGGCGTTTCGTCATTTGCAACATCCACAGCGCCCTGCAAAATAATAGCTCCGGCGTCAGCCTTTTCGTTTACAAAATGTATAGTCGCACCCGATACCTTAACGCCGTATTCCAAAGCCTTTTCATGAACTTTAAGCCCATAAAAGCCCTCGCCGCAGAATGACGGTATCAGTGCAGGGTGAACGTTTATTATCCTGTAAGGATAAGCTTTTGTAACGCATTCGTCAAGAATTATCATAAATCCAGCCAGCACCACAAGGTCAGCACCCTGTCTGTTAAGCTCAGCCAGAATAGCCTCGCTGTAACTCTTGCTGTCAGCATATTCCTTTCTCGGAATAACGACAGTGCCGATACCTGCATTTTTCGCCCTCTCCAGAGCATAAGCACCCTCCTTCGAGGATATAACGCAGGTTATCTTGCCGTTTTTTATAATGCCGCTTTTTTCAGCGTCAATAAGCGCCTGTAGGTTTGTTCCGCCGCCCGAAACAAGAACGCATATCTTCTTCATATCTCTTTACCCTTAGCAGATGATAACGCCCATGTCAGAGTCAACAAGCTCGCCCAGAACGTAAGCTTCTTCGCCTGCCGCCTTGATAGCTTCGATAGCCTTGTCAGCGTCAGCCTTATCAACAACAACAGTCATACCAACGCCCATGTTGAATGTGTTGAACATATCTCTCTCAGGAATGTTTCCTGTCTTTGCGATAACATCGAAAATAGGAAGCACCTGAACGTCGCTTCTTGCTATCTTAACAGAAAGACCGCTTGGAAGTGAACGTGGAATGTTCTCATAGAATCCGCCGCCTGTGATGTGTGATATAGCCTTTACCTTAACAGAATCAAGCAGGCTCATAACAGCCTTTACATATATCTTTGTAGGTGTGAGCAGTGTCTCGCCAAGTGTCTTGCCAAGCTCGTCATAGTGAACAGAAAGAGTCTTTTCGTCAACGCTGAATACCTTTCTTACCAGTGAGAAGCCGTTTGAGTGAACACCGCTTGACTTTATAGCTATCATAACGTCCCCGGCCTTCTGAGTGCTTGGGTCAAGTATCTTGTCCTTGTCAACAACGCCAACAGAGAAGCCTGCAAGGTCATATTCGTCAACAGGGTAGAAACCAGGCATCTCAGCCGTTTCGCCGCCGATAAGCGCACAGCCTGACTGTACACAGCCCTCTGCTACACCAGAAACTATCTGAGCTATTTTCTCAGGATAGTTCTTGCCAACAGCGATGTAGTCAAGGAAAAACTGTGGCTTTGCACCGCAGCAGATAATGTCGTTTACGCACATTGCCACGCAGTCGATACCAACTGTGTCATGCTTGTCCATAAGAAAAGCTATCTTGAGCTTTGTGCCAACGCCGTCTGTGCCTGAAACGAGAACAGGCTTTGTGATACCTGTCATGTCAAGCTCAAACAGACCGCCGAAGCCGCCGATGCCGCTGAGAACACCGCTCGTCATAGTCCTTGCAACGTGCTGCTTCATAAGCTCAACTGCCTTGTAGCCTGCCGTTACGTCAACGCCTGCTTCCTTGTAGCTGTTTGAAAAACTGTTTGTATTCATGATAAAATATCCTTTCAGTTATTTACTTCTTTTCCGATATCTTCGATTCAAATTTGTCCTTAGGCATATCCTTAGGAACTTCGATAGGGTATTTCTCTGTAAAGCAGCCTACGCAGAAATCACACTTTGAATTTCCCGCAAGCTTTTTAACGCTTTCAACACTGAGATATCCCAAGCTGTCTGCACCGATATATTCGCATATTTCTTCATTGGTCATCTTGCAGGCGATAAGATTTTCCTTGCTGTCTATATCCGTTCCGAAATAGCATGGTGCAATGAATGCAGGGGAGGAGATACGAACGTGAACTTCCTTTGCACCTGCATCCCTCAGCAGCTTGACTATACGTCCCGAAGTCGTTCCTCTGACGATACTGTCGTCTATCATAACGACCCTCTTGCCCTTAACAGTGCTTGAAATAGCGTTGAGCTTTATCTTGACGGAGTTCGTCCTCTCTGTCTGGCTAGGCTGAATGAACGTCCTGCCTATGTATCTGTTCTTGATAAATCCAATGCCGTATGGTATGCCGCTTTCCTGGGAAAATCCCAGCGCAGCGTCAAGTCCCGAGTCAGGCACGCCTATGACGATATCAGCGTCAACAGGGTGTTCTCTCCAAAGATATTTTCCTGCCCTGAGCCTTGCCATGTGAACGCTCGACCCCTCGATAACAGAGTCAGGTCTGGCAAAATATACATATTCAAATACGCATATAGTACCCTTTTTACCACAGTGAGTCGTGATAGAGTTCACACCGTTTTTGTCAATAACTATCATTTCACCTGGTTTAAGATCTCTTATGTATTCAGCGCCGATGCTGTCAAAAGCACAGGTCTCCGACGCTACCACATAGCCGTCGTCTATCTTTCCGAGGCAAAGGGGTCTGAAGCCGTCAGGGTCTCTCGCCGCAATAAGCTTTGTCGGCGACATAACGAGCAGTGAATACGCACCCTTTATCCTGTACATAGCCTTTTCAAGCGCCGCCTGTATAGACGGTGCTCTAAGACGTTCCTCGGTTATGGCGTATGATATGACCTCAGTATCATTTGTGCTGTGGAATATCATGCCCTTGTTTTCATATTGCTCTCTAAGTTCTCTTGCGTTAGTAAGATTTCCGTTGTGAGCGATAGCCATAGGACCCTTTATGTGACGAACAACAAGCGGCTGAGCGTTTGAAGCATTGCAGTTGCCTGTGGTCGAATATCTCACATGACCTATAGCAATATTGCCCTTGCCGAGCCGTTCGAGAGTTTCCTTGTCAAAAACCTGATTGACAAGACCCACGTCCTTGTGATAGCTGAACACGCCGTCGTCGTTTACAACGATACCGCAACTTTCCTGACCTCTGTGCTGTAATGCGTAAAGAGATACATAAGTCTGAGCTGCAACATCGCTTGTCTTGTTAGTATAAATGCCGAAAACGCCGCATTCTTCATGGATACCTGTTACCAATTAAATCATTCCCTTCCGTTCCAGCAGTAGGTGCAAAGCTCACAGCTTGGCAGACCCACAGCCTTTACAGTGCCTTCAAGCGACTGGAATTCAACAGAGGTAAGTTTAAGTCTCCTGCATATCTCGTCCCTGAGGAGCTTGCCACGCTCAGTGCTTGAATCGCTGTATTCTTCAATGTATTTAACTCCCTCGATACCCTCGTTCTCATCAATGATCTGTCTTGCGATAAGTTCAAGCTCCGAGGTGCTGCGTGAAAAGTTTAGATACTTGCAGCCATACATGATAGGAGGACAGGCTGATCTCATGTGGACTTCCTTTGCACCGTTCTCATAAAGAAACTCAACAGTTTCCCTCATCTGAGTTCCTCTGACGATACTGTCGTCAACGAACAGAAGCTTCTTGCCCTCGATAAGTTCGTGAACAGGTATAAGCTTCATCTTCGCAACTCTGTTTCTCATAGACTGGCTTGTTGGCATAAAGCTTCTAGGCCATGTAGGAGTGTATTTGATGAACGGTCTTGCAAAAGGTATGCCGCTTTTGTTTGCATATCCTATAGCGTGAGGAACGCCCGAATCAGGTATTCCGCAAACGAAATCAACGTCAGGGAGCCTGCCGTTTTTCATATCGTTCTCTGCCATTATCTCACCGTTGCGTGTTCGCATAAGTTCAACGTTCACGCCCTCATAGCAAGCGGTAGGGTAGCCGTAATAAGTCCAAAGGAAAGTGCAGATCTTTTTCTTGTCTGTACCTTCGCTGAGGATATTGTAGCCGTCCTTGGTTATCTCAGTTATCTCTCCCGCCTTTAGTTCATGACAGGTGGAGTATCCAAGCTTCTGATATGCAAATGATTCAAAAGAAAAGCAATATCCGTCAGAACGCTGTCCTATTATAATAGGAAGCCGTCCGTCCTTATCTCTGGCAACGATCATCGACTTGTCTGTCATTATTGCAAGTGACATCGTGCCTTCTATCTTGTCCTGTGCGTATCTTATGCCGTCAACAAAGCTGTCCTTCTGTGCGATCAGCGCACCGATAAGCCCTGCGGAATTGATAGAGCCGCTGCTCATTGTTTCAAAGTTTGCGCAGCCCTTTTCAAGCAGTTCGTCAGCCAGTTTAGCGGCATTTTGTATTACACCGATAGAGCACACTGCGTAAAGTCCTAACTTCGAGCGTACCATTATCGGCTGAGGATCTGTGTCGCTTATGCAGCCGATACAGATGTTTCCTCTCATTTTGTCAACGTCTTTTTCAAATTTAGTACGAAATGGTGAGTTTTCAATGCTGTGAATATTTCTCTGAAAGCCAAGCTCAGGGGAGAATGAAGTCATTCCGCCCCGCCTTGTGCCTAAGTGTGAATGATAGTCGGTCCCGAAGAAAACGTCCTGAATACAGTCATTAGCTGAAACAGCTCCGAAAAAACCGCCCATAGATATTATTCTCCCATTACTCTCTTTATCATCTCATGGTAAGCCTCTTCAACGCCGCCCATGTCTCTTCTGAATCTGTCCTTGTCGAGCTTCTCATGTGTCTTAGAATCCCAGAAACGGCAAGTATCAGGTGAGATCTCGTCAGCAAGAAGTATCTTTCCGTGGAATCTGCCGAACTCGATCTTGAAGTCGATAAGGTCAATGCCGATGTTCTTGAAGAAGCCAAGCATGAACTCATTTACCTTGAAAGCATACTTTGTGATATCCTCGATCTCTTCCTCAGTAGCAAGACCAAGACCAAGAGCATAATACTTGTTGATGAATGGGTCGCCAAGCTCGTCACACTTGTAGCTGAACTCAAGTGTAGGCTGCTTGAGCTTTGTGCCTTCCTCGATACCGAGCTTCTTTGAGAAGCTTCCTGCTGCAACGTTTCTTACGATAACTTCCAGCGGAACGATCTCGACCTTCTTAACGATAGTCTCTCTGTCAGAGATCTCCTTAACAAGATGAGTAGGGATACCCTCTTTTTCAAGAAGCTTGAACATATAGTTTGTCATTTTGTTATTGATAGCACCCTTGCCAACGATAGTGCCTTTCTTCTCGCCGTTGAAAGCAGTAGCGTCGTCCTTGTAATCAACGATAACAAGATCAGGGTCGTTTGTAGCGAATACTTTCTTAGCCTTGCCCTCATAGAGCTGTTCTGTCTTTACGATGTTTTCCATAGATTTATTCCTCCATAAAATTATTTACATTATTTATATGATATACCGAAAACATATCCACTGCCGTTTTAATATGTAGGGGCGAACATCGTTCGCACGCCAACAGCAGAACTTCCCCGATATATCAAATATAACATACAGCCGAGCTATATGTCTGTATCAAAAATCAAAGTGCAGCGAGCTTGTCCTGTAAAGCCTTGTCCTTAGCCACAACGCCGTCTATCATATCCTGCTTAGCCTTTTCAAGCTTCTCAGCCAGACCCTCGTCAGAAAGAGCAAGCATCTGAATAGCAAGTATAGCAGCGTTCTTAGCGCCGTCAACTGCGACAGTGGCAACAGGGATACCACTAGGCATCTGAACGGTAGCAAGCAGAGCGTCCATTCCGTCGAAGTTAGCACCCTTGCAAGGGATACCGATAACAGGAAGCGTTGTGTGACCTGCAATAACTCCCGCAAGATGAGCCGCCATTCCGGCAGCGCAGATTATAACTCCGAAGCCGTTTTCCTTAGCCTTGTCAGCAAAATCGCTTGCAAGCGCAGGCGTTCTGTGAGCAGACATAACGTGACATTCGTAAGGAACACCGTAAGCTTTAAGTTCAGCAACAGCCTTGCTGACAACAGGAAAATCGCTGTCAGAACCCATTATTACCGCAACTTTTTTCATAAATTTATACCTCCAAGTAAAACAAAAAATTACAAATAAAAAACTGCAACAATGGCGTTGCAGTTTTAGTCAGTGCATAATTATATTGTTAGAGTGCAAAAAATCAAGGCAGGACGCAATTATACTTAAAGACCTACCCATAAAAGAATATGTAATTGATGAAAAACAGCACATTTCAGTCATACATCTCTCCTGAATACATACAAAAAATACTGCACAATATTACCAGACAGTAAAGCGGAGCAAAACTGTCTGCGAAAGCTTTTTTTACTGATTTTCTCCATAACAGCATACAAAGCTTTACAATAATATTGTACAATATTTATAGATAAATTTCAACACATATTTATATAAAATTTATATCAATTAATCTTTGATTTATTGTGAAATTTGTCTACATTAACTTTTTGTTCAGAAAATACTTGTATCAGTGATCTGACCGTTTGACAAGCTGTTGACGAGATCACGCATTTCCTCTTTGGAGCGAATACAGTGTGCCGAGTCGATTATCTGCTGTCTTTGAAGCGGATCCAGCTTAGCAAAGTAAGCATATGCCGCAGGCACCTGAGCAAGAGCCATAGACAGCCCCAGCGGCAATTCCTGCCCGTGAGCAAAAGAGTTGTTTTTCATTTTTATCACCTCCGCATATATTATTTCCCGGGCAATAAAAATAATAAACCCTTACGATCTTATATGTGATACTGCACAATTTATCACATCGTAATTTGTGCAAACAAATGATTTATTTTTTAATTTGACAACATTTCTGCAATTGTTGCATTTTTTATGCAACAAAAGTGGTGATTTTCGGGATAAGTATAAGGATATTATCCCAAATCGAATATCTTGCAAGGTAGCAGTGTATGAGGACACATTCTGTCAACGTGAGTTAGGTGAACACGATGAGAGGTTCTGATCGCACAGAAAAGCACTTCCTGCACCTTGTTTGAAGCTTGAAAATTGAATAAAAAAACGGCTGAACCACGAAACCCATGGCAACAAATCTGTAGGCCCGCTCGAAGTGACGAGGTTTGAATTTACCATAAAGTCATGCAGATGTACAAAGACGTGCGAGGGGGTCGGGACGTCGGATTTCTGCAAAGCAGAAATCGCTCCGCTGGGTCATTCCTTACTTCATAGGAATATTATTCTTTTTCAAATCAGTTGACAATCTTTTGTTAATATGATATAATTATTTTGTTAATTTTTTGTCGATTTATCAGTTAATCTGAGGTGTATTAATAAATGGATAATCTTTCTAATATAAGTGTGATAAAAGATGTTCTCGCAAGACATAATTTCACTTTCTCCAAGGCTCTCGGTCAGAATTTTTTAGTGAATCCCTCCGTTTGCCCCAAGATAGCCGAAATGGGCAATGCAAAAAAAGGCTTCGGCATAATCGAGATAGGCACAGGCATAGGCGTTCTCACAAACGAGCTTGCCAAGCGTGCCGACAAGGTGGTGGCTATCGAAATTGACGACAGGCTCATGCCGGTCCTTGCAGAAACTCTTGCAGAATATGACAATGTGAAGATAATAAACGCCGACGTCATGGAAACTGACCTCCACAAGCTTATCGCCGAGGAATTTCAGGGCATGGACGTTGCCGTTTGTGCAAATCTGCCTTACTATATAACCTCGCCCATATTAATGATGCTCCTTGAAGAACGTCTGCCAATAAAGTCTGTTACTGTCATGGTGCAGAAAGAAGCAGGCACACGTCTTTGTGCCCCTATGGGTACAAGAGATATGGGAGCAGTCACAGTGGCAATAAATTATTTTTCTGTACCGAAACTGCTTTTCAACGTATCACGAGGAAGCTTTATGCCCTCGCCTAACGTTGACAGCTGCGTGGTGAGGTTTGATATCCGTGATAAGACCCCCGAGGGCGTGACGGATGAAAAGTTCTTTTTTAAAGTCGCTAGGGGAGCATTTTCACAGCGAAGAAAGACCCTCTCAAATTCCGTATCATCATCAATGGGTATAGATAAATCTATAGTAAATCAGGCGATAGAGCAAAGCGACCTGCCTGCCTCCGTCCGTCCTGAAGCTCTTTCCATGGAACAATTCATAACCTTTTCCGAAGCCCTTAGAAAGCTTATCTAATTGTACATATTTTCGTACAACTAAACCCTGCATTTACATCTGCTTGCGTTATCCGCACATTAAATGTAGGGGAGCGGCGCAATTTCTGCTTTGCAGAAATCCGACGTCCCGTTCTTCGGATATCTCAAATTAGAAATTATTACGCAAACATTGATTGTGTTTTTTTCAAAAGATGTATGGGAGTGGCTTTGAGATCTGTCCGTAAATTTGGTCAGTATTTCAATTTCAAGCCCATATTGCGACACCTTTCGCTTGATAGTCCTGCTAAAATGTAATTATTACATTTTGGAAACATAGGACGTGATAAGCAATGGAAAAAATACGGCATACGGCAAAATTTCATACCTCAGGTAAAACGAATGTACTTATGGCTGTTTTATCGGCGGCAGCAGCGTTTGCGGCAAGCTTTGGGAAGATCTTAGGCTTCCCATCGTCAATGAACGTGGCGGTGGCAGTTCTTTCGGGAACTAATGTGATACCTGCTTTTTTAGGTTCTGCACTTGCATATTTTGTAAGCGGAACATTCTCAGAGGGTATCGTTCAGCTTTGTGCGATACTTGTTATAGGGGCGGTAAGGCTTGTGATGCCCTCTGCCGACCATAAGGACGACCCCGTTTTTGTGTCACTCCTCACAACAGGAGCAATGCTTCTTTTCAGTTGTGTAATGTCGGTGGCAATGCCGTCGGATACATATACGGCTTCACTGCGAATGATAAGCTCGCTCATGTGTGGCTGTGTTGTTTTTATTGCACTGACCGTAAAACGTCAAAGAAACCGAAGCGGTGTTTTTGACCTTACAGGAATAAACGGAGTTTTCACAGCTATACTTTATATTATGTTTATCTCGACCATCACTGCCGCACCGCTCCATGTGGTGAATCTGGGCAGGATAGCAGGCACTTTGTTTATGCTTATGGCAGTGCGAAAGTATAGAAATATAGGCGGTGCAGTCGTTGGTGCATTGACCACCTGCGGTGTACTCCTTTGTGCTCCGTCACTTGCGAGAAATACACTTTTGCTTGCCACGTCAGGACTTATCTGCGGAGCTTTTCTGCAATTCGGCTCTCTTGTGATTGTGCTTGTTTTCCTTGCAGTTTCACTTGTGAGCCTTGTGGCAATGGGCGTGAACGGTGATACATTTTCAATGTTTGCTGATTTGCTTATAGGCTCTGTGCTTTTTATCGCCCTGCCTGTTCCTGTGATAAAAAGGGTGGCAAAAAAAGTGGTGGGAGTGAAAAATTCCGTTGACCTTGTAGGGCAGACCACTTCTTCAAAGCTCAATATGGCTTCGAGAACTCTGGGCGGTATCAGAGGTCAGCTTACAATGGTCACTGCGGCGATCGATAAACGCTCAAAGGAAGCTACACTGTCAAAGCGTGTACGATCTGTTGTTTGTACCGATTGCGATATGTACTCAGTGTGCAGTAAGCGTTGTGTACAGCTTGATGACAGCTTTTCAAAGCTTGAAAGCATAGTTTGTACATATAATAACCTCAGCCTTGACGACGTTGAAAAGCATTTGGGAGGCTGTGTGAGAAAGTCGCTTCTTTGCAAAAGCTTCAATGAATTGTATACCGACTTTGTGGCAGAACGTGCCGACAGCATGAGAGTTCGTGAAATGCGTGAGTTTTTAAGCGAACAGCTTTCCTCCATGGAGGATATCTTATCCGACCTTTCTTTCAGGGCAGGTCAGGTGAGAAGCGTTGATCCTCAGCTTTCAGCAAGAGTAAGGGAGCATTTCTCAAACCTTGGCTATCCAAATGTGAAAGCCTGCGTTTACATAGACGAAAACCTTTGTCAGCGTGTGGACGTTTTTATAACTGCGCAGTTCAGGGGTGATCTTGTAAGGCTCACAGCAACGCTGTCAGAAATGATAGATTATGACCTTGATATGCCTGTTATAGTCAAGGTGGATAATATAACCAGAATGTCCTTTGCGGAAATACCGAAATTCACAGTTGATATAAAAAGCTTTTCAGCTTCGTCAAGCGGAGAATATTCGGGGGACAGCTTTGAAGTCTTCGATTCAAGCGTCAACGAAAAGTATATCGTCCTTTCAGACGGCATGGGAACAGGAAAAAGAGCAAGACTGGATTCATTGTTTTCCGTAAGTCTTGTTACAAGGCTCATACGATCGGGAATGTCTATGCAGACAGCCCATAGGCTTATAAATTCCATGCTCAGAGTTAAGGGCTGGGAGGAATCTTTTGCGACCCTTGATATAATGCGGCTGGAGCTTAATGGCGGAACGGTGCAGTTTCTGAAATCGGGTGCGGCGCAAAGCTTTCTTTTCCGTGACGGCGGTCTTAAAGCTATCGGCGGACAGGCTTTTCCTGCTGGGATACTTGCGGAGTGTACTCCTGATGTGAGCGAGCTTAAGCTCTTTGACGGGGACGTTCTGCTTATGACCTCAGACGGTGTCGAGGACGCTACAGCACGAGAGATACTCCGCTGTAACGGAATGAACGCTCAGGAGATAGTCACGGCGCTTGGCGCAAAGGCGCTTGCTCAGCGAACAGGAGGCAGGCGTGACGATATAACTATTATTGCCGCAAAAATTTTCCTTCGTGACGAGAATGAAGAATGAATGTAAATGACTTTGCCGACTTTTGCCTGCAATTTTTTACTTTTGTATACTTTGACTTTACTTTTTCTATGTTATTATATAAAATCTATTGTGCAAAATATATAAAACTATCTGTTGAAATATGTGCGAATACGAGAATAACTACTAAAACTATTGCAAAATTGTTCAAAAAAGATTAAAATGTAAGTATGAAACACCGAAATTATTCAGCGGTTTTCACAAAAAGACAAGGGAGGCTGAATTGTGATAGATATTATTCCAAAGGATTATGAACTGCCGCTCTATCTTTTCCACAATGGCACAAACTGCGAAACATATAAGTTTCTTGGCTGCCATAAGGGAGAGAAAGACGGCATAGAAGGATATTATTTCAGAGTCTGGGCAGCACACGCTGAGGGCATTTCTGTTGTGGGAGATTTCAATGACTGGGACGAAAATGCCACTCCAATGGAGAAGATAGACGACTCAGAGGTGTGGGAGGCTTTTGTTACAGGGCTTCAGACTTATGATACATATAAATACTGTATACACGGCTGTGACGGCAAGACCCATTATAAGGCTGATCCGTACGGCACACACATGGAGGTCGCTCCGAGCACTGGCTCGAAGGTTTTCGATATAGACGATTATCTTTGGAGCGATAAAAAGTGGATGACCGAGAAGAAATCTAAGGATATCTACAATTGTCCTATGAATATCTATGAGGTACATCTTAATTCATGGAAGGCTTGTCCTGACGGAAAATATTTCTCATATGTTAGATTTGCAGATACTATAATCCCTTATATAAAGGAAATGGGCTATACTCATATCGAGCTTATGCCGCTGGCGGAATATCCTTTTGACGGCTCTTGGGGCTATCAGGGTATCGGCTATTTTGCGCCGACTTCACGTTTCGGCACGCCTTATGACTTCATGAAAATGATAGACCTTTTCCATTTGGCGGGAATAGGCGTTATCCTTGATTGGGTGCCTGCGCATTTTCCTAGAGATGAAGCAGGATTGTTCGAGTTTGACGGAGGTCCGTCATATGAATACTCTGACCCGAAAAAGGCAGATCACCTCACTTGGGGAACGAGAGTTTTCGATTATTCAAAGGGCGAGGTAAAGTCATTCCTTATCTCAAACGCTCTTTACTGGATAGAAAAATATCACGTTGACGGTCTGAGAGTTGACGCTGTTGCGTCTATGCTTTATCTTGACTATGACAGACGTGACGGAGAGTGGACGCCTAACAAGTTCGGCGGAAAGGAAAATCTTGAAGCTGTTCAGTTCTTCAAGGATCTCAATACCGCTGTGTTTGGAAGAAACCCTAATACCCTTATGATAGCCGAAGAGTCAACTTCATGGCCTATGGTAACAAAGCCTGCGAGCGATGGCGGTCTTGGCTTCAACTTCAAGTGGAACATGGGCTGGATGAACGATATGCTCAAATATATGGCTCTTGACCCTATTGACAGAGCTTTTCATCATGATATGCTCACGTTCTCATTCTTCTATGCTTTCTCTGAAAACTTTATTTTGCCTATCTCTCATGACGAGGTGGTGCATGGTAAGGCTTCATTGGTAAATAAAATGTATGGTGGAGATATCGACAATAAGTTCAAGCAGTGCAAGCTGTTCATGGCTTATATGATGGCTCACCCAGGTAAGAAGCTTCTGTTCATGGGTGCTGATTTTGCTCAGTTCAGAGAGTGGGATTACGAGAATGGTCTGGAATGGTTCATGGTGGACGAATATGAGAACCACCGCAATTATCTGAACTACTCCAAGAACCTCAATCATTTCTATCTTGACCACCCTCAGTTCTGGGAGAGAGATTTCTCTTGGGAGGGCTTTAGCTGGATATCAAATGACGATTTCAAGCAGAGTATCATCATCTTCAGACGTTTTGACAAAAACGGCGGAGAGGTCATCGTTGTGTGCAACTTCGTTCCTGTGGAAAGAAAGTCATATTGCTTTGGCGTTCCTTACTGGGGCAGCTATACAGAGGTGTTCAACTCATCTTCTGTTGACGGATCCCCTTGCACTAACGGCACTGTAAAGGCTGTTGATGAGAAGATGCACGGCTTTGATCAGTCTGTTTGTATCGACATTCCTGCGTTCTCTTGTATGTATTTCACGGTGAAGAAAGAGGAAAGACCTGTGCCTGAGAAAAAGGCAGAGAATAAGAAAAAGACAAAGACGGCGGCTAAGAAAACTGCTGTCAAGAAAGCCGCTAAGGCGAAAACAACTAAGAAGTCCACAGCTAAAAAGGCTGAGTAATATAGACTTAATAAAAATTGGTGGGTGAATTAATTATGTTTAACAAAAAAGAATGTGTTGCAATGCTGCTGGCAGGCGGTCAGGGAAGCAGATTGTATGCCCTGACACAGAGCGTTGCAAAACCGGCAGTACCTTTCGGTGCTAAGTATCGTATCATTGATTTCCCTCTCTCGAACTGTATCAATTCAGGTATCGACACAGTGGGCGTGCTGACACAGTATCAGCCATTGGTACTCAATGAGTACATTGGAAACGGTCAGCCTTGGGATCTTGACAGAATACACGGAGGCGTTCATGTGCTTCCTCCTTATCAGACAGCTTCAGGCGCTGACTGGTATTCGGGTACTGCAAACGCTATTTATCAGAATATCGCTTTTGTAGACAGATATGACCCTGAGTATGTTGTTGTTCTTTCAGGCGACCATATCTACAAAATGGATTACAACAAGATGCTTGAATATCACAAGGCTAAGAACGCTGACGCTACTATCGCTGTTCTGGACGTTCCAAAGGAAGAGGCTTCACGTTTCGGCATCATGATAACAGACGAGGACGACAATATCATCGACTTCGAGGAGAAGCCAAAGAACCCTCGTTCAACTCTTGCTTCAATGGGTATTTACATATTCACTTGGAAGAAGCTGAAAGCTTATCTTATCGCTAATGAGAACGACAAGGAAGCTTCAAAGGACTTCGGCAAGAACATTATTCCTGACATGAGAGAAGCAGGCGAGAAGCTTGTGGCTTATCGTTTTGACGGCTACTGGAAGGACGTTGGAACTATCGACTCTCTTTGGGAAGCAAATATGGACCTTATCAATCCTAACATTCCTATCGATCTTTATGACACAAGCTGGAAGATATACTCAAGAAACCCTGTTATGCCACCTCAGAGCATAGGAAAGAACGCTCAGGTACAGAACTCTATGGTAACAGAGGGCTGCGTTATCGACGGCTCTGTCGAGTTCTCAATGATTTCTGACGGCGTTACTGTTGAGGAAGGCGCTGAGATACTGGATTCTATCCTTATGCCTGGCGCAGTTGTCAAGAAGGGTGCAAAGGTCGAGTATGCTATCGTTGGCGAGAACACTGTTATCGGTGAGAACGCTCAGATCGGTGCAAGACCTGAAACTATCGAGGACAAGGACTCATGGGGCGTTGCTGTAGTGGGCAATAATCTGACCGTTTCTGACGGCAGTGTTGTTGCACCAAAGGCAATAATTTACGAGAATATCTAAGAAAGGACCGAGTAAACATGGATGTAAATATGGGTAACGTACTGGGTCTTGTTTTCGCTAATATGCACGACACGACTCTTGGCGACATGACAAAGAACAGAACTATGGGTTCTGTAATGTTCGGCGGAAGATACCGCCTTATCGACTTCCCACTGTCTAACATGGTAAACAGCGGCATAAGCGAGGTCGGTGTTATAACAAAATCTAACTATCAGTCACTTCTGGATCACCTCGGCTCTGCAAGAGAGTGGGATCTGGCAAGAAAAAAGGGCGGACTTTACATTCTGCCTCCATTCGGCAACGTTGAAAGCACTCTTTACAGAGGTAGGATCGAGGCTCTTTATGGTGCGATGAGCTTTATCAAGCACTCAAGAGCTAAATATGTTATCCTTTCAGACTGCGACGTTGTAACTAATATTGATTACAAGCCTATCGTTGCGGCTCACATCGAGAGCGGTGCTGATATTACTGCTGTTGCACACACAGGCGTTTACAGCTCTGATGATATAAAGACTTCAACTGTATTCAACGTTGACGCTGACAAGAACGTAACCTCTGTTCTTATCAATCCTGACATCAGCGGCACTTGCACAACGAGCCTTAATGTGTTCGTTATGTCAATGGATTTCCTTATTGAAACTGTTAATGACGCAATGGCTAGAGGAAATGTAAGCTTTGAGAGAAATATTCTTCAGGAGAAGTGCAGAGAGCTTAAGATAAAGATCTACGAGTACGATAACTATTTCAGCAAGCTCAACAGCCCTGAAAGCTACTTTAAGTCAAACATGGCTCTGCTTGAACCTGAGAATGCACGCAAGCTGTTCGTTCCAAAGCGTTCTATCTACACAAAGGTAAGCGACAACGCTCCTGTTAAGTACGATCTGGACAGCAAGGTATCAAATTCTCTTATTGCTGACGGCTGTATCATAGAGGGCGAGGTAGAGAACTCTGTACTGTTCAGAGGCGTTAAGGTAGGCAAGGGTGCAAAGGTCAAGAACTGTATCCTTATGCAGGGTACTGTTGTTGGTGACAATGCTGAGCTTAGCTATCTTATCACAGACAAGAACGTTTCTATCTGTGAAAACCATATCCTTACAAGCTCACCACAGTATCCTATGTATGTAGGAAAGGGAGCTTCTGTATAAAAAGGTCGCAATGACTTAGGAAAGAGGGTTTGGATATGAACATACTTTATACTGCAAGTGAGGCTTTGCCTTTTATTGCTTCAGGTGGATTGGCTGATGTTGCAGGCTCACTGCCTGCGGCTATCAATGCCGAGGGTCACGATTGCAGAGTCGTGATACCTTATTACAGCTCTATCAGGCAGGAGCTTAAGGACAAGCTGACATATGTTACGAATTTCACTGTGCCGGTGGCATGGAGAAATCAATACTGCGGCGTTTTTACAGGCGTTGTGAACGGAGTGACTTATTATCTTTTGGATAATGAGTATTACTTCCAGAGAAACGGCTTGTATGGCTTTTATGATGATGCTGAGAGATTTATATTCTTCTCAAGGGCAGTTCTCGAACTGCTGAGATACATCGACTTTAAGCCAAATGTTATAAACGCCAATGACTGGCAGACGGCACTTGTTCCTGTTTATTATGATATTTTCTATCGCTATCAGCAGGGTTATGAGGATATCAAGACTGTGTTCACAATACACAACATTCAGTATCAGGGACAATATGGCTTAGAACTTATCAACGATATTATGGGCATTCCGCTTTATCATACGGATCTGCTTTCATATGACGGTGATGTGAACTTTATGAAGGCTGCTATTGAAACGGCTGACAAGGTGACGACAGTTTCGCCAAGCTATGCTTGGGAGATACTTGATCCATGGTATTCACATGGTCTTGACAGGGAGCTTGTTAACAAGCAATACAAGCTTTGCGGAATACTTAATGGTATAGATCAGAAGATCTATGATCCTGCAACTGATCCTGTTATTGCTAAGAATTATAGTTTAAATGACAAGACGGGCAAGGCTGTTTGCAAGCACGCTTTGCTCAGCGAGCTTGGCATGGCACATGGAAAAGAGCCTGTTATCGGTATCGTAACGAGATTTGTTTCACACAAGGGTCTTGACCTTATCAAGTATGTGTTTGAGGACATCATCAGACTTGGCTGCAAGTTTGCTATTCTTGGTTCGGGCGAGAAGATATACGAGGACTTTTTCAGCGAAATGCATTATCGTTATCCTGACAGAGTGGGTCTGACCATTGGTTTTGTGCCTGAGCTGTCCAAGAAGATATACGCTGGTGCGGATATGTTCCTTATGCCGTCGCAGAGCGAGCCTTGCGGTTTGGCTCAGATGATCGCTCTGAGATATGGTACTATACCTATCGTAAGAGAGACAGGCGGTTTGAGAGACAGTATCCATGATGCAGGCGACAAGAATGGAAACGGCTTTACTTTCAAGTCTTACAACGCACATGATATGCTTGACGCTGTTGTTAGAGCCAGGGCATACTATGATGACAAGATGAAGTGGGGCAGGCTTGTGAACACTGCGCTCAAGCAGAATTTCAGTTGGACAAAGTCCGCCAAGGATTACATTGCACTTTACAACGACATTCACTAAACACCAATATCCGTTTATTTTGCCTGATAAACGGGAAAGACCGTCCCTTATCTTAGGGGCGGTCTTTTTGCATTTATATAAGTGTACGATTAATTGTACGCTTATTTAGAAATTTGTCAACAAACTGAAAGCGGACAGGTGTGTGCCTGTCCGCTTTGGTTTAATGCTGTTTTGTTCGCATTGCTTTCGCTTTTTCTTTCATTTTCTGACCCAAATAAGAGCCTATTTCCAACATTGCGGTGTATTTGTCGATACACACGATAACGTAAGATTCAGCGTATTTAGGGAATTTCAGGGTCAGCGGCCACATATGCTTGACTATCATATCCTCCTCACGCTTGCCTATCTCAAAATGCTGTTTCGCATTGTTGAGTGCGACCTTTGGGTGGGTCATTCCGTGAGGCATTTCGCCTTTTTTCTTCTCACGATCCCGCCAATCATAAAGAAACAGATCGTGAAGCAGACCTGCTCTTGCTGCGGATCTTGAATTTAGTCCCAATTTTCTGCAAACGAGATAGTTATAGTAGGATACATTGATGCAATGCTGATAGCAAGTCGTACTATAGTGATGACGAAAATTTTTCATTTCGTTTACAACATCGCTGTCAAGCAGGTCCTTTACAAACTCAAAATACTCCTTTGCTTCCTCGGAATTTTCAATGGAATATCTTGAACCGAAAGCCTTTGACATTTGCATGACCTCTTTTCGATAACTTATACGCAGGCGGCAATTTTGCTGCCCTTTTTACGGTTGGTGACTAATGTTTACCCCATAAGTTACCCCATTCAAGTTTGTTTTACCAAACTTACATTAACATTATAAACTTTTTTGTTCAAAATGTCAATAGGGAATGTATAACAATTTTATTACAAAAATATCGGGCTGTCTGCGTTAGCATGGCAGTCCGATAAAAAAATTGGATATCAGTAGTATTTTTCGTCATAAAATTCGGGGATAAAATCTTTGGCGGCGGAGGTGCGGCTTTGGACAAAACCCTCAAAACCGTATTTGTTCACGGCGTCAATGACGGTGTTATACTCGAAAGTTGATGTCTTACGGCAAAGCTCTTTGTAGTCAAAGGCTTTATACACTGGGGTGAACTGGCTCATAAGGCTTATCATTATTTCGTCTTTGGCAAAATTTTCGCCCAGCCACTCCATAAGCTTTATGGAGTCTTTACGGTGGGTAGGGAGGACAAGGTGGCGGACTATTGTGCCGCTCTGCATTATGCCCTTTTCGTCAAAGGTTGGCTTGCCTGAAAGCTCCGCCATTTTATGTATTGAAGCAGCGGCGTTTTCAAAATAGTCTGCGGCTTTGGAATATTTATCCGAAAGTGTAGGATCAAAATATTTAAGGTCGGGTAGAAATATCTGCACATAGCCACGAAGAAGCTCCAGCGTTTGGGGCTTTTCATAACCGCCGCTGTTATAGACCACGGGGATAATGAGCTTACCTTTACAGAGGTCGAGCGCTTTGATTATTTGCGGAACGAAATGGGTGGGATTGACGAGGTTTATGTTGTTTGCGCCCATTGATTGAAGCCGCAGAAAAGTGTCGGCAAGCTCTTGCTCGGTAAGCTCAAAGCCTTTGCTCTGAGCGGATATCTCGTAGTTTTGGCAGAAACAGCATTTCAGACAGCAGCCTGAGAAAAATACTGTTCCTGAGCCTTCTGTGCCGCTGATACAAGGTTCCTCCCACATATGAAGCTCGGCTCGGGCTATCCTTACTTTGGCAGTTTCACCGCAGAAGCCTTTATGCTCGTATCTGTTCACTTTGCACTCTCTTGGGCAGAGGGTACAGCTTTTAAGAATATCGTTCATGCCACTGTGTCAACTCCGCCTATTTTGGTGTAGGAGTCAGAGGATAGGTCGCCTGATGAGTCTGTGTTTTCGTCAAGCGGGATATTGAACTGGAATGAATCTGTTATCAAATCGTCGTTCTGGAAGCAGGCTGTGAACGTGGTGCGCTTTGTATCGGCTGGGACAAGGAACTTTATGGTATAGGTCATATCGTCTTCGTAGTCGCTTTCACCGGGGAAGAAGTTGTTTGAGAAAAACGAATTATCGTTTTCGTCATAGGCGGTGTTGTAGGCAAAGGTGAATTTTACCTGTCTGTTGCTATCGCTGATATTAACATCAAGGTCGAGGTCTATTTCCCATACTGTGTCACCGCTTATAATACCGCCTGAAAGGGAGTTTCTTTCCTCATCGGTCAGGTCGCTTACTTTGCGTTCGGTGAGGGTATAGCCTTGATACTGAACGCTGTAGGTACCGTCCTCAGCGTCTTGCGCTACATAGAGGTTGGAATGGTCGGTGTAGTCATCTTCGGCTTCACTATAGGTATCGTCATAATCGTAGTCATAGTTATAGTCGTCATATTTGCTTGAAATTATTTTTGATGAGACAAAGCCTATGATAGTTGGGAGGATAGCCATAAGGATTATTATGACCACAACGGCGGTGGCACAGCCTTTGCCGCCATTCTTTTTGTTAGAGTGGTTTATGTTAGTGGCGTTGAAGCTATAGGAGCTGTTGTTTGGGCGGTTATAGCTTGTACGCTGTTGGCTGTAGTTATTGAGGGCGGCAAGCTTTTCGGCTCTTGAATTTGAATAGCTTGGGGGAGGGGTCGGGTTTTTAGGTGGGGTATAGGTGCTTTGGAAATTCTCGTCCCTTGCTTCCTCTTTACGTTCCTCGGAAACGAAATCGTTCTTTTCTTCTTTGAAGGTGTCATTTTCAGACTGACCGAACCAGCCGTCCTGCTCGTTATCGGCACGGAGATCATGAGAGTGCAGGTCATCTGAAAGGCTGTTACAGCTTATATCCTCGTCACGGGCTGTGAAGCACTCAGGACAAATTATCTCATCATCGCTTTTAAAGTGGTATCCGCAAATTCTGCATTTATTTCTGCTCAATTATTTCACCTCATTAATATACAAATTCCCAGCCCTGTTTTACAGGCTGACAAACGCACTTATAGCTCCAGCCTGACAGCTTTTCTGCGGCTGTTTGTGCGGAAGCGATATCGGGGAAAATTCCAAAAACGGCTGAGCCGCTTCCTGTCATAAGGGCGGAGAGAGCTCCGCTGTTTTTAAGCTCCTGCACTGCATGAGTTATCTCCTCACGGTCGGCGGCATATTCCAGCACATTGAAAAGGTTTGAGCATATGCCGAAAAGCTTTCCGCCGCCGATATATCTCAGCAGGACGTCCATATTACAGCGTTTTGGGTTTGAAATGCTGTCATATTTTTTGAAAGCTTCGGGGGTGGAGATACCCACGTCTGGTTTTATTATGACGAAAGCGCAGTCGGGTGAGGGCAGGTTGCTCATTATTTCGCCAACGCCCTGACAGAGCCTTGTGCCGCCTGTAATACAGAAAGGCACGTCTGCACCCAGAGCCACGCCTATGGAGCAGAGCTGTTCATCGGTGAGCCTTGTATCAAACATGAAGTCCAAGGCTCTAAGGGTAGCGGCGGCGTCTGCACTTCCTCCGCCCATGCCGGCTTGTGAGGGGAGGTTTTTCTCCACATTCACTGTTATTTTACAGCCGAAGTCAACATGGGTGAAGTCGGCAAAGGCATGGTAGGCTTTTGTGATGATATTATCCTCGCCCTTTGGAAAGCTGTCAAGTTTGCAGGTAAGCTCTATGCCCTCGCCCTCTGAGAGGGTAAAGTCCAGGAGGTCGAAGCAGGACACTGACTGCATGACAGTATTTAGCATATGGTAGCCGTCATCACGTTTACCAACGATATCCAATGCAAGATTTATTTTTCCGTAGGCTTTTATTTTTAAATTACTGCACGTTACCATTTTTGATATCCTCTAAAAATTCTCCGATACGTTTGATAGCCTCTCTCAGGTGGTTAAGGGAATAGGCGTAGGAGACACGCACATAGCCCTCTCCGCACTCGCCGAAAGCATCTCCCGGCACGACGGCTACCTTTTTGGTGTACACAAGTTTTTCGCAGAAGTCGGTGCTTGTCATGCCTGTGCTTTTGATACAAGGGAAAACATAGAATGCGCCTTGTGGTGCAAAGCATTTAAGACCAAGCTTATTGAAAGAATCCACCACAAAGCGACGGCGGATATTATACTCGTTACGCATGGCATCTATATCCTTTTGACAACTGTGCATGGCGACGATAGCGGCATACTGGCTGACAGTAGGGGAGGACATGATAGCATACTGATGAAGCTTGAGCATTTGGGACACTATCTCTTTTGGTCCGCCAAGGAAGCCAAGCCGCCAGCCTGTCATTGCAAAGCTTTTGGAAAAGCCGTTTATGACGATAGTACGCTCACGCATACCCTCTATTTCTGCGATAGAGCAATGCTTGCCTGAATATGTAAGCTCGGAATATATCTCGTCTGAGGCTATCATGATATTGGTATCTTTAAGCACCTTTGCGACAGCTTCGAGATCTTCACGGCGCATTATCGCACCCGTTGGGTTATTAGGATAAGGCAGGACGAGGAGCTTGGTTTTGTCGGTTATTTTTTCACGAAGCTCGTCTGCTGTGAGTCGGAACTCGTTTTCTTCCTTTGTTTCTATGACCACTGGAACGCCGCCGCACAGGGAGACGATAGGACGATAACAGACAAAGGACGGTTCGACTATAAGGACTTCATCGCCGGGTTGGACAAGGCATCTTATGGTAAGGTCGATAGCTTCAGAGCCGCCAACAGTGACGATTATTTCCTTATTAGGGTCATAGCTTGTGTGGATAGTACGCTGAAAATACTTGGCTATCTCTTCACGGAGAGCGATCAGACCTGCGTTTGCGGTATAGCAGGTCTTGCCTTTTTCAAGGGTAGAGATAGCCTCCTGACGTATTAGCCACGGAGTTTTGAAGTCAGGCTCGCCAACGCCAAGGGAGATAACGCCCTCCAGCTGCTGTGCGATATCGAAAAATTTTCTGATACCTGAGGGCTTCATTTCCTTTATGGCAGGGCAAAGCACTTTATTATAATCTATCATGGGGAGATCAAACCTCTTTCGTCTTTATCATCTGTGCTTATCATGATGCCGTTGTCTTTATAGACCTTTAGCACGAAGTGTGTGGCGGTGGACTGGACAGCGTCGATAGTTGCTAGTCTTTGGGAAACAAACTGTGAGATATCCCTGATGTTTGCACCGTTCACGGCAACGATTATATCATAAGCACCTGACATAAGGCGGACGGACTCCACCTGCTCATAGCTTGCGATCTGGTTTGCTATCTCGTCAAAGCCTGACTGTGACTGTGGGGTGACTTTAAGTTCTATAAGAGCGAAAACTGAATTAGGGTCATAGGCACTTTCGTCAACGATCGCGGAATAGCCCTTTATTACGCCGTCTGCTTCAAGCTTGGCGATATCCGCTGCAACCTGCTCTTCTGTTTTATCAAGAAGAACGGCAAGCTCGCTGTTTGTGATACGGGCGTTGTTTTTCAGTAATTTTATAAGCTGATCCATAAATAAGCCTCCTTTAGATTTATAAATATACATAATATATTATAACATATTATCTGTATGAACGCAAGTATTGTGATGTTAGAAATGAGTAATTTATCTGTCAGAATAGACAAAGGGGATGGTGAGAAAGCTTGTGGCGTGGGGGTCGTGGTATAGCTGAGATGTTGTGGGGGTGGACGGGCGAACGTTGCTCGCCACTACAGATAAATTGCGGTCATGAGAGATTGTAGGGGCTGGAGTCCTCGACAGCCCATTTATCTTGGGTATTTATTTTATGAGCTGTACAGTTATTTGGACTGTGCAGCTTTTTATGTGTGAGGGGTGTGAAAATTGGGGCGGCGGTATTGAAATTATTATTTTGTTGTGATATAATTGTACTAACTAGAACTGTGTAAATTCAGGAAGGATCTTTATGAGTATAAACAGCAATGAGGGCAATGATTTTTGCAACAGATATAATGAGGTGCTGAAAAGCGATAAGAAAAAAATGATCGCTGCGGCTGCAGCTTGCACTATCGTTATGGGAGCAGGCTTTGGGGGATATTTATACTACGGCGCTTATTATGCTTCGGGCTGGCACACCCATGACGGCTCGACTTATTATATTGTCAAGGAGACGGGCGAAAAGGCACTTGGCTATCAGATAATAGACAACACCTGCTATCTTTTTGACGACAAGGGCAACGCTATGGCTGACGGCTGGCATAAGTATCGTGGGGACACTTACTATGTCAAGGACGGCGTTGTTCAGCGTGGAAAAATGAAAATAAAGGGAGAGGAATACTATTTCTCTGAGGAGTCTGGCATTTTCAGGACGGGCCTTTGCGAGATAAACGGCGGTGAATACTATTTTGACGATCACGGCTTCCCTGACACGGGTTTTGACAGCGACGGCGGTTATTACTATGACGAGAGTGGCAAGCGTGTGACAGGCTGGGCAAAGATAAACAATGTTCAGTATTATTTTCTCAAGAGCGGTGAGATGGCTAAGGGCTTTGTTGAGATAGAGGGCAAGATATACTATTTTGATGATGACGACGGTCACATGGCCACAGGCTGGCAGGACATTGACGGAAAGAAGTATTATTTTTCTGAGAGCGGTGCTGTTCACAAGGGCTGGATGGAGCTTGAAAAGAAGTATTATTATTCTGATGAAGCTACAGGGGCTTGCGCTCAGGGCTTTGCGGAGATAGACGGTGAGAGCTATTATTTCAATGATAGCTGTGAAATGGTCAAGGGCTGGATAACAATTGACAAGAACAGATATCATTTTGCTGATGACGGTAAAATGACTAAGGGCTGGTATGAAGAACCGCCTGAGAAGTATTATTTCAAGGGCGACGGCTCGGCAGGCAAGGGCTTTACCAAGATCAAGGACAAGTATTATTACTTTGATAAGAAAAATCGCCTCCTCTCCGGCTGGAACGAGATAGGCGGAAATGTTTATTACTTCGGCAGAGGCGGCGTTGTTGCTGACGGCTGGGAGGATATTGACGAAGATACTTACTATTTTGACAAAACGACTCATGTGGCGGCAACAGGTTGGACGAATACGGATCAGTACACTGATGATGAGAAAAAGAAAATAAAAGAGTTCAAATCCAATGTATCAAAGCTTGTGAAGTTTGAGAAGGACGATTACAAAAAGGACGAGAAGCCTGACGAAAAAGAGACCCAAAAGCTTGAGGAGCTTGCGGACAAATTCGGCGAAAAGACATTCAATGCTTATGACAGAAAGGTTTATGAAAAGTTCGGAGGGGCGGTGTTCTATCAGTATTATTTCTACTCTGATCACACTCTTTGCACTGGATTTCATAAAATAAACGGCTATTACTTCTACTTTGATGAGGAAACCGGCAAGAAGGCTACGGGCTGGAAGACCATTGACGGAAAGAGATATTATTTTGGTCTGACAGGTGCGGCGGCTGTTGGCGAATTTGAGGAGGACGGGGACAAGAAATACACCTTCTCAAACGAGGGCGTGCTTGCAGACGGGATCGTTAAAATAGACGCTGAATGGAAGTTCAAGAAAGAGGACGGCTCTTGGGCTAAGTCGGAGTTTGTTACTTCAAAGGGAAAAATTTACTACATTGGTGAGGACGAGGCTGCACTTACAGGTTGGCACACTATTGAAGACAAGCTGTATCATTTTGACAATGACGGCAAGCTTTCAAAGGGGCTGTTCAGTGATGATTCAGGGCTTTACTACATTGACAAGAACGGCGCTCAGAAAGACAAGTGGGTAACAGCCGGTGACAAGACCTATTATTTTGACGGCGATGGCAAGGCAGTTTCAGGCTGGAGAGAAATAGACGGAACGGGGTTTTATTTTGACAGCGATCATGTTTTGCAGAATGAATGGACGACTATTGCAGGAAAGAAATATTTCCTGCAGAATGGTGTTGCGTTGAGAGGTCCTGTATACATTGACGACAAGTATTACAACTTCGGTGAGGACGGATATCTAAAGTCCGGCTGGGTAAGCTGGCGTGGGCAGAAGTTCTACAACAACAAGAACGGCACTGTTGTGACAGGTTGGAAGAAGATAGGCGGAAAGCGATATTATTTCAATGATTATGGCATGATGCTCATAAACACTACTGTTGACGGATATAACATTAACAATGACGGAGTTGCGCATAAGGCAAAATAGCAATAAAAAGGACTGCTGTGGTTTAAGACAGCAGTCCTTTTGGTTTTGTATCAAATTTTTTCAAGCAGGCAGACCGCTGTGGCGGATATACCTAGTTCCTCGCCTGTGAAGCCTAGTTTTTCTTCGGTGGTGGCTTTAACTGATATTTGTGAAATATCGCAGCCGCAGGCTTCTGCTATACGCTCCCGCATGGAGGTGATGTAGGTGGCAAGCTTCGGCTTCTGTGCGCAGATGGTGGAGTCTATATTGCCTATTTTCCAGCCTTTTTCGGTCATAACGCTTATGACTTTTTCCATGAGCTTCATACTGTCTGCACCCTCATAGTCGGGGTCATTATCGGGGAAAAGCTTGCCGATATCTCCCAGTGCCAATGCACCAAGTATGGAATCCATTATGGCGTGGGCGAGGACGTCTGCATCGGAATGTCCTAAAAGTCCCTTTTCATATGGTATATCCACGCCGCCGAGAATGAGCTTTCTGCCCTCGGTCAGTCTGTGGACGTCATAGCCGTGTCCTATACGCATTTTTGTTCCTCCTGTCCTAAAAATCGTACTGTTATATTTCCTCGTAGTTGCCTAAAAATTTGAAATATGAAAGTTCTGAATTAAGCTCGCTCATGAGCTTTGCCACGTCCGGAGAGGTTATTGCTCCCTCAAAATCGAGATAGAAAACAACGTCAAAATCGGTGTTTGCGATAGGGCGGCTCTCTATCATGGAAAGGTTAAGGCCTGCCACGGAGAATTTGGTGAGAAGTCTGTAAAGTGCAGATGAGGTATGTGGCAGTGCCAAGGACACTGACACGATATCAGCATTTTCCGAGCAGAGAGTCTCCTTTGAAATGAGAATAAATTTTGTGTAATTCTCGGCGGCGTTGGCTATATTATGCCTGAGTATCTCAAGATCGTTCTGCTGTGCGCAGGCTTCTGAGCAGATAGCGGCATACGGTTCATTGCTTTCTTTTATGTAGCACGCCGCAAGGGCAGTATTTGCGTATTTATGGCTTTTAAGTCCGTTCTGAGAAAGAAACTCAGAACACTGGCTGAGCGCCTGCTCGTGGGAATAGACTATTTTGATATCCTCAAAGCGTGTGCCTTTTTTTACGGCAAGGCAGTGGGAGATCTTTACCTTAGTTGCTGCACATATCTTGAAGTCATGCTTTTTCATAAGCTCGTAGGTCTGACCAACTGAGCCTGCGGTGGAATTTGCTATGGGAAGTATGCCGAAATCCGCTGAGCCGTTTTCAACTGATGAAAAAACGTCCTCAAAATCTTCAAAGAACATTGGCTCAAAGTCGCTGAATATCTGCTTGCAGGCTATATGTGAATATGAGCCTGTGGTACCCGGTACAGCGACTTTTTTATGACCTGTCAAGTCCAACTTTTTGTACTCTATCTTATCTGAGTCTGCAAAAAACTCCTGATACTGACGGCACTTTGAAATATCCATGATGTTTTGGAAGAACACTCTTGACGCACTTTCCAAGCCCTTTGGTGAGCTTTCTGTTACATGGTCAAGTATCTCGTTTTCACGCTTGCTCTGAAAAACAGGCATATTGTTTGCTATCTTATACTCAGCCACCTTGAAGCTTATCTGCATACGCTTATTGAAAAGCTCCTGAAGCTGGCTGTCTATATCGTTTATTTCATTTCTTAATTCCTGAAGATCCATTTTTACGCTCCTTAACAGACAGAATGGTATTATTTTATCATATTTTCTGCCTTTATTCAAGAACTATTTTGTTAATTAAGGCTTTATCAAGCTGAGAAAACGGGATAACGGGCAGAGGGGTGATATCGGTCTGGGTGAGTATTTTTTCGAGCCAAACCATATGATAGCACTTGTTGAACTTAAAGGCACATCTATGGAACGTACCTATTATAGTATAGCCCATTTTTTCATGGAACTTTACGCTGTCAAAGGTGAGATACTCGTCTTCTTTTTCGGGATAGGCGACGCAGGCATAGAGGTTTGTTATATGCTGTGCCGCAAGGAGCTTTTCAAGGGCGGAGTAGAGTTTTGCACCTATGCCTTTGCGGTGAAGCCCTTTATTTACATAAACTGTGACTTCAACCGACCAATCATAGGCGGCTCTGTTTTTGAAAACGCCTGCATAGGCGTAGCCTGCTATTTTGCCGTTTTCTACTGCGGCTATGTAGGGATAATTTGCGGATATGCGGCGGATACGCTCTGCGAACTCTTCAACGGAGGGGACGTCATACTCGAATGTTATGGCGGTGTCTTCAACGTAGGGACGGTATATTTCAAGAAGCTCGTGAGCGTCCTTCTCGGTAACTGTTCTTATTATCATGGCGTTCTCCTTATAGTACCATTAATACTGTGCCTGCAGTGATAAGCACCGCACCTATGGCTGATCTTACTGTGAAGTCCTCGTGGAGAAATATCACTGCAAGGATAAGAGTGATGACAACGCTGAGCTTGTCTATGGGGGCGACCTTTGAAACGCTGCCCATTTGGATAGCCTTATAATAGCATAGCCACGAAGCACCTGTTGCAAGTCCTGAAAGGATAAGGAATACCCAGCTTTTTCTGCCTATAGAGCCTATGCCGCTTTGTGTGTGGGTGATGAACACCATGAGCCATGCCATAGCAAGCACAACGCAGGTACGCAGTGCGGTGGCAAGATTTGAGTTTACTCCTTCAATGCCGACCTTTGCAAGGACAGAGGTGAGCGCTGCGAAAACAGCGGAGAGAAGCGCAAACACGAACCACATAATACCACTTTCTTTCGTGAAAAAATTGTTTGCTCATGCTTTATTATAGCACCTAAAGGTGCTTTTTGCAATAGAATGAGCGGCAGGACGTGATATTTTACATCAGACCTGCCACTTATGCTTAGTTATTTGCGGCAAATATTTTTATTGTTCGTGAAAGTGCTGTTACCTGCTGAGGGGTACTGAATGCAGAGGGTGAGAAACGCACTGTGCCTTGTTCTATCGTGCCGAGGGTGGTATGGGTGACGGCGGCACACTGAAGTCCTCCACGGAGGGCGAAGCCTTTTTCGCTGAGATAGGAGGCGATCTCAGCGGAAGGGATATCACCGATGTTAAATGAAAGTATGGGGACTTTCTTTTGGTCTGCTTCATAGAACTTTATTTTGTCTATGTCTGAAAGCTGTTCGTAGAGCTGTCTGCAGAGTTTTTCTTCGTGGGCTTTTATTACGGCAGGGGTCTTTTGACGTACGAATTTTAGTCCCTCGCCAAGACCGATTATGCCCACTGTGTTAATGGTGCCGCTTTCAAGCTTTTCGGGGAGGAAAGGAGTCTGTTCAAGCAGGGCGGAGGTCGCACCTGTGCCACCCTCGATTATGGTAGACAGAGAATACTCGCCGTCTGAGATAAGAAGCCCTGTGCCTGTTGGTCCGTAGAGGGCTTTGTGACCTGCGGTGCAGAGAAAGTTGAAGCCGTCTGAGAGAGGAAGCTCCAAAAGCCCGCAGGCTTGTGCGCCGTCGGCTATAAAGCATATGCCGTGGGCTTTGCAGAGTGCGGCTAATTCACGGTATGGCATGAGCCTGCCTGTGACGTTTGAAGCCACTGTACAGCAGATACACTTAGTTTCGGGGGTTATAAGGCGGCGGAAGTTTTCTACTGTTTCGCTGTCTGTTTCCCCTGTTCGGGCAATAGAATATTTCACGCCTCTTGTTTTTGAAAGGGCATATACGGGTCTTGCTACTGCGTTATGCTCGTGGTCTGAGATTATCATATGACCACCGTACTGCATGACACCTTTTATCGCCATGTTAAGGGCATGGGTACAGTTGGCGGTGAAAGCCACGTTCTCGGTCTGTGCTCCAAACATTTCTGCCGCCTGCTGTCTGACGGTGAATATCTTTTCAGACACTCGCATGGAAAGCTTGTGACCGCTTCTGCCCGGGTTGCCGCCATAGCGTTCTACTGCCTGAGCGACGGCTTTTGCTACGGCAGGGGGCTTGGGGTAGGTGGTGGCGGAGTTATCAAAGTTTATTATGCTTCGGGTGTTTATTTTTCTCACCTCTTTTGCTCGAATATCACGTTTCTGAATGGTATGCGCTCTTTTTCAAGTATGGCGGTTATTTCTTCCGGGGGTGCGGTGACGGCTATGGAGTAGCCGCAGCCTGTGCCAAGGTCCTTCGGGGTGCGCTGTATTTCGCAGTAGTATTTTAAACTGTTCAGCAAGTTTTTTGCTTTCATTGCATAGGTTATGGAAGTCATGGCTATAAGACTCTTTTTCATTTTTGTTGCTCCTTTATGCTGTACTTGTCCGTATACGCTTTTACGAATACACTTCAGTATATGCCGTTCACTGTTTGAGGGTGAACGCTGAAAGTTTTGTGAAAGGTAGGTGAAATTTGATAAAAGTTAATAGTCAGTTTAAATTTCGGGTGTACTATTTATAATATAAAAAAGAAAAGAGGTAAAAGCTTATGAACGGATTTATGTATAAGGTAGCGAGATTTTTTCAGGGCAGATATGGTATAGACAAGCTTTTTTACGGCATTTGCGGTGTGGCTGTGGTGCTTAGTGCGGCGAATTTGTTTGTAAGGTCGCTTATTTTACAGCTTATGGTATACGCTGTGCTGGTGCTGGCGGTGGTGAGGGCGATGTCGAGAAACTGCCAGAAGCGATACGAGGAGAACATGAAGTTTGAGAGGGCTTTCGGGGGAATTGGCAGGAAATTTTCATTCTGGAAGAGAAAGTTCGCTGACAGAAAGACCCATGTTTATATAAAGTGCGGTGTATGCAAAAAGACGTTAAGGCTTCCAAAGGTAAAGGGTGAACATATTGTGAAATGCCCTAACTGTGCAAATAAGTTCAAGGTGAAGATCTGACCTGTTGCGGAATTTGCGGAAATGTGCTATACTATATAATATAGTATGATACTGTAGGGACGCAAGGACAATGGGAATGGGCTGTCTAGGACGCCAGCCCCTACGGAAGTGTGTCAGGTACGATTTTTTTGCGAAAAGGGAGCGGCAGGAATGCAGAAAGTAAATTATCAGAAAAAGCTGGAGGGCATTATAAAAAAACACGAGGAAAAGGGCGAAGTGCCGACTTTGCTTTTGCATAGCTGTTGTGCGCCGTGTTCTTCTTATGTGCTTGAATATCTGTCGCAGTATTTTAAGATAACTGTGTTTTACTACAATCCGAACATTTATCCCCGTGAGGAGTACGATAAGCGTGTGGCGGAGCTTCAAAGGCTCATAGCACAAATGCCTATGAAAAATCCTGTTACGTTCGTGGAGCGTGGGTATGACGAGGGTGAGTTTTTTCAGGCTGTTAAGGGCTTTGAGAATATACCTGAGGGTGGGGAAAGATGCTTTCGATGTTACAGGCTCAGGCTTGAACGGACGGCTCAGCTTGCCAAGGAGCTTGGTGTGGATTATTTTACCACAACGCTGTCTATTTCACCATACAAGAATGCTCAGAAGCTCAACGAGATATCGGAGAAGCTTGGGGAGATATATGATGTAAAGGCACTTCCTGCGGATTTCAAGAAGCGTGAGGGCTACAAGCGTTCCGTTCAGCTTTCAGCAGAATACGGGCTTTACAGGCAGGATTACTGCGGCTGTATCTTCTCAAAAAGAGAGCGTGAAAGGCTGGATACGATTACAACAAAATCTGAATAAATATAAAAATATTAACATTGCATAGAATGCTTGTACATATTATGATAACATATTTGGCTATATATAGCAAAAATAATATGCAAATTTGTGAAAAATGGCTAAAGATATGTGGTTAATTTGTGAAAAACGTTTATTGAAATACTTGTAAATGTGTGTTACAATATAGGCAAGATGTATGTTGAGGAGATATCGCTCAATATGTATCTAAAAATTATTAACAAAGATGGAGGAAAAACAAATGAAAATCTCTAAGATTCTCGCTGGTATGTCAGCTGCTGCTCTTGCTGCATCAATGATGTCACTCGCAGCATTTGCTGATGAAACAGCTACTGTTAAGGCAGACCTCACTGGAGGTACTGTTTCTCTCATTGATGAGAAGGACGATGACGGTGTTGTTACAAAGACAGGTGTTCTTACAGGAACAAACGTTAAGCTTTCAGATGTTTGCGGTATTGATGTTAATGTAACAGTTGGTGCAGACTCAGCTGCAAAGATCGAGGCTGGAGACTGGATAGGCGGTGGACTTGGTTACAACTCTGAGTCAACTGGTTGGGCTTCAAAAGAGTGGTCATTCCAGGAGGGTGCTAAGGACGTAACAGGCGTTAAGGCTGCTGACGGTTCTTATGATTTTGTTCTGAAGGGAACAGATCCTGTATTTGCTGATACAGATACATATGCTCAGGTATGGCTTCAGAACTGGACTACAGAGGACTTCACATTCAATGCTTTCACACTTCTTGACAAGGACGGCAATCCTCTCCTTGTTGTAGAGTCTGACAAGGAACAGGGCGGAAACTCTGTTGACCTCAGCGCATATGATGCTACAGAAGTTACACTCGCAGGCAATGGTAAGGCTAAGGTTGACACTGGTAAGGTAAGAGTTAACGTTAACAATCCTTGGGGCGAAGACGTTGACAAGCTCATCACACCTGCTGATTTCGAGGGCGTTGACGCTATTGCTGTAACAGCTGAATTTGATGCTATCACAGATCCTGTTGATTTCGCTATCAACTTCGCTATCTTCTCAGACAATGGTCCTCAGTACTGGGGCGAGGGCAACGCAGCTAACAAGGGTTGCTCAACAGAGGCTGTAACAGTTAACGCTGACGGCTCATACACATTCCTGCTCAAGTTTGACGAGCCACTCACAGTAGACGGTGATCTTTTCCTTGATCTTCAGTCTGCATTCGAGGCTGCAACAGATGACGATATTCCTTTCGCAGCTAAGGTTACAAGCGTAAAGGCTCTTACACTTAAGGACGCTCCAGCTTCTTCTGAGTCAACAGCTGATTCAACAGAGTCAACAGATTCAACAGATTCTGACGAGTCAAAGGTTATTCTCGTAGATTCTACAGATTCTAAGACTAACTCTGCTGCTACATCTTCTAAGGCTGCTAACAACGCATCTAACACAAACCCAAGCACAGGCGCTGCTGCTCTTGCTGCTGTAGGTGTTGCACTTGCTGGTGCTGCTGTAGTTGCTACTAAGAAGAGAAAGTAATCTGTAATTCAGATAATTCTTACTTAGAATAATTAAAGACCTGTCTTTCGGGACAGGTCTTTTTTTATTGCTTTTTTATCGAGGTAGTGGTATAATTGATTTATAAACTGCGGAGGTGTTTTTTTATGCGTATAGTTTTTGATGATATTAAAGAGAGCCTTGCACCGAATTTCAAGGGCGGCGAGAAAAGCTTTGCAAGCAGGGCCTATTCTGACGGAAAGAACAAGATGATGAAAGGCAGGCTCGAGCCGGGGGCTTCTATCGGTCTGCACAGACATGAGGGCAACTGCGAGATGATATATGTTCTTGAGGGCAGTGGCAAAATGCTTTATGACAGCGGTGAGGAAAGACTGTCGGCAGGAGATTTCCATTACTGCCCCGATGGCCATGAGCATAGCTTTATCAATGACGGCGACAGCGACCTTGTGTTTATTGCAGTTGTGCCAGCTCAGTAGATTTTTGCAGTTTTGTATCTGTGAAATAGTGGGCCAAAATGGCTTTGTAGTCTGAGCCTTTTTCTGCCATTGCGTTTGCGCCGTACTGGCTCATTCCTACGAGGTGTCCGAAGCCGTGAGAGGTGAAAGTGAATTTTGTGTTGGCAAAGGTGAACTCGAAACATGGCGAGGAGATATCAAGGATATCGCAGAATGTGTTGGGCTGGATATCATAGCCACAGACGGTCAGGTTCGTTACATAGCCTATGCCGTCTGTTTTTGTTTTGAGCCAACTATCAGCATTGGCGAGGGGAGTGAAATTAATATCGGGGAAGCGGTCAAGAAGCTTGTCTTGAAATTCCTTGGCGGTGAGTGTCTGGGTGCATTCTGTGGTGACAAGGTCTTTGTCAGCGGAGCTGTCTACTGACAGAAGATATGGGATATCCTCTCCCCATGCGTTTTTGGCGGATTGGGTATGACCGTTTGAAGCAGCGTGAAAGGCGACGATTATCGGTTCGCCTTTATAGGTGAGGATATCGTCCTTGACGGCATTGACGGCAGATCTAACTTTTTTGTAGGCTTTTTCATAGTCGCTGCCGTAATATTCTTTGGCGGCTTTCAGGGTAAAAAAGCTTTGGTAGAGGGTGCTGTCATCGCTGATGAGTGCGCCTTTTAAGGCGGGAGTAGGCGACTGGGCTTCGGAGAGCTGTCGGCGGCATATGTAGGTATGGGCGAGGACGGCTTGCGCTTTCAGGGCTTCTTCGTCAAAGTCCGCAGGCATTTGTGCAAGCACTGAGCCTATCATATATTCTTCAAGGGTGAAGTCTTCGGTCTTGCCGCTTTCGGTGAAATATACGGCTATCTTTTCGTTTTCTGAAAATGCAGGCTTCGATGCTGACTCGTTGGGACGAAGAAATACTATAGTCGGTATTATTGTAATGATAACAGCAAATACTGCCATTATCTGTATCAGGTCTTTCATATGGTTTGTCCTTTCTTTTTTGGGGTACTATATTATATTCATGCAGTGGAGCAAATATTCATACAGGGCAAATTTTTGTACTGCAAATTTTTAAATGGCGGAGATATGCGGTTTTGATTTGACAGGTTATCTTAATACTTGACAAAAATCTGAAAAAGGTGTATAATATAACTTATATTTATAATATACTTGAAAGCGAGATGATCTATTCAATGATAAATAATGCAGCAAGGTCGCTTTTATGCGAACAGTTTATAGCAAACAATACTATTGACCCTAAGCTTTATGACAGATATGTGGTAAAGAGAGGCTTGAGAAACTCTGACGGTACAGGTGTTATGGCTGGTCTTACTAATATCTGTAACGTACATGGATATGTGGTAAACGAGGGTGAGAAATCTCCTATTCAAGGTCAGTTGATATACCGAGGATACAACATAAATGATCTGGTGTCCAACGCTCAGAAGGAGAATCGTTTTGGTTATGAGGAGATAGTTTATCTTCTTCTTATGGGCGATCTGCCTAACAGGGAGGAGCTTACTGCGTTCAAGGGAATGATGGCTGAAAACAGACCGCTCCCTAACAACTTCTTTGAGGACATGATACTTAAAGCTCCGTCAAAGAACATCATGAATAAGATGGCGAGAGCGATACTGGCTCTATACTCATATGACGATAACCCTGAGAATCGTTCTCCTGAGTATGAAATGGCTACGGCTATCTCTATAATCTCTAAATTGCCTAACATCATGGTTTCGGATTATCAGGTAAAGAAACGCTGTTATGACGGTGAAAGCTTGTTCATGCACCCTCTGATACCTACACATTCTACTGCGGAGATGATACTGTCGGCACTGCGTCCGGACAGACAGTTCACTGAGGAAGAGGCTAAGATACTTGATCTGTTACTTATGCTCCACGCTGAGCATGGCGGAGGAAATAACTCGACTTTTGCCTGCCGTGTGCTTACATCTTCCGGAACGGATCCTTATTCTGCATACTCTGCGGCTATCGGTTCACTGAAAGGTCCACGTCATGGTGGTGCTAACCTTAAGGTGGCGGCAATGCACCAGTGCATAAAGGACAACGTTCAGAACTGGGAGGACGAGGGCGAGATCGCTGATTTTCTCACAAAGATACTCAACAAGGAAGCTTTTGACCACACAGGTCTTGTTTATGGCATGGGTCACGCTGTTTACACATTGTCTGACCCTAGAGCTGTCATACTCAGAGAGAATGCCAAGAAAATGGCTGAGAACACTGAGTTTGAGAGAGAATACAAGCTTCTTGAAGCGGTGGAAAGACTTACTCCTGAGCTGTTCAAGAAGATCAAGGGCAGTGACAAGGCGATGTGCGCTAACGTTGATATGTACTCGGGCTTTGTTTACAGTATGCTGGGTATCCCTGAGGATCTTTACACGCCTATGTTCGCTGTTTCAAGAATGGCAGGCTGGTGCGCACACAGATTTGAAGAGCTTGTAACAGGCAAGAGGATAATTCGTCCTGCATACAAGGCTATCTCAGGTGAGAAGAAGTATATCCCATTGGACGAAAGATAAGCAAAATAATTTTTACCTGTTCCTAATGGACGGAAAAGGCTTGAAATATTTTTGTGTATATGATATAATAGAATCGGGTATATGCCCGGTTCTATTTTTTTGTTTGGTGTATCAGGAGGGATCGTTTGAAAAATCTTAAATTGGCTGCTGTTTGTCTTTCTTGTCTTACTATGACAGGCTGTTCGGCACTGAATTTTTCTGTTGAGGGACTTATAAACGCCCCGAAGCTTACCTCTGAGCAAAGCGAGATACATCAGGCGCTTATCGAGAGCGTGGGCAGCAATATAACTCTGAAATATCCTAAAAACGGTGAATATCGCTCGGCTTATGTTATCGCAAATATCGACGATGAGCCTACGGACGAGGCTATGGTCTTCTATGAGTACACTTCAAACGGATCTGAGGAGGACGGCTTGAGGGTGAACATTCTCGACAAGGACGAGGACGGCAAGTGGTATTCTGTGAAAGAGCTTGCAGGCGCAGGCACGGACATAGATCAGGTCATTATCTCGCCTATGGGAAGCAATAACCAGACGGACGTTTTTGTGGGATATCAAAATCTTACTAATGATGAAAAGACTATGGAGATATACAGCTATACCGACGGAGATTTCAAGCGTGTGGCGCTTGATACCTATTCGGTGCTGGAGCCTTTGGATATAAACAATGATGGTTATATAGAGCTTATCACCATTCAGAGAAGCACCAATAATGATACAGGTGCGGTGACGGCAAAGGCTTCTATGCTCAACATGAAAAACAATGAGATAACCCGCGGCGAGAACGTTGATATGTGCGATAATGTGACTTCTTATGTGTCATCAAAGACGGGAATGCTTGACAGCGGCAGGCGTGCTATTTTTATTGACGGACTGACTGCTGACGGAAAATTGCAGACGGAGATAATATACTACAGATATTCGGGACTTCAAAATCCTATGCAGCTTAGAAGCGAAAAGCTGCTGCCTTTATGCACAAGACCTGCGGGTTACTACAGTGAGGACATGGACGGCGACGGTGATGTGGAGATACCGTCAACTTCGCCTATGGTGGGTTATGAAAACGCTGTGGCAGACGAAATGCTCTATATGACTACATGGAGCGTTTACGAGGATTTTTATGATCTGAAAACAAAATACACAGGCTATTATGCCATATCTGACGGATATTTTGTAACGTTCCCAAAACGCTGGAACAGTTCTGTTACGGTGAAAAAGGACAGCGACACAAACGAGCTTGTTTTCTATAAATACACAGGAGATATAAACGAGAGCAACGAGGAGATAATGCGTATCGCTGTGTCTTCAAAGAATGATTCGGAGGATTATATCTCTGACGGATATGAGCTTATCGACAGCAAGGGTCAGCTTGATTATTTTGTGAAGCTTCCTCTTGACAGGCGTGAAAAGCTCATACCGACTATTGACGAAATTCAGAATAATTTTTACATAATAAACTGATCTTGGAGAGGAGTAAATGTAATGAAAAGAGTTTTGGTTTGCGAGGACGAAGATTCAATTAGAGAATTTGTGGTCATAAACCTTGTAAGAAGCGGTTACGAGGTAGTTGACGTAAACTGCGGTGAGGACGCTCTCAAAGCCTATGACGAAAAGGACGGGGGTTTTGACGTTGCTCTGCTTGATATTATGATGCCCGGCATCGACGGAATGCAGGTGTGCAAGAAGATAAGAGAGAAAAGCAACACTATCGGCATTATCATGCTTTCGGCAAAATCACAGGAAATGGATAAGATATCATGCCTTATGAGCGGTGCTGACGATTATATCACAAAGCCGTTCTCTATTTCTGAGCTTATTGCAAGAGTTGACGCTGTTTGCAGGCGTGTAAATCGTTCAGGCTCTAAGCCTGAGGAGGCTTCACAGATAGTTTCAGGTCCATTTACGCTTAATCTTAAGAGCAGAACTGTTTTCAAGAACGGTGAGCAGATAGACCTTACACAGGTGGAGTATCAGATAATGGAGTATTTCTTCAAAAATCAGAATACTGCACTTGACCGTTCAAGTATACTCAATCACATATGGGGCGAGAGCTATTACGGCGACGATAAGATAGTGGACGTGAATATCAGAAGAATAAGAATGAAGATAGAGGACGAGCCTTCTAATCCTAAGTATATCCTTACTATATGGGGCTTTGGCTACAAGTGGGCAGGCGGCTCTAACTGAGCTGTGAAAACATGATGAACGGAGTTTTTATCAGTTGAGCGGAAAAAAAAGAAAAAGCGGCAGACTCAGTATCACACAGCACTGGCTGAGGAACAACCTCGGGGTGGTCGTGGGAATACTTGTGGTGCTTGAAATACTGCTTATCGTGGTGGTGAGAAATTATTACTACAGCTCCACAAGGCAGTATCTTACATCTAAAATGAAGATAGTCACCACAGCGGTAGTGAACGCTTCAGGTGACGAGCAGACTAACTATAATTCTCAGATACGCTCCCTTGTGGAAAGCTATGACGAGAAAGACAAGATAGAGCTTATGGCTATCAAGACCGACGGTGAGGTCGATGTTACATCATCAGGCTTCTCTCCCTCGGAGAATGACAACATGACCGATTATGAGGACGCAAAGAAGTCCGACACGGGAATAGGCACACAGATATATGAGCTGTCAACAGGGGAAAAGGTCATGGCGATAACGTCGGTCATATCCCCGAAGGGAAGAGAATATGAGGCACTGAGAATGTTGTCTTCCATGAAAAATATCGACCATCAGATCTTTATTATGTCTATGATAATCACGGCTATCGTTGTGGCTGTCATAATGCTCATGTTTTTCTCGGGAATGTTTTTTATCAAATCTATTGTTTTGCCTATAAGAAGCATAAACAGCATAACAAGGCGGTATGCTACGGGAGATTTCAGCGAACGTCTTGAAAAAAAACGAAATGACGAGCTTGGCGAGCTTTGCGACTCTATCAACTACATGGCGCAGGAGCTTTCTAATACAGAACAGATGAAGAACGAGTTCATATCCTCTGTATCTCATGAGCTGAGAACTCCGCTTACCGCTATAAGGGGCTGGACGGAAACTGTTACCAGTATGTATGAGGACAAGGAAACCTTCAAGAAGGGTATGAGGGTCATCACAAGTGAGACGGAGAGGCTTTCGCAAATGGTCGAGGAGCTTCTTGACTTTTCGAGGATACAGGACAACAGACTCACGCTTATTATGGATACTATAGATATTCTTGCGGAGCTTGGGGAAACTGTGCTTATCTATCAGGAGAGGGCCAAGGCGCTTGGTATAACACTCAATTACTACGAGCCGAAAATGCTGCCGTTTGTTTACGGTGACAAGAACAGGCTTCGTCAGGTGTTCATAAATATTGTGGACAACGCTATCAAATACTCCAACAAGGGCGACACTGTATCGGTGGAGGCTTATGAGGAGGACAATGAGGTATGTATTTCCATTTCCGACACGGGTATGGGAATATCAAAGGATGACCTGCCAAAGGTCAAGACGAAATTCTTTAAGGCAAACCACACAAGACGTGGTTCGGGAATAGGTCTTGCGGTGGCAGACGAGATCATTCAGCGGCATGGCGGTACGCTGGAGATAAACAGTGAGCAGGGAGTAGGTACAACAGTGATGATAACGCTCCCTTGTATCGAGCAGAAGAAAAAGCCTGACAATCAGGCAACTGTAGACGTGGAGCTTATTTCTTCTGAGCCTATCGAAAACAACGACAACGTGCAGTAGACGCACACACCGCCTTGAAAGGAAAGAAAATGAGCAGTAAAGCACAAAGCAAGGAAAAATTCAAGTCAAAGATCGGCGGACAGGCTGTTATCGAGGGCGTTATGATGCGTGGCATTGACAAGGCGGCTATGGCTTGCCGCCTGCCTGACGGCACCATAGACCTGGAGGAGTGGGCGATAAAAGGCGGAAAAGATACGCCTTGGTACAGGAAAACGCCTTTTGTGAGGGGCATTTTCAGCTTCCTTACTTCTCTTATAGACGGCTACAAGTGCCTTACAAGGTCGGCTGAGAAGCAGATGACGGAGGACGATGAGGAGGAGCAGACCAAGTTTGAACAGTGGCTGGACGATAAGCTTGGGGACAAGCTCGGCCCTATCATCACGGCGATATCTATGGTGCTGGGTGTGGGTCTGGCGATATTGCTGTTTATGTATCTGCCGTCGGTTGTGTCTAAATTCATAAGCAAGTTCGTTCATCTGTCGGCTTTTGGAAAGAATATTATCGAGGGAATACTGAAGATAGCTATTTTCATAGGCTATACGGCTTTGACTGCTCTTACTAAGGATATAAGGCGGACGTATGAATATCACGGTGCTGAGCACAAGACTATCGCTTGCTATGAGCATGAAGAAGAGCTGACGGTTGAGAATGTGAAGAAATACACACGTTTTCACCCACGCTGCGGAACGAGCTTTATTTTCCTTGTGCTGTTCATAAGCATTTTTGTAAACACAATATTCAGAGTATCATGGGCAAGCATTTTGCTGAGAGTTGTTATAAAGATAGCGCTTCTGCCTATCGTTACGGGTATTGCTTATGAGCTTATAAGGCTTGCGGGAAAATATGACAATATTTTCACTAAGATAATCTCTGCACCGGGTCTGTGGATACAGAGGATAACTACAAGCGAGCCTGATGAAAGTCAGATAGAATGTGCTATAGCGGCACTGAAAGCTTGTATACCTGAAAATAAGGAAGATGACAAATGGTAAGGAAAGAACTGTTTGATAAATGCGTGGGACTGCTTGAGGAGAGCGGTCTTGGTGAGAACGCTGCTTGCGAGGTCACATGGGTGTTTGAAGATGTGGCTGAGGGGGAGAATATCACTCCTGAGCAGGAAAAGCGTATAAGCGACATTGTCACACGTCGCTGTGAGGGCTATCCTTTGCAGTATCTCCTTGGACAGTGGGAGTTTTATGGTCTGCCTTTCAAGGTGGGCGAGGGCGTGCTGATACCACGTCAGGACACGGAAACTATTGTTGACACGGCTTTGAAGATGTTTGCAGGCAAGAAGGATATCACTGTTATAGACCTTTGTTCAGGCTCGGGGTGTATTGGTATCACCCTTGAAAGGAAACTTGACTGCGGTCGGGCAGTGTGTGTGGAAAAGTCTGAAAAGGCGGCAGAGTATCTCCGTGAGAATATAAGTCTGAACGGCTCGGGGACTGAGATAGTCATGGGCGACGTTACAGACGAAAAGCTTGTGGAGGATATGCCTGAGGCTGACCTTATAGTGTGCAATCCCCCTTATCTCACAACAGAGGACATGGACGCTTTACAGCGTGAGGTCACTTTTGAGCCTGCGGAAGCTCTTTTCGGCGGTGAGGACGGCTTGGACTTCTATCGTGAGATAGTTCGCAAGTGGAAGAAAAAGCTTAAAAGCGGCGGCATTATGCTCTTTGAGATCGGTATCGGTCAGGAGGACGAGGTAATGCGGCTGATGATACAGCACGGCTTTAAGAACGTGAGATGCAGGAAAGACTTGTGCGGTGTTTACCGCTGTGTTTCGGGCATTTATGAAAAATAGTACGAAAATTTGTACAGATAGATAAATTGCGGTTACTGTACAGACAAACGGACAGTTAGTGTGATATGATATAGATACGGATAAAACACCGATAAGATAGGGAGGTCATATAAAATGGCGATAGACAAGAAGAAAAAAGAAGCCGTTAAGACGGTAGTAAAAATAACAGACGCAGAGGAAAAGAAAAAGGCTCTTGACACAGCGATAGCATATATTGAAAAGCAGTTCGGCAAGGGTGCGATCATGAAGCTTGGCGAGGCTAAGGCTATGGATATTGAGGCTATACCGACAGGCTCAATGACTCTTGATATGGCGCTTGGTATTGGAGGAGTGCCGAGAGGAAGAATTATTGAGATATACGGACCTGAGTCATCAGGTAAGACAACGGTCGCACTTCATGTTATCGCAGAAACACAGAAAATGGGCGGAGAGGTAGCTTTTATCGACGTTGAGCATGCTCTTGACCCTGTTTATGCAGGTCAGCTTGGCGTTGATATAGACAATATGCTTGTTTCTCAGCCTGACAGTGGTGAGCAGGCTTTGGAGATAGCCGAGGCTCTGGCTCGTTCCGGTGCTATCGACTGTATCGTTATCGACTCGGTTGCGGCAATGGTAACAAAGTCTGAGATAGACGGCGAAATGGGCGACACTCATGTTGGTCAGCTTGCAAGACTTATGTCTCAGGCTATGAGAAAGCTCACATCTGTTATCGCAAAGTCCAATACAACGGCTATATTTATCAATCAGGTCCGTGAGAAGATAGGTGTTATGTACGGAAACCCTGAAACTACTCCAGGCGGACGTGCTTTGAAGTTCTACGCTTCTGTAAGAATAGAGGTCAGACGTGGAGAGCAGATAAAGAACGGCTCTGAGGTCATTGGTAACAGAACAAAATGCAAGGTGGTAAAGAATAAGGTAGCACCGCCGTTCAAGGAGTGCGAGTTCGATATCATGTACGGCAAGGGTATCTCCCGTGTGGGCGAGGTGCTTGACATGGCGGTCGATCTTGATATCGTTAAGAAGGGCGGAGCTTGGTTCAGCTACAACGATATGAAGCTTGGTCAGGGACGTGACAACGCTAAGGAGTTCCTGCTGAACAATCCTGATATCATGGACGAGATAGAAGCCAAGATAAAGGAACATCAGGCGGAGCTTGTGCTTGCGGCGCAGAAAGATAAAAAGGCCAAGAAGCTTGAAGAAAAGGCTAACGCAGGTGCGGCGGCTCAGAGTGCAAATGAGGATATGGCTGCTGACAAGCCTGAGAAGAAGATACGCAAGGCGGCAAGCGACAAGTCTGTTGTGGCAAAGCCTGAGGAGGACTTCGAGGAGTTCGCTCCTGTTGACATAAGCGAGCTTGGTGACTGATAAATGCTTAAAATAACGGGCGTTTCAAAATACAAGGGCAGTACATACATGATAGAGTTCGAGGAGGGCGAAACGGCTTTTCTCAACTACGAGATAGTGTCTGCCTATGGTCTGAGAGCAGGGCTTGATATGCCTGAGTCTGCTTGGGAGAAGATAGTTTTTGACAACGAGTTCAGAAAGGCTAAGGAAAGGGCTTTGTATCTCCTTGATTACAGGGACTATTCCTATGTGGAGCTTTATAAAAAGCTTGAAAAGAATTACAGTGAGGAGATATGCGACGCTGTAATGGATAAGATGCTGGAGCTTGGGACGGTCAACGACAGGCGGTATGCTCAGGGGCTTGCGAGGACTTATGTGGAAGTGCGTAAATACGGATATTACCGTGCTTATCAGCAGATGAGACAGAAAGGGCTTACGAAGCCTATAATAGAGGAAGCTCTGGAGGAATACAGCGAGGGTACATACGAACGGCTGTATGAACTTGTGGAGCGAAAGTATCTCAGATATCTTGACGGAGAAAAGGGTGACATAAAGGTAAAAAACGCCCTTGTGCGTTTGGGGTATTCATACGACATAATAAAAGAGGTGCTTGCTGACATAAAACAGGAGTACGGCGACGAATAAAGGAGCAAAGAATGAAAAAGATCATTTTTGCGGTGGCTATACTGAGTGCGGCGGTCATGACAGGCTGTTCGCTGAGCTTTGACGGCACAGACAGCTCTCAGCCTGCGGAAAATGTTCAGGGCAGTGAGAACGCTGTGACAACGCAGGGAACTGATACGGAAAGCGAAGAAGCCGCTGACCCGCTTGAAGAGGCAAAGGACGTTGCGGCAATGTATCTTAAAGCCGCAAACGCTGAGTTTGACCAATCAATGGTTAAGCTTATGACAGACGATTATGCCGCTGACTATGAATATATGAAAAAGAACATGGGCGGCGACAATGAATACGGTGAGGACGAGCAGATAAGCGGAGTAAGATATAGCTTTGACAAGGATAAGTGCGGCTTTATCGACAAGGTGAACATCTCGGAGGAGTATTCAAAGGCGGCTGAGCTTTATGTGACCATAGCTTATGACAGCTCTGAGGGAGAGGTCACGTCATCGCAGTATATTCTTATGGTGCTTGATAAGGACAATGATTGGAAAGTTTGCTTTGCAGGCTCTAAGGCACAGGCTTACGCAGACGGCATAATCACTGACGAAAACTCGGAAAAGGCTGAGGCTAACGCTCAGGCGGTATATGAGGCGGCAGAAAAGGCGGTCACGGAGCTTTCAAAAGACAAGAGCTACAAGTTTGAGTACATGAACTACATTTCCACAGAGACGGATAAGTTCATAGAAAAGATAAAGGAACAGCTTCCTGAGGAGCTTAAGGATACATATTTCACTGTTTTTATTGATGAAGGAAAGCTTGATTATGTTGTTTGGTCGCAGGAAGCAGGGTCAGAGATAACTGTTACTTACCCTGAGAAGAAAAACTGACGGTGCAAAAGTGCTTGACAAAATAAATGGCGTGGTGTATAATATAGGTAACCACGAGATTGATCGTGTTCACAGTGACACACAAATGAAACCCCCGAAAGTTGCAGCTTTCGGGGATTTCTTTTGGGATCATGCCGGACTTACTTTCTGTATGCTTTTGGCTTTGTGGAAATTTCATAAATATTTTGATTTTTGTCATACAATAGTGACTAAAAGGGCTTGACAAAACTGTGTAAAAGTGAGATAATAAGATAGATTATTGTGATACTTTATGCCGTCCATTGGCGGTGTAGGATTGGAGATTTTTTCATGGCAACTAGAGTGGGAATGGTTTCTCTCGGATGTCCTAAAAATCAGGTGGACGCTGAGCATATGCTCTATGATCTGCGCAAAGAGGGTTTTCAGATAGTTTCTGACGCAGCCCTTTCTGATGTGGTCATTATCAATACCTGTGGATTTATCGAGTCGGCTAAACAGGAGGCTATAGACACTATACTTGAGTTCTGTACTCTCAAGCAGGAGGGCAGGATAAAGGCGGTAATAGCTACGGGCTGTCTTGCTGAAAGATACCGTGACGAAATGAAAAAGGAGATCCCTGAGCTTGACGCTGTTGTGGGAATAGGCTCTAACGGAAAAATTTGCGATATCATAAGAGAGATACTGCTGGATAAGCAGGCAGTCTGTTCTTATGGCGCAAAAACTGAGCTTTCCATGGAGGGCGGAAGAATTATTTCTACTGAGCCTTTCTATGCATATATAAAGATAGCCGAGGGTTGCAGCAACAACTGCACTTACTGCGCTATCCCGTCTATAAGAGGAAAATACAGAAGCAGACGCATGGAGGATATCGTCAAGGAAGCCAGATGGCTGGCTGAGAACGGCGTTACGGAGCTTGTAGTTGTGGCGCAGGATACAACACGCTATGGCGAGGATATATACGGCAAGTCTATGCTCCCTGAATTGCTCACTGCACTTTGTGAGATAGACGGCTTCAAGTGGATAAGAACGCTTTATTGCTATCCTGAGAGGATAACGGACGAATTGCTGGACGTTATCGCTAAAGAGGACAAGCTTGTAAAGTATCTTGATATGCCTATACAGCACTGCAACAAGACCATACTTAAAAGAATGAACCGCCATGGGGACAGAGAGACTCTTACGGCGCTTATAAAGAAGATAAGAGAAAAGATACCGAACGTTACGCTGAGGACAACTCTTATCACAGGCTTCCCAGGGGAAACTGAGGAACAGTTTGAAGAGCTTTGCGAGTTTGTAAAGGAAATTCGCTTTGAAAGGCTCGGCTGTTTTGCTTACTCGCCTGAGGAGGGTACGCCTGCGGAGAAGTTTGAAGATCAGGTGCCTTTAAAGGATAGAGAGCGCAGAGCGGAGATAATAATGGAAGAACAGATGATTATTTCCGACAGCCTTAATGAGGCTGCTCTCGACAGCGAAGTCGAGGTGGTTTGCGAGGGCTTTGACAGATATGCCGAGTGTTACTACGGCAGAAGTCAGGCGGACGCACCTGAGATAGACGGAAAGATATTCTTCCTGAGCGAGGATAAAGTTAGGGTCGGCGAGTATGTCAAGGTAAAAATTGACGATACTATGGATTATGACCTTATCGGCTCAAAAATGTAGATGAAAGGAACTTGATATGAACCTGCCAAATAAACTTACAGTGCTTAGAGTAATATTAATACCGTTTTTCCTGCTGTTCGTGCTGCTTTTCAAGATACCGCATCACATGGTGTTTGCACTTATCGTGTTCGCAGCTGCGTCTATCACAGACTGGTTTGACGGCAAGATAGCAAGAAAGCACAATCTTGTTACAACATTCGGAAAGTTTCTTGACCCGCTTGCAGACAAGCTTCTTGTTATGACGGCGCTTATCTGCTTCACATTTGAACGTTGGATAGACCCTGTTGCGGTGGTACTGATACTTGCGAGAGAGTTTATGGTAACGGGTCTTAGACTTGTTGTGGCTAGCGAGGGCGTTGTGGTCGCAGCAGGAATATGGGGCAAGCTGAAAACTGCTTTCACCATGGTTGCTCTTATTGCTATAATGGTGCTTCAGATAATTAATGATACGCCAAAGGGTAGTCCTAATTACACATGGGGAACACCTGTGTTTATCGTAAACGAGATACTCATTTGGATAGCTGTTGTGCTGACAGTCATTTCTGGCGCAGTTTATCTTAAGGGATACTGGAAGTATATAGATTCGGGCAAATAATGTGGCCTGCCGACGTGTTGCGGCATATGATAACTTAATATATAAATGCGTATCAGCAAGAGTAGCTGTAAGGTAATTTTCAGAGAGGAGCCGTTTGGTGCAAGGCTTCAAGGACTTTCAGTGAAGTGCGGCTGACAGCAGGGAGCGAACAACGGCGAAAGCTTAGTATTCCTCTCCGTAGGGTCTGCGTTAAAGATATTGAGCTGTACAAAATTTTGTGCAGGAAATCGGAGTGGGACCGTAGATCATAATCTGCCTCCGGAGTGGTGAAACGCCATTCCGGAGGTTTTTTCTTAGAAAGGGAGAGATAGATATGACGATTTTGGAAAATATAAAGCATGATATTCAGACTATAAAGGACAGAGATCCTGCGGCAACTAGCACGCTGGAGATCCTCACATATTCGGGGCTTCACGCTGTGGCTTTTTACAGGGTGTCGCACTGGTTCTATGTTCACAAGCACAAGGTCATCGCAAGATGTATTTCGCAGTTTGCAAGAATGTTGACAGGTATCGAGATACACCCAGGTGCTAAGATAGGCAAGGGTCTGCTTATCGACCACGGCTCGGGTGTTGTTATAGGTGAGACCGCTGAGATAGGCGATTACTGCCTGCTGTATCAGGGCTGTACCCTTGGCGGAACAGGTAAAGACCACGGTAAAAGACACCCGACTCTTGGAAACAATGTTATGGTAGGGTGCGGTGCAAAGGTGCTTGGACCATTCACTGTGGGGGACAATGCAAAGATAGCCGCAAATGCGGTAGTTCTTGAGCCTGTGCCTGCAAACTCAACGGCTGTGGGCGTGCCTGCAAGGATAGTTAAGCAGAACGGCAAGCGCACCTGCGACCTCGATCAGGTGCATATCCCTGACCCTGTGGCTCAGGAGCTTTGCCAGACAAGAATACAGATAGCTAAGCTGGAAAAGAGAGTGGCTGAGCTTGAAAAGATTGGAAAGAAAGAGCAGTAAAATATAAGGAAAGAGGTAAAGATAAATGAACATTTATAACACGCTTACTCACAAGATCGAAAAATTTGTACCAAACGAGCCGGGCAAGGTGTCAATGTATACCTGCGGTCCTACAGTTTATCACTATGCCCATATCGGCAATCTGAGAAGCTATATAATGGAGGACGTTTTGGAAAAGTATCTCCGCTATGACGGTTATGACGTAAAGAGAGTAATGAACATCACTGACGTTGGTCATCTTACTTCTGACGGCGATACAGGCGATGATAAAATGCTCAAGGGCGCAAAGCGTGAGCATAAGACTGTTATGGAGATCGCAAAATTCTACACTGACGCTTTCTTTGAGGACTGCAAGAAGCTAAATATCAAAAGACCTGACGTTGTTGAGCCTGCAACGGGCTGTATTGGTGATTTTATCAAGGTGATATCTGCTCTTATGGACAAGGGCTATGCTTATGAGGCAGGCGGAAACATCTATTTTGATACTTCAAAGCTGAAAGAGTATTATGTTTTCCACAATTTTAATGAGGAAGATCTTGAGGTCGGCGTTCGTGAGGGCGTTGAGGAGGACACAAACAAGCGCAACAAGGCTGACTTTGTACTGTGGTTCACAAAGTCTAAGTTCGATGATCAGGAGCTTAAATGGGATTCTCCTTGGGGCGTTGGCTACCCTGGCTGGCATATCGAGTGTTCATGTATCTCCATGAAGCATCTTGGCGAAAGACTTGACATTCACTGCGGTGGTATCGACAACGCTTTCCCACACCACACAAACGAGATAGCACAGTCTGAGGCTTATCTTGGTCACAAGTGGTGCAACTACTGGTTCCATATCCTGCACCTTAACACAAACAGCGGAAAGATGTCAAAGTCTAAGGGCGAGTTCCTTACTGTTTCACTGCTGGAGTCAAAGGGCTATGACCCACTGGTATACAGATTTTTCTGCTTGCAGTCACACTACAGAAAGTCACTTGTTTTCACATACGAAAACCTTGACAACGCAAAGACTGCATACAACAAGCTCACTGCAAGGATAGCACAGCTTATGGCTGACAAGAAGCCTGACGAGGTGGTGGAGCTTGAGGATTTTGAGAAGTTCAAGGGTAGCTTCAAGGCGGCACTTGATGACGATATAAACACTTCAAATGCTATCACTGTTCTGTATGACGTTCTTAAAGCTGACACTAACAATGAAACAAAGCTTGCCCTTATTGAGGATTTTGACAAGGTGCTTTCACTTGGTCTGATAGAAGCTGCAAAGAAGCTCAGTGCTGACGGTGAAGAGGATATCCCTGAGGAGGTCAAGGTGCTTGTTGAGGAGCGTAAAGCTGCAAGAAAGGCTAAGGACTTTGCAAAGGCCGACGAGCTGAGAGATAAGATAGGCGAGCTTGGCTATATCGTTGAGGAAACAAGACAGGGCACAAAGATAAAGAAAAAGTAAAGGAGCTTTAAATGAGCAAAAATAAACAGGATCTGGGTCCATACCGCAGAAAACAGTTTCAGACGTATTTTCAGTTTTCACTTATAGCAATTTGCTTTGTTATAATCTTTGTTCTCTTTTACGCCTGCACTGGCAGCAGCAAGAACGATATAGACTATACTGATGCAAAGGTGATACAGATGGACGAACCTGCCGATGACAGCCCTGTGGTGGTTTTTGAAACAAATAAGGGAACTTTCAAGGCTGTGCTTTTCCCTGATGAAGCACCGAACTATTGCAAGTTTTTCACTGGACTTGTGGAAAAGGGCTATTATGACGGCACTTATGTGAGCATGGTGCAGGACGGTGTGTATTTTATAGGCGGAACAAAGCAGGCTGACGGTCAGACAACTTCTGACACTGACACTACTACTATCGAGGCGGAGTATTCAAAAAACCTGTGGCCTTTAAAAGGTGCGCTTTGTGCATACACGCAGGAGCAAGGTCACTTGTTCAGCAAGAAGAAGGTTTCAAACAGCTATCTTCTTTTTGTGGATAACTATGACCTTACCGAGGAGGAGCAGGCGGAGCTTGACAGCAAGCTTGCAGACAGCAACAATATCCCTGAGGATATCACCGATGCTTTTGAGAAATATGGCGGTGTGCTGAATTTCTCTCAGCAGTATACTGTTTTCGGTCAGGTATATGATGGCTTGGATATTTATGACGAGATATGCGGTACTGATGTGGCTGACTCTGAGACGCTGAAGCCTAGGGAGGACATACAATTCACAAAGGTGTATATGTCTACCTACGGAGAGAATAAAAACAGCAATGCTTTTGCAGGCAGTGCGGATAGTTCTGAGGTTTCTGAGAGTGCGGTCGACAGTGCAGACACAAGCTCGGAGATGTAAATTAATCATATCAATTAAAGCGAACGGGTGGATGCCTGTTCGCTTTTTATATTCACTGAAAATTCATTATTTATTTGTTTATTTCACTATAAATTTGTATTAAGCTCTGCTATACTACTCTTTAGAACGTGAAGATATTAACATTGCTTTCGTATGAACCAAGGCTTAAAATCAGAAGATTTTATACTTAATATAAGAATATGAAACACAAATGCTATTAAATTAGACATGACGGCTTATATTGTAAATTACATTAATAACGTTGGCCGAGCCACAGTTCTTGACTTTATGAGCTTATTGTGGTAAACTTAAAACCAAGTCCATGAGTGAAAAAAATTCCGGCAGTACCTGAATTTTATGTGCTTTGAGCCGAGGGTTGAGCTTTCAAGGGTGTTGGACGATATTAACGAATTTTTTTTAGTAACAGAATAGGCAGGAAAGTCCTGCCTTTAAAATAGGAGGAAATTTTATGAGCGAATACAAGATCTACTCATTGCATATGGGTAAGGCAAAATGTGCTGTTGATTTGGGCGATGGCTCTGAGCGTGGAGAGTATGTAAATCAGGATTACATTCTCAACAAAATGGGCAGACCACACAGAAGCATAAGCCTTATGTACTGCTACTATCCGCTGGATAAGGAGTTCCCTGGAAGAATTTCTGAGGTAATGAAAGACGAAGATGTTTCTTTTGCATGGGATTATCCATATGATGATTATTTCACATACAAGGGCGGTCTTGAGGGCAACACAGAGGGCGAGCCTTTTACCTTCATGAGAGATGTAAGACGTCATGGACAGGACGTTACACTGACACTCACAGTTGACCCACACGTTTCAGACGAACAGCTTATCGCTATCGCAAATGACCTTAGACCTTTCGGCAGACTTCTTCTTAGAATAAACCATGAAGCTACAGGCAACTGGTTCTCATTCAACAAGAGATGTACTTATCAGGAAGTTGCTGATTTCTACTGCCGTTTCAATAAGATACTTAAGGAATATGCACCAAACGTTTCTACTATTCTTTGTATCGGTGGCATTGAAGATCTTAACAAGAAAGAGATCGAAAAGGAAGCAGAGTTTTCACAGGCTGTCAAGGAGACAGACATCTGGTCTGTTGACAAGTACATGGCTCTTCACTGGGGTTGGCCTTATGACGTTGCTGAAAGAGGCGGCACAAGCCACAGCAGAAGCAAGGTCAAGGACATATACAATATGACAAAGCGTTCTTTTGAGAGATTCAAGGAGATAAACGGCGGCGTTACAAAGCCAATGGTAATGAGCGAGTTCAACGCTGACGGTGATGTTACAGGTCCATACGATCAGGCAGCAATGGTAAAGGAATTCTGCGATATGCTCAAGGCTGACGGCGAGGACTGGTTCTCAGGATTTACTTTCTATCAGTTCAGAGACAGAGGACGTCTTGGTCTTGAAATTCAGGACCCTAACTATGCTGACTGCGGTATCGAGCAGCCTGTTATGAAGACATACAAGGAAATAATCCACGATGATTTCTTCAAGCCTGCAATGACAAGAGGCGACGAGGTTACACTGCCATGCACGCTTCGTTGGGGCGGTTCTGAGGACGCTGAGGGTCTTGAGATCCCTCTCCACTTTGAAAAGAATCCACATTTCTGCGAGGTTATATTTGATGATGATTCAAACATCATGATGGAGATAAACGGCAAGTGGTTCTATAAGTCACCTGAGGCAAAGACAATCGACCTTATGGCAGCTTTCTTTGAGAAGCCGCTGGAGGGTGAGGCTGATCTGACTCTCAGACTTTTTGCTCCTCCTGCAAGCGGTGAGAATGATCTGTCTATTGAGGACGGACTTATGAACAGCTACACAGAGATCAAGAAACTTCCTAATATCCGTATCAGATTTGAGCCTGTTGAGCTTTAATATCCAAAAATTCAAGGGACGGTTTTGCCGTCCCTTTTTGGTTTATAGGGTGACAAATAATGCAAACGGGACGTCGGGGGCGCCGTCCCCTACAAAGTAAAAAGGTTGTATACTGTACAAAAAAGCGTACAGTATACAACCTTTGTCTTTGTTATTTATCGTAAGGAGCTTGCCTTGCCATTATCTGCATTGCGGCTTTCAGACCGTCAACGGCGGCGGACATTATGCCTCCTGCATAGCCTGCTCCCTCGCCACAGGGATAGAGATTTTCCACTGAGAGAGATACCATATCTGCGTTTCGTGTAATGCGAACAGGGGAGCTTGTACGGGTTTCAGGTGCGGTGAGCATTGCACCTTTATCACCGAAGCATTTCATTTTTCGTGAGAAATTCTGCAAGCCGCTCTCCAGCATATCAGTCACAAATTTAGGGAATACATCACGAAGCTCTGTCACCTTACAGCCAAGTGCGTAGGTGGGTGAAACTGTGCCTGCTATTTCAGGCTTGCCATCAAGAAATCCGCCAACTGTCGTGCCTGCGCCTTTATATGAGCCTGTGAGAGTATAAGCTTTTTGCTCTATAGACCGTGCGAAAGCCACTCCATCAAGTGGGCGGTGACCAAAGTCGTCAGGGGTAACGGCCACAACAACTGCGGCATTTGCGTTTTCACCGTCACGGGCAAACTCGCTCATGCCATTTGTGACAGTGCCTCCGCTTTCGGAAGCTGACGGCACAACTGTACCGCCTGGACACATACAAAAAGTGTAAACACCTCTGCCGTTTTTATCACGCCATGAAAGCTGATATTCACCCTTTGGAAGCAGTGGATTGCCTGCATGGTCACCGTATAAGCTTTCGTCAACAGCCGCCTGCTTATGTTCTATTCTTGCACCAACAGAGAACGGCTTAGGCTCCAGAAAGATGTTTTTGCACTGCAAAAGCTCAAAAGTATCCCTTGCGGAATGACCAATAGCAAGTATAACGGCAGACACTTTTTCGTTCTTGTCACCTGCTGATATAGTCTGCACTTTGCCGTTAGCGATAGCCAGATCAGTGAGGGCAGTGTCAAATCTTACCTCGCCCCCAAGCTCCATTATCCTTTTTCGTATAGCCGTGACGATATTTCGCAGATTGTCAGTGCCGATATGCGGCTTAGCTTTTGTGAGGATCTCTTTCGGCGCACCGAAATCCACGAAGCGTTCAAGAACATATCTGCAAAGAGGGTCTTTTATTCGTGTGGTGAGCTTGCCGTCAGAAAATGTGCCTGCACCACCTTCACCGAATTGCACATTGCAATTGGTGTCAAGCTCGCCTGTGAGCCAGAATTTCTGTACCGATGCAGTACGTTTTTCCATTGAGCTGCCACGCTCTAAAATAATCGGTCTATATCCCTGCTCGGCAAGGGCAAGCCCGGCGAACATTCCTGCTGGTCCAAAACCTGCAATGACAACTTTGCCCTCTGCTTTTTCTGTGGATATGACAGGCTTGTAAACACTGCGCTCAACATAGGTCAGGGAAGTGTTCTTCTCACAAAGCTTTTTTTCAAGGTCGGCACTGTCAAGTGTCACGAAAACTGAGTGGACAAAGTGAATGTCGTTGCGCTTTCGTGCATCAAGAGAGCTTTTGTGTATCTCGCAGTCTATGGCGTGCTTTGAGGCACTGCCTAGCTTTTTCAGAGCGGTGGAGATAACTTCTTGCTCTGTTGCGTTAAGGGGGGAACTTATTTGATTTACTATTATTGGCATATATCCTCCTGCGTTTTTACCGAAAAATCGGGACGAATAGATCGTCCCGATAAATTTTTATTAGTCTGAAACAACTATCTGTATCTCGTTTTTGCCGAAACCCCAAACGTTGTTATAGGTCGGTGAATAGATTATAGCCTCTCGAGCATAAGAACCAGAGTCAATTATGTCGCTGAGATTGACCTCAGCGTATAAGTCGCTGTCTTTAAGATTGTTTATCACATCTTCAGGACCGTAGACCTTGACGTTTGTGAGCTTTTTTGTTTCTATCTCAGTGGACTTGCCTGACGGCTTGCCCGTTGTGATGATATGGTCTGATGTTATGGTGAACTCCTTCGAGGTGTATCCCTCTGAGTCAAAGGATACACGAACGTTTTCATCGCCATTCATATTAATCTCACCTGAGTTAAGAGGGATCTTGAAGCTGAACACCTTTGCAAGGTTTATCTCTGAAAGTTTTATAGAGCCGATAGTGAGCGTTTCTGTATCTGAGTCGTCAAGATTTGGCGATACCACAGATATCTCTTCCTCGGAAAGCTTCAGTGGCAGTGAGCTGACATCAAAATTATCCGTACAATTAGAGATATCTACCTTTAGCTTTGCTGTCTTTTTCTTGTAGATAACAAAATTCACATCGACAGACTTTGTATCCTTGACCTCTATTTTAGATGGATCAACAACGTTGTCGTCATCGTCATAGAATACGATATCCTGTGTGTTGATAGTCGTGTCCTCGGATATTTTCTTTGATTTTGAGATCTGTGCCACTGCTTTGCTTATGTTGTCAAGGTCATTTTTCGGACCTTCAACTGTTATCTCGCTTGGCGATGTGGTAGTTTCTTTAAGGATATAGCCCTCCTCAGCGCTTATGAGCGGGGCTTCTGCGGTGAGTGGGATAGTCTTTGTGGTAAGTCTGTCAAACTCCACAGAAACAGTGTCAGGGTTGACAGAAACTACAGTTACCTTGTCGGTGGAATGTGATGACTTGACATCGATGTCAAGGTCGTAGGTACCCTCTTTTGTTACGTCATCAAGATTGACAGTTGCCACAAGATCTGCAGCAGTATAGCTGCCTATCTCATAGTTCATGCCCTTTATCTCAACGTCTACGGAGATATCCTTATAGTTGAGTGCGGAAAGTCCTTTTTCTTTTGCCTGCGTTCCGTCAAGTGAGAACACAACAGGAACGTTTGTTATAGTCTTGTTTATTGTAGGATACTGAGTGATAGAAAGGGCGAACCATATTATTACAGCAATGATTATGGAAAGTATTCTCAGACCAAAGTCTGCACCATGGCGATTTTCTTTTTTAGCCTTTTTTACTTTTTCCATTTTGAAATCACCCTTCCTGCAAAAGAATTTTCTCTAATGGAATTAGCGTCCTTTTCAGGCAAAAGACGATTGTCCAGAAGTCTTTTCAGAGAGTCCTTTGAATATCCTCTGGTAAGCTCTCCGTTTTCGGCAACTGAGATGTTGCCTGTTTCCTCAGATACCACGACGACTATTGCGTCAGAGTTTTCGCTCATTCCGATAGCTGCACGGTGTCTTGAACCGAGTTGTTTGTTTATAAGTTCGTCTTTCTGCGGTCTTGGCAAGAAACAGCCTGCCGCAAGTATTATTCCGTCTCTGATTATTACAGCACCATCATGGAGCGGTGTATTCGGGAAGAATATGTTTCCGAATATCGCTGTTGACGGTATGCAGTTGAGTATCGTTCCTGTAGCTATCTGTTCCCCAAGTTTTGTCTTTCTCTCACAGATTATAAGCGCACCTGTTTTGGTGGAAGAAAGACTTGCGGCAGAATCACATATAGCGTCAATAGCTTTTTTCCAATGTTCGGTGTTGTCGTCAGAGTCACTTGAGCTAAAGAAATTAAAGCCACCCAGACTTGTTCGTCCAACCTTTTCAAGAACACGTCTGAGTTCAGGCTGAAACATTATGATAAGAGCAAGGAAGCCCCACTGGAAGCAGATCCTCAGCAAAAATCGGATAGTTTGCAAATTAAAGAATACTGCAAGCAGATAGCAACCTATAAGTATAAGGATACCTTTTGTGAGCTGCTGCGCCCTTGTTTCGCGAATAAGCTTTATGCCGTGGAATATCAGAAAGGAGAGGATAGCAATATCGACAATGTCATTAAGACCTATTGATGTAAAAACGCCCCAAATAGCGTTTATAACATAAGCGATACTGTCAAGCATAGTTCACACCCTTTCGATAATTTCTGTAAATGTAATGAAAAAAACAAAACAAATACAGATGATTTTATATATATTAATAGTATATCATATTTTTTCGCAAAGTACAAGGGTTGAACAAGATTTTTTTTATAAACATGAACAAGATTTTTTTAATAAAAAGCGGACCTTTTTTCAGTCCGCTTCTGTATCAGCTCTCTTTTGGAAGATAAAATCTTCCTGAGAGTTTTTGTGTTTTTACTTCGTTTATGAAGGCTTTCGGATCGGCTTCTTTTACAGCGTGTATGACCTTTTTGGTCTGTGCCGCTGATACTACTGAATAGACTATCTGTCTTTCACAGTGTTCATAAGACCCCTCGCCGTCAAGTATGGTCGCGCCATGCTGGCTCACTGCATAAATAGCGTCTGCTATCTCTTTGGGCTTGTTTGTTACGATAAGCAAGGTGCTTTGCTGGAATTTTTTGTAGAGCATATGCAAAACGGTTGTTGAAGCATATTGAAAGATGATAGAATACAGTGCTTTGTCCCAGCCGAACATAAAGCCTGCAACGCACAATATGACCGCATTGAAGCCAAGTATAACATTGAAGGTGTCCATATTGCTTTTCTCTGAAAGATAAATGGATATAAAGTCCGTTCCACCTGATGTTGCACCACGATTAAGGCAGAGGCTAATGGCAACGCCGTTTATCATGCCGCCGAAAATGCTTATGAGCAAAACGTCCTCGGTGACGATATGGTTTGGTATAAGGTCGGTGAAAAAGCTGTTTAACAGTATCATTATGCAGGAAAACGCCGTGAACTTTTTGCCGATAAATCTAAAGCCGATATATACCGGTATTATGTTCAGGGTGATGTTTATGATACTAAATGGCAGCATTACGCCTGCAAGCTGTTTTACTGCACGCTGTATAAGAATGGACATTCCTGTCATGCCGCCTGGGTAAAGACCGCCTGTGTTTACAAAGGTCTTTGTGTTAAGTGCCATAAGAAAGGCGGCGACAGTCACGGCGATAATTGTAAAAATGTCTTTTCTGATATCTTTTTTCATGGCTTTGCCACTCCTTTCATATGTCAGCAATTATTCTCCTTTAAGCTCGGCAAATTTTTTCTGCATGGTAGGGTTATTTTTGGTAAGGCTCTTGATAGTGAGAGCGTCAGCCTTTTTGTTTGCAAGGCGCAGATTGTTTTCTGATGAAATAAGATTTTCTTTTATCTTTGTGAGATGTGCTATAGACTTGTCTATTTCTGTGATAGCTTCGCCAAAACGTCTGCTTGCAAGTTCATAGTTTCGGGCAAAGCCCTCCTTGAACGTGTTGATGTTTTGCTCAAACATTGTGATGTCGATATTCTCGTTGCGCACCTTTTCAAGCTCTTCCTTATAGGAAAGGGTATTCATGGCGGCATTTCTCAGTATGGTGATTATCGGTATAAAGCACTGAGGTCTGACTACATACATTTTATCATAAGCATATGAAACATCTGTGATGCCTGCGTTATAAAGCTCGCTGTCGCTTTCCAAAAGTGAAACAAGTACAGCGTATTCGCAATTTTTCTGATGTCTGTCCTTGTCAAGCTCTTTGAAGAAATGCTCGTTCTTTTTCTTGGTGGAGGTGGTGTCCTGCTCGTTTTTCATTTCAAACATTATGGATATTATCTCCACACCGTTTTCATCACATTCACGGTAGATAAAGTCACCTTTGCTTCCTGAGCTTGCGTCGTTATCCTTGTCAAAATAAGCGTTTCTGAATGCGGTAGCTCTTATCTTGTTGAACTCGTTCATGCAGTGCTGTTCAAGGCTCTCGCCCACCATTTTTGTAGACAGACGGCTTTTTAGGTCTTTGTAGTATGCGATAGCTTCGTCCTTGCTTTTTATCTGTGCATTAAGCTCTGCAATAGTGGAATTTTTCTCACTTTCCACTTTTGAAAGTGCAGTGGTAAGCTCCAAAGCCTTTTCAGTATCCTTATTTTTGATATCCGTTTCAAGACGTGTTATCTCGGCTTTATATTCATTTTCTGACTTTTGCATTTGCAGAGTATGCTCAGAATTGAGCTGCTGTATCTGCATATCACGCTGAGATATTTCCTGCCTGAGCTTATCCTTTTCGCTGTTGAATTGCGATCTTGCTTTCTCCACAGCCATTGATATGGCAAGTTCTTTTTCTGTGGTCATAGATTTGGTCTGAGCGGTAAGCCGTGCGATAAGCTTTTCGTTTTGACTTATCTGCTCCTTTAGCTGCTCAAGCGTTTTTTCATACTCGGCTCTTGTGCTCTCCTGCGCCTTTGTGACTGCAAGCGTCTTTTCACTCTCACCGTTAGCCGCAGCCGCCTTGAGCTTTTGTATCTCCATATCCTTATCATTGACAGCCTTTGTATACTTGCTGTCAAAATCAAGCTTAGCAAGTTTCAAAGCCTTGTCTTTTTCATCAGCCACACGCTTGTCAAGCTCTTTATCAAACTCAGCCGTTTTTACCTGTGCCACGATAGCCGCATAGCCCTGCTCATCTACCTTGAAAACTTCTCCGCAGTGGGGACATTTTATTTCAGACATTTTATGTACCTCCGATTTCTTATTTTTTCTTTAATATGATTATACCATATTTTATTCCCTTATACAAGAAATGAAGAAGATTTTTTTACGACAAAAACGCAGGAACGTATTACCACGCTCCTGCGTTTGCGGCTTATCAGCCAAGTATTTTCTTTATATCTTCTTCAGGGGTGCTGATAGGAGTAAGCTGGAACTTATCCACCAAAACGTCAAGCACGCCCTTTGAAACGAATGCAGGGAGGGTCGGTCCGAGGTAGATGTTCTTTATGCCCAATGAAAGCAGGGTGAGAAGTATGCACACTGCCTTTTGCTCATACCATGAAAGCACAAGTGTCAGCGGCAGATCGTTAACGCCGCAGTCGAACGCCTCGGCAAGTGCAAGGGCTATCTTTATGGCTGAGTATGCGTCATTGCACTGTCCGCAGTCAAGTATCCTTGGTATGCCGTCGATAGTGCCAAGATCCATATCGTTTATGCGGTATTTTCCACAGGCAAGAGTGAGGATAAGGCTGTCAGGCGGTGTGAGCCTTGCGAAGTCGGAATAGTAACTTCTGCTCGGTGACGCACCGTCACAGCCGCCTATGAGGAAGAAGTTCTTTATCCTGCCCTCTTTCACAAGGCTTATTATCTTTTCGGCATTTGACAACACTGCGTTGTGTGCAAAGCCTGTTGTTACTGTGTGACCGCCGTTCATGCCTGTCATTTCTCTGTCCTCATCATAGCCGCCGCACTCAATGGCTTTTTCTATAACAGGCGTAAAATCCTTGTCGTCGCCAATGTGCACAAGCTCAGGATATGACACGATAGAGGTGGTGAAAACTCTGTCGCAGTAGCTTTGACGGACAGGCATTATGCAGTTTGTTGTGAAAAGTATCGGTGCAGGGATATTGTGAAATTCCGACTGCTGATTTTGCCAGCCTGTACCGAAATTGCCTTTTAGCTGCGGATAGGCTTTGAGCTTTGGATAACCATGGGCAGGGAGCATTTCACTGTGAGTGTAGATATTCACTCCTTTATCTTTGGTCTGCTCAAGGAGAAGTTTCATATCGTGCAGGTCATGACCGCTCACGACGATAAAAGGTCCTTTTTCAATGGTCAGTGGAACTTCTGTAGGAACAGGGTCGCCGTATGCGTCAGTGTTTGCGGCGTCGAGAAGTGCCATACATTTCAGGTTCACATTGCCTGTTTCAAGCACCAGTCCCAACAGCTTTTCAGGGTCGTTCTCACTGCCTATGGCACGCAGAGCCTTGTAGAAAAAGCTTGTCACCTCGCTGTCAGTTTTGCCAAGTGCCTGTGCGTGATAAGCATACGCCGCCATACCCTTTATTCCGAAGAGGATAAGTGATTTCAGCGAGCGGATATCCTCATGATCGTTCCACAGTTTTTTCATGTCGTAGTCATCAAACTTCTGAGAGTTGATGCGGTTTCGCTCAATGTGTATTTCCTTTGTGAGCTGTTTTATGGTGACATTATTGAAGTTCACGTTCGTGATAGTCGTAAAAAGCCCTTTGAGTATGAGCATATCTGTTTTTTCAGTTGACGAGCCATTTTCTGCGGCGTTTGCAAGGGCGATAAGTGCACCGATAAGCTCGTCTTGATAAACTGCTGTGTCGGCTTTTTTGCCGCATACGCCTACTTTTCCGTCACAGCCTGTGTTGTGTGCAGTCTGCTGACACTGGAAACAAAACATATCTTTCACTGGTAAGACCTCCGTATATTTGTGATAGGTCTATTATGTACCGATATGTGAAATTTATTCCTGCGTTTTATGAGAAAAACAGCCTTACAGCCAGTGCAGAGAATACAAATCCCATAAGGTCTGAAAGGCACGCCACTGCAAATACTGAGGGATAAGCTTTTTGCTTTATGGCTGAAAAATATACTGCTATGGTATAGAATGTCGTTTCCGTTGACCCCATTAAAACGCTTGCCACACGTCCGCTGTAGCTGTCAGGGGAAACGCTTGAAAGAATGGTTTCAAGGCAGGCGAGTGCGCCGCTCCCTGAAATGGGTCTGACTATGGCAAGGGGTATGCACTCTTCTGGAAAGCCTAGAAAAGTGGTCACAGGTCGGAGCAGTTTTGCTATAATATCAGCCGCCCCTGATGATGTGAACATTCCAACTGCTGTCATAAGCAGAATTAGCATTGGTATAAGCCCCACGGCGATTTTGAGGTTTTCAGCCGCACCCTCGCAGAACACATTCACTATATCCACCTTCTTCACAAGCCCATAGCAAAGTATAAAAACCATAAGCGCAGGCACGAAAATATCACCGAGATCCATGGCGTTCGTCCTTTCTAATGTTGAGGGCATAGACCATAAGACAGCCTGCGGTCACGGAGATAAGGGAGGAGAAAATGATAGCAGGCGTTACGTCAAAGGGCGATACTGCACCGTGTTCAAGGCGCATTGCCGAAATGGTGGAGGGGATAAGCTGAATGGAAGCCGTGTTAAGCACCACAAGCATAGAAATGCACTTTTTTCGTGCCGCAGGCGGAAGCTTCTGCATTGCTTTTACGGCGGCTATGCCGGAGGGTGTGGCGGCGTTTCCGAGTCCTAAGAGGTTTGCGGTCAGGTTCATTGTTACAGCATTCATGACCTCGGGGCAGTGTGCGGCATCTCTGAATAATAGCCTTGTGACAGGGGAGAGCATACGGGCAATGACCGCTGTTATGCCAGCCTTTTCACATATCTTCATAAGTCCGCCCCAAAGACACATCGAGCCGCTTAGATATATGACAAGCTCCACCGCTTTGTTACAGCCTTCAAGAGAAGCCACTGATACTGCTGTCATGTCGCCTTTAAGAAAACCGCATAACAAGGCGGATAGGGACAATATCACAATTATTACGCTTAATATAATTAGCACTCCTTTCAGTTAGTATTCATATCAAGGTAATATATAAAAAACTTTGACAATAAGTGTGAAATTTTGGTGATAACGCTTGACAAATGTAATTATGTTTGTTATAATATGTTTATCATAAGATTTATGTTAAATGAAATACTATTTTTGTGTTTCAAATTAATTTAAAGGGGATTGATTTTATGAAATCTACAGGAATTGTAAGAAAAGTTGACGAGCTTGGAAGAATAGTACTTCCTATCGAGCTCAGAAGAACCTACGACCTTGCTGTTAAGGACGCTATCGAGATCTATACAGATGATGACAAGATCATTCTGAAGAAGTTCCAGAGAACTTGTATCTTCTGCGGAAGCGGTGAAGAGTGCGTTGAGTACAAGGGCAAGACAATTTGTGCAGCTTGTATGGCAGAGCTCAAGGGTGAAGCTAAGTAATTACATATTTGTAGTAATATTATGAAACAGACAGGACGGACATGAAAGTGTTTGTCCTGTTTTTATTTTATGTGATAGAAAAAGCGTGTATGCAAAAAACATACACGCTTTTTCATATTATAAGCTTTTTGAAATCATCTTCGCTGCCATTAAATACCGTCATGTGGAGATATTCGCCGCTTTCATAGAATGAGAATTTTACACGGTTGGTATAAGTCCAAAACGTCCAATCCATATCCTTGTCAGGCTTTGAAAACAGGCTCTCATACCATATCTTGTCCTTGTTAAATCTGCTGTCTGAAGCAACGATGTTTTTGTACGTCCGTTCTGTGCAGTATATGACAGGTCTTACGCCGTATTGCTTTTCTATCCTGTCGCAGAAGTCTGCAAGGTTATCTGCGGCTTCGTAATAGTCAGGTGGCAAAAGTCTGTAAAGTCCTCTCAGTCTTACCTCCACTGCAGGGATAAGCCTGCCGCTTAGATCCTCGCCCACAGCATTTATGAAATGCTCTGCCTGCTTAGTGCCGTCAGTATCAAGCTCAAGCACATGATATGCACCCACTGATATATCAGTGTCCTTTGAGCCGTTCCAGTTGTCACGGAACGCACCGTCCTCAAAGGTAGTGCCTTTGGTGGCTCTTATATAGGCGGTCTGGATATTCTGCTTAGCAAAACTCTTCCAGCGTATCTCGCCCATTGACTCTGTTACAACAGGTCCTCTTATTGGATAGTCACGCTTTTTCGGCTCATTGAACCACAGTCTGCCTGTATACAAAAGCACCGCAAGGTTTATCACAAGCACAACTGCACACAGTATTAACAGCCGTTTTACGAGCTTTTTCAGAAATCTGTGACGCGGCTTTTCTTCCTCATAGACCTCGTAATTTGTGTAGTTTGAAAGGTCACGATCGTCATACTCGCTGTCTATTTTGTTTATAGCTTCCTTGTCAAGCTTGAATTTCTTGCTGCGTTTCATTAGCAGTATCCTCTCGGTTAAATTCCTCAGAATTTGCGATAAGCTCCGCAAAGGTATATGTGTCAAGCTTGTTCCTTACCATTTCAGATATCTCGTTAAAAGCTTTCTGATAACAGCAGATACCGTCTGCACCTCTGTTGCAGGTGCAGTCTGGGGAAAGACATCTTGAAAAATAATATGTACCCTCTATGGCTTCAAGAACGTCTTTCAAGGTAAGCTGTGCAGGGTCTTTATTTATGATATAGCCCCCCTGCGTGCCTTTATATGACTTCACTATGTCAGCCGCAACAAGCTTTCTCAGTATCTTCAGCGCAAATCGAAGTGTAACGCAGGCGTCATTGGAAATGGTCTTTGCGTCCATTTTGTCTTTTTCGCGGCATAGAACGGATACTATTCTTACTGCGTAATCCGCCTCAAGTGTTATAAACATTTATTTCCTCCGAAACTTAGTCAAGATAATCTCTTACCTTGTTGCTCCTGTTAGGGTGACGGAGCTTTCTGAGAGCCTTTGCCTCTATCTGACGTATTCTCTCACGGGTAACGTTGAACTGCTGACCTACTTCTTCAAGAGTTCTTGAACGTCCGTCCTCAAGACCGAAACGCAGTCTGAGCACCTTCTCTTCTCTCTCTGTAAGAGTGGAAAGCACCTGATTTATCTGCTCTTTAAGAAGCACAAGTGAAGCGGCTTCTGCTGGAGCCGGAGCGTCATCATCAGGGATAAAGTCGCCAAGATGTGAGTCCTCCTCCTCACCGATAGGTGTTTCAAGAGAAACAGGATCCTGAGCGATACGCATTATCTCTCTTACTCTTTCAACGCTCATATCAAGCTCTTTTGCTATTTCCTCAGGTGACGGATCATGACCGTTCTTGTGGAGAAGCTGTGAGGATACTTTCTTTACCTTTGTGATAGTTTCTACCATGTGTACAGGTATTCTGATAGTTCTTGCCTGATCGGCGATCGCTCTTGTTATAGCCTGTCTTATCCACCATGTGGCATATGTGGAGAATTTGAAGCCCTTTGTATAGTCGAATTTTTCAACGGCTTTGATAAGACCCATGTTGCCTTCCTGGATAAGGTCAAGGAAGCTCATTCCTCTGCCCACATATTTTTTTGCGATAGAAACAACAAGTCTGAGGTTTGCTTCTGCCAGTCTTTTTCTTGCTTTTTTAGCGTCCTTTTCATTGCCGCTAGACATCTTTTCTGCAAGTTGTATCTCCTCCTCGGAGGTAAGAAGCGGCACTCTGCCTATTTCCTTAAGGTAGATCTTGACCGGGTCGTCGATAGCGATCCCGTCAGTTGAAAGGGAAATATCAACGCCGTCCTGATCCAGATCGTCTTCTGGGTTTACCATGTCAAGGCTGTCGTCAGTGATGATATCATCAATTATCTCAATATTATTTGCGGCACAGCTATCATAGAAGCTGTCCATTTGCTCGACGTCATAGTCGAGCTTTTCAAGAGCGTCAGTTATCTCTTTTGTAGTGAGCTTGCCTGTAGTTTTGCCGTGTTCCATAAGGTTATCAAGTATCTGTTTCTTGTCTGTCATTTCAAACACTCCAATCTCAATTTTTACATCGGTTGATCTTTGCTAATTCTTTTTGCGCATTTCTTCAAACTTTTTGAAGAAGTCATCGTCGGATATATCCTTCTGTTTCTCCTTCGGCTTGTAGTTTAAAAGCACATTTATATAATCCTCAGCGACCTTGGCGTCAATGCCCAGTTCGCTGTATTTTTCCAGTATCTCCGTTATCTTACCCACTTCCTCGGGGGAAAATTCACCATTAAAAGATGATACAGAGCAATCCTGCAAATTGGTTATCTTGCTCGTCAGGCTTTCGTAAACACGCCTATTGAAGCTGGTAACGAATTTGTCGGGCGGAAGCCTTTTGAGAACATCTCCGCAGGCGTCATGATTATTGTAGAGATAATATATGATACCCGCTTCGGCGGCGGATTCTCGTCTGTGTTCATTGGCTTCGGGGTTTATGGTGTCACGCTTGTCAGCGAAGGTTATAGTGCGAGTCCATTCCTTTTTGCTATACTGATAGCGACGGTTTTTAAGTATAGCATTAAGTTCTGCGTTGACAGTTGTGATGCTCACATTCTGTTCAGCCGCCACCTTTTTTGCGTATATCTCACGCTCAGTAGGGGAGCTTATATCCGCAAGGACTTTATAGGCTTTTTTGAGATAATCTATCCTGCCTATATCAGTGTCCATATCAATGCCGTCTTTGCATTTTTCTAGCTCAAACTCTATTGCACCGTCTGATTTTTTCAGCAAATGGCGAAAGTGGTCTGCTCCGAATTTGTTTATGTACTCATCAGGGTCTTTTGCACCGTTCATTTTTATAACGGTGGTCTTAAGGCCAGTTTCACCTAGAATTTTTATTGCTCTCGTTGTGGCTTTCTGACCTGCGCCATCTGCGTCATAGCATATGACAACGTTGTCTGCATAGTTGGATATTATCTTCGCCTGCTCAGGGGTGAGCGCAGTTCCGCAGGAAGCTACGGCATTCTCGAAGCCTGCCTGATTAAGGGAAATAACGTCAAGGTTACCCTCGCACAGAAGAATGGTCTTATCTTTCACTGCGGCGTTTTTGGCGAAATTCATGGAGAAAAGAAATCTGTTTTTTGAATACACAAGGGTATCTTTTGAGTTAAGGTATTTTCTCTTATCGTCAGGTGTGAGCGCTCTTCCGCCAAAGCCCACTATATGACCTGCAAGGTCGATAAAAGGGAACATTGCACGATTTACGAAGAAATCAAACGTATTTCGGGTATTTTTCTGTGAACGTGAGATAAGCGAGCCTTGCTCCAATTCTTCCTCGGTGAAGCCCTCAGAGAGCATATAGCTTTTCAAGGCAGACCAACTGTTTGGAGCAAAGCCCATTCCATATTTCTTTATGGTTTCAATACTGAGCTTACGTTTGTTTATAAGATAGTCAAGACATTCCTTGCCCTGTGGTGTCTTTAGCTGATGATAGAAAAACCTTGCGGCTGTTTTATTCATTTCATAGAAGCGCTTTCTGGTATCGGTGCGCTTGCTGTCATAGCCGTTATCCTCCGGAAGCGGCACTCCGCCACGTTCTGCAAGGAGCTTGACAGCTTCCCAATAGTCCAGATTATTGTACTTCATTGTAAAAGTGATAACATCTCCGCCTGCTCCGCAGCCAAAGCAGTGAAAATACTCTTTGTCAGGGTGAATATGGCAGGACGGGGTTTTTTCGTTGTGAAAAGGGCAGAGGCAAACATAATCTCTGCCTGTTCTTTTGAGGGTGACGTAGCTGCTCATGACCTCTGCGATAGGGTTGGCAGCTTTAAGTCTTTCTATAAAATCTATAGGCAGCGGCAAATTTCTTCCTCCTTGGGTATGCGCTAATACTTTGTCCACCCCAATGGGATAAACAGATTTTTAAAGGTCTCAATGGCAAATCCGTCTGTCATGCCTGATATGTAATCGCAGATAGCACGGTCAATTCCGAACTGATAGGCGAGATTCATATAAAAGGCAGGCAGCTTTTCGATATGATGAACATAGTAGTCATAGAGCTTTGCTATCATGTCTTTAGCCTTGACTTCTTCTGATTTGCACTTTGGATTTGTGTATACAAAGTCAAACATAAATCTATGCAGTGCAGTGTAGGCGTCACTCACTTCGTTGTCCATATGCAGGCTTTCTGCTCCGCCCTTGATAAGCGAGGTCACAAGAGTGGTTATCCTCTCAGACTTGGATCCGCCAAGAACCTTTGTGATATTTTTCGGGATATCCTCCTCGGTCATAATGCCTGCACGAACGGAATCGTCGATATCGTGATTTATATAGGCGATAACGTCTGCAAATCGCACAACATAGCCCTCTTTCGTGTCGGCTATCATGTTAGTGTGCTTTAATATTCCGTCACGGACTTCTTCTGTGAGGTCAAGACCCTTGCCGTCTTTTTCCAAAATATCCACTACACGCAGGCTTTGCTCATAGTGGTGAAAGCCGTCAGGGCTAAGCTCGTTGAGAGCCCTTTCTCCTGCATGACCAAAAGGCGTATGACCAAGGTCATGACCCAGTGCGATAGCTTCGGTGAGATCTTCGTTGAGCCGCAAAGCCCGTGAGATAGTCCGTGCGATCTGACTTACCTCAAGGGTATGAGTAAGTCGTGTTCTATAATGGTCGCCTGCAGGGGACAGATAGACCTGAGTTTTATGCTTCAGCCGTCTGAAAGAGTTGCAGTGAAGTATCCTGTCACGGTCACGCTGGAAACACGTCCTCAGCGGACAAGGTTCGCAAGGATCTTTACGCCCTTTTGAATCAACAGACAAGCAGGCGTTTTCGCTCAGAAATTGTTTTTCAAACAACTCGGTTTGTTCTCTCGGCAGCACAAAAATTCCCCCTTACAGTATATAAAACATACTAACTCTATATAATATATACTATAATAGTTCAAAAAAGCCTTTATTTTTACATAAAGGCTGAATGTTTTTGTATAATCGCACAAATTTCATGCAAAATCAGCAAGAAGATTTGTTTCTTCTGACAATTCAAGCTTGCCGCAGGATATATCCGTAAGCTGTTTTTTCAGCTTGTCTGATAATTCAGACTTCACAAGAAACGCAAGATCTACAGAATCGGCAAAGTCCTCTTTTTCCATTATCACGCCATATTCAGGCAACGCATAGCTGACCTTGCCATAAAGTGTATAGTCGCAGGAAAAGGATATTCTTGAACACTCACACATTTTCATTTTTCTTGCAGCGTTCACCGCCATTGAACAACCCTGAGAATAGGCTCTTGTAAGACCGCTTGCCCCCAAAAGTATTCCACCGAAATATCGTGTCACCACCACACAAACGTCTGTAAGCCCAGATTTGTTTATTACATCAAGCACTGGCACTCCGCCTGTACCCTGTGGCTCGCCGTCGTCGCTGTATCGTGAAACGTTACCCTCTCTCAACACATAGGCATAGACGTTGTGCCTAGCCTTGCGGTTTTCGGCTTTTATCCTGTTTATAAATGCGACAGCCTCATCAGCGGTGCTGACAGGTGCGATATGCCCGATAAATTCGGACTTTTTCTCCGTAAAGCTCGCCTGAGCTTCCTCATAGATTGTTGTATATCCCATTTGGTTTCCTCATATAAAAGAAAAAAGGAACGGAATTATCCGTTCCCTTTGAAAATTAGTCAAGATTAAATCTCTTCTTGAATCTGTCAACACGTCCGCCTGTATCTACGAGCTTCTGCTTACCTGTGTAGAATGGGTGGCACTTAGAACAAATTTCAACCTTGATATCCTTCTTTGTAGAACGAGTATGGATAACATTACCGCAAGCGCAAGTAATTGTTGTTTCCTCATACTTTGGGTGAATTCCTTCTCTCATTTGACTTCCTCCTTCCAAACTAAAATTATGACTCATAGAAGCCCATCATTTCAGTTTAGACAGTAGTTCTATGTAGTATTTATCAATATGCTGAACAAATCAGCTTTATTATTATACCATTATATACGTCACTTGTCAAGCACTTAACACTTTTTTTACATTTATCCTGCTCGTTTCGACAAAACAAAAAGGCAACCCATTGGCTGCCCTTTGCTTGTGTAAAAATTTTGGAGAGGATGAAACGAGCTAAGAGTTTAATCTTAGTGTTTACATTCTTTTTCTTTCTCTGTTCTACATTACATATTATAGCCTTTAGGGGCTGTAACTTCAAGAACAGACAAGTTACATTTCACTACAATACTGTTACAAATTATTTCAATTTGTAACTTTAAAATAACCTTAAATTTTCCTCAAAGCAGGATTATTATTCGTGGTCAACTCCGTATGTTGCACGGTATTCCAGCATTTTGTCAAGATACTCTTTGCCCTCAACAACACCGTCCTGAATAGCCTTGATGATATCGTTGATGTTTACGATAGAGTATACCTTTACGCCAAAGTCTTTATAAGCCTGTTCAACAGCTGAAAGGTCAGTATCCAGTGCCTTTTCCATTCTGTCTACTGTTATCACCATGCCTGTTACGTTTACGTCTGCGGCACTTTTGAGCTTTGGCATTGACTCTCTGAGAGCCTTGCCAGATGTCATAACATCGTCGATGATTATTACCTTTTCTCCGTCTGCAAGCTTCTTTCCAACGAACATTCCGCCCTCGCCGTGATCCTTAGCTTCCTTTCTGTCAAAGCAGTAAGAAACGTCAATGCCATACTTTGTTGCAAGCGCGATAACGGCTGAAACAGCAAGAGGGATACCCTTATATGCAGGTCCGAAAAGTGTTTCAACAGGTATTTTGTTGTCAGCTATGCAATCAGCGTAAAAGCCGCCCAGCTTTGCAAGCTGTTCGCCTGTTTTATAGTTTCCGCAGTTGATGAAATACGGAGCTTTTCTGCCACTCTTGAGTGTGAAGTCGCCAAATGTGAGAACTCCGCTGTCTACCATAAATTTTATAAATTCTTCCTTGTAGGTCATATTGAACTTCCTTTCAATTATGTTACTTTGATTATACCACATTTTTCACGGCTTTGCAAGGTTTTTTTGCCTGCCGAACATAAGTCCGTGAGAGCCTGTGGCAAGGCAGAAAACGCCGTGTTCTCGCATATCTCCGCATATTGAGTGTATAACGCCGTATTGCTGTCTATCGGTATTTATACGTGCGAAGCTTTCGCCCAGATCATCAGAAATATAAAAGCCGTATTCGCCACTGATATTTCCTGTGACATACATTGCAGGAGTTTTCTCAAGCCCTTTTCCAAAGCCTATGCAGTTTATCCTGTCCTTAGGGAGAATATCACTTATACCCACGCTGTCACTCTTTATCTCGAAGCGGTAAAGTCCCTTTATGCCGTTTGCGAGCCAGAATACTCCGCTTTTATCTGGCTGTCTTGAAAGCTGATAGTGAGCGTATCGTGGACACTTTATGTCCGTTTTTATGGACACTTCCCTGAAAGTTGCACCTTTGTCACGGCTGATGTAAAGCCCCAGATTTTCTCGTTCTGCTATGGCGAAGAAAAGCTCGCTGTTGTAATAGTCCGAGAAAATTTTTACGTTGTGTTCATCTGCTGAGTTTCCACTGCTGTCCGTAAAAATGGACTTTTGCCATGTTTTGCCCTCATCGTCGGTATAGCAGACAGCCTTGTTAGAAAAGCCTCTGCCGCCTGCAACAGCCCACATTATGCGTTTGCCGTCGGCAGATATTGCTGTCCAACCTGAGTCTACATTAGGCTTTTCGATGTTGTCAAGCTTTTTGTCTGTAAACTCAGAAAGCCCACGGGGCATGGGAAGTCTTTCCCACGTTGAACCGCAATCTTTGGATAAGATCAGACCACCTTTTGTTTTGCCCGTCCAGTTGCCACGGGGAGTTGCGACGATGTATTCGGGGTCGCTGAGGGTGAGATCAGCATTAAGGCAGGTGATGTAGCGGTCGCCATTTTCGTTTGCAAAGGAATTTTCGCACTCACTGTCATAATCTTCAAAGGCAAAGCCACCAAGGTCGCCAATGATATCTATAATGCGATTCCTGCCATGGGGAGTGGTGTATACATTAAGGTGAACAGTTTCCTCGATACCCTCGCAGAATGGTTTGACAAGCACATCTCCGCTTGCAAGACCTGTTATCATGAACAGACCTGTTCCTGTGTTGAACAAGGCTGTGTCGCTGTCAAAAGGTGAAAGCTTTATGTCGCTTATCCAGTGGACACAGTTTCCGCCGCCGTTGTATCGTGGTTTCATGTATGGGATATTCCAATCAAAGCGGCTATATTCAAGCCTGTTCATTATTATCTTCCAGCTTTCACCGCTGTCGGTGCTTGTATAGATTATATCTCCGCCATTTTTTCGGCAGACAGTTGATAGCAAAAGCATTTTGCCGTTGGAACATATTCCGCTGTAGCCGCATGGGATATGGTCCTCGGGGGTGATGTCTTTGTCAAAAACAGTCACTCCATTTTCGATGCGGTATCTGTAGACCTTGCCACCTGAAAGCGAGCCTGTGTCGCAAGCATAAGCACCCATGCCACCGTAGAATACTTCTCCGCTTGAAGCAAAAGTGATGTATATATATCTGCTGTCGCTGGTGATACGCTGTGGCACGAAGCCATAATAGGAGGAGTTTTCATATTTCACAGGTTCGGGGGCGGTGAGGGGAACAAAGCTTTTCAAGCCGTCTGTGGAGCAATACAGAGTGTGACCTCTTGTTACACCGTCAGGGGAGTTTGCTTCACCTGAACAGCCTGCGATAAAAAGTTTGCCCTCACTGTCTGTCCATATAAGAGAGATGTTTTTCTCACCAAACAGGTCTATGCTTTGCCAGCTTTCGCCCATATCCTCAGAATAGATAATTCCTGCGGTCTGAGAGCCGAAATACAGCCTGCCGTTTTTGTAAATAAGTCTGTCACCTGTGGCTCTGCCAACTTCGTTTCCGTGAACGCTGCATGGCAGTGCCTTTTGTATTATATTTTCTCCCTTATCATCAGATATGCAGATATAATTTGAGCGTTTATCTCCGCAGGTGAAAAACAGCTTGTCAGGGTCGTTTTCGTCAAGGGCTATTGCAAGGGGATAGGTCTGTGCAGGGTCGTCTGCGGTAACTTTCTCTGCCAGATACACCCAAGTTTGTTTATCAAAGTCATAGCGATAAACGCCACCGATGTCGGTGCGTATATAAAGCGTTTTGCTGTCGGTGTGGTGGAACGTGATACCGGTCACAAAGCCGCCTCCGCCTATTTTCAGATTGCCATATTCATATTTGACAGGTGAAAGAATTTTCATATATTTCTCCGTTACCATTCGATAGTAGAAACGTCAACAGGGTCTTTGTTTATCTCAACTTTGTCTACCTTGCTGTTTTTGACGGTTATAACTCTGTCAGCCATTGGTGCGATTGCGGAGTTGTGGGTGATGACTATAACTGTCACACCGTCATTTCGGCAGGTATCCTGCAAAAGTCTGAGGATATTTTTACCTGTGTTGTAATCAAGAGCGCCCGTTGGTTCGTCGCAAAGAAGAAGCTTAGGATTTTTCGCCAATGCTCGTGCGATAGAAACACGCTGCTGCTCGCCGCCTGAAAGCTGGGAGGGGAAGTTGTTCATTCTGTCCTCAAGTCCCACTTTTTTCAGCACTTCTTCAGGCTGTGAGGCATGTGCGCATATCTGTGTGGCAAGCTCTACATTTTCCTTAGCAGTAAGATTATTCACAAGATTATAGAATTGAAAAACAAAGCCTATGTCATATCTGCGGTATGTTGTGAGCTGCTTTTTATTAAAAGTGGCAATGTCCTTGCCGTCAACAAGGATCTTGCCCTCGTCGCAGGTATCCATGCCGCCGAGCATATTAAGTATAGTAGTTTTTCCAGCACCGCTTGCGCCTACTATAACAGCAAATTCGCCCTTTTCTATCTCAAATGAAACACCGTCTGCGGCATTTATGGTTATCTCGCCCATTTTGTATCTTTTATAAACGTTCTCGAATTTTACAAAGCTCATAGTCTGCACCCCCATATTGTCTTTACGTTATTGTATCACAATAATATGAACATTTCAAGGGCTTTTGCTACTTGAAATGGTGGAAGTGATATGTTATAATTGTATCTGAAATAGGCGTGAGCCTCACATTTTGACAAGGAGAGATATAAATGGAATTTCAGAAGCTTATTGAAAGCAGAAGAAGCATAAGAAAATATGACGGCAGTAAAAAGGTAACAAAAGAGCAGATAGAAACGCTCATAGCTGCCGCAACAGAAGCACCATCGTGGAAAAACTCTGAAACTGCAAGGTATTACTGCGTTCTCAGCGACGAGATGACAAAGAGGGTAAGAGAGGAGTGCTTGCCTGGATTTAACAGAGAAAGGTCTGAAAATGCGGCACTTCTTGTAACGACTTTTGTACATACAAGAGCAGGTTTTGACAAAGAGGGTGATCCTGATAATGAAGTCGGCAATGGCTGGGGTTTTTACGATCTTGGTCTGCACAATGAGATACTTCTTCTCAAAGCGGCTGAGCTTGGCTTAGGCTCGCTTGTAATGGGCATCAGGGACGGAGAAAAGCTCCGTGAGGTGCTTGAAATACCTGAAAGCGAGATCGTAGTATCAGTTATAGCCGTTGGCTATCCTGCAGAAGCCCCTGCCAGACCTAAAAGGAGAGCTGTTGAGGATATTGCAAAGTTCTTTTAATATGGGAGTTATGCAGTTTTTTTAGCTTGTATTTGTGATATTGACCTTCCTGCGCTTTAGTTTGGTCGTCAGACCTTTCTTACAGCATGGGGAGGTCTTTTTTTGTGCATAAAAATAAGGCGTTAGAACAAAATCTAACGCCTTACTGATATTCTTTTGAACACGAAGTCTTATCGTTGTTCACATTACAAGATTTGTGAAGTGGCTTAAAACCTTACTTCATAGCCTCTTCAACTGCAACTGCGCAAGCAACTGTAGCACCAACCATTGGGTTGTTGCCCATGCCGATAAGACCCATCATCTCAACGTGTGCAGGAACTGAAGAAGAACCAGCAAACTGAGCGTCGCTGTGCATTCTTCCCATTGTATCTGTCATACCGTAAGAAGCAGGACCAGCAGCCATGTTATCTGGGTGCAGAGTTCTACCTGTTCCTCCGCCTGAAGCTACTGAGAAGTATTTCTTGCCCTTCTCAAGTCTTTCCTTCTTGTATGTACCTGCAACTGGATGCTGGAATCTTGTTGGGTTTGTTGAGTTACCTGTGATAGAAACGTCTACGTTCTCTTTCCACATGATAGCAACGCCCTCGGTAACATCGTTAGCACCGTAGCAGTTTACCTTAGCTCTCAGACCGTCAGAGTATGCCTTGCGGAATACTTCCTTAACTTCGCCTGTGTAGTAATCCATTTCTGTTTCAACATATGTGAAGCCGTTGATTCTAGCGATGATCTGTGCAGCGTCCTTGCCAAGACCGTTAAGAATAACTCTCAGAGGCTTTGTTCTAACCTTGTTAGCCTTCTCAGCGATACCGATAGCACCCTCAGCGGCAGCGAATGATTCGTGGCCTGCGAGGAATGCGAAGCACTCTGTATCCTCTTCAAGAAGCATCTTGCCGAGATTACCGTGGCCAAGACCAACCTTTCTCTGGTCAGCTACAGAGCCAGGGATACAGAAAGCCTGAAGTCCCTCACCGATAGCAGCAGCAGCGTCAGCAGCTCTTGTGCAGCCCTTCTTGATAGCGATAGCGCAGCCTACTGTGTAAGCCCACTTAGCGTTCTCAAAGCAGATAGGCTGAATGCCCTCAACGAGCTTATAAATGTCAAGACCCTTAGCCTTGCATACGTCAGCACACTCTTCGATAGTGTTGATACCGTACTGATTGATAACAGCAAGGATCTGCTTTTCTCTTCTCTCATATGATTCAAATAAAGCCATTGTAACAAATCCTCCTTATTCTTTTCTTGGGTCAACGATCTTAACAGCGTCAGATACTCTACCGTACTGACCCTGTGCTTTCTCAAAAGCAGTGTTAGCATCGTCGCCAGCCTTGATGAAGTCCATCATCTTGCCGAAGTTTACAAACTTGTAGCCGATGATCTCGTCATCTTCGTTAAGTGCAAGACCTGTAACATAGCCGTCTGTCATTTCAAGGTATCTAGGACCCTTTGCAAGTGTACCATACATAGTACCTACCTGTGAACGAAGTCCCTTACCAAGGTCCTCAAGACCAGCGCCTACTACAAGACCGCCCTCAGAGAATGCACTCTGTGAACGACCGTAAACGATCTGGAGGAAAAGCTCTCTCATAGCTGTGTTGATAGCGTCGCAAACGAGGTCTGTGTTAAGAGCCTCGAGAACTGTTCTGCCTGGAAGGATCTCTGATGCCATAGCAGCAGAGTGTGTCATACCTGAGCAGCCGATAGTTTCAACGAGACATTCCTGAATAACGCCCTCTTTTACGTTAAGTGTCAGCTTGCAGCAGCCCTGCTGTGGAGCACACCAGCCGATACCGTGTGTAAAGCCTGAGATATCCTTGACTTCCTTAGCTTTTACCCACTTTGCTTCTTCTGGAATTGGAGCTGCACCGTGAGCAACGCCCTGAGCGATAGGGCACATTGTTTCAACTTCGTGAGAATAAACCATTATTTACATAACTCCTCTCAAATGATTTTGGTGTAAATGTTGTATATTACATACACTCATATTATAACGCATATTTCGCCATTTTGCAATAGTATTTTATGATTTTTAATATTTTTTTCTCATTCTGTGGTAATTATAACGCTGCTGAGAGGTGCGAGTCTGAGTGGCAGCTTATAGTTTGTGGTATAAAGACCGCTGTTTATGCAGTTTGATCCACTATAAATATCACGGTCAGAGTTGAGAAGCTCTTTGTAGGCTCCGTTTTGCTCGACCTTCAGGCTATAGTTCTGATAGCTTCCGGAAAAATTGAACACCATATAAAGCGTCTTGCCGGAAGGGTCGCTTCTGCGGTAGGCATAAATGCACTGATTTTTGTTGTCTGCGTCTATCCAGCGGAAAGATGTGGAATTATAGTCGGACTTATACAGTGCAGGCTGTTCGAGATAAAGCTTGTGGAGTGCTTTCACATACTCGTGTAATGAATCGTGTATAGGATATGTGAGCAAATTCCAGCCAAGCTCTTTTTCATCACGCCATTCAAGATATTCGCCAAGCTCGTTGCCCATGAAGTTGAGTTTCTTGCCAGGGTGAGTGAACTGGAAAGTATACAGTGCCCTTATGGTAGCAAACTGCTCCTGCTGACTGCCGAACACCTTATCCACCATGGTTTTCTTGCCGTGAACTACCTCGTCGTGGGAGTAAGGAAGAATGAAAAGGTCATTATAGAAATAACTCATGGAGAAAGTCATTTTATTGTGATGATTTCTGCGTTCAAAAGGCGGAGTCTTTATATAATTGATGGTATCGTTCATGAAACCCAGATCCCATTTATAGTCAAAGCCAAGACCGCCGAACTCAACAGGGGCAGTTACCTTTGTGTAGTTTGTGGAATCTTCTGCGAAAAGCATAACGTCAGGGTGCATTTTCTGAATGGCGTAATTAGTGTTCTTCAAGAACCATATACCGCTGTCGTTCACTGCGTCATCAGTGTGGCCGTGACGATATATAAGGTTTGCAACTGCGTCATATCTCAATCCGTCAACATGATATTTTTCTATCCAGAAATTAACTGAGGATTTTACGAAGCTCAGCACATGAGGCTTTGTGTAGTCAAACAGGGCAGTACCCCACTCGGAGTATCTGTCATACTCGTTGTCGCTTTCAAAGAGGAAGCTTCCGTCATATATGTGCAGGGCATAGAAATCGCGGACAAAATGTACGGGTACAAAGTCCAGAATGATGCCGATATTTTCCGCATGACAAGCGTCTATGAACTTCATAAGCCCTCTAGGGTCGCCGTAACGGCTGGTTGCGGAGAAATATCCCGACACCTGATAGCCCCATGAGCCGTCATAAGGATATTCCGTCAGTGGCAGAAGCTCGATATGGGTATAGCCCATTTCCTTTACATAAGGTATGAGCAGGTCTATCATTTCTTCATAGGTGTAAAAGCGGTCGGTTTCTTCTTTTCCCTCTTTTATGCGCCACGAGCCGAAATGTACCTCATATATGTTCATAGGCTTTTCATAGCATTTGTCACGCTTTGAGAGCCATTCTTGGTCATTCCAGCTATAGCTGTCGATATCATACACCACAGACGCATTTTTCGGTCTTACCTCGCTGTACACCGCAAAAGGGTCTGAGCGGTAGTGCTTTTCAAGAGTAGGCGTTGTGATAACATACTGATAAATGTCACCCTCTTTTGCAGGGCGTTCAACGCTCCATACCCCACGTTCATCACATTCCATAGGGATAATATCTCCATTCAGGCAAAGCTCTACCTTTCTTGCATGGGGCGCATAGGTGGAAAATCTTATGCCGTTCTCTATTTTTACTGCCCCCAGGGCTTCATACGCTCTACAGCTTTGACCATTTATAAATTCTGTGATGATATTGTTTTTCATGCCGTTTCCCCCTGTGAAAAATATGATAATGATAAAATATTTATAAAAAGTTATTGAAATTTCATAAAATTATGATATAATAAAAGTTAGCGCGAATTGTCTGCTTTTTTGACATTAATTCAGCTTAGTCTGATTTTTCCTCAAAAAAGGCCTTTTGTCGTTATGAATCTGAAAGGAATGTAGTTAAATGTCAAGCTCTGCGATAACCAAAAGTGCTTTGTGTGATTCACTGAAAAAACTTTGCGAGCAAAAACCCTTTGATAAAATATCCATATCCGATATAACAGGTGAGTGCGGTCTTAACCGCCAGTCTTTTTATTACCATTTTCAGGATAAATATGAGCTTTTGAGCTATATCTATCTTCACGAGCTTTTCGCTGACATCACCAAAGGCGTAAACTACGACAACTGGTATGAGCGTCTTGAAGGATTTCTCGTAAATATGCTCAAAGACAAGCGCTTTTACTCAAACACGCTAAAAAGCAACGAAAAGATATTCGAGCATTATCTTTTCAGAAGTATGCACAAGCTGTTCATCAGATTTTTCTATCACGCTGTTGCTATAACCAGAAAGCGTTCCGATAAGGCGAAGTTCTTTGCCGATTTTTATTCTCATGGTTATTGCGGAATAATAATAGATTGGGCAACGGGCGGAATGAGAGAAACTCCACATGACGTAATGCTGAAAATGCGTGAGCTTGCATACGAAAATGTTACCATTGGTGAGGGATTCAGACAGAACCTTTGACAAAAGTCACACAATCACTCTGTTATTTTATCATATTTTATGTAATAAGTGAATAGACAAACCTAAACATACGACAAAAAAAGCGACAGATCTGGATTTCTGTCGCTTTTATTTTTTTCTACTTTGAAGCTTTTGATTTTCTTCTGTCAATAATAACGAATGCTATGAATATCAGCAAGCCTGCCCCTGAGAGAACTATGCCCTCGTGGAGCAACGGTGCGGTAAAGGTTATCTTTATGCTGTGGCTGCCCTTTGGTATCTTGAAGCCAAGGAATGCAGTGTCGGTCTTTTCACACTGCACCTCTTTGCCGTCGATCTCAGCGGTGAAGCCGTCGGTATACGGAATGGAAATGGTGAAATAGCCGTCATTTTTAACGTCTATAGTGCCGTTTATCACATCTCCGTGAGAGGTCTTCTTGTATATTATGAACGGGTCAACGTCACGCACAAGGCTGTCTTTGTCGATGACATAACAGCGAACGTTGGTTATCTCATACTTGCCGTCAGAGAAATTCACCTTAACGCTGTCTGCACTATAGTCCTGACCTGTGGTTATGACATATTCAAAACGTCTGTTATTATTGTAATACTTCCAATCAGGTGCAGTGAGCTTGTTTTTATTGCCGTTTATGGACACCCAAGCGTCCTTTCTGCCACCCTTTATATCGTTGTTCACATTGAAAGATACAAACATTATCTCATTATTCGTGAGCGTTTCGGGAAGCGTTATCTCCTGAGTGAAAGGCTTTTTAGCGTCAATGGTGTATTTTCCCCATTCGCGCTTTATCTGGTCGCACTCTGTAAAGTTGATGGAGCGTACCTTTTTGATATCAGATGAAAATGACTTTTCCGTCTTATCCTCAACTATTATATTATTGAAAAGAGCTTCCACTGAGTAAGGATAATTCAGGGAATTATATTCTTTTCTGCCGATAAGAGCATTGGTAGCATATCCGAAAGGCAGAACGTCATTGTTTTCATAAAGTGAAAGGCTTCCGCTCTCTTTTATCTTCTTGTAGCCTGACACTGCCTTTACTGGGTCGTCAGTGATAAGATATCTGTTTGAAAAATACATATCAGCAATAAGGCTTCGTGTCTGAGTGGTCAGGGAAGTGTTGCGGTATGAATTTTCGTTGTATATCTCGCTGTAATAAAATTTGTTGTAATCTTTATTGTGCAGTGAGGAATATATTGACATGGTGTAATAATCTGCATTATATATCATGTTCACTGTGTTCACTTCATCAACGCAGTTTGAAGTCCTCGATATCTCCTCTTGCGAGCCGACATAATCTGCAAGTGTATTCATATCACTGCTGTTATCATATTCAAGCTCTCTTAAAGGCACAAGTTCGTCTGCAAAGTTTGCATATACTGTGGATACCACGAGGCAAAGGGACATTCCTATATTAAGTATTAACTCTTTTTTGCAACGTCTGTATACAAACAGGCTCGACATAAGCACAACAAAGTCAAGGATAATATAAAACTCCACTTTTCTGGTGGTCTTGAACCAGAAAACTCCTGCTAATGCAACTAAAAGGGTTATCACTGCAAGTGGTTTAAGCTTTAGCTTTCCTCTTATTATATCAAAATAGGTGTGTCCGAAAAGGAGCATACCAAGAGGAAGGAAAGGTATAAGAACTTTCGGGTCAACATACAGTGTGCCGTTTAACATATAGACTATTATAGGGCAGGTGGCTATTACCATCATAACGATTCCAAGAAATCTTCTATAGCGTTGTTTTGAGAACACCGCCGATATTATGCTAAGCACTGTGAAAAGGCAAAGCCCCATTGAGTAGTGATAATAGAGCAGAAATTTCAAGTTTACACCTGGTATGAACGACTTGAGATCAACATGGCTGTTGCCTGCCTCTCTGCCGGAGAGCATACAGTGCAGTGTCGGCAGGATAAGCACGCACGCCATTATCACTGCCAGGATAAGCCTGAAAGCGAATGCTGTTCCGTCTTTGCAGAACTTCTTGAAAGTTGGCTTTTCATTTATTTTCAGCCAGCGATAAACGCCATACACTGCCATTGCCGCAAGACCCGACACTGCAAAGAAATAGCTTGTCATGAGCATCAAAAATGCCCAGAGCGTCACCATGTATTTTCTCTTGCCCTCAAAATAATCCTCGATAGCCATAAAACCTAAAAGCAGGAACGGCATATAATTCACGAACATTATGTGCCTGTGACTGTGGAAGATAAGGGGCGCTGAAAAGAGAAACACAAAGCTCAGTGCAAACGCTGTGTTGTCTGTGAATTTCTGCCGCATCCATATATAGAATATCCACAGGCTTGCTATAATGCCTATTATGGATACTATCTGTATATAGGTGGACATTTTCACAAAGGGCAGAAGGTAAGAAAAAAGTATTATAGGCGAATAAAGCCCATAATATGACAGATTATAGATGTTCTCACCACAACCTATGTTCGGGGCAAAGGAGGGAAAAAAGTCCCCTGTTTTGTAAAAGAGCTTTCTGAAATAATCAGGGATAGCATAGTGCTGTCCGCCCCAATCAAGCTCAGAGCCATAGGCGTATTTAAACCTTGTGAGCGCAAGGACAAACAGAAGATATATCCCCGTAAGCACACAAAGATGTATTATATTTTTCTTACTGAGCTTCATTCACAGCCACTCCCAGCGCAGTTGCAGTTTGTTTTTTCATTTCAGGGTGTTCGCTGTAGCGTTTATACAGCGTCCAATCCTCATAATAAGCCATATGCCACAGCTTGTCTACAGTTTTCTCCTGAGAGGTATACATATCCGCAAGCTTTTTCTTGAACTCGTATCTCTCTTTTGATATCTTTGGCAAAGTGTTGCCCACCACCTTCAGACGGCTAGCCTTGTAATACTTGCCAAAGCAGTAAAGGTCGCACTGGATATTGTTCTTATCGTATATCTCAGTGACGTAATTATGCACGTTTACATGGTGGATATGACCATATTCGCCTTTTTGATTATGCACAGCTATAAGCTTCCAATCCTTGCAGGTCATTATCTTTTCAAGGTCAGATTCGATACCGTCCTTAACAAGCGCCCAATCGTCACGCTTACCCCTGACTTTATCAGGATATTCAAGCATTATACACTCGTTGCCCGAGGCAGTCACCACGTCCTTGAACTCCTGAGAACGCACCTTATTTCTTCCGTTTGTTACGCACACAACAAGATAGCCTTTATCATAAAGATGTCCTCCGCCCCAAAGCACTTCGTCATCAGGGTGAGCCACTATCATAAGCTTATCAGCCTTTGATGACGAAGCAAGCTGTAACTGTATAGCGGATATAGGCGTAACGTCATAAGCTTGATTGATCGTATCTCTTATATGCCTTTTGTAGCCTAAAAACCACAGTGTGCCTATAAAAATGACTATTGCCAGAATTATTGCTGTTTCCTTTATATGTCGTCTTGTAAATCTGAGCATAAAAAAGCCCGCACCCTTGCAGGATCTCTCCTGCGAGATATGGGCGTTCACCTCTTTCTTTATTACTTGTTGTTCACATAGTTTATAAATCTTTCAAATGCAGCTTTTCCGTCTTTGTTTCTCTTATAAACGCCTGCATGTTCAAGCACCTTTGCGAACACGATGCCTATTTCTTTCTGCAAGACTTCGTGAACGTTCTCGGCTGTTATATTGTTTTTCTTTGATATCTCCTCAGCCCAATCAGCGTGCTTTTCTATCAGCTTGTCACGGCGTACACCCTCTGTTCCCTCTGTGACCAGAACCTGAGCAAGCTTCTCCATTTCGCCTTTAAGTCTTGACGGAAGCACTGCAAGACCCATTACTTCGATAAGACCGATATTCTCTTTCTTTATATGATGAAGCTCCTGATGCGGGTGATAAACGCCAAGAGGATATTCCTCGGTGGTGATGTTGTTTCTAAGCACAAGGTCAAGCTCATATCTGCCGTCCCTCATTCTTGCGATAGGTGTGATAGTGTTGTGCGGCTCGCCTTCAGTTTCAGCGTAAATGAACGCTTCTTCGTCGGTGTAGCCTCTCCATGCAGTGAGTATCTTGTCTGCAAGGTCAACGAGAGCGTTTTTGTCCTCGCTGTTTATTCTGATAACTGACATAGGCCATTTAACGATACCAGCGTCAACGTTCTCAAAGCCCTTGAAAACTATCTTTTCTTCAACAGGGGCTTTCGCCATTGCAAAAGTATAATGACCGCCCTGAAAATGTTCGTGCGAAAGAATAGATCCGCCAACGATAGGCAGGTCAGCGTTTGAACCTATGAAATAGTGCGGAAACTGTCTGACAAAGTCAAAAAGCTTCTCAAATGCCGAACGGTCTATTACCATAGGCGTATGCTTCTTGTTGAAAAGTATACAATGCTCGTTGTAATAAACATATGGGGAATACTGAAGTCCCCAGTCTGTGCCGTTTATTTTAAGGGATATAACACGGTGGTTCTGTCTTGCAGGGGAGTTCACTCGTCCTGCATATCCCACGTTCTCATAGCACAGCAGGCACTTAGGATATCCCGACTGCTTTGCAAGCTTTGCCGCCGCAATGGCTTTCGGGTCTTTTTCAGGCTTGGAAAGATTGATAGTTATATCAAGGTCACCGTACTCAGTTGGAGCTATCCAGCGCATATCCTTCTTTACTCTGTATCTTCTTATGTAGTCCGTGTCCTGCGAAAGCTTGTAGAAATAGTCAGTTGCGACCTTTGCAGACTGGTGGTTGTAAAGTCCCCAGAACTTTGTGTCTACCTCTGACGGTCTTGGAGTAAGAAGCCCCATGAGTTTTGTGTCGAAAAGATCTCTGTAGACAATAGAATTTTCTGTAAGTCCCTTTTCCACAGCGTAATCGAGAAGCTCTTTGAGAGTGCTTTCAAGGTCAACGTCAGAAAACTCCTCCGCTGGTTCGTCATATTCCTCAAGGTCAAGGGCTTCAAGAAGCCTGTTTGTGGTATAAACTCTGTCGCTCTCCTCAATAAGTCCGCTTTCCAGACCATATGTTACAAGCTTTTTAATGCTTTCAAATATCATGTTATAGATCCCCTTTTGTACAAAAGTATGAGTGGTAACCCCCTCAGCCAGCATCTATTATTATAGACCATTGCTTATTCTTTGTCAACCGACAGACAGGCTAATTAAGATACTTTTAAGCATTTGAAAAGCGTAATAAGAATATTTTAAGATTATTTTGCAGAGGACGCCAGCCCCTACATTTAAGGTCAGGAAAAACGATTTAACATCGAATATTAACAAATTGTTAAATCGGCAATTGTCCTATTGACAAAAGCGGGAAGTATGGGTATAATAAAAACAATATGACAAAGGCGTTGACAGGAACAAAAGCAAAGTTCTGACATTACAGAGAGCCGTCGGTGGGTGCAAGACGGTATGCGGAATTTGTGATAACTCGTCCCCGAGCCTGAACGGTGAAATCTTATTAGCCGCTCACGGGTTCTCCCGTTATAGAGATACGCATTGATAGATGCGGTTGAGATATGCGGTGTGAGCCGTATATGAATGAGAGTGGTAACACGGCAAAGCTCGTCTCTCCTTTTTGGTAGGAGTGGCGATTTTTTTATGCCCTTTTCCACATCACTATCAAAATAATTATCGGCTTTATATTTATAAGGAGGATCTGACATGAAAAACGTAGAAAAGTATGAGAGAGGCTATTATATGCCTCCTGTAAAGTGCATGAAGTGGGCTGAAAAAGAGTATGTTGACCATGCACCAGCATGGTGTTCTGTTGACCTGAGAGACGGAAATCAGGCTCTTATCATTCCTATGAGCCTTGAAGAAAAGCTGGAGTTTTTCACAAAGCTCGTTGAGATAGGTTTTAAGGAGATAGAGATAGGCTTCCCAGCCGCCTCTGAAACAGAGTATGAGTTCTGCCGTACACTTATTGAGAAGAACATGATACCTGATGATGTTACTATTCAGGTGCTCACACAGTCAAGAGAGCATATCATAAAGAAAACATTTGAAGCTATCGACGGTGCAAAGAACGCTGTTGTCCACCTTTATAACTCAACATCTGTTGCACAGAGAGAGCAGGTTTTCCGAAAGTCTAAGGAAGAGATAATCAAGATAGCTACAGACGGTGCAAAGCTCTGTAACGAGTATAAGAAGCACGCAAAGGGCAATATCGTATTCGAGTATTCTCCTGAGAGCTTCACAGGCACAGAGCCTGAGTTTGCAAGAGATATCTGTAACGCTGTTATCGACATCTGGCAGCCTGCACCTGATAACAAGGTCATCATCAACCTGCCTGTAACAGTTGAAATGTCAATGCCTCATGTTTATGCTCAGCAGGTAGAGTATATGTGCGACACTCTTCACAACAGAGAGAACGTTATAGTTTCACTTCACCCACATAATGACAGAGGCTGTGCAGTGGCAGACTGCGAAATGGGTCTGCTTGCAGGTGCTGACAGAATAGAGGGTACTTGTTTCGGCAATGGTGAGAGAACAGGCAATGCCGATATCGTTACTATCGCACTTAATATGTACACTCACGGAGTTGACCCTAAGCTGGACTTCTCAGATATGCCTGCACTGGTAGAGCTTTATGAGAGAGTTACAAGAATGAAGGTTTATGACAGAAGCCCATATTCAGGCGCACTTGTATTCGCTGCATTCTCAGGCTCACATCAGGACGCTATCGCAAAGGGCATGAACTGGAGAAAAGAAAAGAGCTGTGACAAGTGGACTGTTCCTTATCTGCCTATCGACCCACATGATGTTGGAAGAGAGTATGACGGTGACGTTATCAGAATAAACTCGCAATCAGGCAAGGGAGGAATTGGCTTTATCCTACAAAATCAGTTCGGCTATGATCTTCCAAAGAAGATGAGAGAGGACTTTGGCTACAAGGTAAAGGCTGTTTCAGACCACAAGCACAAGGAGCTTATGCCTGATGAGGTCTACAAGATATTCAAGGACGAGTACCTCAACAAGTGCGCACCTGTTGACATTCCTGAAGCACACTATGTTCAGAAGCAGAACGGCACTATCTGCGCCGCTATCACAGCTTCAGTAAACGGTGTAACAGACGATCATACAGCAGAGGGCAACGGACGTCTTGACGCTGTGGCAAATGCTATCAAGCAGGCTTTGAACTTTGATTTTACCGTAGAAACATACACAGAACACGCCCTTGAAAGAAAGTCAACATCTGAGGCTGTTTCGTATGTTGGAATCTCCTGCGGCGACAAAATGTACTGGGGCGTCGGCAGACACTCAGATATCATCGTATCTTCTATCAAGGGTCTTGTTTCAGCTATCAACAACGCTTTTGCAGATAAGAAGTAATGAATAAAAATTTAAGGGACAGGCGAAAGTCTGTCCCTTTTTTTGTACAAAAAAATGCAGCCATTAGAATATGACCGCATTGTATATCATTTCTTTTTTCTTCTGAATAGCCTTTTGAGCCAGCCTAAAAAGCCCTTTTTCTCCTTTTCAGGCTCGACAGCCTTTGAATCATTAACAGGAGCAGGCTTTGGTGCATTGGCGTATGCTTCAGCGTAAAATCTGCTTTGTGCGTCAATGGCGATATCTCCACGCTCTGCACGGACATATTTTCCGTCAGGCTGCATTATCCTTGCTTTTACGTTGTCTTGCATCTGGGTGTCAAAAATATCGAGGACACGTTTTTTTACTTCTTCACTGAGGATAGGTGCGGCGACCTCAACTCGCCTTGTGGTGTTTCTTGTCATATAGTCTGCGCTGGATATGTATACCTTTTTGCGAACACCTGTGCCGAAAATATATATCCTTGCGTGTTCAAGATATCTGCCCACTATTGAGCGTATCTGCACATTGTCAGTAACGCCCTCCACGCCTGCCACAAGGCAGGATATACCTCTTATAACAAGCTCTACCTTCACGCCTGCCTGAGAACATTCTATTATCTTGTCCATAAGCACCTTATCAGTAAGAGAATTGAGCTTTGCGGCAACATATCCCTCACCGCCTGCTCTTGCAATGCTTATCTCATTATCCATAAGCTCCACTACCTTATTTTGCAGGCAGTGTGGAGCGACCATGAGCGCCTTTGAGCTTTCCACAAGCTCGCCCATTGACAGCGTTCTGAACACCTCGCAAGCATCCTGAGCAATGTCATTGTTTGATGTCATAAGGCAAAGGTCGGTATAAAGCCCTGCGGTCTTTTCGTTGTAGTTTCCTGTACCCACCTGAACAGTGTACTTAACGCTGTCGCCAACTTTTCTTGTAATAAGACAAAGCTTTGAATGGACTTTAAGTCCCTGCGGACCATACATTACATGACAGCCTGACTCCTCGAGAAGCTTTGACCACCCTATATTGTTTTCCTCGTCAAAACGTGCCCTCAGTTCCACAAGCACAAGCACGTCCTTGCCGTTTTCTGCGGCGTTGCACAAGGCTTTTATTACCTTTGAATTCTTCGCCACACGATACAAAGTCATTTTGACAGACGTAACGCTATCGTCCTTTGCCGCCTCGTCAAGGAGCCTGATAAAAGGCTTTATGGACTCATAAGGATAGTGCAGAAAAAGATCCTTTTCGTCTATCTGCTCTATCATTGACCTTGACGGGTCTATCATCGCAGATGGCTGCGGCTCCTGCTTCGGAAAAAAAAGCTCTTTTCTGTCTGCCACCTTGTCAAACACAGCGAACACATAGGACATATCAAGGGGAGTTTTCTCCACAAAGACTTGCTTTTCTGAAAGCTCCAACCTTGAAAGCAGTTCGTTCAGCACAGTGTCGGATATTTGCTTTGAAAGCTGCAATCTAACAGGGCAAAGGCGTTTACGCTTGTTGATAAGCTCAGACATATTTTGTCTGAAATCAAGTTCAGAGTCAAAGCCCTCGTCAACGTCGATATCGGCGTTTCGTGTCACTCTCATAAGAGCCTTTTCTTCTATTTTATAGCCCTCAAATGCCTTGTCGGCATAATGGAGAATAAGCTCCTCTACAAGGATATAGCTTATGCACCCCTCGTCATCAGGAAGAAAGATCACACGCTGGAATTTCTCGTTACAGCTAACTATACCCACTGTGACGGCAGATTTTGAGGCGAGTTTTGCGACCGCATAAATACTTTGATTTGCAAGAAACGGGAAAGGGTGTCTTTTATCGATAATAAAGGCGTTAAGAAACGGCTTGACCTCATAGGCATAATAAGCTTCAAGAAATTTCTTATCCTGTTCAGTGAGAGCCTTTATGTTTTTATGTACTATATTTTTAAGCTCCAGTTCCTCGCAGATAGCTTTGTATGTCTTATCTTTTATTGGTATAAGCTCATGAACACGCTCAAATATTGCTGAAAGCTGTTCAGATGGACGCATTTTGGACTTGTTGTCTTTATGATCGTCGTCCACAAGCGAGGAATCATAAAGCGAACCCACACGCACCCTAAAAAACTCGTCAAGATTGCTTGCAAATATCGACTGAAAAAGCAATCTTTCAAGAAGCGGTGTAGCACTGTCTTGAGCTTCTTCAAGAACTCTCTCGTTAAATTTAAGCCATGATAACTCTCTGTTATCGTAGACCTTGTTATTCATATTCTTATTTCTCCTAACTCCTATCGTAAGAAAGGCATCTTATATCATACTGTATTATTATACCGCCAAACGAATATGATGTCAATGCAGGTGCCGTAAAAAGCTTGTAAAATCGCCATAAAACAAAAAAACTCCCACCCGAAGGCAGGAGCAGATCGTCTTGAAGATCAGATCCCGATATATTCCTTAGCGGTCTGGCATATATTTGCACAGTTATTCGCAAGGACGCTGTTGTCTTGTGGAAGATTCGGCAACATGATAAGCCAAAAAAGAATGAACACCATTATAAGCATAAGCGTAGCACCAGTCAAAAGTATCAAAGCGGCTGAACGCTTTGATTTCAGTGTTGTATGTACGTCGCTGTACACTTTTTCGGCGGGCTGTGCATTTTCTTTTTCCTCGTTAGGAATACGTTTTTCTTGCTCTTTTTTACACTCAGTACACAACATATACTTTAAACCTCCATAATCTATTTTTACTTCATTAATTATTATACCACATTCTTACCGTCTTGTGTTAAGCTGGCAGCTATAATTTACAGAAATTTCGACTGAACTTTTTGTTAATATGTAAAATTCTAAAACTTGCCATGCGCATATAATCTATCTTCATAAACAAAACCCCTAAAAGAATAACTTAACAAAATCAAATATTGATATAATTCTGCTATTGACAAATGAGAAACATATGATATAATTACTGTGTGTGGAAAAATAATCGACCTACGCTCATATGCGTGTTATGTGGAGGAAGTAAAAATGGTAGACAATGTACGTCGTGAATGTATCATGTCAATGTATGAGATATACCCTCTCAGCAGAAAATTGGTATTTGATACGTTTGATAAGAAAAAGTATGATATAACAAGAACTCAGCAGATAATAATGCTGTCACTATGTATTGAGGGAACGCTCACAATGTCACAGCTTGCAAGCAAGATAAACACTTCTAATGAGCAGGCAACAAGGGCTGTGGCACAGCTTGTTGACAAGGGCTTTGTTATCAGAATGCAAAACCCCGATAATCGCAGAGTTATCAACATCAGGCTCACTGACGAAGCTATGCGCTTTATGGAAAAGATGAAAAACGAGATACTTGATGATATACTTGGTAAATTTTCCAGTGTTTCAGATAGTGATATGAAAAAAATGAAGGACGCACTTGTATTTATAAATAGTATACTTAAAAAGGTGCTTAAATAGGAGGCTGTTATGACAAAGGCAAAGAAAATAGTCAGCCGTTGCGAAAGCTGTGTGAATTACGTTTTTGATGAGGATTGTGAATGTTACTGCTGCATGGTCGATCTTGACGAGGACGAAGCATACAGATCAATGAGCGACAGCGAATATAGCTGTCCATATTACAGGCTTGATGATGAATATGCTGTTGTGAGAAAGCAAAATTGATGATAGATCGGTGAATACATGAAATTTGCCGATTTTTTCTTGCTTTATCGAACGTGTAAAGTTCAGGAGCTTGTCAATATAGATGTGTAAAGTTTATTTACTTTGCAGTGAACAGTTGTCGTTAAATAAGGACCAATCTGGGGCTGAATTAATATTTGGCTAATGATAGAAATTTATTTATCAAAGTTTACAAAATATTAATAAATACAGTATTAGTATACAATGTTAAAATATTGACTATGCAGGTTGCTATAATCAAAATAGGAAAGATTTTTTGGGGGAAAGTTGCAATTAGCGTAAAAACGCAGGTTTCGTATTGTTTCATGTTCAAGGCTAATAAATATGCCGTTTTATCATCTGCCGGCACTGTGAAAATGATAAATCAATATTGTGTAAACTATCAGTATATTTATATGTAATAAAATACAAATATGATATATTGTGGGATTGACAAATGGAAAATCAAGTGATATAATACTTGTAAATATATAGGCATACTGCGTCGGAGGTGAGGCTTTTGAAGGATAAGGCGCTTGAAAAATTGTCGAAAAATGAGCTGCTCGAGTTAATGCTTTATCTGCGAAAAGAATATGATAAGCTTAACGCAGAGAATGAAAAGCTTCTTCAAAAGCTCGAAGATAAAAAAAGTATCACTGACCGACTTGACAGGCTGGAGCGGCAGGTAGCTGCACTGACAGGTCACAAGCTGGTTGTTGAGCAGCCGGTAGTGGAGGAAGATCATGGCAGCAGATAGCAAGAACGAGGTGTTAAAAAAACCTGAGCTTCCTGATGTCCAGACACTTGAGCGGGTGGTAAAAAAGCATCATGAAAGGCGGGAATATCTGAGGATACTCCGCAGCACCGTGGCGTCGCTTCTTGTTGTGGCAGCGGCAGCAGTGATCATATCAATGTTATTTTTGCCTGTTTTGAGAGTAACGGGTACAAGTATGACGCCGACTTTGCATGACGACGAGCTGGTGGTGTGCAGAAAGCGTGGAAGCTTTCAGAAGGGCGATATAGTTGCGTTTTATTATAATAATAAGATACTGTTGAAACGTGTTATCGCTACAGCAGGAGATGTGGTGGATATTAAGGAGGACGGTACTGTTATCGTCAACGGAAAAACCTTGAATGAGCCGTATGTTGATGGCAAAGCTCTGGGAGAATGTGATATCGAGTTGCCTTATCAGGTGCCTGACGAGAGAATATTCGTTATGGGCGACCACAGATCTACGTCTGTTGACAGCCGTACAAAGAGGATAGGCTGTATTGCTGAGGAAGCAGTACTTGGAAAGGTCTCACTGAGGATATATCCTTTTAAAAGGATAGGCACAGTGGACTAGCGTTTATTATAAATAGTGTATAATTTCGGAGGGAGTGATCCGTTTTGCAGAATTTTAACGGTAAAGTTCGGCAATATCTAAAAGAAAATGAAAGGAAAAAACGCAGTCGCTTGTTCGGTGTGGTGCTGTCTGTAGTTATGACAGTGTCAGTGCTGGCAAGTCTTGTTATGCCTGCAATAAGTGCCACTGAGGGTACTTCCGTGGCAGGTGGAGATGTTTCCTATAACGGCGGAAGCTATTCTTATAAGGATGCGAATAGCGTCACGATAAAATCCTATGATGCGGTCGGTTCAGGAAAAGACCAATCTAAAAAGATCGAATTCAATGTGGAATTTGATTTTGACAAGGGCGAAATGACCAATAGGTATATTTATTTCCCTATCGACGATAATGTTAGCCTGCCCGAGGGCGGTATACCGTCAGACGGAACCTGGGGCGATGTCGAGGATACTCACTTCGATGAAGGACATGGAATTTCAGGTAAGTACAGAGTCGACGAGATAGATGGAAAGAAGTATCTTTTTATTGAGTTTGACGAGCGGTATCAACATAAAAATGAGAAGGACGCTATAAGCGGCAAGGCAAGCTTTGAGGGTAATGTAAAGCGTAAGGATACAGATACAGGTGATAAGACCACAGTTGAGATAGGCGGTCAGACGGTTGAAATAGACGGTTTTACTCCGCTCACTATGTCTGCTATAAAGGACGCAAGCGAAACTGCTGACGGAGTTAGGTGGACTATCACAGTGGACAATCCTGCAAAGAAGCCTCTTGACAGGATCGAGGACAAGCTTTTTAAGGATGCTGTTGACGGAAGCTTCACTGTTTCACCTGAGGGTGCAGGAAACTATGACGCGTCAAGCGGAAAGTTTGTTTTCAGCGATGGATTCAGCGAAGAAAATGTTACCATAAGCTACACGACCCCATATCCTACAAGCGACCCGAATTTCGTTATGTCAGGTAAGGTGGAAAACAAATCCACCACATATGATAAGGACGGAAATGGAGTAAAAGCAGATAAAATTATTTATTCTGAGTCAAAGAAGGATAAGATCTCAAAAACAGGCAAGAATGTTGACTACGACAATAACGAAGTCACATGGGAAATTGTTGTAAGCAACCCTAGCGGTGCAGACCTCAAGGGCTATCACCTTTATGATGAAGCATTCCCTGATGCAAAGCCAGGAAGCTTTGCACTTAAAGCTGATGATGGTTCAGATGTAAAGTACACACTTGACGGAAACACGCTTACGTTTGACGATAAAACAACAGCGTCAAAAATTACTATCGAGTATGTGACAGCTATCGATCCTGACAAGGCGGAAACTACAAATACAGTTAAAATGCAAAGACCTGATAAAAGCCAACCATGGTCTGATATCACATCAAGTGAAACTGTTTATAATAGGTATCAGATATCAAAAAGTGGTTGGATAGATAATAACACGTTAGGTATACTCAAATGGGAAGTAACTGTTAAATGTAATGACAAAAATTCTACCCTTAAAGGCAAGACAATAACTGATAATATGCTTAAAGCAGGACAGATTGTCAGCATAAAGGTTGGAAATGATACCTTTGATGCAACAGTTGCAAGTGACGGTGAGCTTGTTTTGCCTGACAGAATAGGTGACAATAACGAGGTAGTTATTTCCTATGAAACAAAGGTTGCTGACTATGATCTTGGCGACCCTGACAGCAATGGAAATTATGCAGTGAAAAATACTGCAGGAATTGACGGATTCCATTCTGACAAGACAGTTTACTATAAACCTGTAAACGAGAAGTCAAAAACAGTTCTTGACATTTCTCAGGACGGAAGCAGTGTTACATATAAGTGGCAGGTAGAGGTCAAGCAGACAAACGGTTCCTTTAGGGGCAAGACTATAAGCGATATAATGAACGCTACGTCAAATGATGGTAAGTCAATAAAGAGCGTTCTTGACACTGATTCCATTATCATGTATGTTCAGAGAAATGGAACAGGAAGCTATGAACCGCTTGACAGTTCAAATTACACTGTAGTATCTAATGCCGACAACACTTCGTTTGAGATAAAGTTCAATGATAGTGAAGAATTTGACAATATAAACCTTGTGCAGATAAAGTATAGCAGTACCATAGATGTAACAGGTCTTGACGAAGGTACTATTATAAATGTAAATAACAAGGCTACTTATAAAGGTGAAACATTTGAGCCTAGTGCAGATAAGACTAAGTTTACTATAGGCGACAGCTCCAAAGCGCCTTATGAAAAGTATGACGCTGCAAGCAGTGTAGCAGGCGACACAGTGCATGATCTTAGCAGCCTGCCTGTTGTTACTGTAAATGGTGTTGAGTATTACAGGTTTGATTGGCGGCTTGATGTCAATAAGGACGGCACTTATGAGTATGAGGAAGATGTCGAGATCGTGGATACTTTGCCATCTGGCATGATCTTATATGAGAATAATGATTATCTGAAATATTCAACTGGCGGCAGTTCTTCAACCAATCAGCTTACGACGACTCCTTGGTATCAGTTTAGATATTCCTATGATAAGGGTACAAATAAGATAAACCTAGTAAAAACCGGATATAGCACTACGTATTGGACGTTCTATTACAGCACTCTTGTAAAGGTTGATGATGTTAAGAATGGTGTTTACAAGAATGGTACTGCAGCGTTCAAAAACACAGTCCAGGATAAAGCTGGAAAATATCCGGAGAGAAGCCAGACGCAGACAGTTAAGGAAAAGAACTTGAAGAAAACTTCTTCTCCGAAGTCCACCGGCTGTGAGATAACTTATACCATTGATGTTAACCCTAAAAAGCTCAAATGCTCAACAAACGGAATGATAACTCTCAACGATGTTATCAAGTGCGGAGGCACAGCTGTAGTTAAGACAAAGGACGCTCAGGGTAACATTCAGACAAAAACGGTAAGCATAAATGGCAATTCCGCTGTTGACATGGATCTGAAGTCTATCAAGGTATTTGACGCAGATACAGGTGCAGAGCTTGCTGTGAGTGATTACAGTTATGTGATATCAGATCCGGAGGCAGTTGACAACACAGTTTCTTGCAGTGCAGATGTTATTACCAACGAAAAGGGCAAGTTTATCGCTAACTTTATTCCAAGTGAAAGTATTGTTGGCGCTAAGGGTACTATTGATCTAACTTTGCCTGAAGGCTACGAAACCGGAAATATAAAGAGTTACTATGTGGCTTATGGCTATATGGACGGCAACAGCTTCAAAGAAGTAAAAGCCTTTGCCAACAAGAAAAACGAGTGGTCAGATTTTGGCTCAAGCATATCCGTTCCTGTGGAAGAGGTTTCTTCTGAGAAGGCGGGCGGTGTTTTCAGAGTCGAATATGAATACAGGGATGGCAGTGGCTTTTCAAACACTGAAGTCAGCAATGAAAAAATGCTTTCGGCTGTAAAGTGTTCCGCACTGACTGCGAAGACACGAGATTTTGTAAAGAAACTTGAAATAAACGTTCCAGATCAGCGTCACCTGAAATTAGTTTACGTTTATACAGGAAGTCCTGCAAATGATGAGGACGCTGAGAACGATGGCTATAAAGTCCATGTGTTCAATAATATATCATTTGACACAAACGGCTCTGCTGTAAATGACAGTGAAGATAATGATTCCGAGTTTGAGTTGATAAATCAGTCAAAGGCGTCATCAACAACTGTTGAGCCATTTAAGATTATAAAGGTAGACAGCGGAGACTATAGTATTATGCTTAAGGCTTCTTTTGAAATCTACAGATACACTAAGCTGGAAAATGGCACATACGATTGGCTCCCGGCAGTAGATTTCAAAGAAAATGCTGCTAAAGACAGAAAATCAGTTATCTGGGGAAATTCGGCACAGGATAAGGCGCAGACATTCAATGTAAATGCTGACGGGTCATACAACCTTGACCTTGAACCTGCCGCAGGCACCGGAGATACTGAGGGCCATCTTTATAAGCTTATAGAAAAGCAAAGTCCAGAGGGTTATCTTCTTGACGAAACTCCTATATATTTTGCTTTTAAGGTGCGTCCGGCTGTAGTTCCAAGTGAAGTCGGTGAGGACGGATATCAGTTCGTGAAGAACGGAGATATGTTCAGAGTAACAAATCTGCTGAAAGAGTTTAAGATAACTGCAAGCAAGGTTTGGAGCGATGGAAACGGCAATCATTCGGCAGAGAGCGTAAAGTTTCTTCTTGGCTCGTCTACAACTAAGGTTTTAAGCGGTGTTCCAGATGATATTCAGTGGGGCAGTGATGAGGTAACTCTTAACGAAGCTAACAATTGGAAACATGAGTGGACAAAGCTTCCTGGATATACGAAGGTCGGCAATGATTACAAGCAGCTTTACTACTATATCAAAGAGATCGACCTTGCAACAGGATATGAGGCTGCATACAGTGCAACGGCAATGAGCAAAAACACTGATGTTACAGTTACGAACGTCAAGGGACTTAACATTACGAAGGAATGGCGTGATGAGCTTGGAAACAAGCTTGCTGACAGTGAGCTTCCTGCTGGTATCGACAAGATCGAGGCAGATGTTTATGAGTCCTCTGTTGCACCAAATTCAACATCAAGAGTGAATGGAGATAACGGAATACCAACAGATTGCAAACTTATAAAAACTGTTTCTCTGGAAAAGTCTAAGAATTGGACGGTAGCTCTTGACGGTCTTGACAAGGACAAGTATTACTATGTTCTTGAAAAGAATATACCTGACGGCTTTGGCGTTACGTATACTTATTCAAATAACGGCAGTGCCACGGGCTTTGATACGATCGTCAATACCAAGAACCCGCAGAAGGTAGAAAATATGGATGTTCGCCTGCAAAAGGCATGGTCTGACGGCGATAGCAATACCCATACCAATGATAAGGTAACGTTCAATATCTATAGGTCAACAAATAAGGCTGATGTGCCTGAAAAATATAACAAGTTTACAGGCACAATGGATAAGGGACAGAATGTTAAATTCAAGATCCTTACAAGCAATGGAACAGAAATGGCTCAGAACGGAAGCTTCGCCTCTGAGTATGCCATGTATGGCTCGGCTAAGTTCAGCTTCACCCTTAATAACGCATGGCTCGAAAGGGGCGATATGAAATATTCCGGAGTAAGGCTTATCAATTCGTCTGGCGATGTTCTTGCTGAGTTCTACAGAGATAAGGATGTTTGGGACGGTGACAAAAATCAGAGTGTTGCGTCATGGAGCGCTTCAAGTAAGTATATAAGTGTGTCTGTTGCTGATCTTTATAATTCCAGCAAGTTCACAGTTGACCTCAGCGGTATTACTTCCGATGTTACAGTTGAGCTTACAGCAAAGGTCAATGATGATAGCAGTTGCTCTTATGAGGTAACAGCTAATGATCTTGGCACACCTGAGAAGACGAACGTTACACCTGTTCCTAATAAAGATGCGATACCTAGTGGTGAAGTATTCTTGTGGAAGCAGATAACGCTCACGGCTGATAACAACTGGTCAAATGCCGTTTCTCTTGAAGAAAATGACATCAAGGGCAATAAGTATTACTATTGGTTTGAGGAGATAGACGTGAACGGTCAGCCGATAAGCACATCGTCATACAAAGCTTACTACAGATACAATGGCTCAGAAAATGAGAATTGCATTGATATGACAAAGAACGGTGATCAGTATGTTCAGGTCTATAACAACTCTGAGGAAACCTTGGGAGAGCTGCCTGAAACAGGCGGCATGGGTGTTATCCCATTCGTGGCAGCAGGCGGAACAGTCACTGTTGCTGCAACAATACTTTTAGTTACAAAGCGTCGCAAAAAAACGCTATAAATAATCAAATATGAAAGGATAATTTATTATGAAGATGAAGAAATTCGCAGCTCTTGCCGCTGCAACCGTTATGTCAGTTTCAGCTATTGCTGCAACATCAGCATTCGGAGTATTTGCTACTACTGATGCTGGCGTTAATAACATTGTTATCAAGGATTCTGATACAAACAGAGTATATAAGGCTTATCAGATCTTTGACCAGGCATCTGCAACAAATACTATCAAGTGGGGCAAAGGCATTAATGGCGATGCTCTGCTTACCAGCCTGAAAACTTCTGGTCTTAGCACTTATATGTCTCAGTTCGACAGTGCCGAGAACGCAGTAGACGTTGCAAAGATAATATCAGATGCAGATCATTGGACAAAGGAAGATACTGCAAAGTTTGCAAAAGCCGCTTCTGCCTGCATCATCGACAATAAGTCTGTAACCGCCTATGAAGATAACGGTGAGTACACTATTCCACTTCCAAATGCTGGCTATTATCTCGTTGTCGATGCAACAGAAAATAATGGTGTTGATAAGGCTAACTCAGCTCTTATCCTTAACGTTTCAGGCACAACAGACGTTACTCCAAAGAGGACAAAGCCAACACTTACAAAGCAGATCAAGCATAATGAGAATAACACATGGGGCGATGTTGGTGACAACGCAATTGGTGACGATGTAGAGTTCAAGATCACAACAACTATACCAAGAGATGTATCAGCTTATGACAAGTATACATACACAGTTCGTGACCAGCTCAGCGAGGGTCTTACATTCAATAATAACCTTACTTACAAATACTATGACGCTAGCGGCAATGAGATCACTCCTGTTACAGTAGGTCCTAACACAACTGTAGGTGTTGATGATCCAAGCACTGCTGATTTCAAAGAGACATTCTATGTTACTTTCGATATCAAGGAGCTTCTGAAAAAATATCCAAATGTTGATAAGATCGAAACTCTCTATTCTGCTAAACTCAACGAGAACGCTAACGTTGTAACAGGTACACTTCCTAATTCAAAAGACAATAACCCTAACACAGCTTATCTGACATATTCAAACAATCCTCAGGACACAACAGGTAAGGAGAAAGGTGAAACACCTAAGGTTACAGTTTATGACTGGACATTCTCACTTGTTGGTAACAAGGTAGACGAAAAGGGCGAGCCTCTTGCAGATGCTAAGTTCCAGCTTCAGGATAAGAATGGTGCAGTTCTTAAGCTTGTTGATATAAGTGACGGGGAAAACAAGAATGTTTACAGACTTGCTATTGGTAACGAGGCAGGTGCTATCGACACTATCATAACAGACGCAACAGGTAAGTTCACTATCAAGGGCATTGATGATCAGACAACTTACAAGCTTGTTGAGACAGAAGCTCCTGCTCAGTATAACAGAGCTGATCCATATGAGTTCAAGTTTGACACAACATATGATCCTGCTAATACACTTCAGTCCATTCGTATGCTCGACGGCACTGATTCAGGCACAAGCGGTTCAACAGTTAAGATCATAAACCAGAAGGGCGGCTCACTTCCAACAACTGGCGGTATCGGTACTCAGATCTTCTACGGTGTAGGCGGAGCTATCGTACTGGGCGCAGGTGTGCTTCTCATTGCTAAGAAGAGAGCTAAGAACGACTAATTTTTGAATTTATTTTTACCTTTGTCCTGCCGATCTCGGTCGGCAGGCATCAGGGAGGACTCCATGAGGAAGAAAAGCGGTAAATCAACTACAATTTTATTAGTCTTGTTATTGCTTGTGGGGCTCTCCGTGATGTTATATCCAACAATAAGCGATTGGTGGAATTCAAAAACGCAAAGCCGTGCGGTGGCAACTTATCAGAAAGCGGCAAATGACCTTTCTGACAAGGAGAATGAAGAGATACTTAGCCGTGCCAGAAAATATAATGAAGAGATAGCAAAGCTTGCCCGACCTTTTGTGGATTATGATAAGGTCAAGGGCTATGAGGATATCCTAGATATCACGGGGACGGGTGTTATGGGCTATATTTCCATTCCGACTATAAGGGTGGAGTTGCCTATTTATCATGGCACAAGTGACGGCGTGTTAAATGTCGCTGTGGGACATTTGCAGGGTTCGAGCCTGCCTGTTGGCGGAGCGGACACTCATTCGGTCATTTCAGCACATAGAGGTCTGCCGTCGGCAAAGCTTTTCAGCGACCTTGATAAGCTTGCAGAGGGCGATGAGTTCACTATAACAGTGTTGAAAGAGGTCTATACATATGAGGTCGAGGCTGTTTATATAGTTCTGCCTAATGAAATGGATAAGCTGAACATTATTCCAGGTGAGGATCATGTTACGTTGACTACCTGTACACCATACGGAGTCAATTCTCACAGGCTTCTTGTTCGTGCAAAGAGAGTTGAAACTGCGGACGATACAAAGAGTGTTTCAAAAATAACGGCAGACGCTGTTCAGCTCGATTCTCTTGTGGTCGTGCCTTTTGTAGCAATACCATTGTTTGTGGTACTGCTTGTGTGGTGGTTTGTGGATTCAAAACGCAAAAAAATCTCTCATGATGAGCTTGTGGCAATGCTAGATAAGCCAGAGAGTGACGATAATGTTGAAAATCTACCTGATAAGGAGAGTAGCAAAGATGAAACTTAAATTTTCTCAGCTTGCAAAGGTTGTTTTGTGTACGGCGGCAATGGCTGTTTCAGCCTTTGGAAGTATGACGATCTCAGCTTCTGCAGCGGATAATATCAATGTGGATATAGTGTGCAAAAATGATACGACGACTGTTAGTAATGCCGAGTGGAGCATATATAAGGTCGGTGAGCGTAAAGAAGCTGACTTTGTCCTTACCGGCGAGTTCAGCGATTATCCTATAGATATGTCTGATTTTACTGACGCTTCAAAAATGCAGGCTGTCGCTGATACGCTTGACAACTACGCAAAAACTGATGGTATAACACCAGTTTCAACAGGCAAGACGGACGCAAACGGTGAAGTAAAGCTTTCTGCTGATTCTGTGGGTCTGTATCTTGTTTCAGGCAAGAGTTTTGAAAACACAACAGCTAAGTTTACACCTTCTCCGTCACTTATCGAGATAGATAAGGATATCGTGGCTGAGGGTCAGATAACAGTTTACACCAAATTTACATACGAAGAGATCCCAGCAGGGGACAGTGATTATGGTGTAAGAAAATCGTGGATAGTTCCTGATGGTCAGGAAAAGCTTATACCTGATAATATCAAGGTGGAGATATATCGTGATGGCAAGCTTTTCGATACTGTTACTCTTAACGCTGACAACAATTGGGAGTATTTCTGGAAAGACAATTCTGCGGCTGAGTGGACAGTTAAGGAGATAGATATTCCTGCCAACTACACAGTCGTTACCAAAAGCAATGACAAGCTGTTTCTTATAGAGAACACATATAAGTCAGACAGTTCAAGTAATACAGATAGTAGTTCAAGCACACCTGACAGCAGTTCGTCAGGCTCTGATTCATCAAGCTCAACGCCTGACAATATACCACAGACTGGTTCGCTCAACTGGCCGGTGCCTGTACTTATAGGCGGTGGAGTTATCCTTATCGTGGCAGGTTGGAGAGTAAGCAGAAAAGAGAAATAAAGGCGAAACCACATAGGCTTGCCTTTACAACAGGAGAAAAATAGTGACTAAAAAAAAGCTAGGACTTTTGTTGATAATAATGGGGATAATGCTGATAGCGGCGGCATTATCCCTTAATTATTACAACTATTTTCATGAAAAGCAAAGTAATAAAAGGATGGAGGCTGTGCTGAGTGATCTGAAAACGCAGATCTCAGACAGTTCAGAGGACAGCGACAGCAGTTCACCCTTTGACATTTTTGACGATAGTCGATCCACGGACAGCGAGATAGATGACCCGGATAAGGATATCGTGCTTGACGGCAACTCATATATAGGCTTGATTTCATTCCCGACACTGGGGCAGGAGTTTCCTGTGACTCGTGGCTGGAGCTATGCTGCAATGAATACTGCAGCTTGTCAGTACAGCGGCAGACGTGTAGACAATGATCTTATAATCTGCGCTCACAATTACACAGGCTTTTTTGATAAGCTGGATAAGCTCAGCTCAGGTGACCAGGTCATTTTCACCGATGTTTACGGCAGAGAATTTAACTATACTGTCACAAACAGCGAACTGCTGAGCGGCTGGGATTCTCCATCGCTCATAAAAGGTGGTGGCAGCGACTGGGATCTGACCTTGTTCACCTGCACATGGAGTGGTTACAGCAGAGTGACTGTAAGACTTGTTTATTCATAAATACATCAAAAACGCACAGAGTTCTACACCCTGTGCGTTTTATATTCCTGCGGCATGTCTTATTTTTTTTATATCAAAAGTTTTTAGTTTGTCATCGTATATGCAGTGTCGTCTTGACTTTCTTGGGCGGCGACGTGTATAGTCAATGGCTTCTTCAAGGTCATTTGTTTGAAAAACTGGACGTTTCATTGCTTTGTTGTATACTGTGTATCTCATAAAAATACCTCCCAAATAATTCTTATAATTAATTATAACATTAATTGGTACGTTGGTCAATAGCAATATTGTACAAATTTAACCTATTAATTAGATATACATAAATTAAAACAGAAATCGACTTGTTTAAGAACACTTCACGACATAAGACGACATAATTCTACTTATAAAAATTATAGTGATAGTGGGATATTGTGCAAAAATGAGAATGGTTGGTCAATTTGACGAACGATAAAGTTATAAATTTGTTTTGACAGCGAAAGTTGTAACACAGTTTTCATTGATTGATAATTAATTGAACATTCAAATATGGTATAATACCCTAAAGAATCGGAGAGGAGCGAGGAGTTATGGATAGCTTTGTGCGAAAATATGGAAGATATGTACCCTTTGCTTTAACTATTATCATAATATTTTGCTGTGCTCTTTTTCTGAAAGACCATGAGTTTTCTGAGATACTCAGTTATTGCCCGGACAATTTGTGGCTTGCCGCATTTGTTATTCTGGGGTTTTATGGATTGAAGTCTTTGTCGGTGGTATTCCCACTTGCGGCTATTTTTGTGTGCGTGGGTGCAATATATCCGTTCTGGGTGGGCATTTTGTTGAATGTAATAGGACTATCGGTGTGTTTTACTGTTCCTTATCTTGTGGGAAGAATATCTGGTGGCGATATCATGCGTGTTATTGAGATGAAATATCCTAAGGCACGAAAGCTTGTAAATTATGGGCATGACAATAATCTGTTCGCCTCCTACATTTCAAGGGCAGTGGTGGTTGTGCCGGGCGACCTTGTTTCAATGATACACGGCGCACTGCGAATGCCTTACAGACCATATCTTCTAGGCTCGATAATGGGAGTGATGCCTGAAATGCTTGTGCAGACATATATTGGAGCACAGTTGAAGCATTTGACAATAAAATCAGTGCTTGTGATGATAGCACTCATAGCCGCAACGCTGGCTTTTTCGCTGATACTTAATAAAAAGGTCAGCAGGAGCGGCAAGCAGATGGACAAGGAAGATTTTTGATATATGTACAAAAAAGCGGACTGATAACAACAGCCCGCTTTTTTTATTATTTGTCAAAGCTAGGATTGAAAGCGTAGAAATTTTTGCTGTCAAGCATATCCTGAATAAGTCTTAGTCCTTCGCCGAAGCGCTGATAGTGGACTATCTCACGTTCACGAAGAAACTTGATAGGGTCACGGACATCAGGATCGTCAGCAAGCCTGAGAATGTTGTCGTAGGTCAGGCGGGCTTTTTGCTCAGCAGCAAGGTCTTCGTGTATATCAGCAATAGCGTCACCGGTACTTTGGAAGATTTCCGCAGAAAATGGTACACCAGAGGCGGCTATAGGGTAAACGCCTGTAGTGTGGTCAACAAAATAGGTGTCAAAGCCACTGTCTTTTATTTCCTTGAGGGAGAGGTCACGGGTCAGCTGATAGATAATAGTGCCGATCATTTCGATGTGGGCAAGTTCTTCCGTGCCGATATCGTTGAGTATTGCCTGCACCTCACGACAGGGGGCTGAGTAACGCTGATTGAGATAGCGAAGCGCTGCACCAAGTTCGCCGTCAGCCCCACCAAGCTGCGAGATAATGACCTTAGCCAAAGCAGGATTAGGGTTAGCGATCTTAACGGGGTATTGCAGCTTTTTTTCATATTGCCACATTAGTCAGCACTCCTTTCCCACGGAAAAGGTGATGTTACCCATTCCCATTTCTTGGACGAATTGTTCTGCGTGATCGTCAATGGTCCGTATTTCTCATTGTATTGAGCAATAAGCTTCTCTTTTTCTGCCTTGTGTCGTGCAAAATATGCCAGACCATCTCTGCAGGTAGGGTGGCTGTCGAGGTAAAGATTAGCCTCTACAAGGGCAAAGCTGCACGCCTGTATCTTTCTAAGAAGCCTCTCCTTTTCACTTAGTATGGGCATTCTTTACAGCCTCCTCTCCTATAAAAGGTTTGTCTATGGACGGGAAGATAGTTCCTCTTGAAAGTCCTACATCTGCCTCATAAGGCTTCTCCCACATCTGAAAAGGCACATATGCCATTGCCAGCGGCGTATCCTCAGGAAATCTTCCTTTCGGAAAAGGACAGGCAGGTGTGTTATCCTCTGTGTCGTCAGCAAGTATCCTGCCTAACGACAGATTGTCAAACATATCCAAATAAGTTCACTCCTTATGTTGTCTGAATCTCATATACCACAGGTTTCGTGTGGCTGTTTTATCATATGCAGCTTATAAGTCAGTGGTGTATGTATGCAGGATATTATCAAAAAACTTGCAAATCGTTCATTGAAAATACACAAAATTAATTTTCTGTGAACACGCATATTGTTTGTAACAATAAACATAGTTTAAATAACGTTAAATTTGTAAGATTTAATATTGACAAATCGGGCTTCTGCGTGTTATATTAATACTATTGAAAAAAAGCATATGCAGTGACATATGTGAACGAAGGAGAGATTATTATGAAAAATGTCAAGAGAATTCTTGCATTAACAGTTTCGGCTGCCCTTGCAGTTTCTTGCTTTGCAGGTTGCGGAAACGGTGCAAAAAAGAACAGCGATACTATCGTTATCGGCTGCAGCGGTCCGCTCACAGGTGACGCTGCACAGTACGGCGTTGCTGTTAAGAATGCTATCGAGCTTGCTGTCAAGGACGTAAATGACGCAGGCGGAATAAACGGAACAAAGCTCTCATACGTTTTCGAGGACGATGAGGCTGACTCAGGCGATAAGGCTGTAAATGCTTATAATGCACTGAAAGACAATGGTATGCAGGTAATGGTCGGAACAGTAACAACAGGTTCTTGCCTCGCAGTTATTGAAAAGACAAAGCAGGATAACATCTTCCAGCTTACACCTTCTGCATCTGCTCAGGACGTTATCAAGAACGATAACTGTTTCCAGGTATGCTTCACAGACCCTAACCAAGGTAAAGGTTCTGCCGACTATATCGCAGAAAACAAGCTTGCTACAAAGATAGCTGTAATTTACGACAGCTCTGACGCTTATTCATCAGGTATCTTCAACACATTCAAATCCGAGGCTGAGGCTAAGGGTCTTGATATCGTTGCAGAGCAGTCATTCACAAAGGACAGCAAGACTGACTTCTCAGCTCAGATAAGCGCAGCTAAGAATGCAGGTGCAGACCTCGTGTTCCTGCCTATCTACTATCAGCAGGCTTCACTTATCCTTACACAGTGCAAGTCAGCTAACTACAACCCAACATTCTTCGGTTGCGACGGTCTTGACGGACTTCTTTCTATCAAGAACTTTGATACTTCACTTTGCGAGGGCGTAATGCTCCTTACACCATTTGCTGCCGACGCTCAGGATCAGGCAACTCAGGACTTCGTTAAGAAGTATAAGGACGCTTACAACGGCGAAACACCTAACCAGTTCGCTGCAGACGCTTATGACGGCGTAATGGTACTTGCAGAACTCATGAAGAAGGAAGGCATCACAGCTGATATGTCTGCTTCTGATATCTGCGATAAGCTCAAAAAAGCTATCTCTGATAAGGACTTCTCATATGACGGACTTACAGGTACAGGCATGAAGTGGGGCGAAGACGGTGCCGTATCTAAGGACCCTAAGGCTGTTATCATCAAGAATGGTGCTTATTCAGCACTGACAGCTGATGACATTGCCGCTTCTACTGCTCAGTAATAGCTGAAATGAAGTGCGTACAAAAAGTACGCTTAATATGAAAAAACCGGCAATTGCGAAAAATTGTCGGTTTTTTTGATTTATTTCATTAAAATGTGTTGCAAAAACTACGGGGTTATGTTATAATTTATTGTATATTGTGTTTATGACAAGGACAGATGTAATATATGTGATTACATCTTGTGTTTTGTCTATTCCAAAAGGAAGGAATGTTTGTATATGGGTTTTCTTAATAACCTCATCAACGGAATAAGCCTCGGCAGTATATACGCAGTTATAGCTTTGGGCTATACGCTTGTATATGGTATTGCCAAAATGCTTAACTTCGCACACGGCGATGTTATTATGGTGGGCGGATATGTTATATTCACCTGCATGACCACATGGGGACTAAACTCTTGGCTTTCCATAGTTCTTGCAGTTATTGCCTGCACACTTCTCGGTATAGTCATCGAAAAGGTGGCGTATAAGCCGCTCAGACAAGCTACTTCGCTTGCGGTGCTTATCACTGCCATAGGCGTCAGCTACTTTTTGCAGAACATCGCACTGCTTATATTCGGTGAAAAGCCTGTAAACTTTACATCAGTTGTAAACGTGCCGAGCATCAAGCTTTTTGACGGACAGATAGTTATTTCCGGAGAAACATCAGTTGCAATAATCGTATCTATACTCATTGTAGTTGGTCTTTCATTGTTCATCAACAAAACCAAGAGCGGACGTGCAATGCTTGCAGTATCTGAGGACAGAGGTGCAGCTCAGCTCATGGGCGTAAACATCAACCGCACTATCTCTCTTACATTCGCTATCGGCTCAGGTCTTGCTGCAATTGCAGGCGCACTGCTTTGCTCAGCTTATCCTACGCTTCAGAACACCACAGGCGCAATGCCTGGTATCAAAGCGTTCGTTGCGGCGGTATTTGGCGGTATCGGCTCAATACCGGGCGCTATGATCGGCGGTATCCTTATCGGTGTTATCGAGATACTTGGACGTGCCTATATCTCACCACAGCTTGCCGACGCTATCGTTTTTGCTGTTCTTATACTTGTGCTTATCATTAAGCCTACAGGTATCCTCGGCAAGAAGATAAGCGAAAAGGTATAAAAGTCAACTTAAAATTTTCGAGCAGACTTGCTTTGCAGTTCTGTTTTATCTGAAAGGATTGGTTTTTTGTGAAAAAAGAAGGGGCTAGCGCAAAAACAAAGTTTTTTAAGCCGCAGACCAGAAAAAGCTTTATCACATACGCAATGGTAATAGTTGCCTTTGTGGTAATGCAGATACTCAGCAGCGGCGGATATATCTCAAGTATGCTCACAGGACTTCTTGTTCCTCTGTGTGTATACTCTATACTTGCAGTATCCCTTAACCTGACAGTTGGTATACTTGGCGAGCTTAGCTTGGGTCAGGCAGGCTTTATGTGCGTTGGCGCATATACAAGTGCGATATTTTCTATCGTTACTTCTGAAACTATTGAAAATGTGTGGATCAGATTTCCTTTGGCTATCCTTATAGGCGGAATAATTGCCGCAGTGTTCGGCATACTTATAGGAATACCTGTTCTCAGACTTAAAGGTGACTATCTCGCTATCGTTACACTTGCGTTCGGTGAGATCATAAAGAACGTTTTCGCAGCACTTTACCTTGGTTATGATTCTAAGGGTGTTCACGTTTCTCTCAAAAGTCTGTCAAACCTTAACCTTGAGCCTGACGGAAAGCTTATACTGAACGGCCCTCAGGGTATCAGCGGCACACCTAACGATTCTACATTCATTATCGGCGCTGTTATGTTGCTTATCACTCTTATCATTGCCTATAACTTTGTATATTCAAGAACGGGAAGAGCAGTAATGGCTATCAGAGATAATGTTATCGCAGCCGAGTCTGTAGGTCTTAACATAACAAAGTATAAGCTTATTACTTTTGCATTGACTGCATTCCTTGCAGGCTGTGCAGGTGCGCTTTATTCTCATAACTTCTATACGCTCCAGGCTTCTAAGTTCGACTATAACCTGTCTATCCTTATCTTGGTATTCGTTGTTCTGGGCGGTATAGGCAGTATCAGAGGAAGTGTTATCGCAGCTATCGTGCTTGTTCTGCTCCCAGAAATGCTAAGAAGCATAAACAGCTACAGAATGCTTATCTATTCTATCGTCCTTATCGTAATGATGATAATAACTTCAAATGAAAAAACAAAGACTTTTATCAGTGCAAATACTGCTAAGTTCAAGGCTTTGTTCAAGCGTGAAAAAGTAAAGGAGGCTGAGTGATATGGCACTTCTTGAAGTAAAAAATCTCGGCATCTCATTCGGCGGACTCCGTGCAGTTGACGAGTTCAGCATAACAATAGAGAAAGGTCAGCTCTATGGTCTTATTGGGCCGAACGGAGCAGGAAAGACCACTATCTTCAATATGCTCACAGGCGTTTATAAGCCAACAGACGGCACAATCGTTCTTGACGGAAAGAACATTACCGGCAAAAACACTATCGAAATAAACCGTGCAGGCATTGCCCGTACATTCCAGAACATCAGACTTTTTAAGGATATGACGGTGCTTGACAACGTCAAGGTCGCACTTCACAATCATTATAAATACAGCACCTTTACAGGCGTTTTCAGACTTCCAAGATATTTCAAGCTTGAAAAGGCAATGGACGCAAAGGCGCTGGAGCTTCTGAAGGTTTTCGAGCTTGACGATAAGGCGAGTCTGCTTGCTTCTGGACTTCCGTATGGCGATCAGAGAAAGCTTGAGATCGCAAGAGCCCTTGCAACACAGCCAAAGTTGCTGCTTCTTGACGAGCCTGCTGCCGGCATGAATCCAAACGAAACAGCGGAGCTTATGGATACTATCCGCTTTGTAAGAGATAATTTTGATATGACGGTGCTGCTTATCGAGCATGATATGAGCCTTGTTTCAGGTATCTGCGAAAAGCTGTCAGTGCTGAACTTCGGTCAGCTCCTCTGCGAGGGCAAGACAGCGGAAGTGCTTAAAAATCCTGAAGTTATCACCGCATATCTGGGCGAATAAGGGGGTAAGTAAAATGGCAATGTTGGAAATCAATGATCTGCACGTCAATTATGGCATGATAGCCGCTTTGAAAGGTATCTCCTTTGAGGTAAACGAGGGAGAGGTCATTTCCCTTATCGGCGCAAACGGAGCAGGAAAGACCACCACTCTGCACACCCTTACAGGTCTTATCTCTGCAAAATCGGGTTCTATCAAATTCAACGGCGTGGAGCTTACTAAAACTCCTGCACACAAGATCGTGGAAATGGGTATAGCACACGTTCCTGAGGGAAGAAGAATATTCCAAAACCTCACAGTGCTTGATAACCTTAAGCTTGGAGCATTTACAAGAAAAGACAAGGAGAATATACCGAAGGATATTCAGGATATATACGAGCGTTTCCCTAGACTTGCAGAAAGAAAAAATCAGATAGCAGGTACTCTTTCAGGCGGTGAGCAGCAGATGTTGGCAATGGGCAGGGCGCTCATGTCAAGACCTAAGATAGTTGTAATGGACGAGCCGTCAATGGGTCTGTCTCCGATCCTTGTGTCAACCATATTTAAGATAATCGAGGACATAAGAAAGAGCGGCACAACTGTACTGCTTGTTGAGCAGAACGCAAAGAAAGCCCTTGCTATCTCAGACAGAGCTTATGTTCTTGAAACGGGCAAGATAGTTCTGTCAGGCAAGGCGTCTGATCTTATCAATGATGAGTCGGTCAAGAAAGCATATTTAGGTGAATAGGAGTTGAGCTTTATGGCAAGGATCATAACCATTGCAAGGGGAATCGGCAGTGGCGGAAGAACTGTAGGAAAAATGCTGTCAGAGGATATGGGTATAAAATATTATGATAAGGAGCTTATAAAGCTTGCAAGCGACGAAAGCGGCATAAATGAACGCTTTTTCGGGCTTGTTGATGAAAAACTGAAAGGTTCTTTTCTGAGAAAGGGCGGAGTTTACAAGGGTGAGCTTCTTGACCCTGATGATCACGACTTTACTTCTGACAGAAATCTTTTCAATTATCAGGCGAAGATAATAAAGCAGCTTGCAGACAGAGAGCCTGCGGTAATAGTTGGCAGATGTGCTGACTATATCCTTCGGGACAGAAAAGACGTGCTTAAGGTTTTCATATATTCTGATATGGAAACTGCGGTCAAGAATATCGTCGATCTGTATGGTGTTTCTGTAAAAGAGGCTGTCAAGATAATCGAAAAGACAGACAAGGAGAGAAGCGATTATTATCGTCACTACACAGGCAGGGATTGGACAAATGCGAAAAACTACAATCTGTGTCTTGATACCAGCGACATGAGCTATGACAAGTGCGTTGATATCATCAAGGGATATATAAAGCTTCTTGAAGAGTAAGGCATAAAAATAAAGCCGCATTGCTTTTTGGCAGTGCGGCTTTTGTGATATATGAAATCAGTTGAATTTTTCTGAAATAGTCCTTGCGGCAAATACTCCTGATGCAGAAGCCTGCGACAGAGAGTGCGTAACGCCTGAGCCGTCGCCAAGGACGTATAGACCTTTGACAGCAGTTTCAAGGTTCTCGTCAACGTCAACTCTTGAATTGTAGAACTTGACCTCAACGCCATAGAGCAGGGTATCTATATTCGCCATACCGGGTGCTATCTTGTCAAGTGCGTATATCATTTCGATAATATCGTCAAGCTGACGCTTTGGAATAACAAGGCTCAGGTCGCCCGGAGTGGCTTTGAGCGTAGGGTTAAGGAACGTCTGACCAAAGCGGTGTTCATTTGTACGTCTGCCTGCAACAAGATCACCGAAACGCTGAACAAGCACTCCACCGCCAAGCATATTAGACAGCCTTGCGATAGACTCACCGTATGCGTTGGAATCCTTGAAAGGCTCAGAGAATGTGTTGGATACCAGCAGAGCGAAGTTTGTGTTCTCAGTTCTCAGCGCAGGGTCAGCATAGCTGTGTCCGTTTACTGTGATGATGCCGTTTGTATTCTCGGTAACTACCTCGCCGTATGGGTTCATGCAGAATGTTCTTACAAGGTCGCCGTATTTCTTAGTGCGGTAAACTATCTTGCTTTCGTATACCTTGCTTGTGATATGCTCAAAAACAGCCGCAGGTATCTCAACACGAACGCCGATATCAACTCTGTTTGAACGTCTTTTGATACCAAAGTTGTCGCATATCTCAGATATCCATTTTGAACCGCTTCTTCCTGCCGCAACAACAGCGTTTGAGCAGTGATACTCGTCCTTGTCTGTGATAACAGTGAAGTCGTTCTCCTTGCCTGTTATACCCTGAACACTTTCATAAAATTTTATGTCTATCTTGTCTTTAACAAAGTCATAGATGTTCTGGAGTATCTGCATATTTCTGTCAGTGCCAAGGTGTCTTACCTGAGCGTCAAGGAGGTGGAGGTCATATTTCAGAGCCATTGCCTTGATGTCGGAAGAAGTTGTGGAGTAAAGCTTAGCGTCCTGACCGCCCATTTCAAGGTTTATCTTGTCAACATACTGCATAAGCTCGATAGCCTTTTCCTTGCCGGTAAATGTGTAAAGGTCACCGCCGAAATTGTTTGTGATGTTATATTTGCCGTCCGACATTCCGCCTGCACCGCCGAAGCCGTGCATGATAGAACATACCTTGCAGTGAATGCAGGACTTAACTTTTTTGCCATCTATAGGACACTTACGCTTGCTGACAGGTCCGCCCTGATCAATAATGCAAACTTTTATGTTTTTGTCAAGCTTGACAAATTCGTATGCCATGAATACGCCGGCTGCACCTGCACCGACAACAACTACGTCATAATTCTGAGCCATAACTATTTCCTTTCAAATCAAAATCCAGTTTATTTTTATCCATAAAACGGGCGGCCGCACCTTTGCAGAAGATAGCCTGAAAGGAGATAACCGCCATATTTTTTTCTATTTTATATCAAATACGATAGTAGCCAATGTGAAGAATATCAGTGTTGAGCAAGTGTCAACGATAGTGGTGATAAGCGGGGCAGCCATGATAGCAGGGTCAAGATGAAGCTTCTTGGCAGCCATCGGGAGCATACAGGCGATGAGCTTTGAAAGCACAACAGTTGCCATGATAGCCATACTCACCGTGAACGCAAGCTTGTAGCAATCCACAGATGTGTCACCGTGATACACAAGAATTATTCTTATAGCATTGACTATAGCAAGGATAACGCTGCAAAGAAGCGCGACTCTGAACTCTTTCCACATGACCTTGAAAAAGTCTTTCATTCTTATCTCACCAAGCGCCATGCCTCTTATAACAAGGGTCGAGGTCTGAGAGCCGCAGTTTCCGCCTGTGCCACTAAGCATTGACAGGAACGATACCAAAACAGGGACAGCCGCAAAAGCAGACTGATATTTGTTTACGATAGCACCCGTAAGGGTAGCTGACAGCATAAGTATCAAAAGCCATGCTATTCTGTTTTTCGCATGAGTGAAAACAGAGGTCTTGAAATAGGAATCGTCACTTGGCGCAACGGCAGCCATTTTCGAGAAGTCCTCAGTGGTCTCCTCCTCGATAACGTCCATAGCGTCGTCAAATGTAACGATACCGACCATGCGGTTTTCTCTGTCAACAACAGGCAGAGAAAGAAAGTCATATTTTGAGAACATGGAAGCAACATACTCTTTATCCTCAAGGGTATCAACGGAAATAACGTTGTCCTCCATTATGTCCTCTATTTTATCGTTATCATCAGCAGTTACGATATCAAGCAGTGAAAGCACGCCCACGAGCTTTCTGTTCTCAGTGACATAAAGTGTATTTACAGTTTCCTTGACCATACCAACGTGTCTTATCCAATCCAGTGCTTCCTTGGCGGTGTAGCTTCTGTGAAGATAAACGTACTCGGTGGTCATAATAGAGCCTGCACTGTCTTTAGGATATTTGAGTATCTGATTTATCTGCTTTCTCGTTTCAGCGTCAGCAGACTTGATTATCCTTGCAACAACATTTGCAGGCATTTCCTCGATAATATCTACCGTATCATCAAGATAAAGGTCGTCAACGATCTCCTGAAGCTCCTTATCCGTAAAGGCATTGATAAGCATCATTTGTGTATCGCTGTCCATATAAGCGAAAACGTCAGCCGCAACGTCCTTGTTCAAAAGACGGAACAGCAACGGAAGCTCGTATTTCTCGACCTCGTGATCGTCATAAAACTGTTGCAAAAGAGCAGCCACATCGGCTTCGTTCATATCCATGAATATTTCACGGATAGCCTTGTAGTTTCTGCTTTTGAGCAACTCCAATACTGTGTTAAACATTATATTCCCCCTAACAGCAGCGGTAATAAGCACAACAGTACAAATAATTGTACTTATACCAACTCTGTACAAATATAAGGATCTACCAAAACACAGATCGTCCTATTCAATTAAAATTGATATTTAGATCACAAAAAGGCTGCCACAAACGGGCGAGCCGCTCTGCAATCGAGGGGCGATCGTATTCTGACTGGCGTCGTCCATTTGTACACACTCCTTAAAAATCATGATTTATGCACGTTTTTACTATTCGCACACATAATATTATTATACGCTTACCTTGTTTTTTTGTCAAGAAATTGTTTAATTTAATTTTATGAACGTGCTGTAAATTTGCGAAGTATAATGAATTGCTTTTGACCTCTTGCCAAATGGGGAGAAATAGGGTATAATTATTATATGGATCGAATAATAAACCGAAAGGAATTGATAAAATGAGCGAAATAAGAGATGAAAGCTTGTGGGAAAGCGGTAAAAGAAAGATAGAATGGGTAAGACAGAATATGTCATTGCTCAGAAGCGTCGAGGAAGATTTCAAGAGAGATCAGCCTTTTAAGGGGCTGAAAGTTGCACTTTCTATCCACCTTGAAGCTAAGACCGCTTATCTTTGCAAAGTCCTTGCAGCAGGCGGTGCTGAAATGTACATCACAGGAAGCAATCCGCTGTCTACTCAGGACGATGTTGCGGCAGGTCTTGTGCATGACGGTCTGAACGTTTTTGCATGGCATGGTGCAACTGACGAGGAGTATCACAGACATATATCCGAGGTAGTTAAGGTAGGTCCAAACATTATTATAGATGACGGCGGCGACCTTGTAAACCTTATCCACAATGAATACCCTGAGCTGATACCGAACGTTATCGGTGGTTGTGAGGAAACTACTACGGGCATTATCCGTCTTATTGCAATGAACAAGGACGGTCAGCTCAAATTCCCTATGATGCTTGTAAACAATGCAAAGTGCAAGTATCTTTTTGATAACAGATACGGCACAGGTCAGTCTGTATGGGACGGAATAAACAGAACAACTAACCTTATCGTTGCAGGCAAGAACGTTGTTGTTGCAGGCTACGGCTGGTGTGGCAAGGGCGTTGCAATGAGAGCAAAGGGTCTTGGTGCAAGCGTTATCGTCTGCGAAGTCGACCCAATAAAGGCTATGGAGGCTGTTATGGACGGCTTCAAGGTAATGAAAATGGTTGACGCCGCTAAGGTGGGCGACTTCTTTGTCACTGTAACAGGCTGTAAGGACGTTATTACTGAGAAAGCTTTCATGAACATGAAAGATGGTGCAATACTCTGTAACGCAGGTCACTTTGATTGCGAGGTAGACGTGGCTGGACTTAAAAAGCTGTCTGTTGAAAGCAAGCTTGCAAGAAACAATATTGACGGTTATAAGCTTCCAAACGGTAATTGGTTGTATGTTATCGGCGAGGGCAGACTTGTAAACCTTGCGGCAGGCGACGGTCACCCTGCCGAGATAATGGATATGTCCTTTGCTATCCAAGCCCTTTCTGCGGCTTATCTTGTTAAAAACAAAGACAAGCTTACAGACAAGATAGTTTATGTTCCTGATGAGATAGACAAGGAAGTTGCAAACAGAAAGCTTAAATTCTGGGAGCTTGAGATAGATAAGCTTACACCTGAGCAGGAGAAATATCTTAACAGCTGGCAGGTATAAAATATCATATTAGTACAATAAAACGGACAGCTTGGGCTGCCCGTTTTTTTGTATCTTGAAATTGCCATAAATTTATTTTGTATTCAAGGTTTTAAATCACTGATTTCTGTACATTTTAATATTAGGGCGATAAAAAACAGGGCGGTGAGAATGTGGCGGCAAAGATGTATAAGATACTTACGCTTTTTTCAGTGGGCGCAATATGCTACGGCTTCATGGAAATACTTAACAGGGGATATTCTCATATCACAATGGGGGTGCTTGGGGGAACTTCAATGCTGGTCATCCATATCATGAATGGCGAGCGCAGGCGAGGAGTGAGCCTGCTGTCTGTGCTTACAGTGTCGGCAGCATTTATCACTGCCATAGAATTTCTTGCAGGGGAGTATCTCAACCGCTATCTCGGCATGGGCATATGGAGCTATGAGGAAGTGCCGCTGAATTTTGACGGACAGATATGCCTGCCATTTGCTTTTGTGTGGTTTGGGTTATCCTATATTGGTGTGCTTGCGGATAATTTTATACGCAGACATATTTTCAAGGAATACCCTGTCATTGTTAAACGAGGAAAAGAAAAAATACCTGCGGCGGTTGGATAAGAGTACGATTATTTGTACTGTTCAGTATGTAAAAATATAATTAACTGGCGACCTCAGGTCGCCCCTACGCAAAAATTGTAAATATAGGGGACGGCGACACTCTTACATTCGCCCGTCATTCACCAACGCATATAAAACAAATGGACTGTCTATCCAATGATAAACAGTCCGTATTTTTGTACATATCAATCTTTTGTGTACCACTTTTTCAGCACTTCTTCGCCAAGCTTGCCGTAAACTGTGAAGTCACGGTTCTCTTTGGCTTTCTCTATTGGCGGCAGGATAGCTTTCCAATCCCACCAGAAATAGCCGCAGAACCAATCCAGATCCCAAGTTGCTTCCATTGCAGTGTCGTAGAAATCTGCCTGCTCCTGCTCGTCAAGTGGCTTGTCAAGTCTGTCATGGAAATCCCAAGGATACTGCGTGCAGCCCTCTTCGTTTCGCACGCCTATCTCAGCGAACATTATAGGCTTGTTGAAATGCTTGTGAGCCTTTTCCAGTGAGCCGACAACTTCGTTCCAGCGACTGAGCATATGTTTCTTGCTTCTGTTCACACCGTCTGTAACAGGGTAGTAGCCTGAGATGCCAATGATATCCACGTCGCTGAGCCAATCGAAACGCTGTTCGTCGCCGTGATTGATGTTGTGCATAACGATACCGCTGTAGACCTCTCTCACCTGTGCAATAAGCTTTCTGCATCTGTCAGACTGCTTGTCCATTCCTGCCATTTCACAGCCTGTGCAGAGCATTTCACAGCCGAGCTTTTCTGCAAGCTTTGCATAGTGGAGCATGAAAGCTGTGTATGACTTGAACCACTTGTCCCAATATTCAGGGTTCTCAGGCGGAAAGTCTATCCTTGCACGCCATGAGCGGTCAAGGCAATCCACCATAGGCTTAAGGCAGACTTTAAGTCCCAGTGACTTTGCTTTTTTTATAGCGAAGGCAATGTCTTCGTCAGATTGTGTTCTCTCATAATCGCTGAAAACTCTTGTGCTTGCAAAGCTCTCCTGCAATGCGTTTACAGGGATACATATCCAGTTCAAGCCGTTTGAAGCAAGCCTTTCCATTGACTTTTCTGCCGCTTCCGTCTGAAAATCACCTCTCTTGGAGAAAAATCCCCAAGTATATCCTTTGCAGAAAATATCTTTATTCATGTATCAAAAACCTCTCTTTTTTGTAAATGTCCTGATAGAAAAGCCACAGGTAAGCTCAAGCCTGTTCACCTTTTTAAGCTTCTCCACCGCCTCGGCAGATGTTTTGTAGTAATATGGAGTCATTGTAAAAAGATTGAAAATATCCTCCTGACTTTCAAGCACCACAGGATATTCAAAAATCATCTCCTCTGACTCGTCAAATTTATTAAGTCCGTATACATTGGGCTTGTTTTCGTAAGGCTTCTCATAAAGCACTTCTTTAAGCTCAAACAGATGTCTTGGGGATGGAGAAACTACCACAAGCTTTCCGCCGTCTTTCAGTACCCTTGCGTATTCGTCATTTGAAACAGGTGCAAATGTACATACGATAAGGTCTGCAAATTTGTCTATAAACGGAAGCTGAAATGACGATGCCACTGCAAATTCGCAATTTGTGATATTCCCGCAATGTATCCTCGTCATGCAGTGGGCAACTGCCGCCTTTGATATGTCAATGCCGTAAAACTTCGCCTTTGGCAGTGCCTTGGCATAGTTCACAGTGTAAAAACCCTCACCGCAGCCGCTGTCGATAATATAAGGCTGTTTTACATTTTCAAGCAGACCGCCCATTACCTCAGCCGTTTTCTTCGCAAGGGGCAGATAATAGTCACGGTCGAGGAAATCCGTTCTCGCCTTTACCATTTCCGCATTATCCCCTGCGTTCTTAGGGTTTCTGCCCTTTGTGGTAAGCAGATTTACATATCCTTTTCTCGCAATATCAAAGCTGTGACCGTTCTGACAGTGCCATACGTTGTCAAGCTTTCTGAGCCGTTTTTTGCATATCGGACAAACATACATATAAATCACCCTGAACATTATAGCATTTCCCTCTGCTTTTAGCAATGGATATTTTATTAATAAAAAAGTGCTTGACAATCGTCGGGTTATGCTTTATAATATCAATATATGCAAAATGCGGTGACGGAATTATCCGAAACAGTGTCGGTAAAGAGAAAAGGCGGTGGGTGAAAGCCTTTGCGGCAAGTTCGGTGGCTAACCTGAGCGGTGCTGAAAACAGCAACGTATGCTCTGCGTTAAAGGGCTTCGAGTGGTCGGGCGATGAGTTCGGCAATTTGGGTGGTAACACGGAACTGTCGGTTTCGTCCCATGTTTAGGGACGAGCCGTTTTTTTATTTTGCGAATAATTTCATTTGGAAGGATCTGAATTTATGGAATGGACAGGACTTAACGAACTGCGTGAATCTTATCTGAAATTTTTTGAGAGCAAGGGTTGTTTGAGACACAAGAGCTACCCTCTCGTACCTCAGAACGATAACAGCCTGCTGCTTATCGTTGCAGGTATGGCACCTCTGAAGCCTTACTTCACAGGTCAGGAAACACCTCCGAGAACAAGAATGACAACTTGTCAGAAGTGTATCAGAACAGGCGATATCGAAAACGTTGGTAAGACAGCAAGACATGGCACATATTTTGAAATGCTTGGTAACTTCTCATTCGGTGATTACTTCAAGAAGGAAGCCATTTCATGGGCTTGGGAGTATGTTACACAGGTACTCAAACTGCCAAAGGACAGACTTTATATCTCTGTTTATGAGGACGATGACGAGGCTGAAAAGATATGGCATGAGGACGCTGGCGTTCCAATGGATCATATCGTAAGAATGGGCAAGGAAGACAACTTCTGGGAGGCTGGAACAGACGGCCCTTGCGGTCCATGCTCTGAGATATATTTTGACAGAGGAGAGAAATATGGTTGTGGCAAGCCTGATTGTAAGGTCGGCTGCGACTGCGACAGATACATGGAGTTCTGGAACCTTGTATTCACACAGTTTGAAAGACATGAGGACGGCACTTATACTCCACTTAAGCAGAAAAATATCGACACAGGTATGGGCCTTGAAAGACTTGCTTCTATCATGCAGGACGTTGACTCTATCTTTGACGTTGATACAGTAAAGGCTATCAGAGATCATGTTTGTAAGATAGCAGGCTGTGAGTACGGCAAGGAGTACAAAAAGGACGTTTCTATCAGAGTTATCACAGACCATATCCGTTCTGTAACATTCATGGCATCAGACGGAATTTTGCCGTCAAACGAGGGCAGAGGATACGTTATGAGACGTTTGCTGAGAAGAGCCGTTCGTCACGGAAAGCTTCTCGGCATAAACGGACTTTTCCTCAAAGACCTTGTAAAAACTGTTGTTGACTGCAACAAGTGTGAGTATAACGAGCTTGAAGAAAAGTATGACTATATCGTAAAGGTGCTCACAACTGAGGAGCAGAACTTCAATGCCACTATCGACAGAGGTATGAAGATACTTGACGATCTTATCGCACAGATGCAGAAAGACGGCAAGACGGAGCTTGACGGTGAGAGCTGCTTTAAGCTTTCCGACACATACGGTTTCCCTATCGACCTTACAAGAGAGATTCTTGAAGAAAAGGGCATGACCTGTGATGAGGAGGGCTTTGCTGAGTGCTATGCAAAGCAGAGAGAAACAGCCAAGAACGCTCATGCTGCAACAAAGTATATGGGTGCAGACGAAACTGTTTTCCATAAGATAGACAAGGATTTCCACACAGAGTTCATCGGCTATGACAAGCTCGAGGGCGACAGCGAGATATCATTCATCACAACTGATGATGAGCTTATCGAAAACGCAAAGGCTGGCGATGAAGTATATATCGTATCTTCACAGACACCATTCTATGCAGAGAGCGGCGGACAGGTTGGCGATATCGGTACTATCGTTACAGAAAGCGGTAAGTGCAGAGTCGTTGACACCCAGAAGGTCGTTGCAGGCAAGTTCGCTCATAAGGCAGTTGTTGAAGAGGGCGAGATAGCTGTAGGTCAGAAGGCTCACTTCACTGTTGACAGAAAGACACGTTACGCTGTTATGAGAAACCATAGCTGCGCACATCTGCTTCAGGCTGCACTGAGAAAAGTTCTCGGTGAACACGTTCATCAGGCAGGTCAGCTCGTTGACGCCCACAGACTTAGATTTGACTTCTCTCACTTCAACGCAATGACAGCAGAGGAGAAGCTCAAGGTCGAAGCACTTGTAAACAAGTATATCCTTGAAGCTCTTGATATAAAAATGGAAGAAATGCCTATAGCTGAGGCACAGAAACTTGGTGCTATGGCTCTGTTCGGTGAGAAATACGGTGAAACTGTAAGGGTAGTAACAATGGGTGACGGTGACGAAACAGCTTCTATCGAGTTCTGTGGCGGTACACATCTTGACAATACTTCAAGAATAGGTCTGTTCAAGATAATCTCCGAAAGCTCTGTAGCATCAGGCGTAAGACGTATCGAAGCCGTAACAGGCAGAGGCGTTCTGGAGCTTGTTGAGGAAAGAGCCGCAACTATCCAGCAGGCGGCTGAAAGCCTTAAGCTTGCAAATCCACTGGACATTGTAAAGAGATGCCACACTATCATGCAGGAAGTCAAGGACCTTGAAAAGGAAAGAGACGCTTTGCAGGCTGAGATAACAAATCTCAAAACAAAGTCACTGTTCGATAATCCATATGAGGTAAACGGCGTTAAGGTGGTCACTGCAATGCTCACCAACACAAGACCTGATATGCTCAGAAAAATGGGTGACGAGCTTAAAGCAAGAGAAGCTGACGCAGTTGCAGTTGTTGCAGGCGTTGACGGTGAAAAGGCAAACCTTGTTGTAGTTTGCGGCAAGAATGCTGTTGCAAAGGGTGCACACGCAGGCAAGATAGCAGGCAAGGTAGCCGCACTCACAGGCGGTAAGGGCGGCGGACGTCCTGACTCTGCTATGGCTGGTATAGGCGACAGATTCAAGATCGACGAGGCACTTGACAAGGTAAACGAAATAGTTGGCGAATTTGTAAAATAATATGGGCAAAGGCTGTGCAAAATGCTGTGCAGCCTATCCCTTTTTGAAAGGCGGAGAGATAAATGGAAGATTGTCTTTTTTGTAAAATTATTTCCGGGGAAATACCTTCAAAGAAAATATACGAGGACGAGCTGACATACGTTTTTGAGGACATTGCTCCTACAGCTCCGATTCATTATCTTGTTATCCCTAAGCAGCATATTTCAAAGCTTGATGAGATAACACCTGAGAACAGTGCAGTTATCGCACATATCTATGAAGTTATCGCAAAGCTTGCCAAAGACCTCGACCTTAAGGACGGTTTCAGAGTTGTTTCCAACTGCGGAGAGCAGGCAGGACAGAGTGTTTTCCACATTCATTTTCATCTTCTTGCAGGCAGACCACTTGCTTGGCCAGCCGGTTAAAGAAATCAAACGGGCGGGTAAATTTCTTATCCGCCCTTAGTTTTAAGGGGGACGGCGGCAGTGGTGAGAAAAAGCTGTTATATCGGCTTTTCGTATTTTGCAGGACTTTTTCTCTGTACCATTGGCTGGGGCAGGAACAACGCAGTTTTCGCACTTGCGTCAGCGTGTGTAGCCATTACAGCCTTTGCGCTTTTTAAGAGATACCGAAAGCATATAGCTCTCTGCTTTGTTTCGTTCCTGATAGCGGTGGGAGTCAATACTGCTTATACTCACATTTTCTATGATAAACTGACAGCTTTAGACGGAAAGACCGTCACAGTTAAAGGCGAGATAACCGACATAAGCTATATAGGCTCTGACACCTGTCGACTAAGTGTCAAGGGTACCGTTGGGGGAGTAAAAGGCAGGCTGACCTTTTATGCAGATGACATTGAATATGATTACTATGACAATATCGTGGCGACAGTAAATGTTAGCAGGATAAAAGACAGCATCAATTTCAAATCAGAGCAGTATGACCGGCCTAAAGGCGTTTTTCTCCAAGGTTCGACCGCTGAAAGCATAGAAGTCACAGGCGACGGAAACACCATTTTACGCAGTATAATGCACTATCGTGACAAGATGTTCATGTTGATAAACGATATCATAGGCGGAGATGAGGGTGGTTTTGCCGCTGCAATGCTCTGCGGAGATAAAACTGAGCTTTCAAAGCAAACGAAGCTCACGGTCTATCGTAGTGGCATAGGTCATATATTTTCCGTGTCGGGAACTCATGTGGTCATAATAAGTGCCATGATAGGCTGGCTAATGCAGAAACTAAGCAAGGATAAGCGTGTGATATTTGCCGTCCAAACTGTGGCAATGTGGGCGTTTGCGGTCTTTGCAGGATTTTCAGTATCCGTTGTGAGGGCGGCTGTTATGCTGACCTTGGTCACTGCCGCACCGCTCCTTTACCGCAGACCAGACCCTGCAAATACTCTCTGCCTTTGCGCTGTTGTAATACTCACTCTTTCGCCCTATGCGGCGGCGGACAGTTCGTTTCTGCTGTCATTCACAGCTGCGTTTGTTATAAGCGTTGTATGCCCGAAAGCGGTGACGATGGTAAAGCGCAGGGATATTCTTGGCAACATTGAGCGTGAAATAGTCACAGCGGTGACGATACTTCTTTGCACAATGCCTGTTCAGCTAATGTTTTTCAGTGAGATATCTCTTGTTGCACCACTATCAAATATCCTGCTGGTGCCTGTGTGTACCCTTGCTCTGGGTCTGACGGTAATAACTGCGGTAACAGGCGGTGCGGCAATAATAGCCTATCCTGTGCTGACGGTGGTAAAGTATCTTCTGAAAGTTGTTCTGTTTCTTGCTGAGCTGTTTTCAAAATTCAGCTTTGCCTATCTTCCTCGTGGAGTAAGACCACTTGGTATTGTAATGCTCGTTACCTGCCTTGTGCCTGTGGCGGTCATGTTTCTGAGAAAGTCAGTAAAGCTTGGGGCTTTTTGCACTGCTCTAATGCTTGTATGTTGGACAGCGGTGTATAATTTTTCTCTTGCTTTTGGAGGCTCGGTAAAGATAGTTGTAATGCCAAAAGGAAATGCAGTGCAGGCTGTGCTGTATGATAAAACAAAAGGTATGGTTTTCGATATCGGTAGTAAGGGCAAGCTAAACAGCGGTATGGAAAGCTTTTTGGAGCTTTACGGCATAAAAGAGCTAAAGGGCGCATTTATAGAAAGCGAACAGTATTACACTATAACGAAATATAACGAGCAGATGACTATACGACCTGACAGATTTTATATAAATGGCGAGCCTGATAATGACAGTGAACTGCCGTTCATGACAGGCGCACAGCTTGATTGGAACGGTGTTAAGATAGAAGCACTGGAGGACGGCTATAAAATTACCTCCGAGGGCAGTGTGGTCACTATAGAAAAAGGTTCTGTCACCATAAACGGCAGAAACCTTGACACAACAGATGAAGAATACCCATTGATGATAGATATGAAAAATTCGCAGATAAGGAGGACGGACTATGGCTTTGCTTACGGCTTCGGCTCTTGGTAAAACGATAAGAGAGAATGATATCGACAGCCTTTATTATTTTTACGGACATGATACAGCGGCACTTGAAAGCTTTACAAAAAGGCTTGTGAACAAGCTTTGCCCTGCTGATGCTCAGGTCATGAACTTTCATAAGCTTGACGGCAAAAATCTTGATTTTCCAATGCTTACAGACGCTTGCGAAGCTCTGCCTTTTATGGCTGAACGTGTGGTGGTGACTATAAACGACCTTAATATAGACGCTGTGACTAAGGACGATCTGGACGACCTGAAAAAGATTCTAGGCTCTCTTGGCGAAACCACCACAGTGATAATCTATGCCACTGGAGTTGACCTTTTCAAGAACAAAAAGTATCTTACAGACAAAAACAAGCGCTTTGCAGATTTCTGCGAAAAGCACGGCACTGTCTGCAACTTTGAATACAAAAGGGCTTCCGACCTTGGAAAGTCTATATCCACCTATCTTGCAAAAAGCGGCTGTACCATAACAAAAAGCAACGCAGAGTATCTTGCAAACCTCTGTTTGTGCGACACTGCATTTATCAGCAAGGAGCTTGAAAAGCTTTCGGCTTATGCAGAGGGCAGGGAGGTAACAAGAGAGGATATCGACTTGCTTTGTATCAGGCGTATCGAGTCGGACGGATATTCTCTTGCAATAAATATCCTCAGAGGCAATGCGGCAATGGTCTTCACACGTTTGCGTGAACTCGATGTGCAGAATTATGAACCATATGCTATAATAGGAATAATCGGCTTTTCCCTTGCGGATATCTATAGGGCGAAGCTTGCACGTTCCTCTGGCAGGAGCGTTGCAGACGTGGCTAAAGATTTTTCCTATGCGAAAAACAGAGAGTTTGCAGTAAAAAACGCCTATTCCGAGTGCGGAAATATCTCGGCGGAGCGTATAAGAAAAACGCTTGAGATACTTTCTGAAACCGACCTTATGCTCAAAACAAGGTCACGGGGAAAAGACGGAGATATGCTCACCCTCGAGCAGGGGCTTGCAAGGTCAATGGCGTTAAGGTGTTAGTAAATGGAAAAACTTAAAATATCAAGGGCAATAATCGTTGAGGGAAAATATGATAAGATAAAGCTTTCGTCCATAGTTGACGGCGTTATAATCGTCACTAACGGCTTTCGTATCTATAAAGACCCTGACAAGGCAGCGCTTATAAGATACTATGCTCAACATGGCGGAATAGCAATTCTTACTGACTCTGACACCGCAGGCTTTCGTATAAGAGGGCATATAAAGGGTATCGTCCCCAAAGGCGATATCGTGAACGTGTATGTTCCTGAGATATTCGGCAAAGAAAAGCGCAAGACAGAGCCGTCAAAAGAGGGCTTGTTAGGGGTCGAGGGCGTTCCTGCGGATATTATCAGGGAAGCATTTGAAAAAGCAGGCATTATAGGCGAAAAGGTCGCAGACAGAGAACTCATGACCAAGCTTGACTTTTATGAGCTAGGTCTAAGCGGCAGACCTGACAGCAGCAGGCTCAGACAGATTGTGTGCGAAAAGCTGTCGCTACCCAAAAAGCTCACTGCAAACGCACTGCTTGAAGTGGTGAACACAATGCTCGATAAAGAAAGCTTGCAAGCACTCATAGAGAATTTGACCTCAGAAAACAATAAAGACAAGGAGAATAGCGTTGGTTAGTCTTGAATTTTTATATTTCTTTCTTCCTGTTTTTATGGGAGTATACGCTTTGTCAGGGGTGCGTTTCAGAAAAGCCGTGTTCCTGCTTGGAACAGTTGTGCTGTGTCTGTGGGTGTCCACATGGGGGATAATACCAATGGCGGTGTGTGCTGTTGTATCATACTTTTGCGGCAGGCTTATCCACCGCTTTGCAGACAAAAAAGGACTTAAAAGGCTATGGCTCATATTATCGGTGGTAGCAAATATGGCAGTGCTTCTTGTATTCATAAGAAGCGGTCACAGCAGCTATGACGTGACGTCTATATTCACAGGCAAAGGCGCAATGCTAAAGCTTTTCCCAGTGTGGGGAGCGGGCATTTTCACTCTCCATGGCATCTCCTACTGCATGGATATTTATAGGAAAGAAATAGAGCCTGAGAAGAATTTTATTTTGGTATCTCAATATATATGCTTTTTCCCATGCTTTGGCTGTGGACCGATACTCAGATTTTCAGCAATGAGCGAACAGCTTAGAAAACCTGTCATAACCTCTGGAAAGCTTGCAGAGGGCATAAAGCTTATGCTTATAGGCTTTGCGGAGAAGCTTTTTCTGTCGGATCCTATGTACGAGATGTGGCAGCACATAAGGGGAGTAAGTGCAGATTCGCTCTCCGCCGCTTGTGCATGGCTTGGGATAATAGTTTTCTCCTTTGCGTTCTACTATGAGCTTAGAGCTTATTCGCATATTGCACAGGGCATTGGTTCAATGCTCGGCTTTGAACTTCCTGATAACTTTGATCTGCCGTTTATGTCAGCAGGCTTCAATGAGCTTATAAAACGATTTGCCTGCACCTTTTATAGTTGGGTGAGAGATTATTTCTACAGACCTATATGTAGAAATAAAGACAGCGTTTGCCTTTGGGCATTGATACTGTCTGTGCTTGCAGGCTCGGTTTGGTATGGCTACGGCAGACACACAATGCTGTGGGCAGCGTTTATTTGTGTTATGCTTGGCATAGAATATCTCTTGAAAAATATTCTTGCGGCTGTGCCGACAGGGGTAAGATGTGCAGTGATGAATGTTCTGTTTCTTATAGGTCTGCCGTTTCTTGCGATAGACAGCCTGCCTTCAGCCTGCGGATATGTTGCCGCAATGTTCGGCGGGGGAAGCTTTGCAGGAGATGTTCTTGCATCGTATGTGATAAAAACAGGAGTTGTGATGTATCTTATCTGCGGCTTTTTTGCAACAGGTATTGGCAGATATCTCAAACGCAGGATAATGCAGCTCAATACTAATATAGTTTACATAATCGAGCCAATGCTCACTATAGGATTTTTGCTTATCAGTACAGCGTTTCTTGTGGGCGGAGGTAATTCGTCTATGAATTTGTTTGTGAGATAAAATGGGAGGAGTGAACATTAATGAAAAAGGCTGCTGATTATATCGCAGTAAGCGCATTTTTTGTAATAGTCATAATGTTTGCGGCATATACTCTCGTGATGGGCAGACATGGATCTGAAAGTGAAAAGGCAGACAGTTCAGATATAAGACATAAAGCTCAGACCTATGTTAGCAATAATTTTCCTCTAAGCTCAAATTGGAAGTCGCTCAGAACGACCATGTTTGTGATGACTGGTAAGAAAAATTTTGATAATATCTATATCCTTAAAAATCGTCTTGTAGAGATCACAGATTTTGATAAGGACAGGCTTGATAAAAATATCTCGCAGATAAATGATTTTTCAGAAAACACAGATACACCTGTATATGTTATGTTAGCTCCGACTGCCGCAGGTATCTATTCTGCTAAGCTGCCTGCTTATACTTCAAACACAGACCAGCGTGAAATGATAGATAATATCTATTATGACCTAGACAGCAGGATAGACACCATAGATACGTTTTTTCCTATGTATTCTGCAAGAAATAATTACGTTTACTATCGTACAGATAGAAAGTGGACTTCCTTCGGGGCGTATTTTGCCTATGCAGACGGTATAAAAGAGCTGGGTTTTGAGCCGGTCGTTCTGTCCAATTACGATCAAGAATATACCTCAAATTCTTATTATGGGGGACTTTACAGTGAACTTTGCTATAACAGCATAGGCGCAGACAGAGTGAACATCTTCCGTTCAAAGTATAAGACCACTGTGGATTCTGTGGAGCTTTACAGAGAAGATCAGGTGCTTACCTCAAAATCTGTTTATTTTAGATCTGCACTGAAAACAGCAGATAAAACGGCTATCTTCCTGCAAGGTGACAACTTTACTAAGGCAACGGTCAAGACAACTGCAGAGGACGCACCAAAGCTTCTTATCATCAAAGGAAGCTATGCCAATACCCTTGTGCCGTTTCTTACCCCACACTACAGCGAGATAACCTTGGTAGACCCTGACAAGCTCAAAGAGGAAGGCAAGACCCTTTCTGACGTGGCAGATACGAGTGCATATGACCAGATATTATTTATGTATGACTGCGACCAGTTTGCAAATGAAACAAATTTTGACCTGCTCAAATAATATGGGCTATGTACTTGAAAAAATGGAGCAGGTGTGATATAATAAAGAAAATGCCGTACAAGGAATGTGCGGCATAATGTATGTCTGAATATTTGAGAGGGTGTTTGATGTGAGTGAGCAAAAAAACAGACTTGATCTTATTGATCTTAATGACTATCCAGTATCTTGGTGGCTGAAACTTCTTGACCTCGGTCATAAGATAGTTCAGGATCCTGCCGCCTACAGCGAGGCTTGTAAGGGCAAGATAATGGGTACTCTTTTCTATGAGCCGTCAACAAGAACGCAGATGTCTTTCCAGACCGCTATGCTCCGTCTTGGGGGAACGATAATAGGCTTTGACAATCCTGCCACTTCTTCCGTTGCAAAGGGAGAGAATATCAAGGATACCACAAAGATAGTTTCCGGCTATGCCGATATCATGGTAATGCGTCACCCTACCGCTGGCTCGGTAAAGGCTGCGGCACTCACTGCTGATTGCCCTGTTATCAACGCAGGCGACGGTGGACACCTCCACCCAACACAGACACTTACAGACCTGCTTACACTTAGAGAAGAAAAGGGCAGACTTGATAACCTGACCATAGGCTTTTGCGGTGACCTTAAAAACGGCAGAACAGTCCATTCCCTTATTAAAGCAATGGTATGTTTTCCAAACAATAAGTTTATATTAGTTTCAACTTCTGAGCTTGCTTTGCCTGTGTATGTAAAGGATATCCTTGAAGCGGCAGGCATGGAGTACAAAGAAGTTACCGACCTTGAAGAGGTCATCGGTGAGCTTGACGTGCTATATATGACAAGAATACAGAAAGAGCGTTTTGCTTCTGAGGAGGAGTATCAGTCTCAGAGCGGAAATTACATACTCGATACAAGAAAGCTTTCAATGGGAAAGCCTGACCTTATCGTGCTTCACCCTCTGCCAAGAGTCGATGAGATAGCTATCGAGGTGGACGACGACCCGAGAGCAATGTATTTCAAGCAGGCAAAATACGGTATGTATATCAGAATGGCACTCATACTTACAGTTATAAACGGCGATGGTGCTTCGCAGCCGCTTATGAAGGGCAGAGTGCATAAGCACATTGATTGTTCAAATCCTAACTGTATCACTCACCATGAAAAGTATCTGCCACATTGGTTCAAGGGCGACGGCACAACGCTTGTTTGCGAATATTGTGACGAGAGAACATTGGTGGAATAAAATAAGAGCTTAATGGGGTAAACAAGGGCTGTGTCAGTCTTTGCTTACCCTTTTTTATTGTGCAGATAGCGTATATTAATAGCCTTGTGATATGCAAAATCGTTAAAAGTAACGATTTTCTTACAATATGGTAACAAACAGTCTTGAAATAATGTTGAGCGTGTGGTATAATTAAAATGGATAAATTTTTTACAGGAGCTTTGATCTAATGAATACACTTTCAGATGAGGAGTTTGAACAGATCTACGGACGAAAGCCTGTCAGAAGGGTGAAAAAGAAAAAAATATACTGGAACAGAATTATTATTGCATTGATAATACTTATCGGCATTGTGACTGGTCTGGTAAAGCTGACAGCCTTGGTAGTATCAAAGATCAAAGGAGACGACACGCAAAAAACAAACAAGGTATTGAATAATACATCTTCTGTCGCTGTGAAGGAGGACGCTTCTTCTGCTGAGGATAAAAAAGACGTGCCTGCGAAGTATTCAAATATGGACTTTACAGTGTGTGTTGACGCAGGCCACGGTGATTATGACGGCGGCACAACTGACGCCTCAGGAACAAGATATGAAAAAGACGATAACTTAAAGGTCGCACTTGAGGTGCAGAAATATCTTGAAAAATACGGCGTCAATGTGGTGATGATAAGAGATGATGACTCTTTCCTTGAGCTTGACGAAAGATGTGCAAAGGCAAATAACGCCAAGGCTGATATGTATGTTTCACTTCACCGGAACAGCTATGACGGTGATATTTCGGGCGTTGAGGTTTGGGTGAACAATTCTGAGCCTGAATATGACACAAAGCTTGCACAGAATATACTTGATGATCTTGAAAAGGTAGGTATATCTGAAAATAGAGGAGTACAGTATGGCTACGTTGGCAATTCCGGTGTAAACTATTACATAAATGCCGACACTGTTATGCCAAGCTGTCTTGTGGAGCTTGGATTTATAACCGAGGATATCGACAATAAGCTTTTTGACGAACATCTTACCGAGTATGGACAAGCTATTGCTGATGGTATAGTTCAGACAGCTATTGATGTTGGTCTTGTTGATGAAAGTGGCAAAAGACTTATGTCTGAGCAGCTTATCTCACCTGAGAAGCCTGTGAACAATAAGGATTCTTCATCTGCGGCTGACGCTATGACAACGCCGATGGAGACGGATTCTTCTGCTGACGTTTATAATACTCAGGAAAACGAGTGGTATTGATAACAAAAAAATAAAAGCGAACACAGTTCGTTTCTGCTAATGCAGAGAAACCGTGTTCGCCTTTTTGTTGCTAAAGCTCTTTTCTAATGAGTTTGAATTTCTCAAATTCTTTCGTCAGGTCTGCCAGAACGTTTTCAAGACCTTTTTCAGAGTATTCTTCGTGATATTCTGCCACAAAGTCTGTTACCTCCGTGACGCACTTTGTGCCGTACCATACTCTGACATAAAGCTCTTTTTCATCGCCGAGAATAGGGTCTATGCGGTAGCTGAAATTGGTGTAATTGCTGCCAGACCAGGTGTTTTTTTCTTCAAAATAGTGAAATGTGGGTATATCAAAATAACCATGGAGCATTGTATATTTTCCTTTCAAAAATCATTCGTTTATGATATTATAGCATATCACTGTTCCTTTTTCAAGCATTTAGTCTAATTCTTAATTAAATTAACCTAAAAAACGTTTACAATTTTGTTAGGAATGTATATTGGAGAATTGTTCAAAATATGTTACAATTAATAATGGTATGACTATTTCAGCGGTATGCTGTCGCAGAAAGGATAAGATCTATGAGCATTACAATAAAAGATGTTGCCAAGGAAGCCGGTGTTTCAGTGGCGACAGTGTCAAGGGTTCTCAACGGAAGCTGTAACGTATCAGATGAGTCAACAAAAAAAGTCAATGAAACTATTGCAAGGCTCAACTATTCTCCGAATTTTCTGGGAAGAAATCTTAGAAAGTGCGAAACGAATGTTATTCTTGTAATTATGCCGACCTCTGAACATTCTCTTTATTCAAAGATAGTCATGGGTATGCAGGATTATGCAGGACAAGTTGGTTACGATATCATAACTGCAGTTTCCTATTCAACCTCGACCGCTGAAACAAGGCAGATGAATATGCTTTTTAACAGAACTGTTGACGGTGTTATCCTTCTTGGCACTCAGTATGACGCAGATTCACTTAATAAGCTCGCAGAGAATTATAACGTTGCTCTGTGTTGTGAGGGCGTGGAGGGCGCAAATGTGCTTACTGTCGCTGTTGACGATGAACAGGCTGCGTTTGACGCTGTCGCTGCTCTTATCAAAAAGGGTCATAAAAGGATAGGCTTTATCGGAACGAACTCTTCGGCTATCTCCTCCACTGCAAGAGAGAACGGCTATATAAGAGCATTAAAAGAATATGGCATAGCAATAAAGAATGAATATATCTATAAAGAGTCCTATGACTATGACTGCGGAGGCAGAGCGTTTGAATATTTCAATGCACTTGCTGAGAAGCCTACGGCGATTTTCGCTGTGTCAGACTTGCTTGCTATCTCTGCAATGCACAAGGCAATAGATATGGGCATTGATGTGGGCAAAGATGTCGCCATAATGGGATTTGACAATATATCCATGTGTGAGTGGATAATCCCTACGCTTTCAACGGTTGAACAGCCTTGCTCAAAAATGGGCGAGCTTGTTGTGGCAAAGCTTATTGAGAACATGAATAAGACTACTAAGGATAATCATTATTATACTGTTGACCACAGGATAATTTTAAGAGAGTCCACAGGCGACTAATTACTTTCGTAAAAATAGATAGGGGAGAAATAAGGCAGTTTTTCCGTAAAAACTGCCTATTTTCTGTAAGAAAGGATTTTTTAGGGCATGGAGAAATTTACAAAAATACTTGAAACGATAGATGGCTATGTCTGGGGCATACCGCTTATCGTACTCATTATGGCAGTGGGAATATTCCTCACCTTTAGGCTAAGGCTTCTTCAAATATTCCACCTGCCAAAGGCTTTGAAATTTATGTTTCAGAACGAAAATGGCGGCAAAGGCGAGATATCGAGCTTTGCAGCACTTTGCACCGCACTATCCGCAACCATAGGTACGGGAAATATCGTCGGTGTTGCAACAGCCATTGGTGTGCTTTCAGGCGGACCTGGAGCGCTCCTCTGGATGTGGATAGCTGCTCTCCTTGGTATGGCAACAAAATTTTCCGAGGGCTTTCTTGCTATCAAATACCGACGTATGGACGCTGACGGACACGTTTGCGGCGGACCATTCTATTACATAGAATACGGCATGGGTAAGAAGTGGAAGTGGCTTGCAAAGGTATTTGCGTTCTTTGGCGCTTGCGTTGGTCTTTTTGGTATCGGTACTTTCTCTCAGGTGAATGGTATCTCATCGGCAGTTCAGGCTTTCTTTGATCCTAAAAAGGAACATACAGTGAATATTTTTGGTACTGACTATACATGGGCTGTTATAATCTCTGGACTTTTGATAACTATTTTTGCCGCACTTGTTATTATCGGAGGCATAAAGAGGATCTCAAGTGTTTCTCAGGTAGTTGTGCCTTTTATGGCGGTCGTTTATATAGTTGCTTGTCTTTCACTTATTGTTATAAACATTCAGAGGCTCCCTCACGCTGTTGCCCTTATTTTAGAACAGGCATTCAGCTTCAAGGCTGTCGCAGGCGGATCTCTTCCTACAATGTTCATTGCTATACAAAAGGGTGTTGCCAGAGGAATTTTCTCAAATGAGTCAGGTCTTGGTTCAGCACCTATTGCAGCCGCAGCCGCTCAGACAAAAGAGCCGGTAAGACAAGGTCTTGTTTCTATGTGTGGCACATTTATCGACACTATCATTGTATGTACTATGACAGGTCTTGCTATCGTAATGATGGGAAGCTACGAGGCTATCAACCCAGTAACAGGCAAGCCTTTTGAGGGCGTTGAGGTCACAAATCACGCTTTCCAGAACGGCTTCTCGTTCCTGCCGTCAATGATACCTGCATTTATTCTTATGGTCTGTCTTGTGTTCTTTGCTTTCACAACTATCCTTGGCTGGAACTATTACGGTGAAAGGTGTATGGAATATCTTTTTAACAGCAACATGAAGGTGGTCATGGTCTACAGATATCTCTATATCCTCGCTGTATTTATCGGACCATATATGACGGTTTCTGCCGTTTGGACGATCGCTGATATCTTCAATGGACTTATGGCACTGCCAAACCTTATAGCGTTGCTTGCTCTCAGCGGTGTTATCAGTAAGGATACAAGGCGTTATGTGGCGAAGTATTCCAGAGCAAAACGAATCAATAAGCTGGTAAGAGCGTAGATATCGTATTTTATATGAAGCGGAAACGGCTGAATGTGGTTTCCGCTTTTTTTTATGCTGTGGGCTTAATCACCAAAAAAATGAATGGTTATTTGTTGAAATCACCAAAAGTATTTAAAAGAATGTAACAGTGGTTGTAACTTTGTTGACAACGATTACATTCAGTGATATAATAGCTTTGTAAGAATCAAGGAAACGTTTTCTAATGAAAACGATCTGTTACGGAGGTTATATATAATGAAAAATTCCAAGCGTGTTATTGTCGGTGCAATGGCTCTCTTGTCAGCAGTGAGCGTAGCTTCATGCGGCAGCTCATCAGGCGGCGATTCAAGCAGCTCTTATGTTGATAAGGTAAAGGTAGCAAGCACCGACGATATTGCTACTATCCCTGATGGTTCGGAAAAGGAGTTGGAGTGGCTTTCTTATTTTGACATAAACCCAACTAAGAAAGAGCCGGAAAAGAGAACCGACCTTACTCTTTTTGAGGAAAAGGGCGGTAAGATCAAGTATTCTCAGACATCATCAATGAACAAGTATGATAAGCTCGCAGCAAGACTTATGTCTAACAATCCACCGGATATGTTCTGGTATGAGCAGTCTATGACATTCCCTGCAAACTGTATCAAGGAAATGTTCCAGCCTGTTGATGATATCGTTGATTTCGATAGTGCTATGTGGAGCGATGTCAAGGACGTTGCAGAGCAGTTCACTCTCAACGGCAAGCACTTTGTTGCACCTATCAACTTCCTGCCAGGTTCTGTTATCACATATGATAAGTCTATGATAGACGCTGCTGGTCTTGATGATCCATATGAGCTTTATCAGAACGGCGAGTGGGATTGGAACGCATGGTATGACATGATGTCAGAATATGTTGAGGGCGCTGCTGCTGACGAGGAGAGATACGGCATAAACGGTTGGTTTGCACCATTTATCTTCCAGTCAACAGGTAAGACTCTTATCACATATGACGCTGATAAGGACGAGTATGTTTCAAATCTCAACGACGCTGACTTTGTAAGAGCATCTGATATGCTTTATGATATCGCAAAGAATGGTATGTACTATCCTGATTGGGTAGGACAGGCAGGCGACGCATTCAAGAAGAATATCCTCTTCTATGCAATGGGTCCATGGGCTTCTACCGGTACACATTCACCAAAGGACGGCGACAATTGGGGCGTAGTTCCAATGCCAAAGGATCCTAACTCTGATACGCTTTATACAACTATCGACATGAATGCGTATATGTGGGTAAAGGGTTCGACAAAGAATGACGCTATGAAGTGCTGGCTCGAGTGTGCAAAGATAGTTTATACTCAGGATACATATAAGGATATCGAGAAGGAGAAGTTCTTTGTAAACAATCCTAACTGGACAGAAGATATGTATAACGTAGCTTACGTTGACCTTGTTACAGACAAGTTCACTAAGATATTTGACCCTGGTTATGGTATCTCCACAACTCTGTCAGATAATGACGCTGCAACAAATGATACTAAGGAAGCTGTTATTCCTTATCTGTATACTTCAGTTATGAAGACAGATGAGAATGGCTCACAGTATACGTGGACACAGCTCAAAGAGCAGTATAAGGGTACTGTTGATTCAGAACTTAAAACTCTCAACGATCAGTATCACGCATATTTGGAAAAGAATAAGTAATACAACTTGCCATATAAAGACGGACGGAATTTATTTCGCCCGTCTTTTTTTGTTGTAATGTCAGAAAAAATGTGATATAATCAGAGAGTACATTAAGATTTAATTAAGAATTATGTTGAGCTGTTTTTAAAGAATGTGGCTTATAATAATAAACGTAAAAGAAAGGATCGTGCCGATATGGAGATAAAGGAGCCTGTAATCCTTGTTGTAGATGATGATAAAGATATAGTGGGAGCTATCGCAAAACTGCTTGAAATGGAGGGCTATAAGGTAATAAAGGCCTATGACGGTCTTGAGGCTTTGGAGAAGCTCACTGAGAACAGCATACAGCTTATACTCATTGACGTCATGATGCCTAAGCTGGACGGACTTTCTACAATGATGAAAATAAGGGCAACAGAAAATATCCCTATACTTGTGCTTTCTGCTAAATCTGAGGATACAGATAAGGTGCTTGGGCTTTCAATGGGCGCTGACGATTACATCACAAAGCCTTATAACCCTATGGAGCTTGTGGCAAGGGTAAGAAGCAACCTGAGAAGATATATGCAGCTTGGCGCTATCGACACGGCAAACAAAACGGATATTATAGAAATAGGCGGTCTGGAGCTTGACACTAAGGCAAAAAGCTTAAAGGTTGACGGAGAACCTGTCAAGCTCACCGCCACGGAGCTTAAAATTCTTGAGCTTCTTATGAAAAACGCAGGCAGGATATTTTCTGCCGAGGAGATCTATTCAAAGGTATGGAACGAGGACGCATATGCCGTTGAAAACACGGTAATGGTACATATTCGTCACATCAGAGAGAAAATAGAAATAAACCCTAGAGAGCCGAAATACTTGAAGGTGGTGTGGGGAATTGGCTACAAAATCGAGAAAATTTGAGCAGGCAGAATGGTTTAAGATATTCTCAGCTAAAAAGATGAGAATTATAGCATTTGTGCTTGCCTGCGTTATTGCAGGCGGTTTTTGCTTGTCTTTGGTGCTTTATGCTAACAGCCATGCTGACAGCAGCAGTAAGTCTTATCTTAAATCAGAAAGCTATAAGCTGGCTTCCAATGAAATGTATGAGGAACTGTGTGTTACAGCTTCGGCTTATCTCAGATATGTTGATGAGGATCGGAATTACACTCAGTCTAGACACCTGCTCAATGACTATCTGAATTATCTTGATTACAACCGCTATAAATACAAAAAAACAGAAAGCGGTATCCAGCTTATTGATAGTCAGTTTGATTACTATGTGGGGATTACTCAAAATGGCGAAACAAGATATCTGTCAAATATAAAAGATATAGAAAATTATGACAGCGAAACGGATAAGATAAAAGCTTTTAAATCGTCGCACAAAAACTATATACTCCGCCGTGATAACGAGGTAATGAGCGACAGAACTTCATCAGGGCAGATAGTTGACTACTATTACAATACAGCGGAGTATCAGGATAACGTGACAGAAGAGTTTTATGCCGACAATCTTGTGCCCGTAGGAGGAAGTTATTATGATAACTACGGCAGATATTTTTACAATTACGGCAATTATGATCCAATAGCTTTCTATAATGTAGACTCAAGATATAATGTTATTAAAGGTCTTGATTTGAAAAACGGTCTGAAATATTCCGACAGGCTTGAAGATGAAGAAATTGGTGACGATTATGACACTGATGACGGCAATGAATACTATGACTATGACAACGGCATATATTATTATGAGGACGATTACGGAAACACATGGGCAAAATGTGAAAACCTCTATGACCTGCCTGATTACAAAGCGACAGACAATGACGATTCAGGTATAACGGTATTCTTTGCACCGAAAGCTGAAAAGCTTACGGCAATGGAAAAGGAATACACCGAGGCTTTGAATGATATGTATCGTGCCAAGCTTTTTGTGATCGTTTTTGGCGTTATTGAATTTATGCTTGTGTGTTATCTGCTCCTGATCTGTGCATATAATGCAGAGCCTGAGAGCGTTGAACGCTGGAAGCAAGGCAATTTTCTAAAAAAAGTGCCTACGGAAGTTTACCTTATCCTAATGGTACTGGCTATTACATTTGCTTTTGTATTTGGCGCCTGCTGGAATTATTATGTGAGCATCACAAAAAATATTTTTGACAATGCTTTGGCTAATTCCGTTTTCAGAAATATACTTGCTGTAGCATTGTTTGCATTGGCATATTTTGCAGGCTTCGGCTCGCTTATGGAGTTTGTTGGCAAGATAAAGACAAGAAGCATATTCAAAGAAAGCCTTATTTGCAGATCATGTAAGTTCCTATGGCCCAAGTACAAGGAAACATCACTGTATCACTATTTTCATGGACTTCCGCTTGGAGTGAAACTATCCATAAGAACGATAGCCATAGGCGTTATACTGTTTTTGGAATCCGCTTATTATTCCAGTGCAGATGTTGAGCCGTTCTTGCTTGTTGTGGCTTTGATACTGATGGTGTTAGATATTCGTGACTTCTCACAGCTTTCAAAGCTCAGCAAACAGATAGACAGCCTTGGAGAAGAAAAGCCATATGAGGGCAAGATAAGAAAAACTTCGCCTGTGTATGCTGAATCTGAAAAACTTAACTCAGTTCAGGATAAGGTGAGAGAGTCGGTGGAGCAGCAGATACAGTCTGAGCGTTTGAAAATAGAGCTTGTGACAAACGTTTCACACGACCTGAAAACACCGCTGACTTCCATTATCAGCTATATCGACCTGCTTAAGAAAATGGATCTTGACGATGAAGCTTCGAGCTATGTGAAGATACTTGATAAAAAGGCGCAGAAGCTCAAAGGCATTGTGTCTGACGTTTTCAGCATAGCAAAAGCCACAAGCGGCGTTGATGTAAACCTAACAAAGCTTGATTTTGTGATGCTGTTAAATCAGTGCATCGCAGACGCAGAGGACAAGATAGCTGACAGTGGCAAGATAGTAAAGATAAACATAAATGCCGACAGCGCAATGGTAATGGGCGACGGCGACAAGCTTTACAGAGTGTTCCAAAACATTGTTGACAACGCTCTGAATTACTCTATGGACGGCACAAGGATATTCCTTGATGTGTACAAAAAAGCGGACAGAATAGTATTTGCCGAGAAGAACATTTCGGCAACGCCGATAAACTTCACGGAAGAAGAGATACTTGAAAGATTTGTGCGAGGGGATAAGTCACGAACAGACGGCGGAAGCGGTTTGGGATTATCCATATCAAAGAGCTTCACAGAAGCCTGCGGTGGTATCTTCAATATCGAAATAGACGGAGATATGTTTAAGGCGATAGTCGAAATGCCGATAATTCAGGAGGATACGGCAGAGAAAACCGATGACAAAACGGAATAGCGTAAATAATAATAGCGGTGGAGAATGACAAACACTCTCCACCGTTTTTACATATACGCAATTACTATGCGTGAGATAAAATATCTGCGTTATTTTATCCCCTTTACCTTATACCCTGCGTCCGTCACCGCCTTAGAAAGCACCTCGTCAGCCACGTCCTTGTCAAGTGTGATGTAAGCGCACTTGTCCTCAAGGGAAACATCTGCTGTAACGCCGTCTATCGCATTAAGCACCTTCGTTACTGTGCCTGTGCAATGTGAACACATCATGCCGTCGATCTTCATTACCTTTTTCATTTTTCCGTCCTCCGTTTTAGTATTTATTTCAGCCTTTGCGGCTTTGTTTTCTCTGCCACTTTTAAAAAGATTGAGCCTTAACGCATTGGTCACAACGCAAACTGAGCTTAAACTCATTGCCGCTGCACCGAACATAGGATTGAGCTTCCAGCCAAGCAAGCCGTAGAATACTCCTGCCGCCAGCGGAATACCAAGCGAGTTGTAAATAAGCGCCCAGAAAAGATTTTCCTTGATGTTCTTCATAACGCTCCTGCTGAGCTTGACAGCCGTAACAGCATCATTCAGATCGCTTTTCATTAGCACGATATCAGCCGACTCGATGGCAATATCCTGTCCTGCACCGATAGCTATTCCAACATCTGCCGTTGTAAGGGCAGGTGCGTCGTTTATTCCGTCGCCTATCATGGCTACCTTTTTGCCCTGCTCCTGCAATTCTTTGATTATCGTAGCCTTGTCCTCAGGCATAAGCTGTGATCTTACCTGTGAAATGCCAAGCTTTTTCTGTATTGCTCTAGCCGTTTTCTCATTGTCCCCTGTGAGCATTACAGTTTCAATGCCTGCCTTTTTAAAGCCCTCTATAGCCTCTGCACTTGTCTCTTTTATCTTGTCTGCAATGAACAGAATGCCTGCAAGCTTGTTGTCGATCGCTACATAAAGTGGTATCTCACCATTGTCAGCGTGAGCATGAGCCGTCTCCTCAACCATCGATATGTCAACTCCACTGTTATCCATAAGCCGCTTGTTACCTATAAGAACGTCTCTGCCCTCAACAACAGCCGATATACCACCGCCTGCTGTTTCTTTGTAGCTTTCAGCAGGAGAGAGTTCAATGCCATTTGTTTTGCAGTGGCCTGTAACAGCCTTTGCAAGTGGGTGTGATGAACCGCTTTCTGCCGAGCCACAAAGCTTTTTAAGCTCAGAAACATCAAAATCACCAAACGCTTGCGCTGAAATAAGCTCAGGCTTGCCTTCTGTGCAAGTTCCTGTTTTGTCAAGAACAACAGTGTCAATACTGTGAGCAGTTTCAAGGCTTTCAGCGGATTTTATTAGGATACCGAACTGTGCCGCCTTACCCGTTCCTACCATTATTGCAGTGGGCGTTGCAAGTCCCAATGAGCATGGGCAGGATATAACAAGCACTGATATTGCCATGTTAAGAGCAAATGCGAAGCTATAGCCAAGCAGCAGCCATACTACCAGTGAAATAAGAGCTATCGTTATAACTATAGGCACGAACACAGCGCTTATCTTGTCTGCAAGCCTTGCTACAGGTGCTTTTGAAGCGGAAGCGTCCTCAACGAGTGCGATTATCTGTGAAAGAGTTGAGTCTTTAGCTTGCTTCTCGCATCTTACCTTAGCAAAACCGCCAGCCGATACGCTTGCACTCATAACTCTGTCACCCACTGCCTTGTCTACAGGTATGCTCTCGCCTGTGAGTGCAGATTGGTCAACAGTGCAGTTTCCATCAATAAGAACTCCGTCACATGGCACAGACCAGCCAGCTTTGAGCAGGAATACATCTCCCACCATTACGTTTTCCGCAGGAACTTCCACCTCCTCGCTGTCACGGATAACAACTGCCGTCTTAGGCGCAAGGCTCACAAGCTTGTTCACCGCATTAGCCGTCTTGTCTTTTGAGCGAGCCTCAAGATATTTTCCCACAGTGATAAGTGTGAGTATCATGCCGCATGACTCGTAATATAGATTCATCATATACTCATGTGCCGAGCCAAGGTCGCCCCTGCCCATAAAGTAAGCCATTCTGTAAGTGCCGTAAACACTGTATATGAATGAAGCCGCCGCACCAAGAGCTATAAGGCTGTCCATGTTAGGGGAGCGGTGGATAAGATTTTTGAAGCCGTTTGAAAAATAGTGAAAGTTTATTGCAATGATAGGCACTGTGAGCAAAAGCTGAGTGAGTGCATATATCATCATGTTTTTGTGCCCTGCAAAAATAGGGGGGATAGGTATGTTCGCCATGTGTCCCATGCAAATATAGAACAGCGGTATCAAAAATCCCACCGACCACCATAGGCGTTTCTTCATCTTTTTACTTTCGTCCTGAGCCACCGCAACAGGTGATGAAGTTTTGTTTTCTTTGTCGCCTATCTCGCTTGCTCCATATCCTGCACTTTCAACAGCATTTATGACCGCCTGAGCGTTAGTTACGCCCTCGTCAAGATCCACCGTCATTTTGTTTGCAAGCAAGTTCACGTTTACGTCCATTACGCCATTTACTTTACTCACAGCCTTTTCCACATGAGCCTGACACGCCGCACAACTCATGCCAGTTACATTGAATTTTAACTTTTTCATAGATATTTGCCTTTCTATTTAAGCTTTTTCATAAGCTCCAATACTTCGTCAACGACCTCAGTGTTGCCGCTTTGTACCTCCTCTGTCATGCAGGTCTTCATATGTTCCTGCAAAATAAGATAGCCGAAGCTTTGCATTGCACTTTCAACCGCTGCAACCTGAATGAGTATATCTCCGCAGTAGCGGTTATCGTCAAGCATTTTAATAATGCCGTTTATTTGTCCCGAAACTCTGCTTAGCCTATTCTTTAGCTGTTTTATTTCCTTATCATCACGGGGAGTGTGCTTGTGCCTGCAAGTATCACAGCAGCCGCATGACAGTTCTTTATCATTTCTGTTGTCCATGTTTTTTGCCTCCTTACTATATCAAATACCCTTATGGGGTATCTTTTACTGCATATATATTATATACCCCTTACGGGTATTTGTCAACCATTTTTTTATATTTTTTGCACGAAGCAAAAAAAATATCCGCCCTCCCAGAAGGAAAGCGGATATCAATTATTCAGTTAGTAGCCGTAATACCCAGTGTCATAGCTGTAGTTGTAAGCATTTTCTTCCTGATACTGCTTGATAGCTTCGTCAATGTTTTTACAACTGCCGTAAACTATATATTGAATGAACGCAGAGTTTGCGGCAAAGTCCGGATTAAGCACGTCCATGCTATAGATGACTTCGTTTGTGAAATAGCCGTCAGCAGGTATTCTAAGCTGCTGGATATCATATTTCATGTAGTCAAAAGCATTGAGGAGCAGATTTGCGATCTCACCATCAGTAAGGTCTGTGTTTATCTCAGGAAGGACTTTGTTCAGAAGCTTGTCAAGCTGAACAAGACTGAGCTTCTTGGATTCGGTTATGATCTCTGAGATAACACGTCTTTGACGTTCGGTACGCTCATAGTCGGAATTTCCTACATATCTAAGCCTTGCAAACGCAAGTGCCTGATTTCCGTTAAGATGAAGCTTTACCTTATCCTCATCACTCTTGCCCGCAAATATGTCGTCGCTTATATAGTCAGTGCCTTTCTTATTTTTAAGGTATTTGTTCTGTTCAGCCATCGGCTTCTTCATGCCCTCGGCTTCAGCCTTGGACACTTCCATGTCGATACCACCTACAGTCTCAACTATATCTATAAACGAGTAGAAATTCACTCTTGCGTATCTGTCTATCTGGATGCCGAAATAATCTTCAATACACTGTTCAAGATACTCACAGCCACCGTGCCAGTAAGCGCTGTTGAGCCTGTTGCCCTCGTCAAACTGCGCCATGTAAATGTACATATCACGCATAAGGGAGGTCATTGTAATAGTCTTGTTCTTGGTGTTTATGGAAATTATCATCATAACATCAGTATTTCCACGGCTCTCCTCTTCTGTATCACGGATATCCTCGCCAATGAGCAGAATGTTCGTTACGTCCTCGCTGGATATCTTGGAGGACTGCTTTTGTAGCTGAGCCTTAAGCTCGTCCTCTTTTTCCTTTGCGTCAAATGTATCCGCTTCACTTGTAAGCTCGCTGGAATTTATAGGCGCTCTGCCTGAATTTATCTTAGTGTCTTTAGTTCTGTCAAGCATCCCTGTGTAGTGGAAAAACAAACCTACGATAATGGCAATTATAATAATGAATACTACAAATATTATTCCAAGAGCAATGCCCGTCTTTTTCTTCTTGCTCCAGCCTTTTTTCTTTTTTGGCGTCTTATCCTGCTTTGGATCAGACTCATGTATCGGATCAGCTTTCTGCTGTTCCTTTGAGGGGATAGGTATGACCCCCGTAGGTCCGTTTGAGTTTGAAGCATCAAGTATCTTTCTATTTTCTATTGCATTGGATATTAGCGACTGTAAATCCTTATCTCCCTGAGTGTTGGAGGTGTTCTTGTTGTCGTTGTCCATAAAATAAACCTCGTTTCCGATTAAAGTCAGCAAGCCGGAAGTCTATAGCTCGTTTAAGCATAACACAATAATAGTATATACTATTTTACCTCAAATTACAACATAAATTTCGTACGAATTTGACTTTAAAATTACATCAATTTTTATAAAATCAAATAAAACCGCTTTAATTTATAACAATTTTACAAGAGATTATTGCAGCTATTTGATAATTTATAAAAAATTCAGAGAAAAATAGAAAAAACACTTGCCTTTTGTATAAAAATTTGTTATGATATTAGTAAGAGCGAAAAGGTGAGTTGTGTCCACATGATCTCACCTGATTTTTTTGTGTTTTATTTTTGATATATGGAGGAAAAATGATATGCCTACAAAATATGTCTTTGTAACAGGCGGTGTAGTATCAGGTCTTGGAAAGGGCATAACCGCTGCGTCACTGGGAAGATTGTTAAAAGCAAGGGGCTACAGCGTTACCATTCAGAAATTTGACCCGTATATAAATGTCGATCCAGGCACAATGTCACCTTATCAGCATGGTGAGGTTTTCGTAACTGACGATGGTGCGGAAACTGACCTTGATCTTGGTCACTACGAGAGATTTATCGACGAAAATCTTTCTATCAATTCAAATGTTACCACAGGTAAGATATACTGGACAGTTCTTAATAAGGAGAGAAGAGGAGATTATCTTGGCGGCACAGTTCAGGTTGTTCCTCATATCACCAACGAGATAAAGGATCGTCTTTACAGAGTAGGCAAATCAACTGACACAGATATAGTTATCACAGAGATCGGCGGAACAGTTGGCGATATCGAGTCCACACCATTCCTCGAGGCTATCAGACAGGCTTCTATCGAGCTTGGAAGAGAAAATTCCGTATTTATACATGTGTGCCTGCTGCCTTATATCTCAGGCTCAAAGGAGCTTAAATCAAAGCCTACACAGCATTCCGTAAAGGAACTGCTTTCTATCGGTATCCAGCCTAATATCCTTGTTCTTCGTTCTGAAATGGAGATACCTGAGGATATGAAGCAGAAGATAGGTCTTTTCTGCAACGTAAGAGCAGAGGACGTTATACAGAATCTTACAGCACCATCACTTTATGAAGTGCCTCTCTGGCTTGAAAAAGAGGGCCTTGCAGATGTTGTTTGTCATCATCTTAAGCTTGAGTGCAGACAGCCAGACCTTAAAGAGTGGCAGGAAATGATAGGCAGAGTTCATAGCTGTAACAAGAAAGTAACTATCGGTCTTGTTGGCAAGTATGTTGAGCTTGAGGACGCTTATCTTTCTGTAGCAGAAGCTCTCCGTCACGGCGGTTTTGAGAACAGCGCAGAAGTTGATATCAAGTGGATACAGTCTGAAAATCTCAATGAGAACACTGTAGCTGAAATGCTCCACGGCTGCGACGGCATAATCGTACCGGGCGGTTTTGGTGACAGAGGAATCGAGGGCATGATCGAAGCTATCAAATATGCAAGAGAACATAAGATACCAATGTTCGGTATTTGCCTCGGTATGCAGATGTCTGTTGTTGAGTTCGCAAGACACGTTGCAGGACTGGAAGGGGCAAATTCTTCCGAGTTTGGTGACACTCCATATCCTGTTATAGATATAATGGATTCACAGAAGGATATCACAGAAAAGGGCGGCACGATGCGACTTGGCCTTTATCCATGCAAGCTTGCAGACAATTCAAGATGTGCTGAGATCTATTCAGCACCACAGAATCTTATCCGTGAGCGTCATCGTCACCGTTGGGAGTTCAATAATGAATACAGAAAGCTTCTTGAAGATAAGGGTCTTATGCTTGCAGGCCTTTCACCTGACGAAAAGCTTGTTGAGATAGTAGAGCTTCCGAAGAATGTACACCCATGGTTCGTTGGTGTTCAGTTCCACCCAGAGTTCAAGTCAAGACCAAACAGAGCACACCCTCTGTTCAGAGATTTCATCAGAGCTTCTATCGAGTATTCTGAGTTTGGCGAGAAAATATAATAACATATAGTTTTTATCAAGGACAGATGATTTTTTCATCTGTTCTTTTTTTGTGCAAAAATGCAAAACGTGCAGGGAAAATGGCGTAAATATGTATGATTTGAATAAAAGTCATTGACCTTTTATGTGATGTATGATATAATCATATTAAGTGGAGTAAAAGCTGACAGGTGGTGAGGGTTTGTTAAAAGATCTTGAAAAACCAATAGAGTATCTAAAAGGCGTTGGGGAAAAGCGTGCCGAATGTTATGAGAAATTAGGCGTAAAGACGGTATATGACCTGCTTTGTCATTATCCGAGAAGCTATATTGACTATACCTCCCCCGTGCCCATAGCCGATGCACCAACTAACGAGCCTTGCATAGTAAAGGGCAGAGTAGTTAAAAAGCTCCCTGAAGCCCGTATCAGAAAAGGTCTGTCAGTGTACAAAGTCATTTTTACCGACGACGTCACCGACCTTGTAATAGTTATCTATAACAGCGAGTATATGTATAAACAGCTTGAAGTGGATAAAGAGTATTACCTCTGCGGCAGGATAACAGGAAACCTTGTGCGAAAAGAGATAAATTCTCCTGTGATACTTTCTGCCGATACGGAAGATAAAGTCCAGCCTGTATATCACCTCACAGAGGGTCTTAGTCAGCAAATGCTCAGAAAAACAGTAAGGCTCGCCCTGAATGTTTTTAATAAGAATATCTATGAGCCGCTGCCAAAAAGCATAATGCAAAGGTATAATTTCTGTTCTCTTGAATATGCTTTGGAGAATATACATTTTCCAAAAGATATGCACACCTGCGAGCTTGCGAAAAATCGCCTTGTCTTTGACGAGCTTCTTGTTTTGCAGCTTGGTATGCAGCTTATGAAAAGCCGAAGCCGTGAAAAAAGCGGCTTTGTGCTGAAAATGCAGGATATGGACAGTTTTTATAACGCTCTGCCTTTTATCCTTACAAACAGCCAGCAAACCGCCATAGAGGATTGTGTCAGAGATATGCAGAAAGAACAGCCTATGAACAGACTCGTTCAGGGCGATGTTGGCTCGGGTAAGACCGCAGTTGCGGCAGGAGCGGCATATTTTGTATATGAAAATGGCTGTCAGAGCGCACTTATGGCGCCTACTGAGATACTTGCCGAGCAGCATTACGAGACACTCAAAGGCTTCCTTGAACCGCTAGGCGTAAAGGTGGCACTGCTCACAGGCTCTATGACCGCAAAACAGAAAAAGCTTGTGAAAGAGGGGCTTGAAAACGGTGAATACGCCGTTGCAGTGGGAACACACACTCTTGTTCAGCAGACAACGAAGTTCAAAAAGCTTGCCCTTGTCATAACAGACGAGCAGCACCGCTTTGGCGTTGAACAGCGTGCGGCACTTGCTTCAAAGGGTGAAAATCCCCATAAGCTTGTTATGTCAGCCACGCCTATCCCTAGAACTCTTGCCCTTATGATATACGGCGACCTTGATATTTCTGTACTGAAAGAGCTTCCTAAGGGCAGACAGCCCGTTGAAACATATGCCGTTACAGGAAAGCTTCGCGAGCGTGCTTTTAACTATGTGAAAAAATATCTTGACGAGGGCAGACAGGGTTATATAGTCTGTCCAATGATAGAGGAAAGTGATATGGACTTGCAGGACGTTAAGACATATGCTAAAAAGCTTTCTCAGGGAACGTTTAAAGATTACACTGTGGGACTTCTTCACGGCAGAATGAGCGGTGCTCAGAAAGAACAGGTCATGAACGACTTCAAGGAGCATAAAATAGACCTGCTCGTTTCCACAACAGTTGTGGAGGTAGGAGTTGACGTGCCTAATGCGGCAATAATGGTAATAGAAAATGCTGACAGATTTGGTCTTTCCCAGCTTCACCAGCTTCGTGGTCGTGTGGGAAGAGGTAAATATAAATCAAGTTGTATCCTCATTACAGACAACGTTAATGAGGAAAGCGTGAAAAGACTTAAAATTTTGGGCAAGACTAACGACGGCTTTAAGATATCTGAGGAAGATCTTAAACTCAGAGGTCCCGGTGACTTTTTCGGAAGCAGACAGCATGGCCTTCCTGCATTGAAGATAGCGGATATGTCACAGGATATGGATATACTAAGAAAAGCACAGGAAGCCGCACAGCTTATCAGAAACGCAGACCCTAAACTTGAGCGTACAGAAAATATATATCTAAGAGAGCTTGTGTATAAACTCTTTGATAAAACTATGTCAGATAATTGAAAGATGTAAAGTTTGAAAACTTTATCGTGCAAGATGAGATGTAAAGCATAAAGACTTTATAAAGCAAAAGAATAAAACGGAGGTAGTTATGGAGGCAATAAAATTTTTAAAGTACATTCTGTCGAGAATAGGGATAATGATCGTTCTTACGCTGTTTTCAGCCTTTGCAGGCATTGTGCTGATACCGGCTCTGGTTACGGTCTTTCCGTCAAGCACATCTGCTTTCAAAAGCTTTATGACAAATAGTAATGTAGACTCATTTATAGGCTTTGCGGTCATGCTTATATTTTTCATAAGACTTTTTTATGACGACGGCAAACGCCATGCCGCATATGAAAATTGGAGCTGGGTCAATATTACAATAGTGTATCTTCTTATGCTTCTAGTGTATTTTATTCCTGCAATATTCAGGGATTCATTCAGTCAGGAGGGCAAGGGAGATATCTTCTATAAAGTGCTTTATTATCCGTGTATATGGCTGAATGAAGGCGTGGGCATGAACTACCTTGTAAGTGTGATCCTCGGCATAGGACTTCTTCTTGCAGCGTCCTATTGTTTCTATCTGATAGCCTATAAAGTGTATGTTCATAAGCATCCTGTCATTCTCAAAAGTATGAAATCTTTTAGTGCGGGCAAGACAGATAATAACGTATAAATTGTATTATTTGAACATAAATAAGAGTATTTACTATCAGAAATCTGTATGAACTCGCTTTGAATGTTAAATATAATTTAAAATGTTAGTTTAATTATTCTATTTGTACAAATTCGATAAATTTGTGAAGATTATTTTGTAAATAAATTAACGCTTAAAAAGCACTCAATCACTTGCGAAAAGATGAAAATAATGTTATAATTATAAAAATGCGTTTTGTGTATTTTTAAAGTTTTTTGTTGTGAATGCACAAAATGTATAAATAAGTGGAGGTGTATCTACATATTATGAAGAAATTTTCCTATGTTGCTAAGGATACCTCGGGAAAAACCATAAAGGGTATCTATGAGGCTGAGGATGCACAGGAAGTACTGGACAAGATCCACGAACAAGGTCTTTTCTGTATAAGTTATACAGAAGCATTGGGCGGTGCAGGCAAACAATCTGTGCACAAGTTCAATACTAAGGAACTTGCTTTCTGCTGCCGTCAGCTTGCGGCAATGATGACATCGGGTCTTACCATTGTTAAAGCGCTCGACATTCTCTATAAGGAAGAGGAGAATAAGGGTGCAAAGGATGTTTGGAGAAGCGTTTATGACGATGTTCAGAAAGGTCAGAGCTTTACCGAGGCCCTCGATACAAGAAGAGGAAGCTTTCCGGACTTTTTCATCTCAATGGTAGACGCAGGTGAGACCTCAGGTACGCTCGATATGACAATGCAGCGTCTGAGCGATTACTATGCAAACTCAAACAAGTTGAACAATAAGGTAAAGAGTGCGATGACTTATCCTATCATACTTGGCGTTCTTTGTATCGTCATGGTAATCGGTATGTTTACGTTCATCATGCCTATATTTGCAGGTCTTATGCCAGAGGATCAGATGCCTGCACTTTCTAAGGCTCTCTTCTCATTCAGTGACTTTTTCAAGGCAAAATGGTATATCATTCTTATCGTGGTCGTTGCTTTGATATTCGGTTGGATATACGCCTTGAAAGTACCGTCAGTCAGACTTAAATTTGACTACATAAAGATAAAGATGCCTGCCGCCGGAAAGCTTATGGTAAAGATCTACGAGGGTCGTTTCGCAAGAACTCTTTCATCACTTTATTCAAGCGGTATCCCAATGGTAGAGTGTCTTGAACGTTCGTCAAGAATACTTGGAAATGCTTATGTCGATAAGATGTTCATTCAGGTAGTTGATGAAGTTAAGCAGGGCGCACCGCTTTCAGCGTCACTTGCAAAAACAGAGATATTTGAAGGAATGTTTACTTCCATCATCTATGTCGGTGAGGAATCAGGTGCTCTCGATGAGATCCTTGAGAAAACTGCTGACTACTATGAGGAAGAAGCAGACGCAGCCGTTACAAGACTTGTAGGACTTATGGAACCATTGCTCATCGTATTCATGGGTGTTGCGATCGGTCTTTGCCTTGCGGGTATCTTCCCACTGCTCTACGGTTCATTGTCAGGTCTGGAAAACTAAGGGTCTGCATTTTATGTTCGTTAATTTTAAATATCTCCTCTCCTTTAAAACGGAGAGGGAAGATATTTGTTTTGAAAAATAATTTAAGAGGTGAAGGAATAAATGCTATCATTTGATATTTCTGATAGACAAATCAACATTGTTAAAGGTGATAACTCCTCTAACAAGATAAGGATCGAGAGATCTTTGCAGGTAGACGTTCCTGAGGATATGATCCTTAATGGTGAGGTCATCAACCTTTCAGGTCTGTCTGAGTTACTGCTCACTCAGATCAAGGCTGAGGATATGATGGATAAGGACGCTATCGTTACTTTTTCATCGAGCAACATCGTATTCAAGGAGCTTGTAGTTCCAAAGGCAAAGGGTAATGAGTTCCTGCTTATGGTACAGAACCATATGAGCCAGGAAATGGGTATCACAGATGAGTATTCTATCTCATATACAGTAGTAGGTGAAGCAGGTGAGGATAATCCTGGTGCAGTGAAGGTACTTGCAACAGCTTGCCCTAGTACGATAGTTGAAAGCTACAGAAAGCTTTATAACATTATGGGCATGAACCTCAGATCTGTTAACATCGGATGTAACTCTATCGCAAGAATCGTTCTTGCTGACAAGTCCAACATGGAGAAAATGCCACTGTTGGTTTGCCAGATCGATAAGAACTTCCTTGGTCTTACACTTTTTGAGAATGGACAGATGGCATTCGCCAGATACGTTCCTATCTCAGAAGAAGATTATGATTCTGACGATTATATCACTGAAGCTCTTAACGAGAACATCTTCAGAATGGAGCAGTTCAATAAGGCAAGAGGCGGTTCAGGACTTGAAAATGTTATTCTCTATGGCTTTATCGAGGACTACATCAAACTCGTTGACGCTCTTGACGGTCTTGATATAAAGGCTTCCGTTCTCGGTGTGCCTGCTCAGATCACAGGTTTCGAGAACTTCGAGTTTACAGTATTCGCTAATGCTATCGGTGCTCTCTATAAGAGAAACAAGGCAACAGAGAAGATCAACCTCCTCGAAGTCGATCAGTCCACAGGTAAGGGCGGCAGCAGCGGCATGGGTTCGCTGCTCATGACAGGCGGTATCTTCGCTGCGGCAGCCGCAGTGCTTATCGCAGGTGCAACACTTGTTATTAATCTTAGGAAGAGTTCTATCGAGAAAGATATAGACAAGACTAATGATAAGATAGCTGTTTGCAATGAGAAGATCGCCCAGAACCAGATACTTCACAATAAGATGAAGATCATGCAGGATTATTCAAACTATGTTACATCAGCAAATGCAGCTCTTGAAACACTTCCGGTCGTGTCAAGTGAGATGTTTGACGATATCAAGGAAGCTCTTGGTTCTTTCAAGTATGAAGGCTTTACATATAACCTTGAAGCTGGTACAGTAACACTTACTAAGGTTGAGCTTGATGATCAGTCAGATGTAAAAACAGCAATCGATGCTCTTGTAGGTACAGGACTCTTCCAGGAAGATGTAGGATACAACGGATATTCGATCGGTGAAGAAGGCAGCTCAGGCGTAACGCTTGATTCGCTGACACTTTATCTTAAAGAAGAGGGCGAGGGTGAATAATTATGAAGTTGAATTATCGTGATAAAATGATTTTGATAGTAGTATTCGTACTGCTTATAATTGTTGCAGGTTTTATGCTCTTTATTAAGCCTGCCATTGATGAGTGTAGTCAGGCAAGCAGTGATCTGGAATCAGCAAAGGTACAGCTCAGCGAGCTTGAAGATCAGGTAGACAAGGATAAGAACCTTGCCGCTGAGATTCAGACACTTTATACAAGCACTTCACAGGTCGCAGCTAACTTCTATGATTATCAGGTAGCATACAAGGCTACTGATAAGGTTCGTGAGCTTTTTAATGTTGATGATGTAAAGATCAAAAACTCCAATATGACTATTTCATCGTACGGCAGCACAGTTCTTTCGCCTTTTGCTTATGAGTCAACAGCAACAGCTACTGATTTTGACACTAAGGTAGATGAATACAATAATGCAAGTACAACTGATTCATCAGCTGCAGATGCAAACACAGATGAAAATGCAGCTGATACCAATGAAACAGCTGCACAGACAATAGGTTACTATAGCCTTAACATTCAGTTCAAAAGCTCGCTTTCAGGTTTCAAGAATTTTGCTGACAACCTGACGACAAACAACGAAAAGAGCATGGTGATCGAGAATGTTAGCATTGAAAATGTCAACGAGAGCGAGATCTCAGGCTCTATGACACTGAATATGTACGTTCTGAAGAAGCTTGCTGATCCTTCTGCCAGCTAAGAGAAAACTATTTGGTAGGATAAGGAATATTTCTTATCCTGCCAATTAGTGCTATATAATGATTAAAAATTTTATATAAGTAATCAACCTGTGTAAAATGAAAAAAGTATAGCATAAGTGATAATAAAACTAAGAAAGGTGGTTAATATGAAGAATACTCCGAAGAGGAAACAAAGAAACAAACCCGGAGTCGTGCTTTTCACAGCGGTTGCTGTCATGCTCATGCTGTCAATACTTTTGACTGCAACTGTTTCTTTTGTTTCGGTAAACAGGACAAAAACAAATGATAACTATAAGAGCAAACAGGCTTATCTGACAGCTTCATCTACTCTTGAAAGCTTTATTAATCAGATACAGACTGATACTGCTCCAACCAATGACCCTACTGCAAAGGCTCAGCAGAAAAAGGCCATAGATAACCTTAAAAAGCTAGCAAGTGCTAATAGCGGAAATGGTACAACTACTAATGTCAGCTATAATGGATCAAATGGTAAAAGCGATAATATCGGTACCACAAAGATAACTGTAGCACAGGAGGGTACAAGTGTTGCAAATATCGTTGTTACCTGTGAAACTACTTATCTGGGAAAAACTGAAAAGGTAGCAGCTCATATTTCCACGCAGTCAGTTACAAAGCCTGCCGAGTATACAAATACTATCGAGCTTGTTGGTAACAGTGGCGCAGGTTACGATAACCTTAACGTTATCGGTGATATGGCTGGTATCAATAATACCACTGGTAAGGTCTATAGATTTACAAACAATACTAGTATCTATGGTTCTTATCTTATGTATGGTTCTTTGGAGGTTTCAACTCAGCCTCTTATCATGCTCAAGCCTAGTCTTGTAGACGAAAAGCAGGGTTCAACTGTTACAATTTCTGAAAACCTTGATGTTTCAAATGAATTCCACATCAACTCCACAATGGCAAGAGCAGACGGATATAACTATGTTAATATCGGTCAGAAGCTCTCCACTTCAAACCATATGGACGTTGGTTCTTCAGGTTTTGATGTCGATTTGTTCTGTTGTGAAGCTAACATTGGCGGAAATGACTATACACAGTATGGTAACTTCTACGTTTATAAGGGCGCAGGTGCTTATAATGGCGATGCAACATTTGGTGCAGCTGGTCAGACGATCAATGGCTCTCTCTATGTCGAGGGTGATCTTAATGTCACAAAGTCACTTAAGGTAACAGGCTCTGTATATGTTACCGGCACTATCACAGGTAAAGATAAGATCGTCTGCCAGGCTTCAAATATTCATGAAGGAGCTGTTCTTAGCAAAGCAGGTCGTGACGCAAAGCCACAGATACCTGTATCTGCTGATGCCTATGTATATTATCCGGAAGATTTCTTCATGAGCAGTGATACTAATGTGACAACGATCTCTGATCAATATCAGGCTTTCTATAATGGCAAAAACACTAAAACTTTCAATACCTTTGCAAGCGATCCAAGCTATTGGAATAATGTTGACTACACGCTTACTGAGCTAATAGACCTTACAGGAACAGGAGCTAAGACTCCAGTTACAAGCCGCTACAAATTGAGAATAACATCAAGCTGTACATGGGCTAAAAATGATCTTGATTTTAATAATTATGGCAATGGTTCAAGGATCCTCGTTGATGTTTCTGATTCTTCAGGTGATATTGTTATAAGACTTCAAGATGGTCTTAGTCTTAATGCAAGCTGGTCTCCAACTATAGTTGTCAGAAATCGTTCAACTATAATTGATACGACTACAGGTGACAGAAAATATAACTGCTATTTTGTTTCAGATTCAGGCAGTGCTATTACACTTAATGGTATCGACTCAGTAACAGGCAAGTCCAAGCATTCGGGTTCAGGCACATGTAACTATAACTTTGATTGCTTGAAAATATTTGATTATGACACCTATGTTCGTATGTATGACGCTGGTACACTTAATAATACGAAAGGTATTCCTGGTGCTCCACAGAGCAGTTTCGTTCTTAATCCAACGTCAGTGGATGTTGCAGGCTCTTACAGACCATCAAACAGCAGTATCATTTTCTTATTTGCTGAGAACACAACGCTTAACGCCACAAACAACAGCTTCTTCCAGGGCTCATTCTACTCACCAGAAGCAATGGTTAATATAGCAACAAGTGGACTTAGCGGACTTAATGTTACAGACTCAGCAGGCAAAATAATGTCCGGCGTTCAGTGCTGTGCAGTCGGTGTAGTTATCGCAAACAGCTTTGGTAACGCCAATACAGCGTTCTATGTATACACCAAGCCTTCAACTACTTCTGTAATGCAGAATGCGAAGGGCGGCAAGGATGATTATGCTTACGGATACGAACTTGACAGATATGATCACTACTAATTGAAAGGAGTATACTCATGAAAAAGAACAGCAAAAATAAAAAGGGTATGACTCTTGTAGAGGTCATCATAGCAATGGCACTTTTGTCAGGTATGTCAGCTATGCTTGTTACAGTTGCTGTAGCGGCAAAAAGACAGAATCTTGAAAACTACTACCGCAACAATGAAATGTATACTCAGGCAGTAAATGCCGAGCAGTATAATGATAACAAGACCGTCAATATGAACGAGTTGAAGGTAAACAAGTTCTCTTCAAGCGGCAAAACTACAAATGAGTTTGCCCTTGAGGCAGACTTTGGAAGCGGCATAAAATTCAATACTACAGCCTATGGTTTTAAAGCAAAGCTTAATAATATTGATGAAGACGCAGGCTATCAGCTCAAATTTCTTCAGGGCAAGGACATAAACATTACGCCTAATCCTGAAAAGAGCGTTTACTGGGTAAAGTTTTATAACAATTCAGGGGCAGATATGGATTTCTATGCTCTTACGCCTGAGCTTACAGGCGGAAAGTTCTTTGATGTAAATAATAACTCATCAGGAAATTCACTTCTTATCCCTATCGGTGACGGTGGAAATCAGCAGTTTGGCGTTGTGCTTTCAGGCGTAACAGGAAGCGATTATTTCGGCTTCTCACAGTCATCTGATCTTTACAGCAGCGCTCCAACAGCCGATGCGGCTGCATTTAAGATCACAGATGCGACCTTTGACCATTATCTTGAAAAAGATGCGTCAGGTAAAGCTACAGGTTATGTAGTTATCCATTATATGGGTGGTTCTGATTACAAAAACCAGGCCGACTATGACGCTGCACAATCAACACCATAAGGAGGGAGGATCTTGAAAATGAATAAAAACCGCAAGGGTTTTACCCTTGTTGAGCTTATCGTTGTGGTAACGATTTTCGGCGTGATCCTCGGAGCTATCCTTAATATGATCAAACCTGCAAATAACGTTTATCATGACGCTGATGCAACAATGGAAAGCAATATCATAGGTTCAGGTCTTATAGACTATCTTGATGATGAGCTTAGATATTCGACCAATGTTCTTGTGCTTAAAGATTATATTGGTGTGCCTGATGTTTCAAACTCTGGTACTATCGGTGCAAGCGGTGTGACCTATTCAAACTGTATCGTTATTGACAATAATAATCTTCGTGGCTATAGTCTGAAAAACTATTCAGGCAACGACACGGATACAGCCGCAAAGAGAATGGGTGCAAAAGGCTGTATCCTCAATGTAGGTAAGGTAAATACAGAGGGCTTAAACTTTAATAATTCTGCTGTTGCAAGAGGCGTTGATTTTTACGACAATTATAAGTTTGATATCGGTGCAAGTATCAGCAAAATTGAGGAAATGTATACTCTCGACGTTTCTCTTACAGCTTATCAGCCAACATATGAGAACGGAAGCTATACTTTTACGAAAACAAAGTATAAAAAGGATGCAGCAGTAAATCTCACAAATATTAACATAGATGAAGGCGATTCATACAATGTTAATGACTATAAAGATTTCTCTGTAGCTCCTGATTATGTCACATATCCTCGGGCAACCACTGCTCCTGCAGGTTGCACAGCTCAGCAGGAAAAGTATTACAGCCTTGACGCTTCAAACACATATACTTATATTTTCTATGATAAGACAACAGTTTCAAGTTCAAAAACATACAGTGTAAAGTTTATCTACTCTGCAAGCGACCCTGATTCAACGCTTCGTGGTAAACAGATAGATACTAAGTCGGTCAAGGCAGGCACACTTTATCAAACGCCGCCAACCATGGCAAAAAGAACAGGCTATGGCACACCTTATTGGGTAGACAGCAAGAATAACGTTGCTGATTTTACAACAGGTATAACAATAAATAAGGATATGGTATTCTCCTGTGTTTATCCGCCTGTTGCACCGAAAACCCAGTTTACAGTAACGTTTGAGAATATCGACGGTTCTACATTTACAACAACAAGTGTCTATGATGGCGACTTTGCAAATGACCCGGGAATTCCAACTGACATGGATACTATAAAACAGGATTTTGTTAAGTGGGTATACAAATCAGATAACTCAAAGGGTCTTACTGATGTTTCTATTACAGATAGCTCAGTTGTTTTCGTTCCAGTTGTACAGAATAAGCATAAGGTTGAGTTCAAATTAAACGGTTCTTTAATAAATGCCTCAACTATTTATGTATCTGATGGTAAATATGCAAGTTATCCAGGTGCTATCCCTGTTCCGTCAGACGCTGATAAGATATTTGGCGGTTGGGTCGTAGAAGGAACAAGCGATGATATATCTACTAAGGTTATAACATCAGATACTGTTTTTGAGGCAACCTTCATTTCAAAACCGACAAATGATTTGTACGTTATCAGCAGTATCGCAAGAAAAATCAATGATGGTGAGATAGACTATGATATAACAATACAGAATAATGGTTCTGATGTTGTAAAGATCTGGTCTTTAAGTGCTAATGTTGGTTTTGCATTTGATCAGATGCAGGCGGATTGGAGATTGAAAATTCCAAATGATAAGGTTTGTGGATTTACAACGAACAACGATTTGAATAACCCATCAAACTGTGTATTTATTCCAGCGGGTGGAACCGTCACAGTTACGTTGTATTTTAAGAAGTACAACGATCCAAAGTATACTGAGGATCTTTCAAAGTATTCACTTAACCCATCTGATATTACAGTATCTAAGGTACAGTAATTTCTTTTCTCAATCAGACCCCTCCACGGGTCTGATTGCTGAAAAAATCCCCTTAACAGAAAACTTCTATTAAGAGGATTTTTTGAGCAAAAAAATTCCGCAGTATCAAACTGCGGAATTTGTGCAATTATCTTATTATCAGCATTGCTTCGTTCATCATCTCGTTAAGACCAGTAAAGTCCATGTACCATGAACCGATCTGCTCTGAGTACAAAGCTGCAACAGCAATTCCTATGGAGAGATATGGACCAAATGCAAATACTGAATCACCGCTGCGGTGCTTCTGGATAAGTCCGCCGATCGAGCCTGTTATCAGTCCGATAAGAAGCGCTACCAAAGCACCCTGCATTCCGAGAAACAGCCCTGCGGCTGCCATGAGATATACATCTCCCATGCCCATTGCTTTCTCATGTGTGATAAGACAAATAATAAGCAAAGGCACGCTCACAATGAAAAATCCGATCAAGTGTGACTTAAGCGTAAGTCCCGTCTGATCTTTGCAGAAGATGTATTCCGCAACACCAAGCAAACCTATGAATATCACAACATATGTGTTGATAAGCTGAGTGTCCCAGTCCATGAAGAATACAACGATAAGAGCAGAGAATAACAGACAGACAAGTGCTGCACGAAGCGGATTGAAAATTCCATTAAAATGGTAGAATACCCATAAGTAGAGCAGTGCGTTCAGCGTTTCAACTATAGTGTATCTTGCCGATATCTTTGCACCGCAGCTTCGACACTTTCCACGAAGTATGCACCAGCTTACTATCGGTATCAGGTCACGCCGTTTGATTGGCTCACCGCAGGTCATACAGTGAGAATTTCGCTTGATAAGACTTTCATTTTTCGGCAATCGGTATATGCAGACGTTAAGAAAACTGCCTATGCACGCTCCGAAAATGAACACAAATACATAAATGATTATGTATGATAAGGTTAAATTATCCACAGTGATCCTCCTTTGGATTCATTAGTTAATATATTAATTTTATCATACTTTCATGAAGATTACAATAGATAATATGATTTTTTTGCGGTTTTTGCACCGCAGCAGACGTTTCCGCAGCGTCGGATCCCTAAATCAATGCGGAGGATTGGAGTAATATATATGAGAAACGGCCCTATCGGTCAGTATCTGGTACAGAAAGGTCTTATAACTGAAGAACAGCTTCAGGAAGTCCTTGCCAAACAGAAGGAGCAAAAGGGAAGACTTTTTGGTGATGTCATTATTGACATGAAGCTCGTTACCGATGTTCAGTTCTGTCAGGTCCTCGCCGAGCGACTGAATGTGTCTTATATCGACCTTGATAATACAGAGCTTATGCCTGATATCGTCAAGAAGATACCTGAGGCAACTGCAAGAAAGTATAACGTCATCGCAGTCAGCAAAATAGGCAAGCGTATGACCGTTGCAACTAATGACCCTATCAACTTCTATATTTTCGAGGATCTCCGTGTTATCACAGGCTGCAGCATAACACCTGTCCTTGCCACAAAGTCATCTATCAACCGTGCTATTGGTAAGATGTACTCAGAAGGTCAGGTTAACTCCGTTGTTGACGAAGCTACAAAGCAAAAAGAGGAAGAGCTTAACCTTGAAGAACTCAAGGATATCTCCGAGGAGAGAATCGAGAACGCTCCTATCGTTAAACTTGCTACCGCTATCGTCGAGAACGCCCAGCGTCAGGACGCAACGGATATACATATCGAGCCATTCAAGGATAAAACCGTTATCCGTATCCGTGTAAACGGCGACCTTATCGAGCTTATGACTCTTTCCGCTGCACTTCATACTTCGCTTGTTACCCGTTTCAAGATCTTGAGCGGCATGAATATTGCCGAAAAGCGTATCCCACAGGACGGTCGTATGTCACAGGTCGTTGACGGCACAACTCTTGACCTCCGTGTATCTAACCTTCCAATGGTGTACGGTGAGAAAGTCGTTCTCCGTATCCTCGCAACAGGCGATATGTCCCTGAGAAAAATTACCGACCTGGGTATGACCGAGTATAATTATAAGAGATTTGAGTCTTGCCTTAAAGTGCCGCAGGGAGTTGTCCTTGTAACAGGCCCTACAGGTTCAGGTAAATCTACCACACTTTATGCCGCGCTTGGTGAGATCTCAAAGCCTAATAACAATGTTATTACCGTCGAAGACCCAGTCGAGAAAAAGATTGATGGCGTAAACCAGTGCCAGATAAACGAAAAGGCAGGCATGACATTCGGTGCAGCCCTTCGTTCTATCCTCCGTCAGGACCCAGACATCATAATGGTCGGAGAAATGCGTGATACCGAAACTGCTGAGATCGCTATCCGTGCCGCTATTACAGGACACCTTGTTCTGTCAACACTTCATACCAATGACGCCGCTTCTACTGTAACAAGACTTGTGGATATGGGCGTTGAGGCATACATGGTCGCAACCTCACTTATCGGTATCGTTGCTCAGCGTCTTACAAAGGTGCTTTGCCCTGAGTGCAAAAAGCCTAGAATGTCAACTGAGGAAGAAAATGAGCTTATGGGTCTTGACCATTCAGTACAGGTGTACGACCCATGTGGCTGTCCAAAGTGCAATAACACAGGATATAAGGGAAGAACCGCTATCCATGAGATCCTTCTCGCAACACCGTCTATGCAGGCTCTTATCACAAGGGGAGCAAAAGCTGACGAAATTCAGGAGCTTGCAAAGAAAGAGGGCTGTCACCTGCTTCGTGACAACGTTTCAGAGCTTGTTCAGCAAGGCAAGACCTCAATGGACGAACTTATCCGTGTAACATATGCTGTATAAAAAAGAAATATATGGAGGTAAATTCTAATGGCAATCGACATTAACAAAATTCTTGATGAAGCAAGAGCCCTTGGCTGTTCCGACCTGCACTTCACCGTAGGTATTCCGCCGATAGTTAGACAGGGCGGTAACCTGAGAAAGCTTTCCTCATATCCTGATATGACCGAGATCGAAATTCTCAAAATATGCGAGGATATGTGTACAGATAAGCAGCGTCAGTCTATCAAAGACCATATTGATACCGACTTTACATATGTATCTTCAAGAGGTTTCCGTCACCGTGTAAACGTGTATCGTCAGAGAGGAAACACGGCCATCGCTCTCCGTCTTTTGAGAAACGATATCCCGACCCTTACCGACCTTGACCTGCCACCTATCCTTGCAGAGTTCTCAATGAGACCTCGTGGACTTGTGCTTGTAACCGGTCCTACCGGTTCAGGTAAGTCAACAACTCTTGCCGCAATGATCGACCATGTAAATATCCATAAATCAGCTCATATAATCACTATCGAAGACCCTATCGAGTATATGCACGCTCATAAGAGATGTATGGTAAACCAGAGAGAGATCGGACCTGACGTACCGAGCTTCTCACTTGCTCTCCGTGCTGCTCTCCGTGAGGACCCGGATATTATCCTCGTAGGAGAAATGCGTGACTTTGAGACTATCGAAGCTGCTGTTACCGCCGCTGAAACAGGACATCTTGTTATGAGTACACTTCATACAACGTCTGCACCGTCAACTATCGACCGTATCATCGACGTTTTCCCTGCTCACCAGCAGCATCAGATCAGAACTCAGCTTGCTTCCGTTCTTGTAGGTATCTGTACTCAGACACTTTGCCGTACATTCGACGGCACAAGCCGTGTAGCTTGCTGTGAGATTCTTAACGCAACAGACTCTATCAAAGCTATGATCCGTGACGATAAGGTGCATCTTATCGGTTCAGCTATGCAGACAGGTAAAGCAACAGGAATGCAGACCATGGATCAGGAGCTTGCAAAGCTCGTTCGTTCGAGAACGATCTCCATGGACGTTGCGCTTGAAAAGTGCGTAAACCCACAGGATCTCAAGAGATTTATCGCAGGCGGAGCTTAAACTACAATATTAATAATAAAGAGCGTTTTTACCGAGAAAGTAAAAACGCTCTTTTTGTTTACCTTTTTGTCAGCCCTTGACTTCGCTGTCATTGTGCCAAACATTGTTGTAAAGAAAAACAAGCACAGCCATTGCAATGATAATGAAATATCCAAGAAAACTCCAGCTGTCAGGAATATCTCCAAAAAGGAAATATCCCAAAATCGTGGTAAAAATCAACTGCGAGTAATCATAAACCGATATCTCCCTTGCAGGAGCGTGAGTGTAAGCCGCAGTTATAGCGAACTGTCCGCCTGCCGCACCTGCGCCAGCTCCCAATAAACAAAGTATTTGGAAAATCGTCATAGGGTGGAAATCTAATATTAGAAATGGCAGGGTGAACAAGCAGGAAAATCCCGAGAAGTATGCAACTATCACCGCACCATTTACTCCATGCTGTCCTAAGTATCTTACGCAAGCGTAAGCAAGTCCCGCTCCCATTCCTCCTAGAAAACCGATAAGGGCAGGGAAGAAGTCCACATTCTGAAAACTCGGCTTGATGATAAACAAGCTTCCTATAAATGCACAAATTACAGTGAAGCCCTGAAAGAAAGTCAGCCGCTCTTTAAGGAAAATAAAAGAGAAAATGATAACGAAAAACGGTGACATTTTGTTTAGCATGGAAGCGTCAGACAGCACAAGATGATCTATGGCATAGAAGTTTCCAAGCATTCCTAGCGTGCCAGCAAGCGCCCTCACAAAAATGACCGCATTGTTCTTTTTGCCCTCAATGTGAAAGCGTATGTGATTTTTCTTTAGCACTCCGATAGCGAAAAACAACGCCACAAAGTTTCTGAAAAAGGTCTTTTGCACCGTCGGTAAGTTTCCTGAAAGCCGCACAAATGCGAACATGAATGCAAACGAAAAAGCCGACAGAATAATGTAAATAATAGCCTTGTATTTACTTTTCATCTCTGTCACCTCCGTTCATGTAAATGTGTTCACGCCTCAGCTCTTTTATAAGCTCGCCAACGTTCCAGCTTTGATTGTGTGCCGTGACAATGGCTTTTAACTTCACCGTAGCTTCTTTTTCCCTAAGCATTTTCAGTATAGGGTCAAGGCTCCTGCCGTCAATGCCCGAAAAAATAAGGCACTCGTCCGTGATGTCCTCGCCCTCTTTTTCAGACCTGACAAAGCCCTTGAAACCGCAAAGATATCCCACCTGCTGTCCCATTATCTCATTGTCAAAGAAAACAGCCTCCGCATTTTCGCTTTTAGCAATATCTTCAATGATATCACGCTTTTGCGAACTGATATTTATGCCGATTATCTTTTTCGGTATAGCACTTCGTATTCTTGATTTCATAAAATTACTCCTCAAATCGTACTATCTATATTATACCCCGATCTCATATTTTCTTCAAGAGCAAATATACAGAATTTTTACCCTCATTTGCCCCGATTTTATGTGCGAACGCAAAAAAATCGCCCCGATCTCTCGGAGCGATGATTTTATTTAGTCATTAGAGTTCAATGATTACCTTGCCGCTGAAGTTAGGAGCAATTTCAACAGTCTTGTCTGTGTTAGCCACAGCGATCTTGAAGCTTGCCTTTGTGTCAGTGTATTCGCACTCGATCTTGTTGCCGTGTCTTGTAGCTGTCAGCTCGAATACCTTGTTTGCTTCAGTGTCATAAATAGGGCAAACTGCACTCTTGCCGTCTTCAAGCTCGTAGATAGTGAATGTTGTGCCCTCAAGATAATCATACTCTATCTGTCTTTCAAAGTTGCCGTATGCAATAATGCTGTTTGGCTTAGCAAGAGCAGGGATCTCAAAGTATGAGCATTTGTGCTTGTACCACTTGCCGCCCTCAAGAACCTTGCCAGTGATAATATCTGTCCACTTGCCCTCAGGAACATAGTATTCAGCGATACCCTCGTCATTAAGGATAGGAGCAACAAGAATGTTGTCGCCGAACATATACTGTCTGTCAAGCGTCAGGCAAGTTGGGTCGTCAGCAAAGTCGATGACCATTGCTCTCATTACAGGTACGCCGACCTCGTGTGTCTTGATAGCCTGAGCCCACAGATAAGGCATGAGCTTGCCCTTGAGCTTTGTGAAGAAGCGCAGAACGTCGCAGGATTCCTCATCGAAGAGCCATGGCACTCTGTATGACTGGTTACCATGTAGTCTTGAATGTGATGAGAACATACCGAACGCAGCCCATCTCTTGTAAATGTCAGGTGTAGCAGTAGCTTCAAAGCCTGCCATGTCATGTGAAGTGTAGCCGAAGCCTGAGATACAAAGTGACAGACAGCCTCTTACAACCTCAGCCATTGAGTTGTAGTTGCCTGAGCAATCTCCGCCCCAGTGAACAGGGAACTTCTGACCGCCTGCTGTAGCAGAACGTGCGAACAGACAAGCCTTGTTCTCTCCAAAATATTCTTTCAGTACATTGAATACGCACTCATTATAAAGATATGTGTAGAAGTTGTGCATCTTGATAGGGTCAGAGCCGTCATAGTAAACAACATCTCTTGTAGGTATTCTCTCACCAAAGTCTGTCTTGAATGTGTCAACACCCATTTCGCAGAGCTTTCTCAGATATCCTGCATACCACTTGCAAGCCTCAGGATTAGTGAAGTCAACAATAGCCATACCAGGCTGCCACTCATCACACTGGAATACAGAGCCGTCAGTTTTCTTGATGAAGTAGCCGTTCTTCATACCCTCATCAAAAAGCTTTGAACGCTGACCAACATATGGGTTGATCCATACGCAAGTTTTCAGACCCTTGTTTTCGTGAAGTCTCTTGAGCATTGCAGGTGGGTCAGGGAACTGTGACTTGTCCCACTCAAAGTTACACCACTCAAAGCCCTTCATCCAGAAGCAGTCAAAGTGGAATACCTGAAGAGGAATATCTCTCTCAGCCATGCCATCGATAAATGATGTGATAGTCTCCTCATCATATGTTGTTGTAAATGAAGTTGTGAGCCACAGACCAAATGAGAATGCAGGTGGCAGTGAAGGCTTGCTTGTAAGGTCAGTGTAGCCCTTGAGTACGTCAGTGAGGTTAGCACCGCCGAATACATAGTATTCAAGGCTCTCACCTGGAACTGTCATTGATACCTTAGAAACAGTGTCAGAGCAAACCTCATATGAAACCTTGTCAGTGCTGTTTACGAATACACCGTAGCCCTTTGAAGAAAGATAGAATGGGATAGACTTGTAAGACTGATCTGAGCAAGTGCCTCCGTCAGCGTTCCATATCTCAACATTCTGACCGTTCTTTGTGAATGTTGTGAATTTTTCGCCGAAACCGTAGAAATATTCGCCAACAGAAGTGTCAAACTGCTCTCTGATGTATGTTCTTGTAGGATCGGCAGGGTAGCTCCAGAATGTGTCGTCGAGCTGTGTCTGAAGTCTTGCCTGCTGCTTGTAAGCACTCTCGAAAATAACGCCTGTCGATCTCCAGCCACCACTTGTGAGTTTCTTATCCTTATAATAGTATGTGAAGCTCCAGTTTTCTTTAGAAACAACGAGCTTTGTGTCGCCTGTAACAAGTACGGCTTCCTTGTCTGTAACAGTTACCTGTGGCTTGAAGCCCTTGTCCTCGAGAACAAAGTGCGGACCATTGTCAACATGACCCTTGTGGTGTGTGATGCTTACCTTTACGCAGTTCTCCTGAGTTGAAGTGTAAGCGATCTCAAGGTTAGCACTTCCGAGCATCATAGCTCTGTTGTATACAACGAAAGGTGTTGCCACAACGAGGAATCCGTTTTCGATCTCTTCGATCTCGAAAGCCTGATTTGCATAGTTTACTTCGTAGCCTCTCTGGTTGAGCCAGAAACCGTCAGCAAATTTCATGTAATAAACCCTCCTGTAAATTTAAAGTAGTTTTCAGAATATAAAAAAATGAAAATTTTATCGGGAAGTCCGTTCCTCCCCCTTTATGTATATTTTATAGCATATTTGCCTAAATTGCAATAGTAAAAAAGTGATATGTGCAAGTATTTTAATGGATTGAGCATATTTTAATGTAAACATTTCATGAATTGATATTTACATTATATAAATTTATTAAGATATATGTAAACCTTTACACAATACCCCAAAAAAAGCGGACGACATAAAAGTCGTCCGCAGAAACATCATATTCTTTATCAATTTTGCAAACGGGACGTCGAGGGCGCCGTCCCCTACATATTGCCCCGACTACTCAATACTAAGAAATTCATCAGGTATGTAAGACAAGCATTGCTGCACGCTCTCACGAGTGAAGCCCTCTACATAATTCTTGGCAAACAGCTCGTCAGTGTATTCCGCATAAGGATAAACAGTGCAGTTGTACCAATCGCCATAGTATGAATCACCCTCAAAGTGCGATATTATCGGTATCGCCTTAACGTTCTCGAATGTCACCTCATTGGTGTCAGGGTTTTTAACAACATTGAGCTTGCCGATAAGTCCTACAAGCGACTTTGTGTCATACATAGTCGAAATAAAGTTGCCCAAACCGTAGTAAACGAACGCCTGTCCGCCCTCAGGCTTGTCAAGATATCCGCAAGTGCTGATAGTGTGCGCCTGCGTGCCTATTATCAGGTCAGCACCCCACTCCACAAGCTTAGGCGTTATCTCCGTCTGCTGTTCGTTAAGCTCGTTCTGTATCTCTGTGCCGTAATGACATGAAACCACAACAACGTCCGCCATTTTGTCAGCCTCTTCTATCTGAGCCTTTATCTTGTCCTCTTCATCAAGATATATAACCTGTGCGCCGTCACCGCTGAGATAATTGCCGTTGGTGTGTTCCATGTATCCCAGAAAAGCAAATTTTATGCCGTTGACTTCCATGGTCTTGATAGTGTCAGCGTCCTCCTGCGAACGATAAGCACCGTAATGCACAATGCCCTTTGTGTCCCAGTAATCAAGAGAGCTTATAAGCCCCTCTTCACCCTGGTCGAGAACATGATTGTTTGACATAGAAACCACATTGAAGCCCATGTCAACTATTTTGTCGCCCACAGCAGTTGGCGATGCGAACATAGGATAGCTTTGTGGTTCAACGCTGTCTGTAACAAGCGTTTCCTGATTGATTATAGCCACATCAGTGCCTTCTACGTACTTTGTAACGTGTTCATAAGCCTGCGTGAAATCATATTTTTCACCACCGCCAAGCTTTAGCGCCTCATTATAAATGTTGTCGTGTATAAGGTTGTCGCCCACGCAAACCAGCGAGCAGGTGTAGCTTGGCTGTTCCTTTTCTTCTTCCTTCACCTCGACCTCTTTTTTACTGGAGCTGTCCTCAGTTTTTTTGACTTCCGCTTTGCTCTCGGTTTCGGTCACTGTCAAAGCGTTTCCGTCAAGCTTGCTCGCGTCAAGCTTACCGCATGATACAGCACTCAGCGACAACATCGCCGAAAGAACCACTACTGTGATCTTATTGTATAAAAGTCTATACTTCATATAAATTCCTCTCATAACATTTTAAAAAAATACATATTTACTTATAATTTAATTTTAACACATTTTTAAATAATAATCAAGTCAAATTTTCAAAATGTCGAATGCTTTATGTTGACCTGTATATTATAATGTATTATAATAAAAATATAACAATTTGTACAAATATTTGTTTATGTGTACAAAAATTTTCCCCACAAGTATTAAATTGTATGCTATAATAAATACAAAAATAGATCTGTCTATCAAAAAAGGAGGAATGACCATGGAATATTACGCACACACCCGTGAGGACGGCGAAAGGCAAACTGTAAAAGCCCACCTTATAGGCGTAAGCAAATTGGCGGAGGACTTTTCAGTAGATCTTTTGAAACCCCTTGCGAAAAAAGCGAGCCTCTATCACGATATAGGTAAGTATGCTATTAACTTTCAGAAACGGCTTGATGATGACAAAGTAAAATTCAGCCACGCTGCCTGCGGAGCGATAGAGTATAAAAATCTTGCAGATAAAAACGATTGTTTCGCACCCCTTATGGAGTATTGCATCGCAGGACACCACACAGGACTTATGGACGGCGGCACACGCGCAGACAATTCCGACAGTCCGACCCTAAATGGTACATTAAAAAGAGCAGACGAATATACAGGCGATAGTGACTACAGCGCATACGCCACTGAAATAGAATTTGCCACCCTAACTCAGGAAGAAATAACACCGCCATTAAATGAACTGCGTTCTGCAAAAGACCCCACCGAGCTTATCGAGCGTTACGCCTTTTTCACCAAGTACGTGTTCTCTTGCCTGACAGACGCAGATTTTCTCGATACCGAAATATTTTGCAATAAAAATGTTGAACGTGGCATGAGCGGTGATTTTGAAAAGGCACTTGATAAACTGAACAGAGAATTAAGTGATATGCCGTCAGATAACCCGTTAAGGCAAGCAAGAAGCCGTATCCAGCAACAAGCTTTTGATAATTCGGTCAATAAAAGTCATATTTCAATTCTTGATATGCCAACAGGTAGTGGAAAAACCTTATGTAGTTTGAAACTAGCCTTAGAGAGCGGAAAGAAGAGAATCATATACGTCATACCTTACACAAGTATAATAGAACAGACCGCTAATAAGTTTGAAAAAATGTTCGGCGACGTTCTCCCTGTCCTACAGCATCATTCAAACTATTCCTATGACGGCAACACAGAGGAAGAAAAGAAAACCGCAGAGAAGCTCAAAAGGACCTGCGAAAATTGGGACGCACCACTTATAATCACCACAAGCGTGCAATTTTTCCAATCCATATACCATTATAAAGGCTCAGCACTGCGAAAGCTCCACAATCTCCGTGACAGCGTGATAGTTTTTGATGAAATACACCTTATTCCAACAGAACTTCTTCGCCCCTGCCTTAAAGCTGTGGGCTATATAACAAAGTATCTTAACAGCGAAGCCCTTTTTCTCTCCGCCACAATGCCCGATTATTCTAAGCTTTTTGATAAGTTCCTGCCTGATGTGAACTATAATAAGCTTGTTACCGACCGAACCAATTTTAAGTATTTCAAGAAATGCGAATATAAAGACATGGGCAAAACCACTCTTGAAACCATTGCAGAAAATGCCTCTCGGTGTAAAAATGCTCTGATCGTTGTGAATACCAAGAAAACAGCGGCAGAGCTTTACAATCTTGTTCAAGGTGAAAAATATCACCTTTCCGCCAATATGACCCCAGCCCACAGAAGCCGTGTCATAGAAGTAGTAAGAAAGAAGCTTAAAAAGGGCGAGTATATCACAGTAGTTTCAACTTCACTTGTAGAAGCAGGCGTTGACCTTGACTTTAACACAGTTTTCCGCCAGCTTTCAGGATTAGACAGTATTTTGCAGGCAGGGGGCAGATGTAATCGTGAGGGTAAAGATGCCAAGGGCTATGTGTACGTTTTTGACATTGACGAAACATACCGCAAGGGAAGCGACCTTGCCATGAGAATTAACAAGACTAAAGGTTTGCTGGAAAAGTACCAAGACATAACTTCCTATGATTGTATTAAAGAATATTATGACGGCATTTTCGACTTCAACCAAAGCCGTATAGCTGAAAACTCTATTGCAAAATATAACGAACAAAGCAACTCATTCGACCGCCAAGGCTTAATGTCACCATACAGCATACCATTCCGAAGCTATGCAATGCAGTTTGAATACATCTCCGCCGACACTATCTCTATCGTTATCGACGATCCTAACGACCAGACTTGCCATGAACTTGTTGAAACCTTGCGTAATGGTGATATGTCAGTAAGAAGAGCATTGCAGAAATATTCAGTGTCCGTCTATATGAACGTTTTCAAGGATCTCTATTCTCAGGGTGTTCTCAACGATCACGGCACAGGCATATTCATTCTCGAAAATCAGAGCTATTATAATAATGAAACAGGTTTGAACACCCAAGCCGCAATGCAGGATTATTTCATCTAAAACAAATGGCAGGCTGCCACCAAGACAGTCTGCCACTTGCTGCATTCCATATCGTACCGAATACGAATATTTTTCAACTCACATATGCGTGAAGCATAGACAAATATATTATACAAACATTATTTTAAAAAGTCAACTTTTTTATACCACAAACCATTGAACGTGGAATTGTGAAATATGCCTAAAATCCGACACTTTTTTTATACATGAAAACTATTGACATTTTATTCATAATGGAGTATCATATATGTAGAGCGAAAAACAATGTACCAAATACTAATATAAGTTTAAAAGGAGTGATGTTAAAATGAGCTATGGTTTTAAGATCATCGTGACAGGTGACTATGCTTGCTTCTCAAGACCTGAAATGAAAGTTGAACGGGTAAGTTACGACGTACCCACCCCAAGCGCACTGGAGGGACTTATCAAATCAATTTATTGGAAGCCTGCCGTGCGCTATCAGATAAACAAAATAGTGGTGTTCAACCCTATCGAGTTTACCAATATCCGACGAAACGAGGTCAAAGATAAGCTGTTGTTATCATCAGTGAAACAGCAAATGAAAGGCGGAGGCTCGGCGGAGATGTACACCTCGGAGATACGAAGTCAGCGTGCGGCAATGGTGTTGAAAAATGTGAAATACGGTATCGAGTTCACATTTGAGCGCACCTATCTTAAATCAGACCACCCAGACGAATCTGATGAGAAGCATTATAACATAATGCTCAGACGTCTCAGAAACGGCCAGCATTTCAGACAGCCATGCCTTGGCTGCCGTGAATTTGCAACAAAGAGTATTGAACTTGTTGACGACTTTGACCTTACACAGATAGCACCGCAAAATATGGGTGATAAAGACCTTGGCTTTATGCTTTACGGCATGAAGTTTGAGGACGGAGGCAAGCCTGTTAATAATGATTGGAATGACCCTAAGTTTTCTGACAAGGCAGACGCAGTTTTCTACCGTCCGCATATGATAGACGGTGTTATCGACGTTGCAAAATACAGGGAGGAGATTAAATGCTGATAAAAGCCTTGTGCGATTACAGTGCTTTGCAGGAGAATAAAACTCCTGCAGGCTATTGTAAGCAAGCCATACACTTTGAAATTCTTCTTACCCCCGAGGGCAAGATAGCCGCAATAAACGATTTGAGAGTACCCCGAATTATCCCTCTGAAAAATAAAAAGACAAAAACAGTCTATGATCCAGTAATGGAACAGCTTCCCGTAAGAACGCAGAAACCGGGCATAGACAAAAATACGATCGAACACAGACCACTCTACATATTCGGTCTGAACTATGATAAAGGAACTTTGACCCCTACAGACGCTACCAACAAAGCGGCAAAATCACACAAATGCTTTTGCGAATGGAATGAGAAGTTCTTTGAGAATATCGACTCACCTATCTGCAAAGCCTATCTTAATTTTATCCGTACATGGGAACCTGAGCAGGAAACCCAAAACCCACACCTTCTTGCCCTAGGCAAGGAGTATTCAAGCTCCTACTATGAGTTTGGACTTGACGGCTCTCCTGAAACTAAGCTTCACAATGACAGTAAATTCAAAGCCGCCTATGAGGATTATCTCGCCCAGCTTAACGCCGACAGCGACAGTGACGATACCGAACTATCCACCTGTTCCATTCTTGGTGAGAAGCTCCCGCAAGCCCGTATCCATGATAAAATAAAGGGTATCAAAGGTGGAATGTCCTCAGGCTGTGTCCTCGTTGGCATGAAAGAATCTGCCTTTGAATCTTATGGCAAGAAGCAGTCATACAACAGCAATGTTTCTGAGAAAGCCATGAAAATGTATACCTCTGCGCTTAATTCTCTGCTTGCTGACAGAAGCCATTACAAGACTTTTGACGATATGACAATAGTCTATTTCGCAATGAAGAAGAACGATGCAGAAGAATGCAATATGTTTGCCGGTATGTTCAGCGGATTTGAGGACGAATTAAATAAAACCGTTGTGACCGAAGCCGACCGAAACATAAACACTGTCATGACCCAGCTTAAACAGGGCAGGACAGCCGATATGCCTTATGACCCTAACGTAGAATTTTACGTTGCAGGCTTTACCCCAAACAGCTCCAGAATATCCCAGAAGTTCATCTTCCACGATAAGTTCGGCAGGATATTTGACAATGTACTCAAACATCAGCAGGATATCTCATTTACTGAGGGTCAGCATCAAGTAAGCATTGAACGTATCAAGCGTGAGCTTATCTCACCAAAATCGTCCAAAGAAAAAGTTCCGTCACCTCTCTCCGCCGCACTTTTTGAAGCTATACTCAAAGGCACAAGATACCCTGACGAACTGCTTTCTACAGTAATAACAAGGGTCAAGACCGACAGCGACGAGGAGAACAACCATTTTATAAAACTCAATGATACAAGGGCAGGCTTGATAAAGGGCTGCATAAACCGTAAACAAAATAAGGAGGAGATCAAAATGTCATTAGACCTTGAAAACAAAAATCAGGCTTATCTCTGCGGAAGACTTTTCGCAGTGCTTGAAAAGATCCAGCAGGACGCTTCAGGCGGAGGACTTAACAGAACAATTAAGGACTCATACTTTGCTTCTGCATGCTCAAAGCCGTCAACAGTTTTTCCAAAGCTGTATAAGCTTTCACAAAACCATATCAAGAAGCTTTCAAGCCCAATATTCTATAACAAACTCTGCGGAGAGATACTTGACGGACTTGACGGCAAATTCCCGTCTACACTCTCCTTGGACGATCAGGGCAGATTTATTGTAGGCTATGCACAGCAGAATAAAGCACTTTACACCAAAAAATCAGAAGAATAAAGAAAGGACGAAATATTATGGAAAACGCAATCAAGAACAGATATGAATTTGTAATGCTTTTTGACGTTGAGAACGGCAACCCAAACGGCGACCCTGACGCAGGCAATATGCCTAGAACAGACCCTGAAACAAGCCTTGGCATCGTTACAGACGTGTGCCTTAAAAGGAAGATAAGAAACTTTGTGGAGCTTACCAAAGAGGGCGAAGCAGGCTACAATATCCTTATCAAGGCAGACAAAGCCCTCAATACAAAGTTCACCGAAGCTTATAATACCCTTGGCCTTGCCACAAAGCAGAAAGGCAAGAATCCTGATGACGTTAAACAGGCTCGTGACTATATCTGTCAGAACTACTTTGACGTAAGAACTTTCGGTGCAGTAATGAGTACAGGCGATGACCCGTGCGGCATTGTAAGAGGTCCTGTACAGCTCAACTTTGCAAGAAGTATCGACCCTGTTTTTGCTCAGGATATCACAATCACAAGACAGGCAAGAACAACAGAAGACAGACAGCAGAGCGGTGAGACCGAAATGGGCAAAAAGAGCATAATCCCATACGCTCTCTATCGTGGCGAGGGCTATGTTTCCGCAATGCTCGCTCAGAAGATAACAGGCTTTAGTGAGGACGACCTTGAGCTTCTTTGGACATCTATCATCAATATGTTCGAGCATGACAGAAGCGCCGCAAGAGGAAAGCTCTGTATGCGTAAGCTTATCGTGTTCAAGCATGACTCCGCCCTGGGCAATGCCCCTGCACATATCCTCTTTGACAAGGTGTCAGTTAAGCTCAAAGACGGCGTGACAACTCCAAGACATTACTCAGACTATGATATCTCCATAGATAAGGATATGCCTGAGGGCGTTACCCTAATTGAAAAGCTCTGATGAGCGAAGATGTAACTATCAATATCCGTGACATACAGCATTATATGTATTGTCCACGCAGGTTTGCTCTTTTAGAAGTTAATGACGACTGGGCTGAAAACGCCTTTGTCGTCAAAGCAAACCTCCTCCATGAGAACGTCCACAGCGGCGAGCGCAACTTTGAAAATAAGCATAAGATCGTCCGAAGTGACGTGTCAGTGTATAACGATGACCCTAAGTACAATATTTTCGGAGTTGTAGATTGTATCGAGTTTGTCCGTGATAAAAGCGGTGACTATATAGATACCCTGGACGGCACATTCCGTGTGGAAATTGTGGAGTATAAACCCACCAGACCCAAAGCAGGGGAGTTCAATCAGACCGACGCTATACAAGTCTATGCGCAGAAGCTTTGCGTGGATAACGTATTTCATTGCAATAGCCGATGTTTTCTGTACTATGCAGATGTGCGCAGACGATTAGAATTGCCCTTTGATACTCAGGGCGCAGAGTATGATAAAATGCTTTGCGACTATCTTGGAAAAATGCGTGAGATACTTGCAGCGGATATTATTCCAAAGCGTGTAAAAGGTCAGAAATGTTCAGGCTGTTCACTGTCGGATATGTGCTTTCCAAAAGTGAAGAAATATAGCGTGAAAAATACGATTTTCTCCATGAACGGAGGTGAAAACAATGCGTAAACTGCTCAATTCACTTTATATTCTCGAAGAAACTGCCTACCTCACACTTGACGGCGAAAACATAGTGTGCAGGGCAGAGGACAGCGAGAAGTTCCGTGTGCCCTTTACTAATATCGAGGATATCTATATTTTCAGCTATTCGGGCTGTTCGCCAGCGCTTATGGGCAAGTGTGCAGAGTATGGCATAGCCGTTAATTTTATTTCTCCTCAAGGTAAATTTCTCGCAAGAGTTCAGGGCAAAACAAAGGGCAACGTCTATCTGCGAAAAGAGCAGTTTGAGCTTTTTTCTATTCCTCAGCTCGACCTTATCAGGAATACTGTCGCCGCAAAGCTTTCAAATACACGTTATCTTATCAGACGTTCGCTCCACGATAACCCGGATATAAACAGTGACGGAGCGCTTACAGATTGTATAAAATATCTTGAAAACGGCATAAAGACCGTCTATGAAACTGCCGATAAAGATATCATCATGGGTATAGAGGGAAGCTGTGCAAAGGCATATTTTGATATATTTGACCGACTGATACTCCACCAAAAAGAAGATTTTTACCTTGCCAACCGTACCAAACGCCCACCCCTCGACAGAGTAAACGCTATGCTCTCGTTTCTGTATACTATCGCAATTTCATCATATACATCAGCCCTTGAAAGCGTAGGACTTGATAGCTGCCTCGGCTTTTACCACGCCCTGCGTTCAGGCAGAAGCAGCCTGTCCTGCGACCTTGTAGAGGAATTTCGTTGCGTGGTGGAGCGACTTGTGCTTACCATGATAAACTTGAAAATGATAAAGCCCGAGGACTTTGAAACTCAGGTCAGTGGCGCAGTATACCTCTCCAAAGATGGCAAGAAAAAAGTCCTCACCGCATGGCAGGAGCGTAAGCGCACAAGCATAGTCCACCCATATCTGGGCGAAAAGATACAGCAAGGGCTACTCCCATATGTGCAAAGCTCGCTTCTCGCAAAATATATCCGTGGCGAGCTAGATGAGTACCCGAACTATTTGCTGAAATAGAGGTGATATAAATGATGACCTTAGTAAGCTATGATGTATCAACAACAGATAATAAGGGTAAAACAAGGCTGAGAAAAGTGTCGAAAGAGTGTCAAAATTATGGACAGCGAGTGCAGAACAGCGTGTTTGAAATAGACGTAGACTATGGCACTTTTCTGAAAGTGAAAGATAAACTTCTGAAAATAATAGACCCAAAGCATGATAGTCTGCGGATATATTACTTAGGCAACAATTGGAAGCATAGAATAGAACACTACGGCATCAAAGAAACCTATGACCCCGAAGGCGTCCTAATATTTTGACCAGCGTACCCCAAGTGATCCACAAATCCCTAGTAAGTTCGCATGAAAATGCCATGCTATTTGTGAACGCACAGTGAACAAAATCAAACCGATACCCATTAAATAAAAAAATAAGTCCGCATCACGTTGAGCAAGCACCAGATATACACAACATCAAGTGTCACGCTCCACGTGAGCGTGTGAGTTGAAATTCATAGTGCCGCCCCCATAAAATAAAAATGCCACGTCACGCTCCACGTGAGCGTGTGAGTTGAAATTCCTTTCGTCTGTATCTCGACCTTGACAACAGGTCACGCTCCACGTGAGCGTGTGAGTTGAAATTCAAAGACGGTTTTGCGGACGTGACCGCCACATAGTCACGCTCCACGTGAGCGTGTGAGTTGAAATGCAAATGAAAATGTTTTCTGCTATGAAGGCAAAGACGTCACGCTCCACGTGAGCGTGTGAGTTGAAATCGAGCAGCTGGGGCACTACTATGGACATAGCGAGTCACGCTCCACGTGAGCGTGTGAGTTGAAATTGTCATGACCGCCCCCATTGCAGTACGGACAGTGTCACGCTCCACGTGAGCGTGTGAGTTGAAATGTCTAAAAAATCATCTGACATTATCGTTTGTTCGTCACGCTCCACGTGAGCGTGTGAGTTGAAATTGTTGGTACTGCAAACACGCAGTGCCAAAGAGTGGTCACGCTCCACGTGAGCGTGTGAGTTGAAATGTGACTCTTCGCACGCTATTAATACCTTCATGCGTCACGCTCCACGTGAGCGTGTGAGTTGAAATGGCTATCCACGATAACCGAGAACGTTTTAAGTGGTCACGCTCCACGTGAGCGTGTGAGTTGAAATCGTCCTGACATTTTATCAGCCATTCCGCCGCCGCGTCACGCTCCACGTGAGCGTGTGAGTTGAAATCTCACACTTTTCACCATAGTTCTTACCTTTGACAGTCACGCTCCACGTGAGCGTGTGAGTTGAAATTGATTTCTAGTGGGCATTGAGCGCCCACGAATGGTCACGCTCCACGTGAGCGTGTGAGTTGAAATTCGTGAAATTCTGATTGAAGAAATCAATCAGAACGGTCACGCTCCACGTGAGCGTGTGAGTTGAAATTTGACAAATCTCCGTTTTTTCTTTCACAAAAAGAGTCACGCTCCACGTGAGCGTGTGAGTTGAAATCTGCAAGTATCAATAATTGATACAGACGGAAATGGTCACGCTCCACGTGAGCGTGTGAGTTGAAATCAACCCATGCCGATTTTAAAAAAGTCGGTTATACGTCACGCTCCACGTGAGCGTGTGAGTTGAAATTCATCAGAACCATTACTATATGTTCCGCAAAGACGTCACGCTCCACGTGAGCGTGTGAGTCAATTTTCGTTTCAACGCAGGACTTAGGGTGTGCGTTATCCGCTCAGACCACAGCAAGTGCTGTGCGTGATGTTCAAAGCTTGCAGTAAAAGACGTTTATCCTGAGTTTAACTGGAGAAAAGGGGGCTATGTTCATGGCAGAAGAAAATGATATTCTCACAAAGTTAAAAAAAGGCGAAAAAGTTGAGTGTCCTGTTTGCCATAACGGCTACTATGTTCCTGTGAATACAACAGCAGATAAGGCACATTACTTTGTCTGCACTAACAAAGAGTGCAACGGACATTATCGGTGGGAGCCGATAATCGATATTGAATAATACAAGTAACCGCTTGACTAAGGTCGGGCGGTATTTTTATACCCAAATACTATACATTTTTCATGTGTTTCCCGTCAATCTCCCCAATTCATACACCCGAAATTTGTGCAAACAAATGATTTATAATTTAATTTGGCAACATTTCTGCAATTGTTGCATTTTTTCTGCAACAAAATACCCACTTTTCGTGTATAAGTAGAAGAGGTTTCACCACAAATCGGAAACCTTGCGGAGCGACAGTGTATGAGGAAACATTTTGTCAACGTGAGTTAGGTGAACACGATGAGAGGTTCTGATCGCACAAAAAAGCACTTCCTGCACTCCGTCTGAAGCTTGAAAATTGAATATTTATACCGACACACCTTAGCTATACCCCATGAGCATACTGCTAAATTTAATTGTTATAACCGCCTTTGTTGACATTATTCATATAAAATGGTATACTTAAAATAAAATTTATACATAATGAAAAGAGTAAATGTGATGAATAAACATACCACTATCGATAAGTCAACGGGCGAGAAAAAATGTAGCTGCTTTAAACGCTGCGGCGGCTGTCAGTTGGATAAGGTCTACGCCCAGCAAATAGAATGGAAGCAGGCAAAAGCCGATAGAATGTTGAGCCGCTTTTGCAGACCTCAGCAGATAATAACTATGGACGACCCCTATAATTATCGAAATAAAGTCCAAACTGTCTATAAGGTCAATAGCTCAAAGCGTATCGTCTCAGGAGTATATCAGTCCTCTACCCATAGCATGGTAATAACTGACGATTGCTTTTTGGAGGATATAAGAGCACAGCAAATAGTCGCTACCCTTAAAGAACTTATGGTTGACTTCCGTATCCTTCCATATAACGAGGAAAGTGATCAGGGTCTTCTTAAGCATACCCTTATCCGTACCTCCCAAACAACAGGCGAGGTAATGCTCGTGCTAGTTACAGCTACCCCCATATTTCCTGCAAAGAAAAATTTCGTTAAAGCTATCACCGAGAAACACCCGTATATAACCACTATCATTCAAAACGTTAATAAAGGCAGAGTTCCTCTTACTTTGGGCGACCGTGATATTATAATGTACGGCAAAGGCTATATCACCGACGAGATGTGCGGCTGTAAGTTCAGAATTTCACCTCATTCTTTCTATCAGGTGAACCCCGAGCAGACCGAAAAGCTCTATTCTAAAGCAGTTTCCTGTGCCGAGCTTAAAAAAGGCGATAAAGTTATCGACGCATATTGCGGAACAGGTACTATCGGTCTTATCGCTGCAAAAAGCGGTGCAGACGTGGCAGGCGTTGAGCTTAATGCCGAAGCCGTAAAGGATGCAGTTTCAAACGCCAAGCTCAATAAGCTTGACAATATCAGGTTTTATAATGAGGACGCAGGCGAGTTCATGACAAAGCTTGCGCAGGCAGGTGAGAGCTGTGATACAGTTTTCCTTGACCCTCCAAGAGCAGGCACAACAGAAGAATTTGTTGAAGCCTTGGGCAAACTCAGACCCGAAAAGATAGTCTACGTTTCCTGTAAAATAGAAACTCTCGAGCGTGATTTGAAGCTTCTTGCAAAAATAGGCTATAAAGCACAGCTTATCCAGCCCGTTGATATGTTCCCGCATACCACAGGTATCGAAAATGTGGTGCTTTTAAAAAGAAAAATGATATCGCTCACACCAAACAGAACACCTGATAAAAAGGGGGATAAAAAAAATTGAACGAAAAGGTAAAACTTCTCACAGATAATATCGAAAAAGTTATCGTCGGCAAGACAGACTCTGTGCTTAAAATAATCACAGCCATGCTTTGCGGCGGTCATGTTCTTATCGAGGACGTGCCTGGAGTAGGCAAAACTCAGCTTGTATCAGCCCTTGCAAGGTCAGTGGACGGCAAATATAACCGTATCCAGCTTACCCCTGACGTTATGCCGTCCGATATCGTTGGCTTTTCTATGATAGATCAGAAAACTCATGAACTTGAGTATAAGGAGGGTGTGGCAATGTGCAATTTCCTCTTGGCAGACGAAATAAACAGAGCCTCCCCAAAATCTCAGTCAAGCTTGCTTGAAGTCATGGAAGAACATCAGATATCCATTGACGGTAAAACTCATGAACTTCCGTCACCATTTATGGTGCTTGCCACACAAAACCCTGTGGAAACTTACGGCACTTATCATTTGCCTGAAGCCCAAATGGATAGATTTCTTATGAAGATATCAATGGGCTATCCCTCATATGATGATGAGCTTGATATCATGTCAAGAGCCGAAAGATCAGGCTTTGCAAAGAATATCCAGCCTGTCATGACCCTTGAAAACGTCCGTGAGCTTATGGGCTACGCTGAAAATGTGACCGCAGAGCTTTCTGTGAGAAAATATATCCTGAGCCTTGTTACCGCAACAAGAAATTCAGATTATGTAAAGCTTGGCGTTTCTCCCCGTGGAAGTATCGCACTTCTCAAAGCTTCAAAAGCCTATGCCTTTGTTCAGGGCAGAGGATTTGTCATGCCAGATGATGTCAAGGCTGTTATGCCTGACGTTCTTGCACATAGACTTATGCTTTCTCCTAAAGGCAAATCCGCCTTTGAAAATGAAAGGAAAGCTCTTGAAAATATCGCTCTTACAGTAAAATCACCTGACGCAATAGAGAAATAGAGGATATGACCCCATGAAAAATCTTTTAGGTTATCTTACCTGCGTGGCGGTGGCGATACTGCTTAGAGTTTATATAAACGGAAGCGGTGGTACGCTTGTGCTTTATCTTTTAGCTATAGCCTTTGTGATATCTCTTGCGGCACTTCTCATTACCAAGCGTAAACTTGTGGCAGCCATAAAGCTTTCCACAGAAATAAGTGCAAAGAACGAGGAGTTTGACGCTGACATAATGCTTTTAAATGCAATACGCATTATTCCCTCATGCGTTGTTGAGGTAACGGCAGAGTGTTCAGATAATATCGGTGCTGTAAGCCCACTTGAATTTAAAACTATCGTGGCAGGCGGCAGACAGCAAAGCGTTAGCGTTAAGCTTAAAACACGCTATGCAGGTCTTGGCACAGTGAAAATAAAAAGCATACGTCTGCATGACTATCTTGGAATAATCACCCTGCACCTTGACAGTTCACGTTATGAAAAAGCCGTGGGAAAAATAAAGATAATGCCGAATATCCCTGACACTGGCTCTCAAACAGAGCTTCTTAAAGCAACTTCCGAGAACGCTTCATTTGACGATAACGAAAGCGAATCAGATGAAAATGCACTTGGTCTTACAGGCGTTCCGGGCTATGACCACAGACAGTATGAGATAGGCGACCCGCTGAAAAGAATAAACTGGAAGCTTTCATCAAAGCGTGACGAGCTTATGGTGCGCCTTGATGAAAAGGTCACGGCTTCAAGTCAGGCGTTTTTCCTTGATATACCAAGCGAAAATCATGACCCTATGTTTGCTATGAATATTGATAATATAGTCGAAGCGAGCCTTGCAATGCTTTCAATGCTTATTATGGAAGGCTTCGAGAGTGAGTATAATTATTATCTTGACGGCTGGAAAAGCATGAAAATAAAGCAGGCAGGTGATATAATAGAGCTTCAAAACGACCTTGCGGCAATAGCACCATATCCGCAGGAAAAGCGTTTTGCCTTTTCTCATGAGATAGGCAAGACAGCTCCTATCTGCTTCACAGCCTGCATGGCGACTTCTCAGGGGGATTTTTCTTCTCTCATGGAAGAATTTAACGGCTCTTTTGTAGTAACACGTCTTAGCGGCCTTGATAAGCAGACAGAAAATATGTGGCTTGTAGACGAAACTTTCGAGTTTCGTAAAATGACATAGGGGGTGTGGCTTTTGAATACTAAAACTGCTCAGATAAAAAACACCCTTGTGAATATTCTTTCAAAATATGCTTTGCCGCTGCTCCTTGGAGCAGTGGTCATGAACATAATCTTTAAGACCTATCTTGTAGACAATGTCAGACTTTATACTTTTGGATATGTGGTCTATGAATGTCTGCTGTTTGCTCTTTTTGAGTGGCTGAAGACGAAAAAAGTCCTGCGAGGTCTTGTCTATACCGCCCTTATGGTGGCAGTGCTGTTTTTGGGCTTTCAGCTTCTTCGTGCTGGATTTGAACATTCTGGAAAATCATTTATCAATTGGTTTTATGTAAACAGGCAGGAGATAGGTCAGATAGATGAATATTTCTACTTTCTGTTTGTGGGACTAGGCTTCTTTATCATTTCGGTGCTTTATTATTTCACCATTGTGCGCTATAGAAGCTTTGGAACGATGCTCGTTGTGCTTTTTCCGTTTTTTATTTACGGAAAGCGTGCCGATTCAATGGATACTCTTGACATAACCATAATGCTCACTGTGTTCATTGCACTTATGGTGCACAGCAGACTTGTTTCAGACGAGAGCAAGCATGACCTTGTTATAAACGGCTCTTATGTGGCGGCATCGGCGGTTTTCGTTACCCTTGTGGGTGCGCTTGCAATGCTTATGCCGACTTCCTCAAAGACATCTTATCTTGAAAAAAACAGCAACTTCTTTGATGTGAATATCAAAAGCAGTGGCACATATGACAATCTTAGTGATGAGTCTTCACCAAGATTTGGCGCAGACGCAACGGGCGAGATTCTTTTCAACTTCACCACAACCTCTGATGAACAGGTCATTTACCTCCGCAGACAATCCTTTGACCTTTTCAGAAACGAGAAGTGGGTAACAGATGATAGCTTCTACGATTTTGATTTTGACAAAAATGTTCATCTTTACGGTGACAACGAGGTGAACTCACCGAACTATGTTTACAGCATAGCAAAGTCACTTGCAGATAAGGATTACACCAAGGATCTTGGCGTGGACAAGTCACAGTTTCCTGATAATCTGTTCAGTGAAAAGGCAGTCATGAATCAGTTCAGCGACAGCTTTGCCCCTAGCTATATCCCTGCTCCACTGATGATAACCCCAGGGGAGAACAACGTTTATATCAAAACAACTCACAGCGAGGTCTACAGACCATATGACACCGCAGGAAATAAGCTTGGCATTAGCTTTGAGTATATTCCTGAAACGGAGAGAGAAAGACAGGCTGCGGCAAATCTTGATATGACCGAAAATCAGTTCAAACTTCTGCTTTCTTATGGTTTGACAAACGGAGATGTCACATCAAATCAAGCGCTGAATATTTATAAGATATATGCGTTGTACACAGATGTTTCTGCATATGACGATAAAGGCGGAAAAATGGAGGCTCTTGCGAAAAACATAACGGAAAACTGCAAAAATGATTATGAGAAAGCTCAGGCGCTTGTGGATTATTTTGAGCAGAACGGCTATGTTTACGATAACGAGTATGAGCCTGACGATGAGTCTATCGCATATTTTCTTTTCACGAGCAAGCGCGGAAACTGCACAAACTATGCCACAAGCATGACACTTATGGCGAGAATGCTGGGACTTCCAGCAAGGTATGTTGAGGGCTTTGCAGCATATGAAAAGAATGAACGTGGAGAGTTTGTGGTAAGAGATAGCCATGCTCACGCTTTTGTAGAGGTCTTTATCACAGGCATTGGCTGGATGACTTTTGACCCGACAGTTCCGGGCTATCAGCGTGACTACAGTGCAAACGGTACGAACTTTGATGTTTCAACTTTTGTAAGCTATTTCAGCAGGATCGCACTGTTTATCGGTGTAGCGTTTGTGCTTGTGGTTTTCGTATTCCTTAACAGAATTATCGAGGTATTTTTCCGACTGTCACTTAAATTCAGAGATAACGGAGAAAAGGTCATAAGGCTTTACAGGCGAGTGGTAAGGCTTTTGACCATAGCTTCTAATGATAGGCTATCGGGATACACGCCTGAAATGATAAGAGAATATCTTGTTAAGAGGCGTGGAGTTGAGCTTGGCGGTCTTATAGATCTTTTTGAAAAGACCTGCTTCGGTGGATATGTTCCTGATGAAGCCGAGTGGAAAATGGTCTATGCAGATTACAAAGTACAATGGAAAAAGCTCACAAAGCGTGAGAAAACTTCTTTGGAGCTTGATAAGAATATGTAATGAAATGGCTGTGCGGAAAAAAATCACGCACGGCTATTTTTTTGTATAAAAAAGGCTGCCGTATAAAACAGCAGCCTGAGAGTGTAAAAAATCTCTGAAATAGTGGAACATCAAGGACGCTCACTGTATCTGATATTTAATTAAAGTGAAGCAAGAAGATCGCTCATTGCGTAAAGTCCTGCCGGCTTTCCACAAAGGAAAACGCCTGCATTCACTGCACCCACAGCGAAAACCTGCTTTGAATGAGCCTCGTGCTTGAGGGAGATGACTTCATCTCTGCCTGCAAAGATTATCTCATGCTCGCCAACAATAGTGCCGCCACGGACAGAGTGCATACCGATCTCGGTCTTTTCTCTCTTTGCTCTTACAGAATGACGATCGTAAACATAGTGATACTTGTTGTCAAGCTCCTCGTTTATTGCGTCTGCAAGCATGATAGCAGTGCCTGACGGAGCGTCTATCTTCTGGTTATGGTGCTTCTCGATTATCTCGATATCATACTGACCGCCAAGAACTTTTGCGGCAGTTTTTGCAAGATTTGCAAGAAGATTTATACCAAGGGTCATGTTGAATGTGAAGAAAACAGGTATCTGCTCGGAAGCCTTGTGTATCTTCGCTGTATCCTCTTCTGTATAGCCTGTGGTAGCTATTACAAGGGCAGTGCCGTTTGAAAGGCAATAGCTGAGAAGTCCGTCCAGTGCGGAAGGGTGTGAGAAGTCGATTATTACATCAGGCTTTTCAGGCAGGTCGGCAGGCTCTTTTACAACAGGGAAGTCTGCATAAGCCTCGCCGAACTTGTCGATACCTGCGCTTACTGTGCAGTCGTCACGCTCTGACATAACGTCATATATGAACCTGCCCATTTTTCCGCAGGCGCCACATATTGCGATCTTAGTCATTTATATCATTCCTTTTCTTTTTATTTATTGACCAGTATGTGCAGGGAAACGGGCGAACGCTGTTCGCCCCTACAGCACACCTTAAAATTTTGTTATAAACATAAAGGGCGAATTTCTCCGCCCTTTGTATATTTTACTTGATAAGTCCGAGAGCGTTCATTGACGCTTTCAGCTTTTCTATCTTATCATCGCTCATTCTTACAAGCGGCAGACGACACTCGCCGACCTCAAAGCCCATAAGATTAAGAGCTTCCTTGACAGGGATAGGGTTTACGTCGCTGAAAAGTGCCTTTGCAAAACCAAGGGTCTTGAATACCTTTTCTCTTGCTTCCTCATACTTTCCATCAAGGCAGAGCTGTGTGATCTCATGTGTTTCAAATGGCATACAGTTGGAAAAAACTGAGATAACACCCTTTCCGCCCAGAGCCATGATAGGAACGATCTGATCGTCGTTGCCTGAATAGATATCAAGGTCATCGCCGCAGAGAGCTGCTACCTGTGTTATCTGGCTGATGTTTCCGCTTGCTGCCTTGATAGCAACGATATTGTCTATCTTTGCAAGCTCACGGCAGGTCTCAGGAAGAATGTTCACACCTGTTCTTGACGGTACGTTGTAAAGAATGATAGGCAGTGTAACAGCCTTTGCGATAGCGGAGAAGTGTGCGATAAGTCCTGCCTGTGAAGTCTTATTATAATAAGGTGTAACACAAAGCAGAGCGTCAGCACCAAGCTCCTCAGCCTTCTTAGAAAGGTTTACGGCATACTCTGTATGGTTTGAGCCTGTGCCTGCGATAACAGGAACTCTGTGATTTGTCTTTTCAACAGCATAGCGGATACACTCGATATGCTCCTCATCTGTCATGGTAGCACTTTCGCCTGTTGTTCCGCAGATTATGATAGCGTCTGTGCCGTTATCGATGTTGAAATCGATAAGCTCTCCCAGCTTGTCAAAGTTGATAGAGCCGTCAGCGTTCATAGGTGTAACGATAGCAACGCCTGCACCTGTGAAAATAGTCTTTTTCATAAACAGCACTCCTTTCGTGCGTATATATGTGTTATATTAGTCAAAATAGCCCTTTGCTGCAAGAAGCTCAGCCAGCAGAACTGCTCCGCCTGCCGCACCTCTCAGTGTATTGTGTGAAAGGCAAACGAACTTATAGTCATACTGTGAATCTTCTCTCAGTCTGCCTATAGAAACTGCCATGCCGCCCTCAAGGTTTCTGTCGAGCTTAGCCTGTGGACGATCGTCCTCTGTGAAGTAGTTAAGGAACTGCTTTGGAGCGCTTGGAAGCTGAAGTTCCTGTGGAACACCGCTGAAATCTTTCCAAGCCTGAAGGATCTCTTCCTTAGAAGGTTTATTCTCAAATGATACGAAAACTGCTGCTGTGTGACCGTCGGAAACAGGAACTCTCAGGCACTGTGTTGTGATAGCTGGAGCTGTTGCGTCAACGATAACGTCGCCCTCGATATGACCCCAGATCTTAAGAGGCTCTTTCTCAGACTTTTCTTCCTCACCGCCGATATAAGGGATAACGTTGTCAAGTATCTCAGGGAAGCTTTCAAATGTCTTGCCTGCGCCTGAAATTGCCTGATATGTGCAGGCAAGAGCCTTTGTTACCTTATACTTATCCATAAGAGGTGCAAGAGCAGGAACGTAAGACTGGAGTGAGCAGTTAGACTTAACTGCGATAAATCCTCTCTTTGTGCCAAGTCTTTTTCTCTGTGAAGCGATTATCTCGATATGCTCAGGGTTTACCTCAGGAATGACCATTGGAACATCAGGAGTATGTCTGTGTGCGGAGTTGTTTGATACAACAGGGCATTCAGCCTTTGCATACTTTTCTTCAAGGGCTCTTATCTCGTCTTTCTTCATATCAACTGCGCAGAATACGAAATCTACCATTGAAGCGATCTTCTCAACGTCCTCCTCGGCGTTCAGAACTGTAAGCTCACCGATAGCTTCCGGCAGAGGCTCTGAAAGCTTCCACTTGCCTGCAACTGCGTCCTTGAGCTTTTTGCCTGCTGAACGTGGTGAAGCGGCAACGCATACTACATTGAACCATGGGTGTTTGTCAAGAAGCAGAGAAAATCTCTGACCTACCATTCCTGTTGCACCGATGATACCGACATTGTACTTTTTCATATTAAAACTCCTTTTCCTGTGCCATGGTAACAATTTTCTTTGGCGTTATACACTAAAATATGCCGCTGTTCAAATGTTATTTTGCACAAAACATAAAAAATAAACAAATAATAAAAAAACTGGTTGAAAACCAGTTCATCATACAATATAATAAGAATGTTGACATAAAAATTTATGCCGATAGCACTCCACCATTTGTAATGATGACAACTGATAGTCTATTAAACTAACAGTCAGCAGGAGTGTTCCCGATACTCCGCTTCGGCAGTTTTACCTTTCTCATTTACCATAGGCGTTGGGACGCTGTTGTGTGGGGTCACACGAAAAATGATACTCATTTCAACTGCACCTCTATCTGTTCTGTTTAATGATAACAAATATTTAGCGTTCTGTCAATACATATAGATAAAAATATTTTAATTTTCTGTAAATTAATAAGTTTATATGAAATTAAATGGCTTTAAAGAATGTTGACAGTTGTTGGAATAAGGACTTTGAGAATGGTGAGAGTGGGACGTAGAGGACGCTGTTCCCTACATTATTATAGTTATTATATTTTAAATAAATAGGAGATATTTAAAATGCTTGATATCAACAATATGAAAAGATCGGATTTTTATTATGACCTGCCGCAGGAGCTTATTGCACAGACCCCTGTTGAGCCTAGAAATGCTTCGAGAATGATGAAGATAAACAGGCAGACGGGAGAGGTGGTACACGACCATTTCTATAATCTATGCAATTATCTCAAAAAAGGTGACTTGCTTGTGCTTAACGACTCAAAGGTGCTTCCTGCGAGGATATACGGCGAGCGTGAGGACACAGGCTCGTTCATTGAGTTTTTGCTTGTGGAGCAGAAAGAGAACATGGTCTGGGAGATTCTTTGCAGACCTGGCAAAAAAGCCAAGATCGGCACAAGATTTGTTTTTGGCGGCGGAAAGCTGAAGGCGGAGATAATTGATGTGTTGGAGGACGGAAACCGTATCGCACGATTTGAGTGCGAGGAGAATTTCTTTGCCACACTTGACGAGATAGGTCAGATGCCTTTGCCACCTTATATTACTGAAAAGCTGAAGGACAAGGACAGATACCAGACGGTTTATGCTCATGAGCTTGGCTCGTCTGCTGCGCCGACTGCCGGTCTGCATTTTACTGAGCAGCAGCTTGAGGACTTAAAGGCAATGGGTGTGAACATTGCGTATGTTACTCTGCACGTTGGTCTTGGCACGTTCAGACCTGTTAAGGAGGAAAAGGTCCTTGACCATAAGATGCACAGGGAACATTATGAGCTTAGCCGTGAAACTGCAGACATGATAAACGAAACGAAGAAAAATGGCGGACGTGTTATTGCGGTGGGTACTACTTCATGCAGGACACTGGAGAGCGTGGCGGCATTCAATGACGGAAAGATAGTTCCATGTGATGGTTACACGGAGATATTTATTTATCCTGGCTTTGAGTTCAAGGTGCTTGACGGACTTGTTACTAATTTTCACCTGCCTGAAAGCACGCTTATAATGCTTGTTTCTGCATTTATGGGTTATGAGAACACTATGAATGCTTACAAGATAGCTGTGGAGGAGAAATACAGATTTTTCAGCTTTGGTGATTGTATGCTCATAATATCTGAGTGAGGAATTAAGGTATCGCCTGCGGCGATGATATCTCATTTCAAACTTTGTTTTACGGAGGTTTTTTTCTATATGAATGACGTTAAGTCAGGGGAGAAGAAACGACTGTATTTATATGACAATCTGAAATTTCTGCTTATAGTGCTTGTGGTCTTGGGGCATTTGATAGACGACAGCACTGTCAAGCTTTTTGGTGACGGCGGTGGTGAAACAGGTGTACCGCAGGCAAAGGTTTTCAGCGGCGCATTTGTGTTTCTGTATGCTTTTCATATGCCGTTGTTTTTATTCATATCAGGACTGTTCAACAGGGGGCATGATGACGGCAGGAAAGTGCTTGGAAAGACGCTTGGATTTGTTGTTATCGGAATGTTAATGAAATGCCTGAATTATTGGTCGCAGGTGAGATTTCAGACGGATTTTGACAAGGAAAACAGTGATGGCGAGATATTCTTTGACCTTTTAGGCGGCGACGGTGTATATTGGTATATGTTTGCAATGGCGGCGTTTATGGGGCTTTGCTATCTGTTAAGAAACAGCAGACCTTGGGCGGTGCTTACGGCGTCTATGGTGACGGCACTTGCAGCAGGGTATGACCCTAGCGTGGGCGATGAATATGAGCTATCCAGGATAGTGGTGTTTTTCCCGTTTTACTACTGCGGATATGTGCTTGACCCTGAAAAGGTGGCTGATTTTGTGAAGAAGTGGTATGTAAGGGTGCTGTCCTTGGGGGTGATAGGCATTTGGGCTTATTTCTGCTTTGGAAAAACAAAGCTTGTTTATCCGCTGAGAATGCTTCTTACGGGAAGAAACTCTTATTTTTCCATATCTGAAGCAACGGACATGGATTGCACTTTTTTGAGCAGGCTTCTTGTTATGGGTATCTCGGCACTGCTTTGTTTGGCGGTGCTTGGTATTGGGCTTGATGTGAAGATTCCACTGATAACAAAGTGCGGCTCCAGGACTTTGCAGGTGTACTTCTGGCACAGGACTATTGTTTATATGCTCACATACTATGGTTATCAGGCATATCTTGCAAAGGCTTTTCCTGAACGTTGGGAGCTTTATCTGGCACTTACAGCGATACCTATTGTATTGGTGCTTTGCATAAAAATATTTGGTGTGCCTCTGGATATGGTGCTTAAAGGAATAAGGGGCAGGAATGATATCATAAAGGAGAACGGAAATGGAAAATAACTTTTTTAAGAGCGTTATTGACGCAGACGATGCACCTGTGGTTATTTGCGACCTTGAGCATACGATAGTATATATGAATCCGACAGCGGTCAAAAGATATGAAAAGCGTGGAGGAGCGGCTCTTGTGGGCAGGTCCATAAAGGGCTGTCACAACGGGGATTCTAATGACAAGATAGAGCAGGTCATTGCATGGTTCAAAAAGGACAAGGGCAACAACAAGGTGTATACTTTCCGCAACGAAAAGGAAAATAAGGACGTTTATATGATAGCTCTCAGAGATGAAGAGGGAGAGCTTATTGGATATTATGAAAAGCATGAGTACAGAAATATTGAAACTATGAAGCTGTATGATATGGAATAGGCTGAAAAATAATTTATAAGGAGAATTTATGTTTACATTACTTAAACAAGAGGGTGCTGCACGCAGGGGGCAGTTTGAAACTGTTCACGGAACTATTCAGACGCCTGTATTTATGAACGTGGGAACTTCGGCGGCAATAAAGGGCGGAGTTTCTTCCATTGATTTAAAAAACGAGCTTAAAACGCAGGTGGAGCTTTGCAATACCTATCATTTGCACGTCAGACCGGGCGATGACGTTATATACAAAATGGGTGGACTTCACAAGTTCATGAACTGGGACAAGCCTATTCTTACAGACAGCGGTGGATTTCAGGTATTTTCTTTGGCCAAGCTGCGTAAAATCAAAGAAGAGGGCGTGTACTTTAACTCTCATGTTGACGGTCGTAGGATTTTTATGGGTCCTGAGGAGAGTATGCAGATACAATCGCACCTTGCGTCTACTATTGCAATGGCGTTTGACGAGTGTGTGGAAAACCCTGCTGAGCATAGCTATTCAAAGGCAAGCTGTGATAGAACGGTAAGGTGGCTTGAGAGATGTGTCGCTGAGCAGAAAAGGCTCAACGGACTTGAGGAGACTATAAACAAGCATCAGATGCTGTTCGGTATCAATCAGGGCTGTACTTATGAGGATCTTCGTATCGAGCATATGAAGCGCATAAGAGAAATGGAATACTGTTCGGGCTTTGCTATAGGCGGTCTTGCTGTAGGTGAGCCGACTGAGGTGATGTATAACATTATCGAAAAGGTCGAGCCTTTTATGCCTAAGGATAAGCCGAGATATCTTATGGGCGTTGGTACGCCGACGAACATAATCGAGGCTGTTTACAGGGGTGTGGATTTCTTTGACTGCGTAATGCCGAGCAGAAACGCACGACACGGAACGCTGTTCACATGGAACGGAATAATGCACATCACTAATAAAAGGTATGAAACTGACCCTAGACCTATTGACGAGCATTGCGATTGCCCTGCTTGCCGTAATCACAGCAGGGCGTACATTCGTCATCTGTTCAAGTCTGAGGAGCAGTTGGGCGGCAGGCTGGCAGTTATGCACAATCTGTATTTCTACAACACGCTCACGGAGAAGATAAGAGAGGCTCTTGACGAGGGCAGATTTGAGCAGTTCAGAAATCAATACAGCTCGCTTCTTGCTTCAAAGTGTGAGGATTAAAAAAATATAACGGTATGACGCTGTTTTCGGAAAATGCAAAGATGTTATTTTGTATTTTCCGAGATGGCGTTTTTTTGTTGAGTGGGGGCTATTTTATTTGATGAAAGCATGGGTTTGTTGCTTTGATGGGCGAACGCTGTTCGCCCCTACAGAAAAGGTGTGGTAGCAGGTGTAAAAAGTGTGGGTGCAGATAAAAATATAAGGGAAGTCAAGATTGAATGTAAAGCTGTTTTTATACATTATACAGGGGGATTATATGAGTATTTTTGAGCTTTTTCTTACTGCGTGTGGACTTTCTATGGACGCTTTTGCGGTATCGGTGACTAATGGGCTTTGCGTCAGAAAGGGGAGAGTCAGGGGAGCATTGATGTGCGGTATCATATTCGGGCTTTTTCAGGGGATAATGCCTGCGATCGGTTATGCGCTGGGCATGAATTTTGCGGAGTACATAGAGAGGTTCGACCACTGGATAGCTTTGATACTGCTTGGGTTCATAGGGTTGAACATGATATGCGGTTCGGGGGACGATGAGATCCAGACAGGGGGCAGGCTCACTTTCGGGGCTGTGCTTGTGCAGGGATTTGCCACCTCTGTGGACGCACTGGCTGTGGGCATAAGCTTTGCGGCACTTGGTGTGGGCATAGTCAGGTCGGCAGCGTTTATATGTGTTGTTACGGCGGCCTTATCGTTCTGTGGGGTTATGCTTGGTAACAAATTCAGCGGAAAACTCAAAAGCAAGGCAAGGATAGTTGGGGGAGTTATTTTAATATGTATAGGGCTTAAAATATTCGCTGAACAGACTATATTTGTTTAAAACAATTTGCTTATTCACGTAAATATGTATCACATAGATATCTTTGTGAATTTTAATTTAACAATTACAGGTGTGTATGTTCATAAACAAGCCACAATATCAGTGTATAATAAATCTCGTGATTTTTAGACAAGTGTATAAATTTGCGATTGATGTACAAACTTGTGATAAGTGTACAAAGTTATGATATGTGTATAAACTTGTGATAAGTGTAAAAATTAGTGCATGGTGACCGACAAGTTTATGGAAAGTCGGAGGGAGGAAAGGCTTTTTGTATAGCTGGTTTTATGAAAAAGCTATTTATTTTTGATCTGGACGGAACGCTTGTAAATTCTATTTATGATCTTGGGGACGCCATGAACGCGGTACTTGAGAGATATGGGTTTCCTGTGTTTGATTATGATACCTACAAGCATTTAGTGGGAAATGGTACTTTGAAGCTTGTTGAGCGGGCTTTGCCTGAGAAGCTGAGAAGCGAGGAGAACATCAAAAAGTATCATGCTGAGTTCTCTGAGGAATACAACAAGAGATGTGTGAACAAGACCAAGCCTTATGAGCATATCTGCGAGGTGCTTGACACGCTTCGCAATGAGGGCATTATGACGGCGGTGGCTTCAAACAAGCCTGACGGCTTTGTGAACTACATTGTAAAGAATATTTTCGGTGAGAAAGATTTTGACCTGATCGAGGGCAAAAAGGACGGTGTTCCGACAAAGCCTGCGCCTGAGATAATATACAATATTCTTGGCACGCTTGGGGTCAAGGCTGAGGAAGCTGTGCTTATCGGAGATTCTGATGTGGACGTTATGACGGCAAAAAATGCGGGTCTTGACTGCATTGGCTGTGAATGGGGCTTCAGGGGCAGAGAAGAACTTGAAAATGCAGGTGCGAAGTATATTGCGGAAGTTCCGCAGGACATAGTGAGCATTTGTCATGAGATAAACAGGATATAATTAAAACGGAGGATTTCATATATGAGTTTTGTAATGGCTGATTTTTACAAGAGGTTTGTTGACGAGGAGCTTGACAGCGAGGGCAGACTTAAAAGCTTTAAGCTTGACCTGCCTGAGAACTTCAACTTCTCATATGACGTTATAGACGAGCTGGCTAAGAACGTGCCTGATAAGGTGGCTATGCAGTGGGTCAACGAGGAGGGTGAGGAGCATATCTTCACTTACAAGGATCTTTCTGAAAAGAGCAGTCAGGTGGCTAACATGATGCTGGCACACGGAGTTAAGAAGGGCGATTTTGTTATGGCTGTTCTTAAACGTCATTATGAGTTCTGGTTCCTTGCTTACGGTCTTATGAAGATAGGCGCTATCCTTGTGCCTGCAACTTGTCAGCTCAAGAAAAAAGACTATGTTTACCGCTTTGACGCTGCGTCTATATCTTATATCGTGGCAACTGCGGAGGACGATGTTCCTAATCAGGTGGATTCAGCTCTTGAGCAGTACAGCGGCATGAAAGAGAAGTTTATCACTCACGGTGCTAAAGAGGGTTGGATAGATTTTCTCAGCGAAATGGACAAGTATCCAAAGACTTTTGAGAGGATCGAAACACACGTTACTGAGTCAATGCTTATGTATTTCAGCTCTGGTACGACTGGATATCCTAAAATGGTACTGCACAAGTATTCACTGGCTGCGGCACACATTATCACTGCTAAGCACTGGCATCATCTTGACGAGAACTCACTGCACCTTACTGTTTCTGAAACAGGCTGGGCTAAGTGTGCATGGGGCAAGATGTTTGGTCAGTTTATCTGCGGTGCAACAACTTTTGTATATGACTTCGACAGATTTATTCCTGCAAACGTGCTGAAAGTAATTCAGGATTACAAGCTTACTTCTTTCTGCGCACCTCCGACAATGTACAGATTTTTCATCAAGGAGGGTCTTGAAAACTATGACCTTTCTTCACTGAAATATAGCTGTATCGCCGGTGAGGCTCTTAACCCTGAGGTATTCAACAAGTGGTATGAGTACACAGGTCTTAAGCTTATGGAGGGCTTCGGTCAGACAGAGGGCGCTGTGCTTGTGGGCAATCTTTACGGCATGGAGCCAAAGCCGGGCTCAATGGGCAAGCCTACACCGCTTTACAATATCGGTATAGTTGACAACGAGGGCAAGCCTGTTAAGGTAGGCGAGACAGGCGAGATCGTTGTTTACGCTAAGAGAGGCGAGAACCCTGCGCTGTTCAAGGAGTATTACAGAAACCCTGAGGCAACGGACAACGCTTGGAGATTTGGTATGTATCACACAGGCGACACTGCTTACATGGACGATGACGGCTACTACTGGTATGTTGGAAGAACGGACGACCTTATCAAGGCTTCGGGTTATCGTATAGGACCTTTCGAGATAGAGAGTATCCTTATGGAACACCCTTCTGTACTTGAGTGCGCTATCACGGCGGCTGATGACGCTATCAGAGGCAAGGTAGTTAAGGCTACTATCGTGCTTGCAAAGGGCTACACTGCTTCTCCTGAGCTTGCTAAGGAGCTTCAGAACTATGTTAAGCAATCAACTGCGCCTTACAAGTATCCTAGAATAGTTGAGTTCGTGGACGAGCTGCCTAAGACTATCAGCGGTAAGATACGCCGTGTTGAGATAAGAGAGAATGACAGCAAGAAGAATAGCTGATTGATTTAGATATGATAAAAGCACAATGCTCTTGGTGGGTGTTGTGCTTTTTGTTTGTTGCTTCGACGGGCGAACAGTGTTCGCCCCTACGGAATTTTGCAGGATATTTTATTTTGCAATTTTCAACATTTTATATTTTTTTGTAAAAGTATTGACAAATATTTGGCTTTATGGTATTATATAATATTACCATGACATATGGGGAATTATAGAGAATCGGGAGAGGTGCTTTTTATGAAGAATGGTATGAAGAAAACGGCGGCTGTTGTTATGGCGGCAATGCTTATGGGCACGGGGGCTGTTGTACCTGCGGCGGAGGATATGGGGATATTCTCACAGACGGCTATCGTTGCGGAAGCGGCGAGTGTTGGCAAGGTAACGGGGCTTAAATCTAAGACGCTTTCAAACAGTGAGATACAGCTCAAATGGAGCAAGGTAAAGGGTGCGAGCGGTTACACTGTTTATATGCGAAAAAACGGCAAGTACAACAAGCTTGGGGATTGCAAGGGTACGAGCTACACAGTTAAGAAGCTGCCTAATGCAACGAGAGAAAATTTTAAAGTAAGGGCATACAAGACTGTAAAGGGCAAGAAAGTTTACGGAGAATATTCCGCAAACTGGAACACGGCGACCAATCCGCAGGCTTGCAAGGGGCTAAAGGTAAGCAGTGTTGGCACTGACAGCGTTAAGCTTTCTTGGACGAAGATAGGCTGTACAAATTACCGCATTTATCAGAAAATAAAAGGCGAATGGAAAGAGATAGGCAAGACCACAGGGACAAGCTACACTGTGAAGAAGCTTGCGCCTGCGACAAAGTATCAGTTCAAGATAAGGGCTTGCAAGCAGGACGACAAAAAGACGAATAATAATCACTATGGCAAGTATTCGGGGGTCGTGACGGCGACAACTAAGAAGAGTGACAAAATCACACAGGCTGATATAGATGCAATGAAGGCAGAACTTACAGCATATTCAAGAGACAAGGCGGAGTATATCAAGGAACATTATACGGAGTTTTGGAAGTACGGCATAGATTATAATACGTTAGAAGAATATTTTGTGATGCTTGAAAACAAACTTGTTCCTGATGAGTCAAGTTATGATGCCGTATATGCAATACCATACACGCAAAAAGGTTTGGCAGATACAATTGCATTGTATAAAAGAAAACTTGATTATCTGTATGAAACAAGAGGAGATGTTTATTATGTAGTTTACATTGAAGATTGTCCGAATGGACACCTTGTTAATTCAAATCCTTGTTGGGCAACGTATTTCCTTTATTAGAATATAAGGAAGAAGGTGTATCATATGAGAGATAGAACGTATCACGAGATGTATGATCTGTTGACACAATCTATGTCATTAAACCATAAAATGATTGACAAGATTGAAGAACTAAGAGCGGAAAACACAATCCTGTATAGACAAATTGAGGAGTGTAGAGACACGTTAAGAACGTTGATATCAAAAGATGTTAAAAGCTTAAATGATAATAAGAGACTTTTTTCATTCTGTTAGAAAGCAAAAACGCTATACAAAATCTGTGCTTGCTATGGAAAAGTCAAAGAGTTGAGAGGTGAATGTTTTGCAGGCGGTTTATGAATATCCTCCGAAGCTGTCAAGGGCGGAGAGGCAGGTCAAGGCGGCACATGATATCCAAGAACACAGGAAAATGCAGAGGAATATGTATAAGAATATCCTGCTTGGGGTCGTTATCATCATAATTGGTGCGGTGTTTGCAAGCGCGGTCTTTGCAAAGGTTCTGCTTATACTGCTGGGGGCTTGCAATTGTTCTGTGGGCGGGCTTATGTACTGGTATTACTCGCTTTCACGGGACGCTGATGTTTACACGAGGATATATGAGGATCACATTGAACACTCTCAGCGCATGGGACTTTCTAAAAGCTATCTGCACATTTGCCTTTACTATGAGGAGGTAGAGAAGTCTTATCAGACGAATAAGGGCAGACTCGTTTGCGTGCTGAAAAATGTGGAGAAGTCAAGCTTTGTGGTAAAGGACAAAGAGGGCAGGGAGAAAGCTTTTGTGCCTGAGGACGGTATGATAGCTCTGAGCTTTCAGGACACTAAGGGCAAGCTTGTGCTTATCAATGACTTTTATGAGAAGATAGGTTATCCACACAAGGAATACAACAAGATAGAGGACGAGGAGGACGATTATTACTCCGAGGAGGATATGAAGTGGGACAGGCTTCATAAGCATGGGCTGTAGTTGTAAACTTTTTGTTAAGCCCTTGAAATGTGGGGCAGAATGTGATAACATATTATTGTATCAATACACTTAAAACACTATGACCGAGAGAGTAGTTTTGCTAAGGGTCTTCAGAGAGAAGCTGCGGCGTGTGTGCGTTTTCTGAAAGCGGCTTTATATCCTGACAAAATGAAGTTCACTTGCGAGTGGTCATGCCGAATGAGAGATAGTCTTTAGTAAGCGTGAACGTTTGTCTGCGTTAAGGACGGAAGAGTGTTGGCTCTTTACTGATAGGTGGTATAAACAAGAATTTCAAAGTCTTGTCCTGTTTAGTCGGGGCAGGGCTTATTTTTATAGGAGGATAAGTAATGAAAGAACAGTTGAAAAGCATTGACGAGCGTGCGAAAGAAGAACTTTCACATATTGATGACGCCAAGCTGTTGGAAGATTTCAGAGTAAGATTTCTTGGCAAAAAGGGAGAGATAACTTCCATACTTAAACAAATGGGTAAGCTTTCCGCAGAGGAAAGACCTGTTATCGGTCAGCTTGCAAACAAGGTAAGAGCTGATATTGAGAACGCTCTCAACAAGCGTAAGGAAGAGCTTAAGAGCAAAATGGAGCAGGTAAGGCTTACAGAGGAAGCTATAGACGTTACGCTTCCGGGCAAGAAAACAAGAATAGGCAGACCTCACCCTCTGAACGCTACTCTTGAAGAGGTAGAGGAAGTGTTCCTTGGTATGGGCTTTGATATTGTGGACGGTCCTGAGGTTGAAACAGACCATTATTGCTTCGAGGCACTGAATATGCCTAAATCTCACCCTGCAAGAGATACGCAGGATACATTCTACATCAATGAGAACGTTGTTCTTAGAACACAGACTTCTTCTGTTCAGATAAGAACAATGGAAAAGAGAAAGCCGCCTATCAGAATCATTTCACCTGGCAGAGTTTACCGTTCTGACACAGTGGACGCTACACATTCACCGCTGTTCCACCAGATAGAGGGTCTTGTTATTGACAAGGGCATCACTATGGCTGACCTTAAGGGTACGCTGGAGCTTCTTATGAAGCGTCTTTATGGCGAGGACACTCAGATAAGACTTCGCCCGCACCATTTTCCATACACAGAGCCTTCTGCTGAAGTTGACCTTATGTGCTTCAACTGCCATGGCAAGGGTTGTTCAATGTGCAAGCAGGAGGGCTGGGTAGAGCTTCTCGGCGCAGGTATGGTACACCCTAAGGTACTTGAGGGCTGTGGCATTGACCCTGAGGTTTACAGCGGATTTGCATTTGGTATCGGTCTTGAAAGAATAACAATGGGCAGATACAACATCAATGACATGCGTCTGCTTTATGAGAACGATATGAGATTTTTAGAGCAGTTCTGATGAATGAAGTTATGAGCCAGAGCAGGCTTTACAGAAAGCTTGTGCCGTCAAAGGCTAAGCTTGTAACGTCGGCGGCTATCAGCATACTTATGGCGCTGATAGTAGGCGTTGGCGGTGGGTTATCGGTCATGCTTGTAAAAGAACAGCAGAGTGCATGGGATATGCTAGTGTTATGTGGGTTTCTGGTGATTTTTCTTGGTATCCTGCTTTTTATCGGAATAAGAGGATTTAAAAGGCAGGTAAAACAATACAGAGGGAACCTTGCAAGGCTGGAGCAATTTGACGCTCAGGATATGCTGGCTTTGGAAAGCGAGATAGAGGGAAGCGAGTTCAAATACAAGACCTTTTATCTACTTGACAGATATATGTATGTGCCTAAGGCTAAACTGCTTATAAAATATACGGATATTAGAGAGTTCAAGACCATAGTTCACAGCACAAATGGTGTCAATGACAGCATGAAAGCTGAGATAACTGATAATTTCGGGATAAAATATACTGTGAACATAAAGCGGTGGAAAGATTTCTATATTTATAGACCGCTGTTTTTAAAGGACTTGGACGAGAAGATACAAAACTGCGGTAAATGATAAGATTACGGAGGAATAATAAATGGATTTGTCAATGAAATGGCTTGCAGACTATGTAGACTGCGATATGCCGATAAAGGATTTTGTTTCCGCTCTGACGCTTTCAGGCTCAAAGGTAGAGTGCTTTGAGCAGGAGGGCAAGGATATTTCTAACGTTGTTGTGGGCAAGGTAGTTTCTATGGAGCGTCACCCTGATTCTGACCATATGTTCATCACTCAGGTAGATGTTGGAGAGGACGAGCCTGTTCAGATAGTTACCGGTGCTCAGAACGTTCATGAGGGCGATTTTGTGCCTGTTGCAAAGCACAAGTCATCTGTTCTTCATGAGGGCAAGCAGGTGAAGATAACAAAGGGCAAGCTGAGAGGCGTTGCTTCTAATGGTATGCTTTGCTCTCTGGGCGAGCTTGGACTTTCTGTTCACGATTTCCCATATGCTATCGAGGACGGAATCTTTATTCTCGGTGATGACTGCGACAAGACAGTAGGCAAGGATATCCATGAAGCTATAGGATATAATGACACAACTGTTGAGTTTGAGATAACTTCAAACAGACCTGACTGCCTTTCTGTTATCGGTCTTGCAAGAGAAACTGCGGCTACTTTCGGCACTGAGCTGAAAGTCAAGAAGCCTGAGTTCAAGGGCATTGACGGGGATATCAACGATATGCTCAAGGTAAAGATACACAACACTGACCTTTGCAAGAGATATATGGCCGGTATCGTTAAGAACGTAAAGATAGGTCCGTCACCTCGTTGGATGAGAGAAAGACTGAGAGGCTGCGGCGTTAGACCTATCAACAACTTTGTTGATATCACAAACTATGTTATGCTTGAATATGGCAGACCGATGCACGCTTTTGATCTTAGATATGTTAAAGACGCATCTATCAACATCAGAAACGCTAAGGCAGGAGAAACTATCACAACTCTTGACGGCGAGGTAAGAGAGCTTTCAGAAGAGATGCTGGTCATTGCTGACGCTGAAAAGCCGGTTGCTGTAGCAGGCGTTATGGGCGGCGAATACAGCGGTATCATGGACGATACAACTACTGTTGTATTTGAGTCTGCTTGCTTTGACGGCGCAAGCGTAAGAACTACAGCCAAAAAGCTTGGCATGAGAACTGACGCTTCTGCAAGATATGAAAAGGGTCTTGACCCACATGAGTGCTATGAGGCTCTTATGAGAGCTTTCCAGCTTGTTGAGGAGCTTGGTGCTGGCGAGGTCGTAAAGACTTACATTGATGAGAACTACGAGGACGAGACACCTAAGACGGTTGATTTTGACCCTGAGTGGATAAATAAGTTCCTTGGTACTGAAATACCTGAGAGCGACATGGTTGAATATCTCACAAGGCTTGGCTTTGTGATAAAGGACGGCAAGGTAGTTTCGCCATGGTACAGAGTGGACATTGCCTGCAAGGCTGACGTGGCAGAGGAAGTTGCTAGACTTTACGGCTACAACAAGATTCCAAACACTATCGTAAGAGGCGTTGCACAGGCTAAGCTCACCGAGGCGCAGAAGTTTGACAGACATATACAGAGATCTATGCTCGCTATGGGTCTTAACGAGATATCTACATTCTCATTCATTTCCCCTAAGTATTTTGACAAGATAAATCTTCCTGCTGACTCAAAACTGAGAAAGACAGTTGTTATCACAAACCCTCTTGGCGAGGACACCAGCGTTATGAGAACGACTATCATTCCGTCTGTATGTGAAGTGCTTGCAAGAAACTACAGCTACCGCAACCCTGAGTGCTATATCTTCGAGAGAGGAAACGAGTATATCCCTGTTGAGGGAGAGGTGCTTCCTAACGAGCCTGAAAGACTTGGTTTTGGTTTCTATGACACTGAAACAAAGGCTGATTTCTATGACATCAAGGGCGTTGTTGAGGGACTGCTCTCTAAGCTCGGCGCACAGAAAGTTGAATTTGAAAAGGCTACTGCTGAATGTGGCTTTGACGAGTTCTACGCTTTCCACCCGGGCAGAGTTGCTGTCGTTAAAGTAAATGGTGAGGAGATCGGCATTTTTGGCGAGCTTCATCCGAGAGTTCTGGAGAACTACGGCATTGACGCAAGAGCTTATGTGGGCAAGATAAATGTTCCTGAGCTTATGGCAAGCTGTGTTGCTCAGAAGACATATAAGCCACTGCCTAAGTATCCTGCTACAACAAGAGATCTGTCTATCGTTTGTGATGACGATATTCCTGCGGCTCTTCTTGAAAAGACTATAAGCAAGGCTGTTGGCTCGATACTTGAAAAGGTAACGCTTTTTGACGTTTACAAGGGCGAGCAGATCGAAAAGGGCAAGAAGTCTGTTTCATACTCCATTTCAATGCGTTCACATGACGGCACGCTTACTGACGAGCAGGCTGACAAGGCTATGAAGAAAGTTCTTGAAGCTCTCAAGGCTATCGGTGCTGAACTCAGAATGTAAAAAATATAGTGCTTGATTTGTATAAAGTGCATAAATTTTGCTTTTTGACTTGTTATTTTGAAACAAATGGAGTATAATAATATCAGGCGTATTGCTGATATTAATACATTGCAGAGGGGCTGAGCATAATGCACGAACAAACTATGGAATTTTCAGTACAGCACGACAAGGAGGCTGAGCTGAAAAAGACACTTACAATTATATATGACGCTCTGAAAGAGAAGGGCTATAATCCTATTAATCAGATCGTAGGTTATATTCTTTCTGAGGACCCGACCTACATAACGACATACAATAATGCCAGAAGTCTTATTCGTCATATTGACAGAGATGAACTTTTGCAGGCATTGGTGAAGTCCTATCTTGAGTCATAACTGATATTTAAAGGCGGTAGTTTTTGCCGCCTTTTTTGTTTTACGTCAGAATTTACCTGAAACGTATTTTTGTATAAAGACGTTTTCTGAACATAATAGTATAAGATGATAAGAAAACGGAGGGCTTCATATGAAGATAAGAAATTGCATGGCACTTATTTGTGCAGTTGTAGCGCTCAGTGCTTGTGGCAGGACAGTGATAGTGCGTGAGGGAAATTCATCAGAGGGAACAAGCTCGGCGGTCATCGAGCCTGTTGCTGTGGGAAAGAAAACCGCAAAGGAAAAGATAGATCTTTCGGGGCTTTCACATGACAAGGTCGGATATGGTCAAGGCGTTCTTGTGGACGAAAAGAACAGGACGACTGGTGCGCTTGATTTTAATGCACAATACGGCAAGCTTAACGCAAAGGCTATAAATAATGATGACAAGATATATCTGACCTTTGATCAGGGGTATGAGAACGGATACACTGAAAAGATCCTCGATGTGCTGAAAGAGAAAAAGGTCAAGGCGACGTTTTTTCTTTTGCAGGATTATGCAGAGAAAAATCCTGAGCTTGTGAAGCGTATGATAGACGAGGGGCATATTGTGGGAAATCATTCGGTACACCATTATTCTATGCCGACGCTTGGACAGGCGGAATGTGAGTCGGAGATAAAGGATTTCCATAAGTATATGGAGGAAAACTATGATTATACCATGACAGTGTTCAGACCGCCTATGGGCGAGTTTTCGGAGTTCTCTCTTGGAGTGACGGCAAACTGCGGTTATAAGACTGAGCTTTGGAGCTTTGCTTACGCTGATTGGGACGTGAACAATCAGCCTGATGAAGGACAGGCTCTTGAAAAGCTTGTGAATGCGGCTCACCCGGGGGCTATTTATCTCCTGCACTCGGTATCGAAAACCAATACTGATATTCTCGGGGACTTTATCGACAGAGTGAGGACTGGCGGATTTGAATTTGGCTGATAAGAGAATATGATGAAGAGAGGCCTTGTGCCTCTCTTTTTGTTATTTTAGGGACATTTGTAGCTGATTTGTAATATGTTAGTCTATTGACAAATTGTTAAAAGTATGTTATATTTTAAATACGAACAGAAACATGAGTTTCTTTAAGGAGGAAATAAAATGGTAAAAAATAAGGTGCTTACACCTGTATTGGCAGGCGTTTTGGGTCTTAGCATAGTTGGTTCAGGTCTTGGCTATTATTTTGTAAATAAAGACAGTAATGATGGTAAAACTGAGGGCGGCAAGGCTAAGCTTACTCAGGTGGCAGATAATATAAACAACACTCTTGGCACGGCTGAAAAGGCTATCAAGGGCGAACTTGATTTTGCTTACAACGCAACGGCTACTGTTTCATTCGGCGAGGGCTTCACAGAGGAGGCAGGTGTCAGCTTACAGCCAATTTCTGTGACAACTGTTACAAAGCAGAAGGGAAACAACACTGCAGCAGATGTTTCGCTGACATATGGCGGAAATAATCTTGTGTCTGCTAATGCTGTATATTCTAGAGATAACAAGTCGGCTTATGTTCAGATACCTGAGCTTTCTGACGCTTATCTTATGGTTAACGTTGACAGCCTTAAAGACAAGGTAGGTAGTGAGCTTTCTTCACAGGGCATTGACCTTGACTCTCTCTTTGATTCTGCTGAGGGCGCTGATGTTGATTTTGATACTGACGCACTTGAAAAGGATCTGGAGGAATACAAGAAGGTTATGGAGGACTCTTTCCCTAAGCCTGTTGACGGCGAGAAAAAGACTGGTGACATTGACGGAAACGAGTACAGCTATACAACTAAGGAATACACTATCTCAGGCAATGATGTAAAGGCTGCTTTTAAGGCTGTTCTTGACAAGGCTAAGGACGATGCTACGCTTAAAGATATGTTCAGCAAGGCAGGCGTTGCTGACAAGCTTGGTATGTCATATGATGAGATAATCTCACAGTATGCTGATTCTATGGATTCACTTTTTGCAAGCGATAATCTTGACGAAACTGCAACATTTAACGCTTACTACAGCGGTGATGATTTTGCGGGCTTTAGCTTTGAAAAAGACGGCGAGGGTGCAACTCTTTACACCATTCTTAAGGACGACGTTGTGGCTGTTGATTTTAGCCTTAACATGGGCAGTGAGGGCAGTGCATCATTCAAGGGTTCTACAAATACTGTTGACGGTGTTACAAATGGCAAGTTCACAATGAAAATGGAAACTGCGGCTGATTCAGATATAGACGCTGACAAGACTTCTGCTGACGGTGGACTTTCCCTTGAACCTACCATGGCAGTTTCACCGAGCATAAACTTTGACACGATGGAAGCTGAGGTGACTCTCAAAGACCTTAAAGAAGAGGGTGACGCATTCTCAGGTACTATCAGATTTGATGTGAATGGTACATCTGATTCTCAGGCTGTATCAGGCTGGGTAGAGCTTGCTTCTGCTTCAACTGCTGACAAGCTTGATCTTTCTGTTGAGTTTGGCATGAACGGCAAGCAGTTTGTTGCAATGGCAGTTACAGGAAATAAGACAGAGGCTTCTGACATCACTGTTCCGTCAGGTGACAAGATCTATGACATGACAAATGACGATCAGATGAATACATACCTTGCAGGCTGTGACAGTGACGGATTTGTTGCTAATGTAAAGAAAGTTCTTGGTGACGAGGTCTACAATATGCTTGTAAATGCAGAGGGTGATCTTGAGTCAGATTATGATGACTATGGTGATTATGATGATTATGATGACTACGATCTCTCTGATATTGACCTGTCAGATTATGATCTGAGTGCAAATGCATAATAGATAAAAAATTAAGAGGATCGCATTGAGCGGTCCTCTTTTTTTAGCTGATAACACGATAATTCTCGGCTGCTTCTTCTTTTTTTACATACTCGGTGACATTGAGAACTTCCACCTTGACAGGCTTCTGACCCATATTTATGGTGATAATGTCGCCAACTTTCACGTCATATGAAGCTCTTGCAATCTTATCGTTCACAAGCACCTTGCCTGCATCGCAAGCTTCGTTTGCAATGGTACGTCGTTTAATAAGTCTTGTGACTTTCAGGTATTTATCAAGCCGCATATTTTCCTCCTTTGTAGTAAAAAAGACCTAACCCGCAGGCTAGGTCTGAGTGGCATAAGCTTTAGATTACTTGTTTACGGCGTCCTTAAGAGCCTTGCCTGCCTTGAATGCAGGAACTTTCTTAGCTGCAACAGTGATCTGCTCCTTTGTACGAGGATTGATAGCTGTCTTTTCAGCTCTCTCTCTAACCTCGAATGTACCGAAACCTACCAGTGAGATCTTCTCGCCGTTAGCAAGTGTCTCTGATACAGAATCAATAACAGTTGTAAGTGCCTTCTCAGCGTCCTTCTTTGAATAATCGCCCTTTTCTGCGATAAGATTGATCAGTTCTGCCTTTGTCATTGTTTTTACCTCCAAATTATTTTTAACGAATAAAGTTATTCATTCATTTTGCTCTCGCCAATAAGCGTCAAGCTCATTTATGCTCAGGGCGGTCATATCCTGCCCGTTTTGCCTTACAGCATTTTCTGTTTTCTCAAACTTTTCGATATAATTATTATTTGTATCCGTCAGCACTTCTTCAGCGTCAAGGTCAAGCTTTCTTGCAAGTGAAGCACAAGTGAACATTATCTCGCCAAGTTGTTTTGCAACTACGGCTTTATCACTGTCAGCACTGTTTTCAAGAGCCTTAACAGCATTTTCAAGCGCGCTGATATCATGAGCATTTTCATACTCGATACCTGCTCTTGCGGCACGTTTGCTTAACTTCTGAGCTCTCATAAGTGCAGGAAAGTTCTTTGGGACGCTTTTAAGGGTATCGGAATAAGTTTCCTGTCCCTTGGTTTCTTTCTTGATAGTGTCCCAATTTTTAAGCACTGTTTCAACGTTGTCAGCTTCTACGCTTCCGAAAACGTGTGGGTGTCTGATGATAAGCTTTTTACAGATATCAGTTATCACATCGTCAAGTCTGAAATTGTTGTTTTCGGTCTCGATAACTGTATGGAAAACCACCTGCAAAAGAACGTCGCCAAGTTCTTCTCTCATCATTTCAGGAGAGTCACAGTCGATAGCCTCCATGACCTCATAGACTTCTTCAAGAAAATCTTTCTTGATAGACTTATGGGTCTGGACCTTATCCCACGGGCAGCCGTTCTCGCTTCTGAGAATCATCACGATATCCGCAAGATCATTGATATCAAAGCTGTCTTTAGCAAGCAATTCCTTAATTTTATCGCTCATTACATCATTACCTTTCCAAAAGGGTGCTTATTAATAATAAACCATTTTGCTCAAAATTTCAAGGGTTTTGCGGATTTTTTTTTGAAAATATGCAATTTACAATATTTTTCGGCGTTTCGCACAATAAATATAAACAAAAAAAGTACATTGTGCTACCAATTCCTATAGAAAAAAGGGTCACAAATCTATGATTTATTTGCAAATGGGCTATTTTCGTAAGTGTTTCGTGTGACAAAATGGCTGTCACACTGCACATAATAGCGGCGTAGGTGGGCTTTACGAAAATTTCGCTCACTTTTGGTTTTAGATCCGTCATTTTGCAAACTGAGCGTACGGATAGGACGCATATGAAAACCTCTGATACAAGAGTAGAAATAGCTGCTCCTGATATATTTATTATGGGCTGTCTTATAAGTATAATGTTCAGAAATAGCTTGATAATTCCACCTGCCAACATAATTATTATGGCTTTGTGAGGTTTTCCCAGAGTTTGCAGGATAGCAAAGCAGGGAGTTGCTATGGCAAGGAATATTACTGCTATTCCTAGTATGGACATTGGCATTATGCAGACCTGTATCTCAGTTTCACGGCCTCCAAAAAGAAAACGCAGGATAGGTTCTGACAAAACTGCGATGCCCATGCCTGCGGGTATGGCTATGATACTGGTGACGATGAGCATTTTTGTAAGGCCTGACTGCATGGCTTTTTTATCGTTTTTGGCACAGCTTTCGGCAAGTGAGGGGAGTATGCTTTTGCCAAACATTGCGGTGATGGTCGGAACAAGACCGAAAACTGTCACTGCAAGACCAGTATAAGAGCCGTAAATGAAGTTCGGGAGCATATCGGTGGTGAGCTTATCAGAAAGCAGGCTGTCAAATGTGTGTGGAGAAGCTTTCATGGCTGTTTTGATACACGGATTGACAGTGAGCATATCTATCATGTTGGCAAAGGTCATTATCACTGAGATAAGTGCGATCGGAAGGCAGCAGACGACAAGCTTTTTTGCTGTTGCTCCTGTGGGGTCTGTTATGGTATCTCTTTGAAGCATTTGCTTTGTTATGCTGTCGCCTTTGATCTTGCCTGATATGAGAATATACAGACAGGCGATCGCAGAGGCTATGGACGAACCTAGGATAGCTGCGGCAGCTATAAATGGAAGTGCGGCGGAGGCTGCCTGACGTGAGTTTTCATAGGCTGTGCCGAATATCATGCCTGTTTTATCATACATATCGGAGATATGATACATTAGTCCGTAGGCGAAACCAAGACCAAGGATAAGTTTGAAAAGGGTTTCTATCACTTCTGATACAGCGGTCGGTATCATATTCTGCAAGCCCTCACAGTAACCGCGTTCCACTGACATAATGGTACAGAAAATAATAGATGGGGCAACGCACATGAGAGCATATTTTGTACTTGGCTCGCCGACTACATTGCGTGACAGAAAATCTGAGGTGAGTATCATTACTGCAGCAGCGGCTGCGCTGATGATCGTGAAAAGAAAAAATGCAGTTCGCTTGGTATGACGCATATTTGAAAAGCGTTCAAGGGCATAGTTTTCAGCGGTAAGGCGAGCCATGGTGGAGGGGATACCTGAAACGACTATGGCGAAAACTGGTGTGAAAACTGAGAATGCTGAAGCGAAATATCCCATGCCTGTGCCGCCCAGAAGATTAGTAAGAGGTATCTTATAGAGAAGTCCCAGAATTTTTGTTATCAGAACCATTGCAAGCAATATTGCTGAGCCTTTTATAAAGCCTTGTCTTTTCATCTGTCAACCTGCTTTCTGACTTGTTTTTATATGATCTTATGCTGTTATGGTGGGTTTTATTACGGTTTGTCCATATGTCAGGTGGATATGCAGTTGTTTAAATTGCACAAAAATAGAGCTTAGAGTGTTAATACTAAAAAAAAGTTTGCGTAAACACTTTATTTTATAGGAAAAATGTGATATAATCATATTATGTATTTTAAGAAAAAGAGGTAAAAAAGATATGACTTATAAGTTTTCAGAAAAGGTTTCTCATCTGCAGGCTTCTGCTATCAGAGAGATACTTAAATTTACTTCTGACCCAGAGGTAATTTCATTTGCGGCAGGTAATCCTTCTCCTGAGGCATTCCCTGTGGACGAGCTTAATAGGATATCAGAAGAGATATTCAAGAAAAATCCTATCGGCGCACTCCAGTACAGCCTTACAGAGGGATACACTCCGCTGAGAGATCTTCTTAAGAAAGAACTTGAAAAGAAGGGTGAATTTGACCCTGAGAGAGATGATCTTATCATCACAAGCGGTGCTCAGCAGGCTAACGAGCTTGCTTGTAAAGTTCTCTGCGACCCAGGCGACATTCTTTGCTGTGAAGCTCCAAGCTTTATAGGCTCACTTAATGCGTTTAAGTCTTACAATGTTGAGCTTAAGGGTATCACGCTTCATGAAGACGGAGTTGACCTGAAAGAGCTTGAAGAGGCTTTCGCTACAGGCAAGGTAAAGGTATTCTACATTATCTCTAACTTCCAGAATCCTACTGGTCTTACAACTTCTCTTGAAAAGAGAAAGGCTATATATGAGCTTGCTAAGAAGTACAGTGTTATGATCCTTGAAGATAACCCATACGGCGACCTGAGAATAAAGGGTGAGGCTATCCCGTCTATCAAGAGCATGGACAAGGACGGTCTTGTTATGTATTCAAGAACATTCTCGAAGATACTTGCTCCTGGTATCAGAGTTGGCTACATTTCCGCTCCAAAGGAGATAATCGGAAAGATAGTTGTCTGCAAGCAGGTGGCTGACGTACATACAAATATCTGGGCGCAGATGCTGGCTTACAACTTCATGAAGGACAATGATATCGAAGCACATCTTGCTTCGCTGAGAGTGATCTACAAGCATAAGCTCGAACTTATGATAGAGCAGATCGAGAAGAATTTCTCTTCACAGATCAAGTTCACAAGACCTGAGGGCGGTCTGTTCATTTGGTGTACTCTTCCGGAAGGCAGTGACATGACTGGTTTCTGCAAAAAGGCTGTTGCAGAATATAAGGTAGCCGTTGTTCCGGGCAATGCTTTCATGGTAAGCGAGTCTGACAAGACAGCTTCATTCAGATTGAACTTCTCAACTCCTACAGACAAACAGATAATCGACGGCTGTGAGAAGCTTGGCAAGCTTTCTAAGGAAATGTTCGGCGATTAAGATAAAATGAAAAAAGTTCCTTTTACGCCTTTTCAGCTAGTGCTTACGGTGGTAAATACGGCGGCTCTAATGTTCTGCATGGGGTGTGATTGCTTTGTGCTGATAGTGGGCATGACGGCAGGCAGGACAAAGCCTTATGTGGTGGATCTTGTGCTAAGTCTTCTTACTATGGCGGTGTTTATTCTGCTTGTGTTTTCAGCAGGCAGGATAAATATTTTCAGTGATAAAGCTGACCCCGATGGGGACACTGCACCTGCGGTATCGGCACTTAGGACGTATTTTTGTATCTTGTTTTTTGATATCTCAGGAGTGCTGGGTCTTATGCTTGCGGGAGCGTTGGGGGTTGAGTGGGCTAAAAAAGCTATTATAATTTTTGCTCCTGTCGTTTTTGTCCTTGCGGCGATTGTTTATTTTATTCTATCGGGCAGGATAGGTCTTGATGATTTTTCGGATAGTGACGGGGAAGAATGATATTACAAAGGGGAGGTCTGTCATGAAAAGTGCATTGAAAAAGGATACTGTCAGAGAGATAAGTCACTCGTTGGGCAGATTTCTCTCTATTTTTCTGATAGTTCTTCTTGGCTGTGGATTTTTCTCTGGTATCAAGGCGACTATGCCTGATATGATAGACACGGCGGAGAAATATTTCAGTGATAACAGACTTATGGATATTAAGTTAATGTCGTCTATAGGCGTTAAGTCTGAGGACGTTGAGGCTGTGAAAAAAGCAGAGAACGTTGAGGGCGTTATGGCGGGATATTCTAAGGACGTTTTCTATTATCATGAAAATCAAAACCTTGTGCTGAAATTCATGTCCTTCAACAATGTTGTTGATGAGAACAGCCCTAATAATCTTGATAAGCCTGTTTTACTAGAGGGCAGGCTTCCTGAAAAAAAAGGCGAGTGCGCAGTAGAGGTAAAAATGAGTTCACCTAACACCTTTAAGTTGGGCGGAGAGATAAAGATCAACGAGCCTGACTCGTCAAAAAATATAACTGATACTTTGGCAACTGACACATACAGGATAGTTGGTATTGTGGCTTCACCGCTTTATATCGGCTATGAGCGTGATGCGACCACAGTGGGCAACGGAACTGTGGTAAGCAACGTTTTTGTGCCTGAGAGCGAGTTTGTGTGCGATTATTACACTGAGCTTTATGTGAAATTCAAAGGCACTGACGAGCTTGACCCGTTTTCCGACGAGTACAAGCAGGCTGTGAAAGATAAGAGCGTTCAGGCGGTGGAGTTTTTTGAGGACAGTGTGAACGCAAGGTTTGAAAAACTAAGCAGTGACGCTCAGGACAGTATTGATGTCGCTCAGGAGAAAGTTGACATCTTGAAACAGGCGCTTGCCTGCGACGAAAATCAGCTTACGGAGCTTTTGACAACGGCGCAGAAGTCGGTTGAGGAAGCTCAGGAGGCTTATGATAAGGCTGAACAGAGTGGTTCTAGTGCAAAGTATCTTGCAAGGTCACAGCTTTTAAAAGCACAACAGCTTGAAGAAGTGGCAGGAAAGCTTCTTGAAGACAAAAAGACAGGAAGTACGGCGGCTTTTGACGAATATAATGGTCAGCTTGCGGCGGCAGAAGATGAGATAGCCGGAGCGAAAAAAGAACTTGAAGCCGTTAAAACGCCTGCATTCTATCAGTATGACAGATTTGAGGCTAGCTCTGATTATAGTTCCTTTTATGGGGACGCTCAGAAGGTCGACTCTATCGCAAAGGTGTTTCCTGTGTTCTTTATTCTTGTGGCGGCGCTTGTATGCCTGACCACAATGACTAGAATGGTAGAGGAACAGAGAACGCAGATAGGTACATACAAGGCTTTAGGATACAGTGGGGCAAGAATAGCTGGAAAGTATCTTTTCTATGCAGCAACAGCGGCATCAGCAGGAAGCTGCATAGGCGTTGCTGTTGGATTGCAGATTTTTCCGAAGATAATTTATAGTTGCTATAATATTTTATATAACATTCCTGATATTGACACACCGTTCAAGCCTGTTTATATGGTGCTTTGCTTGGTGGTGTCGGTTATTTGCACTTGCTCGGCGGTGCTTTACGCTTGTATCAAAGAGCTTAAGTCACAGCCGTCACAGCTTATGCGTCCAAAGCCACCGCAGAATGGCAGGCGTGTTTTGCTGGAGCGTGTGGATCTTATATGGAATCGGCTTGACTTTCTTGCAAAGGTCACTGTGAGAAATTTGCTGAGATATAAAAAGCGTTTCTTTATGACAATCGTGGGAGTGGCAGGCTGTACGGCACTGATAGTCACGGGTTTTGGTTTGAAATATTCTATAAAGACTATTGCCGAAAAGCAATTCAATGAGATATTTCTGTATGATGGGATCGCGGTACTTAATTCAGCCGATTTTGACGAGAAACAATTGGAGGACAAGATAAGCAGTATCGCACAGGTAGACAAATCTATGCTTATGCAGAGTACAGATGGCATTGCAGAAAATGAAAGTGAAAACCAGTCTGTTTCTATGATCGTGCCGAAAACTCCTGAAAATATGGGAGATTATATCGATCTTGTATCTGCTGAGAATGGATCAAATCTTGAAGTGAAAAGCGGTTCTGTTATCATAACACAAAAGCTTGCAAAGCTTCTTGACCTGAAAACGGGTGACACTATTACTATAAAGCTCAGTGGTCATGAGGAGAAAGAGTTCAAGATAGGCGGAGTAAGCAAGAACTATGCTTTGCATTATATTTACATCACTCCTGATGATTTTGAAAGTGTATACGGTGAGAAGCCTGTTTATAATCTTTCTTTTATTGACCTAAAGAAAGACACTGATGAAAACTCTTTCAAGGAACAGCTTATTTCAAATGACGAGTTTTATGGAATAAGCTTTAAAAATGATTCAAGCAGAGGTTTCCTTAATTCAGTGGACAGTCTTGACGCTATCGTTATTTTGCTCATCGTTTGTGCGGGAGGCTTGGCTTTTGTGGTGCTTTACAATTTGGCAAACATAAACATAACTGAGCGTGTTCGTGAGATAGCGACAATAAAAGTGCTTGGATTCTATGATGGTGAGACTTCAGCGTATATTTACAGAGAAAATCTGATATCGACGCTTGTGGGCATTATCGTGGGTCTTGTGGCAGGAAAGATACTGCACTATTTTGTTGTGATAACTTCTGAGGTCGACCTTGTGCTGTTCAACAGACAGCTTGTTTGGTGGGCGTATGTGCTTGGTGCATTGCTCACATTGGCATTTGCATTTATAGTTAATTTGGTTCTTCATTTCAAGCTTAAAAAGATAGATATGGTAGAATCTTTAAAATCAGTAGAATAGACGGAGGTATTATTATGGATATTTTTGAAGAAAACTGCGATACTGAAAATAACTGCACAGTAAGCTATTTTTGGAAAGGTCTTGCACTATTTCTCCTTGGCGTTATAATTGGTCTGTTTGTTTCGCCTATCAAGAAAGGCGTTACTATCGGTTGTAACAACAAGATAGACAAGGGTGGCTGTAATGATCATTTTGACCCTGACGAGTATTATGATGATTATAACTTTGATGATGAAGATGATTTTGACCATGATGGCGTAAAATTTTAACGAAAGGCGTATATTGATATGAAACTTGGCATGGTAGGACTTCCTAACGTAGGAAAATCAACACTTTTTAATGCACTCACAAATGCGGGTGCAGAATCTGCGAACTATCCGTTTTGCACGATCGAACCGAATGTGGGCATTGTTTCGGTGCCTGATGAAAGACTTGACAAGCTGGCTGAGATGTATCACCCTGTAAAGTTTACTCCTGCAACACTTGAATTTGTTGACATTGCAGGTCTTGTAAAGGGTGCTTCAAAGGGCGAGGGACTTGGAAACAAATTTCTTTCAAACATAAGAGAGGTGGACGCTATCGTTCACGTTGTAAGATGTTTTGACGACCCTAACATCATTCATGTTGACGGCTCTATCAATCCTCGCAGAGACATTGAAACTATAGATTTGGAGCTTATTTTCTCTGACGTTGAGCTTATCGAGAGAAAGCTTGACAGAACTAAAAAGGCAATGAAAGGCGACAAATCTCTTGCTTCTGCTGTAGAGTTCCTTGAAAAGCTCAAAGAGCATCTTGAAAGCGGCAAGCCTGCACGTTCTTATGACATGACAGAGGACGAGCTGGAGATACTTAAAGAAACACCGCTTCTTTCACTTAAGCCTGTTATCTATGCGGCTAACCTTTGCGAAGATGATTTCAGAAACAATATCGAAAGCAACGAGCATTACAAGGAAGTTTGCGAGATTGCAAAAGCCGAAGGCTCGGCTGTGTTCCCGATATGCGCGCAGATAGAGGCTGAGATATCTGACATGGACGATGAGGACAAGGAAATGTTCCTTGCAGACCTCGGTCTTGAAACTTCAGGTCTTAACAGAATAATCAAGGAGGGCTATTCGCTTCTTGGTCTTATTTCATACCTGACAGCAGGCGAACCTGAGGTAAGAGCTTGGACTATCAAAAAGGGCACTAAAGCTCCACAGGCGGCAGGAAAGATACACACTGACTTTGAAAAGGGCTTCATCAGAGCTGAAGTTGTTTCATTTGACGATCTTATGAGCTGTGGCTCTATGACGGCGGCTAAGGAAAAGGGTCTTGTTCGTCTTGAGGGTAAGGATTACGTTATGCAGGACGGCGATATCGTTCTTTTCAGATTTAACGTATAAAGCGTAAGCTACACAAAGGCAGGCTGAAATATGCTTGCCTTTTTTATGTGCAATATGTATGTTTTTTTGTTATTATATTTGTTTAAAATCACAAAAGTAAATTTAATTTGTGTTATAGATTTTTTCATATATTGATGATAGAATGTGATAGTAAAAATTAAAGATGATAAATGTAATAGTTAGATTTTTGGAGGAAAAGTAATGACAAAAAACATGACAACGGGTAGTCCGTTCAAGCTTATAATGAGCTTTGCGCTTCCTCTGCTTTTAGGAAATTTGTTGCAGCAGACATACAATCTTATTGACGCTGCCATCGTGGGAAGATTTCTTGGTTCTGACGCTCTTGCAAGTGTCGGAGCTTCAAGCAGTGTGCAGTTTTTGGTACTTGGTTTCTGCATGGGAACAGCCTGCGGCTTTGGCGTGCCTATTGCAAGGCATTTCGGAGCAGGGGACATAAAAAAGCTTAAACAGTATTTTTACAATTCTATTGTTATAACCGCCGTTACTGCGTTTGTGTTGACCACAGTTTGTGCGGTGTTTTGTAGTGAGATATTGAAGCTTCTTTCAACTCCGTCGAATATTTTTGATGACGCATATAAATATCTTCTGGTGATATTTCTTGGCATACCGTTCACACTTTTGTATAACCTGCTTTCAAGCGTATTGCGTTCTGTTGGCGACAGCAAAACGCCATTTGTATTTCTTGCTATATCAACGGTTTTGAACATTGCACTTGACCTTGTGTGTGTTATCGTGTTCAGGTGGGGCTGCATGGGCGCGGCTATCGCTACGGTCGTTGCTCAGGCGATAAGCGGAATACTATGTGCTGTATTTATTATGAAAAAGGTCAGCGTGCTTAAGCTTTCAAAAGAGGATAGAGTGATGTCAAAGCCTGCGGTGCTGAACCTTATAATAATGGGCTTTCCTATGGGACTTCAATATTCCATAACGGCTATCGGCTCAATGGTCATGCAGTCGGCTAACAACAAGCTTGGAAGCATTTATGTGTCAGGATTCACTGCTGGGGCAAGGATAAAGCAGTTCACAATGTGTCCTTATGACGCTTTTGCAACAGGTGCATCTGTTTTTGCAAGCCAAAATCTCGGTGCAGGAAATCTCAAGCGTATCAAAAAGGGTATACGCATTGGAGTTGGCGTTGGCATGACATATGGAGTAATAGCCGGTATTGTACTTATATTCTTCGGCAGAGAGCTTTCGCTTATCTTTGTGAATAAGTCAGACGCAGCAGTGCTTACTGCTTCAGCCAAATATCTTTTCTATGCAGGCTTTTTCTATTGGACGCTAGGTATACTCAACACTTGCAGAATGTGTACGCAGGGTCTTGGATATTCTGGACTTGCTATATTCTCAGGAGTGACGGAAATGATAGCTCGAATTTCTGTAAGTATGATATTTGTGCCGAAATTCGGTTATCTTGCAATCTGCTTCACAGATCAGGCGGCATGGATAGCGGCTTGCTTGTACATAGTTCCTGTTTGCATATATTGTGTGAACAGGGCAGGCAGACACATTGCAGGAGATCACGGACTTCCTGTGGAAAATAAATAAGTAAAAGGCAGCTCTGAAAAAAATCAGAACTGCCTTTTGTTATGCCTACTTGTTTATAGCTTTTTTAAGTTGTAAGACAACTTCGCTGTAGTATCTTGGATTGACATCGCCAAGTTTCATGTTGTCATTGTATGCAGCATCGGGAAGTCGGAAGTAAAGCTCTTCCACGGTCACGTCCTCTATCTCGTAATAGCCAATGTATGTTCCTGAGAATTTAAGCTCGGCGGTCATGCCTATGTTGATGAGCTTGCCGTCGGGATCTTTCTCCTTGCCTGAGATATCATTTCTTATGAACTCATAGAAAAAGCCTGCGTCCTGTGCCTGACCTTTATACCAGCCTGCTTTGGTCATGCGGTTGACTAGAGTGGTGTTCGTTATCTCGGTATTCTTGAAGATCTCGCAGGCGGTCTTATTCTTATCGATTTCCGCTACTTTGTATACCTTTCTTCTTAGCTGGTCAAATGGCTGTATTATCTTGTAATCATCAAGCTGTTCCAGCCAAGCTTCTTTTTCATGTTCAGTAAGCTCCAGCGGGTGAACAAGCCCTATCTGCATAACCTCGGACAGCTCTATCTCATCATCATCTGAGTTTGTAAAGCTGCCGTCGTCAAGATAACGGAACGAAGTTTTAAGACAGCCATTTTCGTAAATACCCCATATAAGACCTATCGCAAAGCAGTGCATGAGAGGATTTTTTACAAAGAGAGCTTTCCAAGCTGCTGCTGTCCACTTACGGTCAAGCATAAGCACATATTCAAGACGCTGTTTCTGTGCGTCAACAACAGTTTTCATTTGCTTTTTCATTTCCTTGAAATCAGCAGTAGCCTTTTCTGCGAGGGCAGGGTCGTCATTAACGCCTATTTTAGGGAGATTTTTAAGTTTTTTCTCGCCCTCGAATATTTCTATATCAAGCTGTGGAGTGAGATAAACGGAGAATTTTCTGCTTCCAAAATCAAAGGTGCGGCACATTTTCTCGTCAAAGCCCATGTCAGGTACTATCTTGTCCGCAAGCTCCTGCGTTGTCAAGCCAAGCTGTTTAGCGGCATTGGCAAGTGCGTCAACTGCGGCAGCTCTGACCGCACGGCTCTTATATTTTCTTGAAATATTGTCTACAGTCATAAGTGCATAGGAACTGCCGTTCAGAGCTACGGCATTGACGGCTTTAACCGCAAGGGCAACACGCATATTTAATGACTGTTTCGACCATTCTTTTATGTAATCCGTCAGGCAATTTATTGCTTCATCACCGCCGTAAATGGCCGCAAAATACATTGTCCACTTTGTTTTCGCTTCTGCACCTTTTTCAAGCCAGCGGCTCAGGACTTCAAGGGCGAATGTTTCAAGCTCGTCAGCTTTGAGTTTCTGGGCAAGTGTCTTGCCCTTGGGTGGGAGGGTACCTTCGTCGGCGTTTGCATATGTAAGCAGGAGAGCCTGCAAATAGATATCCTTTGCGACTGTATCATCGGTGAAGTGAATAGGTGCAAAAGGCTGTTCAAAAAGCCAGAGAACTTTCTTGCTTTTTATGCCTTTGGTGAGCGCAGTCACAAGGTCTTTATCTGATATTTCGGCAGGCTTTGCTTCGCTGCCCAAAAGAGCAGATATTTTCGATTTTAGTTTTTCGGATTTTTCTGTGGCATAGGCTTTTTCAAGCACTGTGCGGTAGGCGTCAGCTCCCTGATTTTCAATTATCATAAGTGCAGTTTCACGCTTGGCTGATTTTTTCTGAGCAAGAAGTTTGCAAACATCATCGTGCCAATCCTTGTGGGCGGATATAACTTTCACAAGCTCTGCTTTTATTACCTTGCTGTTATCGTCGCAAAGGGCAAAAAATTCGTCTTTGTATTTGTTGCTGTCTGCGATATCAAGAAGCCTTATATACAAAAGTCGGCTGGTCACAGCCATTTTGCTTACGTCGATAATGGTGGCTTTGTCTTTAAATTCTGGCATGACAGCGGTTATCTTTTTGATGATGGCTTCTTTACAGTAAGAGCTTTCTATCTGCCAGCCAAGGGATCTTATAATTATATCTATCGGTAGACCTGATCTTACCATTGCACGTACGATGAACTCGGTGTTATAATAAAGATCGTTGCCTATAAGTTGGAGGGGGTCACTTGTATCTTTAGACGCTCCTATGGAAAGGGCGGCGATACAGCGGATGATAAAATCGTCCTCTCCATATGCAACAATATAGTACATTTGCTTATGTCTGCCCTCGCAGGCTTCTTCGTCTGCAAAGGGGAGTATCGCGTCTATTTCTGCTTTGCCCATGATATATGCGTATATCTCTTCACTGTGCTTGAAATGTTCGGCAATAAGTTTGGCGATACGTTCCTGATGGGTAGCTTTAAGACCAATTGCTTCTGCGTTATATTTAGGGTTGGTGGCTTTGAGCATTTTCTCCATTGTGATCGCTGTGTCAAATGGAGCGTTTTTCATTGTTTCTATGAAAAGCTGTGGGTGATCTTTTGCGAGCTTTACCATTTGCGCTGGATAATTCCCATTTTTGTCAGGTGATTTGACAAAGTGCAGAATGTATCTATCTGTAAGACACTGTGGTTGAGCTTCGATAAGGTCGAATATCCTGGTGGTGGAAAGCTTCATATATATCAGCCCTTGGGTAAGATCGTCGTAATATTTCACAATGTTTTTATCGAAAAACGCACGATATTCTTTTACAAAATATGACGCTTCTGCATATGCAGCAAGAAAAAGACAGAAAACGGCTGTAGTTGTCTTGGGCTTTTTTTCGACCACTTCGCAAAGCTTTTTTATGGCAATTGCGGCTGTATCAGGAATTTTTGTTTTGCCGAGCAGGCTCTTTTTAGGCAGCTCAGTTGCGTCCAATGCGTAAACGCAAAGGAGAAGCTGTGCTATGATATCGTCAGGGCTAACGAAGTTGAATGTTCTTATGGCATCGTCTGCGGAATAGATAGGATGATTTACAGTGAAAACGCTGATAGAATCATTTGAGCGGTTTGAGATCTCGGTTGATATCCAGACTGCTTCTGCGTTCTCACCATAAAAATCAGTGAGCGGCTTCATATACATGGCTTTGTTTTCGGAATATATATAGGCATTGCCAGACAGCGCTTCTGTCATATATCGGAAATATGGACCCGTTGCCATTGAACTGAAAATAATATAGCGCTCTTTAAGCTCCTCACTATCTGAATTTGATATCTCACTTTTTACAGCTTTGATAAGCTTTTCACGATAACTATACTGCATGAGTTTTGGATAGTATCTTGTTGTAATTTTTCTCATCAGGTCATTGTTTCTAGGCTTTGTGATGTCAAGATATTCAAGGGCAAGGTCTATGGTCTGCTGGTCAAAACCAAGCTCCTTTAAGGCGGTTTCAAGCTTTATAAAGCTTTTGGTGCTTTCGTTGTAGATCATTTTTTCTCCTCCATATTATTTATCGCACTGAACAGTGCTAATTTTTGTGTGCAAAGTCTGATATACCGCATTGTGTTGCCTGCGGCAGTGAAGATATCAAGGCTTTTGTCTGCGGTGGTGTGTCTTGCATTTTCGCACAGCTTCGTGAAGCATTCATAACGTTTTGCAAGTTCTTCAAGTCCGCATTGGCGTATGCTTTGAGCGTGTTCATCTGCGATAACAGAGTTCACTCCGCACTCCATTGCCGTGACTATCCTCTTGTCGGTTTCTTCGGTGGCGTCAAGAAGCTCACTACACATTCCATGGTCTTGGTCTGTATCATTCTCGATGGGTACAGGAACATTGTCAGGCGTATCAATAAAATCATAGACCTCTATTGGGAAAAGCGTTAGCCTGCCGTGGTCGATATATCCCTGAGCCAGCAGGACGTAGTTTTTGTGCTTCTCTTTTAGCATTTTTCCACCTATGGTTTCAAGCGTGGAAATAAATTCACGATTTTCTGCTGTGTATTTTGCGGTGACGGATATTTGTCTATCACAGCCGTCTTTTATAATGAATATTTGCTTTTGAGTGTGCTTGTCAAAATATGAAGCGACGCATTCTTTGGGGTGAACGAAATAAAGTCGGTCGGTCTCCTCGTCGCTTTTGTTTGCGGAGATCTTTTCCGCAAGCTCTTTGAAATCGCTGACAATAAGCTCACGGAGGGCAAAACAGTTTAGCTGTGCAGGACCTGCGCCTATGGCGTTGGTCTTTGACGATGAGGACAAATGCCCCATGCTCACCTTGGCGTTTTTAAGCTTCAGCTCTGTTTGCATATAACTGTTTAGAGAGCTGTCAAGATCCCATACAGTTGTGCTTTCGGCAAATCGTCTTGACTTTCTTTCATAGAAAGTGGGGCGCAGATCGCTGTAGGTAAAAAAGCGTTGGGGCGAAGTTCTGTCTTTATTTAGAAAATAGTAGATACAGCCAGTGTATTCACCACTGACATTTCTTGTGCCTATAGGCAGGAGTTGGAGCGTCCCCTCATAGTCGGTGTATTCTCTGCGGAAGGTGCCGAGCATTTCTTCTGTGATGTCGGCTTTTATAAGCTTGTTCATGCTGTCAGCATATTCAAACATTTTGTGAGTGAATACCTGCGGACTGAATGAAGCTCGCCTTGAAACACAGTCTTTAAGTCGGCTGCCAAGTTCACGCATTTGTCTTTCTGCCTCAGCCATTCTCAAAGCGTGGCAGGAAACTGCGGCAAGCTCAAAGTTATCGGGGTCGCTCTCTTCGGCTCTTACAAGACCTCTGGTAAATATTCCAGACATTATTTTTATGCACTGTTCGGCACATCCTTTTATCTTTTTCTGGGTATCCTGAGAAAGCAAATTTATTTCAGGTTGGTCGGAGAGTTCAATTTCTGCTTGTTCAGGCTCGGAGGTTATGACCTCTGGAGTGATATCCTCGCCGTCGTACTGTGGAAGCTGGGCTTTCAAAAGCAGTATGGCTGTGATAATGTGCCTGCACATTCCTCTTGAAATACAACTGCATTGACTTTCATCAAGTGGTGATTTTATGGTGCAGGTTTCACCGTCTAATTTTACTATGTAACATTCATGTATTTTTTCAGCCGAAAGGGTCATGTTTTTGGATTCCTTCAACGCACGTTTGTAAATGCCCTTGTTTGAAAGCTCAATAAGCGTTTGTTCGTTTGCAATGCCAAGCTGTTTATCGATTACGTCCAAGATGTCATCTCCTATGCAAATATTTTTCCGATGTAATCCCCAAGCTTATCAGGGGTAAGACCGCCAACGAATGAGCCCATATCTGCAAGCTTCTGACCTGTCGCCTTGTCATAGGCAGGGTCGGCATTTTCATCAAGGGCGGTAAGGAATGAGAGATGTGCGCCGCTTGTGATTATATTTTGGCTGACGTTCATAAGCTGTGCTTCACTGCCGCCCTCGTAGAGGTCTGTTACCACGATAACGCAAGTGTCACGGGGCGTAACGATAAGGCTTTCGCAGTAGGTAAGGGCTTTTGCAATATCCGTTCCTCCCCCAAGCTGAACGCTCATTATTGTCTGAGCAGGGTCGTCTGCATGGTCTGAGAGGTCAACGATGCTTGTATCAAATATGATGAGCTTCACCTCTGCAAATGGCAGTTCGGAAATTATCTGCGCCATTACTGCACTATAGATGACTGAACCGAGCATTGAACCGCTTTCGTCTATGGCTATGATAATGCGCTTTTTGTTATGCTTTTTCACACGTCCACTGAAATAGATATCTTTCAGTATAAGCTGGTTGCTTGCTTTGTCATAGTTTTTCAGGTTTCGGCGGATAGTCTTTTTGAAATCGAGGTTTGCAGAGCATTTCATAACTGACGATGTGTTTTTATCAAGCCTGCCTGTAAGGCTTCGCTTTATGGTCATATCAAGCTTTTGTTTGATATCGTCTGCCACCTGTTTTGCTATTTTTACAGCCGCCTGCAACACCTCGCCGTTCATGAGATGTTTGAGCTGAATGATAGTTTTAAGCAGCTCTATATCAGGTTTCATTTCTTCAAGAACCTTTTTATCGGTAAGAAGCTCGGTCATGTTGAACCTTTCCAAAGCTTGACGTTCAAGCACATCGGCGGTCTGCTTTGGAAAAAGCGTTCTGACTTTTGTTATCCATTCTGCGGCGTTTAGCACACTGCCACCCTGACCGCCTTGCCTGCTGTTCTCGTCCCTTACATCGTCACCTTGCGCACGGCTATAGAGATAATCGAGTAGCTTTTCCATATCCTGAAACGTTATTATCTCTGCTTTGTCACCGGTAAAGGAAAGGCTTTTGTCAGACATTCCGCCCAGCACGAGCCGCCAGCGGTTGACGGATATGGCTTTGTTTTCATCTGTCATGGCTTTTCCTCCTCAGACAAAAGTTTGACTATCTCTTTATCTATTTCCACACCGAAGCTATATAGTCTTTCGTTCATAGGTTTTTCCGTAAGAAGCTCAGCACTGTCAGCGTCATAAAGCTTTGCGACAGCGGTGGCTGTTTGCTGTATTTCATATGGAGTGAAACAACTGAAAGCAAGCTTCATGGAGGGAAGTATCTCTATAAAATCGTCATAGTCAAGTCCGCAGATAAGCGTGTCTGTCATTCTGATGAAAGAATCGTCTGTCATGATGATATCACGGGCGGCATTGAAAAGTCCGTTAAGAAACTCTGCTCCTTGTATCTGAACATTCCTGTCGCCTTTGAGATAGCTTGACATTGCCTGTTCAGCAAGCTTGCGGCGGTGGGGGTCAAAGGCGTAAAGTATGCCAAGTGCTGTGCCGTAAACAAATGGGTCTTTATCAGATTTGCCGCAGAGGGAAAGCAGGGCGTTTTCATAGTCCTGACGATATTCTCTAAAGCCGTCAGTGACAGCTTTCTGCATTGTGTACATTATCGCTGCACATTCTGCAATGTGGTCGTCTTTCACCGACGCCATATCAGGCAGTGCTGTGATTATCCTTGTCATGCACCGCTTTGCACAATTTTCTGCGGCGGAAAACTCGGTATTATAAAGCTGTTGGAGTTCCATAAGAGTGATAAAATGCCTTAGACCTCTGCCTACAGAGAAAAAGTCTCCGTCTGAGTTAAGAATGTTCTCGGCACAAGCCTTGTCATCATCAGAGAGTTCTAAGCCCATTTGGAAGCAGTCCACAAGGATATGCGCCGCAACATCACAGTGCTTTTCATGGCGAAGTGTTCTTGAAGCACAGGTGCGGCAGGCTTCTTCAATGGTGAAGCCATCGGCAGTATGGTCTATGAGTGCAACGTCTGTGGCAGGAACTTTTTTGTATACCCATTCTTCACGGACACGGCTTCTGTCTTTTCGCCTATGCAAATCAGGTCCTTTTGTTCGCTGGGCAAAGTCTGTGCCTAGAAACACCATTCTGTGGAAAAATCTGCTTAGTTCCATGCCGTTTGCAGTGGTAAAAAGTGAAACTTCCGTCTTATTAGGGGTTACTGTTTTTATTTTAAGTCGAAACCTTTTACACTGTTCTTCAAAATCAGCGATAAGCGGAGGAACGTGGTTTATATCACCTATATGACCTGTCTTGTCGCCTGTGGCAAGTTTGTGCATAAGGTCGATAGGCAGGGCGGAGGATATTGTTTTCTCTCCCTTGATAAATGACGAGGTTATGGCGTCCTCAAGCTCGTAAAGTCCACATTCATGACAGCCACGAAGTGCGGCAAGTCCACTCATCATAGACTGCGCTGCGGAAGCGTCAGCCATTGACACTGGGATATCATGTTTATCACAGGCTCTCACTGTACCTATGAGCAGGTCAAGAACTGTGTCGCTGTAAACACCTGCCGGGTCATCACAGTGGATTAGCTTGTTCATCACGCAATCATAAAAATAAGGACGCTGGATACCAGAGGCATATCCACTGAGAGCGTCTGCTGCTTCATAAGAATAAGCTACGGGGAAACAGCCCTCATCTTTTTGAGAGAGCTTGTGAAGCTTTTCTTTTTGGATATTATCACTTTTCAAAAGCTCATAAAGTCCCAAACTGTGGAATCCGCCTGTTACAGCAAGGACTTTTTTGTTATCTTTAAGTGCTTCTTTGATACGCAGAGCCATATGGTTTTCTCTTGCAAGAGTGCCGTCTGCCGCAAGATCATCTTCTGTTTCGTCATTTCGTGTGATAATGCAGTAGGTGTACATTTGCTGTACAAAATCTTGTACAGATAGTCTGAGTCCCTCTATCTCAAAATACTTCTCCCAGAACTCTTCAAAGGTCCTTAGATCTGTTTTCTCGCAAAGCTTTTTGCAGAATTTGCTGTATATAAGTCTGCTGTCATCAGTGTAGCTGTGCTTGTCCTTATTACTGCGAAGGCCTTTATTTACGGCTGTGGTAATAAGTATCTCGCTGTAGGGAAGATCTATAAAGCGTGCTTCTATCCCCATGGCTGCGGCTGTTTTCAGAGCGTTATACTCAGGTGAAGCATAGATAAAAGGGTAGTAGCATTTATAGTCCTCGGCTTCATCACTGATAAGCTTTTTTCTGTCCTTGTAGTAATAATAGAAAGCCGCAGGGAGCTTAGTTCTCTCGTCCGTCAACACACCTATCATATCATTGGCATTTTCAGGACCCTCTATAAGTATGACATCGGGCTGATATTCTTTAATTGCTCTGATGAGCTGCCACGAGCAGACAGGGCTGTGGTGTCTTACAGGAAAAAGCAGAAATGGCTGAGAATAGTCAAAAGATATTATTTCAGATACTTGGCTGTATCCAGATATTCTGTCCATATGCCTCCCTCACTTGCACTTTTTTCCTTAACAGCGATCCTGAAATAGCTTTTGAGCTTTTCAAGGTCGTCTTTGTTTTCCTTACAAACTGCTCCTAAAAGATTCTGCGTAAGCTCTTTGAGATCAGTTTTTCCGTCACCATAATAATATGCACTGCTCATAGTTTGATAGAAAACGGACACAGCTTCGGCTGTACTCATAACGGCGTTTGGTTTTTCAAGCTTTGTTCCCTCTGAGGTAACGCCCTCACGAAGCTCATGATATGTGACAGCAAGAAGTTCAGCAGCGTCAGTGTCTATAGGCTGGTCGATATGACCTGTTTTTGCAAGGTCTTGTGCTTCACGGATAATGATCTCTTTTTCGAGCCTTACGTCACGAACAGGCTCGACAGTCTCAAAATTGAAACGTCTTTTCAAAGCACCTGACATTTCATTTACGCCCTTATCACGGGTGTTTGCAGTACCGATTATATTAAATCCTTGCTTGGCGAAAACAAGTCCTTCGTTTTCAAGCTCAGGGATATTGAGTATCTGGTCACTCATTACAGAAATAAGGCTATCTTGGATCTCAGCAGGGGTACGAGTTATTTCCTCAAATCGTGCGAAAATGCCTTGTTCCATGCCTATGAGCAGGGGAGCAGGCACAAGGGCTTCACGGCAAGGACCTTTTGAAAGAAGCATGGCATAGTTCCAGCTATATTTTATCATATCCTCGGTAGTTCCAGCCGTACCCTGAACTGTGTTTGTGCTTATGCCACAGCAGGCAGCAGAGAGAAGCTCAGAGAGCATAGTTTTAGCAGTGCCTGGCTCACCCACCAGCATAAGTCCGCGGTTTCCAGCGAGGGTGATTATACAGCGCTCAACAAGTGCGTCATTGCCATAGAATTTACGCTTTATCTGCATTTTACCATCGGCAGTTTTGATGATTCCGCCTAATATAAATGTTCGCACAGCCTTTGGCGACAGCACCCAATTTTCAGGCTTTTTGCCAATATCAACACTTTTTAAGGCGTCAAGTTCATTTTTGTAGCGTATTTCAACGGGCGGTTTTATGTATTCATTCGTCATAGCAGTTATCTCCTAAAAGTTAATTTATCAGTAATAATTATATCATATTTTGTTGTTATTTACAATAAGCAGGTGGATATTCAGCTAAATTGACAACGAACAGATGTTTTGGTTGTGCATTTTGACAGTTAGGATCGGGTATAAAAAAACCGCTTCGCATTTCTGCGAAACGGTTTGATAAATGAGAATGAAATTATCTCTTTGAGTTTAAACATTCCAATTTGACTTTTTTGTTGCAAATCAAAAACACACTAAAAGCAAAGTATTTTCGCTAAGATACTAGAAAGTAGCTTTTTCAACTTTCTTCGTTTTATTATATGTTGCTGTAACTTAGTTGTCCAAAAGTTGTCCAGAGTTGTACAACTAAAATGGCGTGGTTTTGCGTACCTGAGCGATATGATAACTGTAGAGAGAACCTATGAGAACTATTCTAACATGACATTCATCTATTTATTATCATACAATACTTTTAAGAGAAAGTCAAATACAATATGGAGATAATTGTAAGATGGGCATTGTTAAGGAAACTCAGGTTGCATTTATTTAGAGAATTATTGCCCTTACGGGCTGTGTTCGGTTAGTATCATTAGTTACTTGAAACAAGCATAAATAATGCCCGGAATTACCAAATTCAACTTTTGAAAAAAGTTTGATCAAAAACTTCAAACAGACTGTTCTGCTTAATAATATTGAGGAATAGAAGAACTTGAGAATTGTTTTTACTACATAGCGAAAGATTTGATATTTTATAGTCTTATTGAAGGAAAATGCAGTTGTATCTTATGATGCGGTTATACATCAAACTTTATAGGAATAGGAGAATTAATTCCGAAATGATCAAAAATATTTTTTTCATCATTTACTACTTTATCAAAAATTTCTTTTAGTTTATTTTCTGATTCGGTCTTTGGTGGATATGTCTCAATAGAATTAGCTATTTGCGCTATTGTAACTCCTAGCAAATCTAAGTTCTGCTTATCTATAGCATATCCATATCCTTTTGATCCAGTACTTTCACCAACTAAATCTGCTAATACTTTATATACATATTCAGACCTATAAATATCAGAAAAATATTGCTTTATAACCTCAAGATTATTCTGATAATTACGACTAAGTGCATATATATTATGTTGGCTATAGTTGTGCCTATCATATAGGTTGACTTTATTACCCACAATTGTAGCACACATATCTGAATATAACTTGTTGAACAATGAAATGATTTCACCAGATATCCCTATTTTATCGCTATTTAGCCAATATATCAAACTACTTATAAATTGTAATTTATTATATTCAGTTTTAAAACTATGGGTAATTTCTTCCAATTTATCCATTTCTAGTTTCTTAATCAGTTTTGCCATTATTACTAAAGCACGTTGTTGCGCATTTAACATAAAAAAGAGATTTGAATCATCAATAGATAAAATATTATCCCATATAATATTTATAAGTTGAAAAGAAACTGATCCTGATAAAGAATCAATATGCATATCGAGATATTCAAATCGTTCCCTTTGATTATCAGAATCAATATTAATAAGCTTATTAACAACGCTATCTTTAATTGATTTTTTTGAATTAATTTCTTTCATTAGCATCTGCATTTCACTAATATTTTTTGCAAAATCATTTGTTGATAAAGAGAAATATATATCAAAATATTTAATACTGTAGATAGGAAAATCACTTTTTATGCAATCTGGAATACTGCTATCATATTTTTCAATCAAGTTAAATCCTGATTTATATCTATATATAAAAGGAAAGAAATTACATAGCAGTTCTTTAAAAGTTGAAAATTCATCAAATAGTTCATCAAAAAAAGCCTTTCCTTCTTCATTAAACTTATCACTACGACGTTGAAATAGATATAAGTTCACATCACACATCACATCAGAGGATATAAAATATTCTCTATTTTCTTGGATCACTTCATATAATTTAGGAGCTTCAAAATGAATAATTTCAAGCATTAATAGTGTAGGAATATCTAAATCATATTCATTGCAGAAAGTAGAAGTAAAAGCAGAATTAATTAATCTTTTATAGTGACGAACATTTTTGGTGTTTTTGCAAATATGATTAATAATTGGAAGATAACATGAAATTTCAATTTCATGTTCAATATATTTATTAATTATATTAGCTGTGCATACTGAAAATATAGTACCTAATCTATCTGAGTCAATAGATGGAATATGAATTTCTTGTTGAACAATTTTCTCTATAAACTTTGGATTGATTTGAGCTGTATCACTAAGAATTTCATTCATTCTCGCTTGGTCATATGATAATAAATATATTATATTTGGTAAATCAAAAACAGTGCTGATTAGCTTAAAAAGAAATATTATATTTTCAGCACTTGCTCTTTCTAAATTATCAATAACAAAAACAACTTTTTTATTTTGATCAAGCAGATATGAACCTATCTGCATTTCAATATGTTCTACTTCGTCATATTCATCATCGGATAAATCATTAATCAAATCAATTAGATTTGGCAAACCTACTTTTTTATCAATATATCCAGATACAATGCGTTTAAGGCTATTTATTATGCTTCTTGTTTTAGCCAAACTAAATCTAATATCTGTTTTATCAATGATTTTTTCATACATAGTAGTCAATAGAGCCTCTTTTGATCCTAATAACCATGGATCAATATCATCAATAACGATCACTTTATTATTGGTTAATTGCTCTTTAACATTATTTATAATAGTTGTTTTTCCACAGCCCCATTCGCCAACTAATGCAATTGTAAATGCCCTATCAGAACAGTATGAATAAATATAGTTATAAAGTTGATTTACTATTCCATTTCGATTTAACATATCATAAGATACATCTTTTTCGGATACTAAAATAGGTTGTCCTAACTTAATGCTAAAATTGTTTTCATATATATCTTTTAAATCAAGAATACTGGACTTGCTGTAAATTAAATTTTGCGTTGTTTTATAAAACACAATAAATCTGATTATTATAGAAACAAATGTGAGTCCAGATAAAGCTAATCCTATTATACTTTTATAATTATTTATATTATTTGAACAGATACAATAGCCTGTCCAACTTCCTAAAATATATAAGATACTTAGCAAACTGGAATCAAATACATTAACGGCTTTATATCGGAATTGCTGTACTAAATGTATATTAGTCAATGACACAATAGCAATTATAATAGCACCAACAATAAGAATACCCCATAGTATACTTGGAATATCATCTTTCAGTTTTGAAGGCAGATTGTAGATATCTGCTGTTATAAAAAATATACATATAATAGTAGAATAAATTATAGATTTTGAAATTGACCTAACAAAATTAATTTTATTAAAATATTTCTTTATCGTATTAAAAAAGTCTTTTATTCTCATCACATCCTAACTGCAATTAAATAATAAACATATTAATGTGAGCCACACATAGATGCTTTTGATTATAAATTGTTGAATATAAAATTTATAATATTTTATTATTTCTTTACTACTTTCCTTAAAAATATGGTCTTGCAAACATCTATTATTTTTTAATTGTTAACCTTCCTACTACGTTCGCCACATACCAAAACATGACTGGTGGGATAGCGTTACCTAAAGCACGATACTGCGCTGATTCGGTACACACAAGCTTAAATGATTCAGGGAAAGACTGAATTCTTGCAACTTCGCGAGGAGTAAATCGTCTATATCTCCCATTAACCATTAAAACAGGGTCTGTACTGTTTAAAGAAACCTTTGCTAAGTGTGAGCCAACTGTATTACAAGGCTTTGTAATATCCTGTGCCCTTCCTTTATTCATTGTTTCACGCTTTCTCATCATTCCCTGAACAGCTCTCTCGCTAAAGAAATATTTATCAGCAACCGCATTTTCTATTACTTTTCCAAGAGAAACATATTCATTTTCATCAGTAATAGGCATATCCGGAAATTCAAATTTAATACCAAGATCGTTACGGAATCCAACAATAATAACTCTTTCACGTTTTTGAGGGACACCATAATTTGCGGAATTCAGCAATTTGTGTGTAATAGTATATCCGCTTTTTTCAAATTCCTCTAATATTAGAGGAAATGCTTCTTTCTTATTTGCTGACATAATACCTTTAACATTTTCAGCAATAAAGCATAAAGGTTGTTTTTCACGCAAAATACGACACATTTCAAAAAACAACTTTCCTCTATCGTCTTTAATTCCAAGTCGCTTAGGATTCTGAGCTACTATCGAAAAGGACTGACAAGGGAACCCACCCGTAAGAATATCAAAGTCAGGAATCTCACTAGATTTAACTTCTCGAATATCTCTGTTATCTGGCTTTATTCTAAAATTTTCTTCAAAAAGCCTACAAGCATTATCGTCTATGTCGTTGGCATAAACGATTTCCATATTATTGCTCGGATAATACTTGTCTAAAAATGTAAAATCGCCAAGTAATCCCACATCAGTTCCACCACAGCCACAAAAAAGGGATGCAACTTTTAATTTGTCCATGTTAATAACTCCTCAAAATTACCTACTTCAGCTCTGGTTGTGCTAAATGTTATATCTGCCCCGTCTTTTGGAATCATATCTATTAAGTCTCGCTTATACAATCCAACAGGGTCTTGTATAAGAAACAATTTCTTCTCAGTTTTGCTTATCATCAAACGATAAACAAAATATCTATCTCGCATTGTATTTGCTGTATTCCACTCATTTGGCGTAAGATGAACCTTGTTAAAATGTAATGGCTTAGAACTAATCGTTGTTTTTACTTCTATATAGCGTTTGCGTTCATCCAGTTCAACAGACTGAATATCGTATCCAACTGCAAATTGTGTCGGGATGCGTTTTATAAGATGAATAAGATCTTCACGTCCACCAATTTTCACACGTTGACATTCATGCGAATGAACAAGACTTTCACCCATGTCTCCAATATCTTTCGTTTTAATTACATCAGATTTTTCAAGTATTTTATCATAAAGTGCATAACTCTGCTTCTTTAACTCTTGATATTCCTCCACATCATTTGCAATAAATGCAAGAATGTCCGTTTCGAAATCAGTTTCTTTAATATCACGATTTACAAATTTAAACCACTCATCGTAACATTCTTTTATTTCTTTATATGTAGCATATCTATTTTGAATAAACCTATCATATTGATTAAACCATTCAGTTGAATTAGTAAATTTCAAAACAGCTTCGTTTTCTAACTTGTTTATGTAAAAATTCTTTCCACCATACACAATAAGCAAATTGGCTATTTCCATATAATCAAGGATATCCCCAGCATAACGAATAACATCACCTGTCTCATCGTACTCAACATCATTCTCTCTATTTTCAATTATACGCTTCCAAACTTTTTCAGGTGCTTCATTATCTCTTGTGCAACGTAAATCGTTAAAAATACAATGGCAAGCCTCAGCTTTTGTAAGATATTGACGAGAGCCTGTATTTTCCTCAGCATATTTCAAAACAGATAAAATATACTGTGCTGGCTTAAAATGAATTCCAGCACTAATTTGTTTAGCAATTTCTTGAACTTTTAAATGGGCTCCAGGGTACTGAAAGTTATAAAGATAATATTTGAAAAACTCAACCAGATCTTCTTTTTGAGCTAATTCAATTGCCCTTCTTCCAGGCTTTACAATATCACCATTGTATTCAAGAAAACCAAATAAAGAGGAAATTTCGGTTCTCCAATTGTTGATGGTTTTTAATTCTTTAACTGCATTACCAGGATAACGACGAATTGCTTCGTTTAATAGATCTGCAAATTTTTCTTTATGTGCTTCATTCATCTTAGATATTTCTGTTGCCATATAGACAAGAACATTTTCCACATCATTTTTAAAACGTGGTCTAACGTGATGAATTCTAAAGTACAGGTCATCTGGTATGTGGTATTTCATATATATAATCACTCCAAATATTTTAGCAAAGCTTCTGCGATTGCTTGAGCCATTAATGGTGGAACGGCATTTCCTACTTGTCGAAATTGTTGTGTTTTGTTGCCCTCAAATACAAAATCATCCGGAAACGATTGTAATCTCGCACATTCTCTAACAGTTGGAACCCTATTATATTTATAATGAAAATGGTGTCTATGACCAGTATCAATGGTGGGGGCAGGTTTATAACTACAAAATCTTGTCCAAGCAACGTGAAAATTTCGCGATTTTATATACTCTTCAGGTAAGTCTTTATAATTTCCACCATCAGGAACTAATGAAATAATATGCTTTACTTTTTCTGAATGAGCCGCTGCTATATGATTTCTTACTTTTTCAGAATTCTCTCTCATGATTTTCTGGTATTCATTCTGAACCTCTGTTTCATATTCAGCTGGATCTTCACCAAGTTCATTGATAAGTGGTGGAAGATCAGAAAGAGCCATTTTACAGGTTACCATTTCTTTTTTTGTTATGGAATCGAAATTAAAATCTTTGTCTTTTAAGCCAACAAATATGACTCTTTTTCTGTTTTGTGGTACTCCATAATCCGCTGCACATAAGATGCGATATTTTACTCTGTATCCAAGTGCAGTCAAACGTTCAATAATGCTTTCCTTAATTTGTCCCTTAAATAAACTGACAAGTCCTGGAACATTTTCAATAACAAAAGCCTTAGGTTTTATTTGCTCAACAAAGTGAATGTATGATAAATAAAGTTTATTTCTTGGATCGTCAAATTTTCTTGGACCTGAAAGAGACATTCCCTGACATGGAGGTCCACCTATTATTAAATCTATATTCTTATCGTCAATTACTTTTTTTATATCTGAATAATTAAGCTCAGTAATATCACCACATATTGACTTTGCTTTCTTGTGGTTGTGTTCAAAAACGTTTAATGCCATTTTATCATTATCAATGCCAAGAAGTATATTTACTCCTGCCCTTTCAAATCCACATGATAATCCGCCACAACCACAAAATAAATCTATTGCATTGTAACTTTTCATTCCATACCTCAAAATGTTTGTCCTTGGACTTTGTGTCTTTTGTGGGTTTTCTTACTCCACACCCGAAATCATAAATTTAATGCTCTTATCAAATAAATCTCCCAGAGTAAGCAAGTCAGAAAGATTGAAAGGATAGTTTCTAAGACTGTCCTTGTGTTTTTTATCATTAAGGATAAAATCTGCCTTGGAACTTAAGAATTCATCAGAAACCTGTTCTGCTGATGTGATATCCAGATTATGAAGAATAATTCTGCTAAGTTGCATTTGAATATTTGCAATAATAGGATTATTATTGACATTATCAAATACCTCAATCATTTTATCTCTGCCACGTTCACTTATATTGGCAATTTTTCTATCTGGCTCAGTTGCAGTAAACTTTTTTTCATTTCCACAAAGAAATAGTATGCTGCTATTTGCAAATGCAGCTATTTCATTCAGATAGTTATCTTGTAAATTTTTACTACTCTTAAGTGAGATTGTTCTTGCAGGAGTTGCCTTTATGCTCCGTAACGCCTGACTTACCGTAGCACCTGCGCCATGGTTATCATCTTCTGTGCCAAGCAAATAACCCACGCTACATTCCAAAGTTTGAGCCATTTTTATTAATATCTCATAACTCGGATTGCCGCCGTTTTTCCAGTTGGTTATGTTACTCTTACTTATTCCAAGTTCGGTTACAAGGCTGCTTGCTGAGTAGCCTTTTTCTTTGCATTTTTGTTTGAAAGCGTTATAATTCATAAATAGCACCCCTGTTGTTTGTGCAGAAAGTAGAAATAATAAGCAAGCTATTGACAATTGTTCTACCTTGATGTATGATGTAAATCAATAAAGTTGTATTACATAGAACTGTTCGGCAGTATTTAACTTTATTGAAATTACATTTTAAGCTGCACTATCTTCATGCGTCTATTGTACCATATTTTTAGTGCAAAGTCAAGTTTATAATAAAAGAAAGGAGTCAAAAATGAAAGAAAAAGGTGATGTTCCAAATCTTCCACCTGAATTTAACCCCATAATTCCACTTCGTGATGATTCACCACAAAGAGAATTTCCAATCAAGGCATTACCTCCAATTCTTCGTGAAATGGTAATGGGTATCGCTGAAACCACAGGCACAGATCCAGCAATGGCAGCAACTTCGATTTTATCGGCAATTAGCTATTGCTTTACAAGCAGGTATAGAATGCAGGGTAAAGCCGACCATTCAGAACCGCCTATGATTTATAGTTTCATTGTTGCCGAACCATCAGAGCGAAAATCACCTGTTGTAAAGTTCATCAAAAAGCCATTTGTTGATTTTGAACTGAAATATAATCAAGAACATGCTGAGGAATTTCACAAAATTGAGGCGATGAAAAAGAAACTTCTTTTTGAAGCAGATAAGCTTGAAAAAGAGGAAAGCAAAGACGTTGATCAAATCGCAAAGCTGAAAACGCAGGCAGAACAAATGGGTGACGTGGGCAAAAGACGAATTACTGTAGAGGATATTACTCCTGAATCGTTGATTCAATTGATGGGAAAGAATAAATCTTTACTGATGATTTCTGATGAAGCAGGTATGCTCGGAAACTTTACAGGACGATATTCCAATAACAACATACCTAATATGGATATGATTTTGAAAGCATGGAGTGGTGAAAGTTTCTTTTGCGACAGAGCAACAAAATAATCTATACAGATTTCCAATCCATGCCTGTCAATTAGTCTTGCAGGACAACCTTACTTATGGGATAGTATGATTTCTAATTCTGTATTCAGAAACAGTGGTCTGCTTGCACGATTTTTCTATTGTTTTCCAAAGAGCAAAGTCGGCACAAGGCGGTATGATTCAAAATCAATTGATCCGATTGTTGTTGACAACTATAACAGGCTCATTGACATTCTTCTTACAAGAAAATTCAATGCAAAGCCCACAGAGGAAAAATTTCTGAAATTTGATGAAACAGCACAGCAAGATTTCACCGATTACTATAACAATTATATTGAGAAAATTCAGCTCACAGAGTTTGTAAACTGCAAGGACTGGGGCGGTAAATATCATGGTCAAATACTTCGCCTTTGTTGCATTATCCATTGTGTAAAATGTACTATTGAAGGCAAGTGTCCTGAGGATGTCCTTGTTGATGTAAACACACTTTGCAATGCGATTGATATTGCTGACTACTACAAGGAACAGGCAATATATGCTTTCAGTATTGGTAGCGTAGATAATGAAATTTTGAGGGCAGAAAAAGCTCTGGAAATCATCAGGGCAAAGCAAATAAGAGAAGGATTTCAATCGGCATTGCTAAAGAAATGTCGAAATAAAATCTTCCCTGAACCTGACGACTTTTACAAGGCACTCAAACTGCTTGAAGAATATGGTTATGTTGCTTTCGATGAAAGATAAACAGGCAACCATAAATCTGCAATTTATGTTTTTGTAAATCCGAAAGTATTTGAGGATACAGCTGATCATAGCTGACATCAGTCAGCAAAAAGCCCTCGGCAGAGCGCCTGTATATATGATAGAACTTGCCAAAGGGCTGTCATATATACTATGGCGTTACAATAGGCATAGTGTCTGTTGTAAAATCGGTGCTCCGCACCGTATTGTTTCAGCGATTGTATTCTATCGTTCTGAAACTTGTCACCGCAATCCTCTGATTGTTCGGTGACATTGTCCAAACTGGTAGAGCAAATGAATTTCGAGAAGGGAGAATAGATGAAAGAAAAACGCATTTCGTTTTGTCAGGGAAAAGGCTCATTAACTCACAACAATAGAGATTTCATCGCAGAAAATGTTGACCGCTGCCGTATGAGAGATAACTATACGTTTATCAGGAAAGATATTGGCTGTGTGTATGAGCATTTATTTGCTGAATCAACAAAGCGTTACAATGCCAAGCAGAAACGCAATGACAGAAAAATTCATGGTACATATTATGAATCTCTCTTTCATAAGAAACCGTCCAATTCTGTTGTGACAGCTGCTGATAAGCGAAAAAGTTTCTATGAAGATGTCGTTCAGATAGGTAAAAAAGAAGATTCCGGAGTGGATACAGAAGATGCACAGCTTGTAGCAGCGTGTCTGAAAGAGTATATGGCAGGATATCAACAGCGTAATTCAAATTTCGTAGTATTCAACGCTGTGCTTCATATGGACGAAGCCACACCTCACTTACATATTGACTATATTCCTGTTGGTCATTACAAGCGTGGACAGGATACACAAAACGGCATTGCTCAAGCCTTAAAAGAAATGGGATTCGGAAGTGGAAAAGATGCAATTGCACGTTGGAGAAAATCAGAAATTGAAGTACTGAATCAAATCTGTCTTGCACACGGTATCAGACCTTTGGAACCTGAAAAGTCAAGAGGTTCGATGTCAGTTAAAGAGTACAAAGAAGCAAGGCAAGAAGCAGATAAACTTAAAGCTGAAAATGTCCAACTCAAAAGCGAAAATGAGGGTATTTCTCGTGAACTTACTGAAACAAAAGCAATGCTTGAAAGGGCAAATAAGAAAAAGGTTCAGCTTGTTGATATTGGGAGCATTGCGGTTAAGCCGACCATTTTTGGAAACAAGGTTACCCTTGATAAAAATGATTATGACAAACTTCAAGCTCTTGCTGAAAAAGAAGTGGTCAGCGTAAAACGAACCAGAAAACTTACTGCGGCTAATCAACAACTTAGCAAAGAAAATACGGAATTGAAAAGTACAATAAACCAGCAAGCAGCTGAACTTGCCAAATATAAGAAACCTGCAACAATATCAGTCAAGACACTTATGAAAAGTGCAAAGGAGACCTCTGAAAAGGAGAGGTTAAGATCTGACTTGCAAAAAGCAAAATCATTCATTTCAGCTAATGGACTTACAGAAGAATTTCACAAATACAAATCAAATACAAAAAATCACGAATTAGAGTAAAGGAGATTTACTATGACACAGGAAAGAAAAAATGCAATCGTTGATGACATTATGGCACTTCTCATTCAGCTTACTGATGAGGAGACAATACAGGAAACAAGCCGTAAAAAGCCTGTTGAGATGCTTACGATCAAAGAATGTACTCAAGCGGTAAAGGGACTAAGCGAACACACTGTTCGTCAACTGGTGGCACAGAACAAGGTCAAATACATTCGTACAGGTCAGGGCAAACGTGGCAAAATCCTCATTAATAAGGAAGAGCTTCTCAAAGTTTTTGAAGTCTGATGAACTGTTTTGAAGAAATAAGAAATCGTCTTGAAATACGGACAGTTGCAGAACGTTACGGAATTGAAATCAAGCGTAATAACATTTGTCTCTGCCCATTTCATGACGATCACCACCCCTCTGCACACATATATCCCAATGCGTTCCATTGCTTCACCTGTAATGTGCATTATGACATTTTAGGTTTTGTTATGGCACTTTTTGATCTGTCGACTCTTGATGCAGCAAGAAAGCTGAACGATGATTTTCAGCTGGGTATTGCATTTGGCAGACAGAAAACTTCCTATAAACCAGCTTACAACGAAAGTGCTGAACTTCGTGAGATACGCCGTAAAAAACGTGAACGCTTTGAAAAATGGGAACATGAAGCGTGGCAGACGATTCACGATTATCTATGGTTCATGCGTGACTGGTTTGAGAAATACAAGCCGTCACCTGATGATACATATATAGATGATCGTTTTCACATTGCGAATGTTGAATATCGTCATGCAGAAGAATTCTCAATCGACTGGATTCAGCAGTTTTCAAATGAAGAAAAGGTTGAATGGAAGTGGGTAGTTGATAAGATGAGAAGATTTCTTGATGAACATAAAGAGGAAGAAAAACCACAAAGTACAGAAAGTGCAGGGACATATATTGAGATTTCAAGGACAAAATCACCAGACAGTATTCCTGTTAATTGGTGATAATCACAAGAAAGTACAGGAAACCCACAAAGTCCAAGGACAAAAACTATAACATTTCAGGAGGTAACAGACAGCACTATGGCTGCAATCGATAAACGTGGAAACACATTCAGAATCAGAGTTTTCGTTGGCACTGATGCGAATGGCAAGAAGATTATGAAGTCCACAACATTCACTCCGCCGACATATACAACACCGAAAAGGGCTGAGAAACTTGCTCAGGAGTTCGCCTTTGAATTTGAACGTCAATGTAAAGGATATATTAGTTTCAATGAAAATATGAGATTTTCAGAGCTTGCAGATTGGTATTTCACCAACTTTGCACCGGTAGAATTAAAAGCATCGACTGTTTACACTTATACCGGACAGTATAAGAAGCATATCAAACCTGTTCTAGGCAACATGAAATTAAAAGATATTACAACGCCAAAACTGACACAGGTAATGCAGTCATACAATTTAAATCCTGCGACTGTCAGAAAATTGTATGTCATTATTCAGTCTATTTTCAAACGTGGTATGGAACAAGGATTTCTGCGTGATAACCCTTGCCATAACGTCATTCTTCCAAAGAATAAGGAACAGCACAAAGTTATGGCTCTTACAGAAGATGAACTAAAACACTTTGTGAAAATGCTTGATGAGAAGCCATGCGATGAAGATGTTAAGCGTATCATCAGAGTGCTGCTTTATACAGGAATGCGTTCGGGAGAGTGCTTTGCACTACGCTGGGAAGATGTTGACTTTGAGAATATGTCAATTTCAATCAAGCATACGCTGAATGACATAGGCGGAAAGCATGAATTGACACCGCCAAAAACGAAAAAGAGTATCCGAACAATCGGTATGAGTAAAACTGTTGCTAATATATTTCAAGAACAGAAAAAATACACCGATGATTTGAAAATTGCTCTTGGTGATAGTTATGCACATCCAGAAATGGTATTTCCATCAGCAAACGGCAATTATCGTGACAGAAGTTCTGTTTTGACTTCGCTGAAACGCTTTACCAAAGGCACAGAATTCGAGCATATGACGTTACACAAGTTAAGACATTGCAATGCTACTATGCTTTTGAATATGGGCGTAGATCTCAAAATCATCAGTGACCATTTAGGACATTGTGACATCAATGTCACAGCTGATATTTATGCAGATGTGCTTAGCAGTACACGAAAAGTGTTGGCGGATTCTATTGAGAAAAAGCTGACTGAATAAAGAACAGAAATTACAGCAACATAAAAAAATCTACTTTTTAGTTGTCCAGAAGTTGTCCAAATGGACTTCTGAAACAAAAGAAATAACGCAATATCGATAAAAAATCGATGTTTCCTTATCTCTTTGAGAACTGTGGAGCACGTCTTGCGGCTTTGAGACCGTACTTCTTTCTTTCCTTCATTCTTGGGTCACGAGTGAGGAAGCCTTCCTTCTTGAGGAGAGGTCTGAACTCATCGCTAGCCTGAAGAAGAGCTCTTGAAAGACCGTGTCTGATTGCACCAGCCTGACCTGTTACTCCACCGCCTGTTACTGTGCAAACGATATCGTACTTATCCATTGTATCTGTTACAGCAAATGGCTGACGAACGATGAGCTTGAGTGTCTCAAGACCGAAATAATCGTCAATGTCTCTGCCGTTGATTGTGATCTTACCTGTACCCTCGTAAACACGAACACGGGCAACAGAATGTTTTCTTCTACCTGTGCCATAGAAATATGGCTGCTTTGATTCGTACATCTAAATTGCTCCTTCCTTACAGTTCGTATTTAACAGGCTTCTGAGCAGCATTGTTATGCTCAGCACCCTTGTATACTCTGAGTCTCTTTGCAGCAGCTCTGCCAAGTGTGTTGTTAGGAAGCATACCCTCAACAGCAATTGTCATAGCTCTGTCTGACTGATTAGCCATCATATCTGAATACTTGATCTCCTTAAGACCGCCGATCCAGCCTGTGTGCCACTTGTAAGACTTCTGATCAAGCTTCTTGCCTGTGAGAACAGCCTTATCTGTGTTGATGATGATTACATGGTCGCCGCAGTCAGCGTGTGGTGCGTAAGTTGGCTTGTGCTTACCACGAAGAATGTGAGCAGCCTTAGCAGCAACTCTACCGAGTGACTGACCTTCAGCGTCGAGAATATACCATGTGCGAGTAATGTCGCCTGCTTTTGGCATATAAGTTGACATATTATTTCCTCCATTCAGAATTTTAAAAAGTCTGTTCACAGCCGCATTTTTCGCCCTGTGAACTCACAACGATGTCTATTATACAACAGCTTTTCACGATTGTCAATAGCCAAAACGCTGAATTTTTAATTTATATCCCTCATTCTCTTTAATTCTCTTCGTTTTGCTCCATTTCTCTCGATTTCTCACAATTCATTTCACTTTTGCCTTTTACACTAATATACACAGTAATATGGCGTAAACTAAAGATAATCATAGCATAAGCAACGTATATTCAATATTTAACTGTCTACGTTAGAATATGTGCTTATATGTCTGTATTTGCATTTTCAGCATATGCTTTTCTTCTGCACCAAAATCCTGCAAACCGTCTGCTTTACTGTATTTTCAGCTTTATTCATCTTCGAATGAAAAAATATCCTCTACAGATACACCAAATACCTTTGCAATATCCATTGCAAGCTTTAATGACGGATTGTATTGTCCTTTTTCAAGACGTATGATGGTTTCACGCCTGACGCCCACTTTTTCGGCAAGGTCACCCTGCTTCATGTCAAGCTTGGCACGATATTCCTTGAGTTTTGTTTTTAGCTCCTGCATTACTCGTCCTCCTCATCGGTGCTGAGCTTGCCCTCATGGTGGAGGAAAAATCCGCTTTCAAGGGTCATATAACTGAACCAGAATATAAACCATACTTGATATAGTCTGTCGCTGTTTATCTTTATGGTTATACTTCCTTCCCAGAACATTGATATAAAGATCACTACTGCTAATATTATCAAAAACATTTTTGTGATACTTTGATGTGCCTTGAGCATATTTTCTTTTGCCATTTCGTCCTCTTTGTCAACTTTCTGACAGCTTGCATACAGCCATATTACTGCAAATAATGCCGTCATAGCAGCCAACACAACGAATATCACTGTCGCCCATGTTGTATTATCAAGCTTGTAATGCTCCGCAGTCTTTTCAAATATCTCTGTGACAAGTATTGCAATTCCTGTTACCATACGCTTTTTGTGATATTCTCTCAGAGTTATCTTTTTCTTTTCTTTTTTCGCTTTCATTTTTATCCCTCTAGTTCTCATCATCATCGAACTTACTTTCAAAATACAGACCTATAAAATTGTACACCGCATAGCAAAACCATATCAAGCCCGTTATAACATATTCGTTTAGTGTGACCTTAAATCTTCCTAAAATATCGGAAAACAAAGTCATAACTGAAATAAACAGGCAGGCAATCGTGAACAGGAACGTTATAAAAGTCTGATTGACCTTTGCTGTTGTCTGCTGAGTAAGCTCGTCATTTGTATCTCTTTTGCCGACCGTGGATATCATCTTTGTTATGCATATGGCGATTAGCGCAAGCGTTCCCAAAGATACGATAAGGTTTATCACATTGGTAAGTGTGTGCCCTTTCTTTATCGCAGGCAGCACCTTTTCCATAACCCAATAGAATATCCACATCGCTCCACCCAGCGTGCCCAAAATACCCATCTGTCTGTAATACTTTCTGTATGATATTTTGTCTGTTTTTATCTTCGTTTTGTCATTCATTTCTACATCTTCTTTCATTTGTGATTTAAACATATACAAGGTGATTTATTTATCACCTTATGTGACAATAATATCACTTTTACTTTGCAAAGTCAATAGAAAAGTGACAAATTTATCACCTTTGTGCATATACACTAATCGTGCGGGATCAGTTTGTACACATTTATGTACACTGACAACAAAAAGAGCGGAACAAAGTCCGCTCATGAAATTATTCTGTTTGTGAATTTGAACTTTCTTCGTTGCTACTGTCGGTGTCGCTTTTATCTTCTGTGAATATTTCTTTGCATACAGCACTAAATTCATCGTCACGTAGTGAAACTTTATTTTTTATCACGTCTGTAATGGTGAATTTTCTGTAGGTGAAGCCGTCATATACTATTAAAAAGGAAATAGTGTAGTTATCAGAGCCATGTTTGCCTTTTACTGTTACTGTGTAGTTGTGACCGTTCTTTGTGCAATCCCACTTTGCGTCCTCGCCTAGATAAGAAGCTATGCACTCACCGATTACCTTTGCTGAATTTCCCGAAAAGTTGTCAAGGCTTTGCACATAACTGTTCTGTGCGGATACGAGCATATAGTCGTTGTCTATTTTTATGCTCTGCGTAAAACCATTCATGAACAGTGCAGCGATAATGAAAAATCCACACATTATTGCTTTATAAAGCTCTCTGCCGCAAAGCTTTTCACGCTTATAAACATAAAAAGGCGTTAGCCATACCCATTTGAAAAGGTGTGCAGCATCAATGCCATGCTTTATAAGCTGTTTGCAATCTGCAATGGAACAGCCTATCATGAACAGCGGAACAAGTATCCACAGGAACGCTCCTGCGGTGGCAGAGTTTGCATAGTTTTCAAGAAACAAACCGATAAGCGGAACAAAGCATATGAACCATATCAGCCCATTGTTAAGGGACATTGCTTTGGCAGAGTTTGAGTTGCTTTCGGTCTGCGGTGCATTTATCGTAATATCCATTTTGTCCTCCGATTTTTTTAAGCTACCTATATTATATAATATTTTTTTCAAATAATCAATAGCCTATGTTTTTGTTTATTAGTAACAAAACAAACGTTCGGCATTGTTCTGAAAAATGTTTAATTAATGTATTTACAAAATCATTGACTTTGTGTTATAATATAATTTGTATGTAAAAAATTCTTCAGATCCGTAAGAAAGGAAATGAGAAATGGCAAATAAAAAGGAATATACAAATGAAGATATAGTATCCCTTAAGGGGGAGGACAGAGTAAGAAAGCGTCCTGCGGTAATATTCGGCTCTGACGGACTTGAGGGCTGTAAACATTCTGTTTTTGAAATTCTTTCAAACTCTATAGACGAGGCTCGTGACGGTCATGGCGATAAGATAATCGTTACAAAGTATAATGACGATTCTATCGAGGTGGAAGACTTCGGACGTGGTTGTCCTGTTGACTATAACCAGCGTGAGAAAAAATATAACTGGGAGCTTGTTTACTGCGAGCTTTATGCAGGTGGCAAGTATAATAATAACGGCGGAGATAACTATGAATATTCTTTGGGTCTTAACGGACTAGGTGCTTGTGCGACGCAGTATTCATCTGAGTTTATGGACGTCGAGGTTTTCCGTGACGGATATAAGTATGACCTGCACTTTGAAAAGGGAAGAAACGTTGGCGGTCTTAAAAAGGAAGAAACAAAGCAGAAAAAGACAGGTACAAAGACACATTGGCGACCTGACCTTGAAGTTTTCACTGATATAAAAATTGAGAACGAATATTTTGAGGACGTTCTGAAAAAGCAGGCTGTAGTAAACCCTAATATCACATTTATCCTGCGTATACAGCGTGAGAACAATTCTTTTGAAGAAAAGACGTTCTATTATGAGAATGGTATCGCTGATTATGTTGCAGAGATAGCAGGTGAAAAGCCTCTGACCTCGGTGCAGTTTTTCACAGGCGACCGCAAGGGTCGTGACCGTGAGGACAAGGACGATTACAAGGTAAAGCTTTCTGTGGCGTTCACTTTCTCTAATCAGGTAAAATGTCTTGAATATTATCACAATTCAAGCTTTCTGGAACATGGCGGCTCACCGGAGGACGCTGTAAAGAGTGCTTTCACATCTCAGATAAATGCTTATCTCAAAAGCAACAATAAGTATCTGAAAAACGAAAAGCCTATTACTTTTCAGGATATCGAGGATTGCTTGGTGCTTGTTTCAAGTTCGTTTTCTACACAGACTTCATATGCCAATCAGACAAAGAAAGCTATCACAAACAAGTTTATCAAGGAGTGCATGACAGAGTTCTTGAAGCACAATCTTGAGATATACTTTATTGAAAATCCTGACGAAGCGGTGAAGATAGCAGAGCAGGTTCTTGTAAACAAGAGAAGCCGTGAAAAGGCTGAGAAGTCAAGAATAGACCTGAAGAAAAAGCTTGCAGGCTCTATTGACCTATCAAATCAGGTGCAAAAATTCGTTGACTGCCGTTCAAAAGACCTTTCTCAGCGTGAGCTTTACATCGTGGAGGGCGACTCAGCCCTTGGTTCTGTAAAAATGGCAAGAAATGCAGAGTTTCAGGCTGTTATCCCTGTAAGAGGAAAGATACTCAACTGTTTGAAAGCTGACTATGATAAGATTTTCAAGAACGAGATAATCACAGATCTTATAAAGGTCATAGGCTGCGGCGTTGAGGTCAAGACGGGCAAGAACAAGGAGATATCTATGTTCAATCTTGACAACCTACGCTGGAACAAAATAGTTATCTGTACTGATGCCGATGTTGACGGCTTCCATATCAGAACGCTTATACTCACAATGCTTTACAGGCTCGTGCCGACCCTTATTGAAAAAGGATATGTTTATATTGCGGAGTCACCGCTCTTTGAGATAACGACTTCCGACAAGACTTACTTTGCATATGACGAGAACGAAAAGACAAAGATACTCAAAATGATAGGCAATAAAAAGTTTGATATCCAGCGTTCAAAAGGTCTTGGCGAGAACGAGGCGGAGATGATGAGCCTTACGACAATGGACCCTGCCACAAGACGTCTTATAAAGATAGAGCCTGACGATATCGAGCAGACACAATGGATGTTCGATATGCTTTTGGGTGACGATCTGCAGGGAAGAAAAGATTTCATCACCAATAATGGTGTTGATTATCTGGATATGGCAGATATTTCATAAGCTGTTTGAGTGGAGAGCATTATGGACGCAATTTTTATATGGTCGTCTGCGCTTGTGATATGTGTTGGACTTCCATTGTTTTTCACAGTAATAAATGTTATAAGGCTTTTTGAGAATGCACCTAAAGAATTGGACAGACCGCTGTTTGATGTGCTGACGGTGGTAATCGGTTCGCTGCTGTCTGTTTTTGACCTTGACGGGTTAGGTCTTGGCGTTGAATATGATGTTCCTCTAACTGTTCATGGGGAATTTCATACACCCATAGCAGGGGAGTATAGGTTTAGTTTTTTCTTCCTGTTTTTTATAGCTATGGTGTGCATTGTACTGTTGAGTGTTATAACAAAGAGAAAACCGCCGTTGTTTGCGGCTATGCTCATTGCAGGGGTGTATATGGGCAATGTGCTTGATATACTGCTGGTGATACAGTTTTTGAAGAATATGGATAACTTTTTCACGGTGATGATGTTGGTTTTTCCAATGAATTATATGCTTATGTCCGTAAGGCTCATTCGCCGTGAAATAAAGGCGCAGACGGGATATCTCAGCAATTCGGCGGAGAAAAGCGGCTTTATGGGCTGGCTTAATAAGCTTCTCACAAAAAGCCTTGGTTGGTATCTTATCAGCTTTGTGGCAATGATACCGCTCCTTGCGGTGATGCTTTTGATACTTGTTTTATTTGGACAGCGCCCTGACAGCATAGTAAAGGCTTTCACGGAAACAGCCGATTGGACGTTTTCTCAGCAGATACCTCCGCCGCCTGATTACTCACAAGGGCATTATCTTTGCACAGTTGCGGCAGGGGGACACGCTAAGCTCGTCAAACCTCAGCGAATGGGTCTGCGGCGTGGGGATAAGATAGTTGTGAACAGACAGCTTTGTGTTGCAAACGCATTTGAAGAGCTTATACAGGATAAGCTTCCACGTTTTCACAAATGTGTGAGAAGCTTTTACGATAAACACGGATATCCCATTTCACAGCATATATCGACGAAATTGCGTGCTGATGTGGTCTATATCCTTATGAAACCACTTGAATTTATTTTTATTGCGGTGCTGTATATGTTTGACGCCGATCCCGAAAGCAGGATCGCTATGCAGTATACAGGCAAAAAGTGCACCGACCTTACGAACTTTATGAAAGGATAGATTTTATGGCAAGAAAAAAGGCAGAGCCTAAAAAGACTGCTAAACCAAATAACAACGCATATATCGAGGGTGCAGGACTTGTTGCAGACGAAAAGATAACAATGTCCCTTGAAAAGAACTATATGCCATATGCCATGAGCGTTTTGGTATCAAGAGCGTTCCCTGAGATAGACGGCTTTAAGCCCTCACACAGAAAACTGCTTTATACCATGTATAAAATGGGACTTTTAAACGGAAAGCTCACAAAGTCTGCCAATATCGTTGGTGCGACCATGAGGCTCAATCCTCACGGCGACGGTGCTATATATGAAACCATGGTAAGACTTTCACAGGGCAATGAAGCGCTTTTGCACCCATATGTAATGAGCAAGGGTAACTTCGGTAAGGCATATTCAAGAGATATGGCTTATGCTGCCTCTCGATACACTGAGGCAAAGCTCATGCCTATCTGTCAGGAGCTTTTCGGAGATATAGACAAGGACACTGTTGATTTTGTTCCTAACTATGATAACACCACCACAGAGCCGACCTTGCTTCCTGCTACTTATCCGTCAATACTTGTTAATGCAAATGTTGGTATAGGCGTTTCTATGGCTTCATCAGTTTGTCCGTTCAATCTCAGCGAGGTTTGCGAGACAACTATCGGACTTATGAAAAATCCTGATTTCAACGCTCTTGAAACGCTGAAAGGACCTGACTTTCCGGGCGGTGCTTCACTTCTATATGATGAGGAGGAGCTTGATAAGATATACCGCACAGGAAAAGGCTCTGTTAAGCTGAGAGCAAAATATCAGTATGACAAGGAGTCAAGGTGTCTTGAGATCGTTGAGATACCTGCCACTACCACAGTTGAAGCAATAATCGAGAAGATAATTGCTCTCGTTAAGGCAGGCAAGATAAGAGAGGTATCATATATCCGTGATGAAACGGACATTAACGGTCTGAAAATAGGTATAGATATCAAAAAGGGCGTAGACCCTGACAAGCTTATGCAAAAGCTTTATAAGCTGACACCGCTTCAGGACTCGTATTCATGCAATTTCTATATACTTGTTCACGGCTATCCAAGAATAATGGGCGTTTATGATATAATTAAAGAATGGGTAGCGTTCAGAATGGATTGCGTTCGACGCAGAACAAGCTTTGACCTTGCAAAGAAGAAAGACAAGCTCCACCTTCTGAAAGGTCTTGGAAAAATACTTCTCGATATCGACAAGGCTATAAAGATAATCAGAGAAACAGAAGAAGAAACCGAAGTCGTTCCAAACCTGATGATAGGTTTCGGCATTGATGAGATACAGGCTGATTATGTGGCTGAAATAAAGCTCAGACACCTTAACCGTGAGTATATCCTCAAAAGAACTGCCGAAACTGAGGACCTTGAAAAAGCTATTGCAGAGCTTGAAGATATTCTTGGAAGCGACAGAAAAATAAAGAATATCATCATTTCCGAATTAAAGGAAGTTTCAAAGAAGTATGGTCAGCCAAGAAAAACTCAGTTCTATTATAAGACTGATATCGAGGAGATAGACATAGAGGACGATATCCCTGACTACGCCTGCAAGCTTTTCCTATCTCAAAGCGGTTATTTCAAGAAATGTACTCCGCAATCACTGAGAATGGCAAGCGAGCAGAAGTATAAAGAGGGCGATGGTCCGCTTCAGGAAATGGAAAGCACCAATAAGACGGAGCTTCTGTTCTTCTCTGACAAGGCAGCTGTGTATAAGACCAAGGTATCGCAGTTTGCCGACACAAAGGCAAGCTCTCTTGGCGACTATATTCCTGCAAAGCTTGGTTTTGATGACGGTGAGGGCGTTGTGTCCATGGTGAATACTGTAGATTATTCGGGCTATATGATATTCTGTTTTGAAAACGGAAAGGTGGCAAAAGTGCCGCTCAATGCCTATGAAACAAAGACCAACAGAAAGAAGCTTGCCAACGCTTATTCTGCAAAGGCTAAGCTTGTGGGAATGTTCTTTGTGCAGGATAACGCTGAGATAATGCTTCGCACAACTAACGGCAGAGCAATGATATTTGATACAGCGCTTCTTATGCCTAAGTCCACGAGAGATACTATAGGCGTTCAGGTCATGACACTTAAAGCGAAGAATGCAGTTGTTGATAAGGCATTTATCGTTGACGATGAGACAGCAGCAGGCCTTTCAAAATATCGCAGCAAAACGATACCTGTTGCAGGCTGTTTTGCAAAGGATATCGAAGACCCTGACCAGATGCACTTCTGATATATGTTTTTACAGCGGATAGACTTCTGTCCGCTGTTTTTCGTTTGTTGACTTTTTACAGAGATTATGGTATACTTGTTTTGAAAAAGTGTGCAAATACACGGATGTTGCAAAAGGGAGTTGTTTTTATGGAGTGTCCTAAATGCCACAAGTCAGTTGACGATGATGACATTTTCTGTCCTAACTGTGACACTAGATTAAGACCAGACAAAAATACATCTATCATGAAGCGTTTCAAAAAGAAGAATAAACCGCTAAATGTGGAAATAGTGGGTGAGAAAAAACATAAATTGTCTGAAAGCAAGCTCAAGCTTATTCTTATAACAGTGGCGGTAGTGCTCCTTGTGGTGCTTGTCGTCCTTATCGTTGTGAATATTATAAGCGGAAAGGGTGAAAACACCGCTGAGAGCATTTCTGAATATATCGGCGTTGATGTTGCAAAGGCTCAGAAAAAGCTTGATATGCACTTTAAGGACGAATCTGCTTTTCAGGGAGTGAACAAAGCACTGAATTTTGATTATATCATTGAGTCTGATGACAGTGTTAATGTTGATGGTATAAATTATCCTGAATGGGCAGCGCTTGTTACTGTTGATGATGAAGAACGTATACAAACTGTAAAATATTCAAATTTCAAGGTGCTTAAAAACAATGCAAACGGTGAAAAAAAGAGTAAAGCTATCAACCTTGATAAGTTTGAACAAGGAGCAAAGTGGAATGGCTTGTCAGATGCCATAGACCTTGAATATTACGGCATCGTATGGTCAAAAGACACTAAAAATTATATATACCGCTATTGGTATGAGAATGACGCAGGTGATGATCAGCCTGTGGTGCTTAATGTAACGTTCGATACGGATAATAAGTATCTGTATTATTCTTCTACGCTTATTTATCCTGAGTATCTGTAAAAGGGTCATAATGTTACAAAAGAAATACAAATTGTTGCGTAAATTCTACAATTTCACAAAAAAACTTGACTTATGCTCGGTTTGTTGCTAATATAAATTGATGAATAACGTAAAAAGGAGGTTCGGTATGGATCCTAGTACTAAATTATGTATGGGCTGTATGAACGAACTTGGTTCTGACGGTCGCTGTCATTATTGTAGCTATACCGACGATATCCCACATTTACAGGCTTATCTTGCACCGAGAACAGTGCTTGACAACAGATATATAGTCGGAAAAATGCTTTCATATAATGGTGAGGGTGCGTCTTACATTTGCTACGATATGGTTGGCAAATGCAAGTGTGTGGCAAGAGAGTATATGCCTGACACTCTTTGCGAAAGAGATAGCGAAAGTCAGCGACTTGTGGTGAATCCAGATTGTCTGGCTAAGTATAAGACATTTATGTCTGAGTTTGCAGACGTGAACAAAGTTCTTTCACGCATGAGAAATCTTCAGCATATCGCCACGGCAAAGGATATGTTTTGCGAGAATAATACGACCTATGTCATACTCGAATATGTGGAGGGCGTGACGCTAAAGAAATTTTTACAGTCGAATACAGGCTTTCTCACATGGGAACAAGTCAAAAAGCTTTTTGTGCCATTGTTTACAACATTGAGCATTATACATAATGCAGGTATCATACACAGGGGAATATCTCCTGAAAATATTATTGTTACAACTGATTGTGAGCTTAAACTTACAGGCTTTTGCATAAGTTCTATAAGAACATCTAATACAGGGCTTTCTCCTGAGTTCTATTCAGGATATACCGCCCCTGAGCAATATTCTTCGTTAGAATGGCAGGGCACATGGACTGACGTTTATGCACTTGCTGCAGTTCTTTATAGAATACTAACAGGCTGTATGCCCCTTGACGCTTATACCCGTACAAAGAATGATACTATGGTCGAAGCTTGCAGAGTCAATCCTAGAATACCACAGCATATCTCACGAGTTCTTTCAAGAGCTATGAGAGTTCGTGGCGAAGAAAGAATACAGACAGTTTCAGAGCTTGTTACTGCACTTTTTGAGCAGCATACAACGCATATGGAACACCCTAAGGGTTCAACTCAGACTATTCCTATACAGCATGTTCCAAGACAAAGAACGCAGTCAAGGCAAATGCCACAGCAGACTCGTGAGGAAGAAAAGCCTAAGAATAAAACGGCTACAATAATAGGTTGGACGGTGCTTGTTATAGTGCTTTTGCTTTCAGTTTTTCTGCTATATGAGTTGTTTTCAGGTCCGTCGGACAGCAATAATGATTCGTCTGAGGGTAAGGTCATTTCTTCTGATGATGCAGATGGAGTTGACAGCGAGGTGTTCGTTTACAGCACCACAGTTGCTACGCCTAAGGTGACTGATGCTGAAAGTCAGTCAGAATATGGCTATGGCGCTATAATGCCTAACGTTGTGGGTCTGGAATATAATACTGTTGTAAAACAGCTTGGTGAGGATTTTACTATCAAGGCTGAATATTATTATTCTGATGTTGACGATAAGGACGTTGTTAAAGAGCAGAGCATACCAGAGGGTACTGATTTTGATCCGTCTTTGAAAAATGAGCTTGTTCTTAAAGTATGTGCAGGCCCTGAAAATGTTCCTGTTCCTGATTTCTCTGGCCTGTCAAAGAAGGCTTACCTTGAGCTACTTGATTCTTATAATATCAAGTATAAGGTCGTTACCGATTTCTCAAGCTCTGTTTCTGCAGGATATGTTATGGCGACAAGCGTTAATGTTGGAAACACTGTGAATGTTAAAAATGGTGATGTGCTTACAGTTACAGTTTCCGCAGGTCTTGTGACTACTACGACCACTACAACAAAGGCAACAGAGCCTAAGCCTGATACGAACACAGGCAGTTCTTCTGAAACAACGCCAGTTCCGGCTGTTGTGCCTGCTGAATAACGAAAACGTTTAATAAAATGTTAAAAAATAAACAAAGCCCTTGACAATTCAGGGGCTTTGTGCTATGCTCATTATAGATTATTAGGAAAGTAACAGGATAAATTGTTTCCTGGTTTGGAGGTATTTTACATGGCTAAGAAAATTGGTGTACTTACCAGCGGAGGAGATGCTCCGGGAATGAACGCTGCTGTCAGAGCAGTATGCAGAGCTGGTCTTGCAAAGGGTATGGAAGTCGTAGGTATCCTCAGAGGATATAACGGCCTTCTTAACGGTGAAGTTATTGAGATGAATGCAAGAACTGTTTCAGGCATAATCCAGAGAGGCGGTACTTGTCTTTACACTGCAAGATGTCCTGAATTCAGAGATATCGAGGGCGTAAAAAAGGGCAGAGATAAGTGTCTTGAAATGGGTCTTGACGGTATCGTAGTTATCGGTGGTGACGGTTCATTCAGAGGTGCGGCTGACCTTTCAGCACAGGGTATCCCATGTATCGGTCTGCCTGGTACTATAGACAACGATATTTCATGCACAGAATATACTATCGGTTATGACACAGCTATGAACACAGCTATGGAAATGATCGATAAGATCAGAGATACAGCACAGTCACATGACAGATGTTCAGTAGTTGAGGTAATGGGCAGAAACGCTGGTTACATTGCTATCAACGTTGCTGCTGCTGTAGGCGCTGAGGCTGTTATCACACCTGAGAAGCCTTATGACCTTAATGCTATTGCTCAGAAGATGGAGCAGACAAAGAAGTCAGGCAAGACACATTTTATCATTGTAGTTGCTGAGGGTGTTGGTAAGACAGAGTATATCACAAGAACTCTTCAGGATATTACTGGTATCGAATCAAGAGCTACTATTCTCGGCCATGTTCAGAGAGGCGGCTCTCCTACAGTAAGAGATAGAGTTGTCGCAACTGAAATGGGTTATCACGCTGTTGAACTGCTCGAGCAGGGCATTGGCAACAGAGTTGTTGGTATGAAGGACAGCAAGATATATGATGTAGATATTCAGGAGGCTCTTTCAATGAAGAAGCCTTTCGAGGACGAGCTTTACAAGATCCTCAATGAAACTGCATTCTAATTTTTCATGAGGTCTGAGTCTTTAAGACTTTGACATATTACAGAGTAGAAAACTGAGCGTTAAGTGTCCGTCGGACGGGGAGTTGCCGTCGGAACGAAAAAGGTAGAACCTTTGCGGTTCGGTTTTCGCATCCCGCTGAATGTGTAATTGAAGCTTTTTATAGCGGCTCTGCACATCCCGCATGGGTAGTGTGCAGAGCTGTTTTTTATGCTCCGTTATGCACAAAGCGACAAGCTCGCAGAATAAGGAGGTAAATTTATGAAGAGCTTCGGAAGAATGTTCTATGACTCTTTCAAGTCACTGAAAGATCTTAGAACATTGACAACAGCAGGAATACTGATAGCGTTGGCGTTTGCTATCAGATCATTTTCCATTGAGGTAACGCCTGACTTGAGGATCGGTTTCACTTTTCTTGCAACCTGTACTATAGGTATGCTTTACGGACCTGTGGTATGCGGAATGTCTACATTTGTGCTTGACTTTCTAGGATATATAGTGCAGAACAAATCTCCGAGAGCCTACAGCCCACAGCTTGCAATGGTAGTTATTATTTCAGGTATCATTTACGGCTGTCTGTTGTATAAGTGCGATTTTAACAACAAAAAGCTTCAAAGCTACATAAGGATCGCAATTGCAAGAGGAAGTGTTATACTTTTCTGTAATATAGGACTTAATTCTTATTTCCTGTATACACTTTATGTAAACAAGACTTTTGGCATCACAAACCTCACCAAAGAAGGAATGAGCGGTTTTCTTACATACTGCACACCGAGAATAGCGAAAAATCTTATCCAGCTCCCTGTGGATCTGATTTTGCTCATGATATTCCTGCCTGCTGTGAAGTTTGCTTATGAAAAAGTAAGAACACAGTTTGGACATAAAGCGACAAATATATGATTTAAAGCAGCGGCAGAAATGTCGCTGTTTTTTTGCGTGAAAATATACAAGAAAAATGGGGTACTAATGTGAAATTTAGGTGAAACACTTGAAATCCGTTGAGATTTAGTGTATAATTAAAATTAAGTTATTTTTAAGGCAGGCTTCTGCCTTTTATTCAGAAAGGTCTTGAGTGTATGATAAATGTTGGTTTTATCGGTGCAGGAAATATGGGCTATGCTATCATGAAAGGCATTGCAGGCAGTAAAATGAGTAAGGATATTCAGCTTTACGCTTTTGATAAATATGCTCCGATACTTGATAGACTTGACGAGCTTGGAACAGTAAAATGTTCAGACTGTGCAGAGGTAGTTGAAAAGTCAGAATATGTTTTTCTTGCAATTAAGCCTCAGCAGCTTGACGAGGTGCTTGATGAGATAGCTCCTGCGGTAACGAAAGATACGGTCATAGTTTCTATCTGCGCAGGCATTACAGATGATTATATCGCTAAAAAAACTGTGGCTGGCGCAAAGGTAGTGCTTGTTATGCCAAACACTCCTCTTCTTCTTGGGGAGGGCGCAACTGCTCTTTCACGCTCTGACAGCGTAACAGATGAGGAGTTTGAGCTTGTTTGCAATATCTTTGGCTCATGCGGTATGTATGCCGTCATATCAAAGGATAAAATGAAAGAGATAATAGCAATAAACGGCTCATCTCCTGCTTTTATCTATCTGTATGCTCAGGCATTCGTAGAGTATGCGAAGAGCGTTGATATTGATGAAACAGTTGCAAGAGATCTTTTTGCAAAGTCGCTTATCGGCTCTGCCAAAATGATAACTGACAGTGGCAAGTCACTTGACGAGCTTATTGAAATGGTATCATCAAAGGGTGGCACAACTATCGCTGGTCTTGAAAAGCTCCGTGAGGGCGGTCTGCCAAAGGCTGTTGAGGACTGCTGCAAGGCTTGCACTAAGAGAGCTTACGAGCTTTCAAAATAGTTATTTTTTCTGCACCGTGGCATATACATTACTCAAAGGAGTGATGTATAATGAACAGCGGGACAGGCATATACAAAAGCGGAGTTCTTGCATTTTTTGCAGGAGCTATCCTGATTGGTGCGCTTTTGGGTGCTGTTACTTTTTGCTTTATGGGCAGCGACGAGCTTTCAATGCTGTCGGTGTTTTCAAACAGCTTTGTTGACGTGAGGTCGTCAGGTGATCTTGAAGAAATACTTGTGAGGTCTTTTTTCAGTTCGACTGTTTTTTTAGCGGTTGTGTTTTTGTCAGGTTTTTCTTCACTGGGACAGCCTTTAGCTGTTGCAGTATTGCTGTTGCGTGGCATGGGCTGGGGTGTTGCAATGTCTCAGCTTTACAGCATTTACGGCGGACATGGTGCATTACTTTCAGCCATGTTTGTACTTCTTCCTGCAGTCATAACAGCGGCGGCACTTATGATAGCCGCAAGGGAAGCTGTCGCTATGTCAAATATCCTGCTGTGCATTGTTTTTTCTGAAGGACAGCATGGCGGTCTGCGACAGACGGTGCGGCTTTATGCTGTTAAGTTTCTTGTGCTTGAAGCAGCGGCGGCTGTTGCGGCTGCGCTTGAATGTCTGCTGACGATTATTTTTGCAGGACGAATTTAGTATACAGTATACAAAGAATGAAATAAAATTCGGGGCAATTTCGGGGACTATTAATTTTAAGGAGCGGTGTAATGTCTTTATTTGGTAATTACAATACCCCTGGCAGAGGTGTGCTTAAAGCACCTCAGGAGAAAAAGGGTATTTTTAAGTTTTTTGAAGTCTATGGCAGGCATATGTGGAAGCTTATGGAGCTTAATTTGCTGTATTTCGTTTTCTGCATACCGCTGACGCTTATGGTTATACTTATGCTTATGACATCAAATCCAATATGGCTCTTACTGGCGATACCGTCAGTATTGGTAGGACCTGCAACGGCTGCAATGACAAAGGTTTGCCGAAATTATTCTCAGGAAAGAAATGCGTTTTTGCTACATGATTTCTGGGATTCTTTCAAGAAGAATTTCAAGCAGGGCACTATCATGGGTGCCATAGATATCATCTTCGCTATAGGATTTATGGTCGGGATTCCAATGTATAAATATTGGGCAGAGCAGAACTCTATGATATACATTCCGTTTGTTATCTGCATAAGCTGTCTTATCGTATTCTTCATGATGCACTTTTACATCTATCTTATGATAAGCTCCACTAACCTTAACATGAAGCAGATAATAAAGAACTCGTTTTATCTTGTGAGTCTTGGCATAAAGCAGTCTCTTTGGTCACTTCTGGCATCGCTTATCGTTATTGTTATGATGTATCTTTTCCTGCCGTATTCTCTGTTCATATTGCCATTTTGGCCTCTTTCGTTCATATGCTTCGTGACTTGCTTCAATTGTTATCCTGTTATCAGAAAACACGTTATCCAGCCTTACTACGATCAGCGTGGTGAAAGCAATCCTGAGTTTGCATACAAGAATGCAGATCCTGACGAACAGCTCTTTGAGGATAGAGCGGCGGAAGAAACTCCTGTCAAGACCAAAGAGAGCAGAAAAAAAGGCAAAACAATCTCATAAAAAACATAAGGACAGCTCGTTTGAACTGTCCTTTGTTTATGCTAATTATTTTTCGATTTCGCCAAGTGAAAGCGCTTTGAGATAAGCGTTTATGAAACCGTCAAGGTCGCCGTCCATAACAGCGTTTACATTGCTGTTTTCAAAACCCGTTCTGTGATCTTTTACAAGAGTGTATGGCATGAAAACATAGGAACGTATCTGAGCGCCCCATGCGATCTCTTTCTGAACACCCTTGATATCCTCTATCTTCTCTAGATGTTCACGCTCTTTTATTTTGATAAGCTCTGCTTTGAGCATTTTCATTGCATAATCCCTGTTCTGGAACTGTGAACGCTGTGTCTGGCATGATGTAACGATGCCTGTTGGTATGTGGGTAAGTCTTACGGCTGATGACGTTTTGTTGATGTGCTGTCCGCCTGCACCGCTTGCACGATAAACGTCCATTTTAATGTCCTCAGGACGGATATCTACTTCGATTGTATCGTCTATTTCAGGCATAACGTCCACCGCTGAGAATGACGTGTGTCTGCTTCCTGAGCTGTCGAAAGGTGAGATACGCACAAGTCTGTGTATTCCTGCTTCGCTTTTAAGATAGCCATAAGCGTTTTCACCCTCCACGATAACGGAGGCACTCTTCATGCCAGCCTCTGCACCCTCGAGATAATCAAGAGTAGTCATTTTGAAGCCGTGACTTTCACACCATTTGTGATACATCCTGAAAAGCATTTCGCTCCAATCCTGCGCCTCAGTTCCGCCTGCTCCTGCATGAAAGTTGATGATAGCGTTGTTGTGATCATACTCGCCTGTGAGCAGAGTGTCAAGCTGTGCGGCGTCAAGACCCTCTTTTAGAGTTTTAAGCTCAGACTGTATTTCGTCGATCATGTCCTCGTCACCCTCATCGGCTGCCATTTCAATAAGCACTTCGATATCCTCAAATGACGACTTGAATTTATTGTATTTTTCCAGCTTGCCCTCAAGATTTCTTGTTTCCTGCAAAACCTTCTGTGATTTCTCCATGTCGTCCCAAAAATTAGGCTCTGCGGCTTTTTCGTGAAGCTCTGCAATCCTTTCCTGAGAACGTTCAATATCGTATACGTCATGCAGCTCGCTGATGATAGGTCTAAGAGCTTCAAGCTCTGACTTTAAGTTTTCTAAAAATACCATATCTTTTTCTCCTTATTTTATATCATTATATATTATAAAACTTTTTTTGTGAAAAGTAAAGGAAAAATATAAAAAAACTATAGCATTTTCCTGAAAGTTGTGCTATAATGTTATCTAAAGGCTTTTAAAAGCCTGTTTCAGCAAGAAAGGAAACCCGATATGGCTAATTATACAGGAAAAAAATGCTTTTCCTGCGGAGAAGTATTCAAAGATGGTGACGATATAGTTGTATGTCCTGAGTGTGGCACACCTTATCATCGTGAGTGTTATCTCAAAGAAGGAAAGTGCATAAATGACGCTTTGCATGAAAATGGTCAGAGCTGGGAGCAAACTCAGGAGAGTGTAGAAAATGAGAATATACGCTGTATACGCTGCGGTTTTGAAAATCCGCCTGACAAGCTATTTTGTGAAAAGTGCGGAACACCGCTTACGAAAAATGATACTGAGGAACGTCCATTCAACGACATGGACACGCAAAATAACGCTCAGCAGACCGGTCCTGACGGACAGCCTTACGGTCCGTTTGGCAGACAGGTTGTATTTGATAAGGACTCAGATCTTGAAGGCATTAAACTAGATGACTATGCAAAATTTGTAAAGACAAATCCGCTCATATTTTTGTCTAACTTTATACGTTTTGGTAAATTTGGTGGAAAGATTTCCATAAACTTTGCGGCTTTCCTTTTTCCGCACCTGTATTTTCTGTTTAGAAAAATGAATATTGTGGGTATCATCATGCTTGTGGCTACGGCACTGCTCAATATACCTACTGCGATAGAATATCTTAGTGCAGGGACAATGGGTTTCTCGCTTGATATCGGCATCGATGTGACCGGAAGGGTTTTTCAGGGCATTTCCGCTGCGACATGGTATGTTTCAATGGCACTTCAGTTTGTGGCAGGCTTTTTCGGCAATTATATGTATTATAAGTTTGCACAAAAAAAGATCCGTGAGATAAGGTCGGAGGACGGCACTGAGCAGGAGATAGCCGAAAAGATAGTAGCAAAGGGCGGTACGTCATGGGGGGCTGTTATTCTTGGCTTTGCCGTTTATTCTGCGATAGTTGTGTTTGGCATTTTTGGTGTTACAAAGATATTTGCATGATTTTACAAAAAGTTCATAAAAAAACGCAAGTGACACTTGACAGATAATCGGTCTTGTGTTATAATAATTGAGTTATCCTTGCTTGTGCAAATTGCGGCACAGGCGAAATCCAAAAGGAGGTGCAAATGCAATGGCAAAAATTAATGAGTCTTATGAGGCTATGGTAATTTTCAGCTCTAAGCTTGACGAGGAGGCTGTAAACACACTCACAGCTAAGTTCAATGACTTGATCGAGGCAAACGCAAGCGACGTTACACTTAGTAATTGGGGCAAGCGTAAGCTGGCTTATGCTATCAATTATGAAACAGAAGGTACTTATGTACTGTGGTCATTCACATCTACGCCTGAGTTTCCAGCTGAGCTTGAGAGAATTCTTGGTATCACAGACGGCGTGATCCGTTTCTTAGTAACGGTCAAGTAAAACTGCGAAAGAGGGAAAAGTTATGCTTAACAGAGTTATTTTAATGGGTAGGATCACTCAGGATCTTGAAGTAAGACAGACTCCTAGTGGAAATGCAGTTTTGAGATTCAATGTTGCAGTTGACAGACCAGTTCGTCAGGGTGCTGAAAGGCAGACTGATTTTATTACTTGCACTGCTTGGGGGCAGAGAGCTGAATTTATCAACAGATACTTTTCAAAGGGCAGAATGATCGCTCTTGAAGGTCAGATAAGAACAGGTTCTTATGATGACAAGAATGGTGTAAAGCATTATACAACTGAGGTCAATGTTGACAGTGTGTCTTTCACAGGTGAACCAAAACAGCAGGGAGCAGGTAACTATTCCAATAACTACGGAAATGGTGGTTATCAGCAGAATAATTACCAGCAGAACAATGGTGGATATTCACAGCCTGCAAACAATTCTAATCAGAATAACTATAACAATGCTCCATCAAATGACGCTTTGTCCATTGGTGACCTTGATGATTTTGAAGAAGTATTGACCGATGACGGAGTACCGTTCTAAGCAGAGGAGTTTTGAAAAAATATTTCTCTAAGGAGGGAAATTTACCATGGAAAAGGAAAGAAATACAAGCAGACCTATGAAGAGAGGTCGTAAGAAGGTTTGTATGTTCTGTGCAGACAGAGCTGAAAAGATCGACTATAAGGATATCGCAAAGCTTAGAAAGTGCATGACAGAGAGAGCTAAGATCCTCCCTAGACGTGTAACTGGCACTTGTGCTTATCATCAGAGAGAACTTACAACAGCTATCAAGAGAGCACGTCATGTGGCACTTCTTCCATATGTAGCTGACTAATAGTGTTTTCTATTTTGAGGTACCTTTATAGGTGCCTCTTTTTGTTAAGGGGAAGTTTCTGAGTGGGGCTTGCAAATGTATCATAAATGTGATATTATATACTAAAGCTGTATAACAAAGCATTACAGTATTTGTAGAGCTGTAAAGAAATGGAGCAACTATGAAAGATAAAACTGATGTTAAAATAAATAATATTATGCCGTGTGTTCCAACGAGAGATCTGGTAGTTTTTCCTGGAATGTCTATGCATTTTGATGTTGGCAGACCAAGAACTATAAAGAGCATGAAAAATGCCATGGACGGCGATCAACTTGTTTTTCTTTGTGCGCAAAAAGACGTTTATCTTGAAATGCCTGAAAAAAAGGATATGTTCAAGGTGGGTACTGTAGCAAAGGTAAGACAGATCGTGAAAGCACCTGATGGAATATACAGATGCTATGTAGAAGGTCTGCGTAAAGCAAGACTTGCTGAGTTTTATCAGTATGATGATTGCTATGAAGCTGATGTAAGACTTGTACCAAATTATTCAAAGGATAGGCTTGACGATGACGAAAAACTTGCTGTTTTTCGTTCGGTCTTAGATGAGTTTGAAGAGTATGTTAAGGTGGTTCCTAAAATGCCTGAAGAGCTTTATGTCCAGATACTCGGTTCTAAAACGCCTGTTCAACTTTTTGAAAGTTTGGCATTTAATATTCCGTTAGCTTTTACTGACAGACAGTCGCTTCTTGAAGCCCCATCTGTTTTAGATAAGCTAATTCTTATGATCACTATGCTTTCACGAGAGACCAATGTTTTATCTCTTGAAAGAAGGATACATAGTCAGGTCCATTCTCAGATAGAAGAAAGTCAGCGCGAATACTATATTCGTGAGCAGATCAAGGCGTTACAGAATGAGTTGGGTGAAAATGAAGACGGCTCAGATGTAAATGAGATCGATGAGTACACACATAGGATAGATTCACTTATATTGTCCGAAGAAGTTCGTGATAAGCTTATGGGCGAGGTCAGGAAGCTTTCCAAGATGGGTATGATGTCACAGGAGGGTGTTGTGCTGAGAAATTATCTCGACACAGTGCTTGCATTGCCGTGGAATGCTGTCACAAAGGATAGGACAGACGTTAAAAAGGCAAAGCAGATACTTGACAAGGATCACTATGGCATGGCAAAGGTCAAGGATAGAATACTTGAAAATCTTGCTGTAAGAGCGCTTACTCCTGATATCAAGGGGCAGATCCTCTGTCTTGTTGGTCCTCCGGGCGTTGGCAAAACTTCAGTGGCAAAGTCTGTCGCTAGAGCACTTAATCGAAACTTTGTAAGGGTCTCATTGGGCGGTGTTAAGGACGAAAGTGATATCAGAGGTCACAGAAAGACGTATGTTGGTGCAATGCCAGGAAGAATAATGAATGCCATGAAGCTTGCAGGAAGTAAAAATCCTGTTGTTCTTCTTGATGAGATAGACAAGATGAGCAATGATTTCAGAGGCGATCCATCGTCTGCTATGCTTGAGGTTCTTGACAGCGAGCAGAATAATGCTTTCAGAGATCACTATATTGAAGTGCCGTTTGATTTAAGTGATGTGCTGTTTATTACAACTGCAAATACTCTCGATACTGTTCAAGCACCTCTTCTCGACCGTATGGAGGTCATAGAGTTGTCTAGCTATACTAGGGAGGAGAAGTTCCATATTGCAAAGGAACATCTTATTAAAAAGCAGGAAGGTAAGAATGGTCTTAAAGCATCTCAGATACGCATCTGCAATGATGCTATCTATAAGCTTATAGACAGCTACACAAGAGAGGCTGGCGTGAGAAATCTCGAAAGACAGATAGGCTCGCTTTGCCGAAAGGCTGCTAAGGAGATAGTTGAAGACGGCGTTAAGAAAGTTACTTTCAAGGCGGATAATCTTGAAAAATATCTTGGTCATGAGAAATATCTCCCTGATGTTGTATCAGACAAAGATGCTGTTGGCTCTGTAAATGGTCTGGCATGGACGTCGGTGGGCGGAGTTGTCATGCCTTTGGAAGTCCTTGTGCTTGACGGAAAGGGCAGAATAGAGCTTACAGGCTCACTTGGCGACGTTATGAAGGAGTCTGCAAAGATTGCCGTAAGCTATTGCAGAAGCGTTGCTGACAAATATGGCATCGATAAAGACTTTTACGAGAAAAAAGATTTGCATATACACGCTCCCGAGGGTGCTGTGCCTAAGGACGGTCCATCTGCAGGTGTTACCATGATAACGGGTATCATCTCTGCATTGGGTAATATAAAAGTGCGCAGTGACGTTGCTATGACAGGCGAGATAACTCTTAGCGGCAAAGTACTGCCTATAGGCGGTCTCCGTGAAAAGACTATGGCTGCATACAAGGCGGGCGTCAAGACTATCATAGTGCCTTTTGCTAACAAGGGCGATCTTGATGACGTTGACGATACAGTAAAGCTTTGTTGCGAGTTCGTGTTCGCAAAGACTATTCAGGATGTGCTTGACGTTGCACTTGTTCCAAACAGCAAAAATAATGTTCCGCTTGAACTCCTAAGCAAGAACGAGCCGGAGCGAAAAAAATTAACGGTATAGAAAGGGCCGCCTATGAATTATAACAAAGCAGAATTTTATACTTCCTTTGGAAAATTCTCGCAGATACCCAAGTCTGACAGACTTGAATTTGCCTTTTCCGGCAGGTCGAATGTGGGAAAGTCGTCGCTGATAAACAAGCTTCTTAACAGAAAAAACTTGGCGAGAGTAAGCTCTATGCCGGGTAAAACTGTTACAATAAACTTCTTTTCGGTGGAGAATATCTATATCGTTGACCTGCCTGGATATGGCTATGCCAGCGTATCAAAGTCCGAGAAAAGGCAGTGGGGCAGTCTTATAGGCGGCTATCTTGACGACGGCAGCAGACAGCTTGCACTTGTTTTTCAGCTTGTGGATATGCGTCATCCGCCGAGCAAAGACGATCTGATGATGATAAATTATCTTATTGACGCTGAGATACCATTTATAATCGTGTTCACCAAGGCGGATAAGCTTAAGCCTAACGCCAGAAAAGCACGTATGGAAGCTTTCAAGACAGAGATACCATGCTTTGAGGACATCACCTGTGTGGAGTTCTCTGCTATCACAGGAGAGGGCGTAGATGAACTGAGGGCAATAATAGACGATATATCCGAGGGGGCTGAGATAACGCCACCAGAGAAACTAGAAAGCGATACAGAGGACGAAGAAGACGAATATTACGATGATAAAGAGGATATTTCTGATGAGCCGAAATCATTCGGCGGTTTTCTAACGCCTAATAGAAGAAAAAATTAAGAGTAAGTAAATAAAAAATTCATAATTCTCCTTTACATTTTTCATGACTTGTGTTAAAATATATTTATGGTTTAACACTTTACACCATGAAACGTAAAGGAGATTTTTTTCATGAAAGAGAAACTTGAGATCAAAAATTTAGACGATCTTTATGAAGCAGTGCTTTGTCTTGAAACTGTCGAGGAATGCAGGCTGTTTTTTAAAGATCTTTGCACTATACCTGAGCTGAAAGCACTTTCACAGCGTTTTCAGGTTGCAAAAATGCTCACAAAGGATCATGTTTACAGCGATATAGTAAACGAAACAGGTGCTTCAACGGCAACTATAAGCCGTGTGAACCGCTCGCTTTCTTATGACGGCTCAGGCGGATATAATATCGTTTTTGACAGATTGGATAAGAAGGAAGATAAGTAATGAGCGGATACGGTAGATTTGCCTGTTACTATGATAAGCTTACAGAGAATGTCGATTACGGAAAAATTGCGGCACGGTGTCATGAACTTATAAAACGATATAGTTCAGAGCATGAGGTAGTTTTGGACCTTGCCTGCGGCACAGGTTCGCTCAGTGAAGCACTTGCACGACTTGATTATGATGTGGTAGGTGTTGATCTGTCGGATCAAATGCTGGAAGAAGCCATGGATAAGCGCTATGAAAGCGGTCTGAACATACAGTATCTTATGCAGGATATGACTAAGCTTGATCTGTATGGCGCAGTTGATGCTGTTGCTTGTGTTCTTGACAGCATAAATCACCTTGAAAATGAGGAAGCTGTCAGAAAGACTTTTGAGTGTGTATCAAAATTTACCTGCGATGGTGGACTTTTTATATTTGATGTAAATACTGTGTACAAGCACCGAGTGATCCTTGCTGACAATGCGTTCTGCTATGATCTTGATGGGCTTTTCTGTGCATGGCAGAATGAGCTTAATGATGATGACAGCGTGAGCATATATCTTGACTTCTTTGAGGAGCAGGAGGACGGCTCTTATTGTCGTTTTAGTGAGGATTTCACAGAGAGGATATATACGGACGAGTTTTTGAGCGAGCTTGTAAAGTCAAATGATTTTGAGCTTATAGGAAAGTATGACGGTTTTGAGGACTCACCAGTTAATGATAAAACGCAGAGAGTTCTTTATGTGTGCAGGAGAATAAACAGAGGGTGATTTTATGGGTAGAATAGTTAGAGTTATAAGTAAAGACGCTTCCGTTGTGTGCAGTGCTATCGACGGAAAGGATATTGTTTCACGCATTGAGGAGATACATAAAACTTCCGCTGTGGTCACGGCGGCACTTGGCAGACTTGCTATGGGTACTTCGCTCATGGGATTTGGACTTAAAGGCAAAGATGATTCTATTACTGTAAAAATGGACGGTGACGGTCCTACAGGTGCGCTTATATGCGTATCTGACAGCATGGGAAATGTTAAGGCATATGTACAAAATCCAGTGGTGGAACTGCCGCTTAACGATAAAGGCAAGCTTGATGTCAGAGGGGCTGTAGGCTCTAATGGTACGCTTAGTGTGGTCAAGGACATGGGACTTAAAGAGCCGTACTGCGGACAAGTGCCTATTGTTTCAGGCGAAATAGCAGAGGATATAACTAACTATCTTGCCGTCAGTGAGCAGGTGCCAAGCGTCTGCGCTCTTGGCGTACTTGTAAATCCAGATCTGACAGTGAATTGTGCTGGTGGATTTCTTATTCAGCTTTTGCCGTTTGCACCTGAGTCAGCTATAGATCAGATAGAGAAGAATATAAACGGAATGGAGTCTGTAACAAAGCTTATATGTGGTGGTATGACCACAGAAGCTATTGCAATGAAAGCCTTGGAGGGTCTTGAACCGAACGTTCTTGATGATTTTGAGGTTAATTATCGATGTGATTGTTCAAGGGAGAGAGTAGAGAATGCTCTTATATCTTTAGGCAGGGCAGAACTTGAAGATCTTTCTAAAGACGGTGGTACTGACGTTGAGTGTCACTTCTGCGATAAGAAATATCACTTTACTCCTGAGGAGATTTTAGGGTTAATAAAAGAATAATATTTAATGAATATTTTATGTACACTATTCAAATGCCCGATAATAAAGCGTTTGCGGACTTAAACTTTTTTTGAGAAATTTCAAAAAAACTCTTGACAAATGGCTTTGAATAGTGTATAATAAATATCGTCGCTGAGAGATACAACTCAAAACGACAGCTAACGGGAGCATAGCTCAGCTGGGAGAGCATCTGCCTTACAAGCAGAGGGTCACAGGTTCGAGCCCTGTTGTTCCCACCAAGCGGACTTATAAAGTCCGCTCATATGGCCGGGTAGTTCAGCTGGTTAGAACGCTAGCCTGTCACGCTAGAGGTCGTGGGTTCGAGCCCCATTCCGGTCGCCAATACATTCTTTATGTATCAGGTTTCGGTATCTTGCATATAATATTGTAGATACCACTAAATGCGGATTTAGCTCATCTGGTAGAGCGCCACCTTGCCAAGGTGGAGGTAGCGAGTTCGAGCCTCGTAATCCGCTCCAATATGGCGCTATAGCCAAGTGGTAAGGCATAGGTCTGCAACACCTTGATCCCCAGTTCAAATCTGGGTGGCGCCTCCAATGACTCACAGAGCTTCTGTTCTGTGAGTTTTTTTGTCTGAATATAATAAACAATTCAAAGTGACAACTGAGCGACGCACAGTTGTCACTTTTTATATCAAAAGAACAAAGGAGCAAAGCAAAATGGACAAAAAGAGATAAGAAAAGGGAAATAAAGTGTAAAAAA